>Ga0172379_10000017_pt1 | contig 429661 bp, 433 predicted proteins | sample GrowelOW334metaG_FD_119756 | JGI IMG/M metagenome (GOLD analysis project Ga0172379, IMG submission 119756) | Groundwater microbial communities from an aquifer near a municipal landfill in Southern Ontario, Canada - Groundwater well OW334 metaG | ecosystem: Environmental > Aquatic > Deep...
CGCCTATGCCGAATCATTCCGCGGAGGCGTTAACGTGGCAGCGGGGGATGTCAACGGAGACGGCACTGATGAAATAATCGCCGGTGCCGGCTATACCGGCGGACCTCACGTCAGAATATTCGGTGAAAGCGGCAATTTGCTTTCCCAGTTCTTCGCCTATGCCGAATCATTCCGCGGAGGCGTTAACGTGGCAGCTATCAGATGATCAGCAATATGACACTAAAAAACCGGCTGGAAAAAATAAGTTATTTACGAGAACATCCAAGCGTTGTTGAATTTTTAAAATTCGGAATAGTCGGTGTGGCCGGTACTTTGGTTGATTTCAGTTCTTACGCGCTATTAACGCGGGTTTTCGGTGTATATTATATTTACGCCACCGCTACCAGCGTTTTTTTGGCGATTGTCAATAATTTTTTTCTGAATAAATTCTGGACTTTTAAAAAAGGTGACAGCGGCAAGGCCAAGTCCGAATCTGTAAAATTTTTTATCGTCAGTCTGGTCAACTATTTTTTAAATTTAGGCATTGTTTATATCGTGGTTGAACACAGTGGTGCAGTAAAATATTTCGGCGATAACGTTGATTTTTTTGCCAAAGCCGTGGCAATTGGCATTGTGCTTTTCAGCAATTATTTTGGCAATAAATATTGGACTTTTCGTAATTGAACGTGCGTCTTATATCAGTTGCTAAAAAGCTTATTTTTCGGTATAATTTTAAACATATATGCACCTGTCAATAATCATTCCCGCCTTCAATGAAGAGCAGAGAATCAGCAAGACATTAACTGATTATACAAATTATTTTTCCGGAAAAGATACAGAAATCATCATCGTTTTAAATGGTTGTCGGGACAATACCATCGGCATAGTTTCAGATTTTAAAAAAGAATACCCCGGATTAATTGAATATATTGAGGAAAAAAAAGCTATTGGCAAAGGCGGTGCGGTGCATTTAGGATTTTCGCGGGCAGAAGGTGAACTAATCGGCTTTGTTGATGCCGACGGTTCCACTGAACCGGCAGAATTCCAGAAAGTTGTTGATCAGCTCGGTGAAGCAGACGGAGTAATAGCTTCGCGCTGGAAAAAAGGCTCGCAAGTCATAAACCGTTCTTTTCCAAGAAAATTAATCAGTTTCAGTTTTTTAATATTCGTGAAAGTATTTTTCTGGATGCCTTTTACCGATACACAGTGTGGAGCGAAGATTTTCAAGAAGCAAGCCATAAAAAATCTTTTACCATCATTGAAGATTACCAATATGGCTTTTGATGTCGAGCTGCTATATTTATCCTTGAAACGGGGATTTAAAATAGTAGAAGTACCAACCCGCTGGGTTGATAAAAGCAGCTCAGCCATGCTAGGCTCGTTTGGCAGAGTGATCCAGATGGCTTTTAAAATGTTTTTTTCATTAATGAGCATCAGGTTAAAAAAATAAATTTATGAGAAACGAAAAAATTTTTCCGCGAAAAAACGTCTTAGTCACAGGAGGAGCAGGATTTATAGGTTCGCATCTTTGCGAAGCCCTGGTTAAGGACAGTAATGTCATTTGTTTGGACAATTTTGCTTCCGGAAATGTGGAAAATATCAGTAATCTTCTGCAAAACCCAAATTTTGAATTTATCAAACACGATATCTGCAAAGAAATAAATCTGGAATCAATGCATGAATTGGAAAAATTCAAAGTTCGTTTTCAGGGAATCCAGGAAATTTACCATTTGGCCTGCCCAACTTCGCCGAAGAATTTCAATGCGCTGAGAATCAAGACGCTGCATACAAATAGCCTGGGAGTTACCAATGCTTTAGAATTAGCGAAAAAGTATGAGGCAAAATTTTTACTGACTTCATCCGTAGTCGTGTATGGGCCGAGATTTGTAGATGCACCGCCTTATGCTGAAGGCTACCAGGGCTATGTTAATTTCACCGGCCCCAGGAGCTGTTATGATGAAGGTAAAAGATTTGCCGAAACGGCGGCCATCACTTACAGGGATATGTTTAATATTCAGACAAAGATTGCCCGCATTTTCAGGACTTACGGTCCGCGTTTGCCTCTTTTTGAAGGCCATATGGTACCAGATTTTGTACTGCAGGCATTAAACAATAAACCGCTGGTAATTTACGGAGATGAGAATTTCACTACCTCGCTTTGCTATGTTTCTGATATTGTGGAAGGCTTGATGAAATTTATGAAATCAAATGAAAATGGTATCTATAATTTCGGACATTACGAAGAGCTTAACATGGTCGATATCGCCAGGAAGATAAAAGAAATGACCAATTCAAAATCAGCAATAAAATTCAAACGGTCATTGATTTTTATGACCCCGCTGCCCTTGCCGGATATTTCTTCGGTCAAGGAAAAAATCGGGTGGTATCCTTTAGTCTCGCTGAAAGCGGGTCTGGAGAAAACGATTGAGTACGTCAGGGCTCACCAGAATATCCTGCAGCCAATGCTTTGGAAATACGATAAAGAGGAGGACGAATAGTCTATGGCTAGAGTTTTAGTTACGGGAGGCGCTGGGTTCATTGGCAGCCATCTGGTTGATGGTCTGCTGGCTGATGGCTTTCAGGTTACTGTGGTTGATGATTTAAGTCGTGGTCTTCGCCAAAATATTAATAAACAGGCGCGCTTCATTCATCAGCAAATACAGAGTCCTAGCCTTCGTCGGTGTTTTAAAGCATATAAATTTGATTTTGTCTTTCATTTAGCAGCGCAGATAAACCTTCAATATTCAAAAAATCATCCGATTGAAGACGCAGAAACGAATATTTTGGGAAGTTTGAATGTCATCAGGCTTGCTTCTGAGTTTAAAGTCAAGAAACTTATCTTTTTTTCCAGCGCAGCGGTTTATAATATTTTTGATAAAGCGCCAAATAATGAAAAAGATTGCCCTTTACCAGCCACGCCGTATGGCATTGCGAAAAGGACTGTCGAACTTTATCTTCTGCAATCGGCATTAAATTATACGATCATCAGACCGGCTAATGTTTATGGTCCGCGCCAACGGGCTGAAGGGGAGGGCGGTGTGGTGGCAGTATTTTGCCAGAACAGCGCCCGCGGCCAGCAGTCAAAAATAAACAATACCGGCCGACAAACAAGAGATTTCACTTATGTTGCAGATGTCGTCAAAGCTGTACAAAAAAGCCTGATTTATGGAAATAAAAAAATAATTAATGTCAGCACCAATAAAGAAACGACAGTAAACGAGTTGTATAATAGTATTTATTCTTTGGCTAAAATGAAGATTAAACCTAAACGGGGTTATAGCCTTAACGAGCAAGAGCACAGTCGTTTGGCCAATAATCAGGCAATGTCGGTATTGCACTGGCGGCCAAAAGAAAATTTATCCGGTGGTTTAATTAAGACATTTAATTGGTTCAATGAAGAGTATGGTAAAAAAGATTAAAAAAGCTGAAAAATTAAAAAGCCAGGGGAAAAAGCAAAAAAAACGGGTTGTCACTATTGTTGGCGTCGGATATGTCGGCCTGCCTTTAGCTTGCCTGTGCGGTGACAAAGGTTTTACGACTTTTGGAATTTCCAGGGATTCAGCCAATGTTAAAATGATTAACAAAGGCACTTCTCCGATTAAAGGAGATCCGGAATTAGCAGCCTGGGTGGCTAAAAAGAATTTTGTAGCTACTACTAAGTTTGATTCAGTAAAAAAATCTGATATTATCGTCATCTGCGTGCCAACGCCGGTCGATAAAATGTATAACCCTGATCTGACTCCAGTGCGCTCGGCCTGCAATAAAATAGCGCCGCTACTGCATCACGGACAGCTGGTAGTCATGGAGTCAACGGTTAATCCGGGAGTCTGCGAGGAAGTCATCAAGCCGATTTTAGAGAAAGGATCAAAGTTGATAGCCGGAAAAGATTTTTATCTGGCGCATAGTCCTGAAAGGATCAATCCCGGCGATCCTAAGTGGAATGTCACAAACATACCCCGCTGCGTGGGTGCCACCAACAAAAAAGGGCTCAGCCTGGCAGTAAATTTTTACAGAAAAATTTTATCCGCACCCATTCGCCCGATGAAGTCAATCAAGGAGGCTGAAGCAACGAAAATAATTGAGAATTCATTCCGTGATATTAACATCGCCTTTGTAAATGAATTAGCCAGATCATTTGAGGCTTTGGGCATTGATCTAGTCGATGTTATAGAGGGTGCCAAAACTAAGCCGTTTGCCTTTATGGCGCATTATCCTTCTTGCGGTGTGGGCGGACATTGCATACCTGTGGATCCATACTATCTGATAGAACGGGCGCGATTGGCAGGTTTTGATCATCGATTTTTAAAACTTGCCAGGCAGATTAACAACAGCATGCCTAAATACACCGTGGATTTACTGAATAAAGGCTTAAACCAGATAAAAAAGTCGTTAAAAGGCACGAAGGTAGGAATATTGGGGATATCTTACAAAGCCAATGTCGGCGATAAAAGAGAAAGTCCGGCGTTAAAAATTATCGAAATTTTACGGGAAGAAGGGGCAGAATTGAATATTTTTGATCCGTTTTTTAATAAAGAGTCAACCGTGAAAAGCCTTGATGAGTTATTAAAAAAATCTGAGGCCATCATAATTGCTACCGATCATGAAGACTTTAAAAAAATTCCGGTTAATCAACTGAAAAGAAACGGCATTAAAGTCGTAGTTGACGGCAAGAATTGCCTGTCAAAAGAAGAAGTAATTAAAAATAAAATAATTTATAAAGGAATAGGCAGATGAACGATTTGTTAAAAAAGAAAAAATTTAATATCGGTATTATTGGTGTCGGCTATGTCGGACTGGTTACAGCAGCCAGTTTCGCGGAGATAGGGAATAAAGTCAGGTGTTATGACATTGATACGGAAAGAATTAATAATCTCCAGCATGGCGGTATGATGCCGTTTTATGAGCCGAATATGAATGAGTTGGTAAATAAAAATTTAAAAGCCAAACGGCTGGGATTTTATCTGAATTTACAGCATGTGGTGGATAACAGCGATTTGGTTTTTTTCTGCGTTGGTACGCCATCCAGAAAAACAGGCAGCGTTGATTTGCGATATCTGCAGAAGGCCATTGAAGACGTCGCGCGTTTGGTAAAAACCAATAAAATTTTCGTAGTAAAAAGTACAGTCCCGGCAGGCACGGCGGAAGTGGTGAAAAAAATCATTAAAAGATTTTACAAAGGCAAAATTGAGATTGTATCAAATCCGGAATTCCTGCAGGAAGGCCGGGCGATTGATTCATTTTTAAAGGCGCATCGGGTAGTGCTTGGCTACGCGGATGACTGCCGTCCGGTAATAAAAAAGATAATGCGAGCGGTTTATAAGCCCATTAAAGCGCCAATTTTTGAAACAAATAACCGTACGGCCGAGCTGTCTAAATATGCTGCCAATGTCTTTTTAGCCACGGAAATATCTTTTATAAACAATATCGCCAATCTATGCGACGCAATTGGCGCGGACGTTAAGGTGATTTCTGAGATAATGAAGGCCGATCATCGCATCGGGCAGAAGGCTTTCCTTAATGCCGGCGCTGGTTACGGGGGATTATGCTTTCCCAAAGACATGAAAGGTTTTATCAGAATATATGAGCGCAACGGGTATGATCCGACTTTTTTGAAAATGGTGGAAAAAGTTAACATGGGTCAGCGTAAAGAAATTATTAAAAAGCTGCATATTTTATTAGGTAAAATAAAAGGCAATACGATTGTAATTTTAGGTGCTTCGTTTAAACCAGATACTGATGATATCCGTGATGCCCCTTCAATTACCATTATTGAAAAATTACTGCGGCTTGGAGCAAAAATCCGGGTTTGCGATCCCATGAGCCTCCATAACATTAAAACCATTTTCCATAATAAGATTGAATATTGTTTTGAAGTTTACCAGGCGCTGAAAGGGGCTGACGCAGTTGTTTTGGTCACGGAATGGGATCAATATAAGAAGCTGGATTTTAACAAGGCGAAAAAATTAATGAAGAAGCATGTTTTTGTTGACGGCAGGAATATTTACGAGCCGGAGCAGATAAAGAAGCTGGGCTTTAAGTACCTGGGGATGGGGAGATAGAATACTATGAATGATTTTTCGGTATTACAAGTTATTTTAGGATTTCTTGGAGTACTATTTGTGCCGGGCTTGTTGATGACCTACGTTTTTTTTCCGATGAATAAAAAAGACAGTACTGCCGAAATTATTGGAAAAACGGGTGCTAGTCTGAACTGGCTGGAGCGAGTTTTGCTGTCATTTGCTTTTTCGGTGTCTGTAGTGCCGCTGATTTTATTTTTTTTGAATAAAATCGGTATTAAAATAACGCAGATAAACATTGCTATAGTTCTGGGTATTTTAATTATTTTGGAAATTGTTTTTTTGATTTTCAGAAAAATAAGGACTAAGCAAAATCAGAAGGAATAAAATGCCCGTTGTTCATAAGGTTATTTTCAAAAATGTCGTCTGGCTGAGCGTTTCCGAGGTGATCAACTCGGTCCTGCTTTATCTATTCACGGTTTTGGTGGCAAAATACCTGGGTGCGGAAAAATACGGCCAGATTTCTTTCGCTCTGAGCGCTTCCACCCTGTTCGCCGTACTGATAGATTTCGGCCTGGGAGTTTTCACCATTCGCGAGGTTTCCAGGCACATAGAACTGTCAAAAAAGTATTTCAGCGCCATCTTCAGCCTCAGGCTGGTCTTGAGCGTATTTTACATTGGCTTGATGTTTTTAATAGCCGCCATCAGCCATAAGGGAGCCGTAGTCGTTTATCTGGTAATGCTGACTGCTATTTATATGGTAATTTATAATTTAACCCAAGCTTGCGTAGCAATTTACCGATCGCAGGAAAAAATGAATTTCGAGGCGATCAGCAAGGTGTTATATTCAATCATTTTGTTCGGCGGCGGATTGCTGGTAACCTGGAAAACGCTTGATCTGGTTTATTTCGGCTGGGTTTACGTATTTGCATCATTCGCAGCCCTTATATATTCGCTGATAGTTTTGCATAAATATTTCGTCAAAATATCTTTCAGCTTTGATTATAAGTTTTGGCAGTATTTAATTAAGCAATCCTGGCCTTTCACCCTGAGCCTGGTTTTCGTGAATATTTACTATTTTATGGATTCATTTCTGCTTGGCTTGTTAAGCGGGGACAAGGAAGTCGGCTGGTACAATGCCGGATATAAAATTGTTTTTTTTGTTTTGCTTTTTGCCAATGTATTTGTGGGAGTATTTTTTCCGGTAATTTCAAAGTTGTATAAAGAGTCTGTTGCCAGGCTGAAGCTGTTGCTGGGAAATTTCAGCAAGCTGATGATTATCATTGCCGTGCCTTTGGGGTTCGGCGTAACGATCATCGGGCCTAAGCTTTTGGTATTTATATTTGGCGAGGATTTTTCCGGTGGAGGACTGGCTTTCCAGATCCTAATGTGGGGCGCGGCGGTAACTTACCTGAATACCGTTTATGGCAATTCCTTGCAGGCCTGCGACCGGCAAAAAACATATGCCAAAGGGGTCGGTCTGGGTGCGGCCGTTAATTTGATCCTGAATCTGATCTTAATACCGTTTTATAGTTTAAACGGTTCAGCCGCGGCTACGCTGGTAACGGCATTGGTGCTTTTGTTCTATATGTATTTTAAATTCCGAAAAATAGTCAGTGTGAAGTTTACTCCATACTTGCTCAAGCCTGTCTTAGCCGCGATTGGCATGGGTATTTTTTTGTACGTTTTTAGAAACATGAATATACTGCTGATTCTGTTTGGCGGCATTGTTATTTATTTCGTTTTACTGCTAATTACTGGCGGAATTACTAGGCAGGAAATATCGTTTTACCGTAGCTTGATGAAAAAGCAGGAAAAGGCAGATGAATTACAAAAAATATAAAGCATGAAAAAACAGCCATCAATTTTATTCATTACCATGGGCAAAAACGAAGGTGCCTCGCGATTCCGGGTGCAGCAGTATTTGCCGTATTTGCAGAATGACGGGCTCAAGGTCCATTTTTATCCGCTTTTATGGAGCAATAAACACCCAGAGAATTATGGAGTGCTAAAATATTTTTTATACGGGCAAATAGTTTTTTTGAAGTTTTTTTCAATATTGCTGGCGCCTTTTTATGATCTGATTTTCATTCAGCGCTCGATAGTCAGGCATATTTCCCCTTGGCCGGAAAAAATAATCAGGAACTTGGGCAAAAAAATTATTTTTGACCTGGATGACGCCATCTGGTTGAATTATGCGGATAAAAAGGCAAATCCGGTTGATGCAGTGTTGAGGATTTCACGTCAAATAATTGCCGGTAATGATTATATTTCCAGCTATTCCGGTAAATTCTGCCAGAACGTTACTATTGTTCCAACGCCTATTGATACGGATATTTATCAGCCGGTTATTAAATCAGCAGAAGACGGTTTCCTGACTATCGGCTGGATAGGGACTTATTCCAATCTTAAATACTTGAAAAGATTACAGCCGGTTTTTTTAAAATTAAAAAGTATTTACGGAAATAAAGTCAGACTGGCGATAGTCTGCGATCAACGGCCGGATTTTGAATTAGGCATAGCCTATAATTTCATCCCCTGGAGCGCGGAAAATGAAGCCACGGATATACAGAAGTTTGATATCGGCATTATGCCTCTGGATGACACTGAATGGGCCCGGGGTAAGTGCGCTTTTAAAGCCATCCAATATATGTCTTGCGGCCTGGCAGTTGTCGCTTCTCCTGTAGGAGCAAATATAGACGTTATTCAGCCGGGGGCAGGAATTTTAGCCAGAACCGATGATGAATGGCTGAAAGCATTATCGCAATTAATTCAGGATAAAGAAAAAAGAGCCGACCTGGGCGTCAGAGCCCGGGAAGCCGTACTGAATAATTACTCCGTTAAGGTCAATTACAAAAAAATTTCAGTGATAATCAACGGGTTGTTGTGAGCATTAAAATTTTATTCTTCTATTAGCGCCGTTAACTTATCGCGGTCAATTTTATAGATCACCACGCTGCCCAATAATTTACTTTCGGGAAATTCAGATACCTTTTGCAAAAAGGGAGTTTTTTTAAATCCATCTTTATAGCTCCAATCAATGGTATTCTTGGAAATAAAACTGCCAACCATGGGTTTTCCGTCATAGATATAATCAATTTTATTCACCAAGTAATATTTTATTGAATTCGTGGAAAGGGGATTATATAGGTGATCGCAGGCCCTGTCTTCTTCGGGGCATAGGGTGCCGTCTATTGTCGTTCTGCCGGTGATAATATTAATATAGCTCCCCCAATCGCCAGCCACGATTGTTCGCGGCATGCCCATTATTATGGCGTCTGGCTGAGTATTTTCTTTGATCCACCGCATGGCTTTTTCATCGGAAGATTGCACTCTGACCATGCTGTCGTATTGCGTGGCAGTGTTGGTTTTTGCTGGTACGTAAAGAATTACCAGCATGGAAAAAATAACTATTATCACGAATTTATAAATTCTGTTGTTTTCTCTGAATAATTTATAAATAAACACTCCTGAAAGAATGGTGACGACCACCGCCATATCCCTGGCAAAACGCTCTGGCAGCTGGAAAAAATTCACGCGGGAGCCGATAAACAGGGCGGTAAACCAGGAAATGATGAGCCAATTTTCATGTGTTTTTCCTTTGAATATTTTAAAGAGAAATAACAAGCCGAATGTCGCTAAAATTATTGGCAGATAATTAAGCAGCCATTTATATGTGTCAAAATTTGGTATGGAATTTATGGTAGAAAAATCCAGGCTTAAAATATTGGTACTGCTTATCTGCCTAAGGCCGAAAGTAGAAAGGATTTTCTGGAAAGAATCATTCAGGTAAAATTTCCAGGTAAATGGCAGGATAAGTACTCCCAGGAAAAACAGGGCAGTCAGATAGTTCGGTTTCTTAAATAAAAGTTTACGGTATTTAAACAGAAGTATGATAGTATAAACGGCCAGTATCAAAATAAAATACGTCGCGGAAAGTGAATGGGAAAGCAAAAGCGCGGCAGAAAAAATAAAAAACGGAAGGATGGTTTTTAAATTAATTTTATCATTTTCCAGCAACGGAGGCAGGAACGACAGAGAAAAAATCAGAAGAAAACCAGCCCCAAATAGATTTAAATATGTGCCGTCATTATAAATCTGGTACGGCTGTGGAGACAAGAAAATTAATAGCGCCAGTATGATTAATGATAAGTAGCGGGAACCAAACAGCCTTCTGGATACAAAGTAAATAGAGAGAGTAGATAAAATGGCCAGCAGAGGAGCAAATATTTTTGTGGTTAGATCAATGCTTAATCCGGAAATCAAAGACAAGGAAGCAAGCAAAATATGAAAAAGCGGCGGATCAAAACTGCCGGCATGCGCAATAAACGTTCCGTTATTAATTATATAATTTGCCTCTGTCATATGGCGGATATTATCATCGCCCGGAGCCACGGTATAGTTATATTTAAAAAATCCGTAAAAATAAAAGATAAAAAGAAAAATCACTAAAATAATTAGAATTATTGAGTAAAGGGATTTATTATTAAATACTTTGTATAAGCTGGTCATATTGTTTGACTATTTTTTCCCAGGAATACCGGTCTTCGGCAATTTTTCTGCCGGCTCGACCCATTTCAGCGGCCAGATTGGAATTTTTTAACAGACGAAGTATGGCTTGTGCCAGATTTTGCGGATCATTTGGTTTAATAATAAGACCGGTAATATTGTCCTTGATCATTTCAGGAATGCCGCCGATATTTGTACCGATAACCGGACGGCCGGAAGCCATTGCTTCAATAATAACTGTCGGGCTGCCTTCTGCTTTAAGCGAGGGGACAACTAGTATATTAGAACGCTGGTATTGCGCCGGCATATCAGAATATTGGCGTTTTCCGAGGAATTCCACGTTGCTGGCTAAATCAAGAGATTTTGCGTATTGTTTGTAATAATCTTCCATGTCTCCTGAACCCGCTATATGCACTTTAAAGCTACTTAATTGCGGTTTTAAGAGGTCTAGCGCATGAAATAGTACTTTGACACCCTTTGAGGGATAGGCCTTGCTCAAGGGTGAAATAAACAGGATATTTTGCTGGCTTTTTGGGTATTCTGAAAATCTGAATTGTTCAGTATCAACGCCTGGTGGGATGGCCAGATTTTTGTTTTTCCACTTATTAAATTTTGGCCCGATATTCCGATACACGAAAACGATTTGTTTTGCGCTTTTCAGGGTTAAGTATTGGATTGGGAGGTAAAAAGCGGCGATTATATCTGTCAAAGATTTTCCTTTAAATAACGTGTTGGAATGGTAGGTGAGTATAAATGGAATTTTTTTCAGATTAGCAGCCAAGGCAGCCATATCCGCGGCGTAAGGCACGGGCGTATGCGCATGCACCAATTCAATTTTATATTTATTTATTATTTTAAAAATATCGAAAATGAAATTCAATTTTATCGGTGTGTTGGAAATTATAAAATCAGGCTTTTTCCGGATAATTTCCACTGCATCAATAATTTCAGTTTTGCTTATGTCTTTTGTCAAACATAAGACAATGACTTTATGGCCAAGCTTCTGGAGTCCTTTGGCCACCTGATGCGCGTAATTTTCCAGGCCTCCGCCTTCCAGATAGTAATATGGGGCGACAATCAAAATATTTTTCATATTATATTTAGCTGGAATATATTTGTTTATAAATGTTTTCCATTTTTTTTACAATGAGGTCCCAGGAAAAATTTTGGGAAAATTTAATGGAATTTTCCGAAAAGGCGGTTAATTTTTTCTGGTCTTTGAATATTTCAATGATTTTATCCGCAATTTCGTTTTCTGAAAGATTAAGTAAAAAGCCGTTTTGATTGTCATGGATCAGGTCGATTGAAGCGCTAAAATCGCTTCTTACGGCAATCACCGGCAGTCCGCAGGCGTTGGCTTCCGGAACCACTAGGCCAAAACCTTCTCTGATGGACGGAAAAACAAAAAGCTTTGAAGATTTGAAATATGAATATACTTCGTTGTGGTCCGCGAGGAATCCCTTGAAGAGGATATTTTCTTTTAGGCCGGATTCGTCAGCCTGTTGTACCAAATATTTTTTTTCCGGGCCATCGCCAATTATAATGCATTTAATATCCGATTTGTATTTATTTTTAATTATATCAATAGATTTAATTAAAACATCAACTTTTTTGTGATTTAATAGCCGTCCGGCAAAAATGCAATCACTGGTATATTCCGTTTTTTTATTCGCCAGGCTTATTTGAGCCAAATCAATTCCGCAACTGACGGTATTGATTTTATTTGGTGAAACGCCGAATTCGTTTTTCAATCTACGGGTAGTGAAATCAGAGATGGAAAATATTACATTTGGCATTTTTGTTGACCAATATTCAATATAATAGGCAAACAATCCTTTCAGCTTGCCAAGATATTCCTGCCAATTTTTTTTACCCCAGACTTCATGCCAGTCTGCCAGTAGCTTTTTTCTTTTTAACAATGAAACGATTTTCAGGCTGAATAATTGAAAATAGGGGATATGATCAACGATTAATAAATCGTATTTAAATCTTAACACGGGCAAAAAAACTTTAATGCCAAAAAGAAACGCTTCTGATAAAGACCTGCGGCGTTCGTTGGTATAAAGGTTAACTGATTTACCGACGCTTTTGAGAGTCACGCCATTTTCAGTAATTTCATCGGGTCCAGACCACCATTTCATGGTAAAAATTACGACTTTATGCCCATATACGGCCAATCGTCTGGAAATTTCATATAGTCTTTTTTCCTTACCCCCTTTGTTATAAGGATAAATTGCGTCTGAAACAAAAGCAATTATCATTTTTGCTCCTCTTCTTTATATAGGGATTTTTTTATCTGGATATTCATCTCTTCAAATCTCCTGTTGATAGCCGAAACAATAAATCCGGTCATGAATGAAATAAAACTTAAGATTATCAGCAAAGTTGACAATATCGCCAGCGGGATGCGGGTGACAAATTTCGTTTGAATGTATTCAATAAGTACAGTCCCTCCTGATAAAAGCCCTAATACCAGGAGTATGACTGAAATAGACATAAAAAAAACAATCGGCCGGTAATCCCTGAGTATTGAAATAATCGTGAAAACAATTTTAAAACCATCTTTGAAGGTTTCAATTTTTGAAAAGCTACCGATCGGACGCTCACGGTATTTTGTTGGGATTTCTAAAACTCTATAGCCTCGTTCCAATGCTTGTAATGTTATTTCTGTTTCTATTTCAAAGCCTTCTGATAAAAGAGGAATACCTTTGACGAAATCCTTATTCATAACTCGATAGCCGGAAAGTATATCTTTGAATTTTGAACGAAAAACGGTATTTAAAATGAATAAAATAAATTTATTACCAAATTTATGGAGCTTGCGCAATTCTTTGGCATTGGCGTTTTCTAGGCGCGTGCCAACTGTCATATCAGCCTGACCGTCTAATATCGGTTTTAATAATTTATGCACTTCATCGGCCGGATAGGTATCATCAGCGTCTGCCATAATGTAAATATCCGCCTGTAATTTATTAAACGCGGATTTAACGACATTGCCCTTTCCCCGTTTTTTTTCAACATAAATAGTCGCGCCTTTACTTCTGGCGATATTTACGGATTGATCCGAGGAATTATTATCAAAGACTACAATTTCCGCTTCCGGCAGTTCTTTCTTGAAATCGTCAATCACTTTGGAAATTGTTTTTTCTTCGTTATAGCAAGGCAGAAATACGATAATTTTCATTTAAATTCGTTTAATTCTAGGCTAATGGCTTAAAAAGTATCTAAATTATATTAAAAAAGCCCGATTTTGTCCAGCCTTATGAGTTGTTTTTAGTTAATTTTTCTTGTTTATCAGATTGATAGATTGTAGATTTTTATGGATAAGACGTCCTCGATTAGTGCGCCGTTAAAATCCTCAAAATAAAATTTCAAGTTATTATATCCGGGTTTGATCTCGTCTAAATTTATAATAATAGACTGATCTTGCTCATTAATAAGTATTTTATCAGCTGCTTTTTCATTTAAAATCGGATGCAAGTAGATTGGCGTGTCTTCATTTCCCGTAATATTAAATTTTAATTTACCCGGTCTAATTTGGGAACTATAATTAAATATGTTTAGAGCGGAATCATTATAGATATTCCGGCACTGCGTTCGACATTCTGGCGGTTGATTATTCTGCCCCCAAAGCAAAGGTCCCCAGTTTTCGCCTAAGTTAACTTCCAATAGGTTTGGATTAAAATCAAATGGTTCAAGGCGATAGACCAAATAGTCATTATTTTCAAAGGAGACACGAGAATCCCAAACGATATTTTTAAAATAAGTTCTGAAATTTTCGATTGCGTCGTTACCAAGCTTATTTTTATCAAGCACGACGTATCTGACATTATATTTTTTCTGCATGTTTAAGCTGAGAGAGTAAAAATAATTCTGATTATAAATATTAAAATTAGTGTTTATTTCATCCCAATTAATGTGATTAGCCATCAAAGGAAATAGGCCATACAATCTTGAGTAATCAATGAAATTGAAGAGAGTGGGAGCACCTGAAATTTTATTAGCATAATAGTCATTTTCGGCAATTTGTTTGGAACCTATTTTTTTATCTGTAAAAAATTCTGTATCAAAACTGTAATTTGAGTGCTTTGGGATCTGTATTATTCCGAAATCGCCAGGTTCTTGCTCAATTGCATTATAAATGCTGGGTTTTTCAATAGAATTGATTTGGCTGTAGGATATATTTTTTACTAATACTGTATTTTCGTATATTGTTTCACCATTTTCAAGATCATTAGAGGCGGTAATGTTGTTGTCACCATTTAAAACTGTGAATTTTATTGTATTTTCTCCGGGTAAAACATTGTCGAAATAAAGCATGTATTCTTTCTGCGTGGGGCCAATTAGATAGCTGCCTTTTAGTTTATCATTTAAGTTTACGTTTATTTTTTCGAACATTTTTTCGACATCCGGAAGTGGTGAAGACATAGTTAACGTTATTTCCGCATTGATAATTGAATTTGAATGATTATTCAGTAGTAATGTCGTTTCGTTAGTAATCCAGCTTCCTTCTTGATTGTCAGAAACGTCATAATTTATCTGACTCCAATTTTTTCCGCGTTGCAGAGTCAAGGGCTGTGCGTTGGTTGGATTAATTTTATAAACTAGCAGATCCTTGTCGTCCCAGGCAATTGAGCAATCGAGATTTGTTTCAAGATATTTTTTATAGTAGGCGAAATTTTGATCAGTGAAATAACCACCTCCATTTTTTATAGTATTTTTATCCAATATCAAATATTTAATATTATTTACGTTGCTTAAAACATAATTGCCAATGCTTTTGAAATTTTGTTTAATAAATCGGGAATTCATTTTAGTTTCCCCCCAGGGCAGATAATTAAGAAGATCAGTTATTATTGGCGTTTCATTTTCGAATTTTAGGTCTCCAGCCTGCGATCGGACAAAGTGAGAAAAATCACTGCCAATAAATTTTTTATCATGGTATGAATTGTAATAGAAGGCCATAGTGGCATACGGATAAGTGGTAGTTATTAAGGGCTGGATTATTTTAAAATCCCCCTGCTCAGTTGCTAATTTTTTATAAAATTCAGGAGGCGCCACGGCTGAAGTAGGTATGATGAGAAAAGCCTCAATTGCCACCAATACAAAGACAGTGCCAATTATCAGCGCCCGCAAATTTATTTTATCGGCGTATTTTTCAATAAGTATCTTAATCCCATATGCACCAAGTATAGAGAAGCTTAGGCTGGCAATGATGAAAATTCTGCCAGTGCCACGTATGTTTTGAAAAAATGGAATGTAACGATATAGAAAAAGATAGGGCATGGGTATCTTTGGATTTATTTCGCCAAGTAAATGAAGAAAAGGACCGAGTGAAAGAACTGAAAATAAAATCGCATTAAATAACCAAAAGGAAATAAATTTCGAACCATATTCGCCTTTTCTATAAATAAAAGCCACTGTTGTTAAAAATAAAACAATAAAACCTATGTAAACGGTTCTTTCAGCTGCATTACCGGTAAATTGGTAATTTATGAAATCCGATAATTTTCCCCAAAATACTTGCAACGAGCTTGGAGTAAAAAATCCTGCCAGATCCGCAGAATTCCATTCAGTTTGCGCAATTCCCGGATTTAGGTAATTATCTTCTGAAAGTGTAGTTTTAATCATTGGGCCGAAAAAAACAATAAAAGCAAAAACGATTAAAACAATAGATCCGAGCGAGTAATATTGGAATCGTTTATTTTTAAGTACTTCCGGTTTTTTAAGGAGATAATATACGATTAAAATAAAACTGAATAATAGGGTATATAGGGCAAAATGAGGGTCGTTTTCAATTATAAAAAGCGAAAAAAAGACTATTAATAGAATATTTTTTAGAGAAGGTTTTTCTATGTATTTTAACAAGAATAGTATAAAAAGCGGTATCCACTCTATGTGTGTGGCCGGGCCAAATCCCAAAGAAAAGGTAAAATGTATTGCGGAAAAACTATATAAAAATCCAGCAATGAAAGCCGCTGTCCTGTTTTTAATCAAATAATAAATCAGATAGTACGCGCCAAGTGCTGAAAGAATAAATGATAGAAGCCAGTACAGGTTATAGGCTAATGGCTCGCTGAATATTTTATCAAGTATAAATAAATGAGAATAAATATTTCCTATTTTTAGGGGATTAATAAAATGACCAATATCATTAATATTGGTTATACTGTATTGTTCAGAGTTTAGCCTGACATTTTTCAGCACCTGGAAAGCGTCATCCGAGCCGGCGATATGGCTATTTATTTGAAATATAACTGGCGCGGTAAAAATTAGCGTCAAAAATATATAGGCAACTATTACTATAATATTTAGGTAGGCTTTTTTGTAATTCTGGCTAATCTCCCTCATGATTTGATATTTTGATTTGAATATATAAAGAAATAATACCAATAATTTTAACATTTTACAAGCTTGCCTCAAACTCGAAATTATGATATTTTTATGTTAACAAAACGTTGAATTTTTGAGCAATTTAAAATTACAATTTTGGAAATTCTTATTATAACAAAAATTAATGAAAATTGATTTTGCAAAAAAAGCAATCAATAGTAATAAAATAAGTAAGTTAAAAGATATTTATTTCCCCCAAAGGAAATGGTGGATAATAAGGAGAATAGTGCATGTTTTACTATTTTTCTTTATTATTATATTTTTATTTCTATTTACAGGAAGAGTGTTGATATTTAGTAATTATCAAGGGGTAAATCTTAATGCAATTGGGAATTTTTTTTGGCTGCAAACGTTTGACCCGTTTATTTTGATTTTCATATTTATAGATAGTATTTTAATTTTTGTATTAACTAGTAAAAATGGGCTTAAAAATGAAAAATTTTGGATCACCATTTTATTATGTTCATTAATATTTAATTCTTTATGGGCGATTAGTCTAAATAATTATTCATCTCAAAATATTTATCATTTTCATATAATCTATAATTATTTAATTATTTTAGCAGGTTTATTTTTCCTCAGATCTATACGAAATAAAATTTATCAAATTCTAGAAATAATTTTTAAAAAATCATTTATAGAAACCGTTAAAGAATCCGAATTCTTAGAAAACGTTCAGTTCAATAGAGCGACGAAATTTAAAGAAAATTACCCAGAAATCGCACGTGTACCATTAATAGGTTTGATTTGTAAGTGGTATTATCAGAATGGAAAAATTTATAGTACTGTTGTACTGATTTTACTGGTGATGGCGGCCGTACTAAGATTGTATCATTTGGGAACTTTAAGTTTATGGTGGGACGAAGGCACCGCGGGTTTAGTTTCCAAAGCTATACTTCAGAAAGGCGTGCCTTTTATGGGTGAAATTTTTTATTGGCGTGGGGTAGCATATTACTATCTGGTTTCAGTTTTTACGGCATCCTTTGGCTTAACAGAATTCTGGCTGCGGTTTCCCAGCTTTCTTTTTGGAATGGGGATTGTTTTTTTATCTTTTTGGTACGCTAAAAAAATTAATAAATGGATCGGGCTTTTAACTTTATTTTTCCTGGTCTTTTCAACATACAATATAGAATACTCAAGATTTGCGCGTTTTTATATTATGAATGCATTTTTATTTTTGGCCGCGGTTTATACGATTTATCTTGGTTTTTTTCAGAATAAATTTAAATATAAAATATTATCGGTTGTTATTTTTTTATTAATGTTGATGACAGTTCAGCTGGGAGCAATATTCATGGCTATAATTGGAGTTTGGTGCATATTTTTTATTTATCAACTTATATCAAAACATCGGCATATATTTGCAACAATAAAAAACAATATTTCTAATTTAATTTTCTTGCCAATTATTGTCTGCATTTATTATATGGATAATCCTTTTCAAAAATTCTTACAGCTTGACGTGACATATGCAAAAAATGTTTTACTGGGAGTTGACACGCCAACATATCCGCTATTCCAATTTCCCCAATGGTATTTATTTGATTTTTTTAATAAAAATTACATACCTTTAATCTTTTTTATATTTATTGGACTTTTATTTATTTACTTATTTTTTAAAAAATTAAAATCACAAGTTAAAATTGGAAAACAACTTAGTTTTTTAGTTTATTTATATGCTGTTTTATTTTTATCAGTGATTATTTATGAAATAGGTAGTCGAAATGTTGTAGGACCCAGAATTTTTCTTTTTGCAGAAGGCATTTATGTTATCATTTCTAGTTTTGCTATTTACTTTATCATTAAAATATTCATAAACAATAAAAAATTGCAGATATTTTGCACTCTAGTAGTTTTAATATTATTAACTGTCTTGATACAGCCGAATTTTTACGACAGAATAACTATCCAATATGGAGATGATGTTTCCAAAGATCCCTTCAGAAATACGTCAGTTGCCGCTTATCGGGCTGATTTTAAAACACAGTATACTTATTTGAACGAGCAAATTGGCCCGGGCGACATTTGGATTAACGTAGTGAGTTCCTATGATTTTATTATGGATAGAAAACCCGATTATATTTTTAATCAAAGCGGAAGCTCAATTAGTAAATCTATTATCGATAATAATTATAATTTTATTAATAGAGAGGGGAGCAAGATTCTTACCAGCGTCCAGGATGTGCAAAAAATTATAGATACTAAGGATACAAGAAAAGTTTGGCTGGTTATTAACGGAGGGAGCATAAATGTACTATATACTGTTCATGTCCGCAATGATTTTATCAACTTTCTGAATACGAACAAAGAAAAAATTGTTTATTTATCTCCGGATGGTTTAAGCAAGGTTTTTTTATTCCAATGATAATTAAAGAATTATGATTCGTCGAGTAATAAAAGAATTTAAGCTGGGGAAGATGATGTTAAGTTTTTCGCTTATTAAACTAGTGGGACAGGGATTTTCACTATTGGCCCCGCTTCTGATAGCGAAATTTTTATCTCCTAGCTTATTTGGCGGTTATTCGTTGTCAAAAACTATAATTTTTTTCTTTTCAAGTCTGCTAATAGCGTCTGCGCAAACACCTTTTATTGTGAACGCGAATCAGGAAAGAAACTTATCAGGAAAAATTAATAAGTCTTTTTCAGTGCAGATCATTTTTTTGATTATTTCGATTAGCATATATATTTTAGTAAATTTGGTATTAGGCAAGTATCTGCAGAATTTTGCGGGCATAACGCGTTTAGAATTATTTTCACTTTTTTTGGCCTATACCGGGCTAACGTTATATCGGTTTATCGGAAATCTTTTCTTAGCTTTGAATATGAGGTTAAAGCATTCCTGGATCGATTTTTTCTTCGGTTTATTTAATGTTCTATCCGTTTTGCTTCTGTTCATTTTTCATCAATTAAGTTTAAACAATATATTTTACTCGTATCTTGTCTCGGCCATACTTTTATTGATATTTTTTCCCATATTCCTGCGTCGTACAGATTACAGCATGTTATTCCCGTTTGTTATTGATAAAAAATTATTTAAAGAAACTATAGGGTATATCAGCTGGATAATGTTTGGTTCAGTTGGAGTTTATTTAGTTAATTGGGGCGATAATTTAGTGTTACGACATTATGTGTCTTTTCATGAAATTGGAGTTTATAATTTGAGTTACGAAGTTTTTAAGGGTTTAGTAATGAGTACATTTATTCTTGGTAGTTATTTTACCCCATTCATCGCGACGAATATTAAGAATTCAAAAAAAATATCCAATTACCTTTTTAGTAAACGATGGAAACTTTTATTAATTATTATCTTTGGTTTATTTTTATTATATTTTAACATTTCAGTGTTAATTCGTTTAGTCTATAAAAGTGAGTATTCTCAATCCGTCCCTATATTAAAGATGCTAATTTTTGGAGCATTACTGGCTGCATATAATACTTTTTACATCCCTATTATTATTTCCTTAAAAAAATTTCGTTTTTCTCAAATAGTTAACATTGGTCAATTTGCGATAAATATAATATTTGATATCGTATTGATTCCCCGGATGGGTATAATGGGTGGTGCAGTTGCTACGGTAATTGGATATGGATTTAAAATGATATTATACGAAATATACTTTTTTCGACATTATCCTCAATACTCATTAAAATATTTTTTTCAGCTTAAGAGTAAACAGATAAATTAATTCGATTTTATATTAAGGAAATTAAATTTTGTATATTGTTTTCAGTAAAAATTCAGAGTTTAAGTGAAACTCTGAATTTTTTAGTTTAAACTTATTATAATTTTTTTATCTGATAATTAAGTCTATTTTAAAAAAATATTAGTAAATAATTACTTATGTGAAATTATGAAATAATATCTATTATGTAATTTCCATAAACGATTACTAGGAGCTTTTAGAATTTTTTTAATTTTATATTTTTCAGTTATTAGTATTTTGTAGGCATCTAAAGTTGCACCGAAAGGATCGAGTTCGTCGACCCCTATGTGTCCAGTAGTCCATTCTAGAATTAGCATCCCACTTTTTTTTATACAACTCATCCATGCGTCTAAACATTCCTTTGGTTTATAAGAGTGATCAAAAGAATTACTATAAATAAAATCGATATTATTAATCCACTCGGGTTTTACATCATGAAAATCCCATTGTATTGTATTTGGGAATTGTGTTGCGGTAGGAGAAATTTCAGTACCGATAACATTTATACTTAAATATTTACTGAACCATTCTTGTTCTTTCCCACGTCTAGTACCATGACAGATGCCAAATTTAAGATTTGGCACTTCATTTTTTAAAAAACTTGATAAATACTTAATATTTTTTTCAACAACCCATGATTGATTAATTTTTTTAATATTTCCCTCAACTTGAACTTTTTTATAATGACTGTAGTTTTTATATCTATATAATCCAGTTTTCTTAGTATGAAAAATTAAAGTCATGGGTGGAATCAAATATTTAAAATATTTACTAATATTCATATTTATTGATTAGTTTCAAGCATAAGTAGTTCCACGAAGTTTATACATTCTGTTCGGTATAATTATAATATTATTATATAATAATATTATTGTTTGATCAACTGGCCATGCGGTTCCTTTGTAATATCATCGTGAAATTCAAGTATAATAGTGCCTATCTTGGGCCAGGTTTCTGGGGCAGTTGTATTTAATAAATAATTTAATACGTCTGTTTTTATCGCTTTTATATAAACTATTTTTTTTCACAATAACAAGCATACCCCAATGTAAAATCTTGCTTTTTGTCAAGCTTGTCAAGATAAAAAAATAGCAAAGGAATTAATAAACTGCAGATTGGTATAGACAAAATATAAAATGGTAATAACAAAAAACCAGTAAGCGTAGGTTTGAACTTTGTCGCACCATCTTTTTTTAATATGATATGCTGTAAGAAAATATAAAGTGGGAGCATTTTAATACGTTTCCCCAAATACCAAAAAATTCCACCTCTTGGTTTAATAAATTTTATTGTAAATCCGGCATTAATAAAAAGTGATTTTAGGCCATATTTTGTGAAATTAAAAAAATGGTAAGGATCACCATGAATGCCCCATCCTTGGGGTGCAGTAAGGAACAATTTACCACCAGGTCTGAGTATACGAAAAAATTCTTTAATTACTTTTTGGGGATATTCGACATGCTCCAACACTTGGGTATTTAGAATAGCATCATAAGATTCATCTGATTTTGGGATGTTGTCTAAACTGCAGATGAATGTATGCTTATTTTTTGAAGATTTATCGAAAATGTTTTCAAAATCGGTAGATTCGTAACTTGCATGGTTAAAATATTTTTTGTATGGACAGGAACCGGCACCTGCGTCTAAAATTTTATCGGTAGGTGCGATTTGTTTTGACGCAAATTCGACAAATTTAGTAATACTAAATTCTTCAGCATCAAATTTTAACCTAATAAAATCAGGGATTACTTTGCTCTTAAGTGATTTCATTATTGTTTTAATTTTTTTTAAAAACCACATTATTTTTAATAATTTTTAATTTTTAGCGAAAATTGTGCCACGAAATTTATTATATCGCGCCGGATGAACAACTATAGTATTATAAAATGGCTTTAATGATTTAACAAGTTGTTCGTGTGACTTACCCGAAATATCATCATGGTATTCAAAAAGTATTGCCTTAACTATTGCCCAAAGTCGAGTCGGTGCTTGAAGTATAATATCAAATTCCGCACCCTCGCAATCCATTTTTACTAGATCTACCTGCGTTATTTTATTTTCTGTAATAATGTCAATTAACGTTTTCGCATTGATAGAGTATTTATCTTCATTAGCAGATCGGTGAAGTATAGATGAAGATTGAGTTTGACCTTTGCTTGACGTAGAATAAAATGTAACAATTCCTGATTTATAGGCGACGCAGATGTTAAAAATGTGAAATTTTTTTTTATAATTCAGCCAAACATTTTTTTGTAATATATCAAATGTATTTTTGTCGGGCTCATACAAATAGAAAGTATTACCAGGGCAATGAAAATCAAACCAAAAGGAAAAACTCCCCACATGCGCTCCTATATCAATAATAGTTTTTTTATGTAATGTTTGGCCTATTTGATCAATTAAGTGCTTATTGTAAATCATTCCTTGGAACATTTCCTGTATTATTTTTGAGTGAGCCCGGTTATGGCAAAAAAAATGCAAACCATTGCGATGTTTTAGAGTAACTGCTTTTCGTATGTGTAAATAGTTTAGGATTACTAAAGGCCAGTTAGTGAAATCCCTGATTATATTAATTATATTTATTATTGAAATCAAAATTTTTTCCATGAGGATTATTTTAGACTTTTTGACTCGGAGATAAAATACCTGATCAATTGTTTTAGATAGGCTACATTTCTTGATAGATCATGATTGTTCCTGACATAATTATAAAGATTCTCACTTTTTTTCTGCCAATCATCTCTCTGCTTCAGCAATATTCTAATTTTTAATACCATATTATTAAAATTATTTTGGCAAAAATAGCCACAATTATATTGTTCGATAAATCCATCTGGATTGACATTTAGAGATACGATAGGCGTCTTACCAACGCCAGCCTGCAAAAATGTATTTGGAAAGCCCTCTGCCATGGAGGTATTGACAAATATTTTAGCTTCGTTAAAAATTTTTTGGACTTGGTCATAGGGAACTTGATTATAGAGCTTAATATTTGATTGCTGTTTAATCATTGATTGAATTTTATTTTGATAATGAACATCTTCTTTGCTAGTAGCGCAAACCATTACAAATTTTTCACTAGGAAATAATTTAGCTAACTCAATAAATAATTCTGGTTGTTTCCAGTGCGCAATCCTGGCTACCCAAAGGATGGTTTTCTTCTTAAGTCCATTTTTTTGTGTTTGAATCGGAAAAATATTTCTAAATACCTTTGAATTTCGATTATGATGCTGCTTAAGAAGGATTTGATGTTCTTTTGACTGAGTAATTACGAAATTGGCATGTTCTAAACCGTATTGGAATATTTTTCCGGTTAACCCATTTTGATTGATATACACTTTATTGCAACCATTTTTATGTGATGTCCGATAAATATGAATCTTACCTTTGTGGAGGCAAAAATAAGATACAAGACCAATAACGCTGTTAGCGCCTGATGAGATGTAAATATCGGCGTTAATTCTTCCTAGGATTCTGTATATTTTTAATGCTGAACTAATTTTTTTCAATAATGAAAGTCCTTTTTTAGTTGGAATACCATTGAATAAGCTTATATTACCGTGCTGAACTGTTTTTGGCTGGCCGTAATCGCCAACTAAATATGAAACTTCGTATCCGTTATCTTTAGCAATTTCTGTACCGATTAAATATAATTGCAATTCTGCTCCGCCGATAGTAGCATTAATTTTTTTATCAAAAAAAGGGTAGACATGTGCTTGTACAAAACATACCTTAATTTTATTATGGTCAATAATTGATTTATCCATATTTTAATTTTAAATTGTGTTTATATGTTTGATCAAAATTTATAATATCGCCTCGCGACAATTTTATTTTTAATTGTAATGAATTAAAAATCGCTAAGGCATTACTAATGAAGTAAGAGTAAGTTATACGGTCAAACTCTGATACAATCCGGTAGAGCAGGAAGATCGTATCGTAAAATGGCGGAAGAAAAGCTGAATCTGCAAAATCGATTAAATAAATAAAATCATTAACAGGATAAATATTTTCAGTAGCCAAGTCACCATGCTGATAATTATCATTCTTTTTGTAAAGAGGGGTCATAGCAGAAAAGATTTTTTTATAAATTTGTAATGCCCGTGGTTTGGTAATACAACCGCGCCTGATTAATGATTTTAATGATTCAGATTTTAGGAAGGTATATACAATTTTTTTTTCATAAATTCGATATTCAGGTAGGAGAATTTTATCCGATTTGGCATAGTACAGGTTTAAAAATTTTTGTTCTCGTTTAAATGCATTATCATCCGAAAATATTTTATTTAGTTTATAATGAGAATTACTCTTTTCAATAATGCATAAATTTTTTTGCAGGCCACCTCCACGCCGGGAAATTAAAAAATTTGCATTGAGTTTTTTTGCTGGCAATAGAAAATTAAAACGTAATACGAAAAAAATTTTAATTATAGCGCAAAAAACGGAATCAAAAAACTTAAGTGACAGGCGTAAGAAATGTCCGATTAAAAAGGGGCGGAATAAAAAAAATCGATAAAATATTAAAAATGATTCAAGGTCATTTCTAACAAAATATTTATTTTTTCTGAATGATAAATATTTATTCATTTTTTTTACAAACAAAAATCATGTCTAAGCATAAATACTTTAATAATGTCTTTGACAAAATTTTTTCAAATGTCATTATCCATGTTTTGGGAAAAATAGGGTATAAAAATTTTGGTATGAATCCCACGCCATAATACCCAACTATTTTAAGGCCGTTTTGATGGACAAGATTTTTTACCTGAAAGTATGTCATTTGCTGGAGCGGTTTACCAAATAATCGGTATAAAATTACAATAGGGAAGCGATAGCAGATTGTATTACCATGAATATTAAAAATCAACAAACCATTGGTGGATAATTTTTGACCCAAAATATTCATTGCTGTTTTACGTAGTTCAGGCTGGGAATTCAGAAAAAATCGAAAAGCAGTGATTAGATCGTATTTTTCGTCAAGTAATTTATCGTCAGATGCCAAATCGACCACCATAAGTTTTGAGCGATGAAGTTTGGGTAGCGCGAGATTAATCATGTTCTGCGATACATCTATACCAAAAGAGTTTCTCACTTTATCTTCAAGAAAAGAAATTACTCTGCCAGTACCGCAGGCAAAATCAAGATACGTAGTGGAATTATTTTGCAAATTATACTTTTTAAATATTTTTAGTAGAATACTTTTTTCTAAATTCCAAAGAAGGCTATAGCTTGAGCCATGACCATACACGGTATGCTCGTAATAGTTGACTATTTTTGGATCTAGGTGAGAATTTCTATACTCACGATTGGATTTGCTCATAAATTGCGTTCAGATTCTTAATAAAATTTGAAATAGTAAATTTTTTTCCGTTTATCAAAGAATTTTTTTTAATATGCACCAAAAATGATTTATTTAAATAAAATTTAGTGATTTTTTGAGCTAACATTTTACTATTTTGATACTGAAAAAGTGAACCATTTTCACCGTCACGTATAAGTTCATTTAATGCTGGTACATCACTTGCGATTATGGGGACGCCTAGCATTTGACTTTCATAAAATATCATTGGGCTTGCTTCGGAACGTGAAGGCAGTACAAGGATGTCTATTATAGAATATATTAACAGAACATCTTTTTGGAAATTTATAAATCGGATTTTATCTTTTATGTTTAGTTTTTCTGCTAAGGTAACTAATGGTTGATGTTCTGGTCCTTGTCCTACCACTATCGTTACAAATGGGAATTTTAATAATGGCAGAGCTTTTATTAATGTTGGTAGCGATTTTATTTCATCTAAGCGTCCCAGAAATCCAATGACAAAATCGGTTTGAGGAATTTGATAATTTGATCTGATTTGAAATCTGTTGAGATTACGCAGATTTTTTTCATTAAATTTATTGCTATTAGCAAAGTTATAAAGAACAAAAATTTTTTTTGCAGGTATATTTGAAGTTTCAATCAGTTTTGTTTTTGTCGCGGCTGAAACAGCTATCCAGCCATTAATATCGAGTTTAGCTATTTTGAGAAAAAAAATAAACCACCATTTTTTTCTAAATATTTCGCCATGTTCATGAAAAACAAGGCATAGTCGGTGATTAAAGAATTTTTTGATTAACCAGCCAAATACCTGTGATCTAAAAAGATGGCAATGAAGTATCTGAATATTATATTTCTTTACGAGTCCGCATATTTCGAACAATGGCTTAAGGGAGAATTTCGAATAACTTGAACAAAATAAAACATTATTATGATGTATGTCAACATGTGCAGTTGCATTATTGCGTAATGCATAATAGAAGATGCTTTTATCATTAATTTGATTTTCAAATATTTCTTTGAGAATTGTTTGAGTACCGCCATATCCGACATGATCAATTAAATGTAAAATATTCATAAAAATTATTTTTTTTGAGCGAACACCAGTAAATTATAGCAAAAATTTCTTAATATTTTATGCTGGCTTAACCACCGTTCAAACGGCATTAACGTTGAAGTCGGTAATAAAGTAAAATTTCGTCTTCCGGGTACTATTCCCATCCCAAAATAATCGATTATTTCGAAATCACTATGTTTAAATATTTTTCTAATTCTTCTAAGTGAGATAGTACGAACGGCTAGCGGATTTATTTTTAGCAATTTATATAATTGGGTTATTCTAATGAAACATGCAATTAAACCCATAATTGAAAATGTATTTAAATGCAAATCAAATATAAAATATCCTCCTTTTTTGACTAATTTTTGTAAGCTTCTAGTGGCGTTTATTTGTAGTTCATTTTCCGCATTTTTATAAAATCTAAAAGCCGTTAAAACATCAAAAGCATCATTAAAGTGTAGATTAGCATTTTTATCGCCAGTAATGTCATCTACATAAAAATTGGTTTGTTTACATTTTTGTTGAGCCAATTCAATCATCTTAGGGGAAATATCAAGTCCGGTAACCTTATGAAAATATTTTTCTAAAAACATTGTCCACCGACCAGTGCCGCACGCAAAATCAAGCACAGTTTTTGAATGTGAATTAATCTTTTTGAAAAAATCGCTTAAAATATCCTGCTCCAGTTTATATATTAGTGAAATGTGTTTGCGCGCAGTAATAGATTCGTAGCTAGTTGCGCCAGTCATAAATCCGTCACGATAGCTTTTATTTACCATATTTAAATATTAATTAAATATAAAAACTTTAATATGTACTTATTAAATTTATTTTTATTCTTCATGATTGCATGTTCTTTGTGATGGATAAAGGATGCCATTTTTAATAAATTTCTATCAACATATTTTTTTTCATTATACCCCTGTACTATTTGGTCTAGAATCATTAATATTGTTTTTCTATGATAAAGATAAGAGAACGGATGCTTCAAAAAACTAAATATTCTAGTAACATCTTGAAAACGCGCTAAGTCATAAAAAAAGGGGCCAGTATAGCAAATCGTTTGAAAATCAATAAAATATATTTCATCGTTGCGGAACATTATATTAGTTGGCGTAAAATCCCTGTAAATTACTGACGTCGTATTTTCCGGGAATTTGTCTATAATTTTTTTAATAGTAGATCCCTTTTTTGTTTTGAAAAGTTCCTGCATTGAATCACCCGTATAAATAGATTTTTTTTTCTGGCTTAGGTACTTCGTGAGTAACACATGATATTCATATAAGGCAAGCCCTACCTTTTGAGACAGTTGTTGTACCTGATTAAGAGGAAGAATAAACAGCAAATCTAAAAAGTTTTTAGCATCGGGAATATATTCCATAGTGAAAAAATTTTCGGATTCAGAAAAAAAGAATGGTCGTGGTACCCTGAATAATTTATTCTGATAATGGTCATTTATAATAGTATATATATATAATTGGTTTTCATATTCGTGCTTGATAGATATATTTTTATATTGTTTTGCTAAAATTTTAATATTACTTAGTTCAGCCAGATAAAGATACGAGACATCTGTTTCCCTTAATAATTTTAATTGAAGAACTTTTGATGAAAAATAGTCAGAGATTTTGTTTTTCATTTGAGATTCAATAGAAATGTCCGTAATATTATTTTTCACAAAAAACATTTAAGTATTCTTGAATTATGATTTCCCAAGAAAAATATTTTTCAAATCTTATGCGAGAAGCCTGCTTGAAAAGTGAAAGGTTTTTTTCATTATTAATTAAATCTAGCAATTTTTTTCTTAGTTCAGCAGGATTTCTTGGTGAAAAAAGAATACCAGCACTCCCTATTACTTCTGGATTACCACCTACATTTGTAGCTAGAATTGCACAACCAGAAGCCATTGCTTCTAAAAGTGTGACATTCATATTTTCAAAAAAGCTAGGCAAGACAAATATTGATGCGCTTCCATATAAATTTCGTAGTTTTTCACTGGGATTTTTTACCCAACCTAAAAAGGTAACTTTTTTATCTAGTTTATAATGTCTAGTTAATATTTCAAGCTGTTTTCGTGCTGGTCCTTCGCCTACAATAATTATGTTCCAATCATTTATGTTAGTTCCTTTTACCGCTTCCAATACAACTTGGACGCCTTTATTTAATAATATTCTGGTGACTAGTAAAATAGTTTTTTCCTTTTTTAATGGAGAAAATTTATTTTTTTCTATACCGTTTGGAATAATTTTTATTTTGTTTGAATCAAGTTTTGGATAAACATTTTTTATCTGCCTAGCCAAAAAAATTGATGGGGTAGTTATAATTAATGAATTTTTCAAAATCGTTTTCCAAACTCCGGTAATCAGAGGATAGATCCTTTTAAATCTGGGATTGTATTTAATAACATCGCTGCCATGGCTGGTAATGATATAGGGGAGCTTAAATAAGATTTTTAACAAATACGCCAAAACGCCGGTGGGAATAATGAAATGGCAATAGCAAAGGTTATATTTGTTTTTGTGGATGAGAGAAAGACATTTGAAAAAACCACTGATCAGATAGGTTAATTGCTCCCAGGGGTGGCAAATTTCTTTTTTTGCGCGCCACGAAGGTACCCGGTAAATTGTGAAATGTTCGTTAATAATTTCCTTTCTTGGCAGACCGCGGTAGTGCATAGTAACCACGTCAATATCGAATTTACCGATCGTGGATAGCCGGAGAGCAATATCATAGCTAACCGGACTGGCACCGCCGCCTAGTGGTGGAAATTCATAATTTAGCAGCAAAATTTTCATTCTCTGGAAATGACTTTTTCAATGTAGTAAACTCTTCTTTTCCCGCTGTAATATGATTTTACGGCAATGTCAGCCAGTAATCCTGAAACAAAGAGCTGCATACCGGCTAATATCAAAAATACGGCTACCAAAGGCCAAATCCTGTTTTGCAGAGAAAATAATCCTAATAAACGGCCAATCGCTAAGAATAATCCAAGAGCAAACCCTGTGCCACCAATAAATATTCCCAGACCGCCAAAAAGATGCAGTGGTCGATTTGAATATTTTCTCCAGAACCAGACGGACATCATATCGATGAAGCCTTTCAATATTCTTTTCCAGTTATATTTTGTGGTACCTGTAGTCCTGGCGCGGTGTTCCACAGGCACTTCAGTAACTTTAAAACCATGCCAGCGCAAAATGGCAGGGATGAATCTGTGCATTTCCCCCTGCAGATCTATATCTTCGAAACATTCTTTTTTATAGGCTTTCAGCGTACAGCCGGAATCATGGATTTGGTCATTAACCAGTAATTTCCTGAGAAGGTTGGCACCGCGTGAAACAAATTTTTTTGCTGAAGTATCCTTTCTTTTTGAACGCCAGCCGGAGACAACGTCATATCCTTCTTTCATTTTTTCCAATAGCTTGGGTATTTCCGAGGGAGGATTCTGGCCGTCAGCGTCCAGCATTATTATTACTTCGCCCAGGGAATTTTTTATGCCGGCATCAAGCGCCGCCGTCTGGCCGAAATTTTTTCTGAACTTGACGATTTTAACGGGCATCAAAGAATTAAGCCGTTCAAAAGTTTTGTCAGACGAACCATCATCAATAAAAATGATTTCATAGGGATCACCGATTTTTTCCATAGCGTTTTTAATCTCTTGATGTAGGGGACCGACAGCGTCCTGCTCGTTATATGCCGGGATAACTATTGAGTACTTAATTTTTGATTCCATAATATTGTTTATACCAATTAATAAAATTATGAACGGTTTTTTCGATGTTAGTTTTGGGCTCAAATCCCAGCAATCTCTTGGCTTTACTGATATCGGCGTGTGTTTTGTGCACATCACCAGCTTGCAAAGGTACCATGTTCTTTTTTGCTTTTTTGTTTAATTCCTTTTCAATTAATTCAATGAAATACTTGAGATTTACAGTATGCGAATTACCAAGATTAATTATTTCATATGGAAAAGGGTTATCTAACGCGGCCACAACACCCTGAACAATATCATCAATATAGGTGAAGTCCCGCTCATGGTCTCCATTGTTATAAACATCAATTGGTTTACCGCCTAATATTTTTTCTGTAAATTTGAACAAAGCCATATCCGGCCTGCCCCAAGGACCGCAAACAGTGAAAAATCGCAAGGCAGTGCAGTTAATGCCGTATAAGTGGTGATAGACATGCGCCATAACCTCCGTAGCTTTTTTAGTAGCCGCATAGGGGGAGATTGGATGGTCAACCGGATCTGATTCAGAGAATGGGATTTTGGCATTGCCTCCATAGACCGAAGAGCTGGAAGCAAAGACAAAATCCTTTATCTTAAAATCCTTCGCCAGCTCTAAAAGATTGAGAGTTCCTAAGTCATTGGATTGCTGATAGATAAAGGGATTGGCAATAGAGGCACGTACGCCGGCTCTGGCGGCTAGGTGGCAGATTTCATCGATTTTGTTTTTCTGAAATATTTTTTTCAGGTCATCCAGATTTACGATGTCGGTCCGGTATAGCTTGAAACTTAAGTCTTTTAGCAAGATTTTTATACGGTCTTCTTTCAGGCTGGGATCATAATAATCATTAAAATTATCAACTATAATAACCTGATCACCGCGTTCAAGCAGTTTTTTTGCAACATGCGAACCTATAAAACCGGCGCCACCTGTTACTAATACATTTTTCATGTTATTTGTGTGTTAATTACCACTAATCTATTTCCACTAATCTACACTAATTTGAATTTTTACTAACGTTTGTTTGTGAGAATTCGTGTTGATTCGTGATTCTAAATTCGTGGTAAATTATCAACTACTTATAATCAGCCCTTTCCATCTTGGTTAGTTTGAAAATGTTTGAAAATATCGCTTCGTCAGTTTTATAAAATTTACTTTTACGCCTTTGACAAACAAGGTGGGCAGTTTTGGAAAATTTTAAAAAATTGTAAGTAACCGGAGTTTTTCCATTATCCAGCCAAGTGAATGATGGGAGATATTTTGGGAGGTAGCCAGCGCCATAAAGATTGCATCCAGCGCCTATTACCGTTCCGCTGTTAATCATAGTACTGATGCCGGTTTTTGAATGATCGCCCATGACAAAGCCAAAATGAATTAAGCCGGTATTAACCTTTTTTCCGTTTTCAACAATATCAATAGGGGAGTAATTATTCTTTAAATCGCTGTTGTTAGTGTTGGCGCCCAGATTGCACCATTCACCGACGTACGAATGACCGATAAAACCGTCGTGCTGTTTATTAGAATATCCATAAAAAATTGATTCAGCAACTTCGCCGCCGATTCTGCAATAGTCTCCGATCGAAGTGTTGGCAAGAATTTTGGCACCGGCGTTTATTTTTGTACTCTTTCCTATATAGGCCGGGCCGACAATAGTGCAATTCGGTTCAATAATTGCTGATTCATCTATATAAATTGGCCCGTTTTCAGCGTCCAGCACGGTTCCGGATTTGATGACGGATTTTTTTGCAATGTAAATATTCTTTTTTTCAATATAGTCAACGCCAGGATAAACATTGCCTTCGATTTTTCCCAGCAGTCCGGTGTTCTTTAGATCATCGGCCAGAAATTTCTCATTGAATGTTATTAATTCCCAAAGATGGGCAATCAACTGAGCCTTAACTTTAATTCTTGGAGCTCTGATTTTTTTCAATGATTCTCCGGGATTCTTGACGTCAATTTGTTTTAAATTTTCATCTGACAGTCTTGCCGCTATTATCATCTGATTATCTACGAATATCGCATCCTTTTTTAAGGAAATTAATTTTCGTAATAATGACTCCCTTAATATCATCCGGCCGTTTAAAAAAATAGTCAGATCCTTATTAATTTTATTTATCGCAGCCGATGGATTTTCTTTTTTGACTCTGTTTTTCAGATAATCACGGCAAAGTAGTGAAGTTCGCAATTTTTCGGTGGTTTTAATTGATTTCAGCAATCTTTGCAATAAAGTAAAAAAACCGAATTTTAAATCAAAAACCGGTCTAGTGAGGGCAAGTGGATATAATTTTTCGTGGTCAGAGTCCTCGTAAATGCAAATATTCATAAAATACTAAATTACCGAAATTTATCTGGCAATTTTCTAAATTATCAGTTTTTATCATAACAAAAATGGGCTGTTTTGAAAAGAGGCTGCGAAATGCTATAATTGAGGCAAATTTATGAATTTTCTCGGTTGGATCAAAAAATATCGATTACCTTTAATTTTGCTGTGCCTGGGGTTTTTATTCGTTTTCATATATTCCTGGCTTTATCTGAGCGTCAATCCGTTATTTTCCTCTCCGGATGAAGCAGTCAATTATTACTATACAAAATTATTCAGTGAAACTGGTTCGCTGCAACATTATGAGCCATTAAATACTGCTGCGGATAATACGATAACGCCGAGAAATGCCATGGCCATAAATGGCAATATTGTTCCCGCCAGTTTTTTGGGCTTGATTTTAATCTTCGGTTCAATCGCGAAAGTTTTCGGTTCTAATATAATAATTTATTTAACGCCGTTTTTTTCTGTATTAGGCGTCTTATTTTTTTATTTATTGCTGAAAAAAATATTTTCAAATAAAATATCTTTTATTTCTTCATTATTTTTATTTATTCTGCCACCCTTTTGGTATTACAACAGCCGTGGCATGTTTCACAATGTTTTGTTTATTGATTTGTTGATAATAGGTTTCTATTTTTTCCTGAATTTCATCTCAAATCAAAATAAAAAAATTGTTAATTATTTAAATGCAATTTTAGCGGGAATTTTTTTAGGATTAGCTCTGATAACACGAACATCAGAAATTTTTTGGGTAGGCGTAATAATCATCAGTTTATTGATTATTAACCGCAGGAAAATAAATTGGGGGCAAGTTCTATTATTTTTTGTCAGCGCCGTTATTGTCTTTTCGCCGATTTTATATTTCAATCATCAGTTGTATGGCAGTATTTCCAATTTCGGTTATGCGGAGACGCTGTTAAATGAAAACTCTTCAGCCGGCGGCTCCAGTTCCGTGGTTTATTCGTTTATTAAACTGGTTTTTCCGTTTGGATTAAATTTTAGTTCATCCCTGACTACTTTCAACAATTATTTTATTCAATTGTTACCCTGGCTGGTTGTTTTGCTGTTTATAAGTGTATTTTGGGTTATTAAAAATTTATTATTGCCAAAATTCATCAAATATTTTCCTGAGCTCAGTGAATATACGAAAAAACTGCCGTCAACCGTTAAAAATTATTTCTATGTTTGGGTTTGGTTATCAGTTTGGCTGCTCTTTTATTATGGATCTTTTTCCTTCAACGAATATATTGATGCCAATAAAATAATTTTAGGCTCCTCATACCTGCGATATTGGCTGCCCATCTTAATATTCGCCTTGCCGTTGATTATTATGATTATTGAACGGCTGATGCAAATGATAAGAAAAAAAATTATTGTTAAGACATTTACCGCATTAATAATCTGCTCAATGGTGATATTTTCCATAAATTTGGTTTTAATGGATTCTCTGCAGGGGTTATTTGCCATCAAAAAAAGCATGGTTGAGGCAGAATCGCATAGAAAAATAATATTACAACAGACTCCGGCGAATTCGGTAATCATTTCTGGTTTTGCCGATAAAATAATATTTCCGGAGAGGCCAGTCATTGTTCATCTGCCTACAGACATGAATCAGCAGAAAAAAATAGTCGATGACTTGTCAAAATTAACTGCAGTGTATTTATTTTATAATGTGCTGGATCAAAAAAGCGTAGATGAACTTAAGACCTTGAAGAGTAATAATTATGAGGTGATTGAAAAATATAATTTTCAAGACGGCGAAATATTATATCAAATATTATAATTACTAAAAATCAGAGTCTTGTATAATATGCGGAAATTAGTTAAAATATCTTTACAAAAAAGTTTAGCAAAATTAATTATTGATAGATGTCGGAATTCGCAAACAGCAAAATTAAAGTGATTTTCAATGTATTAAAAGCATTGGCTTGGGCTGGAATTATTTTTTGCCTTTTTTTTGTGTTAATAAAAAACTTCGCTCCTTTTGGCGCACTCAGCATCAATTATAAAGTCACAGATAAACCTACGCTAGTAAGAAATTTTGCTTCCAAGGAACCGAATAAATTATTCGGAAAAAGCAATCCCGCACTCACAGAAAATGATTTTGAGTTGATAACTACTTCTCCGTTGTATTTCGACCTGGCGGTACCCAGAGCCTTCACCAAAGCAAAAGTAACTATCAAATACCAGGATCCAAATAACCAGCCAGAAATGAAGCTGGGGGTTAAGCAAGGCAATGGCGTTTATTATTACGCGGATATGGTGATGACCAGCCCGACGCTTGATGGATTGCCTGCGTATTGGACGCAAATATCGGAAGACAGTTCCGTCCTTTGGCAGAAGGATATCGCGATCTATGATCAATATCTGAAATTGAAAAATAAGCTGGACGAAGAGCTGAATATCCAGCTGATCGATAAGTACGGCGCCGGTTTCAGCGCGCTTGATGAAAAACAAAAAAGTAATTTAATATCGAGTGCGGTATCATCTCAAGATTATAAAGCCAAATTATCAGGTATTTACAAAGAGCTGGAAAAAAATAAAACGGCGGTAAAATATAGCACAATTGGGGGCTTCCAGGCTGACCCGCCTGATTCAGATAAGATGTTGCAGTTTAATTATCCAATGTTATCCAATAAGCCATTAGCAGGTTATAAATCTTCAGCTCAGCCCTTGGTTTTTGACAAAAGCCTGATTGGGAGTCATGAAATTGTTACTTATATAGGCGAAAAAGAACCGTTGAATTTTAACTTCACTATTCAGGATATAAATCAAACTGAAGGCACTGATGATTTTACGGTTACGCTTTATGATGCGATTGGCCGGAAAATTGAAGAAGTGAAATCACCAGATGCCGAAAAGCCAGCAGCCACGGGTGATATATCGCCTGAAATAAATGTTATTTTAGCAGATAATAATTTGCCTGCGGGTGTTTATAGGTTGGCGATAACTGATGTGCAGGACGATATTTTGATAAAAAAAATTACTACAGCGCAGCATTTGATAGTGTTTAAAAACCATATTCACCTAGCTGAAAATGCTGAATACTCGAAATACCTTGGCAATAAGCAATATAGCCAGACTATTCTATTTACAGACAGCAATTTTATAAAGGCCAGGGCCAGTAATGACTCAGGCGTGCAATTATTGCAGATTAATCAGCAAGTATTACCGGTCGATATAAAATCGTTTATCTATCAGGTGAATATTACTGATAAACCGTCGTTATCAAAGATTATTTCTCCAAAAAATGATATTTACCTGGAAGGTGATGGAAATTTCACATTCAGCCAGGAGCAGTATTTTGATTCCGGAGTTGGGGAGATAAAAGACGTAGCCGAAACAAAAAACATTAATGACTATGATTATATCATTGCGCATTATAAAAAACCTGTAGTAAATGGAGACTGGCTGGAGGCGTCGGCGGAAGTCAGCGCACCGTATCTTTATATAAATGAAGGCAAAGATAAGCTAATAAATTTTATTATTAGCCTGCCTGACCTGCCGGAAAAGAAGCGGATTCTTAAAATAAGCGAAGTAAACATACGCCTGGAAAGAGAACCGTTTACCATTAATAATATATTTTCGCGGTTAAAAGAATGGATAAAATAATGGCACAAAGCGACAGAAAAGACATTTTAAATTTAATAACTGGGAGCATCAAAGAAATATTCAAAGTTTCCTTCCTAGGTTTTTTGATATTTTATGCCATGGACCTGATGGCCCCTGGTTTCGTTTCAAATTTTATAAATATAAATATTTTCATATATATTTCTCTCATTTCCGGAGCTGTAACACTATTCTTCGAAAAAGAAAATCATCTTGAAAGTACCAGTGGTTTCAAAAAAATTAATTATGCAATTTTTTTACTGCCCGCGATTGTCTCCGGTCTTATTGTGTATTGGCTGACAAAAGACATTGGCAAAATGTCTTATATCGTCTCCATAGCCTCTGGTCTATTCACTTATTTGATAATAATCGTTTTGTCGAAAAATGATTTAAGCGACGAAAATAATAATTTAAACAACAATTAACAATTAAAAGGAAGAATTACTATGCGTTATGATGTAAAAAACAAAAAATTAGCCGGCATGGGCGTAAAAAGAATAGAGTGGGCTGATCAGCAGATGCATGTGTTGAAAATTATCCGCGAAAGATTTATAAAAGAAAAACCGCTGGCCGGGGTAAGACTGGCTGCCTGCCTGCACGTCACAACCGAAACCGCTAATCTTATGAGGACATTGAAGGCGGGCGGCGCGCAATTAGCCTTATGCGCTTCTAACCCGTTATCAACCCAGGATGACGTGGCCGCTGCTTTAGTCACAAAATATCAGATACCTACTTTTGCCATAAAAGGTGAAGACAGAAAAACATATTTTAAACATTTAAATTCTGTTTTAGATACAAAACCCCATATAACCATGGATGACGGTGCTGATTTAGTTTCCGAAGTATTGAGCAAGAGAAAATCTCAAGCTGGCACGGTCAGGGGAGGCACGGAAGAAACCACTACCGGCGTTATCAGATTGAAAAGTATGTCAGAAAAAGGCATTTTGAAATATCCAATCATCGCCGTTAACGACGCGCAAACAAAACATTTTTTTGACAATCGCTACGGCACAGGCCAATCAACAATGGACGGTGTAATTCGTGCCACTAATGTCTTGATTGCCGGCAAAACGGTGGTCATCGCCGGTTATGGCTGGTGCGGTCGCGGCGCAGCTTTGAAAGCAAAAGGTTTGGGAGCTCATGTGATTGTCACTGAGATTGATCCGTTAAAATCTATTGAAGCGGTGTTTGACGGTTATCAAGTCATGCCGATGGTGGAAGCCGCGCGCGTAGGCGACATCTTTATCACTTTAACCGGTGATATTAATGTCATCCGCAAGGAACATTTCCTGAAAATGAAAGATGGGGCGATTGTCTGCAACTCCGGGCATTTTGACGTGGAAATAGATTTAAAAACATTAAGAAAGATGGCTAAAAAAGTCAGGGAAGTAAGGAATTTTGTGGTTGAATATACCATCGCCGGTAACAAGAAAATTAATATCCTGGCAGAAGGGCGCTTAATTAACTTAGCAGCCGCTGAAGGCCATCCGCCGTCAGTCATGGATATGAGTTTTGCTAATCAGGCTTTATCGGCTGAATATATTTCCAAAAATTACAAAAAATTGGAGAATAAGGTTTATTCAGTACCCAGGAATATTGATGAAAATATTGCCAAGCTGAAATTGCAGACCATGAAAGTTAACATAGATAAATTAACGCCGGAGCAGAAAAAATATCTGGCCAGCTGGGAAATCGGAACCTAATTAATGTAAAATGTATAATGCTTAATTTATAATTCTTAAATTTATTATAAATTTTCATGGTTGATGAAAATTATTCTAGGGTAATAAAACACAAACTGTACTGGGAAATTATCAAGGGACGGCGGACTTCCAAAGGCAACCGCTGGCTGTCGCACTGCTGGCCGAATATTTCTGAAAGCAAAAAAGCCTTTAGACCGAATTTTGCTTATCTCAACCACATTGGCCCGGGAGATACGGCCGGGAATCATTATCATCGCGATAAAAAGGAATTTTTTTGTCCCATGGGCGAGTTATTGCTTTTATTACGCGATGTCAAAGGTAAAAAAACAGTTAAAGTAAAAATGTCGCTGGGCCCTAAAGATTTTTACAAAATCTATTATATTCCTCCATTGGTACCGCATGCCATAAAAAATAATACGAAGAAATTTCAGCCATTGCTGGTTTTGACAAACAAACAGGATATCTACGGGAAAACATACGAATTTATCATTTAGGATAATGAAAAACCCCTGGAAAAAAATTTCCTCAAAGCGAATATACAAGAATTCCTGGATTAGCGTAGTTGAGGATCAAGTGATTACACCGGATAAAAAGAGAGGAATTTATGGCCTGGTGGGTTTGGGGCCAAAAGGAAATTCTGTGGGAGTGGTGGCGTTATCAAAGAAAGGGGAAATATTTTTGATCAGAGAATATCGTTATCCCCTGGAAATGGTCACTACGGAGATACCGCGCGGTGCCTGTGAAAAAGGGGAGACGCCGCTTTTTACGGCGAAAAAGGAATTACGCGAAGAAGCGGGCGTAACTGCAAAAAAATGGAAATTATTAGGATACGTCAATACCTCGCCTGGGATCATAAATGAATTCGCTCATCTTTTCCTGGCTACGGATATAAAAATCGGCAAACCGCAACCGGAAGGAGTGGAGTTGCAGGAAGTGCTGAAATTGCCTTTAATTAAGGCATATAGGTGGTGCATAGATGGCAGGATCAATGATGCCATATCTATTGCTGCAATTTTAAGGGCTAAAGATTATTTAAAAAAACAATTATGAAACTATTAGTCACTGGCGGTGCCGGCTTCATCGGCTCGAATTTCATTCATTACTGGATGAAGAAATATCCGCAAGATGAAATTTTAAATTTGGACAAATTAACTTATTGCGGAAACCTTGAGAATTTGAAGGATATAGTAAAAAAACCCAATTATCATTTTGAAAAATTTGATATCACCTGCCCGATTGAATATAAATCGGCAAAGCATGAAGAAGAGTACGGTCGCTTTGATCGTAAAAAATTTATTCAGCTAAAAGAATGGATGCGCGAATCGGATATTGTCGTGCATTTCGCTGCAGAATCGCACGTTGATCGCTCAGTGCTTTTTGCCGGACCAGACAGGCCAGATGCCTATGATTTCATATTAACAAATACCTGGGGCACCCATATCATGCTGGAAGCAGCAGTAAAAGCCTGGAAGCCGATCAATTATAAAAATAAAAGATTTCATTTAATTTCAACGGATGAGGTATTTGGTGCACTGGCGCTTGATGACCCGAATAAATTTAATGAAAACACGAAATATAACCCGCGCAGCCCATATTCCGCCTCTAAAGCAGCAGCTGACCACCTTGTTAATGCATATTACATTAGTTACGGCCTGCCAGTTACAATTTCAAATACCTCTAATAATTTTGGTCCTTATATCTATCCAGAAAAACTGCTACCGCTGGCCATCACCAATCTGATTGAAGGTAAAAAAGTACCAATTTACGGCGATGGAAAATACGTGCGTGATTGGCTGTATGTGGATGACCATTGTCGGGCAATTGATCTGATCTTAAAAAAAGGCAAGATCGGAGAGACGTATTGCATTGGCGCTATGCATGAAGACGTTAATAATTTGGAACTAATCAGGCGGGTTCTAAAAATTATGGACAAAGGAGAGGATTCGCTCGAATACGTAAAAGATCGGCCAGGCCATGATCGGCGCTATGCAATAGATTGGTCAAAGGCGAAACGCGAACTTGGGTATGAACCTTTATTTGAACTAGATGAATATCTGAAAAAGACGATTGATTGGTTTATAGCGAACGAGTGGTGGTGGAAGCCTATAAAATCTGGAGAATTCAAGGAATACTACCGCCGGCAATATGAAATTAGATAAATTTTATTATGAAAAAAGATAGTCTGCCGCCACTGAAAAAAATAAAAAAATGGATGTTTGAAATTGCTGCTGCCAATAAAATTTCCAATCAGGTCGAAGATACTTGGAGGCATTCAAAAATAGTATGGGATTTTGCCTATCAAATTGCTAAGTATGCAAAAGCAAACGGCTATACGGTTGATTTAGAATTACTTAAAACTGGCTGTTATGTTCACGATATTGGGAGAATGAAAACCGGCAGCAAAGCTTCAAAAGAGTTAAAGCATCCAATTTTTCATTTGTATGAAGGTTATCATGAAATGAAAAAAAGGAGATATCCGGAACTGGCGAGGATCTGCATTTGCCATGCCGGCGGTTCGGGACTGGATAAAGAAACTAACAAAAAATATAAGTTTATCGCCAAAGATTTTTTTCCACTGACGATTGAAGAAAAAATAATCGCTTACAGCGACTGCCGGACGGATTTTAAAAAGGGGGTTGGCCCGGTGATCGGGCCATTTAGCAAAGCATATAAGCGATTTAGCATTTATTCGGGAGCGGATGAGCGCATGAATAATATCCACAATTTTATCAAAAAAATAACGGCAAATAAAATATCATGAAAATAGTCATTATCGGCGCAAAAGGCATGCTCGGCCAGGAATTAGCAAAAACGTTCGCTGGCAGTAATCCTATCCTGTGGGACAGGGAAAATGTTGATATTGCCAATGAAAAAAATGTTCAGAAAATGATCGGAGAAACTAGGCCAGACTTAGTAATTAACGCCGCTGCTTTTAATGACGTTGACGGAGCGGAAAAAAATCGTCAAATTGCCAATGATATCAATGGGTACGCCATTGGTTACTTAGCCAGGGCAATAACCGCCGTACAGGGCATCCTCGTGCATTACAGCACTGATTATGTCTTCAAAGGCGATGTTAAAAACGGGTACAACGAAGAAGACAAGCCAAACCCGCAATCAGTCTATGCTAGCTCTAAATTTCTGGGTGAAATTGAACTGCAGAATAATTGCCATAATTTTTATTTAATACGGTTATCGCGGTTATTCGGCCAGCCAGCCGGTAGTCAGACTGGAAAAAAAAGTTTTGTTCAGCTGATGCTTGACCTGGCAAAAGCTAATAAAGAAATTAATGTTGTTAACGAGGAATTGTCCCGTCCAACTTACGCGCCTGATTTGGCTGCGCAGACAAAATTTATATTTGACAGCAAAAAGCCTTTTGGTATTTACCATGTAACCAACGCCAGTGCCTGCACCTGGTTTGATTTTGCCAGGGAGATATTTGCACAAAAAAGTATTTCCGCTAAAATTAATCCAGTTACTGCTGATTTTTATCCAAGACCGGTAAAACGGCCGAAATACTCCATTTTATTAAATAATAAATTACCAGCTTTAAGAAGCTGGCAAGAAGCGCTCGCAGATTATTTAAAGAATGCAAATGAAATTCAATAAAACTAAATTTGAAGGTGCCTGGATTATTGAACCAGACGTTTATCAGGATAAGCGTGGATTTTTTCTGGAATCATATATTGATAAATGGTTCAAAGAAAAAAATATAAAGGCAAAATTCGTTCAGGATAATCATTCAAAATCCGTATCTGCCGGAGTGCTGCGGGGTTTGCATTATCAGAAACCGCCTTTTGCCCAGGCAAAACTCGTAAGAGTAACCAGCGGTGCGGTTTATGACGTGATCGTAGATCTGAGAAAGAAATCAAAAACGTACGGAGTCTGGCAAAGTTTCGAATTAACTGATAAAAATTTTAAAATGCTTTATATCCCAAAAGGCTTCGCTCATGCATTTTGCACGCTTCAGGCGGGTACGGAATTTCTATATAAAGTAGACAGCTATTATTCACCTAAGCATGATTCTGGAATTATCTGGAATGACCCGACTTTGAAAATAACCTGGCCAATACAAGAACCTGTCTTATCGCAAAAAGATTTGAAATTAGGTTTTTTTAATGATCTGAAGTCGCCTTTTTAAACAAAATATTTAAGCGCAGCCATTTATTCAGGCTGGGCATAAATGCTCTTGACAGAGCCTTTTTTTATGCATAAAATTGTGATGGATATAGATCATTTCATCGCAACAAAATAGGAGCCAATATGAGAAGCCAGAAAGTGGTTACTGCGGAAGACAAATCTTCGTCTACGCACAGCGAAACGTTTGATTGCGGCAAATGCGGGTGGCCGTATCCACGTTTTACGAAAAGGCACTGTCCAGAATGTGGCAGAGATTTATGCACAGATTGCTGGCCAAAAGGCATTGCTTTCAAGGCAAATTTAGCGTGTCCTGATTGCTGTAATCACGGTCATTAACCGAATAATGTAGGAGATTTCGTGAAATGGGAAGAATGATTATTTCTAGCAAAATCGAACATTGGCATCAAAAATGTTACTTTTGCTGAAAAGAGGATGAATTCGTAGATCCTCTTTTTCTTAATTAAGTTTATAAATATTATATATATTTACAATTAAAATTTTACTATGAAAGGCATTATTTTAGCCGGGGGAAAGGCAACCAGATTAAGGCCTTTGACGAAAATAACTAGCAAACAGCTGCTGCCGATTTACAATAAGCCGATGATTTTTTATCCTCTGAATACTTTGCTGACGGCGGGCATTAAGGAAATTTTAATTATTGTAGCGCCGGATTATGCTGGTCATTTTTTGCATTTACTCGGCTCTGGCAGGCAGCTGGGGGTAAAGTTTACATACGAAATTCAAGAAGAGCCGCGCGGACTGGCAGACGCGTTTATAATCGGGGAGGATTTCATGGATGAGGATAATGTAACCATGATTCTTGGCGATAATATATTTGAAGATGATTTATCCAAAGAAATAAGTACTTTTAAAAAAGGCGGGAGAATTTTTGCCAAAAAAGTTTCTGATCCCGAAAGGTCAGGCGTAGTGCAATTTGATGAAAACAACAAAGCTATTAAAATAGTAGAAAAGCCAAAAGAATGGATTAGCGATTTTGCCATACCAGGATTGTATGTGTATGATAATCGCGTGTGTCAGTTTGCTAAGGAAGTCAAACCTTCCGGGCGTGGTGAGATTGAAATTACTGATTTGCATAATCGATATCTGGAAATTGGCGAATTGGACGTCAGGCAGATCAAGGGCGCCTGGTTTGATGCCGGTACATTTAATTCGTTACTGGAAGCAAATCTGTTTATATCCAAGCACGACAGATTAAGCAAGCCATTGGAAGAATAATTACTGAAAAAGGGAGAACGCCGGATAATTATTATCAGACTGTGCCAAAGCGTGGGTTGATTATTTTTAAAATACAAAAAATTATCAAAATACGGTTTATAGCCGAATCAAGTTTGTTTTATTAAAGCTGAATTTTATACAGTAAACTATTCGCTAAAATAAACAGAAGGCTGTTATTATCAAAATAATTTATTTGATTGATATCCAATAAATTAAGTTCGTAGGAATTTTTTTGAGGACCGGAAATCTCCGTTATGTACATTTTATCGGGCGAAACGAAATATAGCACGTATTTTGTATTCAAAATAAAAGTTGCATAAGTTATGAGATCAGAAGTACGAGTCAGCAGGGATCGTTCATCGGTTTTCAGATTCCATTGCCATATTTCGTTATTATTGTAGAACAATATCTCATCATTGTTTGCAGGCCATTGCAAGCCAGCTACTTTAATACTGAATTCACTGAAGTTGTTTTTGGCGAAATCATAGAAAAAAAGCTTTTGATTTGCAGTATCCAGTAGAGGTAAAGTATTATCACGCTGTTCAAAAATTGTAAATTTACTGTCTGCCTGGATTTTAAAGGCATTTTGTTCACCGGTATTTGCCTTGGAAAAAATTAGGCTGTCGTATTTTTTTTGAATCGTAAACTGTGAATTAAAGAAAATTACATTGTCCAGATTATTTTCCAAATTTTTCGTATTTTGAAAAAGATTAATCCTATAATTTCCCGTATCTGAAATGGCATATACGATGTCGTGTTCCGGATTACTCCAGAATAATTCTAGTATTTTCTCATTTAAAAATTCTGACAAATCTCGAATTTTGAAATCGGAAATATTTAAAATAAAAAAACTGTTATCAGTAGTTTGCAGGATGGCCTGATCAGAATTTGGCGACCAAACGATTTTTTTAAGATCATGATCAAAGTTGACCTTTTTTTCTACATTTCCTTTTTTAAAGTTAACTAAATTTAATATTTTGTCGGCATAACCCAAGGCTTGAGAATAATCCGAGTTGTACTGGATGATCGAAAATGAATTACCAAGCAATGGTTTTGGGTCAATAATTTTTTTTACCAAAAAAATATCAGACAAGTCGGTCACCTGTGCTGAGCTTATTGTTATTTTACGTATCCAATCAAAGTAACCGTCTTTTGTTATTTTTACCGTATAATCTCCCGGCGAGAGATTGATAATGTCCACTGGTGATGTTTTGTTGTATTGATTATCATCAATATAAATCTGCGCTGCGGCAGGCTTAGTAACTATTTCCAGTGTTCCGACACGGTAAATGCTCTTTTCTTGCCGGTTAATACGCCAACCTGCCACATAGAACGCTAAAATTGGCGTAATAATCATAAAAATTGCTATAATTGCCAGAAAAAAAAGTCTTCTTTGCCAAATATTCATAATAAGCATATTATATATTAGAAGAATTTTTTTTCAAGGTTGCTAACTGACCTTGTTCTGATATAATTAAGTCATTGAAATATTCAATCGTTTAATTTAATCCCTATTTATCGAATAAATGTCCAAATTTATCATACAAGGTGGTAAGTCATTAGAAGGTGAGATTACCGTAAGCGGAGCTAAAAATTCAGCTTTAAAATTAATTGCCGCGTCCTTAATGACAGATAAGGAAGTATGCCTAGCTAACGTTCCTGATATTAATGACGTTCGCACTATGATAAGCATTCTGGAAAAATTAGGCGCCGAAGTTGATTTCCATAACCACAATTTTTGCATAAATTGCGCGACAGTAAAAAATATCGATCCAGATTATCAATTGATCAAGCATATGCGCGCTTCGGTAATGATTATCGGCCCTCTGTTGGCACGCTTCGGAGCAGTGAAAATACCTCAGCCAGGCGGATGTTTGATCGGTGCCAGGCCAATCAATACGCATATCAACGCTTTGAAGCAGTTGAATGTGGAATTTAACGAGGATAAGGATTATTATTATTTTAGAACAAAAAAGCTTACAGGCGGTAAAGTAATTTTGGATGAAATGAGCGTTACTGCCACAGAAAACGTTTTAATGGCCTCAGTTTTGGCTAGCGGTAAAACGGAAATCCATCTGGCTGCTTCTGAACCGGAAATTGTCGATTTAGCAGATTTGCTGAATGAGATGGGGGCGAAAATCGTGGGAGCTGGCACTTCAATCATAAAAGTAACAGGCGTCAGCAAATTGAATGGAGCGAAACATACGGTGATTCCGGACAGAATTGAGGCAGGTACGTTTGCTGTGGCGGCGGCTGTCAGTCGCGGCGACGTCAGGATAAAAAATGTTATTCCCGATCATCTGGATATTGTCTTGCAGAAATTAACCAAAGCGAATGTCAATTTTGAAATAGAGGGCGAATCAGTATTGCATATAAAACCGACTACTATATTCAGCCCGATTCAGATTGATACCCGGCCGCATCCGGGGTTCCCCACGGATTTACAGGCGCCTTTTTCAGTTTTATTAACGCAGGCAAACGGCACCAGTAAAATTTTTGAAACAATGTATGACGGACGGCTGGGATATTGCCGTGAATTGAAAAAAATGGGAGCGAACATCGATATTATCGATAACAACAATGCCATAATATCAGGGCCAACGCCTTTATATGGCAAAGAAATTACTTCTTTCGATATACGCGCCGGTGCAACTTTACTGATCGCAGCGATTATAGCTCAGGGTCAAAGCGTAATTGATAAAGTGGAGCTTATTGACCGTGGTTACGAAAAAATAGAACAAAGATTATCTTCCTTAGGAGCAAACATAAAAAGGATATAATTATGGAAATCAAGAAATCAAATTTGAAAATTGGCTCAAAAGTAGCTATATTCAGTATCGGGATTTTTATAATCATTATCTGCTTTTTTTCCGGATTTTATTTTGGCGTTTGGCAAAGCGTCAACAACCAAAATAATGTATCTATTGTCAATCTCTTTAATCAGGCTAATACGTTTCTCAAAGGCACTGATACCGACGCTAGCTTGTTTTCGAAAGTCTGGACTACTGTATCGCAAAAATACGTTAATAAGCCGGTTGACGACAAAATATTATTTTATGGAGCATTAAAAGGCATGGTGGCCAGTCTGCAGGATCCATACTCTGTATTTTTGGATCCCGAAGAGACCAAAGAATTTAATAAGGAGTTAAGCGGCAGTTTTGAAGGTATCGGCGCGGAAATTGGCATAAAAGACAATCAGTTGACCATCATTGCCCCATTGCCGAATTCTCCTGCTGCAAAAGCCGGATTAAAGGCCGGAGATAAAATTCTGAAGATAGATCAGCAGGATACTACAGAGATGAGCCTTGATCAGGCTATAAGTTTGATCCGCGGAAAAAAGGATACAAAAGTAGTCCTGACAGTCCTGCGCGCCGGAGAAACTGACGTAAAAGATATTGAAATAACCAGAGATGTGATAAAAACTGAAAGTGTTACCTGGAAAATGCTGGATAATAAAATTGCCTATATAGACATAGTGCATTTTGACAGCGATACGGCAGGCGATTTCAATAACCTAGCCAGTGAAATCATTTTGCAGGATCCGAAAGGCATAATTCTGGATATGCGAAACAATCCAGGCGGATATCTAGACAGCGCCGTTGAGATAGCCGGCCAGTTTGTTGAAAAACAGACAATTGTCATTGAAGATTTTGGCAGTTCAAAGAAGGAGTATAAGTCGGAACAGACCGCAAAATTGCTGAATATTAAAACCGCAGTACTGGTGAATAATGGCAGCGCTTCAGCATCGGAAATTGTCGCTGGAGCTTTGCAAGACTACCACCGCGCAAAAATAATCGGGGAACTCACCTATGGCAAAGGATCCATACAAGATTACGAGGAATTTACAGACGGATCATCGCTTAAATTGACTGTCGCCAAGTGGTACACTCCAAATGGTAAATCTATCAATGACGAAGGCATTACCCCTGACCAGCAGGTAGTTTTAACCGACGACGATTACAATAACAGCAAAGATCCACAACTCGACACGGCGATAAAATATTTACTTGAGTGACGATGGCAGAATCGTGGCGCATTTTGGTATTTGGTTTGGTCCAGGGCGTTGGTTTGCGGTATCAAGTAAGACAGTATGCACTAGATAAAACTCTAAAAGGCTACGCTAAAAATTTACCCGACAAAAGCGTTGAAATAATCATTGTGGGAGAGGAGGAAAAAATACAAGATTTTATCGGCTGGCTGAATAATGGCATAAATATAGCAAAAATTAAAAAAATTGAGGCTAAAAAAATCCAAAGTACCCGACAATTTGATCGTTTTGAAATTTTATACTAAAATATACTAGATATATGCAAATTATACTTATTAAAGACGTTAAAAATTTCGGAAAACAAGGAGAGTCTAAAAATGTAACTGACGGTTATGCGCGGAATTATTTATTACCAAATAAATTAGCGGTTATTTATAACGAGTCGTTGAAAAATAAATTCGAGCTACAACGCAAGAACTTATCAGAAAAAGCATCAAAAAAGATTGAGGAGCAGGATAAGTTTTTACTTAAACTGAACGGATTAGAAATTGTTTTTAAAGAAAGAGCCAATGATGATTTAACTTTATTTCAGGGTTTGGGTAAGGAAAAAATTGCTAAAAAAATTAACGAGATTTGCGGTGTTAGCATTAAACCGGAGATAATTAAACTGGAAAAGTCAATAAAAAAAATTGGAAATTATGATGTCCCTATTATAGTTAATAAGAAAGAAAGTATAATTAAAATAAATATTATAAAAGATGATCCAAAAAGAATGTAAATTCATATTTGTTTCAGGCGGTGTTTTATCAGGTTTAGGAAAAGGAGTGGTGGCGTCGTCAATCGGCTATTTGCTGAAAAACAGGGGATACAAAGTCGGCGCAATAAAATGCGAAAATTATATTAATATCGATTCTGGCACTATAAATCCCATTGAACACGGAGATCCGTTTTTATGCGAAGACGGCTTGGAAGCAGATATGGATTTAGGTACGTACGAAAGATTTTTTAATTATGAAATGGGCCATATCAATTTCACTACTATGGGCCAGATTTATAAGACCGTAATAGACCGCGAACGTTCTTTCGGCTATCACGGAGAAGACGTTGAAGCAATTCCCCATGTCTCTGATGAAATAATTTCGAGAATCAAGCAGGCCAGCGAGGGACATGAAATTATTATAGTAGAATTAGGCGGTACGGCCGGTGAATATCAAAACATGCTTTATTATGAAGCCTGCAGGATCATGAAAGCAAAAATGCCGGGTCAAGTTTTAAATATTCATGTTAGTTACGTGCCGATGCCTAAGCATATAGGCGAACCAAAAACAATGCCTACCCAGTTATCCATGAAAACGGTTATGAGCATGGGTATTATGCCGGAATTTTTAGTTTTAAGAAGCGAGGCGGAGTTAGATAAGAGACGACGCTATCTGCTTGGTTTGAAATGCAATGTATCGGGAGACAATGTGATTATGGCGCCTGACTTGAATTGTATTTATGAGCTGCCGTTAATTTTTGCCAAGCAAAATTTTGACAGGAATATTCTTAAATTTTTCAAATTGAATTATCGTAAACCTCATTTGGGCGAATGGAAACGTTTAATGAAAAAAATTAAATCTAAATATACAAAAAAAGTTGAAATTGTTATTGCCGGAAAATATTATAGTACCGGTGATTATGGGTTATCAGATACTTATGCCGCCTTGATTGAAGCTATCAAGCATGCCTGCTGGCAATTGGGCATCGGACTTGTTTTGCGGGTAGTAAATACCGAAGATATTGAGAAACTCGGTACAAAAATTATTGCCAAGCCTGACGGAATCATCGTGCCGATTGGCTGGGGTGACAGGGGAGCAGAGGGTAAGATCAGCGCGGTTAAATACGCCAGGGAAAAGAAGATACCGTTTCTCGGCCTTTGCTATGGCATGCAGTTGGCTTGCGTGGAGTTTGCCAGAAATGTGGTTGGGCTAAAAGACGCGAATTCGCAGGAAATAAATCCAGTCACGCAAAATCCAATAATTCACAGCATTCCCATGTCCAGTAAATATCAAACTATAAAAGGCGAGGGCACTTCGATGCGTTTGGGAGCGTATGATTGCTATTTAAAAGAAAAGAGTTTAACTGCTTCAATCTATTTAAAATATGGCGATGGTGAAGTAATTTCAGAAGCGCGAAAAATTAAGGAGAAAATTAAAGCAATCGGTAGCGTAAAAATATCCGAGAGGCATCGTCATAGATTTGAATTTAACAATAAATATAGAAATATTCTGGAAGAAAAAGGAATGATTATCTCCGGCACCTCAGCAGATGATTTCTTTGTGGAAGTTATTGAATTGCCTAAGAGCATGCACCCTTTCTTTATCGCTACTCAGGGCCATCCGGAATACAAATCAAAACCGCTTAAACCGCATCCTATTTTTCTGGAATTCATTAAAGCCAGTTCGAAATAATAAAACAAAAAACCGCAAATTTAAGATCTAATGCGGTTTTTTTTGATATTTATTTAGAAGGAAGAATGCTCACAAAGGTTGTTTCCTTCAGTCGTCCGTTAAAAAGTTTGATTTTTTTCTTTTTGAAAGAAACAATCCCATTGATAAGTGAAAACAGAGTATCGTTAGCGGATCGCTTAACATTCTTGCCGGCATGATAAACGGTGCCTTTTTGCCTGACAATGATACTGCCTTTTTTCGCCAATTGTCCGCCGTAGAGCTTTATGCCTAGACGTTGGCCTTGGCTGTCCCTGCCTAAACTGGTTGTGCCTGCTCCTTTTACGTGGGCCATATTTATATGTTAATAATTATTTTCTATATACTAATCAATTTAACGATCCTTGTCAAATGTTGCCAATCGTAAACGGCCTAGAATGGGTTTCTTAGGTTCTGCAAAGCATCAGTTGAAGCAGCTTTTTTATTACTTATTTCCAGACTGATTTCATTAAACAGATCAATATTGACCTTTTGCTTTTTAGCAATAATTTCGTTTTTCGGAATTTCTTCGGGAGCTATTACAATTTTATAAATATTTACATTAATAAAATAAATAATCCCGATTGAAATTATGCTGATAATTAATATCAAAAGTAAATTCAGGTGTTTGAGCAAATATTTTTTTATTTTTTTTAAATAAATTTTAAATTTCATAAAGTAATAATTTTCAATCTAGTTGTTTTATCGGTATGCTGGCGGAAAAATTTAATGTAATTTGATTATTTTGTTCCAGAATATTTAAATTACTTATTTCTACAAAATAGTCTAGATGCTCGAGATTTGAAAAATATAATAATAAATTATTCCAATTTCCGCTGGCAGTAATTTCAAAATTAAAAGTTTCCGCAATTTCATTGTCATTAGGCTTGATATCGATATTCTGCGCTATTTCGTTATTAGTAGCTATTAGTTCAAAGCTGGAGATTAAATCCAATATTTCATTTTGGTTGATAAATATTTTTGAAATCTTGTCTAGATCATTTTTTATTTTATTATAATCTTGCCTGGTCGTTTCGATATTTTCACGCTGCTGTTCATAGATTGCCAGTTTAACCCGATTATCGTAAATTTGATCGCTAAATTTATTAATCTCTTTATAATAAGGATAAATAAAAAAAATAATTATGCCGCCTATAATAACTGCTGTTAGGCCGGAGTAGATATAAATTTTTAATTTTAGTGATATTTTATTCATAAATTAAATTCGTAAGCTGACCGACAAAAGTAAAAGGAATATCGTCTTTCTTCGTTAGATTTGAAATAGGAGACGATATGTTGGAGAAATAAGGCACAAGTTCCAAGGAACTTTTCGTATTCAAGTAAGCGTCACGGTTGACGGCAGTGCCACTGATTTTTAAAGTCATTGCCTGACTGTTTAAATTTATATTGTTCAGCGTTACTCCTTCCGGAAGCTTCTCCACTAAAGAAGTCAAAATTTTTGTCCAAAGGACATATGATTCTTCTACGTTTTTCGCTAAGAGCAGTTGGGAGTTAAGTTCTTTGATAGCTTCTTCAATGGAAGCAATCTTGCCTTCGGAACTGATGCTTACTTCGTTTTTTATCTGAGTTTCTAGGGATTGAAGATAATTTTCTAATAAAATGTTCGTAAAAATAGTTATAGTCGCGATGATTATTAAAAAACTGATTATAAAGAAAGAAACATTCTTAATAATAAAATAATTTTTTATTAAGCTTATATGTTTTTTTTCTTCCTGACTTAATAAATTCAAGATGATCATATATCATTAAAATCCTTAATAGCTAGACCTATAGCCGTGGTAAAAGAGAGCAGGTCGTGTTTTATTTCTTTTTTTGTTGAGATCAAATTGATTTGGGGATCACCAATTTTTACATCATTGTTTAAAAAGTTTTTCAAATAATCAGTTAAGCCTACCATACTACTGGCGCTGCCGGTTAAAATAATACTTTTAATTTTTTGACTGTTTGGGAAATAATTATTGTAGTAGGATAAATACTCGGTTATTTTATTTGCCAATCTGATTATTATTGGCTCTAGAATTGTAAAAATTTGTGCTTTAGCTTTACGCTTGTCTAGGCCGCAAATTATTTTTGCTTTTTCTGCATCATTTTCCGACAGTTTTAATGTTTTGGAAATTTGTTTAGTCATTTCCGTACCATTAATATCCAGGGTAGCATTCAATTGTATAGAAGCATTGGCATAAACTGTTATGTTTGTCCTGCTCCGGCCTAAATCAATTATCATGGTAGAATAATTTTTGTTAATTTGCTGGTCTAATAAACATCTGGCAATGGCAATTGATTCATTTTCCAGGCCAATAAGAATCAGTCCGGAATTCTGAATTACTCTGGTGTAAGTATCAACCAGAGTTTTTGGCGCAACTGCCACCAGTACATCCATTTTACTCGGGTCATTATTGGATTTTTCTATAATTTGCCAGTCATAATTTACCTGATCTATGGTTACGGGAATATTCTGCTCTATGCCCCAGCTGACCGCCCCATCAATTTCATTTTCTGGTACTTTAGGGATGGAAATTGTTTTGATAAAAATCTTTTTTTCGGGCAAAGAGGCGTTTACGAACTTTGTATTGATTCTTCCGGATGTAGGCCTGATAAGAATCGATTTAATCAGATCAGACACGGCTTTTTCGTCAATAATTTCGCCATTTTTAATGATACCAGCAGGAACAGATACTTCTCCTAAAGAATTTAGTTCATATTTATGCTTTTTTTTAAGTTGAAATTGAATAAAACGAATTTTAAAATCGCTGATGTCTAGTCCAATTTGATTTTTAAATGGATTTAGTTTCATAAAATCTTATTACTCTTCCTCCCAGGAAATTATACGATATTGGCCGGTTGTAGGGAAGTAGGGAGGCGGGGCAAAATAAAAGTTTTCGTCATAGATAAGGTTTCTGGTGCAATAACCGGATTGATTGGTATGCCCGTCGGGGCAGGTGAATAAACTGCCTACCCAGGCAAAGCCATAACGAACATATGTGCCTATCGCCCCCTGGCTGGTAATGCTGTTCCGCTGCCGATACTCAGCGCAGGTAGTACCCCCGGCGGGATTGGTGCTGCCGGCCGGGCTAAGGTGCCAACTGGACGAGGAAATTCCGTAATAAGGCCGGCCGACCCGGCCGTTTTGGGCTATTAAGGCAGCGTCAACCTCCAGATCGTTATCGCTAAAATATCCGACTAAGATATTATTTTGGGCGATCAAACCGACGGCATCGTCGCCGCTGTCATCGCCTGGCGGAGTATAGACTAAATCGCTATTAAGGTAAATATTGGCATTGCCAGAGGCTAAAGGTGTTTTTGCGGCCACAATTGTCACCCGGTAATTATTAACCACACCGTCAATCCAGGCATCGTCCTCAACGAATATCAGTCCGCTGGCAGGTATGTCAATGCCTAGTGAAGAGGCTGATTCATATGTAAATTCAGATTCTGAGTCAATACTGGTACCAATGGAATGGCTTGATTTAGTGCATGTACCGCCAGACGTACAGCCGCTGTCCTGGTAGCATGAACGATTAAAATTATTGGAACAATAGCCTAAATCTCTGTAATTTGAACAAATACCACCAGCGTCACAGTCGCCATCAGTGCTGCATGGGTACATTTGGCATACTCCGCTCAATGGGCAGTCGCCGTTTATTTGGCAGGTTTGCGCGGGCAGGCAAAGCCTCGGTGCCGGGGATGAGGGGCAATTGCTGTTTCTGGTACATGAGCGTGAAGGCAGGTTAGCACAGACTCGTTTAGAACATCCGCCGGTAGAGCAATTTCCGTATCCGCCATTATAATATTGGCAGTATAATTCTGAATTGACTATCCGCATGTCGATTTTCCCGTCCGCCCTCAAAGTCAAATGGTAGCCTTTGCCTCCTGATGGTGTCAGGTATATGCCGTCTGCATCAGCCGCCAGTTGCATATCTCGCAAGTCCTGCGTTATACCGGCAAAATCAAGATAATCGGCATCCACTTCACGTCCAGCCATAAAGACGTCATTGCGCGTTGGTAGGGCAGTTGGCGGAGAAGGGTCATCAGGATTTACGCAAGTATGCACACCCCAGGACAGGGCAGTGCATCTGTCAGAATCAGGGTCAGTGTAAGTCGGTTCATGGCTGGTCACCGTATTATGGGCTAAACCATCGAAACGCATGCCCGAATTTGAATGAATGGGGCCGAATACTTCCGTGCCTTCTCCAAAACGCATTATATCATTGGCCGCTACGGCGAAATTAGTAAAAGAAGGGATGCCCATTTTAACTTTTACCATTTTTTTCAGATTTGGCTTATCAGTTATTTTACCTGATGATTTTATATAGACAATTGTAGACCCGTTAGGAGGAGGCGTAATATCCAATGAAAACTGCCCGATATTTTCACCGCTGGTATTTTTATACGTATGCACATAGGGACCAGGCGCGCCTGTTCCATCCTGATAATCTGTTTGCGCATGGGCTAAATGCCAGCGGTAATATTCAGTACCGGCTTCCGCGATTTCAAATGACTTGGCTTTATAAATTTCTTGATTAGCCAGTTTATGCTGGCTGGACATAAAAGTGGTAGCCACGATGCCCAGGCTGACAAACAAAGTTATCGTTATCAGTACCGGGATATAGATATTGCCTGCTAGTGAATATTTCTTCATAAATTGTCCTTTAAATTCCTCAGTGCGATGTTAGTCTCAAGCTCAAGCGGGGCAGGAGTTCGCTCTGGATCGTAATCTATCGATAAATGGATTTTAACCAATCTAACGTCATTCAGCTGGACTGGTTGCGGCAAGGGTGGCGTACTGCCATTGAACGTGTCGTCATAATACTGGAAAATATCCGTATTCAAAATATTTTGGGCTACGATAATTTTATTAGCCTCAGTGAAGGCTGGATAAGCCGGCGGTACGGAAGCGTCAGATTTTTCATACCACCTGATTAACGTGCCGTCTACTAATTCGTATTTTACTTTTTCCCTTTTGGTGTCGCTGTCCACATTGGCGTAAAAAATGATGGTATTCGGCTGTACAGTATCCAATGCGTAAGAGCCATTATCTGAAATCTGCATTTCCCTGATTTCACCCACAATGTTTTTAAAAGCCGCCCTGGCTTCATCCTGCGCGTGAATTTGGTCTTGGGTGATATGCCATAACCGATATCCCCAAAATGAAAAACTTGCCAAACCAATGCCGATTAAGGTCAGGATGAAAATAACGGCAACTATTTCAACCAGTGTAAATCCGGATTTATTTTTCATTATTAGCAAGGTAGTATTTTATTATAAAGTGGGAATCAATTGGACAGTTTGGGTCACATACCCGTTAATTTCGACATTAGCCGAATAAACTTCAAACCCGGCAAGCTTAATTTCCATAGAGTAGGTGTCGTTTGTTAAATCTCTGTAAAAAACTTGGCCTGGCGGAAAGCATTCCTGCGTATAGCCTATTCTTAAATTGCTGAGCGCTGGAGTAAAGTAAACATCTTCTGTCGAGAGTATGGCTTTGTACCTGACATAGCGGTTTCCATTGCTGGCGCTGTTGATAGTGGAATTATTTATGCTATAAAAGGTAGAGCCGGTGCCGTCTGGACCAGTAAAATTCCACGTACTATTATCGTTATTTGTGGCGATTTGGATTTTAACGTTTTCCGCACCAGTCTCCACCGGCTGGCTGCTAGGCTCCCAGTTAATGGAAGAAAAATCAGCTGTCGAGCCTAAGTCAAAAGTTGAGGATATAAGCTCGCCGCTTTGCTCATAATATTCCAGCGTATAGCTGACCGTAAAATCTTTTACTATTGGGGTCTTATCGATTTCGGAAGAAATCAATTCCGTACGCCACCGTAAATCGCTGCCTGAATTCATGAAATCGTAAGGAGTGCCTAAGCTGACAGGTTCAAAGTTCGTTCCACCGTCGGCGGAGAGGAAATATAGGATTGATTGTCCATTCAGCTCTTCAGTGGCATTCAAGGTGGCAGAAACGATCCTGCCATGTTGGGAATTAATAATTGTCGTCTGGGCGTGGTGCATGACGCCGACTGGATATTCACCACTGACAGTTGGCAGCTTTAATTCCAGGTCGGCAGTGTTCCAATCCGCGGTAGTATTAGCAGCGTCTTGGTAAGTACTTGAGTCAAAAGTTTCGTTGAAAGAAGGATTCAAGGAAATCTTTTTAAGGCTAATCTCACCGCTCGTGTTGTTGTCAATATTACCGTTGTCAGAATAATATTTTGTCGAATCATCAATAAAATTTTCCTGGCCGCTGCCGCCAAGCCAGTCGGTTTGCTGCATAAACCCATGACCGGTTATTTTTGTTTCATCATAATCAGCTTTTCTCAGCCTGACGCTGGCGTTGGATAAATTGGTGCCATTATTGTCTTTTACGGTTAATAGCAGAGAATTGCTGGTATGAGGCGCCAACAGCACGTTCAGCACGATGCTGGTGTCAGGCAGGACGTTTAAGGCTAGGTCATGGTTTACGCCGGCAATATCATAACCAGGCGTATTGACCAGCAAATCGTACAAATCCCATTCAACTGCCGGTAAATTTGTCTGGCCAGAACCGTTGGTGACGAAATTTAAAACATTTTTTAAATAGCTGGTCGGCGGTTGGCTTATTTTTTTATCGCCGCTCAGGGTCAAATCAATATTTGGCAAAGCGGTACAATTATCCGTATAGCTGTTGACTGAGAGATTGCTTAGTTTATCTATGGCAAAACTTATTTCCTCGTTATGGCCGGCTGAAATGGTCAGGTTTTGTTTGATTGGTAGGGGATTGCCCGTACTGTCGCTGCAGCCGGTTCCCGCGTCGTCCTGGGCGCAGGTTTGGTCATGGCTGTAATTTTCCGCATCATAGCTGGCCTTGACTATGTAGCTGTCTTCAGCCGGTTCAAGGTCGTACAACTGCACGGTGCCATAGATATCCGTTTTTCCATGATAATCAAACGCCGGGACCAGGGTATTGTTAATAACTTCCACATCAGCGTTTACTACAGGATCGCCAGCGGAGTTAAAAATAGTCACCAGCATAAATCCTTTAGTGGTATCTCCCTCCAGTCCTTTTGGGGCAATGATGGTTGACAGCTGAATTGGCTTGCCCGGGTAGCTTTCCGTCCAGCTTATCTCAATATTAGCTTTTTTATAATCTGCTGGATTATTGCTATTGGCGGGTATATCAGGGACTTTATCGACTATGGTTCCGTCAGCGCAGCGGGATTTGCCGGGCTCGCCGGGAATTTCACCGACACAGCCGTCAAATGGATCATCGATATACTTTATTTCCGTTTCGATTTTAAATTTGATGTTTGAACGGGTCAATTCCTGTGAAGCCGGTATGGTACCGTTAGGGGAGCTGCCGGTCACCCCGACATCGCTGTACTGGAGGTTCCTTAAAATTTCCATCTGTTCATTGCCAAGCTCAATGGCTACAATTTTAGCCCGGGCGATGTTCAGCTGTTTTATCGAATTTTGGAAGAGATTCAGCATGACTATGAACATCCCGGTAAAAACCAGAAGTACGATGAGAACTTCCGGCAATGAATAACCGCGCTGATTATTTAAATGATTTTTTTTCATTTTATATTGCTTGAACCAATCCATACATGGGCATCAATACGGAGAGGGCGACAAAAGCGACTACTGCTCCGATTATCAGCATTAAAATTGGCTCAATAATCGTTGACAATGAAGACATCGTTTGGTCAACGTCTTCTTCGTAAAAGTTCGCTATCTGTTCGGAGATAGTGTCCAATGAACCGCTTTCTTCGCCTATATTGATCATTTGCGTGATTAAGGGCGAAAATAGTTTTGGCGTCTGTTCTAATGTTTTTGAGATGCTGATACCTTTTTTTACCTTATCTGAAGCATTAATAAGGGCGTTTTTGAAATATATATTGCCTAAAGTCTTGGAAATGATCTGTAGGGTTTGTACGATTGGAATGTCAGTTTTTAAAAGTGAACTTAACGTCCTGCTGAAACGAGTAATATTAATTTTAACGATTATCGCGCCAAAAATTGGCAGTTTCAAAAGAAATTTATGCAAAAGCAGTTTGCCCTTTTTAGTCTTTTTTAATCTAATAAATAAAATCAGTAAAATAAATACGGCAATCAAAAGGAAAACACCTTGATTTAAAACAAAACTGCTGAATCCCAGTAAAATTTTAGTTGGTAAAGGTAATTCAGTGCCGCCTTCGGCATAAATTGAGGACATTTGCGGTATGACTGTTATCAGCATAACTACGCCAATACCAACCATGGCTACCACGATTACCGAGGGATACATCATGGCTGACCTTACTTTAGAAATTATGGTATGATCTTTTTTCATTTGAACAGTGAGGTGTATCAGTATTTCATCAAGTTTACCGCTGGCTTCACCAGCCGAAATCATATTGACAAAAAGTTCCGGAAAAACTTTCGGATATTTTGCCAAGGCGCTGGAAAATGAAATACCGCTTTCTACGTCCTGCTGAATCTCTATCAAAATATTACGGAATTTTTTATTGGTGGTTTGCAGAGCCAGAGTTTTTAGGGCAGCGGCGAGTGAAAATCCGGTTTTTACCATGATAGAAAGATTTTGGGTAAAAAATATTTTTTGAACGATAGGGACGCTGGATAAATTATCCAGAAGATTTTGCAGGGAAAACCTCCCTCCTTTTTTAATTTCTTTCGAAGAAGTTAAAATTAGATTTTGATTTTTCAGGTATTCGGCCAGAGCTTTCTTGTCCTTGATGCGAATCCGATCCTTTTTTAATTGGCCATCCTGTGTTCTGGCAGTGTAGTTGAATTCTGACATAATTATTCTTTAGTTGCCCTTAATATTTCTTCAATCGTAGTTACACCATTTTTTGCTTTGATGAAACCATCCTCAATCATAGTCAGCATGCCTTTTGATCTGGCGTGTTCTAATATTTTTGCTGCTGAAGTTTTTTCTGTAATCATTTGCGCTATTTGACTGGTAATTTCCACAACTTCAAAAATGCCAATCCGGCCTTTATAGCCTGTGTTATTGCATTGTTTGCATCCTTTGCCTTTATAAAATAATAGTGATTCTATCGGAGTTTTTGAAGAAAGAATTATGCCCTGGCTCTCCAGAACATTGAAAATTGAGCCCAGGTCGATTTTTTTCTTTAACTCGTCCACGGCCTTTTTTGTTAAAGTATAGCTGTGGATGCAATTCATGCAAATTTTTCTTACTAGCCGCTGGGCTATAACAATATTCGTGGTAGAGGCCACCAAAAACGGTGGTACTCCCATTTCCTCAAGCCGTGGTAAAGTGGTAACTGCGTCATTGGTATGCAATGTTGATAAAACCAAGTGGCCGGTCATAGCGGCATGGGTGGCGATTTCAGCGGTTTCGCCATCGCGAATTTCTCCGACCATTATAATATTGGGATCCTGGCGCAGTAGTGATCTGAGACCGCCGGCAAAAGTAAAGCCGATTTTTGGATTTACCTGGCTTTGATTTACTCTCGCCATGCGGTATTCAATAGGGTCTTCAATCGTGGCGATGTTAACTTTTGGGTCATTTAAAATATTAAGAATGGTATATAGGGTGGTAGTTTTTCCGCTTCCCGTAGGGCCGGTAACCAAGATCATACCCTGGGGCTTGCTTAGATTTAAATTTACGGCTTCTAGTGCCTTTAACTGCAGCCCAACTTGCTCAAGAGTTAAAATTTTTGCGGATTCATTCAACAAGCGCAGAACGATTTTTTCACCGTCAAAAACAGGAATGATTGAAACGCGGAAAGCAATCTTATATTCACTGGTAGAAATTTTGAAACGGCCGTCCTGGGGTAATCGATGTTCGTCTATTTTTAAATTGGAAAGTATTTTAATGCGCGCAATAATTCCCGGCTGTAAGTTTTTTGGGAGACGCATTACTTCCCTGAGTATTCCATCGACTCTGTATCGTACTAAAATGTCATTTTCGGTTGGCTCTATATGTATATCAGAAGCACCCTCGAAAATTGCATATTCCAGTAAGGTGTCTACGATTCTGACGATTGGTAAATCTTGAGCCAGCTGCTTCAGATCTTCAGTTTTAGTTTCTCCTTCGCCAAGCAGGTCACCTTTAGTGATTTTTTTAAATTCCGAAGATAGCCCCTTATGAAATAACGATAGAACTTCTTTAATGCTTGAGGGAGTAGTAATATGTATTTTTATTGCTAAGCCGGTTTTTTTCTTTAAAAATTCAATGATTTGTAAATTTTTTGGATCTACAGAAGCGACTTTTAAAGTAGTTTCATCCTTGTCAAAAGCGACAATTTGGTATGTTTGAACGATAGTCTCGGGTATAAGCGTTAATATGTCTTTCCGGATGCTCATCCGCCGTAAATCAATGAAAGGAATTTTGTAATAATTTCCGGCTGTTTCGTAGAGTATATTCTCGGATATAATGTTCTTATTTATCAGGTAACTAGCCAAATCCCCGTTATCCATTTCATTTTTTTTCCATGCCTCAATAAGCTGTTCTTCCGGAACAGCTTTAGTCGCTTCTAGGATGGTTTTTATTTCTTTATTAGGTATCATTGACCTCCCGTAAAATTACCTCGCTAAAATAGATTAAACTGGAATATATTATAGCATATTCTTACAAAAAAATCAAAGTTGCTGATACTTATTTTTTTCTCAGGTCGTAAACATAAATTGAATATCCAATCTTGTCTATTGGTTGGTAATCCAGAAGCCAGCCATATTCCCGTTCTTTTGACAAGAGACTGGTAACGCTGATTGCTACCACGCAATCAATATTTTTGATGCCGCTTCTGTCAAAGACAGTGGGTAAATATCTGAAGTCAATTTTATAATATTCCAGATCGGCCTGGCCAAAATAACTCAAGCAAACGTGATTGATATTATTTACAGTCATATACTTTTTTAATTTTTTTGCATCCTGCCCCCAGTCAATATTTGAATCAACTAGATATTTCGGACCATTACCGGGACCGCCGCTGATTTCATTAAAATATGCCAGATAATTTGGGTAGATTAAAATTGAAGTAAAAAAATAATATACTAAAAAAGCCGTAAATAATATTTTAACGGGTGTTTTTTTAATAATTGACGCAAGGTAGCCAATTGACACATAAATAAAAGGATAAACAATCAATACATGGCGCAATCCCAGATTGATATGCCCGCTTACGCTGAAACCAAAAAAAATTGCCGATGGGATAATCAACAAATACCAATGTATTGGTATTTTTACCAGTGCTTTTAGCGGGTATCTATATATTTTTAGCTTAACTAAGGCCAGCACCCCTGCTATGAGTAGCACGATCATAAAAATTTGCGTGGTAACAGGAGTTTTTACCAGGAAGGCGACGGGGAAATAATACCACCAGCCTAGTTCACTGTAGTTGCCAAGCAAGTAAGAACGATGGCCATAATAATTATGAAGATAGACCCGCACCAGTCCGTCAAAATAGGAAAATGCCGGGATGGGTACTTTTTCCAATATTGAACGAATCGTCCGTCCTGAATTTTTGCTCGTATCAGTATAATTAATGACTTTTTTCACTAGTTCACTTTGCTGATCAACTGTGTTTGAAGCGATGGTATAATCCTGCAGGGCATATAAGTCTTGAACGTCTTTGCTGTCCAGCGGTTTTTTTACTTCAAACCCATAGCTGGCCCAGACGATTATGCCACTGATGAACACAATGGTTATGAAAGTAGTAAGCAATTTCTTGAAAAGCAGGAGCGCTCTGGTTTTATTTTGCTCGGTTAGTTTTTTTATCAGATAAAGCAGGAATAGAATTGGCAGAAGAATCGGCGCAGAAAATTTACTGGCCAGCGCTAAACCGCAAAAAATACCGGTTAAAATCAAAAATTTCCAATTTTCGTACTTGAGATATTTGTAGAAATAATATATGGTAATAAAGAAGAAAGCGGTAACTCCCAGGTCAGTTGTTATGTATCTGCCGTGCGCCAGAATATTGGGGCAAAGGATATAAAAAAACAGTGAGACAAGGCCGGCCTTATACCCAAACAATTCTTTAGCCCAAAGAAAGACGTAGATGCCAAGCAATAAACTTAGCAGGATCGTCGGTAGTCGCCCTATGAATATGATAGTATCAGCTTGAATGTTATTTTTGTAAATTAAGTCTTTGGCGAATTGCCATTCATCGTAACCATCCCAGCTGGGGTAATTGAATGGAGAAGATAATTTATTTTTTATAATTACCAATGGTAAGGCAGCCAGCTCTTTTATAAAAGGCGGATGTTCTGGATTCATGCGAAAATCGTGTTTAACTAAATAACTGTAGCCAGCCGCTAAATGGGTTCCTTCATCAATTGTCTGCGATTCCTGCAAGACTGAAGAAATCTGCAAAAAAGCCATTACAGCCAACATCAGAACAACGATTAAAAGTTTATTTTTGAGTATTTTAATAAAAGGATTCATAGATCTATGGACAATTTTACCAACAATAAAGCAATAGTCAATAATTTTTTTAAGTCAAAAGCTAATATAATTTTTTTTATTTTACAGATAGCGATCAATTGCGCTACCTCGCTCTATATTTACCAAAATATTAAACCATCAGAACAGCCAATCTATCTGCATTATAACATTTACTTTGGCGTTGATCTAATCGGAAATTGGTATCAGATGTATATTTTACCGCTGGTTGGTTTTATTGTAATATTAATCAATGCAATTATTACTCTTTTTATTTATAAAAAGAGTAAAATATTAACAAATTTGATAAACAGTCTTACGGCAATTCTATTATTATTCGTTTTGCTATCCGCCTTTCTCGTCGTCAGGCAAAATATTTGACCGATTATGGGTATTGAACAAAATTTTGATATTATTAAGATATTTTTATTGACAACCATTGCGTTTGTCACGACTATTTTATGGACTCCTTTATTAACATTTTTTTTATACAAATTCAAATTAGGAAAAAAAATCAGAAGCTCTGAATCCACGCCGATCTTTTCTAAACTTCATCAAGCCAAGTCAGGCACGCCGACCATGGGAGGAATACTTATCTGGCTGACAGTTCTTTTCCTTTCTTTACTAATTTTTGTTTTATCCAAAATCACTAATTTTGATTTTATACAAAAATTGAATTTTTTGACCCGGGCGCAAACTTTACTACCTTTAGGAGCGCTGATTGCCTCGGCTTTAGTTGGCTTATTTGATGATATTTTAAACATCCGGGGCGTTGGTACGTCAGGTGGTGGCATGAAAATAAGATATAAACTGATCATCTATACATTGATTGCGGTTTTCGGCGCTTTTTGGTTTTATTATAAACTTGACTGGACAACAATACATGTGCCTTTTGTGGGGAATTATGATATTGGATTGTGGTATATACCAATTTTTATAATCATCATCGTTTCCACCTCTTTTTCCGTAAATGAAAGCGATGGACTTGATGGTTTGGCGGGTGGAATATTACTGGCAGCTTTTGGAGCATTCGCCTGCATTGCCTTCGCGCAAGGAAAATATGAATTAGCCACATTTTGCGGCGTAATAATAGGTGCATTGTTGGCTTTTTTATGGTTTAATATTAATCCGGCAAGATTTTTTATGGGAGATACGGGTTCTATGTCCCTGGGTGTGACTTTAGGAATCGTGGCAATGCTGACGAATTCTGTACTTTTATTGCCAATAATTTGTTTGCTACTCGTAGTGGAATCTTTTTCCGTAATAATCCAGTTGTCTGGCAAAAAATTTTTAAAAAGGAAAATCTTTCTATCTTCACCGATACACCATCACTTGGAAGCACGCGGCTGGCCTGAACCGAAAATTGTCATGCGTTTTTGGATTATTTCCGGCGTGACGGCGGTGATTGGCGTAATTTTATTTTTAATAGATAAGTAATAGACATTCAGGTTGAATTCAATCCCGATTTAGCTCTTCGTAATATCAAGGAATTTAAAAACGGACACAAAAAAGCCGAAGAATGCCTTCCGGAAATGTTAGAAATCGAGAAAATATACCACTTTTTAAAAAATGGACAAAGGAATTACTGGCTGGATGGCGAAATTCCACTATTGGAAACTGATGGTTGCGGCAGGCTTTCAGCGCCACTGGCCAGCATCATGATTCTGGAATCAACGCATATAAAAATATCCGGGAAGATTTCAACTATCGGAAGATATCGGGTGATTGAAATTTTTTCAGATACAAATATCCATTTTAACGGCTTTAGTAAAGTTAAATAGAGGCAATAGTTGGAATTATACGCTTATCCCCGAGAAAGGCTGTTTTTTCTTACAAAAACGGATAAAATATGGTATATTACATAGCACTTGATTATGGAAAATTTATTAAATAATATTAGGGGTAAAAAAGTAACAGTCATCGGGCTTGGCCTTCAGGGTGGTGGTTTAGCAGCCGTAAAATGGTTAGCCCGAAAAGGAGCTGATATTCTAGCTACGGATTTAAAATCTCGAAAAGCTTTATCTCCGACTATTAGCAAGCTAAAAAAATATAAAATTAAATATATTTTGGGATATCACCGGCATAAGGATTTTAAAAATGCCGATTTAATTATAAAAAATCCGGGAGTCCCCAGGGAATCGGAATATTTAAGGACTGCCCGTAAAAATAATATTCCCATTGAGACAGACATAAGTATCTTTTTCCGTTTGTGTCCCGCAAAAATAACGGGAATTACAGGTACAAAAGGCAAATCAACTACTACCAGCCTGTTATGCGAAATAATCAAGAATTCCGGAAAAAAACCGATCATTGCCGGAAATATAAAGGTTTCTCCATTAGAAGTGTTGAACAAAATCAACGATAGAACTCCGGTAATATTGGAATTGTCATCCTGGCAGCTTGAAGACATGGCTCACCTGAGGCAAAGCCCTCATATTGCAATCATTACCAATATAATGCCTGATCATTTAAACAGGTATGATTCAGCAGCAGAATATAAAAATTCTAAAAAATTAATCTTTGCTTTCCAGAAAAAGCTGGATTACTGCATTTTGTTCTACGATCAGTTAAAAAGCCTGAAAAAACACATCAAGTCGAAGGTCTTGTTCTTTTCTGGCAATCATAAAAATTTTAATGGGAGTTTTTTGCAAAATGACTCGATCTATTTCAATAATAACGGAAAAAAAGAATTCATAATAAAACAAAATGAAGTTAAACTTCTTGGAGCGCACAATGTCCTGAATATTCTGGCCGCAGTAACGGCGGCAAAAATTTACGGCGTAAAAACCAAATATATCCGTCAGACAATCGCACAATATCCGGGCCTGCAGGATCGGCTGGAATTTATCGCTGAAAAAAATGGAATAAAATTTTACAACGATACGACCGCTACTACTCCGGAGTCAGCTGTGGCCGCTTTGGACAGTTTCAAACAAAAACCAATTTTAATTTGCGGCGGGTTTGATAAGCAGCTGGATTATAAGCGATTTGCCGGAAAAATAATTAGCACAGCTAAAAAAGTCATTTTATTAAAAGGTACTGCAACGAATAAAATTATTAATTGTTTCAAAATAAAAAAATTCTCTGATTATTCCGCAGCTGGCTCCATGCAACAGGCAATGAATGTTGCGCTACAATTTGCTACTATGGGCGATTTAGTTCTCCTTTCCCCTGGAGCTGCCAGCTTTGGGATGTTTGTAAATGAGTTTGACAGAGGCGATCAGTTTAAAAATTATATAGAAAAATTAAAGTGAGCGGAATAAACTATAAAAAAGCGGATTACAAACTGATAATTATAATCGCAATAGTATTAATTTATGGATTAATAATGCTGGCTTCCGCAAGTTCTGTAATTTCCTTTGAAAAATTCGGCGATAGCAATTATCTGCTAAAGCATCAATTATTATTTGGCGTTCTTATAGGAATAATTGGTTTCTTGATCACTTCAAAAATTGACTATCATACCTGGAAAAAATTTGCTTTCCCATTATTGATTATCAGCATAATATTGCTTTTAGCGGTTTTTATTCCCGGGATAGGCTATGAATATGGTGGAGCTAAAAGATGGATACATATTGGCACAAATATATTTCAGCCAACGGAGATTCTTAAATTAACATTTCTGATATACCTCAGTACGTTATTCACGAAAAATAAGGAAGGAATAAAGGATCCCGCTTATGGTCTGATACCATTTGTTATCATTGTTGGCGTGATCGTATTTCTGATTATGCTGCAGCCCGATATGGGCACAATGGTAGCAATTGCTTTAATGGCTTTTATAATTTTTTATTCAGCCGGAGCGCCATTCAAGCATTTACTTTGGCTGATATTAAGCGCTTCAGGCGTTTTTTTGCTTCTGATTAAATTAGCACCATACCGTACGGCCAGGCTGACTGTTTTTCTGAATCCTGCTCTCGATCCCCAGGGAATAGGTTATCAAATCAACCAGGCTTTAATGGCAATTGGCAGCGGTGGAATATTCGGCTTAGGGCTTGGCCATTCGCGGCAAAAATATTTATATTTGCCTGAAGCAACTGGTGATTCTATTTTTGCAGTAATCGCCGAAGAGCTTGGTTTGATTTTTTCCTTGGTTTTGATCGCCTTATTTTTGGCGTTTGCCTATCGTGGCCTGAAGATTGCCAGTCACGCTCCGGATACATTTGGTAAATTAGTAGCCATTGGTATCGTTTCCTGGATAACCTTCCAGGCATTTATAAATATTGCCGCTATGGTAACATTAATACCATTAACGGGCATACCCTTGCCTTTGGTCAGCTACGGGAGTTCCGCGCTGGCTGTGACGCTTACCGCTATGGGAGTGCTGGTGAACATATCTAAGCAAGCAAAATAGCGAAAATAATTTATATGAAAATTGCATTATCGGGGGGAGGAACTGCCGGATCAGTGATGCCCCTCCTGGCGGTTTATACGCAAATAAAAAAAATTGATTCAGAAACTGAATTTATTTTTATTGGGACAAAAAAATCAGAACTTGAGCTGAAATTACTGCAAGGATACGCATTAAAATACTACACCATTAACGGCGGAAAATTTAGAAGATATTTTGATTTTAAAAACATTACTGATGTTTTTTTAACTTTTTTAGGTTTTTGGCAGGCCGTATGGATAATTATAAAAGAAAAGCCAGACGTTATAGTCGGAGCGGGTGGGTTCATATCAGTACCCGTAATCTGGGCTGGCTGGACTTTGCAGAAGAAAATTTTAATTCATCAGCAGGACATCAAACCGTCGTTTTCCAATATTTTAACGACTGTTTTTGCGCATAAAATTTCTGTTACCTTTGAGGCAACTTTGAAATATTTTCCCAGCAAGAAAACAATCTGGACTGGTAATCCGGCCAGGGAAGATTTACTAAATGGAGACAAAGAAAGGGCCTATATAAAATTTCCTCTAAACAAAAAATTTCCTGTAGTTTTGATAATGGGCGGAGGCACTGGCGCTCAAAGCCTTAATACGATAACCAATCAATCACTGCCTGAATTAGTTAAATTTTGCCAGGTAGTCCATCTGACTGGGAGCGGGAAGCATGTCACCGGCATTGAACACGAAAATTACCAGCAATATGAATTTATTAATAAAGAGATGCCGGATTTGCTGGCCGCGGCTGATATTGTCGTCAGTAGGGCGGGACTGTCATCATTGACCGAATTATCCGTTTTGGGCAAGCCGTCAATAATTATTCCAATGCCTGATTCACACCAGGAAAAAAACGCCAACTATTATTCTGAAAAAGAGGCCGCCCTGGTAATTTACCAGCAAAATTTATCGCCTAAAATTTTTATTGAAAAAATTAGTAATTTACTCAAAGATCCAAATAAACTGAATTTTTTATCCGATAATATTAAAAAAATGATATTGCCGAACGCGGTGAATGTCATTTCAACTGAAATTTTAAAAATCAACGAATGAAAATTTCAGAAAAAATACATTTTATCGGAATCGGCGGAATCGGGGTATCCGCGGTGGCTAAGCTTTTATTGGAAATGGGGAAAAAAGTCTCCGGCAGTGATTTAATTGACACGGAAATTACTGATAAGTTGCGTCAGAAAGGAGCAGAAATATTTATTGGCAGGCATAATGCCGATAATGTTTCCCGGGAAACGGAGCTGATTGTCTATTCAAATGCCGTGACTTCAGTGAACGTAGAATTGAAAAAATCCAAAAAAATGAAAATTCAGGCGTTATCTTATCCGGAATTTTTAGGCAAAATGATGGAGCATTTTTTGCCAATCATAGTTTCTGGTACACACGGAAAAAGTACTATAACGGCCATGCTGGCAGGTATTTTTAAAGAAGCGAAATTGTACCCAACAGTTGTAGTAGGGACAAAAATGGAGAATGATGATAACGCCATTCTTGGCTTAGGAAGATATTTTATTGCAGAAGGGGATGAATATAAAGAGGCTTTTTTAAATTATAATCCGGCAGGTTTAATCATAAATAATATTGAGGAAGACCATCTGGATTATTATAAAAATTTTGATAACATTAAAAAAGCTTTTAAAAAATTAATTAGTAGAGTGCCAAAAGGCGGAATTTTAGTAGCCAACAATGATGATCCGAATATAAAAAAAATAGTTTCACGGGCGCGTTGCCGCGTCATAACCTATGGGATTGAATCAGGCGATTATTATGCCACGCATATCATGCAGCATGGAGAGATCTTGCGTTTTAGCGTCAAAGGATTGGAAAAGTTTGACTTGGCCTTGCGAATTCCCGGACAGCATAACGTATACAACGCACTGGCAGCTTGCGTCATGTCCATTGCATTCGGTATCCCTCTGGCAACGATAAGAAATGGCCTATTTAATTTTAAAGGCATCTGGAGAAGGCTGCAAATAACCCATCAGGACAAAAAATTTACGTTAATTGATGACTACGCGCATCATCCAACGGAAATTAAGGCGGCGCTGCAGGCCGTCAAATCATATTATCCGGGCAGGAAGATCTGGTGTATTTTTCAGCCTCACAGCCGGAATAGGACAAAAAAATTGTTAAAGCAATTCGGTCCGGCTTTTAAGGGTTGCGATAAATTAATCCTAACGGATATTTTTGATGTGGCTGGGCGCGATAAAAACGAAAAAATATCTATTATCGATTTATCCAGAGAAATAAAAAAGTACGAGACTGTCGTCAAGGTTCTGAAAAGATTTAATGCTGTGAAAGAATATATAAATTTAAATGCTTCAAGCAATGACGTGGTTATAACTATGGGCGCTGGCACGATTACGAAATTGAATCAGATGTTAAAATAATCGAATAACCCATCCAGCAAAGCAAGAGAGATGGGTTATTTTTTTTCAATCAAAAAGAGAGGTCGTCCACTTGAAACTTTGCTGCCATTTTTGACCATTACTGAGATTATCATTCCCGTATCGCAAGCCAAAACATCAGTGGTATTCCGGCCTTTGATAATCCTGCCAAGCAATTGGCCCTGTTTCACTAGGCAATTGGAATTCGAGAAAAATGGCGCATCATGGAAATAGAATCTTCCTTTTGCAGGTGCGTAGACCATCCCATAAAATTCATCGTCTGCTGCGATCGTAGATTTCTTGTCTGTCTGGCAATGTTGGCGATATTTTTTATTTATTACCAGCTGGCGCAGGCCGAACCAAGTGCTTATTTCCAGGCAGGAAATCTCGCTTTCCTCAGCAAGCTTGACGATTCTTTTTATGAATTTTAGTGGAAAAAAACTCTCAAGGAGCGATATCATAATTCCTCCGTTGCAGAAATTTAGCCTTATTTAATCTAGCAGGATGTGCTAAAATGTCAATATATGAAAGTAAATAGCAGTTCCATCAGCAAAATATTGAAGGATGTAAAATTCAATAAAAGCCTATCAGCCTATACTACCTTTAAAATAGGCGGTAAAGCAAAATATTTTTTTATCGCAAAAAATAACGAGGACGTAGTAAAAGCGGTAGACTATTCGAGAAATAATTCAATTAATTATTTTGTTCTCGGCAGCGGCAGCAATATTTTATTTTGCGATAAGGGGTTTGATGGGCTGGTTATAAAAATGGAAAATAAGGATATTGAATTTAATGGTGATCTGGTTAAATCAGAATCGGGGATAAAATTACAAAAATTAATCCAATTGTCAATACTAAGAAATCTTTCCGGTCTGGAGCATTTAATTGGCATACCCGGAACATTGGGCGGAGGCATTGCCGGGAATATCGGTACGCCAACTGAGTGGATAGAGAAATGCATAAAAAAGGTAGAGATAGTAAATAATCACGGTCAAATAGAAATTATTGACGGAAGGGATTGTGATTTTTCTTACCGAAACAGCCGGTTTAAAAATAACGGATCAGAGATTATTTTATCGGCAGTCCTGAAATTATCAGAATCGTCACCAAGTGAAATTCGGCGAAAAATTAAATATTATCTGGAAAAGCGCCAGCATCAGCCTGCGAACCTGCCGTGTGCTGGTTCAATATTCAAGAATCCGCCTAATAAAAAGGCCTGGGAAATCATTGATAAACTGGGTTTACGTGGTAAAAAAATTGGAGGTGCGCAAGTATCTCCAGAGCACGCAAACTTTATTATAAATTCTGGCGAGGCAAAGGCCGAAGATGTAGTTATGCTGATTAGTTATATTAAACAGCAAGCCAGGGATCAGTTTGGGATTCAATTGCAGGAAGAAATAAAGTATGTCGGTTTTTAAAAATTTATTTTATCCAATATACAAAAATAATTTTATATTTACGGCTAGGCTTGCATTAATAGTGAAAAAAATATAAAATTACATCATATTTTGAATGTGGATAACTTATTTTTTAAAAGAAATTTAATTAAAAACATGAAAAATAATTCGCAAAAAATTGATGATGGTGCACAAAAAAAATTAAGCAATGCTAAAACAGAAATTATATTAAAAACCGAAAATATTGTAGAAGATAAGAAAAGAGAAGATGTCATAATTCACAGCCCGGACGATTCAGGAATAAATAAAAAAATATTGAAAAGAATCAGAAAATTTTGGAAGTTAAATGGCAAAGATTTCAATACTCAATACTTTGATATAAATCAAAATGGAGAATTGATAGTACTCGAAGGCAATTACCAATATAATATCAAAAGTTTAGTGCAAAAATTTGGCACCTCATTAGAAATTTTCTTCCCCTTTATTTTAAAAGAGAGGCTAGAGGACTTGATTGACCTATTTAGGCTTTTCATGAGGTATTATAAATACCGAGGTAAATTCTACTACCACTTTCCCATGAAAGTAAACCAAAATAAGGAGTATATCTTATCATTAGTCGCAGAAGGAGCGAATTTGGAGGTCGGCTCTTACAACGAACTTTTTTTAGTAAAAAAACTTTGGGAGCAGAATAGTTTTCACTCGGGCATTAAAGTCATTTGTAACGGTCCAAAAACAGAAGATTATTTAAATCTAATAAATGAATTAAAAAATAATAATCTCTCGATAATTCCCATTATAGAAGATTTTAATGAATTAAGGTTTTTACAGACATATAAAGGTGATGTTGGCATAAGAGTTGATTTAGATATTAAAGTCCATTCGCACTGGGATAAAAAAATAAATCGTTTCGGATTTTTGCCTCAGGAGCTATTAAAAATCGGTAAGATACGTAACTTAAAAATTTTGCATTATCATGTCGGCTCGCAAATTGAACTACTTGAGGATATTATGTCGCCGATCAAGAAAGCCATGGATATTTACATTAAGCTGAAAAAGCTGAACCCAACCTTGGACACGCTGGATATCGGCGGTGGCATGCCTATCCCTTATGAACGCAAAAGGCAATATGGCATTGAAGGTTTAACCAGAAAAATCATTAAATTTTTGCAAAATACGGCTGACCGGGAAGGCATCTCGCATCCAAATCTAATTTGTGAATGGGGGCGATATATCGTTGCACCGGCACAGATTTCAATTTTTAAGGTTATTGGTGAAAAAAATATTCCCAAAGGAAATGCCAGAAAATGGTATATTATCGATGGCAGTTTTATGAATGATTTACTGGATACCTGGGCTTTGCACCAGAAATGGCACGTGGTGCCTGTAAATGCTGCAGATAGCAAAAAGCTGATCAGGGCCTGGCTGGCTGGCTCATCTTGTGATTCAGATGACAAATACATCGCTCATGGAAATTATATAATGCTGCCAAGCCTGGATAATTTACCTGAAAACGAATCATTATATATTTCATTTTTTGATACTGGAGCTTATCAGGATGCGCTGGCTTCCCACCATTGCTTATTGTCTTCTCCGGCAAAAATTATTGCGCAAAATGGCGAAACAAAAGTCATTCGCCGCCGTGAAACGCCCGATGATGTGGGAAAATTATTTGGGTGGTAAATATTATACATCATATACGGAAATGACACATAAAAAATTTCTATTCGTCTCATGGGAAAGCTTGAGCGGTGACATTGCCTGGCGTATACAAAAAGAAGGGCATGAAGTTAAAGTGTATATCAAATCAAAAACAGATTCTGACGTTTATGACGGTATTTTAATGAAAGTAAAAAATTGGAAAGATTTTATAGATTGGGCTGACGTGATCATATTTGATGATGTGGGTTTTGGTAATGAAGCGGATGCTTTAAGAAAATCCGGGAAAAAGGTAATTGGCGGCAGTGTTTATACCGACAAGTTGGAAGATGATAGAAATTTTGGTCAGACAGAAATGCAGAAAGCCGGACTTCTGATTTTACCGCACTGGGATTTCCATAGTTTTGATTCAGCCATTCATTTTTTGCAAAAAAATCCCGGACGTTATGTTTTTAAGCCAAGTGGCGCTGCCCAGGAGTTCAAAGATCTATTGTTTATAGGAGAGGAGGAAAACGGTGCTGACATACTTGAGCTGCTGCAGTCAAATAAAAGAATCTGGCGATCAAAAATAAAGACATTTCAATTACAAAAATACGCCTCAGGGGTAGAAACCGCGGTCGGAGCATTTTTTAACGGCAAAGAATTCCTAACCCCTATTAATATTAATTTTGAGCACAAAAGGCTTTTTCCCGGTGATCTAGGGCCACTGACAGGGGACATGGGAGCACTAATGTTTTGGGCTCAGCCAAATGGTTTGTTTAAAAATACCATGGGTAAGCTTAAGGAAAAGCTTACGGCCTCTGGTTATGTCGGCTATTTTGATATTAATTGCATTGTTAATGCCCGCGGCATCTATCCGCTCGAATTTACTTCCCGATTCGGCTATCCGACTATAGATGTACAGGCAATAGGGATAGAGATGCCGCTGGGAGAATTTTTTTATAGGCTGGCTTCAGGAGAAACTTTCAACATTCCCGTAAAAAAAGGATTTCAAGTGGGCATTTGCTGTATTATTGATCCATATCTTTCAGATGATCAGGAAACTATCTCCGTTTACCGCGATTTATCGATATTATTCAGGAGAAATCATCCGGATTGGGACGGCATCCATCTGGGTGACGTGAAAATGATTGACGGAAAACTCAGAATAGCCGGACAATCAGGTTACGCCCTGGTTATTTCCGGCAGCGGCAATACAGTCGATGACGCCAGAAGGCAGGCTTATAATCGCATTAAAAATATCCGGCTGCAAAATATGTTTTATAGAGTTGATATCGGTGAGAGATGGTATTCCGACAGCGATTTATTGCAAACTTGGGATTATTTATAATAATTAATCATTTTAATTTATGGATAATAAAGCATTAAATAAGCTATCTCCATCTTTGCGGAAATTAATTATCCTGGAGAATAAAAAGAATTCCGGATTATCTCTGACTGAAAATATTAAAAAACAGGAAGCGCGTATATCTGCGTATGCTAAAATAACGTTACAGCACTGCAATGCCGGCGCTACTTTACAATCAGCGGAATGGCTAAAAAAACATCTTGATAATGGTGGCAAGCTGGTAGTGACTTTAGCCGGAGCCTTAAGTTCATTTCAAATAGGAGTGATGCTGGCTGAATTGATCAGAAAAAACAAGGTCCATCTGATCTCGGCTACGGGCGCGAACCATGAGGAATCTTATTATAGGTATGTAGCCCATTCGCATTATGCTTATATTCCCAGGTACACTGAACTGACGCCGGAACAGGAAGCTGAGCTTAGAGACGCTGGCCTGCGCAGAATAACGGATACTTTTTTGCCTGAAGATGAGAGTGTCAGAATTATGGAACCGCATCTTTTGAAAATGTGGCGGCAGGCTGAAAAAAAATCTCAACGCTATTTTCCGCACGAATATTTCAGAAGATTATTTTCGGAGAAATTAATCTCGCCTGATCCGCAGAGCAATATAAATGACTGCTGGGCCTATGCAGCTTTTGAGAAAAATATTCCCATCGTTATTCCAGGCTTTGAGGACTCAACTATGGGCAATATATTTTCCAGCTATACGTATCGCGGTAAGCATAAGAAAAAAAGTGATGTTACTTTCAATCAAAATGTCATGAAAACCGGGATTGAATATTTTCACTTTCTTTATGATTGGTATATGTCGGTTTCAAAAGAACATCCGGTTGCTTTCCTCCAGTTAGGCGGAGGCATCGCAGCTGATTTTCCGATTTGCGTTATTCCATCCTTGAAGCATGATTTAAGAATTAAAAATGTCAGGAGCTGGGCAGGATTTATTGAAATCGGTTCTTCGCCAATGTCTTTTGGTTCGTATTCTGGAGCCGGAGGTAAAGAAAAAATTACCTGGGATAAGCTTTCTACGCAAAGCTATTACCAAATAATTCAAAGTGATGTTACCGTTGTTTTTCCCTGGTTAGCTGCTTACTTACTAAACCTTTAATTAATTTTCTAAAATGAAAAAAAATTACGAAATATTACCGTTTAATTTTGGGGCAAATTTCGGCGCAACGTTTGAAAGCGCCAGAGTCGTTGTTTTACCAATAGCTTTTGAATCAACGGTATCTTATGGAGTCGGTACCAGCCAGGGTCCCCAGGCGATAATAAATGCTTCTAGATTTATGGATGAACTTTGGGATATAGAAGAAAATGGCACTGCTTTTAACATTAAAACCAGCGATTTTTTTACTGCAGAAGAGATTAGACCGCATAAAAGCTCTATTAAACTTTCCTTGGGCGGCATTAGCCAGGCTGTCTATGATTTTGCAGTTAAGTACGATAAATTTCCAATGGTATTGGGCGGCGAACATTCAATCACATACGGCTGTATCGAAGCCCTGCAAAAAAAGTATAAAAATATATCAATTTTGCATTTTGACGCCCATACTGACGTTTTGTCTGAATATGAAGGCACGCCATTCAGCCATGCTTGCGTCATTCGCCGGTTAGAAGAAAAAAAGATTCCAGTAGTTTCATTCGGCGTTCGCAATATGAATCCGCAGATCAATAAATACCTTCAGAAAAAATCCAAAAAATCAGTCTATTTTGCGCCACAGCTGCCAAATATCAATGAAGTATTGAAAAAGTTAACAAAGAACGTATATTTAACTTTTGATCTGGATTTTTTTGATCCGAGCATTATGCCATCCGTGGGTACTCCTGAACCAGGCGGTCATTACTGGCATGAAACCATTAAATTTATTGATGAGTTAATCAGCAAAGTAAATTTGATAGGCGCTGACGTAGTGGAATTAAAACCAATGCCCGGTATTGAGGCACCAGATTTCTTAGCAGCAAAATTAGTTTATAAAATCATTTCAGATTATTTGAAGAAATGAAAGTTAATTTAAAGATTATAAAATCACTTCATGGCCATATTGGACCATATGTAGTTTTGGGATATGTCATGGGTGCTTATGTGAGAAGGCATCTATCAAATATTGATAAAATTACGATTTATACAAAAATAAATCCTCCAGTTTCATGCCTGCTTGACGGATTACAGCTTTCTACCGGATGTACGCTTGGAAAAAATAAGATAAAAACAATCAGGAAAAAAGAATTCGAAAAGGCGGTTTTCTACAAAAATAAAAGGATAATTATTATTAAATTACAGTCAATTTTAGAAAAGATGTTAAAGCAATCACATCGCCAGGCATTGCAGTACATAAAAAAATCAAATGGAAAAACATTATTTAAACTGATTAAAAATTGATAAACATTTATGCAAAAAATTAATTCTTTATCATTACCAATAGTCAGAATAGAAAAAATAGAATTAATAGCGTTTACCTCACTTTTTGTGGCTTTAGCGGTAGGCTTACCGCAGTTTACGCATCAATTCAATCTGGCCGGCCCTATTTTTTTACCAATGCATATTTTTGTATTGATAGCGGGTTTAATTTTTGGCTGGAGAACTGGCTTAATTGTCGGACTTTTTACACCTCTGGTTAGTTTTGCCACGTCAGGAATGCCAATGCTCGCAGTCTTACCGCAGATAACCGCAGAGTTGACTTTTTATGGTTTATTGGCCGGAATTTTCCGGGAGAAACTGAATTTAAATATATATCTATCGCTAATTTTTTCCATGATAATTGGCAGGCTGGGATTGATCGCAGCATTGACCTTATTTTCTTCTGGCCAGTTAAATCCTTTTATCAGTGTCTGGCTGGCAACGAAAATTGCGTGGCCTGGAATTTTAATCCAGCTGTCATTAGTGCCGATAATGGCAATCTGGATAAAAAAATTTGTTGAAAAAGGAAATCAATAAAACTGCTACAGAAATTTGTTAGTCTTGTAAAAAAAGCATATTTTAGTTAATATATATTCACAATATTAATGAAAATAACCTAAAATATGTCTTTTTTAACTAACTTACTTGGCAGTAGCAACAAAAACGTAATAAAAAATTTACGTCCTTTTATTGATAAAATTAATTCATTTGAAAAGCAAGTTTCTTCTTTAAATGACCAAGATTTAAGAAAAAAAACACAACAATTCAAAGAAGAACTTAGCCAGGGTAAAAAAATTGACGAGATTTTGCCCGAATCTTGCGCCGTGATCAGAGAAGCGATAAAAAGAACAGTCAAGCAAAGAGCCTATGACGTACAGCTGATGGCGGCTATAGTCCTTCATCAGGGGAAAATTGCTGAACAAAAGACTGGTGAAGGCAAAACTTTATCAGCCGCCATTTCCGCATACCTAAATGCGTTAGAGGGCAAAGGAGTACATATAGTTACGGTTAATGATTATTTGGCAAAAAGAGACGCCGGCTGGTATGGAGTCGCACTTAATTTTTTAGGATTGAAGGTTGCCTGCATCACGCATGAGCAAGCTTTTATTTTTGACGAAAATTACAGCGAAAAGGACGTTACGGATGAACGTTTGGCACATTTGAAGTTAATCGAACGAAGGGATGCGTATTTGGCTGACATAACTTATGGCACTAACAATGAATTTGGATTTGATTATTTGCGAGACAATATGGTGCCGACAATGAAATATAAAGTTCAAAGAGATTTAAATTTTGCCATTGTCGACGAAGTTGACAGCATACTTATCGATGAAGCACGCACGCCGCTGATCATTTCCTCGCCGGCAGAAGAATCTACCGACAAGTATTATAAATTTGCCCAGCATGTGGGCCAATTGGAAGAAAACACAGATTATAATATTGACGAAAAAATGAGGGCATCAACTTTGACGGAAATTGGAATTGCTAAAATGGAAAAAATGTTGGGTATCGAAAATATTTATCAAGCAGAAGGCATTGAAACCGTCCATCACATTGAACAATCGCTAAAAGCCAAAGCCCTTTTTCAAAAGGATAAGGATTATGTCGTGAAAGAAGGGGAGGTAATAATAGTTGATGAATTTACCGGCCGGCTAATGTATGGCAGGAGGTATTCCGAAGGGCTCCATCAGGCTATAGAGGCAAAGGAAGGAGTAGAGATAAAACAGGAAAGCCAGACCATGGCCACCATCACCTTTCAAAATTACTTCCGCATGTACAAAAAATTAGCCGGTATGACGGGTACGGCTGCGACAGAAGCTGAAGAATTTCATAAAATATACACCCTAGAAGTTGTGGAAATTCCCACAAATCAGCCAATGGTAAGAAAAGACTCGACTGATTCAATTTATAAAAATGAAATTGGAAAATTCAGGGCCTTGGTTAAGGAAATAAAAATTCGCACCGAATTGGGCCAGCCGATTTTAGTTGGCACCATTTCAATAGAGAAAAATGAAATCATCAGTCAATTGCTGGAAAGAGAGGGGATCAAACATAACGTATTAAATGCAAAGAATCATGAAAAAGAAGCTATGTTTTTAGCTCAGGCAGGCAAAAAGGGGGCAGTGACGGTGGCCACAAATATGGCCGGTCGTGGTGTTGACATTATTTTAGGCGGACCGCATCCGGATAAAAATGAACAGGCGGAAGTTATAAAATTAGGCGGTTTGCATGTCCTTGGCACGGAAAGACACGAATCACGTAGAATTGACAATCAATTGCGCGGTCGCGCAGGCAGGCAGGGAGATCCCGGTTCTTCGCAGTTTTTTGTTTCTATGGAAGATGATCTCTTAAGAATATTCGGATCCGACAGAATGAAAAGCATGATGGACAAATTGGGACTGCCGGAAGACATGCCAATTGAAAACCGCTTGATCTCCAAATCCATTGAAAGCGCGCAAAAAAAAGTTGAGGGCCATAATTTTGACATCAGAAAACATTTAGTGGAATATGACGATGTTATAAATAAACATCGGGAAGTAATATACAAGCGCCGCAATGAAATATTGGAAGTAACTGAATCAGGAATGAAAGATGAGTCAGGAAAGGAGATCAGACTGAGAGATAAAATAATAGACCTGGTTGAAAGTGAAATTGAACAAGTGGTCTCGTTCCACACCTCAGCAGATAATGAAAATCAGTGGAATTTAGATGAAATTTATGAAGTAATTGATACAATTTTTCCAGTGGCCCTGGAAAATCGTATAAGGCTGGAGGATATCAGAGAAAAAGCTGGCGACAAACAGCAGGATGCCGCAGCCAGGACAACGATAATCCAATATCTCTTGAAATTGGCGAATCTGTCATATGATAATCTGGAAACTAAGATTAACAACCCTGTGATGATGAAAAATATAGAGATGGCGGTTTATTTACGCGCCATCGATACTTTATGGATTGAGCATCTGGATATGGTGGATCATCTCAGACGCGGCATAGGTCTGCGCGGTTATGGCCAAAGAGATCCGTTGGTTGAATATAAAAAAGAAGCTTACAATCTTTTTAACGAATTGATTAATAATATTCAGAAGAATGTTGTTTATACTATTTTTAAAGTCAATTTAGGCCAGCCTTCGACAGTTACTCCAATGGCTACCAGACGCCAGCAACTTATTGCCCCGGCAAAAACATCTGATCAGGTTGTTTCCAGTCCTTATCAGAATATGAGTACCAAACGAGATTCTTCCAGTCAACCGGCAGTTAAGGAAAAAGTGGGCGATACGCAACATACCGCCGCAGGTAATTTAGTTAATTTAAAAGGCAAGAAGGTCGGTCGAAATGATCTGTGTCCATGTGGTTCAGGAAAAAAATATAAGAAGTGCCATGGAAAATAGAAGTATTATAATTTGCAGTGCCTGCTTGCTGGGTATAAATTGCAAATATAACGGAAAAAATAATTATAACGATAAAGTCGCTGATTTATTGAATAAACAAATAATAATTCCAGTCTGTCCCGAACAACTGGGCGGACAAACTACGCCAAGACTAGATGCTGAAATACAAAATGGAGGCGGTCAGGATGTTTTAAATAATAAAGCCAAGGTTGTCGAAAGTAACGGTAATGAAGTAACTGTGGAGTTTATAAAAGGAGCCAACGAGGTTTTGAAAATTGCTAAAATGTATAATGCGCATAAAGCCATTTTAAAACAGGGGAGTCCATCGTGTGGCAGTGGCAGGATCTATGATGGGACATTTTCAAAAAAAAGCGTTAAAAATGACGGTGTAACAACTGCTTTATTAAAAAATAATGGAATAAGCGTGATTTCTGAAGAAGAAGTATGAAAATTGATTTTCGATACTATTCTAAAAATAGAAATAAGTTACTTATTTTAATAAAAAAATTTCCATCAAAGGATCAGTCCAGAATTTTAATGGCGTTAGATTTAGCTAGTGAATACCATAAAAATCAAAAAAGAAGCGAAGAAGACGCGGAAAAAGCCGGTTACATCATTCACTGCGTCAGGACGGCTAGATGGTTATTAGAAAATAAAGTTACTAATGTTGACTTAATATGTGCTGCGATTTTACACGATACTCTGGAAGACACTACTTTGACTGATAAGGAAATTCTGAGAAGTTTTAACAAAAGTACGTTAAATTTTATTCAAGCGGTAACCAGACCGAGACGAGCAGGTGAGACTGAAGCGGAAAAGAAAATAAATAAACCTAAGCATATGGAGAGAATCATCAGAAGCACAAAAAAAGTACGAATTTTGAAAACCGCAGATTTGCTTGATAATATGCGTTCATGGATACTGCTGAGCAAAAAACATAAAAAATACTACAAATTTCCGCGCTGGGTAAATGAAGCTGAGAAATTTTACATACCCATTGCCCAGTCAATCTCTTTGAACGCAACCAAGGAAATGAGGGGAATTTTAAGAAGTATTAAAAAACTTCATTAATATTATAGATTTTTTATGAATAATAAATTAGTAAATGCCAAGCTGACAATTCCTATCTTAACTTTTTTGCTGGTAATAATATTATCCGGTCTTTGGTTTTTACAGACAAGGCCAGCGAATGACTCCCTTGAAATTAAAAATCCGGGAGCCGGTTTAAGAGATAGGGTTTGTCAGACCAGCAAGGATTGTGCAGGAATTTGCGGAAATAATAATTGCTTAAGGCCTTCCTGCATCAAAAGTGAGGGTATTTTGGAAAATCACTGCGCTTGTCTAGGCGTATGCAAATAATGAAATGAAAAAATATCGTTCACATAATAGCTGGTTTAAGCTATGATTATTGTATGAAAACGATTGAAATATCCAGTTTACGCAAATATTTTGGAAACACAAAAGCCATTGATGACATCAGTTTGGATGTTGATCAGGGCCAAATTTTTGGTTTTTTAGGCCCTAATGGAGCCGGTAAAACAACTACCATCAGAGCCATGCTAAGCTTTATCAGGCCTACAAGCGGAATGATTAAAATTTTTGGCAAAGACACGCGAAAAGAAAGCGTTGAAATAATTAAAAAAATCGGTTATTTATCCGGAAATGTTCGTTTATATGAAAAATGGGACGGTCAAACTCACATTAACTTTGTAAAAAATCTTAATGGAGAAAATGACAGATCATCTGAATTGATGAATGTTCTTGATTTTGATGCAAGTATAAAAGTAAAACAGCTCTCGTCCGGCAACAAACAGAAATTAGCGATTATTCTTGCTTTAATGACCAGACCTGATTTGCTTATTATGGATGAACCTACTAATGCTCTTGATCCGTTATTGCAAAATGAGGTTTATGAATTACTGGAAAAAGAAGCAAAAAATGGAGTAACGATATTTATGTCGTCCCATAATTTATCCGAGGTCGATAAGATATGTGACAGAGTGGCGATCATAAAAAAAGGGAAAATTGTTGCTACTGAAAGCATTTTAAGCTTAAAAGAAAAAAAATTAACTCATGTGCATATTTATTTCTCCGGTAGTTTTAATAAGGATGAATTTATAGACGAGAATAACGAACTTGTAAAAGAAACTTCTAATTATATTGTTATCAACGTCAAAGGCGATATCAATCCGCTAATAAAAAAAATCAGCAAGTATAATATTAAGGACTTAAGCATTTCTCAGGCCGCATTGGAGGATATATTTTTAGAATTTTACGAATAATTAGTATGCTAGTAATTTTTTTAAGGTTTTTAAAAGACAGGAAGATCTCGTTGTTAATTTTTTGCTTAGCGGGCATTGTTTTATTATGGATGTATATAGCATTATTTCCTTCAATTCAGCAGCAATCGGAGAGTTTTAACGAACTTATGAAAAACTATCCTGAAAGCTTTGCCAAGGCTTTTGGTTTGGATGAAATAACCTTTGATACGCTTGAGAATTTTTTATCAATGGAGCAATTCAGCATAATTTGGCCGATAATGGTCATTTTCATGCTGATCGCAATTGCGGGGAATAGTTTAGCCGGGGAAATTGAACGCGGTACGGTAGAATTGCTTCTCTCGCGCCCAGTTTCTAGGATAAAAATATTTTTTTCTAAATATTTTGTTGGTATTTTTAGCCTGTTCGCTTTTTCAATAACGTCGATTTTCGCTGTTTTCCCCCTGGCTAAAATTCATAATATTGATTTTGTTGCTCCTAATTATGTTTCATTGGCGTTGATTTCATTTTTATTCGGTTGGGCGGTTTTTAGCTTGGCAATTTTTTTCTCTGCTATTTTTTCTGAACGCAGTAAGGTATATATGTCCGCTGGAGGAATTTTGATCGCTATGTATGTCCTAAATTTAATCTCAAGCTTAAAAGAAAATTTCGATGGATTGAAATACGGTTCATTTTTTCACTATTATTCCTCAAATGACGCGTTAATTCATAATACCTTGAATTTAACTTCGATTTTAATATTTGTTTTATCCTCAATCTTATTGACCGGCTTAGCCTTATATTTTTTTAATAAACGCGATATCGCCATATAATCAATTGTGCCTACCAACCGAGCCTTTCAATTAGATTCATCAAATCCATTGGAAACAGCCGAAAAGGATCCGGGAGTTTCAAAGAAGATTTTTGTTTATGGAACACTGGGTCTGCTGTGGCTTGTAACAATTTTTGGATTATTTTTTTTGCCAGTTATCATCCAGTTAGGTTCATCTCATTCATATTTTTCTGAAAAAATCGACGCTAATACTTGGACTTATCTGTATATTGTAATAAGCCTATACACCCTGATTTGCAGTTTTTATTTGGCTATAAAAGGTTATAATACCAGCTACTTACTATTGGGAATATTTAATACTTTATTACTTGCGGCGTTTTTTTGGTCAACTTTCATCTCATTATTTTTTATCTTTTATTCAAAATAATAAATAATATTTTATATGACCAACCGATTTAATATCCCAATTATTCTTGGCACAGCGAGAGAAGGCAGATTATCCGAAAAAGTTGCACGATTTGTTTTAAATGAAATAAAAAAAATCAAAAGCATTAGCAGTGAAATAATTGATATTAAAAATTATTTATCTTCCGCTACAATAGCACCGAAGGAAACTGGTGAACTAGTCAAACAAGTTCAGGAAATAATTAATAATGCAAATGGATTAATCATAGTAATGCCTGAATACAATCATGCTTTTCCCGGTGAATTAAAAATTTTTATTGATAAAATTGGAAAACAGGCAAAAGGCAAACCTTTAGGTTTATGTGGCGTATCGTCTGGAGCAATTGGCGGAGCCCGAGCAGTAGAAAATTTTATCAATATAGCAGTCTATCTTGGTTTTCAAATTGTGATTCCGGCAATATATTTTCCATTTGTTGAAAATCTTTTTAACGAAAAAAATGAGATTAATAATGAAAAAATTACTGGGAATTTGAAAAAGATGCTGGATGATTTGATTGACAAGGCGAAGTAAGATTTGATATTTAGACGTAATCCTGTGTTTTTCAGAAGATTGTACTTTACAAAAACATAAAAATATGATAGAATAAATACATAAAGCAAAAATAAATAAAAAAATTATGGCTAAAATCAGCAAAATGCTGAAATTATACGTATTATTTATATTAATAACGTGTTTTTTTGTTTTACCTAGGATTGCTAGCGCGTTTGATGAAAGAAGTACAGAGATAAAAATATTTAAAGCTGATTCTTCTCCTATACGGGATAGTATTACTCCTTTCGGACAGAATTTTAACGGTGGCGGATCGGTTGCTATATGTGATCTGGATGGGAATGGTGTCGATGAAATTGTAGTTAGTGCCGGTATAGGCGGAGGCCCTCAGGTCAGAATTTTTGATAGTAAGGGAAGCGCTGTTTTTACTCCCGGATTTTTTGCTTATGACGTCAAATTTCATGGAGGGGTGAATGTCGCTTGCGGTGATTTGGATGGAGATGGTAATGCGGAAATAGTAACAGCACCGAAATCAGAAGGCTCGGCCCATATTAGAGTATTTAATAGATATGGTGAACCGGTATTTACTCCCGGATTTTTTGCCTATGACAGAAATATGAAAGCTGGATTTAATGTTGCAGTAGGGGATATTGACGGAGGCGGACTGAAAGAAATTATCGTAGCTCCAGCTTATAATACTGAACCGAAAGTAAATATCTTTAATCGTTATGGCGATAAGCTGGATTTTAATGTCTACCCATTTCATCCAGATTTTACAGGCGGCGTTAGTCTGGCTGTCGCTAATGTTGATGGCGGTATAGAAGATGAATTAATTCTCGGTGTTCAAAGCCAGGACTCCGCCTGGATAAAAGTAATTAAAGTTGGTGCTAATCAGCCGCCATTAGGCGAGTTTAAAGCTTTTCCACAAAATTTTATGGGTGGGGTAAATTTAGCCGGTGCGGATATTGACGGAGACGGATTAGATGAAATAGTCGCGGCAGCTAATACAGGCGGGGGGCCGCAAGTCAGAGCTTTTGAGGCTTATGGAGAAGTGAAAAGTCTAAATTTCTTTGCATATGAAAATGATTTCAGAGGCGGAGTAAATATTGCAAGCGGTGACATTAATGGAGATGGAGATGATGAACTAATAACTATACCAAATAAAAAAAATTATCAGGGTAAAGTTTCAAAAATTCTTGTTGATATATCAGAACAAAGATTGTGGGCCTACGAAGGCGGCCTGCTATTAAAAACTTTTTTAGTTTCAACTGGAATCCCAGGAATGGATACGCAGCCTGGAAATTTTAAGGTCAGCCAAAAAATTTATTCAAAGCTTTATTCCGGTCCGGATTACTATTTACCAAATACTTTGTGGAACATGCGTTTTGATGGCAGCCGGTTATTGCATGGAGCCTATTGGCATAACAATTTTGGACATAAGATGAGTCATGGCTGCGTAAATATTGCTTATCCGGATGCAGAATGGCTCTATAATTTCACATCTATTGGCACAACGGTAATTGTTCAGCCATAGATAATTCCTTCTATAGCCATAAATAAACTAATTTGATATAATAGACAGTATTATGAATATGATATATATCTGTCTTTTTTTTATATTTAATTTATGAGTTTTAGGAAAAAAATCTGGCTGACATTTGCGGGTATTATTATTTTGGCTATTTTGGCCGGTTTATTTGCTTATCCTAAAGGCCCGGATATCCATATTGGCAGTTATTTTAAAGAAGTAAAAATTCATTTAGGCTTGGATTTACAGGGAGGAACCCAATTAGTATATGATGCGAATGTTTCTCAAGTTCCAGCCGCTGACCAGGCCTCCTCTATTGATGGCGTCCGTGACGTAATTGAACGCAGGGTAAATGCTTTTGGCGTTTCCGAGCCTGTTATACAAACTAGTAAAGTAGGGGAAAAATGGCGGGTTATTGTGGAATTAGCTGGCGTTACAAATGTCGATGAAGCAATAAAAATGATTGGTGAGACCCCTCTTTTGGAATTTAAAGAGGAGACTACTACCACGCTTACTGCTGATCAGATTAAAACCATTGACGATGCAAATGCTCAGGCTAAGCAAAAAGCGGCTGAAATTCTGCAGGAAGCACTCAAGCCTAACGCAGATTTTGCAGCTTTAGCTAACCAATATTCGCAGGATCCGGGAAATACCGATCAGACAACTCAAGAGAAAAAAGGTGGTGATCTCGGCTTTTTTACCAGAGAACAGATGGTGCCTGAATTTGCCAATGTAGTTTTTGATAAGATGAAAGTTGACGAAATCTATCCTGAGATCGTAGAAACGGATTTTGGTTATCATATCATCAAAAAAACTGGAGAAAAGGACAATCAAGTCAGCGCCAGTCATATTCTATTTACTAAACAGTCAACTACAGGGCAGACGCAATTTACCAATACTGGACTTTCGGGTAAAGAATTAAAACGCGCTTCCGTCCAATTTGATCAAAACACAAATGAGCCCCAGGTCTTGCTGGAATTTAATACAGAAGGAAGGGATTTATTTGCTGAAATTACAAAACGAAATGTCGGTAAAGTGGTTGGCATATATTTGGATGGTTCTCCGATCTCCTTACCGAAAGTGAATGAGCCAATTTTAGATGGTAGTGCGGTAATATCAGGTGGTGGTGGATTTACTCTTGAAGAAGCTAAAATGCTTGTACAGAGGTTGAATGCCGGCGCTCTGCCGGTACCGATCACTTTGGTATCTCAAAATTCGATCGGCGCAACACTGGGCCAGGCATCAGTACAAAAAAGCTTATTAGCCGGTGTAATCGGTTTAACTTTGGTGGCTATATTCATGATAGTTTATTATCGCCTGCCAGGATTGATATCGGTTATCGCCTTGTTTATATATGCCTTAATTACCGTTTCAATTTTCAAATTAACTGGCATCACTTTAACCTTGGCAGGAATCGCTGGTTTTATATTATCAATCGGAATGGCCGTAGACGCAAATATACTTATTTTTGAGCGCACACGTGAAGAATTAAGAGATGGTAAAAATTTAGGTCTGGCAATTGAAGAAGGATTTAGTCGGGCCTGGCTTTCAATCCGTGATTCGAATATATCAAGCTTAATTACGTGTTTTATCCTGGCCTGGTTCGGAACTAGTGTTATTAAAGGCTTTGCTATAACCCTGGGTATCGGTGTTTTGGTCAGCATGTTTTCGGCAATTACCGTTACCAGAACGTTTTTACGACTGCTGGTTTCTGGCTGGCTTGAGAAGCATCTGGGATTAATTGGCCGAACACTTAAAAATAAAATTCAACAGAGTTAATTTATGTTTAATTTAATTGGTAAAAGAAATATCTGGTTTATAGTTTCGGCGATTATTATGATTCCCGGCATTATTGCAATTGCCATGGGCGGTTTGAAACTGGGCATCGATTTTACTGGTGGCAGTTTGATCAGAGTAACAATCCCAAATGAACAGCCGTCAATCAGTGATATCAAAAGCCTAGTAAATGAAGTTGCCAATGACAATAATATATTTGTTCAGCCGCTAGGAAATAACGAATTTACAATCAGACTTAAAAATATTGATAATCAGACATATCAGGATATTTTAGCAAAATTAAAAATTAAATATCCTGATGTACAGGAAGGAAGTTTTGAATCAATCGGCCCGATTATAGGGCAAGAGCTGAAACAGAAAGCCATAATAGCTGTGATACTGGTTTTACTATCGATAATTCTCTATATATCTTTTGCTTTTCGAAAAATTTCAGGCAATATCGTTAAACCATGGGTGTATGGATTGGGTGCTGTCATAGCTTTAGTCCATGATATTTTTATAGTAGTGGGGATCTTTGCAATTTTAGGAAAATTTTTTAACGTAGAGATCGATATATTATTTATCACTGCTTTACTTACCGTTTTGGGATTCTCAGTGCATGACACCATCGTGGTTTATGATAGAATAAGAGAAAGATTGAAATTGCATGCAGAAAAAACTTTCGAACAAACGGTAAATGAAAGTGTTAATCAAACGATGGTTAGATCACTAAACACATCATTGACTACATTATTAGTTTTACTGGCACTGTATTTATTCGGGGGAAGTTCAATCCAGTATTTCATTCTAGCTTTGCTGATCGGCATAACTGCAGGTACATATTCATCTATATTCATTGCCAGCCCATTGCTTGTAGTTTGGAGAAATTTTTCACTCAGACCCAACAAATAAAGTTAAATAAGTATAAATTTCAATACCCATATATATTAATATGTATGTTTTTTTATTTGCAAATAAATCAATAATTTGTTTTAATCAGAGGAATCTCTTGACACAAATACCAAAGTATGCTATACTAAAGATGTTATTTCATTAAATTAATGCTATGGATCAAAATAATTCAATTTTAGACCGTATAATTAGCAGTAAAAAAACGAATGAGATTGAGCAATTTAATCCTACGGAAGTAGTCTCTTTATTATTAAAAAATCTTACTTCACGGGAAGAGGATGTATTGAGGAGACGCCATGGATTACTAGGCAAAGAAAGAGAAACTTTAGAAAAAATTGGAGAAACATATCAGGTGACCAGAGAGCGAATAAGGCAGATTGAGTCAACGGGGATAAAAAAAATTAAAAAGATAAAGAACTTCAACGACATTATTTCGCCAGTTGAAGCTACAATTTTTTCTGTTTTGGAACAATATGGCGGAGTAATAAATCAAGAAATGATGCTTAAACTTTTATTACAGGCGGTTGGAGATACTTCAATTAATCGTCAGAATATTATATTTATCATTTCTGAATTACTTAAGCATAAATTCAAAGAAATCAAACTCAGTATTGAATTTAAAAAATCATGGCAGATATTGCATGCGCCAATATTATTGATGAAAGAATCCATTAATGAGTTACTTCGAATAATTCAGGAAAAAAGTAAACCGGTAATTCTAGATGACGTAATTTCAGAATTTCAAAAAACCGAGTTTTACCAAAAAAATCAGATCCAACTGTCTGTAGAAGCGATTCATTCATATCTGGAAATAAGCTCGAAAATATCTAAAAATCCTTTTAACGAATATGGATTAATTGAGTGGGGGAGTATAATTCCGAAAAGAATGAATGATAAAATTTATTTAATTTTAAAAAAATATGGTAAACCTCTTCATTTTACGGAGATTGCAAAAAGAATAAATGACGCAAAATTTGACACCAGAAAAGCCTATCCTCCGACTGTCCATAACGAACTTATATTAAACGATCAATATGTGCTAGTCGGCCGAGGCATTTATGCTCTGAAAGAGTGGGGATATAAGCCTGGGGTAGTGGCCAACGTATTGAAAGAGATTATTCAAAAAAATGAAAAACCATTAACGCGCGATGATTTAGTTGAGAAAGTACTTGAACAAAGACTGGTAAAAAAGAATACCATTCATTTAGCGCTAACCGATAAAACAAAATTCAAAAAACTCTCGGATGGGACATATGCATTAGTGGAGTAAAAACAAAATTAGCAACGAAATGAATTTTTTACTTTTTGATCCGGTAACATTATTTAACTCCCTGCCAAGCACTTCAAACCCGTTAAGTGCCATGGTTTTTATTTTTCTCAAAGGCGGATGGATTTTCGTGCTAGCTGTAATATTTTGGGGATTATGGGAAGCATATAAGGAGTATATTCGCAATCGTTATGATAGTTCCTTGAAGTTTGTCCTTTTGGCAATTGACATTCCTAAAAATAATGAACAAAGTCCTAAGGCTGTTGAACATATTTTTTCTCATTTGTACGGCATAAAAAAATCTGGAAATTTAAAAGATAAATATATCAAAGGATATACGCAGCCAAGCTTTAGTTTGGAAATTGTCAGTATAGAAGGGTATATCCAGTTTTTAATTCGCACTCCAGTTAAGTTTCGCGATTTAGTTGAAGCGGCCGTTTATGCGCAGTATCCAGATGCTGAAATTACCGAAGTTGAGGATTATGTTGATATGATACCAAAACCTTTAGAATTTTATCATCCTAAATATGATATATGGGGGACAGAATTCAAATTACAAAATACCGATTTATATCCGATACGGACTTATCCGTTATTTGAGCACAGTTTATCGCAGAAATTAATGGATCCCATGGCTTCAATTTTAGAAATTATGAGTCGCATGGGTCCCGGAGAGAGCTTATGGATACAAATTATCATAGCGCCAGTTGGAGAGGAATGGAGGAAAAAAGGTTTAGCACTCATTAATAAGCTGATTGGCAAGAAATCTGATAAAAAAGGAGTTGATCTGATGTATTTTCCCAGGGAAATAGGTCGGGGGTTATCTGAATCATTTACCGCTACATTTGTCCCAACTACTGAAATGGGCGAACAAAAGCAAAAAAAAGAGAGGGAATGGCCGAGTATGATGCAGCATTTATCTCCCCAGGAAAAAGAGGTGGTAGAAGCAGTTGGCATGAAAATCGGCAAGCTTGGCTTCAAAACAAAAATTAGATACATATATTCAGCACCAAAAGACAGATTTAATAAGTCTAAGGGTACGTATGCAATAAACGGCGCATTCGCGCAATTTACTTCGCAGAATTTAAATGGTTTTGTTGTTAATAAAAAAACCAGGACTAAAATTGACTACTATTTCATAAAAACAAGATTACTAGGTAGAATTAGAAGAATTTTATGGGGTTATAGATATAGAAGCATGAAAAGAGGCAGGCCGGGATTCGTTCTGAATATAGAAGAATTGGCTACATTATGGCATTTCCCACAAATTGACATAAAAGTACCTTCCGTACAGACGGTTGACGCAAGAAAATCAACTCCGCCTATGGGATTACCAATGGAAGAAGAAAGCGTTTTTTCGAAACAACCATCTAAACCTGCCTCTGGTAAGCCGACGTCAACTGCCGAACCTAAAGGTACACCGCCTGTTAATTTACCATTTGCTTAATTATGGAAAATAATAAGAGCGACATTACGCCTTTTGCAAAAACAAATTTTCGCAATGCGAACAATGTTTTTGGCATAAAAGAAGACGACCGGCGCCGGCATATGTATTTAATCGGTAAAACTGGAATGGGGAAAACTACCGTTTTGGAAAATATGGTCATTTCTGACATTAGATCTGGGCGCGGCCTGGCCCTAGTTGATCCGCACGGCGATCTAGTTGAAAAAGTAATTGAGTATATCCCATCATATCGTATTAACGACGTAATTTATTTCAATCCGGCAGATGTAGATTTTCCTATCGGTTTTAATGTCCTGGAAAGCGTTGATCCGGCTCAGCGCCATTTAGTTGCTTCCGGATTAATGGGTGTTTTCACAAAAATATGGGAAGGTGTCTGGAGCGCTAGAATGGAATATATATTAAATAACGCAATTTTAGCCCTTTTGGAATCTCCTGGCTCGACGATGCTCGGCATTGCCAGAATTTTGGTTGATAAAAGATACAGGCAAAAAGTAGTATCCAAATTAACTGATCCGATTGTAAAAAGTTTCTGGGTAGATGAATACGCAAACTACAATACAAATTTTAGAAACGAAGCGATAGCGCCTATTCAAAATAAAGTGGGGCAGTTCCTCTCAAGCGCAATCATCAGGAATATCGTTGGACAACCAAAAAGTACCATCGATTTACGAAATTTGATGGATAATCATAAGATATTACTGCTTAACTTATCCAAGGGTAGAATTGGTGAAGATAACTCTTCCTTATTGGGCGCCATGATGATAACCCGCATACAATTGGCCGCTATGAGCCGCGTTGACATTGAAGAAAAGGACAGGCAAGATTTTTATTTGTATGTAGACGAATTTCAAAATTTTGCCACAGAAAGTTTTGCCAGTATTTTATCTGAAGCGAGAAAATACAGACTTAGTTTAGTTCTTGCTCATCAATACATCGAACAGCTGGATGAAGAAGTGAGAGCTGCGGTTTTTGGTAACGTTGGTACCATAATGTGCTTTAGGGTCGGTGCAGCAGATGCTGAATTTTTGGCAAAAGAATTTTTTCCTACTTTTACAGAAGATGATCTTTTGAATTTAACGAAATATAATGTTTATTTAAAATTAATGATTGATGGTGTTGCCTCTGAACCATTTTCCGCAACAACGTTACCGCCGGAAGCAGCTTTAACAAATAACAAAGGAAAAGTTGTTAAAGTTTCCCGTGAAAGGTATACAAAACCGCGTAAAATTGTAGAAGAGAAAATAGTACGCTGGACCGGCGTTGATGAAGTAATGAAAGAAGAAAAGGGATACGATAAACCCCCTCAAAAAAAATCAGCCTTTAACCATCCAAAAAGTACTCCTAATTTTCACAATAAGCCTGAGAAAAAGACAGAGATTGAAATAGGCAAATTGGAAACCATTACACTGGACAGCAGTAATAAGGGAATTTCCTTGCAACAGGCATTAATGCAAAAACCACAGAGTTTTTATAATAAGCGCCCCGACAAGCATCCTGAGGCGATCCAAGAAAAACCCAAATTTAAACCTGTAGCAAAAAATAACTTTCGTCCTCATCAGCCTAAGATGAATAATTCACACACATTGAAACCTGGGCAGATCGTAAAAATATAAAATTAGTGATTATTGAAAAATTGGAAATTATGTGCTATGTTTAGAACATAATCTATTTTCGATATGTCTAAATCAAGAATATTTTGGGGAGTTGTAATGATCGCTCTAGGACTATTATTGCTGGCTGATCAATTTGGATTAGATATAAATTTTGGCTCATTTTGGCCTATTTTTTTACTTTTGCCTGGCATAGCATTATGGGTGATATTTTTTTGGAATAAAAATAGAGACGGCGGCTTATTGATACCAGGTACGATATTAATAATATATAGTTTATACTTTTTTTATAATGAATATACAAATTATAAGTTTGCCGGCGAAACTTCCTTCTTGTTTACCCTGGCAATAGGCCTGGGTTTCTTTTGCGCTTATTATTTCCCACAAAAAAAGAATAGAGGTTATCTAATACCTGGCTGGATCTTGACTACCGTCTCCGCCATAGTACTTCTCAGCACGGTTACCGATGGCAAATGGTGGCCTATAATAATAATAATTGCCGGTTTATTTTTATTGTATAAAAGAAATAAGCTAGAAAATCATCAGGAAGAGTTTGAGAAAAATGAGTGATAGCAATTTGAAAAAAGTTAAAATATCTTTTTGGCCAATAATTATGATAATTACTGGAATTTTTTGGTTATTAGGCAATCTTGGCTATCAGTGGGTGGAAAATATTTGGTTACCTGTGATAATAATAATTATTGGCATTTATCTGATTTATAGAAATTCTGACTCAAATAATAAAATAAGTTAAATTAATTATGGTCAGTGAGCCATTGAATAATGATAAAACGATAAACAATCCAGATCAAAAAAGTCCAGATTCAAATGTGAAAACTACAAATAAAAAGAAGTCAATTTTTGGGCCATTGATTTTGATAATGCTTGGACTATTGCTGCTATTATCCAATTTAGGTATTGATATAAACTGGTCATATGTTTGGCCAATATTAATAATCATAATTGGCTTGGGCATGATTTTTAGCAGAAATAAAATTGGAGCCTGGGTTATTTTTTTATTAATAATAATATTAATATTAAGCATAATTTTTACGCTGTTTGCGGGTATATTCGCTGATAATTTTGGATTGGTTACCAGTAACTGGAATTTTACATTTAACAATAAAAAAATTCAGACAACTACAAAACAATTTAATATACCAAAAATTAAATACGATAATCTAAAAAAAATTAGTTTAGTAACTGAATTAGGAATTGGAAAATTTAATTTGTCAAATAGTCCGGATAAAGAAAACTATTTTACTTCTACGGCCACATACAATTACCAAAATTTAGAGCCCACATTGTCTGAGGTTTATAGCAATGATAGTCTAAACTTGGACTACTCAAATAAAAATAATGGCGCCTTCAGTATATTCGGCTGGGGTGGTACAAAATCAGATTATAATGTAAATCTAGGTTTTTCGGAAATTGATACGGATTTAGATTTGAATATTGGCACCGGAAATTCAGAAATATACCTGAATAATCAGTCAATGTCGCACTTCGATGCTAAAGTTGGGACAGGCGAAATGAATGTTAATTTTAGCGGTACGAATCCGCTTAGTTCCAGTCTGAGTTTCGACGTGGGAACAGGCCGATTAATTATCGCCGGTTTAGGTAGCGAAAATTTAACAAGTATAACGGGAGAATTCGGTACAGGCTCGGTTAAATTAGGTTTTGAGGGAAATTCAGAAACCAAATTAATAAATGCTGACATTAGCGGCGGGACAGGGGAGTTAAAGATAAGCGTTCCAATTGATGTTTCCTATAGTATTAAATCATCCGTAGGCACTGGCAGTATAAAAGTTAACGATATGAAAATTGCTGAGGATGAAACATTTTTTTCAGAAAATTACGATAAGGGTTTAAAAAAGATTGATTTTACTTTGGAAATTGGTACAGGCTCGATTAGCTTATCATCTATATAAATGATTGCTGAATATCATTGAAGAAATAAATTAATTCATATGTAGAATGTTATGAAACGTCATTTGGAATATTCACAGATTGAAAAATATATTTATATTGGCACATCTATCTGCTGCAAGAAGCATTTTCAGCAATTGCTAAAAATAGGCATAAAAACCGATGTTGATCTGCAGGAAGAAAAAGAAGATACTCCGTCCAGTGTTATTGGCTTTCTCTGGCTGCCGGTATATGATTTTACTGCACCATCTCAGATTCAACTGAAAATCGGAGCCGATTTTATCGCAAATTCAGTAAAAAATAAAATGAAATGCTATATTCACTGTCGTGCAGGCGAAGGTCGTTCGCCAACATTAGTAGCAGCCTATTTTGTAATGAGAGACAATATGAAGCCCGAAAAAGCGATTAAAAAAATAAAAACCAAAAGACCATTAATTGAACCAAACGAACAGCAAGTGAAATCACTAAGTTTATTTTATAAAAAATTAACTGTTGAACGGCTTTATTAATTTAATAATATACTATAAATAAATTCAGGAATCTTATGCGTATAAAAGAATTGAATATTCAGAAATACAGAGGTATAAATGATCCATTTTATTTAAAAAACCCTGGTAAAATCCATATTTTCATAGGTCAGAATAATGTTGGTAAAACCAGTATTCTTGATGCCATAAATCAGCTGTATTCAACAAAAAATATAAAATTATGCGACAAGAATGCAAGAATTGATGCTTTATTCAGCCTTACCAGTGATCTTGGCACAGAATTAGAATTACATCAGCGAGGCAATTTAAAGGTTTTTTATCTTGACGGTGAAAAAATTACTCTATTAAAAGCGCAAAATATTCTTAAAAGATGCATTATCCGTCTAAGAGCTACAAACCCTCCTGATGTCAATTTAATTAGAAAAGATTATCTGAATTTTAAGGAAAAATATCCTGATGAATTCAAGCGTTTTACGGAACTATTAAACGAAAAAATACCCAAGCTTTTGATTACCGATGATATTTTTGTCAGGTCAAGCGATAATATGGCTGAAATCTTCAATAATTTAGGAGATGGATTTAAATCAGTTTTCACGATTTTATTATATTTATTTCATCCCCAATACACGATTTTGCTCTTAGAAGAGCCGGAAATTCATCTGCATCCTGCCTTAGTAAAAAAATTACTTGATATCATCGAAAATGAAAATAATTTTGACCAGATTTTTTTAACAACACATTCGCCAATTTTCATTCATACCACAAATTTACATCGACTATTCAGAGTAACCAGGGATGAAAAATCAATTCACGTATACTCTCCAAGGTTACTGGGTAAAAAAATTAATTACGATCGGTTAAAACAGGAGCTAAATGCCGAAAATTGCGAGATGTTTTTTGCGGACAAAGTCTTGCTGGTAGAGGGACCCTCTGATCATATTTTAATGCGATCGATGATTGACCGATTTTATCACGGAGAAAAAAATATCAAAGTAATTCAAACCTATGGTAAGAGTAATATTGATATTTATGCCGATTTGCTGGAAATGTTCAATATTCCATTTATTGTACTACTGGATCGTGACGCGCTCTATGATACCGCAATAAAAGTCATCCAAAAAGTCATTAAAGGACGTTTTGCAGAATCAGAAATTGAATTAATTAATAAATTAAAAAGGATTAATGTTTATATATTTTCAAATGGCAGTATTGAAAATAACTACCCAAGAAAATATCAGAGAAGAAGAAATCATAAACCCCAAAATGCCATTCTCGCTGCGTCAAATATTACTGAATCTGACTACAATTCTTTAATAATGAAAAACATCAGAGAAGTAATTGAAAATATTTGAAAATGAATAAAGAAAAAAAAAGTCATGTATTTGTCGCAATGTCAGGCGGCGTAGACTCTTCTGTTGCCGCCCTTTTACTAAAAAAACAGGGGTATGATGTAACTGGGGTATATATGAAGAATTGGTCTGACCCATTGGCTGATCAATGCGTTTGGAAAGACGATATAGCTGATTTTAAAGCAGTTTGTAAAAAAATACAGATACCTGGAAAAATTGAAATTTTTGAAGAGCAATACAGAAAAAAGGTTGTAAATTACTTAATTAATGGGTATAAAGATGGAATAACTCCAAATCCCGACATGCTGTGCAATAAGGAGATAAAGTTTCAAGTTTTTCTGGAAAAGGCAAAAAAAATGGGAGCAGATTTTATTGCAACTGGCCATTATGTTCAGAAAAAAGTACTCAAAAACAGTGAATATACATTATTACAAGCAATAGATAAAAAAAAGGATCAGTCTTATTTTTTGTCATTATTAACTCAAAAACAACTTCATCACTCATTGTTTCCTCTGGGCCGGTTTAAAAAACAGGAAGTCAGAAAAATTGCGAAAAAATACAGATTGCCGGTATATGATAAAAAAGACAGTCAGGGAATCTGTTTTATTGGAAAAGTAAAATTTTCAGATTTTATTAAAAAATTTATCAATATTAAACCAGGGCTTATAAAAGACGAAAAAAACGTCGTTCTCGGAAAACACGACGGGCTTCCATTCTTCACTATAGGGCAGAGACATGGTATAAATATAGCTGCAAAAAAGCCATATTATGTCTGCGAAAAGAAATTTAAAACAAATATTTTGGTTGTTTGTAATGATTCGTTGAAAAGCAAATTGTATAAAAATTGTGCGGTAATAAAAAAAATAAATTGGATAAATAAAACCACGCACTTTCCAATTTTATGCAAAGCCAGAATCAGGTACAGGCAGCCTTTGCAGGCATGTAAAGTCAACAAATCAAATAATTATTATCAATTAACATTTAATAAAAAACAAAGAGCAATTACGCCAGGCCAATTTATTGTATTGTACCAAGGTAAGAGAATGCTGGGTGGTGGTGCAATAATAAAATAGTATTTTACGACACAAATCAAATATTTACAAATATTACTAGATTACTTATCATTAAACAATGACTTCAGAAAAAATCAGAAAAATATTTATACACTACTACAAAAAAGCCGGTCATATTGAAGTACCGTCTTCTTCTCTTTGGCCACAGGATGACCCATCAGTATTGCTTACAACTGCAGGCATGCAGCAGTTCAAGCCTTTTTTCCTCGGAGCAAAAAATACTCAGCAGATTTATAATTCACAGAAATTAGTTTCAATCCAAAAATGCTTCAGAACTTCTGATATAGATCAGGTAGGGGATAATATCCACAATACATTTTTTGAGATGCTTGGCAATTTTTCATTTAACCTTTATTTTAAAAACGAAGCTATAAAATATGCCTGGATTTTTTTAAAAAGTGAATTACGTATCAATTTAAAAAAATTATGGGCTACCTATTATTCCGGCGATTCAAATTCAAAGAAAGATATCGAAACTTATAATATTTGGCTCAAGTACCTGCCAAAAGAAAAAATAATCGAATTTGGTAAGAGCGAAAACTGGTGGGGCCCGCCAGGTAAAACCGGACCTTGCGGTCCATGTTCTGAGATACATTATGATTTTACCGGCCAGCCCTGCGAATTAAAAGATAAATGCCTGCCAAATTGTCGCTGCGGAAGGTTTATGGAACTGTGGAATCTGGTATTCATGCAATTCAACCTGGATGAAAAAAAGAAACTTACAGCATTACCGACAAAAAATATAGACACTGGAATGGGTTTGGAAAGATTGGCTTTAATTTTGCAAAAAAAAGAAAATATTTTTGCCACTGACCTGTTTAAACCTTTATTATTGCAGATAAAGAAAGATAAGCAATTTGGCTATTTAGGCACAATGGAAGATGATGTACGCAGTAAAATTGCCGCTGATCATTTAAAAGGCAGTGTGTTTTTATTGGCTGATGGGATTTCATTTAGCAATAAGGAGCAAGGCTACATTTTACGAAGGATTTTTCGTCGTGCTCTTGACCAGTTTATTTACAATGACATTAATGTTTCAGAATATGCGGATTGTGTCATAAAAATCTATCAGGATCAGTATCATGATTTAAAAACACACGAAAATACAATAAAATCGCAGATGGCTAGAGAGCTTATAGCTTATAAAAAAATTCTAGATTTAGACGTATTCCAAATCGTAAGTAAGTTAAAGAATATCCAGTTAAATAATACAAAAAAAGAACCACAATTATCACAGCAGCATATCAGTGCTGAAGAGGCGTTTATTTTATATTCAACCTATGGAATATCATCTGACCGCTTACACCGGAAAGGATTTGATTTTAATCAGGCAGAATTTGATAAAAAAATCGCAGAACATCAACATTTATCCCGAGCTGACGTTAAATCGAAATTTGGTGGTCATGGCATAAACAGTTCTGAATGGACCGCTAAAGAAAAAAATCAGATAACAAAATATCATACCGCTACTCATCTGCTGCATCAGGCATTAAGAGAAATATTAGGCAATCATGTGCGCCAGCAGGGTTCTGATATAAATCTAGAAAGGTTAAGATTTGATTTCGAGCATCCTGGCAAAATTTCTGAAGAAGAAAAAAACAAAATTGAAAATTTAGTAAATAAAAAGATTAAAGAGGCATTACCGATAAATTGTCAAAATATGACTTATACTGAAGCAGTAAAAAATGGTGCTTTGGCTTTTTTCAAGGAAAAATACCCCGAAAAAGTTAAAGTATATTCTATCGGGGACTTTTCGAAGGAAATTTGCGGTGGCCCACACGTAAAAAACACAAATGAATTAGGACTTTTTAAAATTACTACTGAAAAATCTTCTTCGGCTGGAATACGACGGATTAAAGCAATTTTACAATAAATTTACCTAATATTAGCTAAATTTAAATGTATAAGAAATTAATAAATAATTAGTGTTGACAAAAAAAATTGATTTGTTATAATTGTACATACAAGTTTGAAAATTTATTTATTCTGAATACAAGCCTTAGGCAAGAATTGACTTAAAATTTAACTATTTAGTTATTTTATTTTTGCCTCTTAATTGTAGGTAATTTTTTTTAATTAAATTTTATTTATGGAAGTTAATAAAGAAAATAAGCAACTGAATTCTAAGCAGAATAAAAAAGGATTTATTGAAGTTGAGGGTACAGTCGAGGAATTATTGCCAGCAACAAATTTTAAAGTAAAATTAGAAAATGATCATATAATACAAGCTCATTTATCAGGCAGATTGAGAATTAATAAAATCAGGATTTTACCAGGTGATCACGTAACTATCGAAATGACCCCTTATGATTTAACAAAAGGAAGAATCATTTATAGACACTAGTTCTATGAAAGTAAGAACATCAGTAAAAAAAATTTGCTCTAAGTGCCAAACCGTTAGAAGAAAAAAACGCGTTTATGTAATTTGTTCTAATCCTAAGCATAAACAAAGACAAGGATAATAAATATGGCTGCACGTATAGCTGGCATAACTTTGCCACAAAATAAAGAAATACTAATAGCGTTAACTTATATTTTTGGTATTGGCAGAACAACCTCCTCAAAAATTTTAGCCGAAGCTAAAATTGATCAGCATAAAAAGACACAGCTTTTAAGCGAAGCTGAGGTAAATAATCTGCGTGATTTAATCGAAAAAAAATTTAAAGTCGAAGGCGAATTAAAACGAGAAATATTAATGAATGTCAAGCGTTTACGTGAGATCGGCTCATATCGCGGATCTAGGCACGCGCACGGATTACCTGCCAGGGGGCAGAGAACAAAAACTAATTCACGAACAGTCAGGGGAAATGTTAGAAGAACAATGGGTTCAGGACGACGTGGCGCTGCAGATAAAAAATAATTTTATATAATCAAATGGAAACTAAGGAAAATACACCTAAAATAAAGATAAAGCCAAAAAAATCAAAAGCTAAGAAAAAAGTTTTTGTTACGCACGGTCGCGCATATATTCAGGCATCATATAATAATACAATAATTACCATTACTAATCCCCAAGGAGATGTTATTTCATGGTCTTCTGCCGGACATATGGGATTCAAAGGCCCTAAAAAAGCTACACCTTATGCGGCAAGCATCATAGTAAAGGACGTTACCGAAAAAGCCAAGAATAAAGGCTTGAAATCTGTCGATGTTTTTGTAAAAGGCGTTGGTGCGGGCAGAGAAGCGGCTATTAGAGCACTGAATGCAAATAATATTAATGTCTTAACAATTAAAGACATAACGCCAATTCCACATAATGGATGTAGGCCTCCAAAAATTAGACGAGTATAAATATATTTAAATATGGCAAAAAATCTTAATTCTAAATGTAAGCAATGCCGAAGAATAGGGGAAAAACTATTTTTAAAGGGTGAGAGGTGCTTTACTCCAAAATGCGCAATGATAAAAAGGAACTATCCCCCTGGTATGCATGGAGTAAAAGGAAGTTCTCGTTTATCTGAATATGGCATGCAGCTCCGAGAAAAACAGCGCGCTGCAAAAACTTACCATATTTTAGAAAAACAATTTTCAAATTACTATAAAAAAGCAAAACAGTTGAAAGGGGAAACTAGCGATAATTTTTTACGATTACTTGAATTACGTCTGGATAATGTCATTTACCGTTTGGGACTTACAAAATCAAGAAGTATAGCAAGTCAGCTAATAAGTCACGGACATATTTTTGTTAATGGAAAAAAATTGGATATTTCATCATATCAGACAAGAGTCGGTGACATTATTACTTTAAAGCCTTTAAGTAAAAAAAAGGTATTTTTTGAAGAATTAGTAAAAAAAATCAATAAAAAAGATCTGCCAAAGTGGCTCATTTATGTTGATGATAAGGAGTTACAAGCTAAAGTGATCAGCCAGCCAGCCAAGGAAGACTTACCTGGGGATATTAATGCACCAATAATAATCGAATATTATTCAAGATAATATTTTCTAAATAATTATTAATCATTTAATTTTAATAGTATGGAAAGCTTACAGCTACCTGATAAATTCGAAATAAAAAAAATCAGTGAATTTCAGTCTTATATTACTATTGAACCCTGCTACCCTGGATACGGCTCAACGTTAGGCAATGCTTTACGAAGAGTTTTACTTTCTTCCTTGCCAGGTTCAGCGATAACAGCACTTAGAATTAAAGAAGCAGATCACGAATTTTCTTCAATTCCCGGCGTCAAAGAGGATGTAGTTCAAATAATCCTGAATTTAAAGAAAATCAGATTTAAAACGTTAACAGATGATGAAATAAAGGGAAATATCAAAATAAAAGGGGAGAAGATTGTAAAGGCACAAGATATCAAGCTTACAAGCGGCGCTGAAGTAGTAAATAAAGAGGTGATAATTGCCAATCTAACGGAAAAAAATTCAGAGTTAGATATCGAATTAACCATTTCAAAAGGAAGGGGTTATCTGCCGGTTGAAAATATTGAAAAAAAGAAATTAGCACTGGGGACTATCGCCGTTGATGCGGTTTTTACGCCGGTAAAAAATGTAAATTTCAATGTCGAAAATGTACGTGTTGGCCAAATGACTAATTATGATAAGTTGATATTGAATATTACCACTGACGGTACGATAAATCCTGTTGACGCAATAAAAAATGCAGCAGAATTATTAAACAATCATTTTAATCAAATAATGAAATTTGGCGTTTCAAAAAATGAAGCACTGCTTGAAATTAAAAGTACTGAAATAAAAAAATCCGATTCTATAAAATCAGGTGAAGAGGTAGAAATCCAGAAACCAAAAAAGAAGCGCGGCCGTCCAAAAAAAGAATCATAAACTATTGAATATTCATGAGACATAAAAAATCCAAAAAAAATTTTAAAAAAGGCAGCTATGCTTACCGCAATATTGAGCTAAGTTTAGCTGTTGCATTAATTGAATATGAAAAAATAAAGACTACCGTATCTAAAGCAAAAAGGCTCCGCTCATACGTAGAAAAATTAATAACTACCGCAAAAAAAGGCGGATTGCATGCAAGACGACAAATCCTCGCAAAAATTAGAAATAATAAAATTGCGACAAAGCTGCTTAACGATATTGCGCCTAGGTATAAAAACCGAAAAGGAGGCTATACTAGCATTTTAAAAATCGGACCGCGTAAAGGTGATGGTGCAACAGAAGTTTATATAAAATTTATTTAAGCATATGGTAAAAATCCAAAAATCAAAACATATCAATTATGAAGTTAGTGCTGAAAATAAATCCATAGGCAGGCTAGCCAGTGAAATAGCTTCCATGTTGACTGGGAAGAGAGATCCTTCGTATCTTCCAAATGTAATACCTCAGGTATCAGTTTTGATAAAAAATTTTGATAAAATTAAAATTACTGATAAAAAAATGGATGGAATGGTAAAGTATCATTATAGCGGTTATCCCGGTGGAATGAAGCAAAAAAATTGGAGAACAATTTTTGAGAATGACCCAAAAAAATTATTATTTTCTGTACTTTACAACATGATTCCAAAAAATAAATTGAGAAAAGATATTATTAAAAAAGTTAAATTTGTCTGATATGACGCCTATTAAATTAAAATCAAAAATACTGCGAACTTCTGATAAAAAAAAGAAACATGCAGTCACAAAAAAGAAAACAATAAAAACTGATTTAGCTCAAGAAAAGGTTTCAATACCAATTGCGGAAAAAAATATTGTAAAAAAGGAATATGTTTTCTGTGTAGGGAGACGCAAATCGGCTGTAGCCAGGGTTAGATATTATAAAAAAGGAAATGGTAAAATTAGCATAAACGGGAAAGATTTAAATGCTTATTTCCCAATTTTTGAAGAACGGCAAATTGTAGCTGAACCGATAAAGATTACAAATTTTAGCAATACTGGCGATTTCAGTGTTAAAGTAACGGGTGGAGGCGTGCGTGGCCAAGCTTACAGCATACAGCTCGGTATTAGCCGAATTCTGGTGACTTTGGATGCTAGTTTGAAGCCTATATTAAAATCTAAAAATTTGCTTGTCCGGGATTCTCGTGTCAAAGAAAGAAAAAAATATGGACTTAAAAAAGCACGACGAGCTCCTCAATGGCAAAAACGCTAATCAAATTGACTCGTCATATAATAACGGTCAAGCTCAGGAGAGAATTTTAAAAAATACTAGCTATCTTACCATCGCTTTTATACTGCAAAAGATTCTCTCTTTTTTGTATTTTGTATATATTGCCAGATATCTGGGACCTGTGGATCTGGGACTTTATGATCCGGTAAAATCTTTAATACCTATTTTTCTTATCCTGATAGATTTCAGTTTAAGTGTGGTTTTGGTGCGTGAAATTGCCAGAGACCCGAATAAAACCGAATCATATCTTGGCAGTGTATTAGGCATAAAATTAATTTTTGCTTTGGTCGTGGTACTTTCTATGGGTTTGTACACAAATTTTTCTAATTACTCAAATATTGTAAAAACGGTTTTATATCTTGATGCAGTTATAGTTGCCTTAGATACATTTACCTTGACTTTTTTTGCGGTTTTCCGAGGATTGCAAAACATGAAATTTGAAGCAATGGGAATGATTGGTACGCAAATATTAACCATTATTTTCGGCGTTTTAAGTATTTCATTGAATTGGGGATTACAAGCTCTTTTTATTGCAGTAGCCGCAGGAAGTATTTTTAATTTTGTATTTTCTCTTACAATGCTGATTAAGAAAGCGAAGATTCGGGTAACGCTGCGCTGGGATATGGAAATCATTAAAAAGTTTATGAAGTTCGCTTTACCTTTTGCAATTGCTGCAATTTTCGTCAAAATCTACACTTATACTGACAGATTCATGCTTCTGAAGATCTCCGGGCAAAGCTTCGTCGGGTGGTATGTTACGGCACATAAGCTTACATATGCGCTTGAGTTTATTCCTTCAGCTTTTGCTGCCAGTATTTTTCCAGCTATGAGCTATTTTTTCGTACACTCGAGAAAAGATCTGGCTAAAACCTTTGAAAAAGCGATGCACTATTTGATGGTATTATCGCTGCCAATCTCAATCGGAATATTCGTACTGGCTGATAAAATCATATTGACTATGTATGGGGACGTTTATGAAACTTCAATTCAGCCTTTGAGGATATTAATTATGGGTTTAATCGTAGTATTCTTGAATTTTCCTGTTGGCGCATTTTTAAATGCCTGCAATAAGCAGGTAGTTAACACAATAAATATGGCCATTATTGTGGTTATTAATGTAATAATAAACATTATTTTAATCCCAAAATACAGTTTAAATGGCGCTGCCGTAGCTGCGTTGATAAGCGGCATCGTACTGTTTTTCCTGGGTTTGAGATGGATTGGAAAAATCGTAGAATATGACAAAAAAAAGTTGATAAACTATTTACTGAAAATATTTTGTGCTGCTGCTTTGATGGGTATCGTGCTTTTATTATTAAAAAATGATTTATCAATATTCATTCTGATGCCTTTAGGTGCGGCTGTATATTTTGTTTTATTATACGTTTTTAAGGGCGTTAACAAAAATGATATTAAGACATTATACTCTTCTTTTGCAAATAAATTCTTATGAAAAAATCGTTATTGGTGACTTTATATTTTCCACCGATCAAGGGAGGTATTTCAAAGAGTCTATGGAACGTATGCGATAGCCTGGGAGCGAAAAATATAGTGGTTTTGACTGAAACAAGTAATATTTCCCCGGAAACTAAATACAAAATTTTCCGGACCAAAATGATTTCATCTTTCAGATTTGTTTGGCCCAAATGGTTATTATTACTTAAAAAAGTCAGAAAGATAATTAGAAACGAAAATATTAAAATTATTCAGGCTGGCCAGATATTGCCGATCGGCCTGATTTGTTTGATTATCAAAAAAATTTACAAAACGCCTTACCTGGTTTATGTCTATGGTCAAGATCTGGTAATCATGAGGAATTCCTGGAGAAAGATGAAAATAATTAAACTGATCTTAAAAAATGCGAATTACATAATTGCTAATAGCGAATATACCCGCAACAAGGCCATAGAGTTGGGATCGAATTTGAATAATACGATAGTAGTCCAGCCAGTACCATTAAGTATTATAGAAAAGAAAATTGATCAGCAATCTTTCAATAATTTTAAGAATGAGCACAATTTAAACGATAAAAAAATAATTTTAACAGTTGGCAATATTGTTAAGAGAAAAGGCCAGGATATGGTGGTCCGCTCTTTGCCGTATATTCTAAAAATGATACCAAACGCAAAATATTTGATCGTCGGAAAAGGACCATATAAGGACGAAATCTGCAAAATAATAGAAAAATTAGGGATGCAAAAAAAAGTTGAATTTTTTGAAAATGTCACAAATGAGCAATTGCCGTATTTTTATCGTACTGCAGATGTATTTGCCATGCCGGCCCGTGAATTAATGAATAAAAACGGGGAGACCGTAGATGTTGAGGGTTTTGGTATGGTGTTTTTAGAAGCGAATTTGTACGGTAAACCGGTAATTGGTGGGAATTCCGGTGGCATTTCCGAAGTAATTAAGCATGGATATACAGGGTATATTGTGGAGCCTGAAAAAGAAAAAGAAATCGCAAAATACATAATACAATTGTTAACAAACCCGGAAATGTGTAAAAAAATGGGCGAACAAGGACGTGATAGAGTAATCAAAGAGTATAGGTGGCAAAATGAAATGGAAAAAATTAAAAACATTTTACAATGAATAAAATACCTTTAGTTAGCATCATCATCCCATGTTACCAATCAGAAAAAACATTAATGGCAACGCTACTTGATATTTTTAATCAAACTTATAAAAACTTGGAAGTTATAGCTGTTGACGACGGTTCAACTGATAAAACGCAGGAAATTTTAAGTAATTTTAAAGATAAGCTATTAATTATAAAACAAAAAAATAGTGGTGCGGCTGTTGCGCGAAATCGGGGATTTGATATCTCAAAAGGAGAATTCATTTTGTTTTGCGATTCTGACGTTAGATTAAAAAATGACATGGTTGAAAAAATGGCTAACACTTTGCAGTCTAATCCGGATAAAGCTTACTGCTACTCAAATTTCAGATTTGGCGTGCATACATTTGATCTTTTTCCGTTTAACGGCGAGAAGCTGCTCAAACAAAATTACATCAGTACAATGTCACTGATCAGAAGAAGTAAATTTATTTATTTTGATGAGAACTTAAAGCGATTTCAAGACTGGGATCTATGGAAACGTATGTATAAAAAAGGCAGTGAAGGCATTTGGTTTCCCGAACGCCTGTTCAGCGCACCTTTAAATACAGGCGGAATCTCAAAATTTAATTTAACAAATATCATTAAACTGCTGATAAACAAATTTAAAAAATAAGTGCGTTTTTAATCGCTATTAGTTATTAATAACGTTTTTTGTTATAAACTTTAATTTGATTTTTAGGCTAAAAATTAGTACAATATCGGATATGGATGTTTCGATAATAATAGTATCGTGGCGGGTCAAAAGCCAATTACACGCCTGTCTTACTTCAATTTATTCAAAAATTAATAATAACACTTTTGAGGTTTTTGTAATGGATAATGATTCTGAGGATGGTACGGTGGAAATGATAAAGAGCAATTTCCCTAAGGTTTATTTGATCCCTAATAGCAGCAATTTAGGATTCGCTGCCGCATGCAATCAGGGGATAAAAAAAAGCAGTGGCGAATTTATATTAGTATTAAATCCAGATACCCAGATACTCAGCCAAACAGTTGAAAAATCCGTTGACTTCATGAGGGCTCAGAAAAAGTGCGGAATTTTAGGTTGCCAGCTTTTATATCCAGATGGCAGCATACAGCCATCAGTCCGTCGGTTTCCAGATTTATTTTCACATATAACTTTACTTCTGAAACTTCATCAGATATTTAGAAATTTGGTGCCATACAAAAAATATATAATGAGCGATTTTGATTATAATAATTTAGCTCCGGTTGATCAGGTGATGGGAGCATTTTTTATGATAAAACGCGAACTGCTGAAAAAAATCGGACTTTTTGACACTCATTTTTTTATCTGGTATGAAGAAGTGGATTTATGTTTACGAGCCAAAATCGCCGGCTGGCTGACCTATTATTACCCTGAAGCGCAAGCAATTCACGCCAGAGCGCAGAGCTTCAAGCAAAAAAATGCACTCTCAAAACAAATTATATTCAATCGCAGTATGCTTTACTATTTTTTTAAGCATAAAAATATCTTCGAGTATTTAGCCTTGCTTATCATTTATCCAATAAGCATATTATTAGCTTTAATTGTTCAGATATTCAAATTAAAAAACAAGTCTTCATGAATGAATTTTCAATTATTTTACCAATATTGCACTGTCCGAATTGCTGTCAAAAATTGAAAATTGACGAAAATTTGTTGCACTGTCTAAATTGCCAGGCCGAATACAATAATAATGACGGTATACTTGATTTACTAACAAAAAATGAATCAAAATTTCGTAAAATAGAGCAGAATTTTTGGGATTATAAGTATAAAAACGTCACGGCCGATTTTTCGGATAACAGGACCTTTTATTTTCACGACCATTTCCGTCGCCCGCTTATAAATCTGCCCAACGGTTCTTTAATTCTCGAGCTAGGCTGCGGCACCCGAGCAGATTCTATGGAAATAGCAAAATCAGGGAAAGTATCAATTGCCACCGATATTTCCATTCAAGCTCTGCGGAACGCGAGAGATCTAGCCGGGAAATACGGAGTTTTAAATAGAATGAAATTTATTTTAGCAGAAGCTGAAAAATTGCCCTTTGCGGATAATAGTTTTGACGGAGCAATGATGGCCGCATCATTTCACCATTTAGAAAATCCTGCCATCGGTTTGCAGGAGATGAAAAGAGTAGTCAAAAACAATGGGTACATAATTTTAGGAGTAGAACCTGCCAGCTGGCCATACAAAACCATTTTTAAATTTTTGAAACCGTTGAAAAAATACATCAGGAATAAACGACAGAGGGGAGTCGACTCAATTGCTGACGATCAAACCCCGGGTTTTAATAAAAAATCGCTGCGTAAATTATTTAGTCAGCAGGGGTTGGAAATTTTGGAAATAAAGCCAATAAAGTTTACTTTAGAATTTTACGATTCTTATTTAAGATTAAAACATCGCTTAGCTGGGCGTGAACCAAAACCATCTAAAAAACTGCAAAGATTTTATAACGGAGTGGACAAGCTTTTATTATCAACGCCGGGGTTTAAACAATTTCCTTGGCATTGGAATTTAATAAGTAGAGTAAAAAAATAATGCAACCGGAAAAGCTTTACGATAATTATTTCAAAATTACATTCCTGATACTTGTAATTTTAGAAACCTTGTCCTTTTTAGGACATAGTATTAACCTGGTGAATTCACTGATTTTCTTCTTGTTGATTATCGGCACTTTAATTGTCGGACTGTGGCGTCTAGAATATGGATTCTGGATTTTGACGGCTGAACTTATTACCGGCTCTTTTGGCTATTTATTTTATTATGATATGTCGAATTTCAGAATATCAATCAGATTAGGTCTTTTCTTGGCAGTGTTTGTCGCCTGGGCAGTAAACGCAATCAGGGAGAAAAAAATTGTGTTTAAAAATAGCAATTTATTCTGGCCACTTACCATTTTTGTTATTTTTATTGCCTGGGGTATTGTTAGTGGTATTATTCATCATAATATATTAAAAAATGTATTTTTTGATGTTAATGCTTATTTATTTTTTGGTCTGATTTTTATCGCCTATCAGGTAGTGAATTCTTATAAAAAGATCATAGCCTTTTTCAAAATAATGCTAGCAAGCTTGACTTTAATTTCTTTAAAAACATTCTTCCTGCTATTTTATTTTTCTCATCAAACGAAAGAAGATTTAATACGTTTGGTTTATACCTGGGTACGCGACACCAGGGTGGGGGAGATCGCAGGCATCTCAGGGAATTACTCCAGAATTTTTTTTCAAAGCCATATCTGGTGCGTTTTTGCCCTGCTGATAATCATTATTTTCCTAATTTTATATAAAAATGACGAATTAAAAAGAAAGAATAGGACTTTTTTATTTATTATGTTGTTTTTAAATAGCACAACATTAATAATCAGCTTTTCACGAAGCCTGTGGCTAGCCTTAGCTGTTAGTTTTGTTCTTTTGCTGGTATATTTAATATTCAAAGAAAAATTAGGAATCAAAAGTCTGGGAAAAATTGCGTTAATTTCCTTAATAATTATTATAATTAATTTAGCGACAATTACTTTTTTAGTAAATATTAAAATCCCAGGGAGTAAGGCCAATCAAATTTCTACCGGTAGTTTGATCAAGGATCGCATCACTCAAACAGAAGAAGCTGCTTTGGTCAGTCGCTATGATCTGCTTAAACCATTAGCCAGTAAAGTAATGGAAAATCCAGTAATGGGTTCGGGTTTTGGTACAACTGTCAGTTACAAATCATCAGATCCGAGGACAAAAAATGTCAATGGCGGTATCTATACCAGTTATGCATTTGAATGGGGCTACTTAGATATTGCCATTAAAATCGGGATGCTAGGATTGATCGTATATCTTTATTTTATATGGAGAATATTCAGCAATTGCCTGAAACTTATGAAGATTACAAAGTTCAGAATTGTTTATTTATTAGTCCTGGGTTTGATATTTTCGCTAATTGCGTTACTGGTAACTCACGCCACAACTCCATATTTGAATCACCCGCTAGGTATTTTTTTGATCGTCATTGCCGCAGCTTTTAGTGATTTTCTAATTAAGCAAAATTTAATTGATAGCGAAATTGAATCTGCACCCAAAAGCATTGATTAAATGCATTTTATTTGGTACAATATCTGCACGTCTATTTTTCCGTAAAATACAACAATTCGCATAATTATGCTTGATATATCAATTGTAATAGTTAATTATAATGGGCGAGGGTTATTGAGACAATGCTTGAAATCGTTGTTTGAGAATCTTTCTGAAGCTACATTAAAATATAAAATTACTGTGGTTGACAGCCACTCTAACGATGATAGTGTTGAAATGGTCAGAGAACAATTTCCAGAAGTCAGACTTATCCCATTAGAAAAAAATATTGGCTACTCACGCAGTGTAAATATTGGTATTAGATCAATTGAAGGCCGCTATTATTTGATTTTAAACATGGATACGACTGTGGTTCAGAAAGGCGCCATTGAAAAGCTAGCCCAATTCATGGACAGCCATCCGGAAGCGGGACTGGCCGGCCCCAAATTGATTAATCCCAATGGCACTACGCAGGTATCTTGCTGCCGCTTTCAAACTTTTTTTTATCCGATTTTACGCCGAACATTTTTCAGAAAAATGCCTTTTGCGCAAAAAAATATTCGGAATCACTTAATGCTAGACTTCGATCACAAATCAAATAAAGCGGTAGACTGGGTAATTGGGACGGGTATGATTGTCAGAAATGAAGCTATCGGTCAGATTGGGCTTATGGATGAAAGATATTTCATGTACTTTGAAGACATGGATTGGTGCCGGACTTTATGGGAAAATGATTGGAAAGTATTTTATATTGCAGATGTAGAAATAGTGCATTATTACAGCCGTGATTCCGCCAAGCAGATGGGAATAATAAGCCTTTTTAGTAAACAAACTCGAATTCATATAGTTTCGTGGTTAAAATATTCTATTAAATATTTAGGAAAAGAAATAATAAATGCAGATGAAAAACAAAAATAATTTTTTACAACCGAAGCATCCTTCAGGAATAAAAAAATTATTTAAGAATAAATACACCAAATGGACAATAATAAGCTTGGCTATACTAATTTCCGGGCTGATTTTACTTTTTTTAATTTATCGGCAGCCGGCTATGAGAATATACCAGCAGGGGATTAGCGGCAAGGATAATTTCTTAAAAGCCCAAAATCAGTTAACTAGCCAGGACTTCGAAAATGCCAAAGTTTCATTATCCGAGGCAATTAACAACTTCAATAATGCCAGCAATGATTTTAATAAATTACGCTGGATTAAATATATTCCATTTTTAGGCACTCAGGTTTCCGCTTTAGACAATTTACTACAAACAGGATTAAATGCCGGAAATGCAATTGCCACCGTAAATGATTTAGCCATCGACATTATTACTCCTCTGCAAAAAAATGACGATATCAGTTTAAATAGCTTGAGTGATGAGGAGACTCATCAATTAATGCAGAATATTTATGAAGCAAAACCAAAACTGGAAGACGCAAAAAAATCAATTGACATTGCGGTTGAAAAAATTGACGCTATTCCGGAGAAAGGATTGATAAATAAAATAGAAAATATCATCACTCCATTAAAAGAAAAATCCGGTGAATTACAAAAAGCGCTTGATGAAGGTATTTCTGCCAGCCAAATAATCCCCTCCATCGCTGGCTATCCTGATCAAAAAACATATTTATTCTTGCTGCAGAATAATACTGAACTGCGTCCGACTGGCGGTTTTATTGGTACTTATGGAATTTTAAAGGTTAAAGACGGCGATATTAAAGAATTCAATACCGATAATTCCTATAATCTGGATAAGCCTGCTGAAGCCTGGCTTAACGTAGAACCACCCTGGCCTCTGACGCGCTACAATGCTATCCATCAGTGGTATTTCAGAGATTCCAATTGGTCACCTGATTTTCCTACAACTGCGCAGAAGGCGGAGTGGTTCTATCATCAGGAGAAAGGCCCCGAGAACAATATTGACGGTATCATTGCCGTAACTCCATCATTTATCCAGTCTTTGCTGACTTTAACTGGTGATATCAAGGTTAATGGCCTTTCTTTTAATTCATCAAATTTAGTTGAAACATTGCAATATCAAGTTGAACAGGGTTTTCTGCGACAGGGACTGGCTGAGTCAGAAAGAAAAGAAATTATCGGAACTTTATCTTCAAAAATTCTGGAAAAAGTCTTGGATCTGCCAAAAAGCAAGTGGCCCGACTTATGGACGGTAATTTCAAAAAATATTGATGAAAAGCAACTCTTGGTTTATATCAAGGATAGCTATATTGAAAATTATGTAAATAAAGAAAATTGGGGAGGAAAAATTTATGAAACCACTGGAGACTATTTTTCCGTAATTGACGCAAATCTCGCCAGTTTAAAAACAGATTCAACGATTGAAAGAAGTATTTCTTACTCAGTCCAAAAAGATAGTAATAATCTGATTGCGGATTTAACTATCAATTATAATAATACCGGTTCAATCACCTGGAAAACTACCCGCTATCGCACTTATACAAGAATTTACGTGCCACTGGGTGCCAAACTTATTATGAGTGAAGGTCAAATGGTTGACTGCAAGTTAAACGACAAGGGGAGCGTTGAAACATTGGAAGAATTAAATAAAACAGTTTTTGGCACATTTATCTGTATCGAGCCAGGAGAGCAAAAATCACTGCATTTCAGATATTCATTGCCAGAAAGCGTAAGAAACCAATTAAAAAATGGCAGTTATTCTTTAATGGTACAGAAACAGCCTGGCACTTCAGATTACGCCACGACCATCAACTTTAAACTGGATAGAAAAATTTCAAAAGTATCTGGCGTTGAGGGTATTGACGAAAGACCGGGTAATGATATATTGATTAACACAAAACTTTCAAAAGATTTAAATATAATTACAGAATAGCATATGTTTTCCAGAAAACTTGGAATAGATCTAGGCACAACATACTCCTTAGTTTATATACCTGGGCGAGGCATTGTAATTAATGAGCCTTCGGTAGTGGCTATCTCTTTGATTGACAAAAAAGTCATGGCCGTAGGTAATGAAGCCAAGGAAATGTTAGGCCGCACTCCCGATACTATAGTTGCTTCAAGACCGCTGAAAGACGGCGTGATCGCAGATTACAAAACTACCCAGGCTATGATTAAATATTTTATCAATAAGGCGCTAGGGGGCGTACGCTTTTTCCGGCCGGAGGTTATGATTGCAGTGCCGGCTGGCATTACCTCGACCGAGAGGCGCGCAGTCATTGAAGCGACCCTTCAGGCAGGCGCTAAAGCGGCTTATATAATAAAAGAGCCTATTGCCGCCGCTATCGGCGCAAATATACCCATTGGTTCGGCTTCAGGCCATATGATAGTAGATATGGGCGGTGGCACCTCGGAAGTGGCGATAATATCGCTTGGTGGCATCGTGGCAAACGCATCGGTAAGAATTGGGGGGAATAAACTAGACGCGGCCATACAAGAATTTATCAGAAAAAAATATAATTTAAATATTGGCGAAAGGACTGCGGAAGATTTAAAAATAAGCGTTGGCTCGGCCTTGCCGTTGGAAGAAAAATTATTTACAGAAATCAGAGGGCGTGATTCCGTGCAGGGTTTGCCAAAAATAGTAACCGTAGAAAGCGATGACGTGACAGAAGCTATTCAGGATGAATTAGCCGGCATTATCCAGGCTGTAAAATCCGTTTTGCAGGAAACTCCTCCGGAATTATCCGCTGATATAATGGACAAAGGAATGGTCTTATCCGGTGGTACGTCATTGCTTAAGAACATGGACAAATTATTATCGCAAGCTACTGGTATTCCGGCTTTTCTGGCTGATGACGCTCATTTATGTGTAGCCAAGGGAACTGGTGTCGCTCTGGAAAATTTAGAATCATATAAAAAAAGTATCTTATCGACCAAATAAATGCTTATCGGGATTGATGCTTCCAGAGCCAATATTCAAAAAAAAACTGGAACTGAGTGGGTTTCTTACCATATTATCCAGGAATTAAAAAAGATTGCTGATCCGCATGATCAGTATATTTTATATTCAAAAGAACCGCTGATTGGCGATTTATCCGTTCTTCCTGTTAATTTTAAAAATAAAGTGCTGAAATGGAATCCTAAATACTTATGGACGCAACTGCGATTAAGTTGGGAGATGCTTTTCCATGAAGTTGATGTTCTTTACGTTTCAGCGCATACGATTCCCATCATTCATCCCAGCAATACGATTGCCACTTTGCACGACGTTGGTTTTGAAAATAATCCAGAATTTTATTCCCAAAAATTAATAGGCCCAGACAATAGCCTGATCAAAAGAATTATTTATATCTTGGTTAAAGTATTTACCTTAGGAAGGTATAGTAATAATGAATTGGATTATCATCGCTGGTCAACCAGATTAGCTTTAAAAGCAAAAACTATAGTCACAGTATCAAATTTTTCCAAAATTCAAATAATTGATAAATTTCATGTTAATCCGGACAAAATCAAGGTGATTTATAATGGCTTCAATCAAGATTATAAAAAAATTGACAATCTTGAGAAAATTAAATCAGTTTTAAAGAAGTATCAAATTACAACACCCTTTTTACTTAATATTGGAAGACTTGAGTATAAAAAAGGAACAATTGAATTAATAAAAGCGTTTTCAATTTTTATTAAAAAAATAAAAAACAGCCATAAACTTATTTTGATCGGTAACCCAGGTAATGGATTCAGTGAAATAAAAAAATTGATTGATAATTTAAATTTAAATGAAAAAATCATCATGCCCGGATGGGTTGGAGAGAATGATTTGCCTTACATCATGAATGCTGCAGATTTATTTGTTTTTCCTTCAAGGTATGAAGGCTTTGGCATACCTATTATCGAAGCTATGGCCTGTCAAATACCTGTTATTACATCAAATTTTGGGGCAATGAAGGAAGTAAGCGGAAATGCCGCCTTGCTAATAAACCCTGATAATTTAGAGAATTTAGCGCAATCAATCGATACCCTCATAAATGACAAGAAACTAAGATCATTAATGATTCAGAATGGTCTTAAAAATATAATTAAATATTCCTGGGAAACTAGCGCAAAACAAATAAAAACCCTCTTTGCGTAATACAGCATTGGTATCTATCTTCTAGAATGTCTGTTTTTTGCATACTTGCAAAATATACCTGTTTATGTTATTTTATATTATACTGATTTAAGCAGGAGAATTTTTTATTAGCTTATGGATAATCAAAAAAACTACTATCATTGGCCATTGCTGGGGAATAGCCAAATAAAGAATTACCTGCAGCTATCACTGACATTGCAGAATATGTCCCACGCCTATCTATTCCATGGGCCTGATCATCTCGGCAAGTTTACTATGGCTAAGTATGCCGCAACTTCCTTATTATGCCAGGCAAGTAAAAATAAAAAACCGTGCCTTTCTTGCCCGGCTTGCGAGCAAATCGAGAAAAACATTCATGCTGATATTTCCATTGTTAAAAAAGAAAGCGATAAGCAGAAAATTACGATTGAGCAAATTCGCGAATTGCAGAGAAAGCTTTCCCTAAGATCATTTTTAACTAACTATAAGGTGGCTATAATCGACCATGCTGAATTAATGTCAGAAGAAGCTGCCAATGCGCTTTTGAAAACTCTTGAGGAGCCTTCGTCCAATACTATTATCATTTTAATTGCGAATAATCTGCATTTACTGCCTAAAACGATTATTTCCAGATGCCAAAGTATTAAATTTAATCTTGTTTCAACGATAAATATTGAAAATTGGCTGATCATGCAAGGTAATGATAAGAATAAAGCCAATGATATTGCCCATTTATGCATGGGGCGTCCCGGTCTGGCAAAAATAATTTTAAGTACAGACGCAATAATTAATGAAAAAAAGGATAGCTTGGACCTTTTGTTTGAAATTATAAATTCCAATATTAATGATAAATTTTCCATTTTAAACGGGATAATCGGTATCTTTAAGATCAAAAAAGATGTTTCGTTATATAAGGAATTATTAGATATTTGGCTTTCAATTTATCGGGATTTCTTGCTATGCTATTATAAAAATAATGAGTTAACTAATATTTTTTACAAACAGAAAATATTAAGTATTTCAAAAAAAATAAATTTTGAAAAAATAGTCAATATTATTAAAGAAATAAATTTTTCTAAAATACTAATTAGTAAATCATCAAATCCAAATCTTGTAATGGAAAATTTAATACTGAAAATTTAAATTTTATGAAAAAAATATCTACCGTTGTTTTAATCTTATCATTGGCTTTCATATCCGGGTGCGTATTACAAACCAGCAAGCCAGTTAAAATTGACGGCGGCGTCTTCAAATCAAATGACTTCGGGAAAAGCTGGAGTACGAAGAATTCAATATTAAATAATGGTGAAAAAACTGGAAATATTGGTAATCTTGAAATACGATTCATGAAATTTGATTCAAATGATAAAGACACGATTTATCTTAATTCCAGCGGCCAAGGCGTTTATAAGTCTGCTGACGGTGGAGAAAACTGGCAAAAAACCACTTTAACATCAGGAACTTACAAAAGCATAGCGATAAATAATCTTAATAATAATGTAATTTACGTCACCCAGGGTTCAAAAATTTCCAAGACCGTTGATGGTATGAAAACCTGGTTTGATACGTATTATGAAAAAAGGCCCAGTCAAAATTTAGTTAGTTTAATTGCCGATCCGTTTGACGCCAGCATTGTATATGCAGCCACCACAACGGGAATTATTAAAAGTACTGATTACGGAAATACCTGGGAACTTTTAAACTGGAAAAAGCCGCAAATTTTAAATCTTTATTTAAGTAATATAAATTCGAATACTTTATATGCCTGGACCAATAAAGGACTTAGTAAAAGCACTAATGCCGGAAATGACTGGACTGATATAAGCAAAGGGTTATTCAAATTAAAAAAGGATTTAAGAATCTTATTCATAAATTTTGATCCAAATACCGAATATTTTTTCATCGGGACTAATATGGGCATTTATAAATGCACCGACGGTGGCAATGCCTGGGAAGAAATACCGACCTTATTCAATTTTAAAAGAGTTCCGATGGTGCCAATTGTTTATAATAAAAATAATCTTAATGAAGTCATATTTTCAGTTGACAATATTCTGTATAAAACCATAGACGGCGGAAAATTTTGGGAGACATTAAAAACCGTTCCGACCAGCCGAGTAATTAATTATATGATTTCAAATCCATCTGACGCTAATATAATTTATTTAGGAACTAAAAAACCACAAACCAAATAATATGACAATTTTTAATGAAAAACAAGGACAATTTGAAAAAACAATTGATCATTTGAAGAAAGAGCTTTCCAATATCAGAACCGGCCGGGCAAATCCTTCCTTGGTTGAAGATATAATGGTTGATTATTACGGTACCAAAACCCCGCTTAAGCAAATTGCCAGTATAAACGTCCCCGACGCAAAACTTTTAGTTATCCAGCCCTGGGATAAAAATGCGCTAAAAGACATTGAAAAAGCCATACAATCTTCACCATTGGGCTTAAACCCGGTAAATGACGGCGATTCACTGCGTCTGCCAATACCGTCTTTGACGGAAGAGAGGAGAAGGGAATTGACAAAAGTGGTAAAACATAAAATTGAAGAAACTAAAGTAAGCATAAGAAATTCAAGAGAAGAAATCTGGAAAATTCTGAAAGAACAGAAAAATAACGCTAAAATATCAGAAGATCAAATGTTCAAAGAACAAAAGGAATTGCAGAACATAGTCGATAAATACAATAGTTCAATTACGGCAATTGGGGAAGAGAAAGAAAAAGAAATTATGTCAATATAAAATGATAGTAACTATAATAATATTATTAGTTGTACTTAGTTTAGTAATTTTTGTACACGAATTAGGCCATTTTGTAACTGCCAGAAAAATGGGAATTGGTGTGGAGGAATTCGGTTTTGGCTATCCGCCGAGAATGATCGGCTTACAACGGCGCACAAATTCCAAAAAATTTAATATTATTTTTGGAAAAATCAAGGATAAAGAAAATAAAAATATCATATATTCAATTAACTGGATCCCTTTTGGAGGATTTGTAAAAATAAAAGGTGAACAGGGCGAAAATTTGACTGATAAAGATAGTTTTGCCACAAAAAAAATATGGAAACGAGCGACCGTACTGTCCGCCGGTGTGGCTATGAATATTATTTTCGCCATGATCTTACTTACTATCGGTTTTTTTATAGGCTTGCCTACGGCCATTGATAATAACGCATCACCATTGGCAAAAATTAAAAATCATAATATTCAAATTGCTCAAATACAGGAAAACAGTCCAGCTAAAAATTCGGATCTCCAGGTAGGGGACATTATAGAAAAAATAAATGGCCTACCGGTTACTAATATTCAAAATTTTCAAAATTCCACTCAGCCGGCGCTGAATAAAGAAATTAGCATAGAAGTAAAACGCGGAAATGAAATTTTACAAAAAACGATAACGCCAATTGATCTCGATAATAATGGAAAAGGAAAAATCGGCACCTGGCTAGTTGAAACAGGCTTAGTCAGTTACCCATGGTATTACGCCATTTGGATGGGCGTAAAGACTACACTTTCAATAACCTGGCAAATTGTCGTTGCTTTTTATGAATTGTTTAAAAACCTTATTGTTCAGCAGCAATTAAGTGCAGATGTTGCTGGTCCCGTAGGTATCGCAATTTTAACCGGAAAAGTCGCAAAACTCGGTTTTATATATTTGCTGCAATTTACAGCAATCTTGTCGATTAATCTGGCGATTTTGAACTATATCCCTTTTCCGGCACTGGATGGAGGCAGGGTACTATTTTTAGTTATTGAAAAATTCAGAGGACGTCCGGTAAATCAAAGGATTGAAGCTACTATTCACAGCGTCGGTTTTATGCTCTTGATGGGCCTAGTGCTTTTTATTACCTTCAAAGATCTCACAAGATTCAGCAGTAATATTTCCAGCTTCTTTAGTAATTTATTTTAATAAGATGATTAGACTGACTAATTACATTTTTAGAACTCAAAAAACCGCTCCAAAGAATGAGATTTCAAGAAACTCGCAATTGTTAGTGCAGGCCGGATATGTCAATAAATTGATGTCTGGTGTATATACCTATTTGCCTTTAGGCCTTAAAGTGATAAAAAAAATTGAAAATATCATCAGAGATAAAATGAATGAGAACGGCGGGCAGGAATTATTTATGCCTGCCTTACATCCAGTTGAAAATTATCTCAAAACCGGACGGGAAAATATTGACGTACTTTATTATCTAAATAATGAAAAAGATAAAAAAATTTTATTAGGCCAGAGTCATGAAGAAATCATCGTCCCGCTGGTTAAACAATACATCCAGTCACGCAAAGATTTACCGATATATCTTTATCAAATACAAACTAAATTTCGGAATGAGCTAAGAGCTAAATCAGGAATACTCAGAAGCAGAGAATTCTTGATGAAAGATCTGTATTCATTTCATTTAGATGAAAAAGATTTCGAAAATTATTACGCTAAAATGCAACAGGCTTATCAGGATATTTTTAGGCTGGCTGGCATTGGCCATGACACTTTTCTGACTTATGCTTCAGGGGGAAGCTTTTCCCAATATTCACATGAATTTCAAACTATTACCGACGCCGGTGAAGATACGATCTATTTATGCGAAAAATGCCAGGTGGCTATTAACAGTGAGATAATTGATAGCCAAAAAACCTGTCCTAAATGCCATGGCACAAAATTAGTAAAAAAATGCGCTATCGAAGTAGGCAATATATTTCCGCTAAAATCAAAATTTTCAGATGCCTTTGAGCTAAATTATACGGACATGAATGGCCAAAAAAAACCAATAATAATGGGTTGTTATGGGATAGGATTAGGAAGATTAATGGGCGCAATCGTTGAAATAAATAATGACAAAAAAGGAATAGCCTGGCCTGCGTCTGTCAGCCCTTTTCATCTGCACTTGCTAAATCTAGGGAAAAAAATAAACCAAAAATTGCTTAATGAAACTATCGTTATCTGCGAAAAAGAAAATATTGAATTATTATTTGACGATCGGGATCTTTCACCTGGAGTAAAATTAAATGACGCGGACCTCATTGGTATCAGTTTGCGAGGAATAATCAGCGAAAAAACTGGCGAACAGATCGAAATAAAAAATCGCCTGTCTGAAAAAAGCAGGCTTGTGAGCCTTTCAAATTTAGTTAAAATAATTAAAGAAACATACAGTGTCACTTTTTAACAACTTTTTTGGAAAATTTTCAAAAGACATGGGTATTGATCTCGGGACTGCTAATACGCTTGTCTATGTAAAAGATAAGGGAATCGTAATAAATGAACCATCAGTTGTGGCCATCAACATTCGCAATGATCAGATTCTCGCAGTTGGCGAGGAAGCAAGGAAAATGATTGGCAAGACGCCGGCGCATATCGTCGCTTCTAAACCTTTGGTGGATGGAGTGATTTCAGATTTTGAAGTTACAGAAAAAATGCTGAAATACTTCATTGATAAGGTACACAAAGAGAGTTTTTCTATCCTTCCACGCCCGCGCATTGTTATTGGTTTGCCTCTTGGCGTTACGGAAGTCGAAAGAAAAGCGGTCGAAGATGCCTGTCTGAACGCCGGCGCCAGGGAAGCCTTTCTGATAGAAGAACCGATGGCCGCAGCTATCGGTGCCAGATTACCGATACAAGATGCAGCAGGAAATATGATAGTTGATATTGGCGGAGGTACAACGGAAATCGCCGTAATTTCCCTTGGTGGCGTGATTACCTGGAAATCATTAAGGATAGCAGGCGATGAATTTGATCAAAATATTATTCAATATGCTCGTGATCATTTCAACTTACTACTTGGAGAACGTACGGCAGAAAACATAAAAATAAAGATTGGCTCAGCATTAGCTTCAGATGATCCGTTTGAGTCAACAATGCGAGGCAGAGATTTGATCTCGGGCTTGCCAAAAGAAGTAATTATTAATGGAAATCAAATCAGGGAAGCTATTTCCAGGTCACTTCGTATGATAGTTGAAAATATCAAATCCACTATAGAAATTACACCACCGGAATTAGTGGCAGATATTTTTGAACGGGGGATTGTACTGTCAGGTGGAGGCGCTTTATTGAAAGGATTGGATACCCTGATAAAACAAGAGACGAAAATTCCTGTTCATGTAACTGACGATCCCTTGACCGCCGTGGTCAGAGGCACGGGAATTGTTCTTGATGATTTGGAAAATTTACAGGAAATTTTGTCCTCCTCCGCTAATGAAGATAAATTAACTGATTAACAATGCGGAAATTCATCAGATCGAAGTGGGGGATTATATTTATTAGTATCACTGGAATAATAGTGATAGTTTTTTTATACAGAATAAACGCTCTCGGACCTGTAGAAAATGTCGCCACAACTGTTTTTCGTCCAGTGCAAACATTTTTTTCTCAAGGAGCGCAGCAGATAAAAAACATATCAGTATATTTTTCCAGCGTGCAAAGACTGAAAAGAGAAAATGATGAATTTAAGAACACAATTGCAAATTTGATGGTTGAAAATGGGGATTTAAAACAGAAAATTGAAGACAGCAAACTTATCGAAGAACAATTGAACTTTGTCACCGAGCATAATTATAATTCTGTGATTGGAAAAGTAGTCGGCAGAAATTCTGATCAAACATTGAAAGCCGTCGTCATCAACAAAGGAAACAGAGACGGCATAAAAATCGGTTACCCGGTAATGGTTAATAGCGGTATTTTGATTGGAAAAATTATCGATGTTAATGAAAATACATCAATCGTCATGTTGTTAAATGATAACCGCAGCCAATTTAGCGCTATCACTCAAAATGAGGCGAAAACGCCGGGTATCGTCAAAGGACAATTCGGCATTGCATTGCAGATGGAGCTAATACCGCAAAATCAGCCGCTTGATATTGGTCAGACAATTATCACCTCTGGCCTGGAAGATTTTATCCCTTCAAATTTGATTATTGGAATTATAAAAGAAAAGACTTCGATCACGGGAGAGTTATTTCAGCAGGCAATCGTTGAGCCTCCCGTTGATTATGAAAAAATTTCTATTATAACCGTAATATTACCTTATAATGACTAAATGGATAACTTTTGGCATTTTTGCAATTTTAATCGCGCTTTTTCAGATTAGCTTTTTATTTGAATTTAATATTTTCAATCAATATCTTAACCTAATAGTTCTTATGGTTGTTTTATTCTCCATTTTAAAGGATTATAAAACAGCACTTATATTTGCCATTATCTCTGGTCTGGTGCTAGATATTTACTCGCCATTTAGTTTTGGTATAATAACTCTCTCACTAGCGGCCACTGTGCCTGTCATGCATGTAATTTTCATTAAATTTATTGCTCATAAGTCAATTTTTACACTCATTTTGGCTATCATAGTTTCATTGCTGGTATATAATTTAGTACTATGGTCATTTACGAATATTTTTTATTGGTTAGGTTGGAATGATTTTACCATAAAGCTAAACCCTAGTTATTTAAATAATTTAATTATTCAACTAGCCTTCCAGATAATTTTAATGTCAATAATTTACTTTTCTTTAAAATTTATAAAAACAAAATTTAGAAATAAATTCATTTTTAGTGTCTAATGAAAAAAAACATTTTTGAAATTGATACCACTTTTGACGAAGAAGGTGAACAGAAAAAATATCGGATAGATGCGCCCGATGACGATTTAATCAGTCCTTTTTCGAGCAATGAAGAGCATATTTCCTTAAACTTCGACCTAAGCAAACTTCGATGGTTTTTTATTATTATAATTATCTTTTTCTCTGTACTTTTTTTTCGTACCGGTTATCTGCAGATCATACGTGGCGATGAATATAAATTGGCTGCTGAAGAAAACAGAATCAGAGTTGAGGAGATCAAAGCACCGCGTGGGAATATTCTTGACAGAAACGGTAATGTATTGGCCTATAATATACCCAACTTCGTTTTACAACTTATACCTGCTGATTTTACAAATAATGAAGCTGAAAAAAATAATATTATTGATAAGATCTCTTCAATATTAAAAATCGACTTCCAAAAATTAAAAGAGACAATCAGCGCTGCTGATGCGACATCATATCAGCCGGTTGTCTTGGCGGATCATATCCCATATGATCAGGCAATATTACTGAAAATATCCAGTAGTAATTGGCCGGGTATAGGTTTGAAAACTGACAGTTTCAGAAAATATTCAAATGATTTTTCATTTTCACATGTTTTAGGTTATGTGGGAAAATTAACCACTGAAGAATATAAAACATTAGACAATTACACTTTGGATGATTATGTGGGAAAGTCTGGCCTGGAATCATATTATGAATCTGAATTAAAAGGCGAAAAAGGTAAGAAAGAAATTGAGGTAGATTCCTTTGGTAAAGAAAAAAAGGTAGTTGCGGAAACACAGCCAACACAAGGAAGAAATTTAACCCTCACCCTGGACGAAAAACTTCAGTCAGCTTTATATAATGCCCTTGAAAATGAACTAAAGGTTAATAAATCAGCTACCGGAGGTTCTGCGGTCGCTATTGACCCAAAAACAGGAGAAGTGCTTGCCTTAGTTTCATACCCGTCATTTAATGACAATAATTTTACTCTGGGCGTCTCATCTGATGAATACAATAACATAATTTCAAATCCGGAGCGTCCCTTATTTGACCGGTCGATTTCCGCTGAATATCCTTCTGGCTCAACGATTAAACCATTAATTGCTTCTGCGGCTCTGCAAGAAGGCATAGTCAATGAATATACTACATTTCTAAGTTCTGGCGGAATTCAAATTGATAAATGGTTTTTTCCAGACTGGAAAGCCGGCGGACATGGAGTTACGGATATAAAAAAAGCTTTGGCTGAATCTGTAAATACCTACTTCTATATGATCGGGGGAGGTGATAACAATAATTTTACAGGCTTAGGAGTCGAAAAAATCAAGAAATACCTGTCTTTATTTGGATTAAATTCTCCGCTAGGTATTGATTTGCCTGGTGAGGCTAGCGGATTTCTCCCGGATAAAGATTGGAAAGAAAAGACAAAAGGAGAGCCATGGTACATCGGAGATACTTATCATCTGGCCATCGGCCAGGGAGACCTTCTGGTAACGCCACTTCAGGTGGCTTCATATACTGCAACCATAGCAAATGGCGGAACATTTTACAGACCGTATTTAATTAAATCTTTTTTAAATCAAAAAAATAACACTTCATCGGATCTTGTACCGGAAATTATACGTAATAATTTTATTTCATCACAAAATATCCGTATCGTACAGGAGGGCCTAAGACAAGGTGTAACTACGGGCAGCTCAAGTATATTGAACAATTTTCCGGTGGCTGTTGCCGGAAAGACCGGTACGGCGCAATTTGGCAATGAAGGTAAGTCCCATGGCTGGTTTACCTGTTATGCCCCTTATGATAACCCTGAAATTGCCATAACCGTAGTTATCGAAGGCGGAGGCGAAGGACACTTAAGCGCTTTACCTGTAGCACGCGAAGGTTTAAAAGCTTGGTTCAACATTGCAGAATAAATACTGTGGATAACTGCCTTGACAGTAGGCGGCAAAAATTATATAAATAATTTGCTTAAGATAAAAGATAGATAATAAAATAATAAAATTGATGCTTCATTATTTAATGAGGTTTTTATTTTGTTGATTTTTATATTAATAAAAAATGACTGAACAAAATACTTTTATAACTAAAGACGGCTTAGATAAATTAAAGCATGAATTGAGTGAATTAAAAACGACCAAACGCAAAGAAATCGCCGAAAGAATTCAGGAAGCAAAAGAACTTGGAGATTTGTCCGAAAATGCAGAATATGTTGAAGCGAAGAATGAGCAATCATTTGCGGAAGGCCGCGTTTTAGAAATCGAATCAATCATCAAGAATGCTACAATTATCAAACAGTCAAAAGCCACTGGCGAGGTCCGAGTCGGTTCAAAGATTAAAATTAGCGAAGACGATAAAACTAAAGAATATTATATAGTTGGCTCAAATGAAGCTGACCCCTCCCGAGGCAAAATATCAAATGAATCGCCTCTGGGTAAGGCATTTTTAGGCAAAAAAACAGGCGATACGATCGAAATAAAGGTTCCCCAGGGCAGTAAAAAATTTAAAATTATCGCTATTATATAATTAGCAATCCAAGTCAATCGCAAAGGCGGGTTTAATCTTGTAAAAAAGCCCGTTTTTTGTTATTATTAAGTCAATATTTATAATAAAAATATATGTCCCGTCTTGAAGAAGAAATCAAATTTAGGCAAGAAAAAACACGGCAGGTTAAGAAAAATGGCATTAATCCTTACCCAGCTAAAGCTCAAAGGTCATCGACAATCCATGAATTATTGCTCAATTTCAATAAGCTAGAAATGTCCGGTGAGGAGTTCGGCATTGTCGGAAGAATCAAGAGCATTCGCGGACATGGCGGTTCAACTTTCATGCATATTGCCGATGGTACTGATTCAATGCAGGTATATTATAAAAAAGATGTGGTTGGTCAGCAATCTTACGAACAAATGTCTAACTTTCTTGATATTGGCGACTTCATCAGCGCTTCCGGGAATTTATTCAAAACAAAAAAAGGCGAAAAGACCCTGCAGATAAAAACTTTTGCCTTGATCAGCAAATCACTAAGGCCTTTGCCGGAAAAATGGCACGGCCTTTCGGATGTTGAAATACGCTACCGTCAGAGATATTTGGATCTGATCGTCAATCCGTCTGTCAAAAACAATTTTTCTTTGCGCTCAAAGATAATAAAGACATTGAGAAGCCTGCTGGAAAATGCCGGTTTTTTAGAAGTAGAAACGCCAATTTTACAGACAATACCGGGAGGCGCAAATGCCGAGCCTTTTAAAACTCATCACAATAGCCTTGATTGCGATTTATACCTCCGTATCGCCCCGGAATTATATTTAAAAAGGCTGATTATCGGCGGTTTTGAAAAAGTCTTTGAAATAGCACGTTGTTTCCGCAATGAAGGAATCGATCGGAATCATAATCCTGAATTTACGCAAGTTGAATTTTATGCAGCTTACTGGGATTACATCAAACTTATGAATTTCACCGAAAAGCTGTTATTTGATCTGCTCACTGAAGTATTTGGCTCTCCTGAGATTGAATTTGAAAAGAACAAGATTAACTTTACCCCGCCTTTCCAAAAATTGAATTTTAAAGAAGCCTGTAAAAAATTTGCTGAGATAGATATTGAAAAAGATGAATTAACAAAATTTGTAAAAAATAAAAAGCTTGATGTGCCGGCAAATTCCAGCAGACCTAAAATGCTTGATGAAATTTTTAAAGCACTCATCCTGCCAAATTTAGTACAACCCACTTTTATCACTGATTATCCGATAGAACTTTCTCCATTGGCAAAACGCAAAGAAAATGAGAATGGTTACGTAGAGAGATTTCAACTGGTTGCGGCTGGCAAAGAATTATGCAATGCCTTTTCAGAATTGAATGATCCGGCTGATCAAAAAGAAAGATTTCTGGATCAGGAAAAACTCAGAAAGCAGGGCGACCATGAAGCCCAAAGAATCGACTTGGAGTATATCGAAGCGCTAGAATATGGGATGCCTCCAACTGCCGGCATTGGCATAGGCATAGATCGTCTGGTAGCTTTGCTGACAGGATCTCATTCGATCAAAGAAATTATTCTTTTTCCTACGCTTAAACCAAAAAAGTAAAATGAACGAAATTGATATCAACAGGGAAAAGTGCGTTAAATTATTAAACAAATACGTTACCAATCAGAACCTTATAAAACACATGCTCGCCGTGGAGGCAGCGATGAAATGCTACGCAAAAAAATTTCATGAAAATGAAACTTATTGGGGGAATGTCGGACTGCTTCATGATTTTGATTATGAAAAATACCCCGAACCGAAAGATCATCCATACAAAGGAGTTGAAATTTTAAAAAAAGAAAGATATTCTGATGAATTTACAGAAGCGATACTGGCACACTCTGCGCATACAGGAATATCATTGGATACCGCTCTCAAAAAAACCATTTTTGCCGTAGATGAATTATGCGGTTTTATCGTTGCGGTAGCTTTAGTCAAGCCTCATAAAATTCTCAGTGAAGTTGAGATAAAATCAATCAAGAAAAAACTGAAAGACAAAGCTTTTGCCAAAACGGTAAAAAGGGTAGAAATTTATAAAGGCGCAGAAATTCTGGGTCAAACCATTGATGAACATATAGGCAACGTGCTAGCAGGAATGAAAAATATTGCCAATGATTTAGGATTATAAATAATTTATAAAAATATGGACAACCCGACTATTATTCTACGAATCGTTTTATCCATCATCCTGTGCGGTTTAATTGGATTAGAGAGAAAACATTACCATAAACCGGCCGGTTTTCGAACGAATGTTTTAGTAGGATTGGGTTCTACTATTATTTCTTTAGTTGCACTGAATATATTCTACGATTTTAACATTAATGGAGGCGCTGATATCGGCCGGATTGTCGGACAAATAGTTACCGGTATTGGTTTTCTCGGCGCTGGGGCGATAATCCAGGGCAGGGGATCTGTCCATGGTTTGACTACAGCTGCCAGCATATGGGTAGTAGCTGCCATCGGCATGGCCGTAGGATTAGGATATTACTTCCTGGCAATTTCAGCCACAGTCGGATCATTAATTGTCTTAGTTATACTTGGCCGGATTGAACATAGATTTGAAAAAAAAGTAGTTGCTACCCCGGAAGACGCCAGTGACAATAAATAAAATTATATGATTGATATTAAATTATTGCGAAAAAATACTGATTTCTTCAGACAGGCTTTTAAAAAACGTAATGTAAAGGATGTTGCTATTACAGAAATAATCGAGCATGATAAACAGTATCGGGAAAATTTGCAGAAGATTGAAGAATTAAAAAACCAAAAAAATTCTTTTAATAAAAATATCAGCAAATTTACCAAAGAAGAAAAAGTTGAAAAAATCCAACAGTTAACGGATCTAACGGCGCAAGAAGCTAAGCTGGAGGAAGAAATAAAAAATATAAAATCTGCTTTGCAAAAACTGACACTGGATTTGCCAAATTTACCAGCAGAAGACGTTAATGTCGGAAAAGACGAAAGCGAGAACAAAGTCATAAAAAAAATCGGTAACTTGCCAAAGTTTAGCTTTAAACCAAAAAGTTATCTGGAAATTGCTGAAAATTTGGATATTATTGATACTAAGCGTGCAGCAAAAGTCAGCGGTCCGAGGTTTGGTTATTTAAAGAAAGAAGGAGCATTATTATGGAATGCCCTAATCCAATACACTTTGGAAATACTGCTTAAGGAGAACTTTATCCCTTTTTACAGCCCTTCATTGGTGAAAGAAGAGGTAATGCATAATTCCGGCTATAATTCCTATACAGAAGGGCAGGAAGCGTATTTTATCAGCAAAGATAAGCTTTATTTAGTTGGTACTGGTGAACATGCTCTTTTGCCGTACCATAGTGATGAAATATTAAAATCATCAGAATTGCCGCTGCGCTATACGACTTTTTCCAGTTGTTTTCGGAGGGAAGCAGGCAGTTATGGAAAAGATACTAAGGGCATTCTGAGAGTGCATCAGTTTGATAAGCAGGAAATGGTGGTCATTTCTGCTCCGCAGAACTCCTGGGAAATATTTGAGGAACTCCTTGGAATTCAGAAAACGATTATTGAAGGCTTGGGATTGCCTTATCAGCTACTGATGGTTTGTACCGGCGATCTGCCTAAGCCCTCAGCAAAAGTAATAGATCTGGAATGTTGGATGCCGTCTGAGAATAAATACAGAGAGACTCATTCCGCTTCAAATTGCACAGATTTTCAGGCCAGAAGGAACAATATTAAATACAGAGATAAGGAAAATATACTTTATTTTCCGCATATTCTAAATGCCACTGCTATCACGCCAAGGACTTTATTATCAATCATTGAAAACTGCCAACAGGAAGACAGCTCAGTAAAAGTACCGGAAAAATTGCATAAATTTTGTAACTTTACCGAAATCAGAAAAAAATGAAACAAGCAGAAATAACCTGGATAGAGATATCAAAAACGGCACTTACGCACAATATCAAGGAATTTTTCCGATATCTTCCAAAAGAGACTCAGTTAATGGCAGTGGTAAAATCAAATGCCTACGGGCATGGGCTGGTTCAGTGCGCTAAAATATTCGGTGCTGCCAGCGTGAAGTGGCTCGGGACAGTTAATTTGGAGGAAGCGCTTAGTTTACGCAATAACAAAATTAAATCGAAAATATTGGTTTTGAGTTTTTTTAACCCTGGACTTTTGCCACTGGCTGTAAAAAAGGATATTTCTTTGGCAATTTACGGATATCAAGCAGCCAAAAGAATTTCATTAATTGCACAACGGCTTAAAAAAACAGCTAGACTACACATAAAAATAGATACCGGCACCACCAGGCTGGGATTAATGCCCTCAGAAACTGTAAAAACCGTTACCGCAATTAGCCAGCTCAAGAATATACAAATTGAGGGAATATTTTCGCACTTTTCCGATGCAGAAAATCCTGACCAGTCCATAACTAACAAGCAAATTATTATTTTTAAAAAAGTAATAAAAGAAATTGAGGAGCAGGGCATTGTAATTCATTACAAGCACTTGGCTTGTTCAGCAGCGGCCTTGCTTAACCCCCAGAGTTTTTTTAATCTGGTTAGGATCGGCATTTCAGCTTATGGTCTTTCGTCTATCGAAAATAGCGCGAAATTTACCCGTAATATTAAAAAAAGAATAAAACTCATCCCTGCCTTATCGTGGTACACCAGAATAATCCAGATAAAGAGAATACCCAGAGGCACAAAAATTGGGTATTCCGGAACTTTTTCGGCAAATAAACGAATGAAGATTGCTGTCATTCCTGTTGGATACTGGGATGGCTATGATCGCCGGCTTTCAAATTGCGGAGAAGTATTGATAAACAATAAAAAATGCAAAATCAGGGGAAGAATTTGCATGAATCTGTCCATGGTAGACGTTACCAGCCTGAAAAACGTCAAAGCAGGAGATAAAGTCATATTAATAGGCCAGTCGGGAAAACTCTCTGTCACGGCAGATGATTTGGCAAAAAAAATTAACACGATTAATTATGAAATAGTAACCAGAATCAATCCTTTAATGCCCAGACAGATTATTAAATAAAATATATGCCGGAAAAAAAACAAACTTTCAATAAAGGAGACCAGGTTCCCGAATCAAGCCATTATGTCTGCGTACCCTGCGGTTTTAAAAAAGAGTACAAAGCAGGTGAAGTATTCGGGGAATGCACTTCCTGCCTGGCCGGTACCGACGCTGGCCATGAAGAATTTATTGAGGGCCTGGAAATGTGGGAGCAATATAAAGATATTGAAAAAACTCAGAAATAAAAAATACATTATGGCAAAAAAAATACGCATTGGCGTAATTTTTGGCGGGCGATCCGGTGAACACGAAGTATCCATAGCTTCAGCGGAGTCTGTGATAAAAGCCCTGGATGAAAAAAAATATGAAGTAGTACCAATCGGCATCACCAAACAGGGGACATGGCTGACTCAAAATAATCCGTTGAAAATCCTGAAAAAAGGATCCTTTAAGGCCGCCGACACGCTGAAAATAATAACGCCTGATTCAACAAAAAAATCTTTGGTAGCTATTAAAGGGGCTAAGGGGATTACTAAGCCGATAACGGAAAAGAAGCTGGATGTTGTTTTCCCTGTTTTGCACGGTACTTTTGGCGAAGATGGGACTATTCAGGGATTGCTGGAGCTGGCGGATATACCTTATATTGGCGCCAACGTTTTGGCCTCGGCAGTAGGCATGGATAAAACAATACAGAAAATTATCTTCAAAAATTCAGGACTGCCGGTAGTGCCGTTTGTCTTTTTTACGAAGTATGAATTTAAAAATAATAAAATTTTCGTTTTTAAAAAAATTAGTGGCCTGGGCTATCCGATATTCATAAAGCCGGCAAATTTAGGGTCTTCCGTCGGCATTTCAAAAGTAAAAAATTTTAATGAACTCAATGAGGCCATCAATCTGGCATTTTTGTACGATAAAAAAATAATTGCCGAAAAAGCCGTACTAAAACCGCGAGAGATTGAAATCGCAGTTCTGGGCAATGATAATCCTTCAGCCTCCCTGCCTGGCGAGGTTTTTGCCTCCAACGAATTTTACGATTACGATGCCAAGTACGTAGATGGAAAATCACAAATAAATATTCCGGCTGATTTGCCAAAAGATCTGAGCAGCAAATTGAGGAAATATGCCATAAATGCTTTCAAATCAATCGATTGTTCAGGCATGGCACGCGTTGATTTTCTACTCGGCAATCAAAATAAAATATATCTGTCTGAAGTTAATACCATTCCTGGTTTTACTTCAATTTCCATGTATCCAAAATTATGGCAGGCGACTGGGTTGTCATATGATAAATTAATTGAAAAACTCATCACGCTGGCAATAGAAAAACATCGGGAAAAATCCGACTTATCTACGAGTTATAAGCCCAAAGCCAGGTGGTATCAAAAATAAAAATATCCGTAACTAATATTTTTTTCAGGCTGGCAATCGATTGCCAGAGTTAAATTTATGCGCTGGGATTTTCGCAAAAATAAGATGAATTCCGAATCCAGTAATGCGCCTAACTACCGCAATCCGCTATTTACTAAAAAAAACTGGCAGGCCTTTGTCATTGAAAAAATCAGCCTTTTTGCCTGGCTAGCTATCCTAATATTTTTTTCCATAATTTACGTTTTATTCTATTCACCGTGGCTGCAGATAAAAATAATAAATATCAGCGGAATCGATAATAAAAACGCTAAAATTATTGAGAACAAATTCATCAAATGGCAAATTCAACAGTCAAAATTCTTGATATTTAAGCAAAGCAATATCTTATTATTTGATAAAAATTGGCTGAAAAAAAATATTTCCTCCCAATATGATCCGCAATCAGTAACAGTCAAAAAAAAGCTGCCTGATACTTTGACAGTCACCATAGAAGAAAAAAAACCAATACTGATATTACAATCCGCAAATAATTATTTTTATCTGGAAGGGAATGGCAATATTTCATCTAAAATAGACCAGAAAGAGCAGGCAATCGGGTTACCCTTGATTATTGACGAATCGCCATCCGCAGTCGTGCCTGGACAGAAAATCATGGATAAAAATGAAATCACCGCTATTATGGAGATTATCAGCAATATTATTGCTATTAATAAATTTACAGTCACTTCTTATTCGCTTCCTCCTGCCTCCGCTACGGCATCAGCGCCTCAGACAAACAGTTCCGTATCCCGTCAATTCAATGTCCACACCGATGCCGGCTATGCCATATATTTTGACCTAACAAAAGACGTAAGCACGCAAATCAACAAATTAATACGGGTTCTCGATGAAAAAGCGGGAGTCGCACCGGCCAACGAATACATAGACCTAAGGATAGGGGACAGGGTTTATCTTAAATAATACACTATGATAATACTAGCGCATACTGTTACCGGATGCATTATCGGCCAGCAAATTGAAAATCCATTTTTGGGCAGCCTGGCGTCATTTTCCTCCCACTTCCTGCTGGATAAATGGCCTCACTGGAATTTTGAACCAAAAAATCTCAGCGCTAGGGAACTGGCCAAGCTGATTCCGGACGCCATATGTTCGATCCTGATATATATCGCTTTTCTGGCAATTTTTCCTGAAAGAATAATAAGCATTACTTTGGCAGTGTTTTTTTCCTTACTGCCTGACATGCTTACAGCGGCAAAATTTTTTGCCAAAGGCAGAAGGATATTCAAAAAACTATATTTTTTTCATGGTTTGATGCAGCATGAATTTCACGGCCGGTTTGCCACCAGCCTGGGCCTGCTTTCACAGGCACTATATATCGGATTATTGTTAATTTTATATAATCATCTATTGACTTAAGACGGAAAATCAGACAAGCCAAATGAATTGGCTATCAGCCACAGACGTTGACAGATTCATCTAAACTGCTAATATATACTAATTAGTATTTGTAACTTTGCAATTAAGGGAGGTTGCATGGCAACATATTCTGCAAGGGCATACTTTAGGGTAAACCCAGTATCCAAACTAGTACTGGATTTATACATCAGAGGATTTCTCCAGCCCATTGGTTCTTTTCCACAATCACTGCTAGGTATAGTTGAGGCGGTAAGGCAGGCTCAAATCTATGGAGCTAATACCGTCGATCACAATTTCACGATCGTAATCAACTGACAAGAGGCTAACGCCTCTTTTTTTTATTAATTTTTTCTGATATAATATATTCACGATATATCAAGAAAATAATTAATCATATTAATTATGACAGGTCCATGTCCAACTTGCGGCAATGATCCTTGCACTTGCTAAGCACGGATTTAGCCAAAAACAAAACCCTCGAATTTGAGGGTTTTGTTTTATATCGGTTGTTTAAAGAATTGCTTCTTTGGCAGCCTTGGCTACGCGGAATTTGACAACAGTTTTAGCCGGGATCTGAATAGTTTCACCGGTAGCTGGGTTGCGGCCCTGGCGTGCAGCCCGGTTTTTCTTAACTAACTTGCCGACACCTGGGATAGTGAATTCACCGTTGCTTTTGACTTCGCCATAAGCAACTTCTACCAGAATGTCCATGAATTTTACGACGTCTTTTTTGGCTAAGCCTGACTTTTCGGCCAGGGTAGTCATTAATTGAGACTTGGTCATTTTTGCCATTTCGTTTATTCCTTATTTATTAGTTTATAAAAAACAACCTTTTGATGCAGTAAGTATAGCAAATTTGCAGGAAAACGCTATGTTTATTGACTTAAATTGCTGTGGAAAAACAATTAATCCCTTATAATTAGCTAAAATTAGCCAAAATTAAATTCATATTTATTATCTTATTATTGCTTAAATCAGGATAAATAGGGGATTTAAATTGATATTTTTGTATTAACTAATATATTACCAATAATTATTTGATGTCCAATGATTTGATTTATTAAGTAAAAAAAAGATATAATTTATATACGGATATTAATATTTAATCTAAATAATATGGCGGAAGAAAAAACAATCAAAGAGGAATTAAAAGTAACGGGAGATCAGCTTCTTAAGACGGTTAAAAAGCTTATCCACGAGGGAAATGTCAGGAAGCTAATCATTAAAAATGAGAAGGGGAATCAGCTGATTGAGATACCAGTGACCTTTGCCACGGTTGGCGCTATTCTTCTCCCTATCTTAGCGGCAGTAGGCGCTTTGGCGGCTATCGTCACAAATTGTACGATTGAAGTTATAAAAATCAAAGAATAGAAATAAGAAGTTTTATATATTTTTAAGAACAGTTCCATTTTTTGGATCTGTTCTTTTTAGCTTGACTAAATACAAAAATAATACTAAATTGTTATAATATTATAGTACTTTAGTCAGGAGGACTAAATGTCTGAAGTGGAAACGATGGTAGAAGCGACAAAGGGAGATCTGGATAAAAGATTGTCATTTGAGGCAATCACGGTTGGTGATAGAGTGGCATTTTCTTTCAGGCCAGCAGCTGGATGTAAGCCAGCCTGGGTAATGGGTCTATTGACCGGTATTGGCCAGGAAAGCAAGCCCGGTTTGGAAGTTGATGGAACTTTCTATCTTATTGCCGGTATAAACCTGGAAACAATACGCAGTTAATTCCTACGACCTACTACAAGATTAAATAAGTTGATAAGGTCTTCTGATTCACTCCGGAAGACCTTTTATTATATAATTGAATTGACCTATAAAAACGCCCATGTTATGCTAAAGGTATAACTAGGTATAATAACCCTTACACTCCGTTAAAATAGCCAGAAACTACCCTATTAACAATATGTATGGCTTAGCCGATAATTAATAATATATGCTTCCACACTTAGACGATTTCTTATTAAATATTAAAACAAACAACTACTCCGACGAGACTATCTATAACTACGAACGGGATCTGCAGGTCTTTGAGCACTATATTGATAATGAGGCTAAAAAGACTTTCAAGGCCCTCCAGAAGCGCGATATTGAGCTGTATAAGGCTTTCCTTACCTCACGTGATAGAATGACAGCCCAAGACCAAAAAGGCCTTAAAAAGCTCAATTTTTACTCTATTAACCGGATGTTGTCGGTTTTACGGTCTTTTCTGAAGTATTTAATAGATAATGACTATCCCACGCCAATTTCGCCTCAAATGGTCAGATTAACCAAGACTATCAAGAAGCATCCGCAGGTAGCCGAATTAATTGACATTGTCAGGCTGATTGAATCCCCCAGCGAATTTGAAAAAAATAAAGATGTGGCTCTGCGCAACCGGGCTATGTTGGAAGTCCTGTTTGCCACTGGCATGCGCATTTCAGAACTGATAAAATTAAATAAGAACCAGATAGACAATTCCGGCAAGATATTCATCGAGGGCAAAGGACGCAAGCAGAGGTTTGTTTATCTGACTGACAGAGCTAAATTAATTTTGGAAAAATATCTGCGTTCAAGAGGCGACAACCATCCTGCGCTCTTTATCCCCTATCGCGGGGCCAATGCCGCTTCCGGAGACGCCCGGGTCTCAAATAATTATCTGCAAATGAAAATAAAACAATACCGCGAGCGTTTAAGAATCAATGTGCCCACTTCGGCTCATAGCCTGCGCCACGGTTTTGCCACTTACTTGGCAGAAAATGGAGCAAGCCCCGCCGCCATTCAAATACTGCTTGGCCATGAATCATTAGATACTACTACTCGTTACGTTAATGCTTCTGATAAATATGCTGAACGATCGCATCGCAAATATCATCCGTTGGAAAAATAATAGTTAAAAATATATGTCGTGGAATAAAGGAATATTATCTGTTCTAATAATTGGTGTAATTTTAATCTACCTTGTTATAGGATTAAAATACATTATTCAATGGACCTCTCAAGAGTGGACAGCAGTTGGAACCATTTTTCTTGGGATTAGTGCGGTTGTTGTTGCAATATCTTCTGAATGGTTTAAAACATTACACAAACCGAAATTAAGACCATTTGGTAGTAATACTATCGAGCAACAAATTTGGCTTAAAGTAGTTAGATTATCAATAAAAAATACGAGCTATATCTCAGCGAGTGACGTTGAAGCAAATATTATAAAAAAAATTGATTCTGATGGGAAACAGCCTAAATATATTCCTTTACCACTTTTTTGGACACATAGTCAGTTACATTCAAATCGACTTTATAGAAACATATACCCCCAACAGGAAGTTAGTCTTGATATTGCTAACTTAATTATGCCAAAAAATGAATCACCTATGCTACAGCTTGCATTATCTGCAGGGAGAGAAATATCCAAATGGTCTACACTTAATCCAGGGAAGACGTACATAGTGTTAGAATTAAATGAAAAACGTGGATCATTTTTGAAAGCAGATATTGAAATTAATTGGGATGGAACGAAAAATAATCCAATAATTAGCATAATTGATTTTTCCAATTAACATGCCCACATAACCTTCCCTATCTCCCATTGCTTGGGCATATTTATTTCCTCATAATAAATACTATTTAAATGCCTCAACTCAAAACTATTAATTATAAATTCCTCCTCTACCTCTACAACGCCGCGTTTCTCAAGCGCTGGAATGACCAGGTGCGCGCGGTGGATTTCCGCGAAATAGACAAGCAGGCCCAGAAATTCATTATCGCCTATTTGATCGGCAAAATGAGCCCGGTAAAATCATTTGACTGGCACAAACTGATTGAGGCCGGGGTGTTTGAGTTTCTCCAAAGATTAACCCTGACGGATTTCAAACCTCAATTATTCCACCGGATAGAGAAAGACGTAAAAACGTACAAAGAACTGATTAATTATTCAAAAGAAGAATTAGACCAATATTTTATTGATAAAAAATTCCTGGATGCCTACGAAAAATACCTCCTGGATAAGATAAACGCTCCGACGATCTACCACCGCATCATGGACGCGGCTAACTACCTGGCTTCTTGGGAAGAATTTGTCGTTATCCAGCGGACAAACCCGGACGGATATGACATCGCCGAGATTGAGCAGGATCTGACGGCCAGCATTAAAAAAGCTACCAGCCATCTCAAATCAGCAAAAGAAGTTGAAAATGATCCAAAGCTCAGACGTTTCATCCAGCTGTGCGGACAGCTCCGGTATCAGATACGTTGGAGCCACACTTACCGTGTGCCGGAAACATCAGTCCTTGGCCACATGTTGATCGTGGCCATTATCACCTATCTCCTCAAAAGCAGGAATGACGAAGTTGATGTTTGTTTTAACAATTTCTTTACCGCTTTGTTCCATGACCTTCCGGAAGCATTAACCAGAGATGTTATCCGGCCTATCAAACAAGTCGGTAAAATGTCAGATCTTGTCAAAAAATTTGAACATGATGAAATGAAGCGACGGGTCTATCCCCTCTTGCCTCCGAATATTGCCGAGGATATCAAATACTTCACGGTAAATGAATTCACGGTACAAGAAAAAAACGGGCGCATTCTTCGAAACGGCGATCTAATCAAAGCCATTGATCACTTGGCTGCTTACCTCGAAGCGTATTTAGCTTTGCAAAACGGCATAACAAACAAGAAATTATCCGAGGCGCGGATCAGTCTGACACATATGTACGCTGGGAAAATAATCTGCGGGGTTGATTTTGGAGTGCTTTATAAAGCGCTTGAGAAAAATTTTTAAAATGATTTAACACGTTCGAACGTTCGTGCGAACGTTCCTATGACATTAACTACCATAAATGACCCATTTAAAAACAATAACTGATTCAGATCTATTTCCAAACGCTAAGGATATTAAACGCAATAATTATACATTTCAAGAATCTAGCCGTGCTGTTATATTTGATATACAAAATAACGTTGCGCTGATGAAAACCGGCGTTTATCAAATTCACAAGCTTCCTGGTGGTACTATCGAACCTGGAGAAACATCCGAACAAGCTTGCTTGCGCGAATGTCTTGAAGAAGTTGGCTATGACGTTAAAATTACTTCTGAATTGGGATATATTGATGAATACAAAGACAAACGAAAGGAACATCGACGATCATATTGCTACATCGTTAAAACAGTCGGTGAACAAAAACAACTAAAACTTTCAAAATGGGAAAAAGATGGTAAATTTGAAGTAGTGTGGACTCCCTTACCCCAAGCAATAAAATTACTGCAGAACGATAAACCGATTGATTATGATGGAAATTTTATACTTGCACGGGACTTGGAATTTTTATTGCAGGCAAATAAATTATTAAATATATAATTCATAAATAATATGCAATTAGCAAATGAAAATTTTAGCAACTTAAAACGGAATATTAGTAACATTTGCCTTGGCATATTGCTTGGATTTACCTCAATATATATTGCTATAGGAACCTTTACCTTATTTATTCAAAATGCAAATTTAATTACTTTTTTACCCCATTTAATTGGATTGATTTTAGGAATTATAACCTTAACAATTTATTTAAGATTTTCAAAAACACATACTTTATTTGATTCATTAGTTATGTTAAGTTGTGGTATTTTTATAGGTTACTGGGTAACCGGAACAATACTTATAATTGTGTCGTATATTATCCCGGGCATTGCTGATAGTGTGGAAACTTTTTTTCATGATGTAGATAAGATCATCCTTTATTTCTTTATACAGATAGGCTGGCTACCTTTATGTGTCGGCTTTTTTATCTGGCTAAAGGATAAATTTAAATGGAGTGTAAATAAAACTGTAGTTGTGGGATTTATAGTTTTATTTTTAATTCTTTTTTTAGTGCTTACTCCCAGAGTATCAGATTATTTTTTAGAATTACAAAAAAACAATACTAGTATGGCAGAAACGATAACTTTGATTATAATTAACCATGCATGGCTACATCTTATAATAAATATGTTAATAGGCGCATCTTTAGTCACATACGCTCTAAGTCTGATTACAAACAAAATATTACTACATTCACCAAAAACAAATAAAATAATTTAACGTGAAACTCAAGGAAACATTCAGCACTATACCAAAACAATATGATAAGGCTCGGCTTGGGTACCCTGATCCCCTTTTTCGCGATATTATTAGATACAGTAAATTGACAAAAAATGATCCGGTTTTGGAAATTGGGATTGGTACAGGAAAAGCAACACTACCGTTCGTGCGTTACAGCAATCATTTAATTGCGAATGACATTAGCCGGGAGCTGGTCAGTATCGCGAAAGAGAAATTAAAGCGCTACCAGCGGATGAAGTACATAATCGGCCAATTTGAGAATATTAAACTACCGAAAAACCACTTTAAGCTTATTTATTCAGCGCAATCGTTTCATTGGATCAAGCCCGGCATTCAATTCACCAAAACCCGCGCTTTGCTCAAACCCGGCGGTGTACTGGCGCTCTTCTGGAACTTTAATTATTATAATAAAGGTATTGGCAAATGGGCCATGAAACTGCACAAAAAATACTCCTCAGCCAAAGGTGGAAAAGCAATAGAGATAATACAACGATTAAAACGGCATCATAATTTTACTGACGCAACAACCAAAGAGTACCGACGAACTATACGAATGGGCAGAGCGGATTATATCAGCATGCAAACATCATTTTCCTGGTATCTGGCGTTATCTAAAAAACGAAAGAAGCAGGCATTGGCTGAATTGCATCAAAAACTTAATCAATATCCTAAAACCATCCGAATTCCCATTAAAACTATTTTAATTATGGCAAGAAAGAAATAATATTATTCGCTTTAAAATAACATTCGAACGTTCGGACGAACGTTCCTATATCACATTCTAATATTCTTCCACCTATGCTTTACTTCGACGGACACGTAAGAATATTCAAACAAATATTAAACTTAAATAAACTATGACTCCCAAATCTTTTTCTCTTTCTCTGGCCGAGCAAGCCGGTAAAATAATTTCTCAGCATTTTAATACCAAACACGAGATTGAAATCAAGCACGATGAATCCCCTGTGACTATTGTGGACAAGACAGTAAATCTTTTGGTATTAAACAGCATTAAGAAAGAATTTCCCAACCACGGTTTTATCGGTGAGGAAGGCGGAAGTTTTAGCGAAAAAGCGGAGTATGTCTGGATTTGCGATCCTCTGGACGGCACCATACCGTTTTCTGCGGGAATGACTGTTTGTTGTTTCACTCTTGCATTGTTAAGGAACGGCCAGCCAATATTAGGAGTAATTTATAATCCATTTACAGACCGTCTTTATTTTGCCGAAAAAAATAAAGGGGCTTTTTTGAATGACGAACAAATCCATGTTTCAAAAGTTGCGGCAATTTCCAGAAATTTAATCGGCATCTGTGTCTGGAATAATTCAACCTACGATCTGACAGGCACCGTTACTAAATTGATTTCATTGGGCATGAATATGCAAACCGGCTCTACTTCTTATTTAGGCGCTCTGGTGGCCAGTGGCGAAGCGGTAGCCAATATATTTCCGCATAACACGCCCTGGGACATTGCCGCGCAAAAAATCATTATTGAAGAAGCCGGAGGTAAAGTTACCGATATGTTCGGCAATGATCAAAAATACGATGGTCCGACAAAAGGCGGTTTAATCTCCAATGGAATAATACACGATAAATTAATTGAAATAATTAAAAATACGCTAAAATATTAATTAATATTTATGCCAGATCAAAACCCGATCAAAAATTCACCAAAGAACATTAAAATCATTTTACTGGTAATGGCAATTATAATTATCGGACTGGCTGTCGTCGTAGTTGTGCTTATGAAAACAAATAAAAATTCAAATGAATCAAACAAATCTATCGTAGTCGCCAATAGTAATGCAAACTCAGATATTACGGTTGTAAATAATACTATTGCCAATCAAAATACTAATGTTAACGGCAATACTAACGCCAGCCAGGTAGTCGTGCAAACCAACGGCAACACGAATCAAACTGTAATTAACACAGCAGTTAATTCAAATCAGCAGAATGTCATAATCGCCGCCAAAACAATAAATGATACGGCTGTTCAATTGATTGAAAAACAAACCGGTCATTGCCAGGCACTGGCGCCGGAAGATTGGTCATTTACCGGCAACGCGGAAAGCACCGGCACAGACCTGTATTCGCCGGATAAATCCCAACACGCCGGTTGGGGCATTGCCGTGGTGTATAAATATATGTATCCGGACGCTGAATCGTTTTTAACCGCTTGGCTGAGCTATGCGTTTACCGGTTCTTTTACCAGCGGCGGTTTTACGCTTGGTGAGCCAAAAGATATTTACGAGGGTTTTATCCAGCGCGATTTCACTACTTCAACCGGCAGGCAAGGAGCGATTATTTATAAGACATATAATTTTAGTGACCCAACCACGTATGTGGTGTCAGTATATATGGCGGACACGCCAAACGATAAATGGGATTCTAGCGGCGCACTCCCCTTTTCGGTTGCTTTAACCATCCGGTGCGTTTCACAGCTGCGGCCGGTAACTTCCAGCGTTGACGTTTCTACGCCAGACCCTTCTGATAGTGCTGATAATCCCGAGGTATCGCTGTCGGATAAATGGACGGAGGCGATCATGGGTTATGAAAATGTATATTCACCAACCACCGGCGAGCATTACGAAGCCCCGCTTAATTCCCAGTGGGACGGCGGTCCGCAGGGTTCAGGCTATTACCGCTCTTTGCCTGGAGGCGGGTATGAAAAATTGGAACGCGGGTTTGGGTTTTAATTATAAAAAAGATCGTCCCGATACCCATCAGGACGATCAAACCTTCTTAGTGAGAGTTATTAAAGACACTGCAGATCTTTTACACCCTCAGTTTCAAGTTCAGAATACCGACCAGTCGGATCCTGCTTGTCCCACTCAATCGTGAGCAAACCACCCTTAGTAGAGATATACCGGCAAAATGGTTGATACCCAACGACTTTGGCGAATGCGTCGACAAGCGCCTGCTCCTGCTGAGATACGCTCAAAAGGAGAAACTTGTCCTTGACCCAGGTTATGTAAAACTTTGTACCAGCCGTGGTCGTACCGCCACAACCACACTCTTCAACCGAAAGTGGATCGATGACTACACCAGGCAAACCCCCTTGCACGTCAAGATCACTCATGATGTTATACCAATGCCATTTTGGTACTGAACAGCATTGCTCGATCGTTTCTGGCATTTTTTCCTCCAAACTAATATAAGGTTCAATATATCGACATAATCTATCATTTCTCTTAATAATTGTCAATACCTAATATAATAAATTAATAAATATAAATATTCTTAAAATAATATCTATTGACGTATGAAAAAACCGCAAGCAATTATCTACGATTTTGACGGCACAATACTCGATACTCTGCCCTGGCATCTAAAAGCATACAGAAAAACGATAGCCAAATTTGGCTTGGAAGCATCTGACGAGGAAATTATCAGCAAGTGCTTTAATATTGTGAATGAAGTGGCCGCTCATAATTTTGGCATAAAAGACGTTGAGGCATTTTCAAATTATTATCACGAAGGCGCACGACTAGGATTTAGAAAGGCTGAATTACACAAAAACATTATTGAGACTTTAAAAGCACTTACAAATCAAGGTTATACCATTTGCCTTGGCTCTTTGGCGCGCCAAACAAATTTTGAACTAGCGTTGGAACGTTTTAAACTTAAGCAATATTTCAAGGTAATTTTAAGCTATGACGATTGCCCGTTTGAAAAACCGATAATTTTTCAAACTCTTGCCCATAAAGCCGGCGTTGATCCGGTAAATGTCTTGGTAATCGGAGACGCCGCAAATGACATTCAAGCCGCTAAATCGATGAAATGCCAGGTAGCTCTTTATCATCCTCCAGAACATGAAAAATTTTATTCGCTGGATTCATTGCAAGCTTTTCATCCGGATTATATAATTAAAGATCATTTGGAGATTATTAATTTACTTAAATAACATATACCTCCTAAAAGCTACTTTCTTCCAGTGGCAAAAATAAGCCAAAAAAATAATTAATTGTAATTTACATCGCCATGAACGAAACTAAAAATATTTCACCTGAACAGTTGCGATCGCGTATTAAAAATCTTAATATTGTTTTTACAATCTTACTGCGCGTGCTATATCTTGCGTTATCGGCACCGGTATTTCTCTACTTATTCGGCACAAACGGCGTACTAAACAATAACGGAATATTCTGGATTGGCACACTATTGATGATTGCCGTTGCCGTCCTGGGTATTATAGTGAATACAATTTGGCACAATGTTACTAGCCTTCAACGACAACAGCCATCCCTAGCGATACATATGAGCACTTGGGCGCTTCCCTTTGTATTTTTTATTTTTTCGGTTATATTATTATACTTATTACTTCAATGGCCGCTACTTGAATGGATTGTTTCCGTTGCCTACATTATCATCAGTGAATGGTACACTTATCACAGAAAACAAACACTTCAGCACAATACTACAATGGAACCTTTATTAAAACCATAAATTATGACTACTATCGACGATCTGCAAAATCAAATCAATGAAATTAACGCCCGCAACCGGCGTGTAGAAGCTGATAAAGCTTGGGAAACCAGTTGGATCAGGAAAGTTATTATTTTAATTCTGACTTACCTGGTAATCGTGGTATTTTTCCTGTTTGCCAAACTGCCGCATCCCTGGCTCAATGCCATTGTACCGGCAGTGGCGTTTCTGCTTTCCACCCTTACCTTGTCGTTATTCAAAGCGCTTTGGCTAAAAAAATAGTTAGTCTTTATTAAAAACGTAGTGCTCAATGATTCATATTAAATAAAAGTGGAACCACCTATCGCGGCTCCACTATGTTCTGTTTCATTTTACTTACCTTCAGCCCGGCAATCTCTGCATACAGATGACTGTTTTTTTTGGCAATCTTTGCACGCACGCGAGCCAGGAGTATTGTCGCACTTTCGGGGCTGACCTACTTGTCGATTTCCCGTTTTAGAGACTAAGTTTCTGGAATCTCCACCATTTTTCATGAAATCCTCCAAATAAAGGTACAAAAAAAGATTAAAACATGCCTGATATAAATATATTAATAAATTACCCATAAAAAAACAACCCCCTAGTACGCGGTATATTGTAACTGCTATGACATTATTGCTTTCGAATCTTATTTTATCTCGTTATTAGAAAACAATTTTGATTAATAAAAAGTACTATAATTCAAGCCTCAACTCAGCCAAAAAACAGACTAATGAACAGCTTATGCACTTTAGGGGTCTTGATTTTTTGCTACATTGGGCTTACAATGTAATATTAATTTAATACAAAGAAAAACAGCACGTTTACAAAGTCTTGGTGCCAATTTTTGTTGTATTTAATGCGACTGACATTCGCTCTGGAACAGCTAGGTGGGACAATCGTGAAAGGAGTGATTCGAAATGTCAAAATCGCCAAACGGGTCGGTATGTAAATCAGTCAAAAAGCTAAGCTGCATCTTTTGGTTCCTTAGCATTTGGACTGTAGTGCAATTTGCCATGTGCTTACTGGAATTTCTGCACTTCGACAACTTCAGCATTCCGGGCAGTATGCCATTCGCTTATTTGCTGTTAATCCTGATCTATGTTCTGCGCAAAGAGGTAGACCGTTGGTTAAGGAGAAACACTAAAAAGCGCAGAGGTGAACTTTTCGTCATTGGCTGGTGGTTGACTCTGCTAATGATGTTTATCGTCGAATTCAGTACGCATAGCAGATACTGCGTATCAAAGAGGATGATGGAAACCTGTATTTTGGTACTCCTCCCCTATATTGGTACGATAGTATCTAAGATTGCCTTTTTCCGCCTGGAGAACGGCAATACCAAAGCAGGAGTGAAACCGTCTGAAAACCGGGGCAACTCATATTAGAAAGGATTCTAAAATGTTTAGACAAGCAATCAACGGGATTGCATCAATGTTTGACTTCCCAATCAGTACACCAAGACTTTGCTACAAAAAACGGAGAAAGCCAATAACTTTCTCCGTATTATTTTAAGTCAACTACTAATACTCATATGGTTTGGGCGTGGACATGAGATAAAGCTGATCACGATGATCACTTTGCAGTGGCCGAATATGGCCTGCTTCATCAAGCCCATTGCCAAAACAAATTGTACCATCAGGTTCTACCGGATGGGTGAACCCGCAAGAACATTTGCAAAAAACCCTTCCTTCCTTTTTAAACGTACGCTTGCCGGTAACGTGCTGTTTTTGTGTTTGTTTCATCTTTTCCTCCAGGATTTTAGAATTACAAAAAAACCGCCTTCAGATGGCGGTATTTTTAATAACTAGATTTAACAAATATAATTACCGTCGCTTCTGAAGTGTGACAAAAGCACTACGGTAATATTTTTCTGAGATAACTTTATTTAACCAAATCATATGGAATAAACTTATCAGATGCCGGTAATAATGTCAATCAATCATTGCCATCTCATTTAAATAAATGTATATTGAAGGCATAATCATTCACATTCATGCTATTATGACAGCAACAAAAAAACAAAAAAAAGTCTATTTGATCCTGGGCAGTATAATCATTATTGCCGGGCTGATACTGGTAGTCGTACGCTTTAATACCGAAGAGGATACCTGGGTCTGCAGTAATAGCCAATGGGTGAAGCATGGTAACCCAGCCTCCCTTGCACCAACTGGAAAATGCGGCAATTCAAATAATCAAAATTCAAACCCATCTGTAAATACTAGTAATTCTAATTCTCAGGTAAACATAACTTCATATGATGATTGCGTGGCTGCCGGCTATCCTGTTATGGAAAGTTATCCGTCCCGATGCGCCGTGCCCGGTGGCCAGACTTATACGCAAAACATCGGCAACGAATTGGAAATGACAGATGAAATAAAAGTTGATAACCCGCGTCCAAATCAAAAAATTTCCAGTCCGATTACTATCAGCGGGCAGGCACGCGGGACCTGGTTTTTTGAAGCGGTAATGCCGGTAACTGTAAAAAATGCAAACGGGGCCATCATTGGCAGCGGAAACGCCAGCGCTCAGGATGAATGGATGACTACTGATTTCGTGCCGTTTACACTGAAGCTGGAATTCTCCGACCCGCAAACCAGCCAGGGAAATATTTTTATAAATAATGAAAATCCTTCAGGATTGAACGCCAATCAAAAACAGCTGGAGATACCAGTCAAATTTTAATTTAAACTTCAAATGGAATTGCAGGAATTCGAAGAATACGTAAAACAGGCGGTTGAGAAAGTACCCCTGGAACTAAGAAAAAAAATAGAAAATCTTGCATTTGTAGTGGAAGAAGATGTCAGAAACGCCCAGTCAAATGAAAAATATATCAAATCCGGAAGAATATTGCTGGGCTTATACCAGGGAGTGCCGCTGACCAAGAGAAGCGGATATTATAGCGGGGTACTGCCTGATAAAATCACCATATTCAAAAGATCGATCGAACTGATCGCTGGTGCTGATGAAACAAAAGTCAAACGGCTTATTTTTAGCGTAGTGCATCATGAAATCGGCCATTATTTCGGCATGGATGAAGCTTCTGTGCGTAATTGGGAGAAAAAAAGAAAACTAAAGCAATAAGACCGATAAATGGATCCCACAATACATAATCCAAAAAAAATCTCCACCAAAGCTAGGCTGAATTTGATATTTGAAAAAATAGTCAGGGCCTTCTGGATTATTATAATTATTTTCGTAGTCGCGCAGACAGGGCTGATTCTGACAAAAATTTTCAGCAAACAGCCCCATGAACGGATGTGCTGGGATGAAACAATCTGCTTTAATTATTGCGAATTAGCCAAGCAAAAAAGATGCGTTATCCCGGAAAATAAGGGCACTTTAACCGCACAGCAGTCCTGGGAGCTGCTCTTAACCGGAAAACGCAATATCATTGAGATTCTCAACGACGGCCAGAAATATTGCGCTTGCGCCATAGAATCAAAAGAAGAGACGAATCTGGAGACTTTTTACAGGTATTACTTCGAAAATAAGTAGCCTATCAATTTATTTCCAATTGCATTAATAACTGCTGATACTCTGTAATCAGTTTATTTTGGCTGATCAGGGAGGCCTCATATTCGGCTATACCGCCTTCGTGTTTTTCAAAAGCGCTATTATATTTATTGGCCGCCTCTTCATATTGATAATATAACTGCAAACTATTGTCCGTCTGCAGTTTTTTTGATATTTCATTAACTGTATCTTTATACGTTTTGACCTCTTTTTCGAGAGCATTTATTTTTTCCAGCAATAAACTGATTTTTGCGTTTAAATCGTTGAACTCATTTTCGATTTTATTCATTTCGGAAAAAATCGGAGCATGCTGTGAAATTCTTTCATAGCTTTTCCCATCGTTGATTGCCACTATATTGGGTTTTTGGATGATTTCCTCGGTTAAGCCGATATTCCACATTTTTTGGGAAAAATAAGTAACGTCTTTTTTCACGGTTTGGTCATAAGAATCCATTATGGCTGGTAATTCCCCGATAAAAAAACCATTCGAGGTCACTTCTGCGATGCAGTAGCCTGAATTAAAATTTGAGTATGTGTCAGTGCATTTTACCGCTGGAGCTATGTGAGTCTGATAATCAAAAATTGCCGTACCGTATCCAAGCTGCTGCAGCAAAGCAATAGCCAAAAATGTTTTGTCTGTGCATACGCCTTTATTGTCATACAATGTTTCATAAGGAAATCTGGGCCAGGAAGATTTTACGGCCGCCAGGACAGACTGATTATCACCATCAGACACCTCCGGAGCATTCAAGATAGCCTCCTTTTTTTCTTCATCAAAAGGTATAGACTGAACAAAACCGACTGATAATTCGACTAGCTGATCCTCAGAAAGATTTCTTTCATTCCCCTGTTTAATTATTTGTTCAGAAAAATCATTAATAGTATTGTCGCCACCTGCAGACAACTGAGTTGAAAAAAACTTGTAGTATTCGTCAAGAGCATCATTTTCTCCAAAAAATTTCAAGTCACTGTTTTTATAAAATTCGTCGATTCTGCCATACAGTGTTTTTTCTATGATAAATTTTTCTCCCTGGTATTGCCAGCTAAAATTTACTGCATGCAACTCTACACTCAGTCTGGTTGGCAGTTTTGTAATAAAATCATCGGCCGTTTTAATAAAAATATTATTAAAATAAATTATCGCAGGTCCGCACATCATGAACAGTATGACTAATGCATAATGCCATATTGCCTGATGATGCTTAAAAAATAATTTTATCTTTTTCGCCAGCCAACCCACGCTTATCAATGAATCACGGTCTGGATACGGCGCAGGATTTAGAATTTTATATATTTTCTGCGCGATTTTCTCAGGCCGTCGTATATCATGCATCCAATAATCATACATACCCAGATTCAGCGCCCATCTGACGCCAACGGACCTTTCTACATCAGACAGCCCAACTATGGGTATTTTGCTTGTTTGCTTGTGTTTTTGCAGTATTTTAGCCAAAGAAAACCCGTCCTGCCCAGGCAGGCTGGTATCCATCAAAATAATTCCCGGCTTGATATTAACTACCTGCTCAATAAAATTTTTTTTTGGATTCTTTATGCGCCAGTATTTAAGGCCTGCTCTGATAAATGCCTTTCTATATATATCTGACAACTTATCATCATCCTCAAAATGCAGGACTTTATAATTTTTTATCAAGAAAACCATGCTGAAAATTTATTTAAAAAAAATCTCCCAAAAAATAAAAATATCGGGTCGATGTTTAAATTGAATTATAATGACGGCAGATAATCCAGAGGATTTACGGGAATACCGTTTGATCGCACTTCAAAATGCAAATGTGATCCTGTAGTTAACGGTCCTGCGCCAGGCGTGCCAGGCAAGCCTCCGACTAAGCCGATCTGCTGACCGCGGACAACATAATCCTCTTCGGCCACATCGATCCTGCTTACATGCCCATAGACTGTGGAAATTTCATTGTTATGAACAATCATTATATAGCTATACCCCAAGCCTCCATTTTTTGCTCTGACGACATAACCATTATCAGCTGAGCGAATAGGAGTGCCCTGCGGCTCAGGGATATCAATGGCTGGATGTTCAAATAACTTTCTGAATGGATAAGTCGGATCATGAAAATATGCCGACACGCCCCTGGTCGGGCTGACCGGCCACATCAGTACCGAAGAAATATTTAAATCAATCCCCTGCTCTTCCAGCTGCTGGCGCGCTTTTGTTTCCAGCGAATTCATCTCTGCTTCAGCTGCCTGCTGCTCCTGCTTGGCTGCTTCTAATAACTGTAAAAATTTTTCTTCAGATTGTTTGGTTTCATCAAGCAATTCATTCTTATATTCTTTCTGACCGGATAAATCAGCAATACTGGTGGATAGTTTTTCAGAAAGATCACTTAACTCCTGTTTTTTCGACTCTTTCGCGGTACGTTCATTTTCTAATTCTGTTTTTGCCTGTTTAATTCCTTCCAGGGCTTTTTCAGCGCTATTTTCCAGATCCTTGGCGTATTTCATCTGATCAAAAAATTGTGAAAAACTGTCATTCACCATGAAAATTTCCAAAGAAGTTTTTTGATCGTATTTATTTATCAATCTCAGGTACTCAGAAAGCAATTCCTTGCTATTATCCAATTCTACCTGTTTTTGATCAATGGTCAGGCCGATACTTTCAATTTCCAAATTTGACTTTTCGATTTCCTGTTTGACCGTCTCGATATCATTTTCTGTCTGCTGTACCTGCAAATCAATCAGGCTCATCTGATTTTGCAAAGTCAATGTTTCCTGCTGTTTTATTTTTATATTCGCTTCATAATTATCGGTTTTTTTCTTCAATTCATCGATGGCATTTCTCTTGGCATCCAGTTCTGAGTTAAGAGTTTCCAGCGAGGGATTTGTTCCGGCATTGTCGTTTTGGGTTGCATCAGAATTGGTATTCGTATCAGAGTTAGTATTAGTCTGAGCAATAATTTTATTCTGTGGGATTAACAAAAATACGGCAATCAATATTATGCCGACTATACAGCCCACAAAAGGATTTTTATTTTTATTTGATATATTGGCCATTTTTTAAGTGGAATATATAAGCAAGCCAATTATAGCACAAATCTACGTTTTTTGCAAAGAATTTATTGCCGTGCTTATTCTGGCCAATACTTCCTCTTTACCAAGAACTTCTGCTACTTCAAACACGTCAGGAGAAGAGGCCAGGCCTGTTATTGCTACGCGCAGTGGCCAAAGCACAATTTTATTATTCAGCGCTTTATTTTTAATAAATTCCATGAATTTATCCCGTAAACTGTTTTTGTTAAAATCAGATTCGCTGAGAGAATTCAGATAATCCCTGGTTTGAACCAAAGCATTCAGACAGGGGCCTTTTGTTTCCTTTTTTGGAATAAGCAAATCCGCTTCGTATTCAAGCGAACTGCTGAAAATGAAGCGCGACAATTCATCTACTTCAGTCAGTTTTTTCATCCGTCCCTGGAATAAAGAGACGATGCTCTTTGCTTTTTTTAGTTCGGGCTTTTTCTGCATAAACGGCAGGCAAAGTTCTGTCAATTTATCTATGCCCATCTGACGGATATAAAAGCCATTCAGCCAGTCGAGTTTTTCCAGATTAAAAATCGCGCCTGATTTATTAACTTTTTTCAGATCAAACTCTTTTTTTAGCTCCTCTACAGTAAAGACTTCCTTGTTATTTTTTGGATTCCATCCCAATAAAGCGATGAAGTTCAAGATTGCCTCAGGCAAATATCCCTGTTCGCGAAAAGAAAGCGCCGCCACCGCGCCATGCCGCTTTGACAACTTCGACCTGTCAGTGCCTAATACCATCGGCAAGTGCGCAAACACCGGCGGCTGCCAGCCAAAGGCATTATACAGAATAATATGCTTCGGCGTCGAAGGCAGCCATTCCTCAGCTCTGATCACGTGCGATATTTCCATCTCATGGTCATCAACTACGTTAGCCAAATGATAAGTCGGAAATCCATCCGATTTTACGATAATCTGGTCATCTATATTGTTATTTTCTACAGAGACATGGCCATAAATTTCGTCTTCAAATGAAGTAGCCCCTGTCTGCGGGACTTTCATTCTGATGACGAAAAGTTTTTTATTTTTTAAATTTTCAGCAATTTGTCCAGCTGTTAAGTTACGGCAATGTCCATCATAGTGAGAAGCGATCTTATTTATTGCCTGCAGCTTTCTCAGCTCATCCAGGCGTTCACTGGAGCAGAAACAGTGATAGGCAAAACCCTTATCTATTAACTGCTTTGCATATTTTTTATAAATATCAGTTCTCGCTGACTGAAAAATCGGTCCCTCATCAAAATCAAGCCCATACCAATGCAAGGCCTCAATAATATTTTCCACCGCTCCTTCAACAAATCTTTCACGGTCTGTATCTTCAATCCTCAATATTATTTTGCCAATATTTTTCCTGGCCCAGAGCCAGTTAAAAAGCGCTGTGCGCAGTCCGCCAATATGCAATGATCCTGTCGGCGAAGGGGCAAATCTGACTATGACTTTTTTCATAAATTATTCTTGAAGAAAAAAACAATTTCTAAAACAACTCCAAAAGATAAAAGGGTCAATATTGCCAGGCTCAAAAGCCTGAAATGCACCAATTTTTGGCTTTTTCGTTCTTTTATAATTTTCAGGAACATTAAAGTGATCAGGATACCGTCAATTCCCAGCATGACTGCCCCAGTTAAACTGATAATTTTTATAAAATTCTGCAATCCGATGATATAAAAGAAAAGCGGTATAAAGGAAGCTAAAAGCCAGGATATGCCTTTTGGCAGATGCAGATCATACCAAAAAACTTTTTTTACCGTCAGACCCAGTGCGATAAAAGAAGTAAAAGTCGTTATAATGCCAAAAGCGTACCCAAGGAGTAAAACCCAATGTCCTAATTTGCCCTGAAGTCCGGCAATTGCTTCATTGGTAGTCTGATGGCCGGAAATACCGATGACTACCAGACTAAATAATATATAGACCACTAAGCAAATTATTATGCCAATAATTAAAACTTTTCTTAATTTTTTCAGATCATTGCCTAAAATTTCCTTGACTTCTGGTATGATGGAAGTCCCCCATAGAGAAAACAGGACGACGCCGTAAGGAAGAAAAAATGACTTCCAATCAATTCCGGAAAAATTCTCAGCGCTTATCTTTCCAAATCCAGCAAAAAATAAAAACAAAACAACTGCCAGCAATATAACCAATAGTACCAATTCAATTGGCCCAACCGAACCCTGTCCGCGCCAGATCAACAGGGCGCCAAGTACGAAAAAAATGAAAGTATAAAGATAAACAGATCCATTGAAAAAAGAAGCTAAAAATTGACCTCCAATAATCAGATACGCCAGGAGCGAGGCTAGCAAGGAAGTAATATGCACTATTGACGAAAACCTTCTGGCATTAATGCCAAAATGAGCCTCTACGTAGCCGGGCAGACGATGCAAACCTTTGGTAAAAACGGATACTTCCGCAAAAAATAAATTGATGCAAACTACAACAACTCCCAGAATTAAGAGATAAAATAATAAAACTGAAAATCCGGCCTGAGCTCCGACAAAAGGTATGCCGAACAAACCGACGCCGATAACAGTGCCTACAAAAGTGGCTAAAGCATAAAAAAACTTTTTGTTTTTCATTTGATTTTTAGATACTTCTGAAAAGCCTTGAATGCTTTCTTGCTATATAGGACAAAAACGATTTCATTAAAATATGATTGATATTTTTTTGCATAAAAGATACTTATTTCAGCGCAGCGATCTAATGAGAAGCCTCCAGTGCCAGCTCCAAGTGCGGGGAAAGAAATTGATTTTACCCCAAGATCTTTTGCTTTTAAAAAACTATTTATCAATGAATTTTTTATATTCTCCTCTTCAGCCAATTCTCCTAAATGCATTGTCGCGGCATGAATTATATATTTCGTCCTTAAGCTGCCTGCCGAAGTCACTCCGACCTGTCCCAATAGTATTGGTGCAATCTCATTCGATTCATTCTGTATTATTTCTCCACCGGCTCGAACGATAGCTCCAGCAACACCGCCGCCATGCGTTAACTCATCATTTGCTGCATTGACAATAGCGTCGGTTTTTTCCAGACAAATGTCACCTATTTTTAAGGAAATTATTTCCATATCATTTTAATTATACCAAAAAAGCCAAAAAAATTGTAGCCATAGCGCTGATATTACTGCCTTTAATAATTAATCGTTATTTGTATTTAATGGTTTTTGTGTTGCTTTTTTGACCTTATTTTGGATGTATATTATCAATACAGTCAATAAAGTTGCAAGGGTGAAAAAAACGATATATTTTCCAAAAAGAGGATAATGTTTAACAAAAAAATATTCCCCCTCTCCGACTATCCTGATTGATAGCCAGCCAACCCAGACTGATATAGAAAAAAATATTGCTTTACCGGCTGAGGCAAGCGTGCGCTTGCGTATAAAAAGATAAGCTACCAAGCTTACCAAAATTATCGGCACCGCGATATCGGCATGCAATATCAATTTGACTCTTTCGTATTTTTCCAATTCGCAAGTGGATTTAGGGGAGTTGTTTTGCTGGCGTACATATGGATAAGCTAGTTTAAAGCCCGACTGAACAAAGCAATTTGAATAATTTGGATTAAAAACCCTGTTCATATCGCGAAAAGCATATTCACCGAAAGTAATCATCACGCTGATTAAAAGAATAGAAATAAAGATTACCCAAGGAGAAATTTTTTCCTTGATTTCGGCTTCTTTGGTATGTTTTACTTCCGTAACTACAGGCTGATCGAAAATTGGTACTGGCATATTTATTATTTATGAATACTTCACAGTAATTTATTTCACCTGAATTGTCAAGGCTTTTGGCAGATACTCCAGCAAATCGCTGGCGGTAACTGAATATTCGCCTAAATCGCGTTTTGCTAAGCGTCCGGCCAAACTGTGTATTTGTACAGCCGCTACTACCGCTTCAAAAGGCCAACCAGGATGCTGCGCCACAAAGGAGGAGATAATGCCGGTCAATACATCGCCCGTGCCGGCGGTGGCTAACTCCGGCCCGCCTAAAGTATCTTTGAATACGCGTCCATCTGGGCTGCATACAATAGTGCCATTTCCTTTCAGTACAATTATAGAATTCCATTCCTTGGCTAATTTCTTGCTTATCGATAATCTATGCCCGGCAATCCAGGAAATTGGCTTATCAATCAACCGTTTTAGCTCGCCTTGATGCGGTGTAAGTATTGTAATGCCAATTCGCTTATTTAATATCCATGTTTTTTTTAATTCTGCCATAGCGTTCAGCCCATTAGCGTCAATCACCAGGGGCAGAGCCGCTTTTTTTATTATTTGAATGGCAAAACGCGCCGTCTCCCTGCACCTGCCTAATCCAGGGCCCAGGGCAATGACATTGTATCTGCTGATGTTTTTTACGATTATCCGCCAGGCAGACTCATCAATACTGCCAATTTTCGTTTCCGGCAAAAGTAAATGAATGGCTTCATGAAATGATTTGACAAAAATTGGCAGCAAAGATTTTGGATGCGCCATCGTCACCAGCCCGGCGCCGGCTTTCATAGCCGCCTTGGCAGTCAGTAAAGCGGCGCCGGGCATACATTTCGAACCGGCGATGACTAAAACATGCCCAAATTTACTTTTATCCGAAATTTTGGGTCTTTTTTTAAGAATTTTTTTAATAAATGATTTCTTGCTCATTCAATAACAAATAATTTGCCTTTGCCTGTCGGGTTATACCCATTCATTATTTCCGGACCATCGATAAAGTCATCGCCATCAGTATCGGCCTTCAGAGGATCTGTCCCGAAAATCTTTTCCCAACCGCTATATAGCCCGTCCTGGTCAAGGTCAGCCAAGAATTTAGTCATGTCTAAATTTATTAAATAACCAAAGAGAGGCAAATCCAAAAAATTAGTTTTACCGAATAGATCAACAGAAAAATCATGCGACCCGTAAGCTAGTGTCGGTTCCTCGATAGTAACTTTTGAGTTAAAATCGGAATTCTGCATCAAAAAATATATTAAGCTGGAATCTTTTTCATACTCCGCTTTCATTTGATACAGGCGCTTATTGCTCTTGCCTATCCATAATTCAAACTTAAAATCAGCCAGCTTGTCAAAATTAATATTTTGTTTTAGCTGGTATTTCGATTTTAAATAGGCATAAGCTCCGTTTAACCCTTCAACGTCGATCGTTGTTTCATAATGATAGACCATACTACCGTTAATATACTCATCTGGCAGACGATTTAATCTATTAAAAAAAGAAGTGACGGAAATGAGGCTTTTCGCAGAAAGCATCATGTCGTTATATTCACTAAATTTTTTAATCTGGGAGTACTCATACCATTTATTTTTTATCGCCGTCAAATCTAGATAAGGTATGGCCGGTACTTCAGTTACGCGTAAAAAATTATATTTATCAGATGAACGTGACTCAAAATTAAAAAGATAAGTCAAATTTTGTATTTCAAGTTCATTTTCCACTTTTAACTGTCCTAATAATTTATTGGCTAATCCGCCGTCAAAATCCGCCTTAGTACGAATGGCATACGGTTTTTTTTCTGAATTTTTGATAAATTTAAACTCAAGATCGGAATGCAAAGTATCTGTTTCCGTCATTGCTCTTTGCATGCCGCGTATGGTTGATTTTGGCGAGCTTTCTAGAAATGGAACCGTCATGACTTTATTCAAATAAGGAGCGTAATTTCCCTGGAAATAAACCAGCGCCCCTGCATACAACAACAAAGTCGCGGTTAAAACAGCGAATAACATAAAGATGAATCTGCCAAGTTTTTGCATACCTACATTTTAGTATTTATTCAGCGAAAAAACAAATGCGAATACTTAACAAAAACAAGTATATATGACATTATTTAGTCATGTGCGGACGGTATTCATTTTTTTCAAAAGACGATATCCTGGAAGATAGGTTCCAGGCGCATTTTAAATTGCCCATCAAGAGGCATTTTAACGCCGCACCATCGCAAAAACTACCGGTAATTTTAAATAGTAATCCTAGGGAAATAATACCGGCGCAATGGGGATTAATGCCCGTCTGGATGAAAAATAAGAAAAGCCGCGGCTTGATCAATGCCAGAGCAGAATCATTAGCTGAAAAACCGTCATTTCGCAATGCCATAAAAAACCGTCGTTGCCTGGTACTGGCAGACAGTTTTTTTGAATGGAAAAGAAAAAACGATGTTAAAATCCCCTATCGAATAATGCTGAAAAGCAAACAGCCATTTGCCTTTGCCGGCATCTGGGAATTTTATAAAAACAAGGAGGGCTTTTCCATCCCCACGTTTTCTATTATCACTACTAAGGCGAATCAGATGGTCAGCGAACTGCATGATCGCATGCCGGTAATATTATCGCCAAAGCATGAGCAGCTTTGGCTAGACAATAGCGCTCAGCTGGAGGTAGCCTTGGAAATATTAAAACCATTTCCGGATGACCAGATGCAGATGTATCAAGTTTCACCATTAGTCAATTCGTTTAGAAATGAATCAGCTGAAATTATTAAACTGTACAAATGAAATTTGACAGTAATTTGATTATGCTATAAAATTCCTATGTTATGAAGAGAATGACATTACAACTTTGCCCGCGCAAGAAACTGACCAAAATAGTCAGTCGTCTTTCGCTGTATCCGTAAAGTTATAAAATAAACGGTTTTACAGGCACAAACGGCTGACTAGCCGTTTTTTTGGTATGTAAAATTTAATATGCACATTAAACATTTATTGGAGGTACTATGTCTTCATTCAAGCTGACGGAAACGCCTACCGAAGAACTGGTTGATCGCGTATGGCTCCGCCTGATACAAACTATGGAAGAGGAAATTCTGATCCAGGCAGAGCTTGGCAGACGCAAACTGACTTCTGGCCAAAGAGATGTCATTAACCGCCTGTTCACTGCCGAACGCTGCCAGCGGAATTACGATCGTTGTTCTTTCTGAAAAACAACAAAAGCGACGTCTATAAAAACGCCGCTTTTATTATTAATAAATAATCTATACTGATAATCCGATCTGCTCTGCTACATAATCCACGTCCTTGTCTCCCCGGCCGGATAAATTTAGTATGATTACTTTGCTTTTATCTAGCGTCGGTGCCAATTTAACCACTTCCGCCAAGGCATGCGCGCTTTCAAGAGCCGGAATTATGCCTTCAATTTTTGAAAGTAATTGAAAGGCCGCCAGTGCTTCCTGATCATTAGCTACTGTATAGCTAACCCGCCCGGTGTCTTTAAATTCTGAATGCGCCGGACCGATGCCTGGATAATCCAGGCCTGAGGCAATGGAATGCACCGGCGCCGGTTCTCCTTTTTCATCCTGAAGCAGATAAGTATACATGCCATGTATCACGCCAGGCTGACCCAGCGTTAGGGTAGCCGCATGATCGCCTAATTTTGCTAACCCCCTGCCGCCGGCTTCAACGCCGATCATTTTTATCTGATCACCGATGAATTCATGGAATAAGCCAATGGCATTTGAACCTCCGCCAACGCAGGCAATAAGATAATCAGGCAATTTTCCGGTGTGTTCCATTATCTGCCTGCGCGCTTCGCGTCCGACAACTGACTGGAAATCACGGATCATCATCGGATATGGATGCGGACCGACAACCGAACCAATGCCAAAAAATGTATTATCAAAATCCTGCATATATGCGTTGAAAGCGCTATCAACCGCATCTTTCAGGCAGCGTCCGCCGGTTTCAACTTTTACGACTTTCGCTCCCAGCAGTTTCATGCGCACAACATTTGGATGCTGTTTGGCGTAGTCAATCGCACCCATATGGATTTCCGCTTTCAAGCCTACTATTACTGCCGCCGTAGAAAGAGCCACTCCATGCTGCCCAGCTCCTGTTTCTGCCAGCAAAATCTTTTTCCCCATCCTTTTGGCCAGTAAAGCCTCTCCCAATGTGTGGTTGATTTTATGGGCGCCGGTATGATTTAAATCCTCACGTTTCAAATACACTTTCGCACCACCCAGATATTTTGTTAAATTTTTAGCAAAATACAATGGAGACGGCCGGCCGACGTAATCTCTCAGCAATGAACTTAATTCTTCCTGAAATTCCTTATCTTTTTTTGCTGCCAAATAAGCAGAGGTAATTTTATCTAATTCTAACTTTAACTGCGGGGGTACGTGCTGTCCGCCATATTTGCCAAAAAAACCCAGTTTATCAGGAGTTGCTTTTACTTTAAAATTTTGCGAATTCATAAGTGTAATTATTAATTTATTAATCAAACACAATAATTCAACGAAAATCGCCACTTAAACGTACATCTGTTTTTCATAAAATATATTTTTCTCATATATATAACAAAAAAACTGCCCTAGCTGGGCAGTGCTTATCAAATAAATTACTTTAACAGCACAACACTACCCAGCTTTCAGGGCAGTTTGCCAATTATTATTTGCTGCTAAAATATTCATGCCTGCACTATAGCACAGTTATTTTTCCCTTGCAAGCATCTAGTCACTTTCACTGATGTATTCATTGCCAATACCGCTGAACTCCGCTTCCATCGTTTTTCTGAACCCGACGCGGTCAGGCACATGCCTGCCGTCAAGATTTATCAATGGCCCCTGAACCACCGTTTCTTCGCCGTATTTATTATTTATCTCGTCCAAAGCCCGCGACAATTCCGGCGACAGCCTTTTTTTACCGCTAAAAAGCGACAGTTGGTTCACCTGCGGCCGCAAGCCGAAAAGACCCAGGGCAAAAAACCCCGGCTTGTTCCTGGCCACCGCCGGCGCCACTGTCTGCCAGACAAAATGAAAGATCTGGCTGGTAGTCAGCATGGGATAGCCCAGCCTTTTGCTGCCATGGAGCCCTTCGCGGTCGTCAAACTGTACAGCCCAATAGATGCCATGGGCTTCAAGGCCTTGGTCGCGCAGGCGCCGGCCCGTCCGCTCAGCCAAACGCATAATCACTGCCTGATTGAACTTGGCGTCGGTACTGCGCTTTTTCAGGACATGCGAATGCCCGATGGTCTTAGGCGGCCGCTTCACCTCCAGGCCGGACAGTTCCATCCCATTCACGTTGGCCCATAAATAATATCCCTGGATGCCCATGACGGAAATCAGGTTCTGCACCGGATAATCTGCCAGCTGGTCAAGAGTATAGATACCGCACTCTGCCAAGCGGCTGGCCATGGCTCCGGCAATCCCCCAGGCCTCCTGCACGTCGCGGCCTTTTAAATACTGATGCAAATTTTCTCTGGCCAATAAAACAATGCCACCCTTAGGCGCGGTGTCGCTGCCAAATTTAGCCAGCCAGCGCGTCGGCGCTATGCCCATTGAACATCCTAGCCACTCGCCTATTTCATTTTTAATGCGCAGCTGGATCTCCCTGGCGATTTTTTCAGCCTCTTCAAGCGAACTTACCGTGCCGGTCAGATCCAGAAACGCCTCATCAATGGAGTAAGCCTCAATCTGCTCGGTGTATTCCGCACACAAGGAAAAAATCCGCTGAGTAGTAGAGCGATACTTCGGCGGATCAACTTCCACCAGGATAACATCTTTATAAATCTCCAGGGCTTCATTGACGCGGCAGCCGGTTTTAATCCCGACTTTTTTTGCTTCCTTTGACGAAGCGATAATGCAGCCGCGGTATGACATGGTTGAGCATACTCCCAGCGGTTTGCCCCGCAAAAAAGGGTTAGCCTGCTGCTCCACGCTGGCGAAATATGAATTCATATCAAAATGTAAAATAATGCGCTTATGCTTCATAATAATTCATGTGGAGCCCCACGAGGCACTCAGTTATAATAAACAATTCTCTCTTCCGTGGGGCGACACCCCGCACCCAGATAGAATAATCAAAAATGCGGGGTCGAAATGGAGGATAATTCGTCGCATAATATAAACGGTTCATTTTCTGTCATTCTGAGGAGCCCCGAACAAAGTGAGGGAGCGACGCGAGAATCTCCTGACCGAAGGTCAGGTGACTCTTCGTTGCACTCAGAGTGACTATTAATTAACATCGTACTTCCTCCAGCCACCACTCCATGCTCTCCGGATTATATGATAAGACAAAAGCGTTGGCCTCATCGGAAACCGCGAAGCAAATGTCATAACGGTCTCCTCTTTGCTTGCGAAAAATCAGATTGACTTTTTTTACTTCATACCGCCGTCCGCCCCAAAAAAAAGCCACCGGCCGTACATTCCCAAAACGCTCCACCGCACCTTTTCCAAGGTGCGGAACTTGAAAATCCGCGAAGACACGAATTATTTCATGTGGCTTTTCATAGATAACTGTCATGATTATATTATACCGAATAAAAACCGAACATGCAAATTTTTGATTTGCATGTTCGCCCTGAGCGTAGCGAAGGACCTAAAACTGCCCCGAGCATAGTGAGGGCCCAGTGCTACTAAAAATTTTGCCCCGAGCGAAAGCGAGGGGGTCTAAAAGTCCAAATTTATTTTAAATTATTATTTATTGTATAATTTCCGTAAGGTTGGGCACTGCCTACAGACAAATTAATATAAAATAATTTTCTGCCACTTGGCAGTACGTCAAATTTGATATTGTCTTTCTTAATAATATCCCTGTCAATTTCTTCAGCAATGATTACTATTTTATTTATTTTAGCTGGCAGAGATATTGTCTGCGAGCTTACTAATGACATTATATGATCTTTTTCATAAAAAAACATTTTCGAATTTCCCCACAATGTTTCATAGACACTGTATTGAGGCAGGTAATAACTATAATGCCGGAAAAGCTCCGTATAATCACGCACCCAGGTTTCTGAGCCTGGTAAACGGTACTGCCAACCGTGGTGCGTCATTACGGCCGTTGTTTCAGGATTGTATTTTTCAATGGCCACTAAATACTCCCCTATTTCATCATCAAAACCCCTGATACCCTGGTAAGCGAAATAATTTTTCCAGATATTATAACTATATATCTTTGTGCGTACTCGGTTTAATATATTATTATTCCTGACAAGCGAAGAATCAATTGCCAGAAAACTGCCGATTTCGGCCAATAAAATAATTATAATTAATGATATAACCCATTTATTTTTTGCGAACCAGACTATGGGGTTTAAGAGCATAATTACAAAAGCAGCCACCACTGTCATCAAATAACCGCGGTTGCCAAAATGCATAAATATATAGACAAAATAAGAGGCGCCAAGCCATAATACAAAAAGATAAAATTGCGGATTTCTGATTAAATGATTTTTTATGCTGAAATTCCGCCATTTTTTCCATCCAAACAACAAGGCAATTATTCCAAGTAGACAGGCATTTATTACGGCTAAGCTTACCTTAACAATTTGTAAAAAATTATCTTTCACTACTGCCAGACTGGCGTCGGCAAATATAGAAGTTGGCTGGCTGGCGGCTGACCATTGATACTGTGAAGTTCCCCACCATTCATGCCAACCGCCGGTAATAATTAGTAATGGCACCAGCCACACCCCTAAAAATAGCAACCCAACTAGACAGCTGATCAATATTTTTTTCAAATTAAAATTCTTACGGATTATAAACAGTACGAGTAAATAGACCCACATAGGTACAAATAAAATCACGATACTTTGGCGGAAACCGCCTGATAAAGCCAGAGCCGCAGAAAAATAATAAAAATAGCGCCATTCCTCTTTTTTTATAATTAATACTGCAAAATAAACAAAAAGCATTGAAAAAAGCGCATCAAATATATAGGTTGAAGTCACTTCACCGTAGTACCAAAAATATGGATTAAAAACCAGCGCTAAAGATATCAAAAATGATGTACGAATATCTTTTAATAAAAGCTTAAGTAAATGATAAAATAATACAGCCGCCACAATAGTGGCGATAATGCTTAAAATTACATAAGCGAGGTTGGCATTGCCTGTTAAATAAAATATCAGTTTACCTAAAAAAACATATAAAATATAGCCAGGCGGATGCGGCTGGTGCATGGAAATATCGAAATGCTTGAATGCCAAAGAAAGCTGGGCCGCATCCCAGCTGTAAAAATATTTTGACATCAAAGGCAGACGGCTCGCTAAGACAATAACCGCCAATATTAATTCCAGCTTATATTTGCTGATCTTTTGTAGGAATTGCGCCATTAGTAACGAGGGAATTTTTTGGTCGAACTATAAAATAAATCGAAACCACGACAATAACTGCTCCTATCCATTGCCCAAAATTCAGGACTTTTCCGTGAATTAAATATTCCAGCACCACGGCACTAACAGGAAACATCAGTTCTAAAATTGTCGAGCGCGTAGCCTGCACTCTCTTCAGACCCCAATAATAGATGAAGATTGCTGTACCGCCGGTGGTTAGGGCGATAACGATAAATGCGCCAATTAAATTTCCATTTAAAGCATTAAATCCAGAGAAGCCGGCATAAGTTGTATTTATCCCGCCACGATTTAATAATGAAATTACCGTAATAACAATTAGCATTATTAAAGTAGTCAGAAAAAATCTCAGGGCCGTACCCATGCCATGACTGACTTTAGTTATGGCTTTTTTTGAAAAAACTGTTGAAGAACCGAACGAAAATGAGGCAAGAATCGCTAATAGCGCTGGTATCAGCATACCCTGAGCGCTTAGATCAGGTCGGGCAAAACCAAAAGTCAGCAAATAACTGCCAATTAATGATAAAACAGCCAGCCAATAAAATATTTTCCTGGGCTTTTCTTTCAGCATCAGCAGTGCCAGTAAAATAGCAAAAACTGGCTGTATCTTTTGCAAAAGCAAAACAACGCTGATATTCATCCCGGCGCTGTAAACTTTCAATATGGCGGCAACAATAGCCATGGTACCGAGTGCTCCTCCAAATATGGCCGTTAAGACAAACGCCAACCAGTCAGGCTTTTGTAAGTTTTTTAATTCATTCCATTTTTTTATTAAAAAATATGTTAAAAAAACTGATGCAGTTATATGCAGCATAAAAACAAAAGTGGGCACATCAGACAGGCCTAAATTCTGCACCCATGGAGTCAGAACCACACCGTCAAAAGCCCATAAAAAAGCAGCAAACATAATTGCCAGTGAAGCGAACAAAGTTATATTCCTAAGTTTCATTGATATTTTTATTAATTTCCGCCAAAGGCGCCGCGCCCGCTACCTGAGGTAGCAGGTGGGCGGGGATCAGCCTCCCCGGCCTCGCTCCGCGAAGCGGAGCGGGCTGGCTGAGGATATTAATTTATTCTAACAAAAAACACGCCTTTTGGGAATGTTTTAAATTTTCGCCAAATATAATTAGTAATGGTAGATTTTACCGCGTGTAATCATTACTCCGCGATAAATCTGTTCAAGCAGTACAATTTGCGACATTTGATGGGTAAAAGTCATTTTAGAAAATGACAGCAAGACTGCGGCACGTTTGAGTATTTCCGAGTATAAACCTAACGGCCCGCCAATAATAAAAACTATCTGCTGCCCGTGTAAAGACCATTCGTCAAGTTTTTTTGCCCATTCAACACTATTAAACGTTACGCCATTCCGTTCTAAGGCTACTATAAATGCCCTATCGGGAATGGCTTTACTGATTTTCTCTCCTTCAATTTTTAAAATTCTCTGGCGATCGGTAATTTTACTTATTTTTTCCTCAGGAATTTCTTTGATCTCGATTTTTGCATATGGCGAAAGTCTTTTAGTATATTCACTGATTGCCTCCCGCCAAAATGACTCTTTGACGCTACCAACACAGATTATTATTATATTAAGCATATTTCTTAAAATTTAAATTTACTAATTAAAAGCTTTTTACCGGCCTTATCAACATCCATTTCAATACTATCACCTTTTTGCCATCCCAGATACCTGATCAAATCTTTGGGTATGGTAATTATATAACTATATTTCCCGGTTTGGAAGATCTTACGCGTTATTTTCGGATGATATTTAGTCATGTTATATGGTTCTTATAGTGTTAGTAATTAAATAGTATATACTAATTATATACTAAAAGAATGGTCTTGTCAAGCATTAAAAAAGAAAAGACTTGAATCCGTAGATCCAAGTCTTTACACATCTATCTCAAAAAACCGATTAATCCAATCATCAACGTAGAAACTCCGACTGTTACAACTGCCAACTCGACAAGAAAGCCGATTATTTTGAGTGATTGTGGTATCCTTTTTCGTGAATGCCTACTGTGATTATTGCGCCGCAGCGAAATAAAAACGAGACTTCCACCAAAAAGGACCATGAACTCGTAAGTCATAGTCCTAATAATTAATTATTAGATTTTCTATGGCTGACAAGATTCCTTAAAAATGTACTATATCAAGGTGCTATTAAGCTTCGCATAAAGTTACCATATATATGGAATATGTCAAGTGGATAATTTATAGTTAAAAATGAGATTTACCAGCTTCCCCCTCCCCCGCCGCCAAAACCACCGCCAGAAAAGCCTCCGCCGCCAAAACCAGAGCCGCCAAAACCAGCCGTTGAGGTTCCTCTGGGAGAAGCAACCATTGCCTGATTCATATTGGTGGAAAATGATCCAAGTGAACTGGCTAAATACCAGGCACCAAAAGCAGTGCCAACCCGTCCCTCATACCAATCAGGCGGAGTCAAATAAATGCCAGCAAACTGTTTAGCCCATTCGTTTTCCACACCCAGAGCCATGGCGTATGGTAAAAATTCTTCAAATTGTTTGGGCGATTTATCTGGCGCATTATGAAACTTTAATCTTTCGGTTTCGGTCACTGATAAAAACCATTTGAATCCAAGTATATGTTCGTGCGCTTCGGCACCTTTCTTCGTTCTCCTGGGCATGGCGCGGGAGAATATCATAGCGATCATACCAATAGCGATCATGCTAAATCCGGCTAAGGAGTTAGAAAAACCGATGAAGATAAAAAAACCAATTGGCAGGATCAAAGCAGATATGCCTAAGTAAATCCTTCTGACCGATTCCGGATCGGATGGGAAATAACCGTCTGTCACTACTAGATCATACATTGATTGTTTAATATCCTTAAGATGTACATAGAATTTATTTTTTAAATCAGATATGTTTATTGATTTTTTTGAATCAAAAATTCCATTGAAAACTAATTTTTCAAATTTCAATAACTTATCATCAGCTTCCTTTAGCTTTATCAGATCGTAATTTTTAGAATTCTTAAATAGCTTTTTTTCTTCGACCTCCCGGATTTTTAAATAACCTTTAACGGCCAACTGGATTATTGTGGCAGAGATATCTTTTAAGTCAACTCTTTCATCAACCACCGTCCCTAACTCTCCAGCAGTGATTTTATCCACAGGTTCATACTGTGGAACTATAGTGCCTTTACCTTTCGGGTCACGGCCGCGGGTGTACCATAAATAAAACATAATTATGAGAAAAAACAATGGGATAAAAACCGGCCAATTATCTGCAAGGAACCAGCCAACCTGCTGGCTGGATGTCGGTTTATTAGTAATCCCTTTGGGCCAACCAAGGACCACGCTCAGGTTCTCATACGCACCGAGATCAACGGCATTGAAATCAATGTTATCACCGGTAACTGAATTTTGACAGTTCTGAGCGGCTGAACCAAATGCACCAGTATAGCATGTCATTTTGAAATCTGATTGATTGACGCTCCCTGGAACGAAGATTTGCGCTACGACTGAGCTGATCGGCACTTCCCATTTATCGCCGGTTACATTCCAGTACAGTTCATCATGATCTGAAAAATAGTTGATTGCCCTTTGGACTTCATAAATAATATTAAATTGGTGTTTACCGGTCACATAGACGTTGGAATTTCCAATTTTTATCGATAATTCCCCGCCTAGCCTTGAGGTAGTGTATTCCCAGGCATTCCCATTTTCATCGGTAACCGATAAAACCTTCATCCTGATATTGTATTTAGCAGAATTTCGTGAGTAACTATAAGGGATCTTCCTGTAAATACCATGGCTGCTGCCATCTCCAAAATCATAATTAATTGTCTCAGTTACCTTAAAACTGCTGTCTTTATTGATCTCAATATTGGTCTCAAAAGAATCAACAATTTCAGCTGCTTTTACTGATTTTAAAGGCAGCCAAAGAAAGGCTATGCTAATAATAATTATTAATGTAAGCCTGCTTTTCATGTTTAAATTATATCATAATAATTATTAAATAACCAAAGCAGCCCAAAATCATTTTTGGGGCCTCCAAAATTTCGAATTTATAGGTGCGCTTCTTCTACTTAAACTGATTCCTCAGATTAATCCTTTCGATTTCCGCCTGGCATTCCTGGCAGTAAATCGGCTCATGAATTTCCTCACCGCAGCCGGAACAATAATTTCTCACCCGGTGTATGCCGAGGAACCTTTTCATTTGCTGAAATTTCATGTCCTCGATCAGTTCCCTTTTTGTCTTCGTACGCATACGCGAGCTGTTAATTAATAATATATCGCTAGGCAAGACCTTTTGAATAGCTCCTTTTGAGGCCTGGCCTTTTTAAAACCAAGGGGTCCGGTTCAAGAAAAGATACTAGGAAATCCTGAATTTTTTTTCCCTGCTACCTTGCTTGATACCAGCTCAGACAAAGAAGTGGTCCCACCTAGCAAAATATTATTAATTTCGAATGTAAAAGAACCAACTACTTTATCGGATATTGGTTTTTGTTTTAAGTGTTTTTTGACTGCTTCCGAAAACACTTACCGTCTATTCAATTGTCAATTTTAGTATATTATTATAAGAAAAATCTGTCAAGATGGACATTATTAAAAACAATTATTTCTTAATTAATTTAATTTATTTATTAGCACGGTCTTATTAATACGAAATCGTGAAGGGGTGCGGTATTTCACTAAATTTGAAAATTTTTATCGTGTTTATTTTTTTATCGAGAACGGATTGAAATTTGTCTGCGTATCATAAACATCCGAATTTTCTTTTCTTTTCAGCCAACCTACTATTTTGTAAGTGGCCGGCGTTAAAATTATTTCAAATCCGACTTTAAAAAGGTAGTTTGAAATAACTATTGCCAGAAGCAAGCTCATTGGCAGAATGCCAAAAAACGCAATGACTACAAATAATATAGTATCAGCGCCTTCTCCAACAATTGTTGAACCGATTGTTCTGGTCCAAAGATATTTTCCTTTAGTAAATATTTTCATTTTGGCTAAAATAAATGAATTGGAAAATTCTCCACAAAAATATGCAATTAAGGAGGCGGTGACAATTCTGGGAGTCAGGCCTAAAATTTTATTGTAAGCATCCTGATTCACCCAACCATCAGCTGCTGGTAGCCTGCCAACAATAATAAAGATAATTGACATGAGTAAAGCGCTAAAAAAACCTGTCCAGATAACCCTGCGTGAGGCCCGGTAGCCGTACACTTCAGTTAAAATATCGCCAAAAATGTAAATTATTGGAAATAAAATAGTTCCTCCATCAAAGGTAAATGGGCCTAATTTCAATATTTTTGTGGAAGCAATGTTTGAAATAAGCAATACTGCCACAAACAACCCTAAAATAATATCAAAATATTTAAATTTCATGTTTTTTTGACTTTCTGACTGCCAGACTGAACTTCAATACTGCGGTAATTATACGCGGTAGACGCCAGGGTTGGTAAATAAGGCGGAAAAACCATTCCAGACCCATATTTCGCATCCATTTAGGGGCACGGCGCGTTTTGCCGGAAATATAGTCAAATGACCCGCCAACGCCCATAGCCAGCTTAATTGAGGGCATTTTAGGCAAATTATGATATATCCATTTTTCCTGCTTTACCTGCCCAAAAGCAACAAATAAAACATCCGGCTTGCGGCGGTTGATTATTTCCACTAATTTGTCATCTTTCATGTGTCTGTGCCAACGCCGGTAACCACACTCAACGCCGGCTAACTTTAAATCTGGAAATTTTTGAATAATTTTAACAGCCGCAGTTTCCGGCACTCCCCTTTTGGACCCCAGTAAAAAAACAGATTTTTTTTCTTGTTCTGCGATCCGGCAAATTTCCCATATTAAATCAACACCACTTATCCGTTCCTTTAATTTATTACCCAAATGTTTAGCGGCAAATTTAATGCCAATCCCGTCAGCCACGGATAAATCAGCTTTGTTCAAAATATTCCTAAATTCATCGTCATGGCGGCTGGCCATAATAAATTCGGGATTAGTGGTGACAATATAATGCTGATTTTTGCTGATTAAAAAACTTTTTACTTTTTGCAAAACTTCAGCTAAAGAAAAATTATCAATTTTAACGCCTAATATTCTAATTTCCATTTTTTATAATTTGAATGATTTTAAAATAAAATATTTACTGCCTTCATTATCTAATTTACTTTCCATTATTTCCATTGATTGAACATCAAATTTTGATTTAAATTCTATTTTGTTCAAAGCGTGAAAGTTTGTATTTATTTTTCCTACTCGTCCTATGGTAATGTGCGCGGAAAAAGGATGCCGTTCTTTTTCACCGATATTCTGTTTTTCAATGGTACTGTCAATTTCGCCTTGTAAACTATAAAGGGTTTTACTATCTTCAATCAGCAAACAAATTACGCTGGGGAATCTTAGATTAGGATATGCGATAAAACCATCGACTGACAGTTGAAATGATTCGGATTTAGCTACTGCTTCTTTGACGATCCTGCTTATGCTTGATATCTGGTGTTCATCAATTAAACCTAAAAAACGAAGTGTTAAATGCAATTTCTCTTTTTCTTCCCAGCGTACTGGCCAACTAAATTTTTGCAGTTTAATCTGCAGTTTCTTTATTTCCTGCTTCAAAATTTCCGGCAGATCAATGGCAATAAAGACCCTTTTTTTCATAGCTAAATTATACTTTAATAAGCATTTTTTTACAAAAACCCTGATTATTACGCTTTATCAACCAATTAGAATATGTTAAAATATATTATCATGAAAGAGGCTCTTCTTTATGAAAAGCTAGAAAATAATAAAGTGCAATGCCATGTCTGCAACCATCACTGCGCTATTTTTGTTAATCATCGGGGAATTTGCGGGGTCCGGGAAAATCACAATGGGAAACTTTATCTGTTAGTATATGGCAAAGCTATCTCCGAAGCTATTGATCCCATCGAAAAAAAGCCATTTTTTCATTTTTTACCGGGCTCTAAAGCCTTATCTATAGCCACCGTTGGGTGCAATTTTCGCTGTGATAATTGTCAGAACTGGCAAATCTCCCAGGCTTCAAAACAAACCGGCTATACTGATCTGAAAATCAGCGGCGAAAACCTGCCGCCAGTTCAGGTAATCAACGATGCTTTGAAAAATAATTGCCAGAGCATTGCTTACACTTATACTGAACCGACTATCTGGATGGAATACGCTCTTGACTGCATGAAATTGGCTAGATCAAAAAAAATAAAAAACGTCTGGGTGTCAAACGGCTATATGTCAGAAAAAACGCTGGAGCTGATCATCCCCTATCTTGACGCAATTAATGTTGATTTAAAATTTTTTAATGACAAAGACTATCTAAAAATCTGCGGCGGTAAGCTTCAGCCGATTTTAAAAAATTTAAAAACGCTGAAAAAATTCGGCATTTGGATAGAGATTACCACGCTTTCTATTCCCACTCTCAGCGATGATGAAAAAATGTTTAGTCAAATGGCTGACTTCATTTTAACTGAACTAGGCCCGGATACACCCTGGCATATTTCCTCATTTTCTCCGGAAATCTCATATAAACTGCAGGATTTGCCAGAAAGCAAAGCAATAACTCTGAAAAAAGCCTGGGATATCGGCAAAAAAGCCGGCTTAAATTACGTTTATACCGGCAATGTACCGGGTCTTGAATCTGAAAACACATATTGCCCAAAATGTGCTACAATTGTTATCAGACGTTTTGGTTATGATATAGATAGATACGATAATAAAGGCCAATGCCCTAAGTGCCAATATAAGATAAAACCATTATTTAATTGATTATGCCAAGCAAAAAAATAATAAAAAACGCTATTATTTGCATCATGGCTTTTTTCATGTTTCCGGTAACTGCTTTGGCCGTAACTTTCAACCCAAATCACATTATTTCGGACATTGATATGACTAATGCCAATGCCACTTCGTTGGCCAGGATTCAAAACTTTTTATCCGGACAAGGCGCTTTGGGAACATATAAAACTACTGACGCGAATGGGAATGAAAAAACAGCTGCTGAAATACTATACGAAGTCGGACGCCAGTGGACTATTAATCCCCAATATCTGATGGTCAGGATGCAGATAGAACAAAGTCTGATTACAGACAGTACTCCTAGTCAAGCTCAGCTTGATTGGGCAACCGGCTATGCTGTCTGCGACAGCTGCTCAAAAGATGACCCGGCAGTGGCAAAATATAAGGGTTTCTATAATCAAGTCTTATGGTCAGCCCGAAAAATCAGGGAAAGCTACTTGGCTGATCTCGAGTTATATGGCAGGACATTTACCGGCTGGGGTCCCGGAATCACCAAAACTACCGGTGACGGCTATCAAGTAACTCCCGCTAATAACGCCACAGCTGCATTATATACTTACACTCCCTATGTATATAATGCCAATTTTAACATTTGGAAATTTTGGAACCAATGGTTCACTAAGCATTATCCCGACGGTTCGCTTGTTCAGGTTGAGGGAGAAAATGGAGTATATTTAATTAAAGACGGCAAACGACGGCCATTTTTATCACGTTCTGCCCTGGTCTCGCGTTTTGATCCATCAAAAATAATTCTGGTTTCTCTGAGTGATATTAACGCTTATCCAGATGGCGCGCCGATCAAGTTTGCCAACTATTCGTTGATACTATCCAATGAAACTGGCCGGGTATATCTGATTGACGGGGATCAGCGCCGATATATTGAGTCGCCTGATGTTTTTCGTGAAATTGGCTTCAACCCTGAAGAGATTATTAAAGCCAGTGAATCTGAATTATCGGCCTATAGCTTCGGTCCAAATATAAATATGCGCAGTATCTACCCAACCGGAGTTTTATTGCAGTCCAAAGAAACCGGCGGAATATCTTATGTGGAGAACGGAGTCAGACAATCAATCTGGTCAAAAGAAATTCTTAAAAACAGATTTGCTACCCGCAAGCCCGTGGTGGTAGAACAAAGCGAGATTGATCAGTATCCGCAGGGTGATCCTATAACTTTCAAAGATGGAGAATTAATCACTTCGCCTGGAATGCATGGTGTTTATTTTGTTAATAATGGCATACGCCATGGCATTGCCAGCAAGGAAACATTCGATGCTCTGGGATTTCAATGGAAAAACATCATTTGGACTACCGATAAAGCCGTTTTAATCCATCTTGAAGGTGACCCTATAGACATTAATCAACAATAACTTATGCTAGTCTTCAGCGCCTTAACCCCGCATCCGCCATTAATTGTCCCGGAAATCGGTAAAGAAAATCTGAAATTTGTGGAAAAAACCGTTAAAGCAATGCAAAAACTGGCGGAAGAGCTTTATGCCTCCAAGCCGGAGACAATTATTACGATTTCTCCGCACGGTCAGATTATACCTGAAGCTTTTAGCATAAATATGTCGCCAAAATTTGAAATTAATTTCAATGATTTCGGCGATTTGTCAATAAAAATCCCGCTGAATGGAGATATAGGCTTGATACATCATTATAAAGAAATTTTGGAAACAAAAATTCCGGTTGTGCTGACACACCAGGAAAAACTTGACCATGGCGTTGGCGTCCCGCTGTATTATTTGACTAAATTATTTGATAGTAATAAAATAAAAATCGTACCCATTTCCTATTCCCTGCTCGACTATCAGGCACATTACGATTTAGGACGTAAGCTTCAGGAAGATATTATCAATGATACAAAGAGAATTGCCGTAATCGCCTCCGGAGACATGTCTCATCGTCTGACAACCGATGCTCCGGCCGGATACTCCCATTGGGCAAAAAAATTCGACGAAACGATAATTGAAAAAATAAAATCTAGAGATCACAACGGCATAAAATCTCTGGATGAAGATTTTATAGATGAAGCCGGTGAATGCGGCTTACGCTCACTGATAATTTTACTGGGCATTTTGAACACCACGGAATATACTCCGGAAATCCTGTCTTATGAAGGGCCGTTTGGTGTAGGATATTTAGTAGTGAATTTCCAGCTTCCAAGATAATTATTAATATTTAATAAAAATTATGAAAAAGAAGTTTCTGTTTATTGCTGTGTTTACCATTTTGGGTTTTTTGCTATTGCAAATACCCTTTACTAATATCGTAGGCTCAGGCCAGAAATTCAGCTTATTTGATTTTTTTGCGCCTGCTATCGGCATGTTTCTAGCTTCAATCTGGGGCGCAATAGCTGTCATAGCCGTTAAATTTACTAATGCACTTATAACTCACCAAACTCTCGATTTTATTACTATCGTTCGTTTCTTCCCGTTGGCTTTTGCAGCTTTTTATTTAGGGCTTAGGAAAAAGAGGGGCCTCATCGCCATCGTGCCGATTATCTGCATAATACTTTTTAATTTGCACCCAAACGGCCGTGGCGCCTGGTTTTTTTCACTTTACTGGCTGATACCAGTGGCCACTCTATTTATAAAAAGGAGCCTGGTCTTTAACAGTTTAGGCGCTACTTTCACGGCGCACGCTGTCGGTTCGGTCGCCTTTTTATATGCGTTTAACCTGCCGTCTGAAGTATGGATAGCTCTAATTCCGGTAGTCTTCCTGGAAAGGGTAATGTTTACCGGCGGTATTGCTTTAAGCTATGTTTCGGTGAATTCTCTGGTCAGTTTACTGGCTAAGCTATTTTCCAGTCAAACATTGTCGAAGTTAGTAAAACCGGAATACACTATTTCAAAAAAATTACTTTCAAACCTGTAAAATACATTTATTTTGAAAAAGCCGCTAATTACGGCTTTTTCTATTTGTGCTAATAATGCTAAAATAAGGCCATGGACACTTATACAAATTTGGCAATAAGCTCGATCAGGCATTATTTAACAAATGGGAAGATGCTGGCATGCCCGCATAATTTACCTGAAGTTTTTTTGAATAAACAAGCGGGAGTATTTGTATCATTACACAATAAATCGGATAATTCCCTGCGCGGATGTATCGGAACTTTCCGGCCTACTGAGCCAAATATGGCCGCAGAAATAATCAATAATGCAGTTTCGGCTGCCTTCAGTGATCCGCGTTTCCCTCCCCTGGCCAAAGATGAGCTGGAAAATCTAGATATTAACGTCGACGTTTTAAGCAGTCCTGAAAAAATTCTTACATTAGAAAATCACGATCCTGAAAAATACGGATTAATTGTCAGGTCCGACTCCAGACACACGGGTTTACTGCTGCCCGATATCGGTGTTGAAACCGCAGAAGAGCAGTTTCTGATCTGCTGCGAAAAAGGCAATATTGATCCTAGCGATAAAAAAATCGAGCTATTCAGATTTACCGTGGAAAGGCACAAATGATTTCGTTCTAAGTAAATTAACTGCTAATAAATGTACGCAGAAATTATCTTATCACGGCGCTTCCCAAAATACATGGGAGTATTTGACTACCAAATTCCCGAACGCCTGGCTAAAACAATGAAAGTCGGCTATCTGGTATCAATCCCCTTCAGAAAGACCCTTATCGAAGGCGTGGTTATCAGATTAAAACAAACCGCTATCGCCGGTAAAAAAATAAAAGAGGTGGCCGATATCATCCAGGAAGATCCAATATTGACCAATGAACAAATCATACTGGCTGAATGGCTTTCCAGATATTATTTTGTTTCAACTGGCACAGTTATAAAAATGATGCTCCCGGCTATTCCAAAAAGGAAATTAAAAACGGTTGTTTATGATATCGGAAGCTCTTGGCAGCCTGATCTAGCGCCAGAATTAAAAGATTTTCTAAAAAAAGTCACGGATGCAGATGATAAGAATTTTCTATTTTGGCCGGCATCCGGTGAGCAATATACTCAAATGTTATATTGGTGTATAAAAAAAATAGCCGGAACAATTTTATTAATTTGCCCAAAAATTAATGATATATACAGATATTCAAACATGCTTCCAGCCCGGGTAAAGGGAAAAACAGCAATTTTCCATAGTCAGCTTAGTAACAATGAATTTTACTATAATTACAATCAAACTCTGACTGGCCAGGTAAAACTGATAATCGGAACGAAACTGGCGCTTTTTGCGCCGGTAAAAAATCCTGATCTTATAATTCTCGATCAGGAAGAAAATCAAAATCATAAACAGGCTGATCAAAATCCCAGATTTGATGCGCGTCTGGTAGCAGAGCAATTATCTGAGATTTATCAATGCAAACTACTTAAATTAAGCTGCGCTCCTACAGTCAGTACATTTGAGCAGTACAAAAAAAAGGGGGTTATTACCTGCCATCCAAAAAACCAGGGAAAAACGGTGGAGATAATTAATTTAAAAAATGAACGTAAAAAAGGCAATTACCAGCAACTTTCGGAAGATTTAATAGAAGCTGTCAATCAAAATTTAAAAAACCGCAAAAAAATATTTCTTTTCATAAATAAAAAAGGGAGTTCTTCAACAGTGTTATGCCGGGATTGCGGCGAAGTTTTGAAATGCTCTGATTGCCAGCTGCCTTTTGCTTTTCACCAGCATGAAAATTTTTTATTTTGTCACAGCTGCAATAGAAAGGCTGATCTGCCTCCTTTTTGCAAAAAATGTTCCGGAATAATTTTTAAATTTATCGGCAGCGGTACGCAGAAAGTCGAGCATGAGGTAAAAAAATGCTGGCCTGACAAAAAAATATTCAGGCTTGATAAAGATACGGAAAAAATTAACATCCCAAATAATTTTGAAATAATCATCGGCACAGAAATGGCCTTTGATATTCTAGACTGGGAAACTATCTCACTGGCCGGTATCATTTCGGCTGACTCATTCCTTTATTTGCCTGATTTTATGGCTGCAGAAAAAACCTGGCAAATGCTTTCTAAAATTAAATATTTATGCCAGGGCAGGATAATATTACAAACATATAATCCGGATCATTTGGCAATTAATTCTTTAAATGATGGCCGTTACGATAAATTTTACGAACGAGAGCTTCATGAAAGGCTTGAGTACCATTATCCCCCATTTTGCAGATTGATAAAGTTCACTTACAAAAATGCCGATAAGCAGGCTTGCCTGAATGAAGTAAAACAAACATATAATAAATTGAGGGTTATTATAAAGGATATTTCCATTATTACCCCTTTAAAACCCTATACTGGCGGAAAGTGGCAGATGTATCTGGTTGTTAAATTTTTCCATGATTTTGAAAAGACCGGCCTGCGTTCATTAATAGCAAAAATACCAAATGACTGGCAAATTGACCGCGACCCGATAAGTCTATTGTAAAAAAAATATACCAGACTTTTCACTATATAATAAATTTAACGGACATTTTTGAACTAACCTAAATATCTCCAGTATCAATATTACATTCATTGAAATTAAGATAAACATATAGTATAATATTTACACTATATAAAAATATATGCCAATAATTGATATAATTACTCTTCCCAATCCTATTCTCAGAAAAAAGGCTGTTGATGTTAAGCTGGAGGAAATACCTGGATTAAAAAAATTCATTTCCAGCATGGAAAAAACTATGCTGCAAAAAGACGGCATCGGCCTCGCGGCTAATCAGGTTAATTCTTTGAAACGGATAATTACCATTAATACAAAAGATGGCCCACTTTGCCTGATTAACCCAAAAATTTATTATAAATCGTTCAAAAAAGAAGATGGCGAGGAAGGCTGCTTGTCTATTCCTGGCATTTTTGGCTACGTTAAGAGACATTTAAGCCTGCGCTTGTATGCATACGACAAGAACGGCCAGAAAATAAAAATCAAGGCAAAAGGATTATTAGCCAGAGTTATGCAGCACGAAGTTGACCATTTGAATGGTATCCTGTTTATTGACCGAGCAAAAAAATATTCAAAAGGGAAAAAGCCCGATGATACAAAAAGTTTATAACACAATATTTTTTGGTACCCCAGATTTCGCCGTACCAGTTTTGGGGATTCTAAATTCATTAAAAGAAATAAATATAATTTTAGTTGTTACGCAGCCCGACAAGCCGGTTGGGAAAAAACAAATAATGACCGCCCCGCCAATAAAAATTTTTTCTGAAAAAAATAAATTAAAAGTCATTCAGCCAAAGGAAATAAAAAGCGAAAAAATCAGATTAAAACTCCAAGAATTAAAGCCTGATCTGGCTATAGTGGCTGCCTATGGTAAAATAATACCGACTGGACTTTTGAAAATTCCTGAACATGGATGGCTAAATATTCATGCTTCGCTGCTGCCAAAATACCGCGGCGCTTCTCCAATTCAATCTGCCATTTTGGCCGGCGAAAAAATTTCCGGTGTGACTTTAATGAAAATTGACAGTGGGCTTGATACTGGAATGATAATTTCCCAAAAAACTACGGAAATCAGCCCGTCTGATAATTTTCAAACCTTACATGATAAATTAAGCCGGCTAGGCACGGAGATTATCAAAGAAAATTTGATTGACTATCTGGATCAAAAAATTGAACCCAGACCCCAGAATAATAGTCAGGCTACCGTAACTAAAATAATCAGCCGGCAGGATGGCAGGATTAACTGGCAAAAATCTGCTAGCTACATTGAACGGCAGATCAGAGCTTATAATCCATGGCCAGGCGCTTATTGTATTTGGCCCGTTAGCATAATTAAATCTAATAAAAATTTAGTAAAAAAAATCCGCGTAAAAGTATTGTCAGCTGAAAAATCAAAAAACGAAATTAAACTTACGCCGGGCTATACTCAAAAAGACGGCCATTCAATAATTGCCGGCTGTGGCCAGGGAAACTTACAGCTGAATAAATTACAGCTTGAGGGAAAGAAACCCCTGGAAATAAATGAATTTATGCGTGGGTATCCGGGTTTTACGGACGCGCATCTGGAATAACCAATTTTTTTCTCATCTTTTCCGTAACGCTAAACCCTAAATATTTCCCCAGCATCAGCTTGGTCTGTGCATCCGTAGCGGGTATTGAGCCGAATAAAATCAAGGTTACAGGAACAAAAAGCCATTGGAGTACCATTATTATCAGTTTCCAGGCCGGATAACCGGGCGGCCTTGGCGGTAGCATAGTCATGCTGACTACCGCCTGCAGCACCAGCCCAAACATACCAATCATCATTATCCATTTTAAAATAAATGGCGCGATTTGAGCTACTACGCTGCTATAACCGTGAAAATTAGCAACCCAAATTGGCAGATAGCCAAGAATTAATATTAATATTGGAGCCGTGGCCCACGAATAAACGCCCTCTGTCTGGTTAAATATGTATCTGATCTTTTTGACCAGCGAAATTTTCTTATTACGCCCGAAATTCCAGATCATATACGGAAAATTTTCTACTCCATAGGCCCAGCGCCGCTGCTGAATATACTGCGCTTTTATTGTTTGCCAAAAAGTTTTTCCAACTACCACATCCATTGAAACAGGGATATACATGGGTACGACTTCATAATCACCATCATATTCCATAATGCACTGAAGGCAGATTCTCGAATCTTCAGTGACTATATCATTTTGCCAAAAATCAACTTCTACAAGTGCTTTGAAGCTCATACTGTGCGATGAAAATGTAAATAATCTTTCCGGACGGGATTGATCGGTCATCAGCCAAAAACTCGTACTATAGGAAATTACGCGGGTAATCGGTGGTGCTTCCCAAATATTATTGTTAAACATGGCCAGAGGCTGGAAACTGGCATGCGTAGGATTCGGATGGGTTAAATACTTATAAGTTAAATGAGAAAAATACTCCGGATGCACAATAGTATCAGAATCAAATGAAGAAACAATTACTTTTTCATACGGTATTTTCTGCTCATCTATGAATTCTTTGGCACGGCGACCGGCCCAGGCGGAATTCGAGCCTTTCCCTGGTATTTCGCCAGCCAAATTGGCGGGGTGTAAAGTTACTAAAAACTTATAGAAAACACTGCCAAATTTCTTGTTTAAGACGCTGGAAATATTAGAAAAATTAGCGCTATCTTTCTCTTCACCGGCTAAAATTACAATAAATTTATTTTGTGGATAGTGACTGTTTACTAATGACCTCAAAGATCCCTCTAAAACTTCAAGGGGTTCCTTATAAGTAGGTAAAATTATCAAGTGGTAATAAGAATCCCAATTTGGCAATATTTTTACTTTTGGCAGCCATTTAATGCTGACTGCCTTACGATAGCGGAAATACGAGATGAGCATGAAAACGGCCATATACATGATGCGTAAAAGCCAATATAGATCAAAAATGATAATAAAATAAATAACACCAATAGGTAAAATAAATGAAAAAAATATCGCTCCAATAAAAGTAACCCAGACAATTAGTCCGGGTATTATTTCCAAAATTCGATATTTTCTATAATCGGATATTCGCATTAATATATAATCACTACTTTTTGCCAGGCATCAACAGCGTTTAATTAATTGCTATTCTATTATGATCCTGCCTTTATTTTTTGGATTCAAGGCGTCATGATAGCGCCAATCTCCCGGCAAAGAAAAGGAAAATGAAAAATATTCGCCTTTATTTAATTTACTGGTGGCTATTGATGGCAAATAACGAGCCTGATTTGCTTCAGAAACTACCTGCATGGGTTTCGAATCTTCATTTTTCCAGGTTACAGACTGTCCAGTCTTGATCACGAGTAATCCCGGGGTAAATTTACCATTTAAATTAATTATATTGTTTCCATGCACGCTCAGCAATAAACCATTTGATTCTTTGCTGAAATTTCTTGATAAACCCTCGCCTTCTATAAAATACCAGGCTAATAAAATCACAACCGATGAAGTTAAAACTAAAATTAAGGCAAATAATAAGCTCTGAGAAATTTTTTTATAATTCATAATTTTAACTTAATTGACGAAACGAAATATTCTTATAATTTAATTTTGCATTTTTTGGCAATAAACCGTGTTTTGCGCCGATTTTCTTGACCACAGAAGAAGAATTATTGCAGGCTAAAACTATGGCTTTTTTAATATCACCCCGAAATTTTATGTAACCTGCCAGAAAACCCGATCCAAAAGCATCGCCAGCGCCAGTGGTATCAGCAGCTTTTACCGGCTTAATATTGATCCGATATAATGATTCTTTATTTTTTAGCCAGGAGCCTTTATTACCTTCCGTAATAATGACGAGATTCGGACATAACTTACCTAAATCTTTTATCAATGAAATAGGATTTATATTCTTTTTGACAATCATCGCTTCCTCGTGGTTTAAGATTAAAACGTCAGCAAATCTGAAAATCTTTGAGAGCCTGCCTTTTCCTTTTTGAATTTCCAGCTTGCCGGGATTTAATACGACTTTTATGCCATTATTATGAGCAAATACAATTATTTTTTCTAAAACAGCCAAGCTTCCCGCCAGGGAAGTAATATATAGCCATCTGGTTTTTTTCAATTTACTAAAATCAATATCCCGCAAGGAAAAATTATGAGCCGCACCGCGATAGACTAATATCGTCCTTTCCCCGTTTTTTGCCAGAAAGACTACAGAACGAGCGGTTGGAAGCTTTTTATCAATTACCAGCAAATTACCGATATTATTTTTTTTCAAAAAATTTATCACTTCCAAACCAGCGCCATCCTGGCCAACACGCGAAAGACAGCCGACCTTAAACCCTAGATTTTTTAAAGTATAGGCATTATTGGTTGCTCCTCCGCCGATTTCAAACAGGATATCATCCAGTTCAATTTTAGTGCCAAAAGCAAAACATTCCATCTCGCCAGTTGCTGATTCTTCATTGCTGGAAACTTTAAACTTTTTACTGAAAACATATACATCCTGGAAGGCTGAACCAATAGTTATTACATCGTACATATATTATTATTGATGATTAGCGTCAGTTACTTAATCCGCGATTACCATTTTTAAAATCTTTCAGATAAGCATTTAAAAAATGAATTGTTTTTATTTTTTGCAGTTCTTTTAATGTTACCCAGCGATAATCACGATGATCCCTGCTCAATCTTATTTTTCCCGATACATAATGACATAAAAATATCAGCTGGAAATGGTGGCTATTCAACAATTTTGGCCTGTTACCATATACGAAAAGCAGCTTTTTTTGCCTTACTTTGATGCCTGTCTCTTCCATAACTTCCCGGTACAAAGCGTGCAGAATTTCTTCTTTAAAATTTATTACGCCGCCGGGTATATCCCATGCCATTGGCATGTATTTTTCCCCGGCTGCCCTCTGAAGTATCAAATATTTACTGCCTTTTTTTATCAGGGCGTGAGCAGCGGCTGCTATCCAGCGTTTACTCATATATCGACAATTAATTTTATTATTTAGGTATCTTCTCCCAATCGTCCAAAAACTTCTTTATCCCTTTATCAGTCAAATCGTGCCGAAACATCTGAACTATAACATTGAAAGGAATCGTAGCAATATCCGCTCCAGCCAGCGCACATTCTTCTACGTGCCTGACGTTCCTGACAGAAGCCGCTAAAATATATGATTTAATTTCGTATGTTTTGAAAATTTGCACTGTTTCTTTTACCACGTCAATTCCGCTTTTTCCGGTGTCATCCAGCCGTCCCATAAATATACTTATGAAAGTTGCGCCAGCCCTGGCGGCCAGAATAGCCTGAGCTGGACTGAACACCAGAGTAACGTTGGTGCGGATCCCTCTGGCTTCCAGAATTCTAACAGCATTTAAGCCTTCGTCTGTCATAGGCACCTTGACCACGACATTTTTTGCCAGCTTTGATACCGTTTTGGCTTCTTCAACCATTTCATCAGCATTGACAGAAACAAGCTCTATGCTTACTGGCTTATCTTTTATTAATTCTAAAATATCATGAACCACTTCACCTAGCTTACGGTCAGATTTATTCAATAATGTTGGATTAGTTGTAACTCCATCAATCAGCCCTCGCTCTTCTGCCCATTCAATTTCCTTTAATATTGCGGAATCAATAAATAATTTCATCTTTATAAAAATTAATAATCTGCAGGTGAATATCCAATATCAATTATTGAGCATTTTAATAATATTTTTAATCCAAGCATTTCGGCTTTTTCAACTATTTCTTTACTCTCAGTACCCGGATTAAAAAAAATTTCCTTAGCGTTTTTCTGCGATATTTCATTTAATATTTGCACTCCTATTTCCGGTGGTAAATAGACGCTAACGCGATCTAGCACCACCGGGATGTCCAAAACGCTTTTAAATGCTCTTAAACCTTCAATCACGCTTTGGCTGGGATTAACAGGATAAACTTCCCACCCGGCATTACGATAAGCTCTCAACGCCTTATTGCCAAATTTGTTTCTGTCCATTGAGGCTCCGATTATAGCGATTTTTTTCTTCATAGATAGATCTATTATAGCATAAAATCAGTAGTTCTTAAAATGTTATCTGCACTCCCTGGCTTTCAGACTAAAGAGACAGCCACAGTAATTTTGTCTATAAAAACACATATTCCTACTGATAACCATAGCTTTCTTAAAACCGTCATTTTTCTTAAAATCTGCTGATAAATACTTAATATCGTATTTGCACCCCAACTCATTGCCCAGCATATTCAGCCTAACGGCATCTTTGTGAGGACTAATCGATAAATCCGTGGTATAAATAAAAAAATCATGCTTACTTGCATAATCAGCGGTTTTTTCCAGACGCATACGATAACAAATGGTACAGCGCTCCCCTTTTTCCGGATCTTTTTCGTGGCCCTTTATCAGTTCAAACCAATTTTTCTGGTCCGGTTTTTCTATCACTAAAGGTATGCTATTTTCATCGCAATAGGACTTAACTTCATTAAGGCGAATTGCATATTCCTTGGCAGGATAAATATTTGGATTATAAAAAAAGGCAATCACCTCATAATTTTTTTGAAGAGCCTCAATAACATACGCGGCACAAGTCGCACAACAAATATGCAATAACAATTTTTCTTTAACAATTTTTTTCATAACTAATCAACAAAAAAAAGCCAATCATGGTCGATACTATAATTTAAAATCGGCATTTTACTGCCAAACTACTGACTTCTTTCATAAATTGGCAACAAAACCGTAACTTCCGTACCGGTTCCTTCTATGCTGTCTACGTATATTTCTCCGTTCATCATTTTTACCAATTCACGCGTAATCCACAATCCTAGGCCAGTACCGGATATTTTATCAGTTTGAACACTTTTTACCCTGTAAAACTTTTCAAAAAGGCGTTCACGATCTTTAGCGGACATGCCAATGCCGGTGTCTGTAACTTTAATTTTTATGCATCTTTCCCTGGCATGACTGACTTCAGCAGATATTATTATTTGCCCTCTGACCGTATATTTTATGGCATTACTCACGAGATTAACCAGAACCTGCCTGAATTTTCCTTCATCAGCGTATATTTGAGGCAAATCAGACTCAATACTTGCTTTCAAAAGAAGCTCCTTTTTATCAGCTTCGTGTTCAAATGATTTTACGACATTTTCAATAATAATTGACGGTACCAGTGCCTGTAAAGTTAATTTTATTCTCCCCTGTTCAATTCTGGAGACATCCAATAAGTCGCCGATCAGATCATTCAAATTATTGCTCTGTTTCAAAACGATACGCAGCTTTTCTTCTGCTTCTTTTGGCAGGTCGCCAAAGGCTTTATCCAGGATCATCTGCACGTAGCCCCTAATGCCGGTTATCGGTGCCCTTAATTCATGCGAAGTCATAGAGATAAATTCATCTTTCATTTCATCGACCTCTTTTAGCTTGCGGAATAAAACTGCGTAATGGAACAATCGCGTATTGTTCGCCAATAATAACACTATGATAACTATGGTCGCTACCAGAATTATAAGCGAGCGATTGACATTCTGAGCTGCCAAATCATCAATAACTCTCGAGGACATTTTAACTGAGGCAATGCCTACTTTTTCGTTTTGCGAGTTTAAGATCGGCTTGGCGACTACCCAAAATCTTTCATTGCTGCGCTGAGTTTGGTCTTCGGTAGAAAGCGCCTTGGAAGTCGTCGAATAAGCTATAGCCTCACCAGTACGCCAGGCCAAAGAATTGTAAATGTATTTGGAAACTTTCCCAATAGCTTCTTTGTCCAGGCTGGCTATAATTTTAAAATCTTCATCTAATGGCACCAGTACGTCCAGACTGTAAATCTCTTCATTACGTGCGACCGTACTTTCAACTTTATTTTGAAGCAGCGTTGGTTTGTCGAGTATTTCACTCAGATCCATGCTAAACAGGCCATTGGCCAGGGAAGCCTTGCGCTGTAATTCCACGTCCATGACATTCTCGGTATTTTTAATGAATATGACCGTATTAATTACCAAAGCAGCCGGCACTAAAACAAGTAGTATGATGCCATAAACAAACTGAAAATTATTCAGCAAAAAATCTATTTTTTTTCCTCCAAATAGTTTCATTATTTTAGCGTCTTCCTTCTGCCTACCAGGTAAGCTACCAACAATAATCCCAGCGCAGCGGCGACTAGAGCCAGAGCCAACCATAAATATGTATTTACAGTTTCAGTAGTTTCAGACTGGACATTTACGTCTCCTCTGAAATATTCTTCCTCACTGACAGCTTCAGCCCGTTTGACGAAAAATGTAAGCGGTGAACTTTTTTCCTGAATTTTTCCGGTATCATCCGTAATAGTTACATATACTTCATGCTGGCCATCAGCTAAATTCTTGTCCAGAGAATAGGTAAAATTACCGCTGGCGTCAGTCTTCGTGACGACTACAATCGGCGATGAATAAATATACAACCTCAAATAGGTATTTGGTGGACCTTGACCCTGAAAAACAACCTTGTTTTGTCCAATTTTTTCAGAAACGTTGGAAATTTTTACTATCTCCAATTCGTCAGGTTTTTCAGTTCCCGTTAGCTTCGGCTCCTCCAGAGCTATTTTTTGCAGAGTGTTTTTGATTTCAGTTGCCTTATCCTGGCTTATTTTTCCTTCAACTACCAATTGATCATAAGAACCCTCGCCCACAGGGTTACTATTGCCAATGACTTCCTCAAAATCATTTATTGAATCATTGTCAGTGTCGGGATTATTAATATTGGTTCCAAGCTCTTTTTCCATATTATCGGATACGCCTTCATTGTCAGTGTCTTTATTTACATCAGGCTCGGTGCTCTCTGGAGGCGCAACTATCTGTTCAAAACTCTTATTGTCAATTTCTACATCAACCTTATTGCTGATTGCTACGTAATCATTTGGTCCGGAAACGCGTGCATAAAGCTTATAATTACCATTTGGAGTTTGCGTCGTATCCCAAGAACGCTCCCATATAGTTTGGTTTGTTTCTAACGGATAACCCTTGCCAATCAATACATTGATATTGGCTCCAGTACCATCATCCTTATCCAAATAAAAATCCAATGATTTTGTGCTTCCGGCAATTTTTGAAGTTAAAGTTATTGTTCCGTAAATTTTATCCCCCTTCTGTGGAATTGTCATGATCGCAGTCGGCGGAGTAGTGGAGTCTGTATCAGCGTTTGAACAAAACTGCGTTAATTGCGGGCTAATGCAATAATTTTTTGGTGCACATTCCCTTGTCTGCTGGCCCAGGTTACAGGCAGACCAAATGCCGCAATTCCAAATTTTTTCGCAATTATCTCCAGTTGTACAAGTACGCGTAATATCAGGTTCCTCGCAATAATTTAGATCCTTACAATTTCTCGTCTGCTGCCCGTTAGCCGGACAAACTTCAGGCGTCCAGGCATCGCAGTCTGGTTGAGACACGCAAGTAGCATCAACCTGAGAATCGCAGGCCATGTCATACGGCGCGGATGGCCTAGTTGTAATATTATCGCAACCTCTGCCATCCCTGCCTCCACGGTCAAACCATTCGCAATGCCTTAAGCTATTCGTACAATCACCGCATTCTAATTGCCAATTTGAAATACAAGAGGCAGGTTGAGGCCCAGGCAGAAAAAATGGGCCAAATAATGGATTATTATCGTCATTTCCTTCACATCTATTAGGTGTATTTATAGTATTGCATTCTCCGGAAATACAGCCTGCATCACTGGTGCATTGCTGTCCTCCGTTTGGAGTGGTAAAATCATTTGTTAATAAAATTGCCGAATAAGCGCCATTAGCCCTTACTTGCAACCAAATTTCTTCAAAGGAGGAAAAATTAGTAAAATCGCAAGTGCCCTCCCATACCCTGAAACTGACATTCTGACCATTGTAATTATATGTATAATTTTCACTTTCCGGGAGCAAAATAAATCCGTTATTTCCGCAGTCAACCCAGCCCCAATCATTTTCAGGTGCCTTATCATGATTACCGTATGCTCTTAAATACACCTGCGTGCAAGACGTATGCGGGTCAACACCTACTCTGACTGTTCTTAAACCAGAAATATGGGCATTTTGCTCCGGAGTAGGCATAACCACGAAACATCCTCCCGGTGGGCATAATGGAGGCGGATAAACACCTTCCTCATTCTGAATTCCGCAGGGATTGTTGGGATCAGTTCCCTGTGGTAGTTCCGGGTTGCTTTGAGTAATTTCGTAGCCAAGTACTCGGCCGGCAGTTTTCATGTCAAATGGACCATAAGAAATCAAAAGATCGTTTTCAGTATTAAACAAAACTGTATCATATTCGGTAAAATCGGCTTGCTGCTGTAACTGTTCTAATGTTTCAAAGCTCTCAGAAATATCATAAAATTCGCTGGCATCGCCGGTTACATTGCATGAACTTAAATCAAAGTTGGTTGAGTCTCCTTCTTCATTAATTACTAGTTCTTTTATTGGAGCTTGAATAGCCTTTGCACCTAGTAAAACATCCGTAGAGACTAAAAAAATCAGCAATAAAAAAATACCTATTCCAAAAACTATGGCAATAAGTAAATTAATTGGCCTGTTTTTCATATATTTTCTTTTAATATAATTAATTTATTTATAAATTAATGTATTTATTAAAACCCCCATGAACAAGCCATTCAAAAACAAAAATGTATTAAACCAAATATATGATACAATATTTTTCAAAAAAAGTCAAAAAACCGCAAATAAGTGACTTCTTATACATACTTCTTCCGCTAATCATTATAGGAAGTGCCAATTACTACCATTGTTTGGCCATCGTCAGTACCTATAGAAATAGTAGTAGTTCGGTTATCCTTCGTCGCACCGATTGAGGCGCCATCTTCTACTGTCAAAGACATACTAATAGTCCAGCCGTCTTCTGCCAGTTTTGATTCATAGTCGGCCTTCGTATCACTAATTGAATGAGATGTCGTTATCGAAACGGTATAACCCTGATTTTCATTTGTGGACATAGCCGATTTTAAAGTACCATCGATGACATAAACATCTGACGGGAACCCACTTGGCAAGCTGACATTTTCTCCGGTTTGCAGGGAACCGGTATTAGTATTTACTCTCACGGTATTGCCATCAATATCAACATCTGCATGATCACCGACAGCCGTTTCAATCGCTTTTTCTGCAGTTTTTTCACCGCAACCGCTAATAAATAACAAAGCGATAAAAGCCAAAGGGACCATGGTCACTAAAATAATTTTTTTCATAGTTTTTACTAATATTTAATATATTTAAATTTGCCTAATATACGGTAATAATAACCAATTTTATAATTTTTATCAATCATCATTTTTTTATAGCCGATACGGTTAATAAAAATGTCACTTAATGACTATTAATTAGCTTGAAAAATGTGATAAAATATGATAAAATATATTGATAAATGACATATATATCGAATATTTCAATTTGTTAAAAAATAAAAATACTATCAAAGTAGGAGCGGGACTTCTCATCTACTTTTGTTTTGCCTTGCTTTTTATTATACCTTCGCAGAATTTTGAAAAGCCGGATGGTATTATAGCCGGTACTGATAGTATCGGAGTAACTGAATGCGGCTGCCTGAACCAGGCAAACACGGAATATATATTGCAGAACGACGTAAATTCTGACGGGTCATGCTTTACTCTAGCAGGCACAAACAGCATTCTCGACCTTAATGGCCATACTGTAACCTACGACAACGCATCCCCAATAACGGTTTCCAATGGAAGTTTTGAAAATGGAACCGGAGTTGCTGCGACTGACTGGGATTTTAGCGCTGGTGAAAATATTGAACGATTCGCCGGCAGCTATATAAATCCCGTCGAAGTATATGAAGGGTCATATGGCTTAAAATTTACTCTTCCTGCAGCTGATCAATATATCCGCTCAACCGAAACCGTCACCTTAGACGCCAACACTACTTATAGCATCAGCGCCAGCATGTACAATCATGCTAGTGACAATGCGTCAATATACGTTAAGCTTGTAGGAACTGCAGTCCAGGCAACTCGTAGTGGCAAAACTTGGCGCGGATTTTCATATACAGCCGCACAAATTACAACTGGCGCGATCCCCGAAACATACACTATTGAAGTCGGAATAACCGGTGCGGGCGCTGAACCCGCGGGTACCGTTTATCTTGATGACGTCCAAGTACTGCGCTACCGTACAGCAGGAGTAGCCCAGGGAGCTGCCAGCTGGATGTCAACAAAACCATTGGATCTTCCATGTTACGGTGGTGCCAATGGTTCAGTTGTAAAAAACGGCACTATTATTCAAGGTAATGCCGGCAGTGATCGGGGCTATGCCGTTTATATTGGTGCAAATAGCGTTGAGACTAATAATCTAAACATAAACGTACATAGCACAAATGCCCGTGCTATTTCTTCTGATCAAGAAGCGAAACCTCTGCTAATCCACGACAATGTTATTACTAATAGCGTAGTAACCATCGGCCGACGTGAGGGTTTTGATGGGGTCTCAATTTATTCAAATCGTCCCAATGCCACAAAAATTTATAACAATACTATTGATGGCGGTGCGCAGAATGGAATCGTTCTCGAAGATTTTCGCGGTCTCACTACACCAAATGAAATTTACGGAAATACCATTTCTCTTACAGCCAGCCGGACAAATGATTTTGCCATTAATTTATGGTCAGATAACAGCACAAGCGTTCATGATAATGTAATCGACTGTACTCAGGGTACGGACGGATGCCGGGGAATCTTTACTGGAGGCGGAGCGACCGGGACTGAGATTATAAACAACACGGTTAGCGTCCGCGAAGTAGACCGTAACCAGGAATATGACGGGTGTACCAGTGCATACGGCATTCAGATTGAATACGCCTCAAACGTTGAAGTCAGTGGCAATACAATCACGGCTGTCGCGGACGAATGTGATGGATACGCTTTTCGGACAAATCCGGTCGATGAAGGATCCGGCATCACCGGCACTAATAACAATATTCATGATAATACTTTCATCGGGGTAAAACGCAACGGAACAAGCAAAGTAGCTTCCGCTAATTTTATTACAGACATTCAGGATCTGGATGTACTCACCTATCTCCGAAACACAGTAATTTCTGACCAATACTGGTTTTATTTTACCGCCAATACTTCAAATATTCCGATGATCTCGACAAATTTCGACATTGGCACTAACCCAACATCGCCATACACCCCACTCTTTTCATACAATCCTGCCCCGCCTGGCCCATCCACGGTTGACGTACAGTTCATAGATAACTCGTACGAAGATACTGACGCAGAAAACGCGTTTGAAACTTCAAGCTTTGTCTGCTCTGGGTCAATTTATGCATGTGCCATTGGTGGCGGCAGTGCGGTTGATAAATACGCCTCTTTCTACTACAGCTGGTACCTGACTGCTACTGTGAGAGGCAATGACAATAATCCAATTTCCGGAGCGACCGTCACAGCCGTAGACAGTTTAGGTACTACCCGTTTTACAGGTACAACGGATGTGAATGGAGTGATTACTGCTGCCTTGCCGCAGTGGTATAACGATGCGAGCGTATTAACGCAATATAATGGGTATACTATTAATGCCAGCGCAAATGGCCAGAATGCTTCAAGCGGCGTTACGATGGATGCTTCAAAAGCCTTAACTATTAATCTTAACACCACTGGCATAGCCGATGTAACCGCGCCAACAATTTCCGATGTGGGGGTAGGAAGCCCAGGCCAGACCAGCGCCACCGTGAATTGGACAACCAATGAACCAGCTGATAGCCAGGTGGAATATGGCCTGACTGCGTCTTATGGTTCATCAACTACACTTAGCGAAACCCTGACAACCTCACACAGTCAAGATTTAAGCGGGCTGACCGCTGGGACCCTTTACCACTATAGAGTTAAATCCAGTGATACGGCTGAAAATCCTGCTACCTCCGGCGATTATACTTTTACCACGGCGGCTGTACCGGATACTACACCCCCAACGATTTCGGCAGTAACGGCAACAAGCATAACCACGGCCGGTGCAACCATCACCTGGACAACAAATGAAAGCTCAGACAGCCAAATTGAGTACGGGACAACAACCGGATACGGATCACAAACTACAATTAACGCGAGCTTAGTGACATCGCATAGCCAAGCATTATCCGGACTGGTTTCAAGCACTCTCTATCACTACCGTGTTAAATCAAAAGACAGCAGCAACAATCCAGCGAATTCCAGCGATTATACTTTTACTACCAGTACTCCGGCTGATACCACATCACCCAGCCGTGTTACAGATTTAACAGCAACCAATAATTAATTTAGCGATGCCGGAACTTAAAACAAAGGAAAAAATACTTATTGAGACTGGCCTTGGGATACTTCTCTTGACAATAATTGCCTTTGTCAGCGGGCTGGGGTTTTACGCCTTGGCGGAAAATATTGACCAAGATTCTCAGATAAATGTTGCCAGTATGTTTTATATGGCTACTGCGGATTATTCAGTGACACTGAACTGGACATCGCCCGGGGATGACGGCAGTAGTGGGACTGCAGCGCGGTATGATATCAGATATTCAACTTCAACAATATCAGAATCAAATTGGGCACTGGCCACCGCTGTCACCGGCGAACCTACTCCGCACATTACCGGTACGGCAGAAAGTATGATTGTCAGCGGATTGCAGCCCGATACTCAATATTTCTTTGGTTTAAAAACCAGGGATGAGCGAAGCAATTGGTCAGCCCTTTCTAATATTGCCACCGTTACTACACCGGCCAGCCCTATACCTAGCTGTACCGAAGACTGGACTTGTTCAGATTGGACAGCCTGTGAAAATGAAACGCAAACCAGAACCTGTACAGACCAAAATGCCTGCGGTACCAGTGAAAATAAACCTGTTTTATCGCAAACTTGCCAAGCGATTGGTGGCCCGGCTATAGATACGGTCAGCCCAAATACCACCATACTGACAAATACCAATTTAATTACCAGTACAAAATTTACTTTTTCTTGGGAAGGCCTGGATGATATTACCATAGTGGATAACCTGAATTTTTCTTATAAATATGATGACCAATCCTGGTCATCATGGTCAAGCGATAAATCCTTAAGTATCAGGCATTTAAGAAACGGTCATCATACATTTCAGGTACAAACACGCGATGAAGCCGGCAACATTGATCCCTCCCCTGCTGTGCAGGAATTTACAGTTAGATTAAACACCTTTATCGCCGCTGGAGTAGAATCCGGAGGTGGGCCAATGATCAGGCTTTTCACACCAGAAGGCCGTTTTGCCGGGCAGTTTTTTTCCTTTGAACAGTCATTTCGCGGAGGCATTTCTCTGGCTGTAGGCGATCTAGGCGACGATGGGCATGATGAAATAATTGTCGGCTCCGGACCTGGAAGAAGAAACGAAGTACGAATATTCAGAACCGACGGTTCTTTAATTACCTCATTTATGCCATTTTCAGCAAACTATAGTGAAGGTCTGAATGTTTCTTTAGCGGATGTCGATGGAGACGGCAAGGATGAGATTATTACAACACCGAAAACAGGGATAACGGAGGTAAAGGTCTTTGGTTTTAGCGGTGGTTCATTTATAGAAGTATATCCAAAATTTCTGGCTTACCCGGATAATTTCAAAGGCGGAGCAAGCATAGTCGGAGCGGATGTCGATGGAGACGGCAAGGATGAAATCCTGACGCTCCCCTACAGCGGTGGAGGACCGAACTCCCGCATTTTTGGATTGCGTAATTCTATTATTAAACCGGTTGGTTTAAGCATTATGGCTTTTGCGCCTTCCTTACGCGCCAGTTTCGCCCTGGCAGCCGGAGACCTTAATAACAACGGAAAGCAGGAAATTATCGTTGCTGTCAGGAATGCTACCGGCCCGCATATCCGGGTATTGGGCATTAACCGCCAAAAAATGCTTGATGTCTTGAGCCCCGGGTTTTTCGCCTATGGCAAAAACAGCCGTCCGGGCTTGCGCATCTCCACTGTAGATAGTGATTATGACGGTAAAGACGAAATACTGGTCAGCAAAGGCGAAGCAACCTCTCCGGTTATCTCAATTTTTTTCTATAATGGTTTCACTGCAGTCTCCAAAGGAACCATTGAAACCTTTCCGAAACCATTAAAACCGATAATTATCCACGACTCTGGAACTTACTAAAATATAAATTGTATTTAATATAAATAACTTCAAATATGCGGGACCTGGATTCTCCCGCTTTTTATTTTATATGCGGATAGCATCACGGGATCTCCCGCAAAAGCGGGATCCCGCCTTAATAGTTGATTTATTGTGGCGATGACCGCCCATCGAGGGCGGGAGAACCTGCATACTAGGCTGCACCCCGACATTCCTAGCTCCTCCTGCCGGACCTGGATTCGGACCAGGATACCAGGCTTCACCCCGACATTCGTCGGGGCAAGAAGGCCTCTTTTATTTCAATTCTCTGCTGCCGGACCTGGATTCGGACCAGGATAACAGGCTTCAAAGGCCTGTGTCCTACCATTAGACGATCCGGCAGCAGAGAATTCAATTATCAATCAAACTTGTCCTATTTACCCCGCTGAAGTGAAACGAATAGCGGGGCCATTAAACCCGGCAGCAATGTATATGAATTTTTAACTGAACTAAATTATTTACTACTGAAAAGAAGCCTATATTTCAAGACTTCCTTTTAAATTTTATTATGTTTCATCTGGAATGTCAATTTACACCCGCATATACTTGCCAATCGCAATGCTCGAACTGATAACGCTTAACAATATGGCAAAGATCAGCTGTCCCCCAATTATCTGCCAGAAATTCTGATCAAAATATGACGATAAATCAATATTATAACCCGTAAAAAAATTATCGACATGAGGCGCAACTATGCCTAATAATGGATAAAGTATGGCCAAAGTAATGACTACCGCTAAAACGGCGTAAAGAATGCTTTCAATAAGAAAAGGCGCCCTGATCAGCCAATTAGTGCCTCCGACCAGCTTCATTATCCCAATCTCCTCCCGATGGGTATAAATATTTATCCTGATGGTATTAAATATAATCAAAATGGCAATAACGACAAAAATACCGCTGACAATCAAGCCGATTCTCTGGATCCTGCTGGATAAATCCGAAAGCTTATCTATCACATCCTTATTATCGTCAAAATTCTTGTCCTGTATAAACTGATCGTAGTCGGAATTTTCCAAGACACTCAGAATTTCCGGATAATCATCAATATTTTTAGCCTTTATCCGCAAAGTTGCGCCCAAAGGATTGGCGTCCAGCTGGTTGAGTGAATCTAGGATCAGAGGCTCGTTCTTATGCTTTTCTTTGAATGCTTCCAGGGCCTCCTCCTGGGAAACATACGATACCGAGTCCACCTGAGAGAGCGCTTCTAGGCGGTATCGCACATTAAAAATATCCTGCTCAGTCGCTTCATTTTTAAAATAGACCGACACATCCACTTTCTCGTGCATCGATTCTACCGCTCTTTCGGCTACCACGCTGATACCGGCCACCAGCGTAACTGAAAATAAAGTCAGCACTAAAATTATGATGGTTACCAATGACAGCCAAAAATTGCGCAAAAATCCCTGCCAGGCGAATTTAATTGTACGATATAAGAATACAAACATAAATTATAAAATATATTTGCCAGTTTGCTGATCGGAAATAACTATTCCCTGATCAAGCGTAATTACCCGTTTGCGTAAAGAATTGACAATTTCACGATTATGAGTGACCAGCACAATCGTTGTGCCGAATTCATTAATTCTTGTTAAAAGATTTATAATTTCCTGCGAATTAATTGAATCCAGATTGCCTGTCGGTTCATCGGCTACCAAAATCTTCGGACGGTGTACCAAAGATCTGGCAATAACCGCTCGTTGCTGTTCACCGCCTGACATTTGCCTGGGGAACCTATCCATCTTCTTTTCCAGGCCGACTATTTTCAGTACCTGAGGAACGACTTTATTGATCCGGCTGATAGGAGCACCGGCCACTTCCAAACCGAATGCGACATTTTCAAAAATAGTTTTTCGCGGCAGCAATTTAAAATCCTGGAAAACTACCCCGATCTGCCGGCGCAGAATCGGTATTTCGCGAGATTTAATATTAGTAATATCCCAATCACCGATTATTACCCGTCCTCTTGAGGGCCTCTCCTCGGCAATGATTAAGCGAATCAAAGTCGTTTTACCCGTGCCTGACTGCCCTACGATTGAGACAAATTCACCCGGTTTTATTTCTAAATTTACGTCTTTTAAGGCATAAGTGTCCGGTGGATATATTTTCGTTACATTTTTGAATTTAATCATGGGGTTTTAGAGTATGGCGCATACGTATAGTTAATAGCGAATAATAGAATATACCGTCATTAAATTTATACGCTACACGCTATAGGCTATTAGCAATTATATCTACTCATATTTTAGCGCATCTATGGGATCCAGTCGAGCCGCCCTGACAGCCGGCGTTACACCAAAAAATATTCCGATCAAAGAGGTAAAGGCAAATGCCAATAAAATTGAACCTAGGGTAATATCAACAACTAAGCCAAATTGGGCATCTAAAATTGAGCCTCCAATATATGCCAGACCAATTCCAATCGCACCCCCGAGAAACGTAAGAAATACCGATTCTACGAGAAACTGAATCAGAATATCAGATCCTGAGGCGCCGATTGCCTTGCGCAAACCGATTTCACGCGTACGTTCGCTGACAGAGACCAGCATAATATTCATAACGCCAATTCCGCCAACCAGCAGCGAAATAGCCGCAATTCCGCCAAGCATAGTCGTTAAAACGCCAAGAATCTGATCAAACATACTAAGGATCTCTTCCTGATTGGTAATGGTAAAATCCTCAACGCCATCATGACTTTCCAGCAATGCCTTCCTAATATCATTCTGCACTGTCTGAACCTTATCCGGTTCTTTGACTGTAACAACGATTTGCGTAATTGATAATTTTCCTGTTAATTCCTGAGCTGCAGTTAATGGAATAAATGCCATATTTGTCATGGATGAATCCTCCATAATGCTCTTTGATTTCTTCACCTCCTGCGCTCCGATTATTGTAAATGGTTCCTTGCCAATGAATATTTTACGGTCTATAACATCAGCTGCCGATGTATCGGGAAACAACTGCGCAACTGCGCCAGATTGAAGCGAAATTAACTGGGCTCCGCGGGCAAACTCCTCTGCTGTAAACATCCGTCCATAACTTTTCCCGGAAGAAATTTCAGAACCTTCAAAAGCAGTTTCAAGGTCTTGCGTGCTACCAATGGCCATCACCTGCTGTTGCGCCTGCGCCATAAGATTTTTTAAATCCGATCCCGCAGGAATTTCTTCGGATGATGTTGAATCGGCTGATGGAGCTACGGGTTCCGTAACAGAAACCGGAAGTGGTATAACAGCCATTGGTACGACAAATTTTATATCATTCACTTTTTTAATAGTATCAAGATCCTCCATGGAAAATGAGCTGCCAGCGCCCATTGCTCCACTGGTCATCGCGCCGGCGCCAGGCAAGACCATAATAATATTTGAGCCAAGACTCTCAACCTGGCTAGTCACTTCACTTTTTACGCCCTGCCCTATCCCGATAAGCAGGACAATCGAAAAAACACCGATAATAACGCCGAGCATGGTCAAGAATGATCTGATTTTTTTACCCCAGATTGCCTTAACTGCCAATTTGATATTTTCAAAAAATTTATACATATAATTAATTTGCGATTTTGCCATCATTAATTGTTATCACCCGATCGGCGTATTTAGCGATATTTGCGTCATGCGTAACTAATATGATTGTTACGCCTTTTTTATGAAGATCAACCAGGATATCCATTACCTGCTTGCCGCTTTTACTGTCCAAATTGCCGGTTGGCTCGTCGGCCAATAATACCGAAGGTTCATTTACCAGCGCCCGCGCTACCGCCACGCGCTGTTGTTCGCCTCCTGACAGCATATTAGGGCGATGCCGGATACGATCACCCAAGCCAACCTCTTCCATTCTTTCCTTGGCAAGTTTTCTTCTCTTGGCTGGCCGTACTCCTTTATAAACCAAAGGGAGCTCTACATTGGCAACTGCCTGCATGCGAGGTAGTAAATTAAAATTCTGAAAAATAAACCCAATTTTATTCCGCCGGATCTTAACGCGCTCGCCGGCACTCTTCTTTTCAACCTCTTCACCATCAAGTTTATAAAGGCCTTCCGTTGGACGATCCAGACAACCGATAATATTCATTAGCGTTGATTTACCGGATCCGGATACTCCCATGATAGCCACAAAATCCCCCTTTTCTACACTCAGGCTAACCCCATCCAAAGCCCGGAACTCATTTGGCTTGCCCTGGCTGTAGATTTTTTTTAAATTCTTCAATTCTATTAATGCCATCAAATTTTACTTAAAGCGTAATTCATCAGCTGGTTTGTTTCATCATATCGTATTTTATCATTGGCTGCGCCCAAAACCACCGTAATGACGTGATTTTGCGTGTCTCTGCCTTGTCTGGCTTTTAGAGCGAAACAATACCCGGCTTCATCAAGATACCCGGTTTTCATCCCAGTAATGTAAAGGCTGCTTCCGGCCATGCCCTTATCGGTACTATCAATCACGTGCAGTTTACCTGTACTGATGGTGGTGAAGCTGTAGCGCCATGAAGTGGTGGCAACTAGAATATCAAACTTACTGAATGCATATTTAGCCATTCTCGCTATATCATAGACAGTTGATACATTGTTCGGATCCAGGCCGGAGGGATCTACAAAATGCGTATTGCTTAATCCCAACTCCTGCGCTTTGGCATTCATGCGACCGACGAATTCCTCACGACTCAATCCGGTCGAGCGTGCCAAGGCATTGGCGGCATTATTGGCAGAACCGACCAGCATAGTGAAATATAAGTCCTTGACAGTCATTGTCTCCCCCTGAGTTACCTGCAGAGCTGAACCGATGGCATTGTCGTTTGCGTCATAAGCGACTATCTTATCCATTGATGTTCCAGATTCCAGGAAAATACTGGCTGTCATCAATTTTGTCAGACTCGCTAATGGCCGTTTGGTATCATAATTTTTTGAGTAAATGATCTCGCCGGTTTTTTCATTTAAAGCGATAACGGCGGCTGAGCTGATTTTTGGTTCTGCGATGGTTGTTGAGGGAGTACTAGTATCAACTCCTAAGACCTTAACGCTTTCCTCTAGCGGCCAAACCTGAACGCGCGCCAGGCCCCTCCATTTATCTTCAATCTGCTGGAAAGCCCGGTTAGTTAAATCAATCACCCGCCCTGCACCAAAAGGTCCGGTGGAAACAACCTCCACGTCAACTGTTTTATTATTATCAACATTTCGCACTCTTAATTTCGTGCCTATTGCATAATTATTTGTAGCTGCCCCGAAAGCGTATTTAGAGCTGTTATACCAGCTGGCTACGCCTTCCAGTTCGCTGGGATCTTCAAAAACCGCAACCGGCGAAAAAGGCAGATGTGAGCCGGCTCTGACGTAACCATGCACATAATCCGCTGAGGATGGTAGCGGTACCCATTTATTCAATGGCTTTGCCCAATAATATACTTTTTTTCTGAAATAATTATCAGAATGGAATTTTATGGCCATGACCAGGGGCTTATTCAGTGACAGCGGTGCTTTATTAGCCTGATCCTCGCGTAAAATATCATAAATATAATATTCGCTGACCAGCTTCAAGCCTTCAGGCGTTGGCAAATAACTGCCGTCAAATTCTTTAAGATTTAAATTAATCGGCTCATTTACGAGTCCAGGCATTATCGCAAGTCGAAATTCGCCCCAGGAATTAATATCAGCGCGATTATACTCAGCTGTATAGCCATGCTGGATTGCTTCGTCCGAAAAGTGCAAAAAGAAATCATTGGTTTGCGCTGCAGCTTTATTGACATGCAGGAATAAACCGAACAAAATTATTGACAAAACGCTGAAATAAACATAAACTTTTTTTATATACATAGTGATTGATTATACATATAATATAAGCGTAAATTTTTTCTGCGGGTGTCGTATAACGGCTATTATATAACCTTCCCAAGGTTGAGACGGCGGTTCGACTCCGCTCACCCGCTCCAAATCTATTATTTTTGCCAGCGTAGCTCAGTTGGTAGAGCAATGCTTTCGTAAAGCAGAGGTCGTCGGTTCGACTCCGACCGCTGGCTCCAGCAAACTTCTATATAAATTAGCTCAGTTGGGCCGAAGCCACGAGTGAAGTAAACTGCTTTACTTCACGAGGAGCTGAGGCGGGCGAGATGATGCGGGAACCGCCATCGAGCCCAGGAAGAGCAATCGCTTCGCCCGCCCGCCTTGACTTCGCAAGGCGAAGTCGGGCAGGTAAGCGAGAGGTCGTCGGTTCGACTCCGACGAGTGGCTATGGCGAGGGCAGGCGGAGCAATGCTGGAGCCTGTCCCGACGGATGTCAGGATAAAGCAGAGGTCGCCCCGCCATGGCGGGGCCGCTGGCTCCAGAGATTCATATTTACCTACATTTACTGAAAATAATTAAGTTGCCAACTATAAACCTATCTAAACAGCAAAACTCCTGCTGAATATTATTTAGTTATACAAAAACATCAGGATTACCATAAAGATCTACCAGATTATTACTAATTTGACGTATTGGTATTTCCATTTGTATTTGTATCTGCATTGGTACTTGTGCTCGTATTGCTGAACAAATCATTCTTATCACAGGTCTCTGTTTTGCTTAAAACAACGCCGCAATCATCTTTCCATTCCAAACCAGATAAATAAACAGATACTTTGCCACCTGCTAATTGCTCATTAGTATAAGTATCAACGTCTTTTGTCTTTATCAGAATATGCGAGGCCCTCACCTGCTCCTCCTGGGTATCTGAAGCGGGAATCTTTTCAGTCACTTTAATGATATGGTAGCCGTATTGGGTTTGTACAATGCCTGAAATTTTTCCAACTTCCAGGACAAAAGCAGCATCTTCAAATTCTTTGACCATTTGTCCTTTTGCAAAATATCCCAAATCTCCGCCAGCTGAAGCGGTGGTATCTTCGCTATTTTGTTTGGCGGCATCTTCAAAAGTAATTTCTCCGCTATTAATCCTAGTCAAAATATCTTCTGCTTTCTTTTTCGCCTCCCCGTTAATTGTGGCGTCCGAACTTAAGTATTCCTGAACTTTTATGCGTTCCACATAAGGTCTAATAACTTTTTCCTTAAACTGATCAACCGTCCAGCCATACAAATTTTCAAGCATTGTCGTAATTTGCTCTGCACCGCCAGCCTGCATAACAATAGCGTCATACTCGTCCTGGATATCTTTATCAGTTATGGTGATGTTGAATTTTTTTGCTTCATCATTTATCGCTTTCTCCCTGATTATTCTGGAAATAACGCTTTTCTGTAGAAAAGATTGAGTCGGCTTTTCTGTCAGTCCGAGCTCTTCTGGAGTTTGTGCATTGTAAAAATGATTCAATGTCTCCAAATCTCCCTGGTATAAGCTATACTTTATGCTTGCGCGGTTAACCTTGGCAACCGGAAAAGGCACTATGCTAACAGCTTTTTTGATTATTGAATTATCCTGCCAGTTAAATTTATAGATTCCTAAGCCGACCACGCCCAAGCCGATGACTATAACTGCCACTAATACAATCACCACTCCTAATACTATTTTTGTCCAGCTTCCTTTTGTTTTTTCCTTATTTACTTCCGATTTTGCCGAGTCTTCTTTCTTATCAAGAATTTTAATTTCCGGTTCGGGCTTAGCCTGTTTTTGTTCAGATTTCATCTCAGTTACCAAATCTGACGGCGCTTTTTTTTTGCTTTCATTGTCTTTTTTTGCTTTAAAAGCCATAAAATTAAATTAAATTATTTTTTAATTATTCCCTTTGAAAAAATAGTTCCACCATCTCTGTGGATTATTATTACTATCAATTTCAATATTAGAAGAAGGCTCATCTTCAATATTACTGCTGGTTGTATTAACCGAATCTCCAAGTACTTTAATAACCGACTCCCCTGGTTTTTGCATATCCAGCTTAAGCCGGGCCTGCTCCTCTTTATAACTTTCGCTGTTGAAATAAGTGATGAGATTGTTCATTTCTAAATTATTTTCCTCTAAATCGCCAATTTGATTCTGCAGCTTTTTAATATCGCTCTTTATCTGATACTGATGAATTATTTCCTTGGCCAAAGCAGAGCTCAGAAGCACCAAAATGGCTATTTCACTGAAAATTGCTAATTTAGACTGAAACAGTCTTTTTAAAAAAGGGCGATTATTAGACAAATTTTTTTCACGCATAGAATAATCAAATAAAGTAAATATACTGTAGCATAAATTCAACTAATGGTCAATTTTTAATAACCCAAAATATATGCCGGCTGTCATGGCCCATATTAAATTCAAGCCTATTTTGTTCTAAACAAATTGTTTTCTACCTTTTAAAAGCTATTTGGTTTGAGCGCCGATGATTTAATAGTATCAAAGCGGCAACAATCACAAAAAAGGCGACAGAAATGAAAATCATCAAAACAACCCTGACTAAAGTCGAACTGCTGGCTGAAGCAGTTTCTTCTGATTTTCCCAGTGAAACAATTGTTTTCTTATAGACATTGGAAATTATAGTAAAATCAATCTTCTCGCTTCGGGCAATTAAATTATTATCTTTGTTGTATGTTTCCACCGAAAGGTTATGATCCCCTAGTGAAACTTTTTCGGTAATTTTAAATGTCCAAAAACCCTCATTATTGGCAGTGGTATTATAATTTTTATCATTATCTGCAATAATTATTTTTATCCAACTGTCCGGATCAGAAACACCCGAGACAACAACTTCTTCTTCATCAAAAAAAGTGAAAGTATCTTCTGTGTTTACCAATTCATTTTTATCGCCTTGCTGGAAGAATACGATGTTAGCGAACCGAAGCTTGTCCCATGACTGTTTTGCGTCCCGGAAAAAATTCTTTTGCTTCAATTCGTCTAAATTTATCACCCCGCCACTTTCATTGATTATCACATTGTCTTCAGCTGCATTTACGTGCTTATTTCCTGTGCAAAATAAAATTAAAATAAACGCCAGCAGGAGAAAAACATTTATGAATGATTTACGGAGCATATCCGTTTCTTGTTATTATATGATAATTATACACTTGAATTTATTTTAAAGCCAGACTTACTCAAAATCATCCATAAAAAATTCATAACCGCCAATTAAAGCAGGCGTGCTGAGCAGATACCAGATCAAAACGTCATCCAAGGGAAATGTTTGGCCCATAAATTTCATGGTTGCCAGATATTCTCCCGGCCACCACCAATGTCCAAGATGCATAGAAAGAGCCTCGTGCAAAAAAAATATCAGTCCAAAAAAAATCATTACTCCAAAGGCTTTTTTAATTAATCTTGGGCGTCTGCTGAAAATCAGCAATGAAGGTATGAGTAAAACAAATAAGGCTACTTTCCAATAATCAAGCGTGATGATTTCACGGTTGATAAATAAAAAAGAATAAATAAATGCGCTAAAAATCACATAAATTCCGATTAAATACTTCCAGCGGTTCGAAAATTTACTATCCGCATCATGATCGATAAATAGTTCATAAAAACTCAGCGGCCAGAAAAAATTAATAAAGGCATATAATAAATTTTCCAGGGGAGCAATGTCCATAATCCTTGGCAGTGTGGATTGCACGTCCCAGGCATTAGCCAGCCGGGAAATAATTTCTACCGGTACGGCGAATAAAATTGTAGTAATCAGCGAAAAAATCAAGACTTTTTTGCGTGACTGCTTCAGCCAGTAAAAATTTAGCCCTGCTGGTATAGCATAGACGATAAGAATATTCAACAGATAAGAAGGCCGCAAAATCAGAGTAACAATTATTCCCAAAACAAAGAAACTTATCAGGAGTGCAATTTTTTTTTGATTTTTATCTAATTTCATTATTTTTCTGATACTTCTATGTGGTATTATACCATAATTAGCCAAAAAATTCCGAAAAAATTGACATCCTATTACTATTGCTATATATTAATAAAAAAATCGGAGGATGCATGCTCATTACAGAAAAAATCAAGCGTAAAAAATTCCCCATACCTGAAGCCGGGGAATATATCAACATAACCTACCTGGGAACCCCAAAAAGGTCAGATGGACCGGCAAAAGGTCAGATAAAAACACGAGTTGTAAAAACGGTTGACCTGAGGCCCGGCAGAAAGTGCGAGGTCACAACCTTCGTCCCTGGTAGCCAAACAAGCGAGTCATACTGGCTCAATTACGTGCATGGCTACTGGGAGCACGCACGCGATCAATGCACAATATCCATTTCTGGAAAAGCTTGGGGTCTTTCGATCACTGAAAAAAATGCCCTGGCCAACTATGTGGACAAATATCATTAAACCTCGGAAAATGCAAATCCGAGGTTTTCTTATATAAAAAAGACCAGTAAGGGGGGTACTGGCCTTTTTTAATTGGATATTTAATTGTTAATTGTCATTCTTCTAAACGATTTCTCGTCTAGTCCCACTTCATATTGCTAATTCACTCTCATCATTCCATGCGTCCGGATGCCCATATAACACCTCGCCAAACTTGTGCAGATTTACTTATGAATTAGCCTCCATCAATCTAATACGCAATTGAATTAATTTAATTTCAGCGTAATTATGGCTTATTCATTTTTTATGGCCTGCACTGGCGAAATACGGGAAGCTTTTATGGCTGGGACGATAGATACTAAAATTGCTATGATTACCAATAAAGCCGTGTATACGCCAAACATTTCCCAGTCAATATGAGCGAATGCTCCGGCATTGGTTTTTTGTACCACCGCAAATGTTTCCTTAACAGTATTTATTATAAATGAATCAAACCACAGCTGTACGGGTTTAGCTATAATCAGCACTAAAATTAAACCTATTACCGCTCCGCCAATATATCCAATTAACGTATACATAATCGCCTGTGACATAAATAACTTCTTAATATCGCCTTTTGTTGCCCCTAAAGCGCGAAATACGCCGATTTCTTTACGGCTTTCAGAGACAAATTTACCCATAGTCAGCACGATTATCACGGCTGATAAAATAATGAACGCAACAGTGACAATTCTGGTTACATTATGCAGAGTATTCTGCAACTGAGAAAAAACTTCCTGATTGCTTAAATCCTGATAAGCATATCCGGCGGAATTTAAATCTTTCACAACCTGGCTACGATTGCCGATGTCATTAATCCTTATGACTATAGTATCGGATGAATGGACGGATTGATCAAAAACCGTTGAATCAGTATTAACTCCCGTTGCCGTGGCTGAACTGCCAAATACTCTTTGCTGAAAAGCGTCAGTATCCCCTTCCTGTCGTTCTGTCTGAATTACCAAGCCAGGGATAGTATAGCCTGTCTTGTCCGAACTACTATCTGCAGAGCCACTGGCAGATATTTCCGGACCACCCTGGCCGCCGCCCATCACACGAAAACCGCCGATGCCGCCAAAACCGCCTGATTGCAGCTGCAGTCCGTCATAGGTCATACCATAAAAAGTTGAATTCAGTGAATCAGCCGGTATCTCCGTATCAGTGCGTGCGTCCAGCTGTTTTTGGATATAGTTATTCATCAATTGGTTGGCAAAAGCATCAGGGATATAGCTGGCACGATTGCTTTCTGATTCAACAATACCAACGATCTTAAAAGTATATGTTAAGGGAGTGTTGATGGCATTATAATCCCAGTACTGGGAAATAGCAGACTGCCTGGCAGTTTCATTGGCCTGTTTCTGGTCAGCCGTCAATTTCCGGAACAGCACGCCAGTGCCGGTAAATTCCTGTTCATAGGTCTGGAGCGGATCAAGCCCTCCGAAAGAAATAGTTATTTCCTTGCCAATCAGAGAATTTTTATCATATGAAATTGCCTCAAATTTAAAAGGAGCTTGATTTTGAATTTCCTCCGGATTTACTCCGCGGCGCGTACCGCCGATATTAACAGTAATTTCATCCTGTCCGCCCCAATCTTCATAATTTTTTATAAAAGAATTAGCATTTAAAATTATTGGTATAGGCTCTCCTGCCGTATAGCTAAAATTTTGATCGGTATATTGCGCTGAAATCTGGTTATTCAAAGTCTGCAAATTATTTAAACTGACGGAAGTGCCGGAAAAAAGATCGTTAGTTTCAATCCGGCTAATAGGCACTGGCACAGTTAAAGCGGCTGATTCAACATTCTTGATTCCAGAAATTTTTTCCACATCAGAATCTGTATAATTGGTATCACCCCCAAACATAAATCGTATACTCTGGTTGCCTTGTTCGCTTTGTGTGCCACCGGTAACCTGTGCACTGGTCAGCTCAATCAGGCGCCCCGCTTCTGCCGCTGTACCGAATATTGTCTGTTTGGAAGCTGACATAATATTATTTGCTTGGCTGGAAACAATAAGTCCCATAGCCATTAAAAAAGTAACGGGAATAATTAGAAACATTGACTTGCCTTTATATTTTTTCAGTTTTTTAAAATTTATTCTGTTTACGTAGCTAAGCTTCATATTTTTTACTTATTTTTTTAATTTACCTTTATATAAATGCAAGACGTTCTTATAGCGACGCGCCATACTCTCATCATGGGTAATCATTAAAATACTGACTCCCTGCTTTTTAGCAATCTCATCAAACAATTCCAGAATATTTTCTGCGTTTGTCTTGTCTAAATTACCCGTCGGCTCATCAGCCATGATGATTTTAGGGTTATTAGCCATAGCCCGGGCAATAGCCACGCGCTGCATTTCTCCGCCTGACATCATGGCTGGCGTGTGATTAGTCCGGTGCTCCAAGTTTATCTGCTTAAGCAAATCCTCCGCTCTTTTGAAGGCTTTTTCCTGGCTCTGCCCGTCGAGCAATAATGGTAATGCGATGTTTTCTCTGGCTGTCAGGTAATCCTGGAGATTAAAAAACTGGAAAACAAATCCGATGGTTTTATTCCTAAAACTGGATAACTTATTATCATCCAGCTTATTGATCGGCTGCTTATTGATTATAACTTCACCGGAAGTGGGATAATCCAAGCCACCAAGCAGCTGAAGCAGCGTGGTTTTACCAGAACCGGAAGTACCGATAATAACCATATTCTCTTTTTCCGGTAAAGCAATAGAAATATTATCAAGAGCCAAGACTTTTGAATCGCCGTCTTGGTATTCCTTGGTTAGCCCCCTCGTCTCTATAATGTTTGCCATTTTTATATTTATTAAGTTATTATTAATAACCTCGGATGTCAGATTATACGCTAATTTGGGCGTTTTCTTTCACGAATCAATAATTGATTTAAAAAAACTTCTTTTCGAAGCTTTTATAGGTTTGATAAGAGAGGCAATATCACGCATATCCGGGTGGCGCTCTCTCAGCTCCGCCTCTCCTGTACTGCGCGTTTTGGCTTATTAAACTATATAAAAACGTTTCTTTATTAATATACGAATGTACTTCAATAGTATTAATATTCCCAATCAACCCTGTTGCGGAAAAAAACGGTTTTATTAGCAAAACATTTCCATTTTTATTAATATTAAGCTCCTCTTTGATTTCAATATTAGTAAATTCATTTTCATTACTATTACTTATTCCAGTATTATCAGTATCACCTAATAATGTTTCATCTGCTAATTTACCGTCATCATTTGTGTTGATTACTCCATTAAAGGTGATAAGCGATATAATTGCGAGAAATATGGCGATGACTAGTCCTGACATAAAATATTTTTAATTGTTAACCCAAATATTCATACGCCGGATGTTTTGATTTCTTTCGGAAAACAATAAAGATTGCTGATCATAGATGTAATCAGTTACATTTGTACGGCAGGCAAAAAGCCGCTTTCGCTTTACCCCGTATTAATCGTCTGTATTGCCTGATGACGAATTTGTGTTTTCGATTAAAAGCTGAAACTGAACCCTGCCAGGACCGATATAAAAAGGATATATTTTTTCCGCGTCAAAGATATTTTTACTCCCCTGCTCCATATCTCCGACAATTCTTACCTGCTCGCCTACCTCAATTATCAGCGGTGGAGGCGGGGGCATATAGTGAAGACCAGGCCGGACCACCCATTTCTCCCCGTAAAAATCCTGCAATTCAAACATGCCAACACCGCTTAGCATTGAAGTGATTTGGCCGCCTAAAAGTCCATTTTCCGGATGCACCCAGACTTCCCCTCGTTCATGCATCAGGACTTGATAAAACGGCAAGTTATCTCTGATAAAATAATGCACCCCAGGCCCCAGTCCGATCACGTAAAAAACGCCACCAAACACGATACTGACTATCATACTGCCGCCAACGAACCAATAAGCACGATATCTATATGAACTCTTGGTGTGGCGACCATTATAGTAAGCTAATAAAATAAATAGCCCCATGATAATAATCCAAATATAAGGCAGGGTATTTAATGTGTGCTGTAAAGGCGTCCTGCCCAACTCATTTAAAATCTCCCAGTCATCATTGACCAGTGCAAAAATAATTACCGAAAAAGCGACGCTGCCGATAATAGCCGAAAAAACAGCAGCTAGCCAAATTACGTACTGCCTCATCAGAAACTGCCACCGTGGTTTTGGCTTTAGCCCTTCCTGATTGATTGTTTCCAGAATTTTTTTGCTTAATTCAGACATATATTATAATTTAATATTTTCCTTAAGGGCAATCTCTTTCAGCTGCTTTTTCGCACGATTCAATAAAGTCGCCACGGTACCCATGGGTTTTTTTAAAATATCGGAAATTTCCTGGTAATCTTTTTCTTCTAAATATTTCAAAACAAGAACTTCGCGATATTTTTCATCCATCAATGACAATAAATCGTGTACCTGCCGGCTATTTATCTTCTGATCCAGTTCTGATTCTATATTGCGGCTCTCTTTGATTAATGTAAGCAATTTCTCGCCTTCTTCACCGGTTATTGTCTGCGGCCGCGCCTGGCTTTTCCGGAAATGGCTAATTACCATATTGTGGGCAATACGGTATATCCATGAAGAAAATTTCAAACTGACATCAAAATCATTTATATTTTTATATGCATTAATGAAAATTTCCTGGAGCAAATCCTCAATATCTTCTTTTGATGTTCCGGAAATTCTATAAATATAACGGCTTATCTTGCCTTCATAACGCTGCATTAAACAACCGTACCATTCAGCGTCTTTTAAGGTCAGCTTTATCAATTCTTCATCTGTCTTATCTTGGCAATCGCCATTGATAAACATAGCCTAGCCATACTAATTAGATGCTACGAATTATACCACATTTTTGTTTCATCATGGCAAAATAGAAGTTTTATAAACGATGCTGTGCTTTCTCATTTGTACGCAAAAATATACAAAACAAGCTCTAGCCTAGGGTCATAAAGACCCAGGGCTGAGCATGTATTTAATTGCTAGTTGCGAAGGAAAGCTTAGGGAGAGAAATGATTTTCTTCCTCCCAACTGTTATTTTGCGTCATCTTTATGTCGACGCTCGCCATTCAAAAATGTCTAATAACTCTAGGCTTTCCAATCAGTTAATACGCACGGATAACAAGAATATTTCAATAAATAAAAAAAGTGTTTAATCACCCTTCAATCATTTGGTTTATTTTGAAACCTACCCAAACTCCGATTATTCCGCCAATCGCGCTTCCAATAATTGATTGGAAAGAAAACATATCCTGATGCCACAGTGTCGGCAGATAGCTTCCGATGCTGGACCCGACAAACAGACAAAAATATATTACAAACTTACTGCCCATTTAATTTTATATTAATGACTGAATTTTACGCCACTGACAAAAATAATTCAACTATTACACTTGACATTAAAATAAAAAACTGCTAATTTTAGTTAATTATATCGCTGTTTTCATCTCAAGGAGGATGTTATGGCACCATGCACTTTGGATAAATACGAAACTGGCGGAGTTGTCGTTATCACTATCGATGGTACTATGGAATACGAAAACGTGGTTGGCGTCGGCGATTACATTAAGGCAGTATTATCAGCAGGAACAAAAAAAGTCATCGTTGACTTAGGCACTACGACACGTGCTAACTCAAAAGGCCTGGGCTCTCTGATATCCGCTAAAAAAGCGGCTAATGAAACAGGGGCGCAGATAATCCTGCTTAATCCCAACGCTAGTGTTGAACAATTGCTAGTAACCACTCAACTGACTCAGATCTTTCCGATTCACCATGCTACCGTTGAAGAAGCCATTAAGTTATTCAAGTGATCCAACTTACGGGGCTGTCTGCTCCAAAAAAACCGGACTTCCGCAAATCCGGTTTTTCTTTTTTAATTTATTTTATCGGCGCTGGTTGAATTTCAACAGGCGAAGACGACGGAGTATCGCTTCCTATTACCTGGCCATCGTCACCCAAGCTAAAAAATTCTTTAACCAGTGGCACTATCACCTGCTTTTTATAGGCAATTTCTTCTGGCGCATTCTGCACCGGGAAAATATATGCCGGCACTAAAAACTCCTGGTATTGAGAATCCTGATAAGTAGAAACGCTGACAAAACCCAGAGCCGGAGCTCCGAGAGTTACATCGACAGTTTTTGCGGAATCGGCTGATTCATAAGAGTACAGCCCGCCTTTTTGCGCCAGCGCCAGAACAGCATTGACATCAGTTTGCGCTGCATAAGACGAGCTTTGATATTGCTGCGCCTGAAGATTAGCCACGCTGGTTACGCGCTGATTTAAAATATTTATACTGACCCATAGGCCAAGCTGTTCACCAGATGCGCTGTATACTTTCCTGCCATCGATCACCAGCGGATAGAGCGCCTGAACTGTATCCGGCAGGTAGCCAACCTCCTTAACATTGCCGGTCATCCAGGTTTTCATAATTTCTGGCGTACCGTATGCCTGACGGCTGATAGCATGATCCTGCAGAAAAGAATTTGCAATGCCAATCAGCGTATCATCCGAGGGGATATCCCCGGCTGTTACAGCCCGCTGCTCAAGGCAATCATCGCCGGCGCATTTTGAATCAGTCGCCTGATCCCAGACCTGACTGATTATAATAGACCCGGACATCAGGCTGACATCAACATTGTAACCGTTATCCCCGCTTTGTTTCATGGTAAAATTTTGAAGCTGAAGATCTTTAAAAGACGGAAGATTAACTAGACCAAAACCTAAGCTAGACAGCGTCTTAATAATGTCAGAACCAGCTGTCTGGCCGGATTGCCGCCTGAGGACATCCATTTTAGCATCCTGAATTTGCAACGGCGCACCTTGATAAACATAACGATAGTTAATGCTCTCGGGTATCGGCATGATATCAGGCACAGCCACACCGGATGAATCGCTGGCTTCGTCTGTCTGGGACGTATCTTTCGTAACCAAAGCCATGGCTCCGCCGCCACCGCGGCCGCTTTCTGGCACAGTCGGCGACGTTAAATTTAACAATGAAAAATCACCAAATGCTTCCTGGCCTGTTTTCGCAATCTTCAGTTTGCCTGAAGCTATACCAGTGCCAGAGCTATTTATGTCATTTACTCCTGTCTGATTAATAAGCACCACTACTACTGCCGCAGTAATACCTACCAACGCCAGTGAAGCGGCCAGCCACCGTGGCCTGAACAGCCGTAATTTACTGCGATAAATACCACGCGCATCCTCTGCTGCCAGCGGTTCTTTGCCTCCTGCTGTCCGCATGAGCTTAGCGCGTAATTCATTCCGGAATGTCTGATCAATTCTAACCAGCGGCTGTGTCTTGATTATTTCTGTTAAAATGACTCTTAATTCTTTTTCATGATCGCGAAAACCAGGCTCCAGGTCATACAACTCGATCAAAATTTTTTCAATATTTTGTGTCATAGTTTTGATAAAATAATTAATAATGCTATGGCTATTGCCAAGGTCAATTCTTGGCGCAGTTTATGGATTGTCCGGTAAAAAATCATTTTGCAATTCGCCGGTGTTTTGCCGATTATTTCGGCAATTTCCTTATATGTCAATTCGTCCCATATTTTCATGATTAACAAATCGCGTTGTTCCGTATTAAGCAAATTCAAATGCCTGATTACTTTTTCAAGCAGATGCCGGTCGGCGGATTGTTCATAAAGGTCGCCATCCATAGCCAGTGACCATTGGCTGTCAATATCTTCATGATCACGCTTAGTCCGGTAGTGGTCGATTACAGTATTACGTGCAATACTGTATAGCCAGGAGGAAAAAGCGCCTCTCGTCTCATCATAAGAATTTATACGCTCCAGGGCTTTGAGAAAAATCTGGCTGACCAGGTCTTCGGCAATTTCACGATGCATTGTCCGATAAAAGACAAAGCTGTAAATTTTTTCAATATACGCTTCATAAAGCTCGGCGAACTGCTTCAAATCGCCGGCCTGACACTGCCTTATTATTTTGTTTTCGTTTTTAACCATGGTTTTCTACTATATACTACGAAAAACCTGTTATGTAGTAACATTTCAAATAAAATATAGTTTGGATTATTAATCTAAATTAAAAAAAATCAAGAGGATTATACCAGCCAGCCAATTCTTCTTTTGTACTGACATAGCCTTTTAAACTCAAGGCTGCTCCTTTCAGCATAGCCAGATGCAAATGTTTGCGTTCGTAATCAGTTTGAGAAGTATAGCCTTCGCCCAATACTCCGATTTGCTGGCCTGTAGTTACCGCCGCATCCCTGGGCAGCAGGCTGGACGGCTGGAGGTGGCCATAGACGGTCAAAATCTCTTTGCCATCAATCAAATGCCTGATAACTATTACTCCGCCGTAACCGCTGGCCGTGCCCGAATAAACCACCTGCCCGGGTGCTATGGCTTTTACCGGCACCTCGCCGGTGACATCGGTAAACTCCGCGTCCGCTCCGGTATGATACCCGGTAAACTTCTCCGGCTGCACGGGCGAATTCTGCGGAGTGATATAAATGCCGAATGGTTTCAAGGTAACTCCCTTTACGAAATCCGGTACCGGCTCGGTTAGTTTTATTTTCTGGCTGGTGCTTGTAGAAATATTTTCATTACTAACGATATTATTTACATTTAAACTGTTTACCTTATTATTTTGCGATGAATTAATATTTTTATTAGCAACAGTCGTACCTGATTGATTATTTTTAAAATATATTACGCTAAAAATCACGATTATAATAAGGGGTAAAAAAATTATTAATAATGTTTTATAGTGGCTTTTCATTAATAAATATCTTAACTGTTTGATTTTCCCATAGGTTTATTCTAATTCTACTTCGTTTAAATAGCAATTATAAATAAAAAAGCGGCATCCTCTCCTGAGAATGCCGCCTATATTCAGTTAAAGATTAAAACCGGAAAATGGCGTTCAGCGCTCCTCCCTCAAGCGCCACCCGGTTGAAATGTACCGAACCGATGAAGTCAAGAAGTTTGACTTTGCTGACCGGCCGGGCCAGGCCCATACCCAGACTAACGGCATGCGTCGCGTGACCCAGGCTCACCCGTTTATGTTTCCTGGTATCGAAGGTAATGTCCTCCATATAAGAATATGTATACCCGATACTTGGATCAACCAGGCGCCGGTATTTCCAGCCTAAGGCTGTGTAATACACTGAACCCTCAAAACTGTGATTGGTAAGCTGGTCGGTGATATCAATGCCTAAATAGAAAAGATCCCAAGAAAATCTGCCGTTTTCGTTAGTGCGCTGGTTTATCACCCTGAGGTCAAAAGATTGGTTATTCACTACCCTAGCTGGAGTCAATAAAGAGCGGAATCCAGAAAACTGCAGCACATTAATGACATCAATAGGAAATCCGTCACCGCCCAAAGCGCCCATGCCCATAAAATACCTTGAGCCCGGCTTAAGGCAGTATTTGTAGTACATCGACGGCGCCCACTCGCCTTCACCCGATTTCGGCCAGCCGAACGAGACGGTCCAGGCCCGGGTATCCTTATCCCAGGAAAGCGAATCTGCGCGGCTGCTGACTGCCAGACCAAGCTGTTTGCCTTTGATAGACATGATGCCGCCAAAAATCCAGCGATCATTGAAACGGTGAATTTCATCCGATCCCTGCATGTAGCGCTTGGCATAACCGGCGAACAACTGGCTAAACAGTAGTTTTTTCTGCGCTGGCTGGTACCTGGCCAGCAAATAGTAAACTTCCGGATTGTGCCTGAAGAAAATTTCCATACCAGTTTCCAGGCGGATTTTCTTCGATGGATTGACTTCGGCATACATTCCACCGGCTTCTACGGTAGAATCTTTGTTATCAATCCAGGTGTTAAGCACTCCTTTAAGTTTGAGCCAGCGGGCAGCCGGAATCATCACTCCCAGAGATTTCTCGGAATTGTTGATTTCCAGCTTCTCCATGTCAGCGTTATTGAAATTATTGACCGTCAGTCTCAGGCTAAACATCGAGTAATAGCCTGAGGAAATAGACAAGTCGATAATTCCCCTGTTCAGCGGCCCAAGCTTGGCATCACCCAAATAGCGCTGGCTGTGCTCGGATGTCAGCCACAGCTTGTACACTACAAATCCCGCGCCATTCTGGCCCAGGGTAGTTGACGCTGAGATCAGGATAATCGAAAAAACCACCGCGAAAAAACCGAAATACCGTTTCACGTTTCCTCCTGTTTGTGAAAGATTTTATATCAAGGTTCTTTATTTATTTAATGAAACTTAACAATCTTTGGCAAAATAGTCAAGGTAAATGGTGAAAACTTATTTATTAAATAATTTACTGATCATAATCCTGACTGCAAAGGCTATCATTACACCAAGAAAAAATCCGCCCAGAACGTCCGTAGGAAAATGCAACCCCATATAAACCCTGCCAATCGCAATTAAGAATATGTAAAGCCATAAAAATGTTCTGTATTTTTTTGGAATAAAGGGAGCCGTAACTAGTGCAAGAAACGTAGCTAAAGCTGTATGGCCTGAGGGGAATCCCGGATCCGAAATGCCGGTTCCTCTGACAATTACATTCTCAATCAAACCTGAAGGCCGTGGACGATTAATCAAAATTTTTAAAAGCTCCGTAACCAGACCGCTCAAGATACTGCCGATGAGCACTGAGTAGAATAGCTTTTTACTTTTAATAATGATACTGAAAATGCCAAACATCAACGCGCCTAAAGCGGAACCAAGCAGCATAAATATTACGGCAACTTTACCTAAATTAATGGATGTGCCATTAATAAAATGAAAAATTGAAATTTCCGCACTGCTTAAGTGACGCGTGTGGGCGATCAGTACTAATACGATAAAAAACATCGCAGCCGCAATCAGCGTGGCAATTCTAAAATACCAGCTTCCTGATTTTGCTAATTTATTCGGGATGTTTTGCATAATCTTATTATACTATTATTTCATTATAAATCTATTTTTATATATTCAACCTATGATTTTCAAATTAAATGAATATTAACTAAAATAAAAAAGGCCGTTTCTCTTAATAATTAAGAGGCGTGCCTTGGTCTTCCCGTTGTGCCAGTCAAATTACATCCATGCGCTGCTGCTGATCATAGTCAAATTCGATCCAAACGGTTACTGAACCATAATCAGTCGCATAGTTAAACTGCCTGTTATTTTCGTGAAGCACGAAATCTGCTCTACACGCAATTTCATATTCATTGGAAGTATATGACTCTAGTCGCTCCCACGTCTCTTGCGCATTCTTTACAGCGCTATATGCGCTGACAGTCATGCAATAAATCCAGGCATCCATCGGCAATTTGACAGAATCTGGCATCAGGCCTTGCTCCAGTGAGAGCGGTATTTTATCGTAAGTCGGACACCCGAGCAAATTGCCATTTTCATAAACGCATTGTGCGTAGCCGTCAAGTTCGGAAACGGCATAGAAAACACTGACGTGCTTCTTGGCAAACATAGTGTCCAAAACGACATCCACGGCAACGGTTACCTTGATTCTGCGGACAAAATCCATAATGGTATCCTGAAACTCACGGCTGAACGAAAGCTGATGAGGCATTTCAGAGACAACTGCCAGAATTTTCTCCACATTTGGATCTGCCGTCCGCTGATTACAGCCGATAATAACAATGGCCAAAATAATAGCCGCGATGAAAAGGTACTTTTTCATTAATCCCTCCAGTTTTCCTCTTTTGTTTTGGTTAATTTAGCCATTATATAAATTTTCTTGTTGAAAGTCAACCAAAAAAGCACGATAATATTATTTATAGCGCTGTGATTTTTATTACCGCTGACCAGCTAACTGTCCGCAGGCGGCGTTAATTTCATGGCCGAAACTGAAACGCTGGGTGGTGGGAATTCCGGCGGCTAACAAAACGCCCATGAATTGGCTGATGGTTTTATTATCCGAAGACTGATATTTTCCGCTGGTTTTATTGTATTTAATGAGATTAACCAGATATAACGGATGGGAGAGCAACTCAGCTAATTCTCTGGCACATTTTTCCGAATCATTAATGCCGCTGATCATTAAATATTCAAACATCACCCTTCTCGGGTTATTCTGCAAATATTTATTTACCGCTGACAATAAATCTTCTATTGAATAAGTTTCATTGATAGGCATCAGCCGCGAGCGCAATTTGTCATTCGGTGCGTGCAGGGAGATAGCCAAATTTACCTGGAAATTTTCTTTGGCGAATTTTTCAATGCCCGGCACGATGCCGGACGTGGAAACTGATATTTTCCGCGCACCAAGATTAAAAGCTTCAGGATCATTTAAAATCCTGATGGCCGCGATGACATTTTCGTAATTCAGAAAAGGCTCCCCCATGCCCATAAAAACTACATTGGTTACTTTTTCGTTGTTTGCCTTCAAAATCCTGGCAAAATAAATCACCTGTTCAATTATTTCAGTGGCGTTTAAATTACGCTGAAAACCCATGGCTCCGGTAGCGCAAAAAATACAGCCCACCGGACAACCGGCCTGGGAGGAAACGCAGACGGTATTGCGGCCGTCGTTATGGCGCATCAGGACTGTCTCAATATTTACGACATCGTCCAGTTTAATCAGAGCTTTAATAGTTTGGCCGCCGACAGAAATTTTTTCTGTGGCTTTTATTTCCAGCGAGCAGACTGCCTGTAGTCTTTGCCGTAAATCAAGCGGTAAGGTTGTTGCCTGTTCCCAATCGGAAATAAATTCCTGATAAATGGCTTTCTTTGCCTGCTTAATGCGGTAAGGTTTTTGTTCCTGGAGAAGTAAGTTTAATTTATCTAAATTCATAAAAATATTTAATACTAATTATGCTCTTTGAATTGCAGATAATCATTCAAGGAAATTTTAACGCTTTTATACCAAACGGACTTATGTACCGAAAAAAACTTCAATATTGGCAGTAAAAAATTTATGTACTTTTCGGAATTATCTGCGCCCAGCCATTCATAAATGCCCATATAATTCTTGCTCACTGGATCAACCATCCAGAGCTTTACTTTAAATCCCGCAAAACCGCACCAAAAAGGCGTAGTCAATACGCAAACCCGCTGGAAAAACCAGTGGAGCAAATTAATAGCGCCGATGATTTTCAGGCGAAAACCGATAACCAGAGTAACTGTCGATCCCCCGTTCGGCTTGAGACTTACTGTTTCCCTGAATACCTTATAACTGCCCGCCTGATCAATTTTAAATATTTTCCCCAACCGTTCCCGCCTTAAACGAATCGAACTGGCTGCCAAGCCGGGAAATTTGATTAAAGAAAATAATGCTAATTTTAGCATAATAAGTCTAAAAATGATTGATTGTATTTTATCAGATTTTCAATTAAATTACGAGATGCGCGTAAATATTAAAATTATTCAGAAAAAACCATTAAAAAATATAAATGCTAATTGATATAAATTCTTTGAGAGGAATCACTTGCCATTTTTACTTAATTGGGTGATAATATTCTCGTAACTTATTTAAAAAAATCATAAAACTTATGATCCAGCAAATACTAAAAAGACAGCCAACACCTCAGGTAGCGCAACTTGAATTCGTTAATAAGAATTCGATAATTTTGCAGATCAGTATTTTATTGCTTTTGCTTTTTGCCACCAGCTTTTACAGTTATATTTTATTTCACACCTTGGTGGAATTCGTTATTGCCCTGCTTAGTCTGGCAATTTTTATAGTCGCCTGGAACGCCAGGCATTTTTTGGAGAATGACTATTTTCTTCTTATCGGGATCGCCTGCCTTTTCACCGGCGCTTTGACTATTATTCATTCCTTCGCTTACAAAGGAGTAAATATTATTAATACCGGCGGAGACGCCAATCTGGCCACTCAGCTTTGGGTAGCCAGCCGTTTTATTTTTAGCTTCACCTTTCTGACAGCCACGCTATTTATCGGTAAAAAAATAAAATGGAGTCTGACCTTCATCATATATTTCTTAGTTTTTCTGGTGCTATTAATGTCAATATTCAGCTGGCATATATTCCCTGATGCCTATCTGGCAGAACGCGGCCTGACTGATTTTAAGATTATAAGTGAATACGTTGTCATTGGAGCATTTGCCTTGTCATTATTATTAGTATATTTAAAAAAGGATAGATTCGATAAAACCGTTCGTCAGCTGATAATGTGGTCACTGGGCTTCTCTGTAATTTCTGAAATTTTCTTCATTAACTATTTTACAGTCTATGATATATTTAACCTGCTTGGCCACCTGACTTATATGGTTTCTATTTTTTTACTGTACGTAGGAATGGTGCAGATAGCTTTGATGGACCCTTATCGTCTGATGTTCAGAAATCTGCGAAACAGCGAACGCTGGCAAAGACGCCAAAAGGATTTTACCAGGACAATTATCAATAACAGCGCTGATGCCATATTGGCTTATGACAAGGAATTACGCATTACTCTCTGGAACCCCAGCATGGAACGCATAACTGGTATTAAAGAAAAGGACGCTCTTGATCGTCAGGCTTCCGAGCTTCTGCCATATTTGCGGGAAATCGGAGAAGAATCAAAATTAAAAGAACCGCTGGCTGGAAAACAAGTGCATACCACCAACCGGCCTTTTTATATTCCTACAACAGGAAAACAAGGCTATTTCGAGGGCTATTACCGACCATTAACGGACGAAAACGGTAAAATTGCCGGTGGCCTGGCCTTTATCAGAGATATAACCAAAGCTAAGGAAATTGAACGCGCCAAAGATGAATTCGTCTCCCTGGCTTCCCACCAATTGCGTACTCCGCTGGCCTCAATCAGCCTTTCTGCGGAATTGCTTTTGCGCCAGATAGCCGGTGCCACCGATGAACGCCAGAAAAAATATCTGGAAGAAATTTACCGCTCATCGCAGGGTATGTCAGAATTGATCAGAACTTTGCTGAATGTTTCACGGGTTGAATTGGGTAACTTGCCTTTTAAGCCTGAAAAAATAAATATCATTGATTTAGTAAATGCTCTTCTTGGTGAGCTGACAGGCCAAATCAGCAGAAAAAAACTGGTTTTATGCACTGATTATGACCATCAAATGCCGGTGTTAAACTGGGATAAAAATGCTTTAAAAATAATTTTCGAAAATCTGCTGAGTAATGCCATCCATTACACGCCGGCAAACGGCCGCATCACCGTCAGTATTCACAAAAAAAATAACGAGCTGACAGCCAGCGTCACGGATACGGGCATCGGCATACCCGACAAAGATAAAAAAAATATCTTTTCCAAATCGTTCCGCACCAGCATTTCTAAAGAATTAACCCCTGACGGGAACGGATTAGGTTTATATATGATCAAAAAAATTGCAGACCATTTCGGCGGACGGATTTGGTTTAGCTCAATAGCCGGTCAGGGCACGACATTTTTCGTCAGCCTGCCGCTGGAAGACAAAAAAACGGTGCAACCACCGTCGGCGCCGTTATAAGACCTATTGTAATCAGGTTTATTCGTTCAAACGATATCCTATGCCGCGCACCGTCTCAATCACGGTGGCTTTTGTATCACCCAATTTTTTTCGTAAATTAGTGACGTGCACGTCCACGATATTGGAAAAGGAATCAAAAGCAAAATCCCAGAGATTTGAGATAATCTGTTCGCGATTGACCGCCTGGTTCTTGTGCCGCATCAGATACTCAAGCAAACTGAATTCTTTCAATGTCAAAGCGATTTTCTTGCCATCTTTTACAACTTCGCGGGTTGTCGGATTTAATCGTATATCGCGTATTTTTAATTCCGGGGGCAGGGTTTCCTTCGGACGCCTGAGGATAGCTTTTATCCTGGCTAATAATACTTCAAAGGAAAATGGCTTAATCAGATAATCGTCTGCTCCGGCATTCAGGCCTTTTATCACGTCATCCGGACTGTCTTTGGAGGTTAATATTAAAATCGGCGTCATAATATTATCAGCCCTAGTTTCGCGGCATACTTCAAAACCGTCTTTTTTCGGCAGCATTATGTCCAGAATGATAAGATCATAGCTGGCATGGTGGAACTCAATGCGCGACAAACCAGCCTCGCCATCAAATACAATATCGGCAGTAAAGCCTTCGGCGTTCAGGCCGTCTTTTATTAGGTTGGCTAAATTTTCTTGATCCTCGATAATTAATATTTTCATATGAATAATTATAGTATTCTAAGCCATAAATAACAAGCTATCAGGTCTTAATATAAATTTAATATAAGACCGCTATAGTTAAGTCATCTAATGGCAAAAAGGCAATTTATTTAAAAACGTAGGGAAAACCAGGCTTAAAAATTGTCCACAATCAAATACACTATTAATAATAAAATATAATAAAATGATTTCCAACACCATAGCGCAAAAACAGTCAAACATTAGCCAAATAGATACAAACAAAGGTAATTTTTTTGCACTTGCGATCAGCAGACCATCCTACCTATTGGAATTTTTTAGAGCTGCACTGGCCTCATTGGCAGTAATATTTCGATTTTTCTTAATTGATAGCGCTAGACAGCTGGGAACATTCATTAAAACAATCTGGATCGCGCTATTTTCCCTGCCGATCGTGGCTTCACTTGATTTTGTGCTGGTAAAAACGTTAATACGTGAGAGAAAAGAACCAACAACGAATTTATAATTAACCATTTAATATTAAAGAGGTGCAATAAATATATGAACACAAGCAACTTTAATCAATTTACTACTGTAATAAACCGCGAAAAAACCAACGATTTGACCGATGGGCATCATGCTAAAGCGGATGTCAGTAACCTGAACATCGGACGGAGGATTGTCGGCCATTTTTTCGACGTCATAACCGCGAAAAAACTGGTTACCGCTTTTGACAACAATTATCAATTACCGCGTAATGCTAAAATCAATATTTTAGTTGACGACGGTAAAGTTACGCTGCATGGAGAGGTCCCGGATAGAAACGCATTTTTAGAGGCGTATAATACCGCTCTACGGGTAGTCGGAATGTCCAGTGTGCGCAACCGACTGAATATAGCGAATTAAATAATTATCTATAAACTAAATTATATATGATCACGCAAAAAACATATTCCGCTTACCAGCCAAAAGAATTTGTCGACGGCATATTTAACAAAAGGCAAAACAAACCGGCTGGCCGTTATCAATGGTCAAGGTTTAAAGCCGAACTGCTCCGCAAACCAAAGGTAGATGGACTCGATATCGCTTTGGAAGAGCTGATGTATGCCGAAAACGTTTATATACCGAGAAAAAAATAAAATGTCAAAAAAATGAAGAATCGCTTTGCTGTTTACTGTATAATAAATTTGCGGCGTTCCCGCTGATATGCCAGATTGAAGAGCATCAGCAATAATATCATAATAAAAGCGGTTAGCCCCATAACTGGGATGGAAATATATCCGAACCGCTGTATTATGACGTCTTCGCAGGAAACGCCCAATGATGACAATGAACAAAAACCAGAAGCTGGTTTGAAAGTCTGCAAATAAATATTATAGGCGGTTATAATTACGCCCAAAGCAGAAAGGATTATACCGTAATAGGCGGCAATTTTATCTTTTTTCCACCAGGCGACGGAAAAAATAATCAGCATAGGAAACATCGCGATGCGTGCCAGCCAACAAAGCTTGCAGGGCTCGAGTTTGGCTGCCTCGGATAGGAATAGGCTGCCTACCACAGAGGCAAAAGTTATTAATAATGCCAGGATAATGGCCTGCTGACCAATAAAATCCCTGATAGCTTTCCACTGTTTTCGTCTGTATAATGCCAACATTCCAGCTACTAGGCAGAATAAAATAAAGACTTGCCCAACGATGGTTAAGACCGACATTAAATCAATTATTGCCAGATTAAATGATGACATAAATAATATATTAATCCCCTGCTTTAAATTATAACGGGTTAATTGGGATATTTTAATTATAACAGAAAATGCAAACTATTAAAGAAGATAATCATAAAGCGCACCCGGCTGTCCGAGTGCGCTCTTTTTTATATTTGAAATTATTATTAATATTTTTACTCCTCCCGCAAGGCGACGACAGGATCAAGCCGGGCCGCGCGACGAGCCGGAAAAAACCCGGCCAGCGATGAGAAGAGTATGGAGAAAACTACGGCACCGAGCCCTAGCCACCACGGCACGCCGACGGTCAGGAAATCACCGCCACCATTTTTATTTGTATAGTAGGAAACGATTTGCCCGATAACCAGCGTCCCGACATATCCGAAGAGCAGGCCGACGATACCGCCAAAAAATCCGATGACCGCCGCTTCATAGGTGAAGAGTTTCCGTACATCGCGATCACGGGCGCCAAGCGCTTTCAAAATACCGATTTCCTTGGTGCGCTCAAGCACCGCCATAAACATCGTATTGGCTACGCCAAGCGAAGCGACAAGCAGGGCGATGCCGCCAAGCACGCCAAGCACCGCCTGCATAATGGCATAAACTTTGGCAATTGATTTGACGATGTCGCCGAGAGTCTCAGCCCCATATCCTTTCGCTTTGATAGCAGCCTGGACAGTATTGACTGTCCCGCTTCCATCGGCGCGTACGGTTACTGAATCATACAGCGATGGCACTGCTTTTGACACCTCGGTTGAATAAAGACCCTTAAGCATGGCAATCGCGGTTCCGTCCGGAAGCGCTGCGTTGCTCGCCTGAAAAGAGGTAGTCTCCGCTGCAAACACCCCCACGATTGTAACAGTGAATTCTTTCTGGGTTACTTCACGCTGCGCTTGTCCGTTTCCTCCCTCTGCATATCCGCCGAGCGTAAAATCCTTTAAAACTGCTTGCTTGCCTACGGCCTGTGAAATATCGGTAAACCCAAGCGCTGTCGCCATCGCCGCCGGTATCACGATTGACTGTTCATCATCTGTCTCCAGATACCGTCCAAACTTAACCTGGTCTTTTGGCGAAGCATTCATATAGGCCACAGGCGGCTGGGCCTGACCAAAAAAAATCGCGCTCTTGCCGTCAACTAGAATTTCACCACCAAGCGATATCTTCGGAAATACAGCAGACACATGTTCAATACCGCGAAGTTCTTCAATAGTCGCATCATTCAATGGCTTAATATCTTTTTTTACGTATGATGGCCCCATCTGGAAAGACATCTGGCCGGAAGAACTATCGCCGGAAACAGTAATCTCCTCTGCCTGGATAAAAGTGCCGAGCTGGTCGGTGGTTGATTTCTGCAAGCTAGCGGCGAAGGCCACCAAAATCACAATAGCCATCGCGCCGATGGCGATGCCGAAGGAGGTCAGGAAAAAACGCAGTTTCCGGCGGCGTAAATTCTTAAGGGCCATTTTAAGGTTGGACAAAGTGCTTAAAATGCCGACACGTCCTGTTGAACCTGGTTTTTGTTCAGTCAAACGCTTGATTTCCTCGTTCTTCACCACCGCCCCATCCAGCATAGTAATGACCCGATCCGCGTATTTGATATATCTGTCATTATGCGTCACCATAATGATCGTTTTTCCGTGCTGGTGCAGCTTCTCTATTATTTCCATGATCTCATCGCCGGTCTTCGTGTCCAGATTGCCGGTCGGCTCGTCACAGGCGATAACGCTGGGATTAGTAATCAGCGCCCGGGCAATGGCCACCCGCTGTTGCTGCCCGCCGGATAGCTTGGCCGGCGTGCTCTTCATCCGGCTGATCAGGCCGACCATTTTAACCACCTCCGCTACGGCATTATCCGCTTCACGGTCGCCCACTCCCGCCAGCTTAAGCGGCAGGGCGATATTATCATGCACGCTCATTGTATTTACTAGCTGGTACTGCTGGAAAATCATGCCCACGTTCTGGCGCCGGTAGGCAGCCAGCTGGTTAGATTTCATTTCACTTAAGTCCTGATTATGTATGAATACCTTTCCCGACGTCGGCCTGTCCATGCCGCAGAGAAGATGCAGGAATGTTGACTTGCCGCTGCCTGAAGGGCCGAGGATGACGACAAATTCTCCGTCTTTGATCGTCGCTGAAACGCCGGCGAGTGCGTGCACAATCTGGTCTTCTAAATGGTACTCTTTTTTGACGTTTTTAAATTCAATCATATTGATTTTATTAATTATTTACGTAAAGTATATTTTACACTTTTTTTGATATCTCCGCAATCGTGCCATTTTATTATTAGTTTGCTAAATACAATAAAAAAACCGTTCGCTGCTGCAACATGCAACAGACGAACGGTTAGCTTAGGTTTAAGCTTGAACCGGAATCATTTCTTGTCCGGAATGGCAACTATGCCCACAACTTCAACGCGAGCTTTCCTGGCAAGACCTGCTACCTGGTAAGCGACGCGTGGCGGAAAGCGTTTGCCGAAAACCTTAGCATAAGCGGCATCAATTCTCGGCATCAAGCCAAAATCGCAAGCAACAATCAATTCGATGCGGCAAATATCCTCTTTACTTCCGCCAGATGCTTCAGCCAGACGTATGACATTGATTACGGCCAGTTCCACTTCCTCTTCAATGGCACAGGCCGGATCAATCATCGACCCATCCTGATTCATAGCCAGTTGACCGGCTAAAAAAACCAAGGTGCAATTTGATGGGACAACCCAAGCCTGTGAATAGCTACCAACTGGTTGGGCTACTTCAGATGTTGACAAAGGCCCAGAAATCGAGAGTGACATGAATTTCCTCCTGAAATCTACAGGTTTTAAGTTTATTATGGTTTACGGAATTTATAATATTTTAGCATAGCGACCCATATTGTCAAATAAAACTTTACGGCCTATCCATCACCTTTTTAAAAACCAAAAGCACACTCGACTTACCAAGTGTGCTTTTATAATGTTTTGCAAATTTATTTTGGCATTGACGATTTTTTGCAGCACTTCATGGCCATGCCTGCAATCACCGCGAGCAAAACGACGATTATGCCAATCAATACGTAGGCCAAGGTATTGCTCTCTTCAGTATCTTCTGTTTCAGCAGTTGAATTAGTGTTTGTTGCCGCAGCGGTGTTGGTATTTCTATTCAAATTCTGATTGGCATTAGTATTATTGGTTGCAATGAGGTTCGGTGTTACATTGGTGTTAGTAGCCGCGGTTGTGCTGTAGAGCCTGACCGCGCCAGTACCACCCGGTTTCAGGCATTGGTAAGCGGTAGCGATCTTGGTGGTGTAAGTACCGGCTGGAAACGCTTCATTAATTGTGTAATCAGCGTTGCACCAGCTGGTCTGATACGGATCGCAGGAGCTGCGGGTGGCCGTAAATGTTGCAAAAGCCGCACCATCTTTAGTGACGGTTACCGGCAGTTCGGTTTCCCCGGTCTGCCATTTGTACCAGAGCTGAATCTTACTTACCTGCAATTCCTCGGTCAGCGACCAGGTGGAAGTGTCAGTCAGGCTGCAGGCGCCGATATAATTGTCCGTGGAATCAAAAACCATGACTTCCGCGGTATTCGTCTGCGCCGAAGCCAAATTTGGGACTACGGCTAAAACAGCCAAGAGCCCGGCAATCGCCAAAAATTTTTTCATAAGCTTTTCTTATTTAATAATTAACTCTAATTTTATTATAGCTAAATAATTTATAAAGGTAAATAATTGATAGACATAAAAAAGAGGGGTGGCGAGTCCCTCAATTGTTCAAATGAACTTATGGTCGTATTGGCTGGATGGAAGAAAAATGAGTCTTTACCACAATCGCGCGATGCGCCAGTACCGAAATAGTCCTATTCAGCGCCTCGCGTGATCCAAGGCGATGTCCTTCAACGACAGCCGTTGGTTCAATTAGCTCCCCTTCCTTCAAATCAAATGCATCACGATGAGCATTAATGAAGTTAATTACCGCCTCCTCGACTGAACTGCCAATCTCTGATTGGCTCTGGTCGCCGCCACAGATCGCAACCTGATAATCCCCCGAGGGACTGATTGACACCTGAATCGAAATTTCCCTTTGTTCCACTTTCTACCTCTCTTCTTTGAATGTTTTGGTGGATTGGTTTACCTTTAGATTAAAAAATAATAACAAACTCTGATGCTACGGTCAAGGTGTTAAATAAATAAACAGTTTATTATTTACCAATACGTACTTATTCTTTTTTCTTTTGGCTGGCTTTGGACAGGAGGAAAATAAAGCCGCCGAGCATCAGCAAAAACAAGCCAATCCCAACGGGAGATCCCCAGCCGAGCACGGAATAAATGTCGCTCATATTTTTAATATTAATTATTACTTAATACCTTTGCAGGTTTTGGGATCAACATCCGCATAACCTAAATACGAGTCCAGCGGGTCAGGGAATATCCCGATTTTATAAACCTGGAGCTGGCTGTCAACATGAAAACAAGTGGCCTGCGCGATTGGCAAGCCGCTGCCTAATACCAGATAGGCAATATATAAATCGTCGCCATCCTGAATCTCTTTTACTTTATTTCCGGCGAAGCTTACCTGATTCTCAAAATTCCTGAATTCAGGATACTCATTTTCAATTTGATCGCGCTGGGACGCGGCAACGGTTTGAGCGGAGTTTGAATTGTTCGAATTCGAGAGCCGGCCCGACCGGTAAATGGAAAAAATAAACAAGCAGGCAGCTGCTAAAGCAAAAATAACGAAAAGAATCACCCACCAAAAACGCTTAAAGATTGTTTTGTATCGATTATTGTAAACTATTTTTTCCATAATAATCCACCTTTTATTCCCCTGCCGGCGCACGGAAATATTTCTGGTACATTTCAAAAGTCGTAACCAGGAGGATCATGATTACCGGACCGTAGATGAAACCCAGCACGCCGAACACCTGCAAACCGCCGATGACGCTCAAGATAACCAGCGCCGGGTGGAGTTCCGCTTTCTTGGATACCAGTTTGGGCCGGAGAAAATTATCGATGTTGCCGATAAACAGCACGCTGACTAAAGCAAGCATTATTGCCTGCCAGATATTGCCGGTTAAAAACAAAATCACCACAATCGGCAGCATTACGAATCCATATCCGACCATGGGAATGACCCCGAGAAAAATCATCAGCAGCGTCCAGAACAGCACATACGGCACGCCGGCGATGGCCAGAAAAATCCCCGCCACCGTACCCTGGACCAGCGCCACTAATAAAGTGCCTTTGATCATGGATTTGGACATTTCCACCACGCGGGAAGCGTAAACCATGTCTATACGGTCGTTAAGCGGACTGACGTTTTCAAAAAATCTTATGAGCTTGCGATGGATGGGAAAAATCGAGTAAAGCAGAATCAGAAAAAGGATTATCCAGGTAACCGTGTAGAATGCGCCGGAGCCGATGTTAGGCAGCCGTTCCAGAAAAAAATTTCCTACTGTCTCGGCCCACTGGCCCATTTTCTCTTGCGCGCTTAAAACGGTAATCGGCGTTTGGTTGCCCGGGAGAAAAGAATAAATATTATTGACCCGCTCAACGACACGCTCAAAATTTAGGCCGCTGCCGGCAAAATCATCCCTGAATGAAATAATCTGGTTGACGGTCAGCCCGCCGATGAAAACGACCGGGATAAAAACCACCAGGAAAACAAAAATTACCGACAGTAAAGCGGCGACCTTCTCTTTCTGACGGAAAATCCGGAGGAAAAAATTGTAAATCGGCTTAAAAAGCACCGCCGCCAGAAAAGCCAGCACAATAGCGGAAAAATACGGCCGTATCACTAAAAATGACAGGCAAATAATGATCGCCGCGACAATGTAGAAAAAAACCCGATTTTCGCTTATTTTGTGTGGCATACTGGCAGACTCAGTCAATATTTAATGCTGTAATTATAGCATAAAAGATCGCTTCACCCTACTTCAGTACCACGTCTAAAATATTAAAAAGTGTTACGCAAAACACTAATTCTATCCTCCGAAATCCTTTGGTTTAATATTTGGATCTTCCAATAATTCTATCTTGTCATCAATTACCAATATCGCCTGTTGATCGTTTAATAATTTTATCGGATATTTGGCAGCATCTATTTTTGGCTTGATAATGGAAATAATTTCCGGAGTGCAATGCGCCATAATAATAAAAGGCACCAGATTCATACCGCTAAAATCCGTCACGCCGTGCCGGTCAAATCGCTTTGAGCTTTCTTTCCAGCCGGCCGTTTCAATGGTCGGACAGCAGACATAAGAACCGGCGCTGGAGCCGCAGTACACTCCGCCTTGGTCCAGAAATTCTTTTAAGACAATGTCAAAACCGCTCTCCCAAATGCACTTGATAAGGAAAAATGAATTACCGCCAACCATATTTATAGCGTCCTTGTTTTTTAATAGATTCCGCAATTCATCCGGTGTTTTCCCCTCAATGTCGATTTCCTCGAAATCCCAGCCTAACTCACGCATGCGCTGTTCATGTTTTATTATATAATTTCTGGTGGGAACGCTTTTACCGGCGGTGGTGATATACGCCCATTTCACCCGGTTACGCGGTTTACCAAATATCTCGTACTTGCCGTCTGTCACATAAGTGCCCCGAGAAGCTAAAAGTAGCTTTTTCATATTATATTGCGCTTTTTAAAATATTCCTCAATATATTCCCATTTATTAATATCCGTTTTATTCATAATAAGATTTTTTGCTTCACTCGTAGTAAATAATTTCATCGCCCGACCCTCCTGTTGCTTGGCGTGTTCTAAAATATTTCCCAAAAAACCGATAAACAGATGAATATAATTATATGACTGATTATCTAATAAAAAAACCTTATAATTAACCAAAAAATCATGCGACTCTAACTCTATGCCCAACTCTTCCCTGATTTCCCTAGCCAGGGCCTGCTCTGGTGTTTCTCCTGCTTCAACGCTTCCGCCAAAAAAACCCCACTGCTCCCCGGCACCGGATATGCCATGCCTGTCCTGCAGAAGCACCCGGCCCTGTTGGTCATATAACGCAATCACTGCTTTTTCCTTGTTCTTTTTCATACTGCTATTTTAGCATAAAAATATAAAAATCGCATTTACAAAATCTGCCGAAGGCTTGACTTTTTCGTAAAATACCCCTATACTATCTAGAATAAAATAAAAAACATCGCAGAGAGGAACCTCAACAATGTTAAATCATCTAGCTGCTCAGGTAAAACAAAAACCCTTGCTTGCACTTTTAACCTGCATGATCGCGATAGTCACCTTGTTTGACTGTTACTTCATAATGCTGGGGACAAATAAACAAGAAGGATATATCCCCTTCTTCATCCCGGCCGTACTTATCATAATTACGGGAGTTACCTGCTTCCCCATTATGCGCGGTCAGAAGTAAGACAATATATTGGCTCCATCCGATATCTCATACGAGATACTTGGATGGAGCCGATTTTTTTTAATAAAAATTAAATAATATTTGTGCGCTAAAAATCTTGACATTTCTTAGCAAAACCTCCAATATATATAAACAAACAACACAAAACAAAACGAGACTTTTGTCTCGCTCATTAACAAAATAACTCACCAAAAGAACAGGAGGTAAATATGAGTGCTAGATCACTTCGAACTGGTCTAGATAAAATTTCCATGCCTCCTGTCATTCAAGGAGCTATGGGTATCTACGCATTTCCCTCGTCATCAGCACGCCTGGTGGCGCTGCAAGGACAACTTGGAGTTGTCTCAGGTACAGGCATACACCTTATATTCCCACGCCTGCTTCAATTAGGCGATCAGGGCGGTCATTTCAGAAGAGCGCTTTCAGCCTTCCCCGATCAGGAGATGGCAGAACGGATACTCAGCCGATACTATGTGCCGGAAGGAATATCTCCCGCCACGCCTTTTCAAAACATTGAACAGTTTTCCGTCACTCCGTCACGAGAACTGATTGAGCTGACTATTTGCGCTAATTTTTGTCAGGTTTGGCTGGCTAAAGAAAACCATGACGGCCTCATAGGTGTCAATTTTCTTGAAAAAATCCAGATGCCTCATTTGTACGCTCTGTATGGTGTGCTCCTGGCACAGGTGGACTACTTATTCATTGGCGCAGGCATTCCAATACAAATATCAGCCGTCCTGGACAAACTTGTCCGGCATGAACCAGCATCATACACAATAAATGTTATTGGTGCTGATAGAACAGTGGAGTGTCAGACTTACTTTGATCCTCGTCAATTCATTCATCACACGCTTCCAGAGCTGAAAAGACCGCTTTTCTTTCCGATTATTTCGTCTTCCACTATCGCACAAATGATGATTAAATCGGGACACCATAAAATTGATGGCTGGATTGTAGAAACGAATGTGGCTGGTGGACATAGCGCTAGTCCCAGAGGAAGGGTAGTATTGACCGAGTCCGGCGAGCCATTGTACGGTGTACGAGATGAGATTGATTTCGATCAGCTCAGCCTTATTGGGCTTCCCTACTATCTAGCTGGCGCGTACGCCAGTCCTGAAATGTTGGCTATAGCCAAATCTCTCGGTGCAATCGGAATCCAGTCGGGCTCCATTTTTACACTTAGCAATGAATCTGGCATCAACCCTAGCCTTCGCGACTACATGCGGAAAGAAGGTTATAACAACCGACTTATTGTCTTCAACGACCCGCAGGCGTCGCCAACCGGTTTTCCCTTCAAGGTTGTGCGTATGCCTGGTACACTTGGTGATCCAGCGATCTACCAGGCACGCCAGCGAATCTGCGACCTCGGAGGACTGCTTCAGCCTTACTTTCGGCAAAATAGTTCAATAGGATACCGATGTCCAGCTGAACCAATGTACGGCTACTGCAATAAAGGAGGAAAAAAAGAGGACGCATTAAATAGAATGTGTCTCTGTAATGGCCTGTTTGCGACTGTTGGCCTGGGTCAGCGCCGGTATGACGGGACTATCGAGCCGCCAGTGGTGACGCTTGGGCAGGATCTTACATTTCTCCGACACCTTATGTCGGACGAAAACGACGACTATTCCATTGAAGATGTAATTCTGTATCTGCTGTCGTGAGAGCGATTACGCACGTTTAAGTATAAACCGGCGTATATGCATTTGCATGCGTGTACGTCGGGTTTTTATTTTAATAAATTATCGTCGCCTGCGGTATAATTTTATTTTTACCATTAATTCCCTAAGCTGCTCTAATTAACTTTACTATTATTTTAACTCTCTGTCATCTTAGCCAGAGAACTCTTTTTTACCTGCCATAACGCGATTATTCCAATACCGACAATAAGTACGAGTATTGCCCAAATGCGCAATGTCGGCAGTGTCAACGCAAAAAAGTTACGAAGCCAGGGAACAGCAAAAACCACAAACATTAATGCCACCAGCCCGGCCAAAAGGAACTTTTGCCACCACCTGGCCTGTATAGCCAGCAATACCAGCAGGGCAAAACCGCACCCGAGTAAAATAATCGTGGCTGCGGTGCGTGCTAAAGCGAAATTTGCCGGCTCTAGCAGCCGGGTAACCGCGTACCCGACTAATGTCAGTATGCAAATAATAATACCCGCTGGCAATGAGAAGCTGGCGACCCGGGAGGCAAAGCCGGGTTTTGCCCTGGCGCTATTGCGGGTAAATGAAAGAATCATCGCCGGGATGCCGATAGTCAGCGAACTGATCAGGGTAAAATGGCGCGGTAAAAACGGGAAAGGGCTTCCCGAAAGACCGATAGCCAGGGCGATAATGGTAATATAAACGGTTTTGGCAATAAATAAATTCGCGCTCCTCTCAATATTGCCGATGATGCGGCGGCCTTCGGCAATGACGTCAGGCAAGGCTAAAAAACTATTTTTCAGCAGGACGAGCTGGGCGGTGCCGCGGCTGGCGTCAGTGCCCGAGCCCATGGCAATGCTGAAATCAGCCTCTTTGATCGCCAGGACGTCATTGACGCCGTCTCCCACCATGGCCACGACGTACCCGCGTTTTTTTAGCGCTGTCACCATCAGTTTTTTTTGTTCAGGCATCACCCTGCCAAAAACGTTTTTCCGTTCAACCAGCTCGCCCAGCTCATCAATATCTTGCGGTAATTCCCGGCCATTTTGGGGAATATCAACCTCCAGGCCGGCAGCTTTGGCGATGGTAGCGACCGTCCGGGGATTATCACCGGAAATTATTTTCACGGCCACGCCCTGTTCCTTGAAATACTGCAGGGTTTTTTTCACGCCTTTCCGGATTTGCTCTTCTAGAATTACGAGCGCGACGGGTTCAGCCTGCATAATGGTAAAATCGCTATTTTCACCGGCGTGCGATACCGGCTCCTTCGAATACGCCAGCAATAACACGCGCTGACCGCTATCAGCTAAGCGATCTAAAGTCCCGGAAATAACGGTATTTGCTAATTGTGGTTTAGTTAAAATCATTTCCGGTGCTCCGAGGATCCAGGTGCCATAATCATTGAAAGTCAGCGCGCTCCATTTGCGTGTGGAAGAAAAAGGAATATTATCCTGAACAATGAATTTGCCTGGCTGGGGAGCCGGATAGGCCCGTGCGATAGCTGCCAGCGTTGAGCTCTGCTCTTGAACCTGGGCAAAAACGCTTACAATCTCCCGCGGATCCGCTGATGGCGGCGGAGATACTTTAGCATTGGGGTTTTTGATAGGCAGCAATTCTTTGGCAGTGATCACGCCTTCAGTCAGAGTGCCGGTTTTATCCAGGCAAAGCACGTTCACCCGGGCCAGCATTTCCACAGCCGGTAGCTCCTGTATCAGCACATCATGCTTGGAAAGTCGGAGAATCGCGATGGTCATGACCACGCTGGTCAGGAGGACCAGCCCGTCCGGCACCATATTGACGACCCCGCCGGCAAAAGAAGCCAGTGACTCGTTTAAACCAACTTCCGGATTGAACAACTGGCTGACAAGCAATAAAACAGCGGCTGGCGGCAAAACCCAAGTCACTATCCTTAACATTTTGTTAATGCCGTTCCGCAATTCTGACTTAGCCAGCGTAAACTCGCGGACCGCGTTGGCCAGGCGGCGCGCATAGGCGTTTTCACCGATATGCACGGCCTGCATACGGCAATGGCCGGCCACAATAAAACTTCCGGAATAGAGCGGATCGCCGGGTTTTTTCGTGACTGATTCCGATTCTCCGGTGATCATGGATTCATTTACCTCCAGGTTATCGGATTGCAGCGTGACGCCGTCGACCGCGACTTGGTCGCCGCTAGTGAGCTCAATAACGTCATCAATGACTATTTTATTCGTCGGGATAGTCTGGATTTTCCCGCTGCGAACGACTTTTGACCGGGAAACCATCACCAGCGCCAGTTTATCCAGGGTCCACTTAGCGCGCAATTCCTGGATAATGCCGATAAAGGTATTAGCCACCAGGATAATGCCAAACACGGAGTCCTGGAGGTTGCCTACGAATAAAATTATAATATATAATGAGCCCAGCAACGCGTTGAAGCGGGTAAAAGTGTTCGCTATAAATATCTGGCGATAGGTCCGGCTGGTCCGTGGATGCGTGATATTAACCTGCTTAGCCTCATATCGTTCTTGTACATGCTGATCCGTTAATCCCTCCGTGCCGGTAATAAACTTCCGGCTCATTTCGGGCAGACGGACATCAGGGGCGCCGGATACGTCTTCAGAGCTTTTTCGCTTGCCGGTCATGAGACGGACCATCCACGGATAGCGATGCCACCACTGCGAAAAAGCGTTCCGCATTTTTGGGTTGGCGCGGATCCATCTTACGGTTAGAGCCGTGGCCGCAATAACCGCGGCAAAAAATATTAATAAGTAATTAGAAGCGCTGTCATCGCGATCAATGGCGCGATACGCGTAAATCCAATCGCTGGTACGCGTTATTAAAGAATTTATTGAATGTATTAGATTGTCCAACAGCCTAGTCATAAATGCAAAAAAAACGATATTTAACCTTTACCTGCTTTTTCAAATTCTGGCTTAACTGTCTATTCAGTATACCAAAAAACAGCCAGACACGTCATTTGTATTTTACCAGTGCCTATTTAGCGCGCTTTTTCTTGGATGCTTTGGGCGATTTAACAGCTGCTGTTTTGGCCGGCTTTTTCTCCTGAATTGCCGCTGGTTTAATTGTCAGGGCGCTGAGTATGGCATCAAGCTTGGCATTCAGCTGCTTGAACTGCCCGGTTAAATCTTTCTGCCCGCCTGGCCCGCCGCTTTCAGTCCGACGCGTTTGGGTGCCGCCTTTGCCCATTTTCTCGAAACAGTCGCTGCAGTAAACCGGCTTGTCGCCGCTGGGCCGGAAAGGCACTTCGCAGGATTGGTGGCAATTGTCGCAGGTGGCCCTGAACATGCGCTTCTCTTCCCAACGCGGCCGCTCGTCTCTCCGGCGCTCAGGCCGTGTGCCATCGTTGTCGCGGTGTTTACCGAAGCAATTGCTGCAATAAACGGGCCGGTCTCCGGTTGGCCGGAAAGGCACTTCGCAGGACTGTCCGCAGTCAGCGCAGGTGGCCTGGTGCATTTGCGGTCCACCGTCATCATGTCCGCCAAACCGCCGTCCGCCGCCCCGGTGATCGAAGTCCCTCCTCTTGCTAAAACCGCCATGCTGTCCGCCTGATCTGTCGTTTCGCCGTGTATTTTTCATATTTTTTTAAATTATTTGTTTAAAATACAGAACTAAAGTGTAGTCTAAAACCCAAATAATTGCAAGCTGGACATTAAATAATAATTTATTTACTCACGCTCTCTGAAAGTAAGTGACCCAATCACCGTCAAACCCAGGATAAATAAGGCTAAAAATCCCATATTCTGCCAAAATGCGGCTGTATCAAAAACCGGCGATATCACCGCTTTGGCCGCGTAAATGCCGTAGCGGATGGGGAAAAAATGCCCCACGATTTGCGCCCACTTCGGCAATAAAACAGGATCAGCGATTAATCCCGATAAAAAAGTCGGCAGCACCACGACCAGCGGGATGAACGGGATCACCTGCGCCTCGCGCTTGGCAAAAGTGGAAATAAAAATGCCCAAAAGCACTGAAACAATAGACAGGACAAATAAGACGCCGCCTAAGGCTAAGATTTTCTTCCAGTCAAATGAAAGTTCAAAAAGCCAGATCACTTCCGCTAAAACCAGCGCCGCCTGGATAACGGCCAGGCTTAAATAACCCAGCACGTATCCGAGGATTATGTCCGTCCGTCGCAGACCGTTAATCAGCATCCTGTTAAGCGTACCCTGAATCCTTTCCTGGACCAGCAGCAAAGTGCTTAGGATAAATGCCAAAAAATAAATTATATAGGCGGTAAAGGGAATCACATAGGTTTCGTGCGACAAAACCGGCGACATAGTGTCAAAAAAAAGCTTGAGGAAATACACCATGACCAGAGGAATAATAATGGAAAAAATCAGCAAGCGCCGGTCGTGCCGGAGCTGCTGCAGTACCCGTCTGGCAACGATAAATATATTCATGGTTTTTTATTCTCCCGGTTATTTAATATTTTCACCATTACCTCTTCCAGATTTTCCGCTTCAATCTCCAGATGGCTGATATCCGGAGCCAGTCCGTGCCGGCGCAAAGCCGCAGCCAGCGCGTTACTGTCAGAAGAGACTTTTTCCGCCTGATCTTTGCCGGCCTGCTTAAAACGTATGACTGCCTGTCCGCTAGCGACCAGTTTCCGCGGTTCGTCATCAGCCACTACCTGACCATGCTGCAGCAAGACTACGGTATTGCATTGCATTGCCTCATCCATTAAATGTGTGCTGATAATCAGGGTCTTGCCCTGTCGCGCCAGTTCCTTAAATTTATTCCACAGCTGTTTTTTCAATAAAGGATCCAGGGCCGCCGTCGGCTCATCCAAGATCAGCAGCTGCGGATTATGCACCAGGGCGCAGGCCAGAGACACGCGTTTCTGCATGCCGCCGGACAGATCCTGTACCGGACTATCGACACGAGCTTTTAAATCCAGCTCGCTTAACAGCCTGGCTGCCTGCCCGAGCGGATCAGGCAACTGGTGCAGCCGCGCGTAAAAAGCCACGTTTTCCCTGGCTGATAAATCCTGGTACAACGCCAGCTCCTGCGGCATGTACCCAAGTTTTTTTCTGAGCTCCCAGCGCTGTTTAATAGGATCCAGGCCAAAAACGCTGAGGCTGCCGGCAGTCGGCTGAACTGCTCCGACGAGTGCCTTTATCAAGGTTGATTTGCCCGCACCATTAGGCCCGACAAAGCCGGTAATCCGGCCAGAGGCAATCTCCAGGCTGATATCCTGGATCGCCTGGACTTTAGCGTATCTTTTGGACAGTTTATTTACATAAATCGCGATAGGCATGCACTAAGTATAGCAAAAAACCAGCTAACTAAACATTCTGGCTAACTCTTGACATTTATGAAAAGAAATGATGATATTTTTCGATATTGTGTACAAAATCACAATATGCTTATTTTGACAACCAAGTTAACCTAAGTAACCAGAAAACCAGAAACTCTTGGAGGAAAAAACATGCACAACAGCATGAGTGATGAACGAGTTTGTCCATTTTGTGGCAGACCTGATTGCTCCGGGGCATTTGTAGAATCCCCGGTAATGGAAGGATTCCCAGCTATCAATGCCCTGATGGATGCTATTATCAGCAGCGGATCGCTCGGCCCGATCGGAAGGTCGCTATTCGGCAAAGGATCATTCGATCTCATCGGACTACCGACGAATCGCCCCGGCACCACCCTCAGTATCAATGAAGCTGGCCAGCTAAGTCGCCACCGGGAAGGGACCAGAACAGAACTCAAACCGATGAAGGAAATCCCGGAGATAACGGCGCCAATGCTGAAAGCCTATGCCGATTACCGCGTAACCTACCTGGAAATCGAGCAGAAGCAGTCCGAAGCAGAACAGCTTCAGGCAGAGGCCAAGCAGAGCAACGCTGATACTGCAGAGCGCCTGGTCGAATTGAGATTCGCGATCTCGCAAATTCTGCCGCCTGAACACTACAACCTGTATGGCAACAAACACATGCAGCTCATTGATGACGAAGGTAAGCTTTTCCTGATTGTCAGCGGCAACGATCGCTCCAGATTCGAAATCGGAGATATCGACGGTTGGCCTCTCCTAACAGAGCAGGACAAGATCAAATCTGAACAACTCCAAGCGTCGCAGAAGCTGGAACAAGCCGCCAGACTATTCCAGCAGGTCGCAGCGCTGCCTGATCTCCTCGAGATAAGGCAGAAGGCAATCGATCGGATACTTACGGAGGTCATCGATCCGCTTTACACCAGCGACCCCGACCTCGACGGCCTTGGAGCCGGATTTGACACGGATGGCGAGCCTGTCGTTATAATCAGACGCTCATTCACCGAAGACAGCGACCAGATCCCTCCTGAAGAGCTGGAACTCTTCAGAGCCGCAGTCAAGCTGCAGCTGGCTCGTAACGCCAACTTGGTACTGGCGCCGGAAGTTCTGAAGGCACTGGATCTTCCTGTCCAGCAAATCGAAGCCTCCGACACTACCGGTGATCAGCAGGATGGACCGCCGGAAGTAGTCATCAAGACTACCTAATAACTACAGCCCTTTCGTATTCAAAGCCGGCGCAGTCGCAAGATTGCCCGGCCTTTTTTTTATAAAATATTTATAATATTTGTTACGTGGTGACGCTTCCGGAGCAGCATGCCCTGAATTCTATAATTGCATAAACAAAACCGGACAGGATAAGAATTCCTGCGCAAATAATTAGAACCCATCTCCAAAAAATGATGCGCTTATGAAGTTTTTCAACTTGAATTTTAATGTTTTCCGGATTGGCATTTGGCGGCTGTTTGCTGATTAATTTGGACTGGGTAGCGATAACCACCATTTCCACGATGGCTACAATAATTCCCAGGAAAGCCAAAATGCCGATTAACCCGGCATACCATTGTATATATATTCCTAACGGCTTAGGTCCACCATCAGACGTAGTCAACGGAGGAAATGAATTATCTTCAAGGTTTATATTATGTAATTGCGCAGAAACTGATAAAGGTAAAATTACTAGAATTAACAGGCAAATGGCAAAAATTAAAATTTTTTTTGTGGACATAGAATGAAATATAATGATAGATGCTCTTGATACGCTAATTTTAGCATAAAAATTAAATCACGTCCTATACCCTGTTCGCTTCGCGGAGCGAGGCCGGGGAAATGAATTCAGTATGACAGAAAGAAAATTACCTTTGTCACTCTGAGCTCTTTCCTGTGCAGAGGCAGGACTATTTCTCTAGTCTGTTTTACTGTCATCCTGACCCTGAACATAGCGAAGGGGAAGGATCTCCTCAGCCTATGGCTGAGGGGACTCTTCGCTCCACGTAGTGGAGCCTGCCCTGAGCGTAGTCGAAGGGCTCAGAGTGACAGTGAAGTGGGGTGATTTTCATTCTATCTTCAATACCTCGCACCTCTGTTCTTTATTTCCTAATTTAACGGTAAAAATTTCGCCGATTCTTTTGCCGATCAGGGCCGCGCCGATGGGAGAAGTGAAAGAAATTATCCCCTGCTGCGGATCGGATTCCGCGGAGCCGAGTATTTGAAAAATTTTTTGTTCACCGCCAATAGCCACCGTTACGCGATGGCCGATCCGTACACTGCCCGAAGAATCATTTGTATCAATTATAACTGCCCGTTTCACGGCTTCTTCCAGCTGGTCAATCCGTTCATTAATGCCTCTGAGCCGGCCTTTGGCGATCTGGTAAGCGGCATTTTCGGAAAAGTCCCCCATTTCCGCCAGACGCTTCACCTCAGAAATGGCGTACGGCTGTTTTTTTATTTTTAATCGTTCCAGTTCGTCTTTATATGACTGCAATTTTTCCCGCGTCAAATACGGGTCTATCTGGTGATGGGTGTATTTTCCGGGTTTTCGTTTGGGTACTTGCATACTGATCGTTTAATTTAATGGCGCTTTTATAATCTTCGCTGTTTATTATACCCTATTTATTAAAATAAAAAATCATAATAATCCATATATATCCCGCCAATTAATAAATTGATATGGTTTATGTTTGAACTTAATCGGTAATTCAGCCTTAATAGGATTTTGGTGGATATAATCAATGACAGTATTTAAATATTTTTCAGTGGTTATCATGCGAGTGTAAAACCTAGGTTGCCATTTATTTCCTGCATGCAATCGTCGGAAAAAATTGCCCTTTATTGATTGCATTAAATCGGAAATGGTATATTTCTTCGCGTAATCGGAGCGCACGCTAGAGAGCGTGCGCTCGGGATGTTTTAATTTTATACATTTTTTATCTTCGCAAATGTCATTCCAATCCCCCCACCGCACCTTCTCTAAGGTGCGGTGGGATAATAAGGCGCGGTGCATTGCCAAAATATGCACATGCCCGCCCGCCATAGCCTACGGCTAAACCGAGGCTGGCGGGATCGGGCATGATTTGATAGGCAAAAATGATGAATTCCTTTATTTTGGCGGAAATAAAAATATCTCGCATTAACGACTCAGCATTTTTTTTATTCTCAAAAAATTGATACCCCTCCCGCGTCCGCCAGGTTATAAAATAAAGATATTCATTTTGGTAAACCCTTCTTTGAGTCATAAAACAAAAACTTCCCTTTTTATGGGGAAGATTGATTAGTTAACAACAATAGTATCTATCAAAAAAAGAGAGTTGCCAACACCTAACAAAAAAATGATCCTACTTTGCCCCAAAAAACCGGCCAATAAACGGCACTCGCCGCATCAATACGTCATACACGGCAAAAACAACCGGGAACGAGATCAGCGTGATTATGGCATATTTCAGCCAGACGGCCATATCCCATTGCGTCACATAATACCCGATGGCCATCACGATTGGCAGGTGGATGATATAAATAGGGTACGACGCGGGACCGAGATATTGGATAGCGCGGCTTGGGCGATTGAGGAAACAATGTCCAATCCCTAGAAGCGCCAGGATTGCCGCCAAAATATAAATATCATGCAGCAGGTCAAAAACGATAGTGCCCGCCGAAAATCCAATCTGTTGATCGCCCCACGCCTGCAGCATTGTCCAAAGGATACCAAGGACGATAGCCAGAGTGAGCCAGGCGTATTTCTGCCGATCAATTTGCTCCTGCAAACGGGAATCACTCATCCAGATGAATCCAAAAATAAGAAGAATGAAAAAACTGACCACGTTGCGATCTGCCACTTCCGGTACGCCGTCAAAAAGCAGCATGATCACCGGCACGATAAACAATGCGCCGGGCTTGCCAAGGAAAGTAATTATGCGATTGGCGACCTGCTGTCCCCTGTCCCTTTTGAGCCAGTTAAAAATCGGCAAAGCTAAAAGCAATAAGACCAACAGGAACAGGATAAACCATAAATGACCGGGTGTCAGGTGGCCGAGGTAGCCGCTGTAGTCTTTGGCGTCAATCGAAAAAAACTTCGGATAATACTGCAAAAAAGATAAAGCCGCTCCGCCATGATACCGGTAGGCATAATATCCCATCAACGGCATAAAGGTAACTATGGCTGCTATTAAAGGTATAAACAAGCGGAACACCCGACGATTGATAAAATTTTTCCAGTCATACTTACGGAGCATAAACCAGCTGGACGCGCCAGCCACGAAAAACAGGAGCTGCATGCCCCAAGCGCCGATTGAATCCGTGAAATTGGCCAAGGCTATGCTGTGCACGCCATTACGGACAAAAAAGTCATCACCCAAGTCAAACATCACTGCCGCGTGAAAAGGAATTAACATTAGAATCACAAAAACACGTAGCCAATCTAGATCGATGCGGCGAGTCAGGTCCCTGGTACCTTTTTTTTGTAAAATCTCCGTCATATTCATAGTATATCAAACTTAATGCAAATAAAAAAATCGCCCCTGCCGATTCCGGCCTTGGGTAGCTAAATATTGAAAGTTGTCAGGACTTTTCTATTTCAAATTTAATGTAAAATTCCTTAATTTATTTTTTCTATATACATAATATGCCTGCGGTGCGCCAATGCTTATCAGCCAGAGGAGTATAGTGCACCACAACGGTACGCTCTGAAAAGAAATTACCACGAGAAGTCCAGCCAGACCAGGAAGATAGTGAACAATCATATGCGCCAGTAACGAGGAGGTGATCATGCCCTGAGGAATCAGGACTTTATCAATTTTTGCAATTGCCTCACTTTCTCCTTTTCTCAAAGTACCAAGGGCAATAATACCGAAAAAGAAATATAAAAAAATCGGTAACGGAGTAAACATTTCTGGAAGCAAGTCATACCGCTTAACAAGTATGTATAACCCGTAGCTGATGGTGGCGACAACGCTTGAGTATATACTTGTCCGTTGTTCAAATGCTTGTACTGTAGCAACTGCTTTGTATAATTCTGCATTTCTATTTTGAATATTTTCTTGTGGGCTTGGTATCATGCGATTGTAACACTGATCACTAATTAACTTATCTTAATTATTATCTTTCTCAGGCAAAGGAAGCAGGTTATAACTGGGACAACATAAATTATAAAATTTTTAACTAGTGCCCAGCTAAAACTTCTCGTTACTTCTACCAATTGTGGATCTGCGGCCATATTTTTTAATAAACTTTTTAAAATTATTTTTCGTAAATATCTATATTAACCTACATTCTTTAATTAACATATGTTAATTAATACATTTAAGATACAATTGGTTAACATCCAACTTTTTACCCACCATGGCGTTCTAAAATCTGAAAACCTTTAAGTACGGCATCACACAAAAAATCCTCAAGCTGCCCATAATCATCCTCTACCTGGGCAATATTAAGTGACTTCATATACATACGCCTATTTTTTTGTTCAATAACCGCTGGTGGCAGGTTCTTTGCGAGCAATTGTGCATTTAAAAGCAGGCGGCCAACCCGGCCGTTACCGTCGGCAAATGGATGTATCTGTTCAAATTGCGCATGAATGCGGCTGACTTGAGCTATCAGATCGCGTCCGGTTTTTAGGAGGTCAGAAGATAACCTTCGCATCAATACTGGCACCTTCAAATAGTTGGCAGTCGGTACATTCGCGCCAACGATCCTGACTCCATGACGTCGATAAAGACCCGCCTCTGAATGAATTCCATTTAAAAGTATTTCATGGAGCCGAATAATCAATTGCTCATTTACCGGACGTTTTTCACTGATATAGCCGAATAAATACCATAGAGCAGCTTGATGGTTTTTTACTTCTAATTGTTCTGTTAGGGTGCGGCTTTTAAACGTCGCATTGTCAAACATGATGGCCGCGGTTTCGTCTTTAGTCACGGTGCTGCCTTCAATCCTGTTGGTATGGTAAGTTAGTGCCAGTAAAAAGTTGTCGCGGATATCTGGATTATTCAATATCATCTTCAGAATATTTTGGTGCGAACGCTGCCGAGCGGTGATAATTGATTTTTTTGTAATAAGTACATCTGCTTCCTGCCTCGCCGTTCCGATCAGCCCGGCAAATAAAGCATCTATGCGCTTAATTGCGCGTGCTCGCGGCTGTGATTTCCCGTTAATCCAGCTGTTAAACGCCACAAAAGACACGCCCAGCTCACGAGCCAGTGTTTCCTGCGTTTTGCCGGTTAACTGCTGAATAATCTTTAATTTATGTAATATTTCCATATATCACAAGTTTACCAAACTTTATAAAGTTTGTCAATACTGATACCTTTATAAAGTTTAAAATCCCCTGCCCATTCCGTCTTTGGGCATTGGTCATTCATTGGAATTTGATTATTGGTATTTGTTTGGAACTTGTAAAATTGTGTATTGGTAATTTAAAATCACCTCAACTCAATACTATATCACCTAATTTGCCTTCTAATTTCCTTATAATCCGGAAAGGTTTCGGCTACCAGACGCCAAAATCTGCCGGAATGATTAAACTCCTGCAAATGGCACAACTCATGCACAATGATATAATCAGCCACCCGAGTGGGTAATAAAGCTATTTTATAGTTAAAATTCAGATTCCCTTTTTTTGAGCAACTCCCCCACCTCGTTTTTTGATTTCTAATGTTAATGCTATTAAATTTGCAATTATAATATTTATTAAAGTAATTAACCCGCGCAACAGCCAAACTATAAGCACTGTCTCTGTATTTTAAATAATCCCCATGAGTATACCGCGCTACGGGATGGTTTCTGGATTTTTGAAAAAAATCAAGTTTTGATAAAAGCCATCGGCTTTTTTCTCGTATAAATTTCTCCACGATATTTTCATGAAGGTCATAAGGGGTAGTAACCACGATGGCGCCATCACAATACACCGCCAGCCGCATTCTGCGGGCACGCAGGCTTTTACGAAGCGTATATGTAACGTTTTTGTTTTGCAGGGAAATTTGTTTTTGCATTGTTGAGATTTACTAGCTACGCAGTAATTAATTTTTCACTTTATTTGCCGTGCAAGTGGGACATAGCTATATAGCTTCAATTCATTCCGAGTCGGCGGGTATAGTTTTAATTAACCTCTCCCCCGATTATCAAATCATTTTCTAAACTGGGCATGGTAATAATCCCACCGTCCATGTACACGTCTGCTCTATTGAACCTGATGCCGAATATGGTAAGGCCGTCGACAAAATAACGGTCAGAGCCATTCCACGTACTCTGTTCCGCAATCTGGTAGCGCAAAACCGCTATCCGCTCAATGGGATGGTCAAAATGCGTATCCACGGCCTGTAATATATCTCTCGCCGTTGATTCAGGTATCGATATTCCGCTTTTCACTGATGGCATGACCAATGGCATCATAACCGCCGCCAATACAATGACAGCGATGATACCGAGGGTGATGTATAATTTTTTATGAGGCATATGCTTATCTGGTTAATCTCCCGCTAAATATTTACCTTCCGAGATCTTGATAAAGGAAGGCCTTATGCCTGGCCAGTCGAATAACTGAGCAAAAAAATTGCTTAAAAATCATGCGTCGGCCGCCTTCAGCTTCATGGTAATTAAAGCCTTTTGCAGTGGCTGTGCCGCCGCGTCATGTCGATCCATGGCTAAAACCGGTAGCATCACCCGCACCGAGGCATTCTGCGTCGGCAGCAATTCCACCTTGCCGGAAAAATAATCAGCCAGGTTCGTCAGAAATTCATCAAACCACGACGGTGTCACGGTCAGCACACCCTCAAAATCGATCGCCACCGGCTGGCTTGCGTCAAGCGACGACCGAATTGCCTGAAATGCTTCCAGCCCAGCTGGCCGGGAAACAAGTACTGTACCGAATTTTTTTAGATAAATGGTTTGCATAATAGCGTATTAAAAAGTAATAATAGCGACGACGCCGCGAACATTCTGATCTATCATGCCAACGCGCAGACTGCCCTCCGCCGGGATGGTCGCTTGCGCCACGCCGGAAGTAAACGTCAGGCCTATCGGATTTGTTTCGGCGATTCTCTTGACTAACTTCAATCCGTTCCCCCGCTTTTCCGGACTGCGGCCCGAAACCGTTTCCGTAAAAGCGATGTGCACCGCTTCCGTGTCGCTGGAGATGTCCGGCCGTACCCGTTGTAACGTGGCGCGTACACCCTGTCCTCTGTCGGCTAACACAATGATCCGCTTAATCGCGTCATAGGCAAAAAATATACCAGGCAAATCCGGCCAATTCCCGATGTTGTGCGCAAACGAGTTATCGCCGATTTCACCCGCTATTTGGGTCAGTAATGAAACCATATCTTCTGTCTGGCCACCAGGCGCTCGTGCCAGGACTGCAGCCATTTTTTCGAGACGCCCCGTAAAACGGTCTGATTGTCCGCAATAATATTCATCCGGGATCTTTGGGGGCTGTGCGCTCGTAGCCCAAGCCCACGCGAGTTTAGACAAGTCAACGAGCAGTCGTTGAATATCTGACAAATGATAATAACGCTGCCCACCAGGACTCCGTTCGGAGCTAAGTTTGCCTAATTTCTCCCAATTTCTCACTGTTTGAGGAGAAACCCCCAGAATATTAGCAACTTGGCTTACACGCAATTTTTCTGTATTATTTCCATTCATATTGTAAGTTTATACCAAAAACTTACAATTGTCAAGATTAATTGTAAGTTTCATGCCTAAACCTAATGTTTTATCTGTCTCCCCTCTATCTAACCCCCAACCTATAGCTTTCTGCCCATTCCAGCATTGAGTATTGGCTATTTATTGAAATTTGATTATTGGTATTTGCCTGCCCCGTAAGTTGCGAGTGCAACGAGCAACTGTTCGGGGTTTGATATTTGATAAATTGGAAATTGGTAATTACTTTCCAGTCTATTTAACTTTTTTGTTTTGAAGGGAAATTTGTTTTTGTATTTTTGAAACTTTTTACTCCCCACTCCAATCCTTACACAAAATTTCTGCTTGCTCTAAAACTGTCTTGGTTGCTCCCTCTTGTTTATCTGGCGGATATTTGAACTTGTTCAATAACTTCTTCACATAAACTCGTAATTTTGCCCTTACCTGTTCTTTGAGTGTCCAGTCAATCGAAGTATTTTTGCGTAGCATCGAAACGAGTTCATGAGCAATCTTCTTCAGTGTTTCGTCGCCAAGTTCGCGAACAGCGCTCTCATTGTCACAAAGAGCGTCATAAAATGACACCTCATCTTCAGTAAGATTAAGATTTTCACCTCTCCCCTTTTCTTCGCGAATCTTTTTAGCTAAATCAACCAACTCAGCAATAACTTGCGCAACTTCAATTGTTTGATTTTGATACTTCTTAATAGTTTCTTCAAGCATTTTGGCGAATGACCGCGACTTTACCAAAAACTTCTTTTCCATGGAGCGAATTTCGTCATTAAGCAACTTTTTCAATAACTCAAATGCAACGTTCTTTCGTTTCAAATTCTTCACCTCTTTCAAAAATTCATCAGAAAGAATTGAAATGTCTGGAGTCTTCAAACCAGCTGCACTGAAAATATTAATTACCTCATCTGATACGACCGCTCCAGCGACGAGCTGCTTTATCGCCTGATCATAGTCGTCCATTGTTGGCCCACCCAAACCACCACCTTTTTCAAATGAAGCAATAAATTCTCGTACAGTTTGAAAAAACGCTACCTCATCACGAATTCGCAACGCTTCGCTATTTGGAACAGACAAGGCAAAGGCCTGAGATAATTCTGCTACTGCTTGCAAATAGCGTTTCTTCCCGTCACTTAAACCCAGGATATAATCCATTGCCTTTCCAGCCACCTCGGCTTTATCCTTGGCTTTACCAGAAAAGTACTGCTTATAATCAAATTCATGATACATATCCTTCACCACCTCGTACTTACTCAACATAACACTCACCGCCTCTTCTTGATCAATTGTTGGCTCTTCTTTTCCTTCTTGCGTATACTGTGCAACCGCCTCTTTCAAAGATGGCGCTATACCAAGATAATCAACAATCAATCCGCCTGGTTTGTCTTTAAACACTCGGTTTACACGTGCGATTGCCTGCATCAGACCATGCCCTTTCATCGGTTTATCTACATACATCGTATGAAGTGAGGGCACATCAAAACCAGTCAGCCACATATCTCGTACAATCACCAGCTTTAATTCATCTGATGGATCTTTCATGCGAGTCGCTAAAACATCACGATCATCTTTAGTATGAATATGTTGCTGGTAATTTTCGGGGTCGCTCGCTGATCCGGTCATTACTACTTTAATAAAACCTTTTCGTAAATCAGTATTTGCCCACTGTGGCCGAAGTTTAATAATTTCTTCATACAATTCAACTGCAATTCTTCGGCTCATGGCCACAATCATCCCCTTGCCTTCCATTGCAAAACATCGCGCTTCAAAATGATCAATGATATCACGAGCAATTAAGGCGATGCGCTTTTCGGAACCAATCATTGCTTCAAGCCGCGCCCACTTACTCTTGAGTTTTTCTTTCTTTGCTACCTCTTCACCTTCGGTCAGCTCTTCAAAATCCTTATCAATTGTCGGCGTGACTGCTTTAATGAGCTCGATTTTTGCCAACCGCGCTTCGTAGTAAATCGGCACCGTCGCTTTATCATTCACCGCGCGAATAATATCATACACGTCTACGTATTCTCCAAACACCGCCCGGGTATTTTTATCGGATAGTTCAATCGGCGTACCAGTAAAGCCAATAAACGATGCATTAGGTAAAGCATCGTGCATGTGCCGCGCAAATCCGTCAATAAAATCATACTGGCTCCGGTGCGCCTCATCAGCAATCACGACTATGTTTTTGCGGTCTGAAAGTAATGGATGCTTTTCAAATTTATCTTCAGGGAAAAACTTTTGAATGGTTGTAAATACAACACCGCCCGATGCCACATTGAGCAGAGTCTTTAAATGTGCTCGATTATCTGCCTGCATTGGAGTTTGACGAACTAAATCATGGCAGCCGGAAAACACGCCGAAAAGCTGGCCATCTAAGTCATTCCGGTCGGTAAGTAGTACAAGCGTTGGGTTATCTAGCCGCTGGATAATCTTCCCGGCATAGAACACCATGCTCAAACTCTTGCCTGACCCTTGCGTATGCCACACCACCCCTGCCCTTCTATCACCGTCTGGCGATGTCGCTACAACCGTTCGCTCAACAGCTTTATTTACCGCAAAATACTGGTGATACGCTGCGAGCTTCTTGGTGGTTCTATTGACGTTATTCTTAGAATCTTTTTCATCTTCAAATACAATAAAATTCGAAACAATATCCAGCAAACGCTGCTTATCAAACATTCCTTTTATCAGTGTCTCAACATCATTACTCTTAATAACTTTCTGGCCATCAACACTTTTCCAGCTCATGAATCGATCCATGTTTGCCGATATAGTACCCACCAGCCCATTTTTCACGTGGTCAACAATTACGCAAAATGCATTATAAGTAAAAAGTGATGAAATCTCGTTTTTGTATGTTTGAATCTGATTGAATGCACCCTGAATTTTGGCATATTCATCCGCTGGATTTTTGAGCTCAAACACCACCAACGGCAAACCATTCACAAACACCACCACATCAGGCCGTCGATTGTGATTATTCTCAATGACCGTGTACTGATTCACAGCCAGCCAGTCATTGTTTCCTAGCTTCTCTTTATCAATAAGTAAAACTCTATCCCCTGCAATTGACCCATCTTTACGTCGGTATTCAACATCAACACCTTCAACCAACATTCTATGAAACTCACGATTGGTAACCATCGGGCTCGGGCTAGAATACGCAGCGTTAACCACTTTTTTTATTGCCTCTTCTCGCGCTTCATGAGGAATTTCAGCATTGATTCGCTGGACAGCAGCCCGCAGCCGTTCAACTAAAACAATATCTTGATATGTTTTGCGTTCTGGCGATTCGCCATCAAAAGCAATATTTGGACCAAATATAACCGAGTGCCCTAACTCCTCAAGCCATTCAAGGATTGCGTTTTCTAAATCAGATTCGGTGTATTTTTTATATGACATGTAACTTAATTAAATTGATTCAATATAAACATTTTTTATATACGCTTTTTCTTGACCTGCGTTCCTGAAACCAATAGTGCCAATATCTAAATTCACAGGTAAATATATTGGTGTAACTTCCTCAACTTGAATTTCTTCGCCCGGTATTTTATCTTTAGGTTTACCTTTTGGAAAATTAAGAACTATTGTTTGTGGAATTTGCCATTCGCGATTAAAATCAAAATCTATCATTTGAATGGAAATTTTCTTTTTTAAACAACATATTGTGACCTTATACCATTTATCCTCATTTATCATAGGAACAAATGAAAGATTTGTCGCTGAATGTTCAAATCGTTGCCAAGCACCATTCAAAAATACATGTGGGTTAATGCCCTGCTTCTCAATTTGTAGCATTATGAAATCGTATGAATTTACTGCCCGGACAATTACACCAAGGCACGACGTTGCAATCTTAAATTCAAAGGTTACTTTATAATCAACTAAATTAAGTGCTGGTGGGAAAATAAAGCCATAAAATGAATTGGTAATGAAATGCGTCTTACGTTCTCGGTCATAGTCAAAGGTCCCATTGCCAACCCACAAATCACCATGTTTTCTACTTGTTAAAGAAATATGAAATAATTTTTTCGGTCTGGAGGCTAGGAATAGAGACAAAATAAATGCTAAAAATAATGAAAAAACAGAAAGATATATTCCTAATGACAACTCAACGCCAAAGATATTTTTTGGAAATGGAAAAATAAATGGTGCTAAAAGTGAAAAAATGCCAACACAAACGTTGATAATATATGACCAATATCTTTTAATAAAATATCGTAAAAATATCATACCCTAATCCTTCCGCTCATTAAACGAGGCAAAAGTGAGTCTCTAAGAATTGATAAATTGATATTTTCTTGTAAATTATGTTTTATTTGATCAAAAAATGGCCTTACAATTCTGTCGAATTTTTCTAGGGCTGCGTCAGTGGGTCTTAATATTTCTATAGCGGAAAAAGAGGTTGTATTCACATTTAGTGTTGCAGAACCACTACTACCCATTCTTTGCAGTAGTCCACTAATATTTTTAAATGTTTCGTATAGATAAAACTGATAATACTTCTCCGAAGGAACAATCGAATTAATTTGCTGATTGGTTTGCGAATTAACGGTCGTCATACTTACTAAGCCAACTGTAGCAATACAACTTACACAAATAGAACCAGCTGGGATTACCTTATTTTTTTGAAAATTCATCCCCATCTCAGAAAGACTATCTTCTGTAATAAAGATAAAAGGACTCCCATGCATATCGGGTATTTTAATAAAAGGAAAATTGCCACCAAAATACTCCTTTACCGATTTTGGTGGTGTCTTCCCGCATATGACACTTCCGAAATCGCTGATTGCACCTTTCTTCCACCCCTTTGGCAACTCATCACCAATATCCACAAACCATTTTTTGAAAAGTGTACTGGCGATTTTTTCTAAGGTTGCATTCATCTGCCGGTTGAGCTCTATTTTGTCGTCGAGGGAAGAAAGTATTTCGGCGATTTTTTGTTGTTCGTTTTCCGCTTTGGGTATTGCTACTATTTGAGAATAAACATCATTCCTATTTAAACCAGGGACTGCGCTACTACCAACAAATTTTTTAAGGTCAAGGTTTTTTAACAAATAATATATATAGCTTTTATCTAAATTAGTTTTAACAAAATATGTTGTATCAATTGGGAAAAATCCTTTTTTAGAAAAAATAACCTCCCCCGCACTCCCCTTCCTTCCAACAATAATTCCTGGACCATCTACCATTTGTTCATTATGATAACCAACAACACCATTCGAACCATACACAGGAACCTTACCCGGCTTTCGCAGATCTTCTTTTAGTCCTTTGCCATATTCTAGTGATAAAAAATCCCCAATTATATTCAGTTTCCACCCATCTGGGTAATACTCCGTTTCCGACTTAATAGATTTTGCGCTCGTTTTATTCATATATCTCATGACTTTCTATGCCATTAGCATCATCAAGAACAGTTTTAATATTAATTCTCTTTATTTCACCATCAACTTTAACCCTGGCTTTGGAATAAATAATTTTTCCAACGACTTCATCGTCAATAATATTGTCTTCAGAATTAGTCATCGGACTCAAAAGCTCAATAGATCTACCTTCATCAATTTTTATACTTTCTTTAATAAAGTTAGTTAAACTTGAAATAAAATAATCTGAATACACCAGCGCTATAAGTTCCGTGCGCTCATCGTCCGCTATATCAGTGTCACCCTCAATCGCAACTTTGATACCCTCACTTACTTCAAGTTCTTTAATAACACTCTCGAAATCTTTACAAATTTTAAAGTAACACGGGTGAACTTTTGAAAATTCTTTTTCGCATTGACTTTCAAATCCTAAATCATTTGTAAATAAAACAACTTTATTATATTTTCGTATTGACTTAAAGCATAAAATCGATTCCCAAATGATTACATCTTTAAACCCATAATCAGAATGTTGATTTGACACCAAAAAAGGCGGGCGCTTCTCTAAACTTCTTAGAATTACATTACTAAAGACTATTTTTGGAGGATACCCAATTATGATCAACTTATTTCGTTTAATAAATTTATTAACATGCCCCCTATAAAATGTGGGAAACTGAAAATCATCTTGCGGATTAATAATTTTAAATCCTGGCACGCCATTCATTCTGCTACTTAACTCAAAAAGCTTCCCCTTATCACTCTGATATTCTGCTTGCCTTCCATAAGATAGTTCGTCGATACTCATCTGTGCAATTGCGAAATCAACAAGATTTGTTAGTTCATTATTTCTTACATATTCTCGTACTGAGCCAAAATCCGATCCAAAATCTATTTCGCCAAAATTATATTTCGGATTTCTAATAATATTCGTCTCAAAGATTACTAAAACTTTATTTGATTTCATAGCCGATATCTTTGAGGTTTTTCTTCACCCTTTCCTCAAGTTCTTTTGACTGCTTGAATTGACCAGATAATTCCTTCGTCAATTTTGTCATTTTCTCTTCAAAAGTACCGTCATCTTCTTCCACATAATCCGTGCCAACATAACGGCCGGGGGTGAGTACAAATCCGGCTTTTTCAACTTCCTCAATTTTCGCTGCTTTGCAAAAACCCTTAACGTCTTTATAGTTACCCTTTTTATTGCGCCAGTCGTGGTAGACGCCAGATATTTTTTCAATATCTTCTGTGGTTAATTCCCTATTTTTACGCGTGATCATTGTCCCCATTTTACGAGCGTCAATGAATAGAATTTCATCATGTCGGTCGCGGAATTTGTGGTCGTGCCGCTCCCGTGAAACAAACCACAAACACGCAGGAATTTGCGTGGTGTAGAAAAGCTGACTTGGCATAGCGACGATACAGTCCACCAGGCCTTTTTCGATCATCTTTTTTCGTATCTCCCCTTCACCAGATGTGTTTGACGACAGTGAGCCATTTGCCAAGACAAACCCAGCGATACCAGTAGTGGCTAAATGATGCACCATATGCTGAATCCAGCCGTAGTTGGCATTACCTGCAGGCGGCACGCCAAGACTCCAGCGGACATCGTCTTTCAATCTCTCACCGCCCCAGTCGCTGATATTGAATGGCGGATTGGCGAGAATGTAATCAGCTTTGAGCTCTTTATGTAAATCATTGTGAAATGTGTCGGCGTTATGAGGCCCAAGGTCGCCTTCGATTCCGCGAATGGCCAAGTTCATTTTACACAGGCGCCAAGTGGTCGGGTTTGATTCCTGTCCATAAATTGCGAGGTCGTGCCTGCTGCCACCGTGTGTTTCAACGAATTTTTCACTTTGCACAAACATGCCGCCTGAACCGCAACAGGGGTCGTAGACGCGGCCTTTGTATGGCTCGAGCATTTCCACGAGCAATTTCACAACAGATTTTGGAGTAAAGTATTCACCACCGCCCTTACCTTCGGCAGAAGCAAACCGTCCGAGGAAATACTCATAGACGCCACCAAGAATATCTTTACTTCGACTTTCTTTATCGCCGAGGCCGATGGTGCTGATGAGGTCGATTAACTCGCCAAGCCGAACTTTGTCTAAGTCAGGACGGGCATAACTTTTTGGGAGAACTCCTTTTAGGCTGGGGTTGTCTTTCTCAATTGCAACCATTGCATCGTCAACAAGCTTGCCGATTTCTGGCTTCTTGGCATTTGATTTCAAATATTCCCAACGTGCATCTTGTGGCACCCAGAAGACACTTTCCGACGTGTATGCGTCTCTATCTTCTTCTTGACCTTCGTAGTGGTCAGGATCAGCTTTGATTTTGTTGTAAATCTCTTCAAAAGCGTCGGAAATGTACTTGATAAAAATCAAACCAAGAACCACGTGCTTATATTCACCCGGATCCATGTTATTGCGCATTTTGTCAGCTGCGGCCCAGAGAGTCGCTTCAAAGCCGGCGTTCGTGCCGTTGGATTTTTTTGTAGTTTTTTGGGGCATTTCTAAATAAAAAATTGTTTAATCTTGATTATATTTTCCCATTTTTTCCGCATAAAATCAAGCTCCCCCGCTTTCGCCTTTTAGGCTGCGGCGGACAAGGCCAATTGAATTAAAATGCCAGCTAAATAAATAACGTCAACCCAACCACCGCGCTAAAGACATTCATTAACAATGAAAGAATAAACGCGCGCTTGAGTGAAAAAGATTTCTTGGAAAAATAAAACAGGGCAAACGCCTCAATAATAACCACGCCTATTTCTCCGATAATATAAACGGCCATTCCCCCATTGAGAAGCCAGTAGGCCGTATAAAAAATGGCAGTTGAAATAATGTTGGCCAAAATAACGATACCCAGCATTTTCAGCAACTGCTTGCCACGGAATCGGATTAACAATAAATAGACCGTGCTGACTATTAATTCAATAATAATAGTTATTGAAGCCAGAGCACCAAAAATGCTTATTAATCCCCATCCGGCTTCAGCGCCAGATATCGGATTGCTATTTTCCACCTTCAGGTAAGTATCATAAACATTTACCGTATAACTGGCGTGCATTGATTTAGCGGACTGGAAAACATCGCTGGTACGCATTGCTTTGTCGGAAAATTCCACCACCAGTTTTTGATAATCATTATATCCGTAAGCCATAGAACTGCAGGAATTCTGGTCGCAGGTCATGCGCTGCGGCCCTACATCTTTTAATGGCTCACTTTTAGCGCAAAGAGGGTCCTGGCATTCATACAGGGCCGCACTCACTATCGTCGGTCGCGTGGGGATCTGGAAAGTGAATGAAAAATCAGCCGACGGTTTTGGGCCGACGTCAGCCTTGGCTGCCAATGGCAGACAGAGTAGCAAAATTTCTAGGATGATTATTCCCCTCTTAAACATGTTCTAATAATAGAATTATTCACATAAAAAAGCAATCGCACCTCCCACCCGCCATCACTCAGAGCGAAACGAAGTGGAGCGAAGAGTCTTTATGACCTTATTCTAACGGCATAAAGATTGCCACGTCACTCCCCTGAACAAAGTTCAGGGTCGTTCCTCGCAATGACAAGATTGTGGGGCAGCACTTTTTTTAATAAAAAAACTCCCAGAGCAAGCCCTGGGAGGGAAAAATGATCAAAGATTTGGTTCAATCAACAGGCACGCCATAACCGATCGGCGTCATGCACTCCTCAACGATGCGATATGACTCGCCGGATAGCGTTACCCAGTCAATGGATTTGATAATGCGGTAATTAGAGATATTGCTCCCGATGATTATATTGCTTCTGGTCGCGCATAGCAATCCGGTATCGCCGCCACCCCAATAAATATAATCCCATTCCTTCGGACACTCGCTGATTAGCTGAAGCGTCCATGGTCCCACGTCGCCGCGCACCAGCACAGAACTGCTGTAACCCTGCCATGGCAATTCCTGCGCATACGCGAAGCGCGTATTATCATCAGAGATCGACACCGACGCCACATTTTCCGGAAACGGGAAGACGCTGACAGGGGCAATGAGACCGCTTCCAGCACCGGGGGTGAGTGTAAACACTCCTTTTGGATCGCCCCTGGTTTGGTACAGGATAACCGTCTCGGAAATCCAGCGCAGACGGATGAATTCGTCATGCTGCGTTCTGAACATTTCAGAAACCGACCGGGCATTTGCGCCATTAGCGTTCATCACCCGTAACCAAGCATTTGAGCCGAGCTCATTATGGACGAAGACGATCTGGCTATCATCTGGAGAGTAGGCCGGATTATGGTCGTACGTGTACTCCGAAGTGGCAAAAAGCCTGACTGTCTTGTTTAGCTGGATGTCGTACCGGAATATACCTTCCAGATAGACGCCATAGACGATATACCGCCCCGAGTGAGACCAGTTATAGTCTTCGACGCCAGTCAGACCGGTGATGACCCTGCTCAGGCTGCCGTCAATACTGCCGACTTTAAGGCGGTAATCGGCTGTCGTATAAACGAAATGGCGCTTATCCGGCGACATCGTTATGAACAAGCCGTGGTTCTCGTAGAAATGCTCGCGGTAATCGCAATAGTCACCGGCGACTTTCTGCGGATTTAGGCCGTCACGCCCGACCAGGTAAATAGACGAACCGCTGGTGTAAATGATACGGCCAGCCGGCGCCGTAATAAAACTGATAGTCGTATCAATCACCTGCCCCATTTCCGCATTCACGATAAATGATACGGGATAGTAGCCGGCCAGCAGCAGCCGAACACGATATTCACTCGGAAACTGAGTAACCGTATATGGGGTCACCGTGCCGGTCGCAACTTTGTTGATAATTACCTGCGCGCCGGGCGGGTTGGTCCGGACAGTCAGCGTGGCAGTGCAATCGATAGTCAGCTCGGTTGTCACGCCTTCGGCCACCTCAAACTCGGTTGACCAGAAAAAATCGTCCTGCCGGATAGACAGCGTATGGGTCCCGACCTCCACGCTATCCAAAGTATCAGGTGAGATATAATCCACCTCCTGGGAATAATCCACCCGAAAAGTCATGCCAGACGGATTTGTTTTTACCGCCACCGATCCATAACGCGGTTCAGGAACGGCCTCCTTGTTCTGGGTTGCCTTTTCGCACCCGCAAATAATAACCATGACTGCCATGGCTACGGCCAGGGAAACTAAACGCAATTTCATCGTACACCTCTCTTGTTGTTTGGATATTAATGTTCAAAATCAATTTATCCTACACTATTTACTTATGTAAGTCAACTCCATCCTGCCGCCTGGGTTTTCAGAAAATAAAAAATCAAGTCCTAAGCCGAGGCCTATGATTAATAGCTTATTCATCCGCCATTGCCTGGCGCAGTATCTCCTTAATCTCCTCCGACCCGTACCCCTTCTGCGCAAGGAAAGTGTACATCTTACTCTTAACCGCATACTGCTCTTTTGGCAGCAGAAATTTTTCCTTGAGACGCCCGTATTTCCTTTTTGTCTCGCGGATAATGGCCGTGTAATCCTGCGCCACGCCGGTTTGCTTCCATTCATTCAACACTTTATCAATAATGGCAGGCGGTATCAGGCGCCGGCGCATTTTATCTTTGATCCGGTACAATCCGTCTTTCCTGTCCTGCAAATGCCGCAATACCTCACGGCAGTATTTCTCATCATCAATCAGGCCGAGAGTTTTTAATTCTTCAATAACTATTTGAATATTTTCTGGCGTATAAAATTGGTACCGCCGGGTGTGCGGGTAATAACGTTTCAGGTTAGTAATTTTCTGTATTAATTTCGCCTCCGAAAACCCCTGACGCGAGAGATAATCAACGATTTTCTCCTTGATGTGCTGAAAATCATCTTGTGTTGGGCTTGCAGTCTGCATACGTTAATTAAAAAATTTTTAGTATAAACCAAAATATTACCTTTTCCATTTTATAAATAAATCATCGCGAGCTCACGGGTCTCGTGGGCCCCGGAGCGAGCGATACAACTAAGGGAAAAGTAGCGATGAAGGGAAACCGTAGGTGTCCCTTCATAAGGAAAACCCCTGACGCGAGAGATAATCAACGATTTTCTCCTTGATATGTTGGAAGTCTTCGTTGGTTGGCTTGAAATCGGGCATATATTAATAATATCATACTTTACTCGCGAGTAAATTTGAGATGCTGAAACGAGCACATCGCTGGCACAGACCTGCCCGCCGCACTGGCAACGCAGGCGGGGACCCGCTCTGGACAAGGGTGCATACCGAAATCTTCCAATCCCGAGCGCACCCCTCTGTGGGTGCGCGACCAGGTGGGCAAGTGAGCGCAGGCAGAGACGCCTGCGCTCGGAGAATATATTTACTTATAATTTATCCCTCAAATACCCGGCCAGACTCTGGTTATACGTCGGGCAAGGCGGACAGTAAGTCATCTCAGATGGACAAGGAATGCACTTGGCCGGGATGCGCAAATAAGGGATAAATAATATTGCACCTAAAACAACGATTACGATAAACCACACCAACCATTTTTTTATGGCCAACGTTTTTACAGTTAAATTTCCTTGATTATCCATTAGCCGATTATTTAATAATTTTTAAATTAAATCATCGCGAACCTTGGGTTATACCGCGCCCGCTTCGAATGCGAAGCAGTCGGGCGGGAGGTCCCAAGGTGAGCGATATCAATATGGAAGGATAAGCGATGAGAAGGAAACCTTTGGTTGCCTTCTCATGTGTTATACCAATCAACGGGGTCGATATCATCAATTTTTTGATTATTCGAAACTTCCACCTTAATTGCCTTATGCGAAGTGCACTCAACCAGCTGGCCGCAGGTTACGAATTTGGAATAATATGCCTGGTACTCATCCGTATAACCGATATTTTCTTTGCCGGCTGTTATCAGATGGGCAAAAACATAATAATTGTCCGGCGGCACGGACAATTCATAACCATAGCTATTGGCGTATTTATCGTCCTGAATCATTTTATAAGTGCAGAACATTTCCACGCCTTTTACTGATTTGGCGCAGATGCCCATTGGCGGAATAGTTTCGCTGGGATAGCTTAATGAACCAGTGATAGTCCCCCACTGGTCTTGCGGGTTTGTTTCTTGTACCGCATAGGTTGAGACCGGCACATGATTAAAAACCACGTAAGCCACAATTAAAATTATCGCTAATGTCGGGATCAAGAATAAAATAAATTTAAATAATTTTTTCAGCATAAATTTCTAATTAGCTGATCCGGATGTAAGACCATCCTTTGATGAACTCCCGTACGGTGGTGATCTGCTTTTTATATGGATCCAATACTTTCGCGTCCATCAGACGCGGATCGACGTTTTGGAGATTATTCGGCTGGATGCCCGGATTATCTTCCTGACCGCCGGATAGCTTTTTCAGCTCTTTAACAATATCTTCCCATTCAGAATTCGTTATGCCGGCCGGTCTCACTAAAATCGAGGTGTGATTTAAAAAATTGCCGTATTTTTCTCCGGTAATGGACAGGATGGCCTCGTGCTTCTGTCCCGGCTCTTCAGGGTCATCTCCCAAGTGCAGCTGGCTGACGAGATCGCGTTCCAGCCACTGCATGGAATCTCCACAGCGTCCGAAATTGTGCGTATCCACAAAATCAGCGCTGTTGCCCCCAAAACCGTGGTCCAGCACGGCCACGAAATGCTGCCACCAGAATTGCGGCTCACTCAAGCCAGTGGCAGTGACAATCTTGCCGGTTTGATCCTGAAACCATTTATCTATCACTGTCGGATCCAGCAGCTTATCTATTTGCTCCTCGGTGTATTTATAGCCCAGGCGCTTGCGGACTTTCTCCACTTCTTCGGTGCGGTTGATGACGCTCTTATCAGTCAGCGCGCCTGATGAATCATAAGTATAAGTAGTCACCACCGGTCCGTCTGAGGAAATGGTCTGGGTCAGCGTGCCATTCTCATCCCGCACGTCTATCTGGCACTGGCAGTCGGGAAACACCCCTTCAGCTGAAACCACTACGGCATTTTTCTTATCCCGTAAATATTTATTGCATTCATCTGTACAAGAACCGTTGTTGGTGATAGCAGGCATGGACAGCGAAGGCAGGGCGGTATTAGCCAGGAGCAGATTAACATTCTGATTGGCAGAGGCGCTGGTGTTGACTGCCGTGTTTGAATTCAATACTATATTAATATTTTTATTCGTACTTACCGTATTAGTATTCGTAGTAGCATCACCGGGTGCAGCCGGGCATTCTTCATTCAAATGCACGCAGGCATAAAGGCAATTCGGACAACTGGCATAATCGTGGGAATAATTGCACTCTTTATTGGGATCTGCGGCGTTTTCCCACTCACTGCCCGAAGAGCCGCAGATGCACTGGCTGGTATATGAATAATGCCCGTCCGGAACCGTGGCGCAGTTTATCTGCACACAACCCACCCCGCTCATCCGCTGCCATTCATAACCAGCGGGACAATCGTCGATGGCGGCCTGAGTCGTTGGCGCATAACCAAAAAACAGCAACGCCACTAATATTATGCCGTATAAAAATAAGTTAGTATTTTTCATAGCAATATAATTACTGTTTGCTCCAAGTTTATTATAAGCCAATATTAGGGCTAAAACAAGGCGGGTGGATTAATATTCAAAAATCAAACCGGCCGCAAAGTGCCGAAAAAAACCTGCCAGGCCAGTAATGACTTGGCGACCAGGCTGAGGATGATATAAGCTCGTTCGCCGTAAAGGTAATCCCGCCACTTACCCGCTTTCTTATACTGCAAAATCATGTTAATGGCAAAACAGTTGAAAAACAGGAATATGGAAAAATAAATCCAATAGACAAACGTCGGTGCTCTCATCCCCGGCTCGCCGGAACCGAATAAATAAATGGCCACAGCCACCCAGGTAATAAACCCGGCCAGGCTACCGAACCAAAACGAGATCCAGTTGGTCTTTTGGGTGGTCTGGTTATGCACTTCCATTATCCAGCCGAATAATATCATCATGGCGTTTAGGAAAAATATCGCCAACAAACTGACTATGTCATAAATGCCCACCAGCATGGCGATGACAACGATCATCAGTGAAGAACTGAATGCGTATTCCATCCAGCGGGCCAGATTAATGCCTTTGGCTAAATTGCGATTATACCACCGGTTAATGCCAGGGCAGATTGAAATCAGGGCGTGAGCCAAAGCCGAGATAAAAAGAAATCCAGCCACTAATGGCCCGATGCGCAGATTAAATAGTGTGTGCAAACTTGGCTGGAGTGCCTGCGAGGCAGTATTAAATTTGAGAAAAGCGGAGGTGACTGGCAGGGAAAAATCCGTGCTTAAAACCAGCATGACGATTCCCTGGACAAAATGCAAAACCGCCATTATTAAATTAAAACGCCGCAACTTGATAAAACGGCGGTCTTCTGTTTTTGGCTCAAGTATGTTGTCCATAAGTGTTTTGATTACTTTTAAAATCCTTTATACCTTAATTTTAACCTAATTGATAACAAAAACAACCCCCTCCACCAAAAAACTCAGAAAATTTCTAACTATCAATTGAACATTAGATCATTGAATATTGTTTGGGACTTGGAAATTGGAAAATTGATTATTTAATTTACTCCCCCCTCAATATCCACCAGAACATCCGTCCCGGATACCTGAACCGGATAGCACATAGTGTCTTTGACCTTCATTTTCACAAAAGCGATCTTGGCGCCTTTGACGTTCTTGCCGGTTTTCACGTCGAACATAGATCCATGGCGAGGGCAATGGACAATACTGCCATCAAGCTTCCCGTCTGCCAGCGATCCTCCCATATGCGGACACTTATTATTAATGGCGTAAAAAGAGCCGCCGACATTGGCAACGAGGATTTCCTGATCCCCGGTATTCAATCGCTTCATGGTTCCAACCGGCACTTCGCTGGTTTGGACTACTGTTTTAAATGACATAATATTTATTTAAATTATCAATCTCATATGTTAATAGTATATCATAAAAACAATGAAGATTTGGTTAAGTTGCGTAATAACAATAGGTTATGTCCTTCTGTTTTCAGTACATATTAACTCTATACCCTGAAATAAATTCAGGGTGACAAATGCTAGTTAACCTTTATTGTCATCCTGAACTAGTTTCAGGATATAGGACATAACCTGCGTGGATAAAAACCTCAGGAACTATTGACAACGCGTCCAAACCAAATTATACTGATTTAATTTAAGGAGTAGTACATTTATTTTTATCTTTTTGATGGAGGAGATCATGCAAGGTGAGCAAAGCACCTTTAAGGCAAAATGTATCAAGGCAGTATCAAGACGCTCAGATTTTATTGTCGGCACGGTATACGATGTCAAATCGGTTGGTACCGGATCTGCCTCAACAAATTTCGCTATTGACCACGAGCCGGGGCACTCACATAACTTCAGTGATAATGGCTACGCTGAACACTTCGTGAGAGTCTAGTCTTACTAGCAGGGAAGAAACCCATAATACATCCGATGGAGAAAATATGGAAACTGAAGTAGGCACTTTTAGAGCCACATGCACCAAGGCATTTCAAGCGTACACCGACATAACAGTCGGTGAAGTATATCGGGTCGACTGGAAAAAAGGCGTGCTGGGAACGACACTCTACACTATCATCCTATCGACGCGAACGCACGACATGAAAGGCGTCAATTTCATGACGCACTTTCAGGAAGTAAACGAAGGTACTTAAGCTTTCCACACGAGTTTTATGAAGGTCACCCTCTGGGCGGCCTTCTCTTTTTTTGAATTTATACTTGACATATAGCTTATTTATAAGTAAGCTAAGCTAATAAATTTAACCGAAACAAAAACCGAACAAATCGAAAACTATCCACAGCAAGGAGGTATTCTGTGGCACATCCGAACGTTGACAAGTTAACTGCCGTACTCGAATCGGCAAATCTATTAAGCCAACTAGCCGCCCTATCGAATTATGACGCGAGAACAGGCCGGCCAGTCGGAGGCGAAAAAGACTCGGAAAGACGATCCGCTTTCGCTACAAAATTGGCACACGAAGCCTTTACTTCAAGCGCGGTAAGTGACGCACTTGGACGATGCGAAACTGCCACCAAAGAACTGTCCCCGTTTGAGGCATTGCTAGTTAAGCGTCTGCGCCTCTGCCTTAATCGCGCTCTCGCCCTGCCAGCTGATTTTGTCGAACGACGCAACCAGGCTCATGCCAAAGCCACGAATGTCTGGACCAGAGCGCGCGCTGAGGGAAATTTCACGCTCTTCGCGCCCGAATTGACGCATGTCCTCACTCTGGCGAAAGAAGAAGCGGCTCTTCTTGGCGCTGATCCCGGCGAACCTGACTCAATTTCGAACGCGCTGCTCGGACAATTCGAACCTGGCGCGACTACCGCGGAAGTTCTCCAGGTATTGGATGATCTCGGCGAATGGCTGGGAAAAACCATTCAGACAATAACAGGTGCTGGCGCAAATCGCTCTGACGCGGTTTTGCGCGGCTGTTTCCCGACTGACAAGCAACGGCAACTGGCTGAATATCTGGCTACGGTTATCGGCTATGATTTCAAGCGTGGATCCCTGGCAATAGCCGCCCATCCTTTTGCCAGTACCATTTGCGCCGGAGACCACCGCATTGCCACCAGATTTTACCCAAACTACCTGGCTGCCGGCATATTCGGCACAGCGCACGAAGCCGGACATGCCATGCTTGAACAAGGCGCACCGGATCTTTTCTGGGGATTTGATAACAGCAGTATGTTTCTCTCGATGGCTCTGCATGAATCGCAGTCCCGGTTGTGGGAAAACATGGTCTGCCGTTCTTGGAGTTTCTGGAAATACTTCTACCCACACCTTCAGCTGATGTTCCGCGAATTCCAGAATGTCCCACTGGAGGAATTCTACAGGGCCATCAACCTGGTCAGGCCCAGCGGAATCCGCGTGGAGGCTGACGAGCTGACATACCATGGGCATATCCTTGTCCGCTTCAAAATCGAGCAGCTCCTGCTTTCCGACCAAATATCGGTCGCTGATATTCCTGATGTTTTCGCCAACCTGGTAGAGAAGTACGTCGACTACCGGCCAACAGATCCGAAAGAAGGCGCTCTTCAGGATATTCACTGGGGATCGGGATATTTCGGCTATTTCGGCACCTATACCCTGGGAACGCTGGCCAGCGCCCAGGAATTCGCCGCCTTTACCAAGATTGACCCGGAATATGAAGCAGATTTCGCAACGGGAAAATTCGCCAATCTTCGTACTTGGCTGAGCGGTAATATTTACCCCACCGGACATGTCGATTCCCTGAACAGCGTCCTGACGAAAGCCACCGGCGAACCGCTGACGGCAAGATACTGGAAGGAATATATCACGAAAAAGTTCGGAACACTTTACGGAGTGTCCCTCTGATCCAAATCACACAACAACAATCTAACGGTCGTAGGTCCATGCACCTACGGCCTTTTTTTATTACTAAAAACCTGTCCTACTTCCCGAAATTCACCCCGCCGCGAAAACCCTGGGGGAAGGCCCAGAACCAGCTTTTCAGAATCCGGGTGCCGGAATCCAGGTCATAGACGCGGACATTCGGTCCCCCCTGGGAAGCCGGCGAGGTAATCACTTCCGCCATATTATCGCCGTCAGTATCGCCGACAAATAAATTCACGCCTCCGCGGAAACCTTCGTCATACGGCAGAAACCAGTCAACCAAAGATAATGCTCCATTCTCATAGCGATAAATTCGTACGTTGGGGCCGCCAAGCGTTTTCGGTGCCAGGACGATTTCTCCCAATCCGTCGCCGTCAATATCCCCGACTGACATGGAGAGTGTGCCGCGATATGAATTTTGGTAAGCCATGACCCAGCTTAAGAGTTCTAGTTTTGAATCTTCGTTAATTGTATAAACGCGGATATTCGGACCGCCGTTCAGATAAGGCGAAACGATAATGTCATCTTGTCCGTCGCCGTTAATGTCGCCGGTGGCTACCTGCACACCGCCGTGGTAGCCGGCTGCGTATGCCATGACCCAGTCAACCAGCTCAAAATTTCCTGTCACCGTATTGTAATGATAAACCCGGACATTCGGGCCGCCCTGCCCGCGCGGAGTAACCACCAGTTCGTCAATCCCATCGTGCCCGATAATATCGCCGGCTGCCAGATTTACACCGCCGCGAAAGCCTTCCTGATAAGCAAAAAACCAATCCAGCAAAGTAAAGCCGTCACCCGCAGCGTTTAAGGCATACAAACGGACATTCGGCCCGCCGCTGGATATTGGCGCGACTACGATTTCTTCCCTGCCATCGCCGTTAAAATCTCCGGTAGTCAGAGCTACACCGCCTGTAAAACCTTCATTATAAGTCAGGGTCGAGGCAATTTCCTGTCCATTTAATTCAAAGGCTTTAATGCGCGATTCCACGCCTTGCCCCGGTGTGACTACAATCTCATTAGTCTGATCGCCATCAATATCCGCTTGTTCAACCTGTAGGCCCATACGTAATGTGGAATCATAGGCAAAGAAAGAGGAAATCTGCTGGCCAGCCGAGTCAACCACCCGGACATTCGGGCCGCCTTTGGAGGCCGGTGTCATCACGATTCCCAAAGAATTTCGGCCAATAATATTAAAAGTCCAGTCAAGATTGCTTGGGTTGCCCCGTGTATCGCTGACTGCCACTGTAACGGCAACCTGTTGACCGTTGAGGAAATTACTGTCTGGATTAATTTCGACTTCAAAGCCCCAAGCGCCGTCATTAGTGATAGTGCCGGAAAAACCGTCCGCAAACTCACCATCGGTTATGGCGGCCTGGCCCGCTACTCTAACGTTCAGGCTGGCGCTATCAACTTCTAATCCTGCGTCAGTTAATGAAAATGAAATATTCGTATCCTGCGCTGCTGTATTTGATCCTTCAGCCGGCGACTGCGCGCTGATTGCCGGGCCGGCAGTATCCGCCGCTTCTGCCCGCCACAATTCCGCGCCGCTTAAAAAATGAATTGTGCCTCCGTATAGCCAGCCGTCATTGGTTGCCAGCAAAGGACCGCTAAAATTGGCGGCATCGCCGAAACCATCTTCATTCACCTGCTCCCATGTTGATCCGTCATAGGACCAAATTTCAGTCCCGGTAATGTTATTGGTGGTGCTGACAAATAATTTATGATTGTATTTTACTAAACTAAATGCTGTAGTATTATTGGCATCACCAAAGCCGCCATTTTCTAGCTGTACTAGATCGGTCCCGTCAAATGTCCATATCTCGGCTCCCTCCGTATCGTTCCTGGTGGCAATATACATGATGCCGCTAATAACTTTTTCATCATAAATTCCCGCATTGTTAACATTTCCAAACCCATCATCACCTACCTGCGTCCAGTTTATGCCGTCAAATTTCCAGAACGTTCCAGACTGAGCTGGAACTAAGCTAAAAGTGCCCACATAAAGACTACCATTATATTCTGTCATACCCATACTGTAGCTATTGCTGGCGTTCCCGAATCCGTCAGTATTGACCTGCGTCCAGTCTGTGCCGTCATACTGCCAGATTTCCGTACCTGTCGCCAAATTTGCAATTCCGGCGTAAAGCTTATCCTGAAAAATGCTGAAATTATATGCCATACTATTGGTTGGATCGCCGAAACCATCGGTATTGATCTGCGTCCAGTCTGTGCCGTCATAGCTCCAAACTTCAGGTCCGGTCACCTCATTCGTAGTGCCAACCAAAAGTTTGCCGCCAAATTCAATAAGTGCGGTGCTCTCAACATTATTGACATCGCCGAAACCGTCGGTATTCACTTGAGTCCAGTCCGTACCGTCAAATTCCCAAATTTCCACTCCGGTATTTGAATTTGACGTACCAGTGTACAGATTCCCCTGATACTCAACTAAGGTATAGATGACATAATTATTAATGTCACCAAAGCCGCTGGTGCCGACTTGCGTCCAGTCCATTACCTGAGCCGCCGCCGGTTGCGGAGTTAAAAATAAAACACCAAAAAAACCCAGGACGACCAGGCTAACCATAATAAAAAGGCATTTTTTCTGCCCATTTTTTTGTTTGTTCATAATGATTTCCCCCTTCGACCCCTTTAATGATTAGTTATTTATAAATTAATTGTCTCTCATCTAAATAAAAAAGGCAAATAACTTTTATTTTCTCGATTGGTAATTTGAAAAACTAATCGACAAAAAATTTTAATGGCATTGAAACCAGATTTTAATTGCATCATTATTGAACCCGCCCATTGCGGAGTAATCGTAGTAAAATTGGAGTGAAGAGGAGCGATCCCCGCCCATGGGCGGGGAATCGAGCCCACTCAAGCGAAGCGGTTGTGGGTCGATAGCGATGATGAGCCCAATTTTCAAGATTACGCAGCACGGACGGAACTCTTTGGTACTTTCTGGCCTGCCCCGTACCCAAGCGAAGCGCGTGGTACCGGGGTTACAGAAAGTACAGAAAAAAGTATCAAATGCCTTTTATGCACTAAATCAGAGTGGTAATGAAGTAATCGCTTTATAATTTTGAACGCTTATATCTGCCGATTAATTGCGTCTGAGCAACAATATGACCGGACATCGCCTGATGCAGCCTGGCTTTGCCGGTCGTGCGGTCCAGTGAAATATTAGTGTCCAGAGCGTAAAGATTGAAAAAATAACGGTGTTCGCCAGTAGGCGGACACGGCCCAATATAACCGTTTTTGCCCGCAGAATTTACGCCCTGGATTCCCGGAGGCGTGCTGTTTTCGCCGATTCCGGATTGATCAACGGGCATATTCCAGATCAGCCAATGATCAAAAATACCAATAGTAGCGTCCGGATCTTCCATGATCAAAACCAGGCTTTTCGCCGTTTCCGGAACATCGTAAATTTCCAGGCGTGGATTGATGTTTTCACCTTCACAAGTAAACCTGGAAGGTATTGATTTATTGTTATTAAAATGTGGACTTGTTAATCTCATAAACTTCAACGATTTTATTTCTCCTCCTTCATCATTTCGCTCATCCTGACCTCCACAGATCTCATTTCGTCTTCAGTTAAACTATACATCCATTTTGGATGCGCGGCATAGCCATGCTTTTTCAACATTTCTTTCGCACCCATCGCATTATCCGCGCGGGCAATAAAATAGCAGGTAATTATCCCCGAAACTTCTTTACAGACAATTAATTTCATATATTAAAAAATTTAGTTAATTCAAGGTTAAATCTAAGCTTAGCATAGCAGTGATTAAGTTCGTATTAAGCAATAATTTAGCTTGAAATCATTTGATTACAAAATGAATAATTCAATATGTCAAGAATTACAAAAATTGATACATCATAGTTAATGGTGTGCCAATTAGCCCTGTTGGCGGGGGCTAGTAGAGAAAGTTAGAACCTTTCTCTACGAATCTGTGGATTTAGCATAGCTGCTATTGACAAAAATGACGAATATGCTAGACTAATATGCTCCTCATTCGGTGGTAGCAGAAAGTTACAATAATGTAGTTTTCACAACTGCTACGGAAATGAGGTACCTCATGAATGAAGAAGGTCTGGCAAAAATGAGACGGTTGAATATCACGCTTCAGGTTTGCCGAAACTGGAAAGAACGCCTGAACAGGAAATTCACCGACATGCTGGCTCGTCGATTCGGAGCTCGCGTGGGTGAGCTGGTTCAGTGGTATGTAAACGAGCTATTCCAGCGCTACGTCTGGGAGCAAAAACGACGTGTGGAACTGGAAATGATCATCGATGAACACTGCCCGGAACTGATGCCACCAGACGCCGAAAGAGAGAAGCCCGTTGAACCACCTTCGTGGTTCGGGACACGAGCAGCATAATCTGTTCCTTTAGCGAATTGTACTCTAACTGGAAAACCGGGCCTTTGCCTGGTTTTTTATTTTTTGGCTTCGTGGGTGGTAAAATTTTCCGCTGAGCACAAAAAAAGAGGGGGGGGGTTAACCCGCTCCTTATCCGACGTCTATTTCTTTTGTGACAAATTCGTCGTTTCCTCCCTCATTTTAATGTTAAAGAAAATATATATTTAATGCAAAATACACCATGTCCTTGCTGAACATGATTCTAACTATAAATTTCTTTAGAAAAGTTTTCCACTCTAAGCGCCCGTTGGCGGACACTGGCGGGAGCACTAGGACTCGAACCTAGAATAAGGGTTTTGGAGACCCTTGTGATAGCCATTTCACTATGCTCCCCTGAAAATTTATTTTATCAACCGCGAGCCCTGAATTTCCGCCAAAGACGGATCTGCCTCTGGCATGACATTTCAGGGCGAGCGAATCATCTAGTTTGCGGAAAGCATTGAAAACCACTTTCTGAAAGGGGTTTTCAACATTATTTCGTTTCCTTATGCAAGGTATGTTTTTTGCACCATTTGCAGAATTTTTTCAATTCAATCCTGTTCTTCAGAATTTTTTTATTCTTTTTGGAATGGTAATTGATGTGATGGCATTCCTTGCATTCAAATTTTAACAAATTGTCCTGTGACATAAATTTTTATTACATTTTAATGATTTATTTATAATTTTGGCTGGAGCCAGCGAAGGGATTCGAACCCCCGACCTACGGTTTACAAAACCGTTGCTCTACTTTATCCCGCCATAGCCACCCGTCGGACTTGAACCGACGACCTACGGTTTACAAAACCGTTGCTCTACCACTGAGCTAGGGTGGCAGCAGCTATGGCGGGACAAACTACTTCTGAATAACTCTCTCCAGGTGGGCAGGGTAGGGTTTGAACCTACGTAGGCCGGTCATCGACTCCGAGGACTAGCGACCTCGTCGCTCAGACTCGAGGAGAGCCAGCAGATTTATGCCGCCATTCGGCGGCACAAGCAGTCTCCTTAAGGACAACTATGAAGTGGGTGGGGTAGGGTTCGAACCTACGTAGGCCGGAGCCAGCAGATTTACAGTCTGCCCCGTTTGACCACTTCGGTACCCACCCACTTCATAGTTGTTAATACAGAGAATAACCACGGAGCCTGCCCCGGCGTATGCCGGGGGTACCTGCCCACCTGGTGAGGTTATTTATTTCTTAATGAGCCTCTTAAAAGCTTCTCCGCCTTTATATGATTTAATTAATAATTCCCTTTTGTATGCTTCCGATTTTGTCTTACATATTTCTTTATAAACTAATATCCAAGGGATACCTCTTTTTGTAGACCTTACATGTCCTGAATTATGCTGCTTAAGCCTTTTAACTATATTTACTGTGTGACCAATATAATAATAACTTGAACTCAGACTTATTAATATATAGACATTAAACATATTATGCAGATTTATGCCGCCTCTGGCGGCATCCCGCCTTCATTCAATATTATTTTTTGTGGCGGGACAGTCTGCCCCGTTTGACCACTTCGGTACCCACCCACTTCATAGTTGTTAATACAGAGATTAACCACGGAGCCTGCCCCGGCGTATGCCGGGGGTACCTGCCCACCTGGTGAGGTTATTTATTTCTTAATGAGCCTCTTAAAAGCTTCTCCGCCTTTATATGACTTGATCATTAATTCTCTATAGTTGTTAATACAGAGACTGACCACGGAGCCTGCCCCGGCGCATGCCGGGGGTACCTGCCCACCTGGTGAGGCTATTCGGTGCTAGTATCCGAACAAACCATTGTAAAATAACTTATGAATTTACTATCTTTATATAAAACAGTCAAGCCTGTGATCCTGGAACCGTAGTATTACCCGCTCTAAGCCGATGGTCGGAATTTCCGCCAAAGGCGGACCCCGCCCTACATAAATAGATTAAATTTATTGTGGCGGGGGAACCCTGATCTTCTTACTCACATACCACAGCTTTTCGTTTTGGGTATAGGACTTTGCCTGGAGTTGCTCTACTTCACCCCGCCTCAGCCGATGGTCGGAATTGAACCGACGACCTACTCCTTACCATGGAGTTGCTCTACCAACTGAGCTACATCGGCTGAGGCGGGGCAAGCTGAGCCTCTAGATTAACTACTATAAATAATTTTAAATTATCAATTCCTAAAAATGCTTGGCATTTTTAGGAAAAAGCGGGAATGTTGCGAAGGGTGAAGTGGCCGTAACTTGTTTGCGGACACGTAATCCGTAACAACTATTCACGCGCGGAGTTGTTCTACTTCACCCCGCCTAAACTAGGCGGGGCAAGCTGAGCCTACTTGCCGGTGGGTAGACTATAAGGTAAAAAATTTTAAAAACTAAACAAAAATTTATAATTCGTCGGCTTGCCTTTTAAAATCATCAAGCTTTTCATTTTCCGAATTAGCTGTTTTTAATTTTTCAATATACTGCAAAGCTGATTTTTTGTCTTTAAGCTGGATAGCCGCGGAAATTATTAAATCCAAATTTCGCGGATTATTCGGTTCAAGTTTTATTGCTTCTTCGAAGTTTTTCCATGCCTCCGCAGTGTTCCCCAAAGAAAGAAATACCTCCCCCAGTCCGATATGATATTCTGCTACTTCCTTATTTAGTGAAACCGCATTTACTTGCCCTCTTATGGCCGTACCTGCGTCACCGGATCCATCATCTGTTTTTGCGGTACTGCTGGATTTCAAGAGAAATTCATAAATTTCCTTTGCGTGGGTATAATCTTTCTGTTCAACATAAACTTCCGCCAGATGCTCATATGCTTCATTATACTTGTTGTCCAGGCTGATAACTTCAATGTATTTTTCTTCAGCTTCTTTGAATTTTTGCTGAGACGCTAATTCTTTTGCCTCGTGCATCAAAACCATTTTTTTCTTATCAGCACTTCCCTCTTCTAGAGGCTCTACTTTCCGGATTTTTTCCTGATATTGGTTTTCTAATTTTTTAACAAATCCGTGAAAACGTTTAAAAATTGAATCTTGGCCGGCAATTTCATTAGAACCGGATATTTTCTGTTTTAGCTTGAATATTCCTAATTTGCGCTGCAGCCTTCTGGAAATCAAATCCTTCTTCCGCTTCTCCTGCTTATGGCTTTCCAGGCCGGTAACATCAATGGAAGAAATGACGGGAAATTTTTTCGCCAGAATAAAAACCACCACTCCGATAAAAATAATAATTAAGCCAATGGCAATAAAATCTGGGGTCATATTTTCTTAACTTCCTTTAATGGCAGCTCCATAATATCTTTATTTATAGCAACTGACACTGTTTTTTTCAACACATTGCAGGAGATAACCTTGCCTTCTCCCTGACGGGTTTTAACCCGGCTTTCCAGGGGAGGAAAATTTTTCATTTCTTTCTGATAGTACTCGGCTTCAAAAGCCAAACAGCACATCAGGCGTCCGCAGCTTCCGGAAATCCTGTCACTGCCCCGGCTGTGGACCTGTTGAATGCGGGCGTAGTCAGTCGGTACGCTCTGCAATTGGTTGATGAACTTCCTGCAGCACAGTTCCCTGCCGCATTGCCCAAATCCGCCCATGCGCCTGGCTTCATCGCGAATTCCCACCTGATGCAGCCTGATAGATTTCTGGAAACTCCTGGCCAGATCCTTAACCAATTCGCGGAAATCAACACGGCCATCCGCGGTAAAAATTACAGTAATTTTTCCCCCATCATAGGAAAAGAAGCAATCAACAACTTTCATGTCCAGCTGGTGCTTTTTTACCAGCCAGCGGCTTTTTTCCAGTACCTCTTCTTTTTTCAATCCATAATTTTTAACTTTCTCAATATCATCAATGGTCGCCAGTCTCATTATCGGCTTCAAAGGAGCGTCAAGCGTAGCTTCCTCTACCTCTATAATATTAACTACCCGGCCTAATTCCAGGCCGAGATCGGTTTTTACGATAACCTGACTGCCAGGTTTCAGCTGGCTGTCTATAGCTTCAAAATGATAAACCTGATCCCACGGCTGGAACTGAACTGAAGCAACTTTTTTTATCATAAAGACATTTTTTTAATTTCTTTAATCTGGATATTCTCGCCCAGTTTCAGAATTTTTTCATTGATAATGTCTTCAATGGTTTTCTTGTCTTCCTTGATGAATGGCTGCTTGATCAGGCAGACTTCCGAATAGAATTTATCCAGTTTGCCTTTTATTATTTTATCAATAATATTATCCGGTTTTTTATCTTTTTTCAGCTGGGCTGAATATATCTCTTTTTCTTTCCCAATTATCTCAGCCGGCACATCCTTAGGGCTGATATAAGTGGGATCTGTTGCGGCTACCTGCATAGCCAGATCATGGGCGAGATCACGGAAATCATCTGTATTGGCGACAAAATCGCTTTCGCAAGCCAACGCCACCAGTGCGGCTACTTTGTGATTGGCATGAATATAATATCCGATAGCTCCTTCTTTTGTCTTCCGATCCTGTTTTTTCTCGGCAACTTTCTGCCCCTGCTTTTTCAGATAGTCAATCGCCTTAGTGAAATCACCGTCATTATTTTTCAGGGCAGTTTTTGCATCCATGATGCCGACACCGGTCTGCTCCCTTAACTTTTTTATATTTTCTGTCGTTATTGCCATATATTTAATTTTTCTAATAATTATTGAGTCTTTTTTTCTTCATCCTTCTGGCTGATGTCTTTTTTTATGCTGGCTTCGCTGATCGTTTCTGTCAAAAAATTAAGGATATAATCAATTGATTTTGCGGCATCATCATTGGCAGGGATGGGATATTCCACCAGATCCGGATTGTTGTTTGTATCAATTATGGCGATGACTGGAATGTTTTTCTTTTTCGCCTCGCGCAAAGCGGTCTTCTCCCTTTTAATGTCAATTATGAATAAGGCTGCAGGCAGCTTTTCCATATCCTGTATGCCGCCGATTAACTTTTCCAGATTGGTAATTTCTTCGTCAAATTTCACCTGCTCGCGTTTGGTGTATTTGACCAGCTCGCCGGCTTCCCTTTTCTTCCTTAAATCTTTCAGCCTTTTGACCAGCCTGGAGATATTCTCAAAATTCGTCAAAACACCCCCGATCCAGCGTTCTACTATGTAAGGCATTTTCGTAGATTCCGCAACCTGTTTCATTTTTGCCTGCGCTTGTCTTTTGGTGCCGACAAAGAGTATTTTCTGTCCGCTGCCGACTATCCGATTAATAAAACCACCGGCCAGATTCAGTTGTTCGGCCGTCTTTTCCAGGTCAATAATGTGCACGCCGCCCCGGATGGAATGGATAAACTTCGCCATTTTGGGATGCCAGCGCTTCTTTTGGTGCCCAAAGTGGACACCGCTCTTCAGCATTTCGAGCAATGAGAGCTCTTTCATAAATTGTATTCCTTTCTTACCTCTGTTTTCGTCAACCTGGTTTGCCAGCCCCGTTTTACTAAAAAAACCAGGGCCAGGGGGCAAATCAGTCGGAAAACATGTGTGATTATTAATAAATTATTGCTAATAAAATAGCAGGTTATATTGTAACATAATCTAAAAAAAAGGCAAGGCCGACGGAAAGCTAATAGCTTATATCTATTGGCCTATGGCCTTTTTTCTATAACAGTCATCCAACAAAACAAATACTATAAGCTATACGCTATAAGCCACTTTAATTACTCTTTTCTTGCTATTTACGACCTACTTTTTTGGTTATATTAAAAAGTCTCCGAAACTCTTCTTTTACGCCAATCACCTCTTCTTTTTGGGGATCATCCAAGCGTCCGGTCAAAATTTCTGGGTTATCATGGCCAGCCAGCGGATTTGTTGTCCAAAGCTTGGCCAAACCGCCTGGTCTTTGCGCCCACGGCCCGATGAAATGGCGAGTCATGCCTTTGACCGGCTCAACGCCTTTGGGCATTTTTACTATGTCCTCATGAGCGGTATGATAGTGCCCGCCATAAATCGTACAATGCTCTTCCACCCATTTCCTGGCTTCTTCTTTGTCATTAAATTTATCTGAAAGCCTCATGGCCGCTTCAATTATTCCTGCCTGCATTTGTTTTGGGTTGTGTGCATAAACGGTTGACTTAACGTCATCAGATGTTTGGTTTATCAAATTATTCAGTAGCACTTCCTGGGCTTTTATCTGCTGCGTGCGATATTGTACCATCTCTTTATTAAGCCCATCTTCCTCATTTAAACCTAATTCTTCAAGGCCATGCTTTAAAGCCCCCAAGCTTCCGGACTGGCTAATTAATTCAGAATCTAAAAATAAAACCTGTGATTTTAACTGCTGGTCGTCTCCCCGCTCGATATAACGACCGATTGACGGACCATAGACTAATTTTTCCAGATACCACCTTTGTACCGGGTGTATGGCTTTTTTGTTGTTCTCTGAATCATCGAGTGAACCAGGATGGAGTTCCTGCCAGGCTTTTAAAACATCCCGCATACTATATTTATCTTTAACAGCTTGGACTAAACCGCGGTACTCATCCATGCCCAGCCTGCCAAGCTTTCTCTCCATTGGGTTGTAACCAATTTTCCTGTCAAAACCGGAAAAACTGGCATCATGGTTTCCTTCAATCCAGATAGTATTAGTAGGCGGCAAATTTAAATCACCGGCCCGTTCATGGCAGGCGGCCTGATATCTTTCTGACGCGGAAGCTGTCCGGAGAAAAGAACTAACTTCAAATGCATCAATCGAATCTCCTCCGTTAACCACCAGCCCGCCTTCACGAAATCGCTCTTCAATGCGTCCGCGAATTTTATGCATCGCCACGTCCGATAAAGTATCGTAATACCTGGCAGCGTCCCTGAGTCCTTTTAATCTACCCAGAATTGGAAAATCACGGGAACTAGAAGCTAGTCCCTCCCGACCCTCCCTGGCGGGTTGCGGCGCAACTTTGTGGGTATCCGTATAGTAGGTAAAATCTGGCATGTCTTCAAAAGTAAGATCCTCGGCCTTTATTTCACGGTCAGATTCATAAATTTCACTTGAAAATGGAGAAGCCATGTACTCGGGAATTTTATTCGTTTCCCCCATTTCTTCACGAGTATGCAATTCTTTCATAAATCTATCAGAAAAAGACGCTTCTGATTCAGCGAAATGATGACTCTCTAAAGTTTCAGAACGATTCATATATTTACTAAAAATTATACTGACTTTTCGTAATAATTATATCATAATTCTATTTAACATAAAATGTCAAAGCCTCTCGCCCTTGCTAAAAAATAACCCGCGTACAATGCCGAGGCCATTGAATTTATTTGGTATATTTTCTAACGACTTTTACCGAGGTGCCCGCCGATCTGAGCGGCGTAAAGTCGCGCGTCTCTCTGTAAGTCGTCATGTTTGGTGGTCAAAACCGTAGAATCAAATTTCTTGCCGGTTTTCTGTTCAAGAGTTCCGATCTGCGTGGCCGGAAACATTTTATCACGCGAGCTCATTACAATACTGATTTTAGCTTCAACTTTTTTCAGGAGCTCGGGCAGCTTTCCCTTGGCAATGGTGCGAGCTTCCCATAAACGCCACAGGATGGCCTTTTTAAAATTGCTGGCTGAGTCAGGCCCGAATTCGCCCTGAACCTGCTTGTGGGTGCCAACGTATTGATGATGTATTTTATTTAAATCAATTTCTTCAGGCATATCTGGGTACTCTTCAGCCAAAGTATTTTTATCCATAGAATATATTTGCTGCATAACGTCAGGTCCCAATCCCTGCAATTGCGCATCCAGTTCAGCATCCCAAAGATAGGACAGCTTTTCCTGCAGAGAGTCGCCTGGCGTATTGTTGATCAGAACGTCATATTTATTCCCAGCTAAATTACGGATTAATCGGAGTTTTGCCGTGTCGCCCCAAAGTTCATTGTATGCCTGCCGCTGTTCGTTTATTTCCCGCGGCGTAACTTTGTCCATTTTTTTTGTTTCCATTTTACTACTCGGGCTTTCTTGCAGATAGCCAGCCGCGAGCTTACCCAATCCCTTTTCAATGCCGGACGGATGCAGAAGAACCAGGTTGGAAACTTTGTCCTGGTGGCGGCTGGCATATTCCGCGCCGATCAGCGCGCCCATGGAAGGGCCGACAACGTCAACCTGCTCCGTAGTTAATTGATTTTCCTGCCCAGCTTCATTTTTTCTGACCGCGTCAAGTGTGTTATTAAGCGTTTCGGCGAATAAATGAAAATCTTCTGCCTGACGCCATTCCTTGGGCGGCATATCTGATTGGCCAGTGGATGGCTGTGACATTATAAAGACCCTTTTATTTTCTTTAAGAGCCAGCATTTTAGCCAGGTGTTCCGGACTGCGGTAAGAAGCGCCAAAGCCAGGAATAATGACGACCGAATTGTCGCTTGACTGCGCTGATTTATCCAGATGGCGGCAATCCAGTATTACGTATTCCACCCGCATGGTTTTATCTTCGCTTTCCGGCATAGGAATTTCAATGCTCTGCGGATTATGAAACTGTTGTTCTAGCTCCGCTAGTTTTTCTTTTTCTTCAATAGTCAATTCCCCATACTCCATGTCTGTTTTTTCATTTTCCTCCATATTCATTTGAGCTATCTCAGGTCGTTCGCGCATAAATTTTATAATTATATTATTTAATATTGATAACTTAGCACAATTTCATAATAAAATCAAGGCGCTGCCTACCACCCTTGCCAAAAAACAGACTATTTGCTAGACTAAACACTACAAATCTATGAAAAAGGAAATCCACCCAAAATATTACCCAAAAGCCAAGGTAGTCTGCGCCTGCGGCAATACCTATACCGTCGGCTCTACTCTGCCGGAAATACGCACGGAAATCTGTTCCATGTGCCATCCTTTTTTTACCGGCAAGCAGAAATTGCTTGATGATCGCGGCCGGGTTGAACGTTTCCAACGTTTAGTCGCCAAGAAAGCCACTCTGAAAAAAAGCAAAAAGGCGAAAAAATCAAGTTAGCTAAGCAAATTCCCCTGCCTGTTCATTTATGCTGGGGATTTTTTATTTTTTATGGCGTTGAAACTTGAAGAGCTAAAACAGAGGCACGAGCAGCTGGAGAGCGATCTACAGAATCCGGATATTTTTAATGATGCTCAAAAAGCGCAGAAAATCTCCAAAGAGTACAACGAGATAGGGCAAACACTCAAACATTTCCAGGAACTTGATGAAACAAATAAAAGCCTGGCGGAAATGGAAACTACCCTGACTGCTGAAAAAGATCCCGAGCTGCTGCAGATTGCCCGGGAAGAGGTTGTTGTTCTGAAAAAACGCCAGCAGGAAAAAGAAAAAATCATAAATGAAATACTGAACCCCGCCGACCCTTTGGATAAAAAAGATATCATCATTGAGATCCGCGCGGGCACAGGCGGCGATGAAGCGGCTTTGTTTGCCGGGGAGCTTTTTCGCATGTACTCGCATTATTCGGAGAAAAAAGGCTGGCTGACCCATCTTATCTCTTCCAGCCGGACCGGCATTGGCGGATTAAAAGAAGTGATATTTGAAATAAACGGCACTAATGTGTACAGCCACCTGAAATACGAAAGCGGCGTACATCGCGTTCAGCGCGTGCCGGAGACGGAAAAAAGCGGCCGTGTCCATACTTCCGCCGCCACCGTGGCCGTGCTCCCGGAAGCGGAAGAGCTTGATCTGAAAATAAAGCCGGAAGACATAGATATAGAAGCGACCACCTCCTCCGGGCACGGCGGTCAATCCGTCAACACCACCTATTCGGCTGTCAGGATAGTGCACAAACCAACGGGTTTGACGGTTATCTGCCAGGATGAAAGATCGCAAAGGCAGAACAGGGAAAAGGCCATGCAGGTTCTGCGTTCCCGCCTCCTGGCCCTGGAGCAGGATAAAAGGATGAAAGAGCTCTCCAAGCAAAGAAAAAGCCAGATTGGCAGCGGCGACCGTTCGGAAAAAATACGCACTTACAACTATCCTCAGGACCGTATCACCGACCACCGTATTAAAAAAAACTGGCATAACATGCAGGCCATTCTGGATGGCGGTCTGGATCAGATAATCACGGAACTGAAAAAAGCGGATCAATAAAACTTTTATATTGAAATATCCCCGCCGCCCCAGCATGTCATTGTGAGGAACGAACAAAGTGAGTGACGTGACAATCTGATGCGAAGCATCATCCTGAGCTGGCGAAGGATCCCCAGGTAATTATGCAGGGAGATACTTCACTGGCGTTCAGTACGGTGCTGCGCACCGGATTCTCACGCCTGCCTACCGGCAGGCAGGTCGCCCCCCGCAATAGCGGGGGGACTCCTCAGAATGACAGGAGTATTGGCGGCGTACTCCAAACAACTTTCCATAAATATCCACCGTGACCATCCAGCAAGCTTTATTAAAAGCCATCATTAAACTCCGAAATAAAAAATCCGCCTCCGCTCACCTGGACGCCGAGGTGCTTTTAGCGGCCGTTTTAAATAAACCAAAAGGCTACCTGATTGCGTACAGCGATAAATCACTATCTAGCTCACAACTGGTAAAATTCAATAGCCTTATTTCCCGCCGTCTTAACGGCCTCCCGGTCGCTTATTTGACCGGCCATAAAGAATTCTATGGCCTTGATTTTTATATAAATAAAAACGTCCTGGTCCCCCGTCCGGAAACGGAAACGCTGGCAGAATGCGCCATTAAATACGCACGTGAAAAAATAAGCCAAAACGAAAAAAATAAATTGATTATCGCGGAAATCGGCACTGGCTCAGGCTGTCTGGCCATTACCCTGGCTAAATACCTGCCCCAAACTAGGCTTATTGCCACAGACATTTCTCCGGCCGCGCTGAGTGTAGCCAGGAAAAATGCCGGACTCCACCATGTTCAGGGAAAGATAAAATTCGTAAAAGCCGATCTGCTCTCGGCTTTCTTTATCGGAAAAAAAATAAAACTGCCGCGGCCGGATATTATCGTGGCCAACCTGCCCTACGGTACCCGGAAAGAATGGCAGAACGTACATCATGAACCCCAAATAGCAGTTAACGGCGGCAAACTGGGCCTGGAAAAAATCGACCAGTTGATTTCCCAATCCCCACGGGCGCTGGGATTGAACGGTTTAATACTTTTAGAAATCTCACCGACGCAGACCGAAGCCTTGCGGTATTTAGTCCTGCAGCATTGGCCGGATAAAAATCTAATCATTGTTAAGGATTTGGCTGGTCGGGACAGGGTGGCAATAATAAAATAATTCTCCTTCACTAAAACTTCGGAGTGTAAAAAAACAGGGATCGAATACAAATCCGATCCCCTATTTTGTGCAAACTTGATAGCTCTATTTTACTTCCTCAAAAGTAATCTCGTTGCCGTTGAGAGAAGCGTAATAACAGCAGACACTCACGCCGCGATTTTCCTCCCTGATCGCCGCGGCAGCTATTTGCAGATCCACTTTCCCCTTTTCGGCAAAACTATTTGTTTGACAACCGCTTTGATGCAGTTTATACCACTGGCAGTCATCATGGCCAAAAAGGATAACGCGTTTTAGGCCACCTTCCATGATGAAAAAACGAATTTCCTCCTTTAATTCTCTTAGTTGATCCCAAGACGAAGGATCACCGCCAAACGCATGAACTCCGCCGGCTTTGCCTATCCGCGTATAATTATTGATGCCCAGCACTTCTTTGATGAAGCTTTCGAATGCCTTCCGAAACCGCGGATCGCCGCAATACACAGCCAGTGCTTCTGATGGCGTGTCATCAAGCTGAAATACCCTATCCATGGAGTCAGTCATTAATTAAACCTCCGAACAGTCCTTGGTTTAGTTAAGTTATCATGTTGTCAATAAAGCTTCGCCATGGCCCTCCTGATGCCATGCTTGTTGGTGCTATTTTTGTATTCGTTTCCGTATAGTCTAGCACAAAATTTCTTAAAGTCAAGGCCATCTCAAAAAAATGCCAAAATAAGTATCAAATCAGCCGATTTTAAAGCCTGCTTTGACAATCATTGACAATTTATTAATGACTATTATACTAATAAAGCCAACACAAAAAAACTCAATGAGCTTATATCTGAGGAGGTGATGAAATTTGAGCGAAACAACAACTCTGGACCGGTTTCTCCAGTTGGTAAATGATTGGGCAAGAAATCCCCTGCACCAAAGCTTCGGTGATTACCTCATCGGTAAATCAGAACGGATGCTTGGCAATGGAGGTTCCATAATTCCCGATTTTCAGGCATCAGACGAAGATGGACTTTTTCTCATGCGCTGCCAGATCTTACCAACCGGATGGATAAGCGGTTTGGTAACTAGCATCTCGCTGACTGGTGCTGTTCTCAGCGTGGTTTTCTACGGAGATGAACGCACAGAGGAATCAGTGCCTTTGGCAAACCTGAAGTCATTCTACATCGAGGAGGCTCGCAAAGGCACTGTTTATGTGATTGAAGGAGGTCGACTAGTGAAAAAGGAGATTAATAGTCCACCGTTATTGGGGAGTTCGACCGATGAAGACCTCGTCACAAATGACGAAAAAGTACCTTGCTGACTTTCTGGTGGCTGTCTGTGAAGAGATTACAGACAGCCACATTTTTATTTTGGCTCAAATACAAATTCAGGCATCCAACCAGGAGCCAGATCCATTTTCATCAATAGCCTGCCTCAAACTAATTCCTGAAATCCAAAACTCGTCGGTCTGATCTTCTCACACCGCCGGCTTATTTTATTATAATAATTATTGATAGGTAACTTCCTGTGTTTTGGAAATCACGTGGATCCAGGTATTCCCGCGGTCTAGCTGTATTTCCTGGCCATTCAGATCATAAAATCTGGTGCGGTCTGTCCGCGTGGCTTTTTTCCAGACTGCTTCTATGGCCTGCCCGTCACGGAACACCCAGGCCTTGCCTTCTCCGCCAACATAGATATCCAGCCGCCCTTTGCCGCCGTCCAGTTCCGGTTCTGGAGTCAACTGGACAATAACATTTTTAACCTTAATTTGCTGATTGGTATTTTTATCCAGATGCGGCTGACCGGCGTTAAATCGCAGATAAACGTTCTCCGCTTGATTATAAACAAACTCTACTTTGTAGGTCAGGCCGGAAGAAAAATTAAAAGTAACTTTCTTGCCGTCGTCACCCCGATCTGCCAGCGCCGCTTCGTCTTTAAATATCCAGGTGCTGAAATCGGCCAGCTTATCCAGCAGACCCTTATCGCGCAGGGCGAAATTCATCTTATCAGACGACGTTACTAAATTATGCGGAGCGGCTTTACTGGTATCACGCCAAAAATATTTTGAATTTGAGGAAAGAGCGTCTAAATCATGAAAATCCGGGATTTCCCTGATAACGGTCAGGGCCTTCGGGCTGCCGCCCGCGTGAGCGTATAATACTCCGTATTCCGAAGCCCACTCCAGATAGTATGGCCTGGCTGACCTGACCGGCATTAATTCCGGTATTTTTTCAGAAGGATCAAAAACCGCCATAAACCTGGTTGATCCGCCCTCGGCCAATGCTTCATAAACAACTGAAGCCTGTGACAGTCCGCTTTGCGGTCTGACAGTCAGCAAATTTTCTATCATTACGGCATAGGGCCAAAAATGCGCTTTATCGGCACCGACGTTCAGCCCGTCAAGCAAACGGTATGGGCTAGATACAGGCTGTACGACTGTATTGTCAGCCGTACTATCTGTCGTATCCGTACTCTGTCCTACCACTACCGCACTGCGCCCAGTACCATTTAGGTAAAAATCAAAAAGCTTCCATTGGCTCTGGCCCAGCATAATTCCGTACCACCAGGAAAAAAACACGGCTGCTAAAAAAATGCCTAAAAACCACAGCCATTCCTGCTGTCTGTCGGTTCTTGGAGAATATAAAAGCCTTGAATTATCGTTTTTCTTTTTCATTTTTGTTTTTGAAAAAAACGGAAATTTTTTAGTTGTACTGCACATTACGGTCTGTCGGTACTACTTCGATCCAGATCGGTCCGGCATTAAATGCTATTTCATTGTTACTGCCGTCATAAAAAACAGTTCTTCCGGTTTTTGATTCTTTTTTCCAGGTGCCAACTACCGCCCGTCCATCACGGAAAATTATCGCCTCGCCTTCGCCGACTGTCACCATGCTTAATCTCTGCGCATCTATCAGGCTGGTTTTCACCTTCTGAACAACCACGTCTTTGGCGGCAATCTCGGCGCCATCCCTGTCTTTATGCACTTCGCCGGCCTGGTAGCGGAGGTAATTATTATTCTTGGAATTATACTTGTATTCGACATTATAATTAAACGAAGAAAATTCTATGGTGATATTTTTTTCTTCCGTTGGCCTGTCTGAAACAGCAGCGTCATCCTTAAATTTCCATAAACGGTAATCCCCCTGCCCTTCGATTTTCTTATCCCGCAGGGCAAAAGCCAGCTTTTCTCCGGAAGTATAGAGAGTATGCTCAGTCGGCAGATTACGGGTTTCGTCGCGCCAGTAATATTGCCCCTGATTGACATCCAATACATGATTTTGGCTGATATCCGTCAGAGCCTGCGGACTGCCTCCCATATGAGCGTATAATGCATTATATTCAAGCAGCCAATCTATATAATAAGGCCGTGCTGAACGAACTGGTCCGATTTCCGGCAATGACGCAGATTGGCAGGTATAAATCGCCATAAATCGCGTAATGCCTCCCTCGGCCAGAGCTTCATATACCACGCCAGCCCTGGAAAGGCTGGATGGCGGCCGCGAAGAAACAAAATTTTCAATCATGACTGCCAGAGGATAATAATTCGACTGATCAGCGGGGACATAGACGCCATCAAGGGCGCGCCGCACCAAATTTTCTTTTGGCGGGCGGTTGGTATTAACCAGATTGTTAATATCGTCCTGCCAGTCCATGCCAAAAATCACGTAGCCGAGCGCACCGGCGATTACTACCACGCCGGTAACGATCAGAATGATCATCTTGGTATTTTTTCTTTTCCCCCAGATATAGTCTTTGTTATTATCTTTTGCACCTGCCATATATTTAAAGTAAAAATAAGTAAGCTACTTTTTCTCAGGCTTTTTTTCATCTTTCTTTTCCGCTTTTTTGTCTGCTTCGCCCTCTTCGCCTTCCGCTGCTTCGCCCTCTTCTTTCTTATCCTCACCGACCTTAGCCACTTCCTCAACTGTTTCTTCCGGCTTTTCTTCCAGCGCTTTCAACTCCTCTTCAGTGCGCGGCGGCTGCACTTTGACCACAACAATATCCTCTTTTTCCTTAAGAGAGATGCCTTTGGGCAATTTTATATCACGCAGACGTATCGCATCTTCAAAAGTCATGAGTGACGAAATATCCACCTGAATCTCATGAACCAAATCCTGCGGTAAGCTTTCGATTTTCAAATGTGTAAGATTTTTTACCAAAATGCCACCTGACTCCTTGACTGCCTTTGATTCTCCGACGAACGACAGCTCAATTTCAGTTATGATCTTTTCGTCCATTTTTATCTTGAGGAAATCAATATGAAACAGCTTATCGCTAACCGGGTGCTTCTGAATATCGTGTATCAGCACCTTCACCGGCGGCTGATCGCCAATGACCAAGTCAACCAGACTGCTCGTACCAGCCTGCCGAAAAATTTTCTCGAATTCCTTGTAATCCACCAGCAAATTGACATTTTTAAATGCCCGGCCGTATAAAACTGCCGGTATTTTGCTGTCCCTGCGTATTTTTTCCACCTGTTTTCCGACTGGTTCGCGAAGAACCGCCTTAAGCAGGTTTTTCATGCTATTCTCTGCCATTATTGTTTTATTATTGAGTAAAAAAAAATTAAACTACCGAATGCCTATGATAATAGGGTAATAAAATTTTCTTTACCCGTCAATAGCTGGTGCAAATCAATTATATCATTTTGTGAAACCGGCGCGGTATCCTTGAATATTTTGACTTCCGGCTCCCTTAGATCGGTAATAAGCCCGATAGAGCTGACGCCCACTTCCCCCATTATCAGCAGTAAAACAATAGAACTGCGACACTGGCTGCAATTAACATATAAAAGTTGCGTATGTCCTTCATCGCAGACAATAGCCGCGCGGGTCGGAGAAAATGAACAGTTGCACAATGGGCAGTATGAGACCAGTTGCGTAGTATTGGTATAAAGCTCGTTTTGGTTTTTCTTTTTGATTTGCATGTATTTTTGTCTTTATTAAGGCTCAACATAGTGTATTATATCACATTTTACCCCTGCTAGTCAAGGGTAGATAAAAAATCATAATGCTGACTTATGCCGGATATGTACGCTCTGGGCTATGCCGATAGCCATCAAAGTGGCGATCAGGGAACTGCCGCCGTAGCTGACCAGCGGTAAAGGCACGCCGGCGATCGGCAGGATGCCGATGTTCATCCCGATATTGAGAACAGTCTGAGCAAAAAAATAAATAATAATCCCGCTTATTAAAAAACGTCCGAAATCGTCGCGTGCCAGCCTGACGATCTTTATCAATCGGTAAAAAATAATAACGAAAAAAACCAATAAAAGCGTAATGCCGACTAATCCCAATTCTTCGGCAATTACCGCGAAAATAAAATCCGTTTCCTGTGCCGGCAAAAAATTCAGACGGCTCTGAGAACCCAGGCTTAATCCACGCCCGAAAATATTGCCGGAACCGACAGCAATAATAGATTGCTTGATATTATAGCCGGTGCCATAGGGGTCTCTGGCGGGATCCATAAAATTCAAAATTCTTTCTTTCTGAAAATCGTGCAGCACAAAAAACCAGCTGACAACCATTACCAGGCAAAGCAAAAAGAATATTGCTGCTAAATATTGTTTTTTGGTTTTGACAATAAGCAGCATGCCCAAAAAAATAATTGTCAGAATAATAGCCGAACCGAAATCCGGCTGCAAAACAACCAGTCCGATGAATAGTCCGCCGATGCCCAAGGTAATCCCCAACTGTTTAAGATTCTTTATTTCCGCGCGCCAATCTGAAAAATATTTACCAAGCGTGGCGATTAAAATTATTTTTATCACTTCAACGGGCTGAAAACCCTGCGCACCGAAAATCAGTATCCAGCCCTTGGTTCCGCGGACCGTGCTGCCGCCTATCAAAACGCCGGCTAAAATCAGCAAGCCGATGATAAATAATACCACGGCATAATTTTTTAAATAGCGATAGTCAAAGACGCTGAAAAAAATCAGGAAAATCAAGCCAATGGCGGAAAAAATCAGTTGTTTTTTAAAATTTAAAAAATCCGGATTGCTGACAGCTGTTTCTATGCTATAGATTGACATTAATCCGAATAAAACTAAAAAAATCGCCATCAGTGACAGCGCCCAATCAGATTTACGTATATAATATAAGATTCTTCTGAGCATTTTTCCACTTTAACACAAAACGGTGAAAACTCAAATAATGTTGTCGGACTGCAAAATATTTACATCCGGAGTGATGCTGGTTTCAGTTACATTGGGAATGTCCTGATTCCACTGTGAAACAAACATTTTTTTCTCTCCAGCCTTAAACGGCGATAAATATACAAAATTTATACCCACAATTTTATTGCCATTATAGAGCACCACGGCAAATCTCGTCTGCCAAAAGCCGTTCAGCCCGGTATTGGTTATCTGGGCCGTCACCCGCTGCGAGGAAATATCGCCAGTCGAAGTATTGGTATATTCAATATTACTGATATCAAAAGTAATCGGGGGCAAGCTATCGTCATTCACCCTGACCCAGTCAATATTTTCTATGATCAGCTTTATTTCAGGCGCGGTACCGGATGACTGGGACTGCACTCCCAGCTGCGCTAAATATTTCGTACCATCAGGTAAAATAAAATCATCGCGTGCCTCAGTGCTGGTTTCGCCGATTTCATAATGATAAGTTATGGAGTTAACCGCCCAATTGACATTGGTGTTCTTTACCTCTGTTACTAAGTCGTATCTACTCTCAGCTAGAGGAATGGCGGTAGAGGAAACGATTGTTAATGAAACCGGATGGGTGCGAGTACGGATGGCCGGGTAATCGATTTGCTGGCTGGCCATCGCCTGCATCAATAAATTCTCCCTGGGAATGCTGAAAATATATAAAATGAGATTGGTAAAGGCAAAAATCAAAATGAAAATATCGGCTGCGATCATCAATAGAACCCACCATTTTTTAAAATAAAATTTATTGGTAATTAAAAAGTAATTTACTTTAATCCAGATATTGCTAACATCAAGCATAATAATGGCTGTTTAAGATGGTTTAATTTTACCATATTTGTTCAATTTTGAGAATTATTGATGTTATTATAAATTGTATGATATAATACACTAAACTAGCTGATTAAGTGCATTTAAATGAAAAAATATGTTTGAAACCAGCAAAGATATACTTTTTATAGGCCTGGCGACTTGCGCAGTCGTCCTGACCTTTTTCCTGTGCTGGGGGCTGTACTATTTGATCATGATCCTGAAAAAAGGACACGATGCTGTGATGGGCATCAGCGAAATAATCGTTTCGGTCAAAGAAAAAATTAACAGACTGGAGCAATTATTCAACACCATTGAAGAAAAATTAACCCATACCGCCTCTTATCTGCCTCTGGTGCTGAAGGGCGTAACTGAACTGCTGGATTATCTGAAAAAGAAAAAAGAAAAAAGGCAAGAGAAGAAAGAAAAAAATAAATAAAGTGACGGGAAATAATCGTCTTTAAATTATGCCGGACTTCGTACATCTTCATGTCCATAGTCATTATAGTCTCCTTGATGGATTGGCCAAAATAGACGAATTGATAAAAAAAGCACAAGAATATAAAATGCCGGCCCTGGCCCTGACTGACCATGGAGTGATGTATGGTGCTATTGAATTCTACCAAAAAGCGAAAAAGGCAGGAATCAAACCAATTGTCGGGGTGGAAGCCTACATTGCCAGGAACGGCATGGAAAATAAAAGGGCTAAAATAGATGAGAAGCCCTATCATCTCGTGCTTTTAGCCGCCAATCTTGAAGGTTATAAAAATTTGATTAAAATAACTTCAGCCGCCCATCTGAAGGGATTTTATTATAAGCCGAGGATAGATCTGGATTTTTTAAAAAAGCATTCCCAGGGACTAATCGGGTTATCTGCCTGCCTGCAGGGGCAGGTGCCGCGGGCGATTCTCAATGAGGATCTGAAACTCGCTGAACGCTCAGCTCTGGAGCTGCAGGAAATTTTCGGCAAGGGCAATTTTTGCCTGGAGGTTCAGGATCATCCGAATATCCCCCGCCAGTCGGAAATCAACAATGCCATATTTCAGATTGGCAGCAAACTGGATATTCCCATAGTTGCTACCAACGATCTTCACTATCCTAGCAAAGAAGACGACATATATCACGACATACTCATCTGCCTGCAGACCAAACAAAAGCAGAGTGAGACAAACCGCATGAGCTACATGGGAGAAGATTTTTCATTTAAAAGTCCGGAAACGATGCAGAGGGCGTTCGCTGATCATCCCGAGGTGCTCACAAATACGGTAAAAATTGCGGAGAAGTGCAATTTGGAACTCGAGCTGGGAAAAATAACCTTGCCTCACTTCGACCTGCCACCGGATACTACCGCGGATGGCTATCTGAGTGAACTCTGCGAATTGGGTCTGGACAGGCGTTATCCTGATCATAAAAACGATCCGGCAGTGCGAAAAAGGCTCGATTACGAACTTTCAGTGATAAAAAAGACCGGGTTTGCTTCGTATTTTTTAATAGTACAGGATTTTGTCAACTGGGCAAAAAACAACGGAATAGTCGTCGGCCCCGGCCGCGGCTCTGCTGCCGGCAGTATTGTTTCGTATTTAACCAATATTACAAACATTGATCCTCTGAAATATAGCCTTCTGTTTGAAAGGTTTCTGAATCCAGAGAGAATTTCCATGCCTGATATTGATCTTGATTTTGCCGATACCAGGCGCGACGAGGTTATCAACTATGTTGAAAATAAATATGGCAAGGATCACGTGGCTCAGATTATTACCTTCGGTACCATGGCCGCCCGCGCGGCGGTCCGGGATGCCGGCCGGGTTTTAGGATTGTCTTATACTTATTGCGATAAAATTGCCAAACTAATTCCCATGTTCACTACCATAGAGCAGGCCTTAAATATAATTCCTGAGCTTAAGGAACTCTATTCAAATGAAGCTGACGGAAAAAAGCTCATTGATTCAGCCAGGAAGCTGGAAGGCGTCGCCCGCCACGCTTCCACTCACGCCTGCGGCGTGGTGATTACTAAAGAGCCTCTGACGAATTACGTCCCCCTGCAATATTCCACCCAGGATGAGAATGTCATAATTTCGCAATATTCGCTCCACCCTATCGAAGATCTGGGGCTTTTGAAAATGGATTTTCTTGGCTTGAAAAACCTGACCATTTTGGAAAACACGATTGATATTATCAAAAAAGCCAGGAATATTTCCCTGAATATTGACGACCTGCCGCTGGATGATAAAAAAACTTTTGCCCTCCTCCAGGCCGGAAAAACCACCGGAGTCTTCCAGCTTGAATCATCCGGCATGAAACGATATTTAAAACAGCTGAAACCGACTGAATTGGAAGACATCATCGCCATGGTCGCCCTTTACCGCCCCGGCCCGATGGAATTCATCCCTGACTATATCAATGGCAAGCATGGGCTGAAACAAACGACCTATCTCCACCCAAAGCTGAAGCCCATACTGGAAAAAACCTACGGGGTGGCCGTTTATCAGGAGCAGTTGATGCAGATCGCTCGCGATTTAGCCGGCTTTTCACTTTCGGAAGCGGACATTCTGCGCAAGGCGGTGGGCAAAAAAATAAAAAAGCTTCTCAATGAGCAGCGGGCGAAAATGGTCAAAGGCATGATTAAAAATAATATCACCAAGCCAGTTGCGGAAAAAATCTGGAAAATGATCGAGCCGTTCGCCCGTTATGGTTTTGTACGCGCTCATGCGGCCTGCTACGCCCTGATTGCCTATCAAACCGCTTATTTCAAGGCGAACTACCCCGATGAATTCATGGCCTCACTGCTGACCTCTGATTATGGCGATATGGACCGGATAGCCATTGAGGTAGAAGAATCCGAGCAAATGGGCATCAAGGTCCTCCCGCCGGATATTAACGAAAGTTATTCCACCTTTACCGCCGTTTTCAACCCGGAAACAAAATTACCGGAAAAGAAAATACGCTTCGGCCTGCTGGCTATAAAGAACGTGGGTACCAACATCGCCAAGACCATCATCCAGGAGCGCAAAAAAAACGGCATTTTCAAAAACTTGGAAGATTTTCTGATGCGCGTGCGGACCAAGGATCTGAATAAAAAATCGCTGGAGAGCCTGATAAAATCCGGCGCTCTGGACAAATTTGGCGAGCGCAACCAGCTTCTCTCAAATATTGAATCACTATTAAATTTTAACAAATCAGTAGAAAAAGAATCCCTGAATGGCCAGTCAAATTTATTCGGCTCATTACCCGTGCAGCATACCCCAAAACTCCGACTGCCGGAATCAGAACCGACCAGCAAAACCCAAAGACTATCCTGGGAAAAAGAACTCCTGGGCTTGTATATCAGCGAACATCCCCTGGATGAATATCAAGAGCATCTGAAAAAAATCGCCACTCCCATCGGCATGCTCCATAATTATATAAATAGCGTGGATATCGTTATTGGCGGCATTATTACCAATATCCAGAAAGTCATCACCCGCAATAACCAGGCGATGCTCTTCATAAAAATGGAAGACATGACCGGGCGTACGGAAGTCCTGGTTTTCCCCTCTGTCCTGACTGCCAACCCGAATATCTGGCAGGAAGAGAAAATTCTCCTGATCAAAGGGAAAATTTCCGACAAAGATGGCGCCATAAAAATACTCTGCAATGATGCCAAGTTATTTGACGTCAGTAATTTGTCGAAAAACACTTCACCGCAGACAGGGAAAAAACAGACAGTCTTCCTGAAGATTCAGCCAAAAATCAAACAGGATATTTTTGAAAAGCTTAAAGATACTTTTACTAAATTTCCCGGGGAATACCAGGTCAGCTTGCGGATCGATTCCTCCAAAAAAAATAAAGTCATTAATACCAAATACCGGATCAGCGATGAAAGTTTCGCCTCCATCCGTTCCCTTCTGGGAGAAGACTGTATACAAATTTCCAGCGATTAGCTACAATTATTTTATGCAAATAGCCAAGATCCAAACCACCCAGCTTTATAAAAAAATAATTGCTTTATTCATTGTTTGCGCATTGATACTTTTTGGTCTGATCGCCTATTTTTCCCTGTCTAAAACCGTCATCACCGTCGCCCTGATACCGCAGGACAAAGACATCAGTTTCACCATCCTGGCCACTGATAAAACAGGAGATGGCGCACCCAGTGAAGCACATATTACCGGCACTCTAGCTGAAACTGAAATCAGCGGCAATCAGAATTTTGAAAATACCAATGAAGGAGAAATGCAGGAAGCCCAGGCTACAGGAAAAGTAACCATCTACAACAACTGGTCGCAGACCCAGGCACTAGCCGCCACTACCCGCCTACTCTCCCCTGACGGGACGCTCTTCCGGATTAAAAACCGGGTGGATGTTCCGGCCGGTGGGAAAATTGACGGCGTAGAAATATACGCTGACCAGCCGGGTGAATCAGGAAATATTGAGCCAGCAAAATTTACCATCCCAGGCCTCTGGCCCGGGTTGCAGGAAAAAATTTATGCTGTGAGCAACGAACCGACAACCGGCGGGATGGTAGAAGCGAAAATTATCACCCAAACCATGATAAATAACAAAGGCGAGGAGCTGAGAACCAAACTGGAACAGGAAGCAGTGCAAAAAATGATTCAAGACAACGACCAGCTGAGGAACAAAAAAGCCGCGGTCGGCTCAGTCATCCTAAGTTCTACTTCTGTCCCGGAAGGGGGCCTAGCGGGCTCCAGTTTTACTCTCAATATGAAATTAAATGTCATGGCCGTTTATTTTGACGAAAGCGAAATGCAAAATGCCGCTACCGCCGAACTAGTAAAATCGCTGGCTGAAGGCGAAGAACTGGCCAATAAAAATTCAGATACTCTGAATTATACTATCAATGAATACGATAAGAGCGGCAATACTGCCAGGCTAAACGTGAAATATTCCGCAAAAGCCGTTCCGCGTTTATCCAGCCCAATATTTGACCGCGACAATCTGACCGGCCGGGATGAACAGGAAATCAAAGCTTATTTTTCTAATTTTAATGAAATTGGTCAGGTTAAAATAAAATTTTCGCCGTTCTGGGTAACCAAAGCTCCGGGTCTGAAAGACCATATAGAGATTAAAATTGGTGGGTAGTCGCTTCATTTCAAATTGACAAAAAAACTTAAAAACATTAAGCTTAATATGCCTTTTAATGATTGAGGCGCCTACCAAACGCCTATGGGAACACCAACGCTCCTGCCTAAATTAAATGGCCAACTCAATAAACAAGCGGGTGTAAAGCACTATACGCTATAGGCTATGCGCCAACATGGGTGGAACCGTTCGTAGATCCCGAGCCTGCCGAGGGACCGAAGAACCCCAAGACATTGATATGTTTTGGGAATTTATTTTTATACTAATAATAAATAATTTCCGACGCTTAAATATGAAAATCATCCTCGCTTCTCAATCCCCTTACAGAAAACACGCTTTGGATATTTTGGGCTTGGAATACGAAACCATTCCCAGCGATATTGACGAATCTGCTATTAATCACGACGATCCGAATGAATTGGCCAAATTATTATCAAAAGCAAAGGCCCAAAAAATCGGCGATGAAAATCCCGATTCAATTATTATTGCGGCGGATTTGTTTATTGTTCATGATAAAAAAATCATTGGCAAGCCCCGCAATGAAAAACAGGCTAAAGAAATGCTAATATCATTCTCCGGACAGACATTTGAAATTGTCGCGGGGTTAACCGTATATAACAGCCAAACAAGAAAAATGCTGACAACTTCGGAAGTCTGCAAAGTAAGATTCAGAAATCTTTCCGACTTTGAAATTAACGATTATATATCTAAATATCCCGTTATTAAATGCGCCGGTGCCTTTGAAGCCGATGGTCTCTTAAGATTTGCCGAATATATAGAAGGAAATTATAATTTTAAAGCCGGAATGCCGGTTAATAAACTTATTTTATTCCTGCGTGAAAATGGGGTAAAGGTATAGAAAGTAATTATATTATACATTATAAACTAAAAAACTATGGAACGTGAACAAAATCTTGAAAATGTTGTTCACCAGGAAATAAAATCTTTAAAAATTTACATTCGCTCGTTCGCGCGAACGTTCCTATATCAAAAACTTATGAATTATCAATCATTAATTATACATTTATGAACCAACTCACCAAAACCCGCCATTCCCTGTCACACCTGATGGCCGAAGCAGTCAAACAATTTTTTCCCGAGGCCAAGCTGGCCATCGGTCCGGTAATTGAAAATGGCTTTTATTATGATTTTGACCTGCCTCGTCCCCTGACTCCGCAAGACTTGCCGAAAATTGAAAAACGAGTGAAAAAGCTGATTAGCCAAAATATTAAATTTACAAAACTGGAGAAAAGCGCTGAGGAAGCTAAAGAATTGGCAAAAGGCCAGCCCTTTAAACTTGAACTGATTGACGAGTTGGTAAAAGACAAGCAGGCTATAACATTTTACCAATCCGGAAATTTCATTGACCTCTGCGCTGGTCCCCATGTTAATTCAACTAAAGAAATACCGGCTGATGCTTTCAAACTGACGAAAATCGCCGGCGCTTACTGGCGCGGGGATGAAAAGAATAAAATGCTGCAGCGCATTTACGGCGTGGCTTTTGCCTCTAAAAAAGAATTGGAAGACTACCTGGCCCTACAGGAAGAGCTCAAAAAACGCGACCACCGTAAAATCGGTACCGAACTCGATCTTTTCAGCTTCCACGACGTGGCACCCGGTGCTCCGTTCTGGCATCCGAAAGGCATGGTCATGGTGAAAATTCTCGAGCGCTACTGGCGCGAACTCCATGACAGTAGCGGTTACCAGGAAATTTCCACGCCGATTATGGTAAAAAAAGAGCTGTGGGAAAAATCCGGACACTGGCAGCACTACTCAAAAGACATGTTCAAACTGTCAGTTGAAAAGCAGGACTTCGCCCTGAAACCGATGAATTGTCCTGAATCAACCTACATCTACAATTCCAAACTACGGAGCTACCGGGACTTGCCGCTGCGGCTTGGGGAAATCGGCCGGCTGCACCGTAACGAAATCTCCGGCGCGCTCGGTGGGCTGTTCCGCGTCAGGCAGCTGACTATGGACGACGCACACATCTACTGCCGCCCTAACCAGATCGAGTCGGAAATCAATAGGGTCATTAAACTCGTAAAGAAATTCTACGCTGTCTTCAAGTTCAATCCGCAAATGGTGCTCTCCACCATGCCCACCGACCACCTCGGCGAGGAAAAAACCTGGCGCTTTGCTGAACAGGCCCTAGAACAAGCGCTCAAAAAGAGTAAGTTCACCTACCGCGTCAATGCCGGTGATGGCGCTTTTTACGGGCCGAAGATAGACGTCTGGATCAAGGATTCGCTCGGCCGTGACTGGCAGATGGCCACTATCCAGCTCGATTTCCAGATCCCCCAGCGCTTCGAATTGTCCTATACTGATGAACATGGCGACAAACAGACGCCGGTCATCATCCATCGGGCGATCATGGGGACGTTCGAACGGTTCATCGGTATTATTACTGAGCACTACGCGGGTAATTTTCCTATCTGGCTCTCACCTGTGCAAATAGCGGTAATTACCGTAGGAAAAGCACATCTCGCATTCTCAAAAAAAATTCATAACCAGTTTGTCGAGGAGGGCTTCCGCTCTGAGCTGGACGATGCTAATGAAACAGTCGGCTATAAAATACGTCTGGCGGAAAAACAGAAAGTACCCTATATGCTGGTGATTGGAGATAAAGAAATGAAAAGCAAATCATTGAATATCAGGATACGCGGACAAAAAGCATTGAAAAAAATCTCCCTTTTGAGCTTTATTAAGAGAGTGCGGCTTGAAATTGACCAAAAAAAATAAGGGAATCTGACTTTATGTCGATTCCCTATATATAATGGTTGGGGAGGCTGGGTGTTTGCGATCACTGGCAGAAAATCCATTGGGACGCTTCCACTGAGAAAATTCCGCTGAGATAATGCCTAGCTAGGGGCTTTGCCAGTTTTATTTTTTTATTCACCACAAAACGCATTTGGCTGCCTACGGTAAGAAGTCCTGCAGATACGATGCCGAGACAACCAATGGTAACTGGCCACTTAAAAACGTTTGGGTGCGCAATGCACAAACAGCCTGCGGGTCAAACTCACCTCCGACCCTAGGAACCTCCCCGATTATTAACATGAATGTACAAATAAGTTCATTTATCTTAGGGTATGTGCTAAAAATTGTCAATATGCTTTATGTGGACAATCTAATAACACAATCATAATCAAAAAAAAGCCAATTTGCTAAATTGGGATTCTGTATACCAAAAAAATAATCAAACTATCACCAAACAAATCCGAATTATCTTTGTTCTTATCTACTTAGCTAAGAACAAAGCTACGGCCACGCCTGCCGCCACCGAAAGGACAACGATGGTAGTCAGAGCTACTTTCATGCCAGTACCTAATTTCTGATCGGTGCCTATCAGCTCTTCTTTCTCTATCTGTTTTTTAAATTCGTCAGTCATTTTCCGCGGAAATTAATGATATTTCCAGTATAACACAATTGCCCTTGCCTTGGAACCTTTTTAGCCTTAGAATTAAACACATTATGAAATATTACTTATTTACCATTGGCTGCCAGATGAACTGGTCAGATGCTGAACGTCTGGCCAGCATTTTGCAATCCCATGATTGTGAGGCCACTCAAAATGAAAATCAAGCAGACCTGATAATCGTCGTTTCCTGCTCAGTCAGGCAGAAAGCCATGGACAGAATTTTTGGCAGCATAGAAAAATGGCGCCTTTGGAAAAAAGAACGCCCTCTTAAATTGATTCTAACCGGCTGTGTACTACCCGCAGACAGAATTAAATTACAGAAAGATTTTGACATTTTTTTGGAGATTAAAGATATTGCCGGATTTCCCCAACTACTTGGGCTGGATAAAAAGCTCAAAACCAAAGAAACAATAACTAATGCTGATTACCTGTCTTTGGATGCTCTGCATAGCTCCCCCTTTCAGGCTTTTATTCCTATCATGACCGGCTGCAATAATTATTGCACCTACTGCGCCGTGCCATATACCCGCGGACAGGAGGCTTCACGCCCCTCTTCGGATATTATTAACGAAGTAAAAAACCTGATAAACCAAGGGTACAAGGAAATTACCTTGCTGGGCCAGAACGTCAATGCTTATATTGATCCGGAAAAAAACCACGACAAGGATATTCTGGAATCTCGCTCGCGGGATTACTGGCGTTTTAAGAAAGGCCAGGCAATCCAATGGCGCACAGCCACTACTAAAGTGCCCAAGGATTTTTCTGAATTATTAATTAAAATAAACAGCCTGCCTGGTAATTTCTGGATACGATTTCTGACCTCCAATCCGCAGGATGTTTCAGAGGAGCTTTTAAAGACTTTGCCGCAGTGCGAAAAAATGACCCGGTTTTTTCATTTGCCGATCCAATCGGGTGATGATGAAATATTGCGGCGTATGAACCGTCGCCATAACCGCCGGTATTATCTAGATCTGATAAAACGCCTGCGCGCTGCCTGGCCAGGGGTAGCTATCACCACTGACGTCATCGTCGGTTTTCCCGGTGAAACAAATGAGCAATTCCAGCAAACGGCAGAGCTGATGAAAACCGTAAAATACGACATGGCCTACCTGGCGCAATACTCTCCCCGCCTGGGCACCGCGGCCGCGCGCTTTTTTCCCGACGATGTGCCGAAAAAAACCAAAATGGAGCGCGAAAAAATATTAAACGACATTCTGGCGAAAACTGCACTGGAAAATAACAAGAAATTAATCGGCACCACGCAGAAAGTGCTGATTGACAAGCGCGGCCGCGGTAAGAACGTTTTTCACGGCAAAACCGAGGGTTTTAAAACCGTTGAGGTAATAAGTACGCAGGACCTCATTGGCCAGTTTATAAACGTAAAAATAGAAAAAGCCAGCGCCTGGGGTTTAGCAGGAAAACTGGATAAATAAAAAACCGCCTGCACTTAGAAAATGCCTGCGGTTTAACCGATGAACCAATTGAGTACATCAACGCCATAATAGACAATCAGATAAGAACCGAGGGTAGTAGCTGTCACCACGCATGAAATCGCGGAAAACCGGGGATACAGGGAGCAGCGTGCAATAGCAAATTTTACAAAAATTGGAAAAAATCCGAAGACCGCTAAACCCGCGTGATACCAAATCTCATAAACCACTAGCCGCCAGCCGTGTAAACGTCCGGAGTTTTTGTGCCCCAAGAGTTTCAGAAGAAATCGACCAAACTTGCGTTTTTCAAGATAACGCCTGCCGCTGGCATGGTTGAGAAGCGTATTTAGCGAAAGTATGAATCCAACCACATAAATCGCCTTATGCAATGACAAGGCGATAAAAACAAGTCCGCGAAGCTGGAACAATTTCACTAAAAACGGAACTATTAACTCAACCGGTACCCATCCGATGGCAAAGAAGATGGCAGCAAACGATGCCGCGAGACGTACATGATGGTGCTCACTTGGCATAGTAAAGCTGTTTCGCAACTGACCTCCTACTTTTTTTTAATGACAAAGGACAAAACCAACAAATATTAACGAAGTATATTACTTTTTACGTATTTAGTCAAGCCCGGACAAATAAAAAAAGGCCGCCTGGCAAGGGCAGCCGTGCAGCATAGAGAGATCTTAAGGAACCGATAGTGCCTCTTCCACCTTCTTCGACACATCTTCCGGAACCGTCGGAAAAGTCAGGATTAACTGATCGGGCCGGCAATGACAGATTTGATTGAAAGCTCTCCTTTCTAATCCAAACGCCATAATCAGATCAAAGCCCTGTAGGTTTCCATCAATACGGATCCTGTCTTTAGCGGCTGCCTCTTCCGGACTCATAGCAACGGAAATAGTGTGCCATGTCGTACTTTCCAATAGTTGCCTGGCAGTAGCGACTGATACAGAATCACCGACAATAAGAATTTCAGACATACAACCCTCCTAACTAACGTATATTTCATAAAATATTATCACTTTCCTTCCCGCCTGTCAAGCCTAGGCTAAATAAAAAAAGGCCGTTGTACCAGGGTGGTAACAACGGCGGAATTCCTATTTCATTTAGTGCACTTAGATGCACAGAGCGCGAGTAACTGCTTCGGCCAATTCCTGAGAGTTAGCCGGTTTATCAACTATTTGTCGACTAATGTGGCTCGGCACATGCTGAGCCAGAGGGCGGGTTACCCCACTAACCATCCACAAATAACTGAAATCCGGTCGGGATGCCATTAACTGAATGGCATTTTTACCCTGGCCAAGGTCATAGTTGGTGATCACTGCAAGGTCAGCAGTTCCGGGTTTATCCCGAAAATCATCAACAGGTACCACCTCAATCGTCGCCTGCTTAAATATCCCCCTAAGCAAATCAGCGACACTGATAGGCAGCTCGTCGCGACCGATTACCCAAATAGAATATACCATAACGTTCCTCCTTCCTTTGGGCTTAATGTACAAATGACTTGCTATATTAGCACGAAGTATATTGATTGTCAAGACAACATAATATCGACCAATTAAGTTTTTAAAAATATGGATATAGTGTAAAATAAATGCATGCGAAACAAACCAAAATTAATTGTCATTCTCGGACCTACCGCCTCTGGCAAGACATCCCTGGCCATCAAACTGGCCAAGAAATACAATGGCGAAATAATCTCCGCTGATTCCCGCCAGGTTTTCCGGGGTATGGATATCGGCAGCGGCAAAGCTTCAAAGACAGAACAGCGGCAGGCCAAACATTACCTCCTGGACGTAGCAGACCCGCAGCGGGAATTCAACGTCTCGCATTTCAAGCGCCAGGCTTTACTGGTAATTAAAAAAATCTATAATAAAAACAAGCTGCCCATTCTCACCGGCGGTACCGGTTTTTGGATACAATCAGTGGTTGATGACCTTGATCTGCCAAAAGTAAAACCGGATAAAAAATTGCGCCATCAGCTGTCAAAAAAAACCACCAGCCAGCTTTATAATATATTAAAAAAACTTGATCCCCGTCGTGCCAAATCGATAGACAAAAAAAATCCTTATCGGCTGATACGCGCGATTGAGATAATAAAGGCTACTGGTAAATTAATTGCACCTCTAAAAAAACAATCCCCTTTTGATCCCCTAATAATAGGAATATCATTGCCACGCAAAAAATTAAATAAACTCATTGACCAGCGGCTGAAAAAAAGAATTAGCCAGGGGATGATCACCGAAGTAAAAAAGCTTCACCAACAGGGAGTCAGCTGGAAGAGGCTCTACGATATCGGCCTGGAATACCGCTATGTCAGTCTCTACCTGCGTGGGATTTTAACTCGCCTGCAAATGGTCGCCCAATTAGAAAATGCCATACATAAATACGCCAAGCGCCAGATGACCTGGTTTAAGCGCGACCAGCGCATTCACTGGATAAATAAAATTTCAAAAGCTGAACAAATAATTAAAAAATTTTACAATAAATAAAAAAGGGTGCTACTGTCGCCAGTAGTCACCCCGATTTTGATCTTTCACACCCATCTTTTTAGCAAATGATGCCAACGAACAATGATTTCCCTGCAGAGCCAGCGCCAACGACTGCGTGTCCATGGTTGAACCGATTTGCGGTCAAAGCTTTTTGGGTACGGCGATAGAATAACCGGTGCGTTTCCAAAAATTTTTCTGACCATCAGATAGGCTCGGAGAATCTGGCCGTGGTGCGCCAATTCAATCGGCAATGACCACCTTCGTTTTATCATTTTAGCTAGAGTATTTTCCAATACCTTGCGGGTAGAAAAATACTGTAATGATTCAGCTGATGGCCAAAGGCAGATAATACGTTGGTTGTTTGCGGCATACCAGTCAGTCGGAAATGCCACAGCAATCTCCCATTGGACGATAGCAGACAATTTATATTTGTCCATTATCCTGCGGCACTCTTCGGCTAATTCCCTGTTTGATTGCCCTGGATCAAAATTCCACTGACGAAGGATATCCATCATCTCAACATCACTGATTTGTTCAACTTCAGTTAGTTTACCAAGCATATTCAGTTCCTGGTCAGAGAATCCATTTCGACCGAATGCCTGAACGATGACTACGTCAGCCTGTCGCGGATCGCCTGTTGCCGGTAGCCCTTGGAAATTGAACATATACCGAAACCAAAGTACAATTTTATTCAACTCTCTCCTCCTTAAATTCCTTCTCTACAAATGTTGCGTATCAGATTAAATCAGATCAGAGTACCACGACTGGAAGCATTTGTCAATCCATGGTAAAATATAAATAATTAATAAAAAAATATGTCAATTACTATCAGTGGGAAAGATTTTAAGCTGGATGAGGCTTTAAAAGTGTACATCACCAAAAAGGTGGAAAAAATTGACCAGCTCCTGCCTGGAGTTCCGACAAAAATAAAGGTGGAACTGGATTTTGATCATAACCAGAAGACAGGGTTGATAAACCGCGTGGAGATTTCCGTGGAAATGCCGGGAGAAAACATCAAAGCCGGACAAAAAGCCGAACATATGCGCGAGGCCATTGACCTGTGTATGCCGAAGCTTATCAGGCAGATCAAAAAATTCAAGTCATCTCAGCACAAATCAGAACAACCAGGGAATCCCTCAATAAAAAACCTTGATTAAAAAAAGAGGGATAAAGTCCTCTTAATTTGCATTTTGTTAATCTATAATTTTTTCGCATTAACTAAGGGCCGGTATGCTGACCAGGGTTTTGCCTGAAGGTCATCAAGATTTTTACACTGAATTGCACGGAGAAATAGCTGCGCCAATTGCAGATTGGTTATTAGAGGAACATTGAAATCAATTGCTAACCGGCGCATAACATAATCATCGCGTATTACTTCACCCTCAAACTGGTGTGCCAGATTTATGACCAGCTCAATTTTATGCTGCTGAAGGTAAGACCTGATGTTCGGTTCTTTCGTAATGTGAATTTTATGCAATAATTTGCTGGCAATCCCCCGTGCGGTCAGGAATTCATGAGTATTCTCCGTGGCAAAAAGATAGAATCCCCTGTTAGCCAGAGACTGAATTTCATCAAGCAGTTTCATTTTATTATGCTCCCCGCCTAGACTTAGCAGAATGCTCCGGCGAGGAAGGCGGAAGCCGGTTGCCAAAACTGATTTAAGAAATGCCTCATATACATCCCGACCGAACGAGGCCACTTCGCCGGTTGAAGCCATCTCAACACGCAGTATCGGATCAGTGCCGGTCAACCGATGAAAAGAAAATTGGGGCGCCTTCACTGCTACGTAAGGCAAGCGCGGCACAGGATGAGGGGCCACCTGACGCAGGACCATTGCCTGGATTGACAATTTAATAAGATTAATATTGGTTACCTTTGAGGCAAAAGGAAAGCTCCGTGAAGCACGCAAATTGCATTCAATCACTTTTATCTGGTTGTCCCGGGCAAGAAATTGAAAATTGCATGGACCGGTTATCTGCAACTCTGCGGCTATTTTATTAACTGCTTCCTTAATTTGCTGGTATGTTTCAATATAAACTTTCTGCGGGGGCAGGACCAGCGTTGCGTCTCCCGAATGCACGCCGGCATTTTCAACATGCTCGGAAACAATAGCAGTCAATATCCTCCCATTCTGCGCTACTGCATCAACGTCAATTTCATGTGCGTCAATTTCAAATTTTGAAACTACAACTGGATGCTCTGGTGAAACAAGCGCGGCATCACGCAGGAACAGGCGAAGCTGGTTCATGTTAGTCGCCACATTCATCGCTGATCCGCTAAGGACATAGCTCGGCCGGATTATTACCGGGAAACCAACGCGTTCAGCAAAAGACTCGGTCGCGACGGCCGTTGTCGCTTCAGTCCAGGCTGGTTGCTTGATTCCCAAACGATCCAACAGCTTGGAAAATTTATGTCTATCCTCCGCGTTATCAATGGCTTTCGCCGAGGTGCCCAGCAAATTAATTCTCCGCTTGGCCAGACCCAAAGCAAGATTATTGGCTACCTGGCCGCCGACTGAAACCACCGCACCTTCAGGATTTTCGTGATCACAAATATCCAAAACCCGCTCCAGCGTCAGCTCCTCAAAATATAGTGCATCACTGACATCATAGTCAGTTGAAACAGTTTCAGGATTGCAGTTGATCATTATTGAACTGAATCCCTGCCGGTGCAGTTCAGCAGCCGCATTTACTGCGCACCAGTCAAACTCCACGGATGATCCGATCCGGTATACCCCTGACCCGATAACCACGGCCGACTTTCGTTTATCGGGAAGCCGGTCAGAAGCGGTGGCGTGATAAGTGCAATAGAGATAATTTGTCTGAGCGGGAAACTCAGCCGCGACCGTATCAATGCGTTTCACATATGGCAAAACATCAAATTGCTTGCGTTTGGCGCGAATCTGATCGCTACTCATTCCGCAGAGTTTACCAAGCAGGCAGTCGCTGAAACCAAATTGCTTCGCTTCCAAAAGGGTTGATTTATTAAACTGATTGAATAAAGAGCTTTGCAGCTGCTTTTGTAATTTTGTAATATCTTGGATTTGACTGAGAAACCAGCGGTCAATCCCTGTGCGCTTAGATAGTACAGCTGGTGAAATGCCATGATATAAAGCGGCAGCCAAGTAAAAAATTCTTTGCGGTGTCGGCTTAGCGGCGTCAGCCAGTGCGACAGGATCCGGATTTTTATCTAATATGCTGTCACGGCCGATATCCAGCATGCGAATGGCTTTTTGGAGGACTTCCGGGAAGCTTCGGCCGATGGCCATCACCTCACCGACGCTTTTCATCTGACTACCGATACTCAGGTCAGCATGGAGAAATTTGGAGAAATCCCAACGCGGGAATTTCAAAACGATATAATCAAGCGCGGGTTCGAAAAAAGCCGGGGTTTTTTTCGTCACTGCGTTCCGTATCTCTGTTAATTGCTTCCCCAGCGCCAGCTGAGCTGCCACCGCGGCCAGCGGATATCCTGTAGCCTTGGAGGCGAGCGCGGAAGAACGGGAAAGGCGGGCATTAACTTCGATAATCCGATACTTATCCGAAATTGGATCAAGGGCAAACTGGATATTGCACTCGCCGATAATACCCAGCTTTTTAATTACATTAATGGATATAGATCGCAGACTATGGTACTCACGGTTGTTAAGAGTCTGGGATGGCGCTACGACAATGCTGTCTCCCGTATGTATACCAAGCGGATCAAGATTTTCCATATTGCAAATTGTACAGCAATTTCCGCTGCTGTCCCTGACCACCTCATACTCAACTTCCTTCCAACCGCGCAGGCATTCTTCAATGAGAATTTGCGGAGCGTGAGCCAGCGCTGCAGTAGCGATGGCAATCAATTCACTAGGCGTTTGCACTATGCCTGAACCGAGTCCACCCAATGAAAATCCGCTGCGGATCATTACCGGATACCCTATCCGTTTGGCCGCACTCTGGGCTGCTTTAACAGACGTTACCGCTTTGCTACGCGGCACGCAAAAACCGTTGCGTACCATAAAATTCGCGAACAGTTCCCTGTCCTCGGTTAAACGGATACTTTTAATTGGCGTCCCAAGAACTTTAACACTATACTTTTTCAAAACACCCCGTCGGTCTAATTCAAGCCCGCAGTTAAGAGCTGTTTGGCCGCCAAAACCAAGCATAATGCCGTATGGCCGTTCCGCGGTAATCACCTTTTCAGCAAAATAAGCGTCAACTGGCAGAAAATAAACCTCATCAGCCAAGCTGTCTGACGTCTGAATAGTAGCGACATTTGGATTTATCAGAACAACCCGGTAACCGCATGCTTTAATTGCTTTAATGGCCTGCGAACCAGAATAATCAAATTCCCCTGCCTGGCCGATTTTTAAGGCGCCAGAGCCTAAAAGTAATATCGTTAGGGGATGTTTGCTCATTTTAATAAATTAATAAATTCATCAAACAAAAACGCGGTATCGCGCGGCCCGGGGGAAGCCTCAGGATGAAATTGCACGCCCCATATAGGCTGAGTGCTGTGTTTAAATCCTTCATTTGTTCCGTCATTGCCGTTTCTGAACCACGGCCTGGCTGAACTGGGCAGAGTCGATTCCCTAACCGCAAATCCATGATTTTGACTGGTGATGAAAGCACGGCCTGATTTAATATCAATCACTGGCTGGTTTTGGCTGCGGTGTCCATAAGCGAGTTTGTAAGTCCGCGCACCCAAAGCCATTGCCAGCAGCTGGTGTCCCAGGCAGATTCCCCAGAGGGGAATCCGCAATTTGATAAGGCGCTTCAATTCATCAACCGTTTCAGAAGCATAAACCGGATTGCCAGGTCCGTTTGAGACCACTACGCCGTCAATCCCCCGCATGGTACTGACTGGATAATTCCATGGTACTCTCGTTACGCGGCAGGAGCGCTGGCATAACTCGCGGATGATTCCCCGCTTTGCTCCGCAATCAATAACAACAACATGCGGCCCGCGTGAACCGTATCTTCGTATCCGCGGACTGCTTACCTGCTCAACTATATTTTGTTTATTCGGATCAAACCAGGGAATATCGTTATCATCAATTATAATTTTTGCCAGCATAGTGCCATGTTCACGCAACCGCTGCGTTAATGAACGAGTGTCAATCCCTTCTAGACCAATTATTTTCTCGCTGGCCAGCCATTGCTCAAGACTTCGCGCTGATTTATAATGACTGGGTTTGGTTATTTGCGATGATACTATGAGCGCGCTGGCCTGGATTCTCTCTGACTCAAAAGATTCGTCCAAAGAACGCGATTGTGCCTGACTACATTCAACCCCATAATTGCCGATTAGCGGATAAGTCATAACAAGAATTTGACCGCGATATGACGGGTCAGTCAATGATTCTGAATAGCCAACCATGCCGGTAGTAAAAACAATTTCACCTGCCACGCTTTGTTTTTTGCAGCCGAATACCCGGCCAGTGTACCGTGATCCGTCTTCAAGTAATAGAGTTGCTTTTGTAGTTCTTCTATTATTCATACACCATTGTAATACCGCTAAAAAAATTGGAGATAAAAAAAATCCCGGGATTTCCCGGGCCTTGGTGAGTGCCGAGCGTTTCAGGTTGAACGACTTGTACTGAAAAATTTTTCATATTCTGCTACTAACGATACTCTAAAAAATTGTGAGTGTCAAATAGGCTAATATTAGATAAAAAACTTACTTATCCACAATGAATAATTTATCTCAAAAAAATTTGGCGGCGCTACCGCGGTTATAAATATTATACTAAATAAAAACTTGAATATTTTCTACTGCAGCTTGTAGGTAAGAATCTCCGCCGCCTTCTTCGCGTCTGCCCGGCCCTTTGATTGCTTCATCACCTGGCCGATCAGATACTGCAGGGAGGCGGTTTTCCCAGCCTGGAATTGCTCAACCACTTTTTTATTCGCTTTTATGACTTTTTCGGCGATTTGCTCCAAACCTTTGTCGTCTGTCAGTTGGTTTAAATCCCCCTCTTCCGTTATATCTGAGGGATCCTGGCCAGTTAAAAACATTTTCTCCAGCACTATCACCGCTGTCTGATTATTAAGCTTGTTCTGATAAATCAGGGTGATTAATTCAGCAAAATTCTCCGGAGTTATTTTAATCTCCGCAATTTTCACACCGTTTTCGTTAGTTAAAGCCAATAATCTGGTAATGACCCAGTTGGCCGCTTTCTTAACCAGCTTTTTTTTATTCTTATTCCAAATTTCTTCCTCCGACCCTTCGACTTGTTCCAAAGACAGTAACCAGGCCTTCAGCTCTGAAATAACCTGCTCAAAAAATTCCGACAATTTTTTGTCAGCCACCAGGATATTCACGTCATAAGCGCCCAGGCCGAACTCCTCCTGAAATCGTTGGCGTTTCTCATATGGTTGTTCTACTGTTTTTTTTCTGATTTCATCAATGAAACTTTTTGAAAAATCAAAACCCGGCAAATCAGGCTCAGGAAAATAACGGTAGTCATGCTTTTCTTCCTTAGTCCTCTGCAGCACAGTCTGGCCTTGTTTTTCATCCCAGCCGTGGGTGGATTGCTCCTGCGGCGCTTTTTCTTTTTCCCAAAGTTCTGTCTGCTTGGTAATTTCGTAGGACAGCGCTTTTTCCACGGAACGGAAGGAATTTAAGTTTTTTATTTCTGTTTTAGGATATAATTTATGAGGATCCAAGCCGATGCCGGCCTGATCAGCTTTGTCCAAAAAATATTCAGGATTCGGGCGCAGGGAAATATTGGCGTCGCAGCGTAAATGCCCTTTCTCCATATCCGCGTCGGAAATTCCCAAATAGCGCATAATCAATCGCAGTTCCTGCAAAAAAATCCTGGCTGTCTGAGGATCTGGCACGTCAGGCCGGGTGACTATTTCCAGAAGCGGCGTACCTGCCCGGTTATAATCCACGTAGCTGGCTCTTTTATCCGCCTCGTGCAGAAGTTTGCCGGTATCCTCTTCCAGATGCACCCGTTCAATGCGTATACGGTGCTTGCCAGTCCGCCCGTTAACTATTAAATGGCCGTCGTGCCCAAAAGGCGCGCTATGCTGGGTAATCTGGTAGCCTTTTGGCAGATCCGGATAAAAATAGCTCTTGCGGTCAAAATGCGATTTGAGATTGATCTGGCAATACAAAGCCTGGGCAGCCTGGAGAGCCCACTGGACCGCCTGCATATTAACTACCGGCAAAACCCCCGGGTGCCCCAGACAAATCGGGCAGATCGTGGTGTTGGGAGGTTTTGTTTCTCCGGTGTTATCGCAACTGCAAAACATCTTGCTCTTAGTTTTGAGCTGGACATGTATTTCTAAACCTATGACTGGTTCATATTGTTGCATATATTTATTTTATCACAGTCAAATCAATAAAAAAAGCGCTTAAAACGCCATAACCTGAGCAATTCGCCTGCCAGTTTTTTAATATATAAATTTTTATTTACTTACCTTTTTTACCTCAGCCCAGACGCGCTCATGAATTTTTTCAGGTGAGAGCAAATTGCCGTGACTCAGGCATTCAATCTTTTTCCAGGCGCTATATTTATTTACCAATCTCAGGCTTTCCTGATAAGCTGCCTGCTGATGCCGTAGGCTTGATTCGTGCAAATCCTGCTTGCCGCGACGCGCTGTCATAGCCATCGTAATTTTCGGCGGTACGTCCAGAAACAGCACTAGATCGGGCCGAGGGATCCCTAAAATACCAAATTCCACCTTATCCAGCCAATCCAAAAATTCATCTTTCCTGCGGATATTTTTTATTTTTGAAGCCTGATGAATTTTATTGGCCGGAGAATAACGGTCAGAAACAATCACCCTGCCTGATTTCAAGATTTTCCACATCCTTTTCTTAGCTTCAAAACGGTCCAGCGCGTAGAGCAGGGAAATTAAATGCGGATCTGTCTTGCCCACTTCGCCAAAAGCACCCTGCAAATACTGCCTGACCATCTTGCCGAAAAAAGATTTTTCATACTGCGGAAAATCAGTGAGATAGTATTTTATCTTTTCGCGGCGCAAATGGTTTAATAATAACTTTACCTGCGTGGTCTTGCCCGCGCCATCAATGGCGTCAAAAACAATCAATTTTCCTATTTTCTTTTTCATATGCTTTTTTCTAAGATAAAAAAGGTGTACTCATGCTTATCGTCTCGGCTCTCCTGGCGGCTGATAATCTTGGTAAATTCAGAATAATCCGGAAAAAACGTATCTGCCTCATACTCGCCTTTCACTACGGTGACATAAAGCCTGTCAGTCAACGGTAAAGCAAGCCTGTAAATAGTCGCTCCGCCGCAGAAAAATATCTCCCCTTGATCATGTTTTGAAGCTTCAGCAATCGCCTCGTCTAGAGAATAGCAGATTGTCACGCCTGCTGCCTTGAAATTCTTGTCCAGTGTCATAACGATATTAGTTCTCTCCGGCAGCGGTTTGCCGATGGACTCAAAAGTCGTCTGCCCCATGATAACCGGATGGCCGCGGGTTATTTTTTTAAATCGCTGCAAATCCTCGGGAATATGCCAGAGCAACTTATTTTTAAATCCGATGGCACGATTTTTCTCAGCTACTGCAACAATTGTACTGATGATAGGCTTATTCATGGTAATTAAATGGCTATCGGCGCTTTGATGCGCGGATGCGGATCATAATCTTCTAAAGTAAAATCTTCAAATTTAAAACTAAAAATGTCTTTCACTTTCAGATTAATCTTCATTGTTGGCAGAGGACGAGGTTCCCTGGTGAGCTGCAATTTCACCTGGTCAAAATGGTTATTATAAATATGCACGTCACCGAAAGTATGCACAAAATCGCCCAACTCCTTGCCTGTTACCTGCGCCATCATCATGGTCAGAAGCGAATATGAAGCGATGTTAAACGGCACACCCAGGAAGACATCGGCACTGCGCTGGTAAAGCTGGCAGGATAATTTATTATTGGCAATGTAAAACTGGAACATTGTATGGCAGGGCGGCGGAGCGGTTTTTTTGCCGGCAATAAGACTCTGCAGATCAGCCACATTCCAACCGGAAACTATGATGCGCCTGGAATCAGGGTTGGTGCGGATCATCTCCTGCACCTCGGCGATTTGGTTAATAGTTTTCCCATCCTTGCCTTCCCAGGACGTCCATTGCTTGCCGTAAATCGGCCCGAGATCGCCGTGCTCATCTGCCCATTCATCCCAGATATGCACGCCATTGTCATTCAGATACTTAATATTTGTGTCCCCTTTCAGGAACCACAATAATTCGTACATAATGGACTTCAGGTGCACTTTTTTGGTCGTCACCAGGGGAAATCCCTGGCTCAGATTAAACCGCATCTGCCGGCCAAAAAGGCTTCTGGTGCCGGTGCCGGTCCGGTCGGCCTTATCCGTGCCGTGGTCTAGAATGTCTTGTAATAAATTTAAATAGTTTTTCATTTTTTTAATAATAAATCGCTGTATGATCTGGCGATTTTTTTATACTTATTAAGCCCCAGTTCTTGAATTACCGACAGTTGCTCTTTTTTGGCTGCCGATAAACTAATGCCCTTAACAACCGTTTCTAATTCTAAAAATTTGCCGAGGTTACTTACTTCATCCAATAAAATTCTCGTATGCTTATAAAGCCAAAACCTGCGTACTTTCTTAACTATTACCTTAACGCCAAGCGTAGCTTTAAAATAATTTTTCATTTGTCTGGCTATTTTTCTGTCTAATTGTAAAACGGAAAAATCAGAAACTTTTGATTTTTCATGATCAGGCCGGCGGTAATAAATTAATTCAAAAGTCCTGTTATTAATTTCTCTCAGCTTAAACCGGGCGTCTGGTAAATTATCCCCCTTCGGGGGATCACCCGCAGGGTGAAAATAGGTGTCTATTTGCTTTAATGTCTGCTGGAACTTGGCCTTGATGTTTTTCAAACTGCTATTAACCTTGTTAAAATTATCAACTTTAACTTTTAACTCAACATTCTTCATATTAGCTTTCTTTTAAGGCTTTTTCCAGCTGCCCAATATAGGCATCAATGTCAGCAATATCTTCTACCTCAATTATAACATTTAACATGCCTCTCAGCATCCAGTGGATAAATTCCCCTTTTTTAACCAGCGCGATCGTCGGCCGGCCGGTTCCATAAGCATACCCGGTTTCTGCCGCTAAATTCATGGATTGATTCTCCAGAACAATGACGCAGGCATCGGCTTTTTTAACCGCTTCCATGTTCTGCCGGACCCGCTCGGCTTCCGGAGCCCGCTGGTCAGTATCCCGCTGGGGCATGTGCACGGTAAATCCGCGTGATTCCAAGGCTGCCGTCAGCTTCGGATTGAATTTCAAATTCCAATCATTATGCAGGGTGGAAGTTAAGAATAATTTCATAATATTAAAAACTTAAATAATCACATGGAATGCACCGCCCTACAATCTTGTCATTGCGAGAAACAAGCGTAGCGAGTGACGTGGCAATCTCTATGCCGAGAGTAAGGAGATTCTCACGTCGCTCCCTCACTTCTTTCGGGGCTCCTCAGAATGACAGTGAGAGGGCGGCGCACCTTTTAAATACCAAGAAAAGTAAATCATCTCCCGCTGGAAAACCATGCCCCTTCACCGCGTTCCGTATCAGTTAGCTTGTCTACTTCTTGAAATTCTACTGTGTTATGCTCCTGAATAAGCAGCTGGGCAATGCGATCGCCTGTTTTAATGACATAAGGCTCAGCAGAGGTATTCAGGAGAATGGCGTTCACCTCGCCACGATAATTGCTGTCCACTACCCCGGCTAGAGTATGAATGCCGTGATTAGCCGCCATACCGCCGCGATCCCAAATAAGGGCGACATGTCCAGCCGGTAATTCTAAAATAAAACCCAAACCGAACTTGTGACGTTCGCCTGCCTGCAAAATATAATCTTCGCATGAATACAAATCCAAACCAGCGTCCCCGGCCCGGCTGTAAACGGGGAGCTTAGCTTCCGGCCGGAGCAATTTAATTTTTACCTGCATAATTTAATCCTTGGCCCACTTAGACTTATACTGGCGGTATTTAATGCCGGCCATATCCAGCATTTTCCGGGAAGCCACCCAGACTTCCTCGTCATGGTATTTGTCGCTCTCAAAGACGATCTCCTTGATGCCGTTCTGGATGATGGTTTTCGCGCATTCGTTGCAGGGGAAAAGTGAAGTATAAATCTTACAGCCTTTTGTTTTGGCGTTGGAGTTGTAAATGGCGTTTTCCTCGGCGTGCACTACGTAGGCGTATTTGGTGTCTAGAAAATCGCCCTGTCGCACCCACGGCAAATCCTCATCGTCAATGCCGCGCGGAAAGCCGTTATAGCCAAGGCCAATGATGATATTCTCTTCATTGACAACCACTGCTCCTGCCTGCGTACTCGGGTCTTTTGAACGATCGGCAATGACATGAGCCATGCGCATAAAACATTCATCCCAGGAAATATAATCTGTTCTTTTTGGCATATTAATTAATGTATAATGATTAATATATAATGAGATAGCAACTACTGGCTATATTTAATTATAAATTATACATTTTGAATTATAAATTTACCTTGATTCCCGGCCCCATGGTTGAGCAGACTGTGATGCTTTTTATATAAGTGGCTTTAACGCCGGAGGGCTTGGCTTTTCTGATTGCTTCAATGTAAGTTTGCAAATTTTCCTGTAATTTTTTATCCTCATAAGAAGCCTTGCCGATCAGCTGGTGCAGATTGCCAGAATCGTCGCTGCGGAAGGTCACCTTGCCTTCTCCAAGCTCTTTTACGCCTTTGGCCACATCTTTTACCACCGTTTCACTGCGGGGATTAGGCATCAGGCCTTTAGGCCCTAAAATCTTGGCAATTTGCCCCATTTTCTTCATCATCGCCGGAGTAGCCAGGGCAATTTCAAAATCGCACTTCTTGGTTTTCTTGATTTCCTCTATTAATTCGTCGCCGCCTACTAAAAATGCGCCGGCTTTCTTGGCCAGCTCCTGATCTTTGCCCTCGGCAAAAACGGCGATTTTTTTCTTTTTCCCGGTACCGTGGGGCAGGACGACCGAACCGCGCACTACCTGATCAGCCTTTTTCGGATCAATGCCCAGGCGCAGGTGGACCTCCAGCCCGGCATCGAACTTAACATTAGCGGTTTTTTTAGCTAAAACGACAGCCTCAGCGGCTGTATAAACCTTGTTGGGCTCTACCATTTTTTTTGCTTCCGTGAAGCGTTTCGATTGTTTACTCATTATTTTATTCCTTTCGTGGTGCTAGCGTTCCGGTGACTAAGCCGGAACTCCCACAAATTAATTAGCTAATATATATTACATTTTTTTCTCTTTTTCGTCCAGTAACTGGCCTTCTTCTTTCCTGTCTTTAGATTCTTTCCTGGCAACAGACCAATGATACCAGAATAACGGAACGCCAAATAAAATAAAGGGGATGGTAACCGCCACTTGCTGCTGGGAGGTATTATTGCCTTTGGAAATAGCCTTACTCCAATTACTATAATCAATAATCCATTGTTTGGCTAAAGTAATGGTCTCGGCCGGTAATTTGCAGGATTCTCCGCAATCAACCACGCTCTGAACAGAGGCTTTGCTGTAAGGATCTTCAACCATCGGGTTAAATAAATTATTGGCTGTATCGGCCGCGCTGGGGAACACCCAGGTTTTCAGGGCTACGTTAATTAAAATGCCGGCTGAAACAACCGTCATGACCAGTGCCGCCAGGGAGACAAAATAAAAATACGCCGGCCTGACCGGATTATGCCCGGCTGGATTGTCCCGTTTGGCTTCTTTCTGCACCAGGCGAAAATGGATTATAAAAATCGGGAGCGCCACTATCAAAAAAGAAAAACCATTGATAGCTTTGCGCAGAGGGACGCTGTTGGGATTGTCTTTGATCTTAAGCCAGGACTTATAATTTCCCACCCACTGTTCAATGCTGGCTTTTTGAATTTCAGAAAGCGTGCAGCCGTCCTTACAATCCAAAACAGTCGGTCCGAGCGCCAACGGCTTTGTGGTAGCGCTGGCATCGGTCGCAGTGGTATCAAGATACAAAATTGGCGGCTGCCCCAGCCGGAAATCCAAAGATTCAGCCTGGGTAAAAACCCAAGTTTTCAGGCCCAGATTGACTAAAAAAATCAGTGAGCCGATTGTAATGCCCAAAGTTACCAGCGAGGCTAAATAAAAATAAACACTCCGGATAACGCTTGTTTTTTGCATATTTGATTTCCCTGCCATCATAGCTACGATAACAAATACTATTATCGCTAAAACGAATAATGGGATTATTAATGAAACCATAGACAGCGGCTAATTACTCAACAGTAATCCCCATATTTCTGGCTGTACCTTCGATTATCCTCATCGCCCCTTCAATGTCTTTGGCATTCAGATCCGGCATTTTCTTTTCCGCGATTTCCCTGATCTGCTGCTTGGTGACCTTGCCGACTTTCTCTTTCAATGGCTGGCCGGAACCTTTAGGGATGCCCGCTGCTTTTTTCAGCAATTCGGCGGCTGGCGGAGTTTTCAAAATAAATTTATAGGTCCGATCCTCAAAAATCGTTATTTCAGCGGGAATAATGTCGCCCATTTTGTCTTTAGTCGCCGCGTTGAATTTCATGCAAAAATCCTGGATATTCAGACCGTGCTGGCCTAAAGCCGGGCCTACTGGAGGAGCCGGGGTGGCTTTTCCGCCGGGTAACTGTAATTTTACGATTGTTTTAATTTTTTTCTCTGCCATTTTTTTTAAAATATATAATGAATAATTTATAATGTATAATTCTAACAATTATACATTATGCATTTTAAATTATGAATTGATGATTAAATCTTCTTAATCTGCAGAAAGTCTAACTCCACCGGCGTTTCACGGCCGAAGACAGAAACCAGTACTTTGACCTTGCCGCGCGCTTCATCAACTTCAGATACCTTGCCTTCAAATTCCTTGAAAGGCCCATCGATTATTTTAACCGGCGAACCAGGAGTGACGTCTATCTTATATTTCGGCTCTTCCACGCCCATGCGCTTCTGGATGGCTTTGACTTCCTCATCTGAAATAGGGGTAGGAGTCGTACCAGAGCCGACGAAACCAGTCACATTAGGAGTGTTGCGCACCACATACCAGGAATCGTCAGTGACGATCATCTCCACCAGTACATATCCAGGAAATATTTTTTCTGTCACTACCCGGCGTTTGCCGTTCCTGATTTTAATTTTCTTTTCGGTGGGTATCAAAACACTGAATATCTTGTCTTGCATATCCATTGATTCTATCCTCTGACGCAGGTTCCGGGAAACATTTTCCTCATAGCCTGAATAGGTATGTAATACATACCAACGGCGCCCCTGCTGTAATGTCTGTTTAGGCATAAATTACTTTATTACCTTTTCTAAAACAATATTCAGCCCAAAATCGACCGCACCCAAAAACAAAGCCGTACCCAGGCTGATACCGATAACCAGTAAGGTATATTTAATAGTTTCTTTGCGTGAAGGCCAGACAACCTTTTTCAGCTCGTCCCTTGATTCTTTTATATACGCAACTATCCTGTTTGCCATATTTTTTGGTCTTTAAAATCCCCTTCTGGGGGACTGAATAAATGCTACTACAGTCCCTAAATTTTGTCAAATGTATTTGCAAATAGCTTATAGTATATAGCTTATGGTTAATGATTTTATAAATTTACGGACAAGCTTTCTTTAAAAATCACCTCTTCCCCACTATATGCCATAGGCAATAAGCTACCTGCTAAATATCCAGGTTCTTCACGGATTTCGCGTGGGTGTGGATAAAATGCTTGCGCGGCGCTACTTCATCGCCCATCAGAATGTCGAATACCTCATTGGCTTTCTCCGTATCCTCAACCATGACTTTTTTCATCACCCGGTTGGCCGGATCCATGGTGGTTTCCCATAATTGCGACGGATTCATTTCACCCAAGCCTTTGTACCTTTGCACGGCCACGGCGCTGACTGATTCCATTTCCTCGCCTTCAGCAGGCTCGGCGGTTTTAGCTGTTTTAACTTTGACCTTGGATGGTTTTTTATCTTTCAGCATCTGCTGCTGCGTTTTTTCCAAATCTTCTTCTTTATAAACATAGCGGACATCCTTGCCGACCTGCACCCGGAATAACGGCGGCTGGGCAATGTACAGATGCCCGTCTTCCACTAATTTCGGCAGGTAGCGATAGAATAATGTCAACAATAGAGTCCGGATATGAGCGCCGTCAACATCGGCATCAGTCATAATTATTACGCGGTTATAGCGCAGACCGGAGATATCAAACTGCTCCCCGATATTCGTACCCAGAGCGATAATCAATGATTTGATTTCGTTATTGGTAAGCATGCGGTCTATCCGTGCTTTTTCCACGTTTAGAATTTTACCGCGCAAAGGCAGAATGGCCTGGAAATTTCTGTCGCGCCCCTGTTTGGCGGAACCGCCGGCAGAATCGCCCTCAACGATATAAATTTCGCATTCATCTTTATTGCGCGAAGAGCAGTCCGCCAGCTTGCCCGGCAGCGTCATGCCTTCCAGAGCGCCCTTGCGCAGAACCGATTCCCTGGCACTCCTGGCGGCCAGACGGGCGCGTGAAGCCAGTACGCATTTACCGATTATCGCTTCGGCGTCCTTGGGATTTTCTTCCAGGAATGACATCAGGCCCTCAGAGGTGACGGTATCAACGGCGGATTTGACTTCGACATTGCCCAGCTTGGCCTTAGTCTGGCCTTCAAACTGCGGATCTCTGAGCTTCACGGAAATAACCGCGGTCAGGCCCTCGCGCATGTCTTCGCTTGTCAGATTTTCATCTTTCTCTTTCAGATATCCCTGCTTGCGCGCGAAACTGTTAATGGTACGGGTCAAGGCTGTACGAAAACCGGTCAGATGCATACCGCCCTCTACCGTGTAAATATTATTGGCAAAACTATAAATCGTCTCCTTGAAATCTTCCAGATAACGGAGAGCTACTTCCACCTTCGTATCATTAGCCTCCTTTTCTATATAAAAAGTATTTTCATGCTTGGGAGTTTTGTGAAAATTCAGATGCTGTACGTATGAGGCAATGCCGCCCTCAAAGTAAAACACATAAACATACGGCTTTTCTCCGCGTTTTACATGGCTGCTGTCAATAAAAGTAATCTTCACGCCCTTAGTCAGATAAGCCTGCTGCCGCAGATGATCCAGGATGGTAGTAATGTTGTATTCCAGGACTGTAAAAATTTCCGTATCAGGCTTAAAAAATATAGTAGTGCCGGTATCTTTGGCTTTGCCAACTGGATGGACCTTAGCTTTTGCTTTACCGCGGATGTATTCCTGCGCCCAGACTTTGCCGTCCCGCTTCACCTCGGCCCGGGTATATTCGGATAAGGCATTCACCACGGAAACGCCGACGCCGTGCAATCCTCCGGAAACCTTGTATCCACCGGTATCAAATTTACCGCCGGCGTGCAGCATGGTCATGACGGTTTCCAGGGCGGACTTGCGGGTCTGTTTGTGCTTATCAACCGGGATGCCGCGGCCGTCATCAGTAACTTTAACGATCCGGTCCGGCATCAATTCTATGTCAATATTTTTGCAATAGCCGGCCATCGCTTCGTCAATGGCGTTATCGAGCACTTCCCAGATCAGATGATGCAGGCCTTCGGAAGCAGTATTGCCGATATACATGCCCGGACGTTTTCGCACCGGCGCCAATCCCTCAAGGACGGTTATCTGCTTGGCTGTATAGGCTCCCTCTTTGTCCGCCTCGTCTTTCTTAACGCGTGGGGCGGTTTTTTTTATTGTTTCATTTTTGCTTTTTCTTCCCATATATATTGTTAATTATTATTAATTTTACTTTTTTATTCTTAAATCAAATGCGGCTGACAAATTTTTAATAATTTCATTCTCAAGAATGTCAATCTCCTTGGCTGTCAGGGTGCGTTCGGAAGACTGATAAATTACGCGCACTGTCAGGCTGTCGCCGGTAATGTACAAATCCTTGGCTTCAACTTTTTTCACTAATGGACTCGCCTTTCTTATTAACCCGCTGAGCTCGGCAAAATCCGCCTGACTGATGTTGGTAAATGTTAAATCTCGGGTAACGGCCGGATAATCGGAAATCGGCCGGAAGGTGCTTAATTTTTTTGACAGCCCGAGCAATGCCTGCAAATCCAGCTCAAAATAAACCGGCGGACTGCCCAGTTTGTTGCTCTCTGGTAAAACCCAGGAATATTGCCCTACTTTACTGCCTTTTATTTTGATCTCCACCGCGCCATTATCCTTATCCTGATAACATGCTTCCTCCTCAGAAAATCCCACGCCGGACAAAACGGAATTCAAAACCGACATCATCTCCCAATGCGCGCTTTTCTTGCCCTCAGCTTTGCCTTTCTTGTATATTATTGCACCCAGCATGGTTTTTTCGTTTGGCAAACCAGTGCCGGATTTTGGGAAAACCGTTCCTATCTCAAATATTTTTATTTCTTCACGGGTTTGATAGTTTTTCAAAACATTACTCTGAAGCCAAGGCAGGAGCGCAGTCCGCATATACTCCTGCTCGGGATTCAGCGGATTCTGTACTAAATAATGCCCGGCTTTCTGCATTCCAAATTGCTCTATCATCCTCTTACTATAAAAAGAATAATTATAAACTTCGTTCAAACCGGCAGCGGCCAGAATATTGTGAATTTTTTCTTGGAATTTCAATGCGTCAGGCAGCTGAATTGGTTTTAACCCGGCAAATACCGGCGTTGTTTTTAAATTGTTCCATCCATATAATCTACCGACTTCCTCAACCAAATCAGCGGGTATATTCAGATCCTGCCGCCAGGAAGGTACGGTAACTTTAATTTCGTCAATTCCGGCTTTAGCGATTTTGCAGTTTAATTTTTCCAGAGACTTGATTGCTTCAGCTAAAGTGAAATTTCTGCCGATCAAACGGTTTAAATATTTTAAATTAAATTTTATAACAGTCGGCTTGTTCTCTTTTTGCCTGGAAACGTTAATCATGCCAGTGACAATTTCCCCGCCGGCCACCTCTGATATCAACTGCGCCGCCTGATCAGCCGCCCACTCCGGCAAATCCCACCATAGGCCTTTTTCAAATCTATTGGAAGCCTCCGTGACAATCCCCAGTTTCTGACGGGTCTGGCGGATTGACAGTGGTTTGAAAAGCGCTGACTCAATGACAATCTCCTTGGTTTGCCTGGTTATTTCTGAATTCCTACCGCCCATCACACCGGCCACAGCGATTGGCTGTTTGGCATCAGCGATGACCAGCATCTGGCTGCCCAGCAAACGCTCTTCACCGTCCAGTGTGGCAAACTTTGAATCTTTGCCGGCAGCTCTGACGATTATCTGCTTGCCGGCGATATTGGCCAGATCAAAAGCATGCAATGGCTGCCCGCGCTCCAGCATCACGTAATTGGTAGCGTCAACTATATTGTTAATGGATTTAATGCCGCAAACCCGCAAGCGCGACTGCAGCCAGACCGGCGACGGACGGACTTTGACGTTTTTAACGACCCGCGCGGTATATTTCGGGCATAAATCCGTATCAGTGATTTTAACTTTGATTATCTTTTTGATATTATACTTTTTGTTCTCGGTTAAAACGGTTTTTTTAATATTTAAAGCCTCGCCGGTCTGCGCGGCGAATTCCTTAGCCAGGCCAATTACTGATAAGCAATCAACACGGTTAGCCGGAACTGTGATATCCAGGACAATATCGTCCAGCCCTAAAACCTTGTTCAGCTTCTGCCCGACTTTCGCCTGTTTATCCAATATCATGATGCCTGAATGGTCTTCGCCCAGGCCCAGCTCATCCTCAGCGCAGAGCATGCCTTCGGAATCCACGCCTCGGATGCGGCGCCGTTCTATTTTCATGCCATTGGGCAGTTTCACGCCAACCAGGGCGACTGGAACCTTGTGTCCTGGTTTTATATTGCGGGCGCCGCAGACAATATTCAAAAGCTGCTTGCGCCCCACTTCAACCTTGCAGACCACCAGCTTGTCAGCCTCGGCGTGCGAAACAATGGTTTTTATTTCACCGACGATGACGCCGGCTAAATCGCGTCCCCAATATTCTATTTTTTCCACTTCAAAGCCGGCCAGCGTAAAAATCTCCGCGACTTTTTCAGGCGTTTCCTTGAATTTTATGAATTCTTTTAGCCAGTTAAGGGGAAGATACATGGTAAGTTGTAGGTAGTTAGTAGTAAGTAGTTTGTTAAACTTGCGCTAAATGCTTTTTAAAAGCGCCTATTGAAGCACCTAACTTTATTACCCTTTCTTTTATAATATTGAAATCATTAATTTCTAAATATTTAAGCTCCAAGGCAACATGCAATAAACTCTCCACCTCATTTAACGAACCTAAAGATATATTTATGAATCTTATAAATTCTTTCTGTGATGATCTGCCGGCTCCTTCGGCAATATTGGATGGTACTGAAATTATTGCCCTTCTAATCTGAGAAGTTAAACCATATAATTCTTCTTTTGGAAATTTTTTTGTTTCTAAATAAATTAAACCTGATAAGCTTATTCCATCCTTCCAAATCGTTAAATTTTCAAAACTTTTTGCCATGTGTAATTATTAATCTTTATTTAACTAGCCACCTCCTACCTACTACTCACAACTTACTACCCACCACCTACTAAACTAAAACTGCTCAATAAATCTCAAGTCCCCCGAATACGACAGCCGAATATCATTAATGCCGTGATACAGCATCATCAGGCGATCAATGCCGAGGCCAAAAGCGTAGCCTGAATATTTTTCCGGATCAACGCCCATATTTTCCAGAACCACCGGATGTACCATGCCCGAACCCAGCATCTCCAACCACCCTCTCTGCTTGCAAACCGAACAACCCTTGCCGCCGCAAATCAGGCACTGCATATCCACATCCAGACCCGGCTCGACAAACGGATAAAATTCCGGCCGCACGCGTATTTTAACTTTATTACCAAAAATGGCTTTTAGAAATTCCTCCAGCGTATTTATTAAATTAGCCACGGAAATGCACTGGTCAATGACCAGCCCTTCGCACTGGTAAAAAGTCGTTTCATGGGAAGCATCCGTGGCTTCATGGCGAAACGCGCGGCCGGGCGCTATCAATCGCACTGGTGGCTTTCTTTTTTCCATGGCGTGCAGCTGTACCGGCGAAGTGTGGGTCCGCAGCAGCCAGCCGCCTTCTAGATAGTAAGTGTCCCAGGCGTCGCGCGCCGGGTGGTTTTTTGGGATATTTAATAAATCAAAATTATTTCTAACCGTCTCCGCTTCCGGGCCATCAACAATCTCAAATCCCATGGAGATAAATATATCTTCTACTTTTTTTATAAATTGGGTTAAGGGATGCAGATGGCCGATATTTTTCTTCGGAGCCGGCCAGGTTTTTTCTATTTTAGAAACATTTATCTTTTCCGCTGATGCGAACCGTGAACTGCGTTCCTGAAAAGCCTGCAGTATTTCTGATTTAACCCGATTAGCCATTTGCCCTGCTGCCGGACGTTCATTTTGCGGCAGATCTTTCAGGTTTTTCATCAGATTGGCCAGCTCGCCCTTACGGCCGAAGAAATTAATTTCAAACTGCTTCAATTCTTCCTGGCTGGATATTTTTTCTAGCAGGCTGATGGCCTTATTCTTTAATTGTAATAATTTGTCTTTCATAATGTTAATGCCTGGATGTTCTCCGGGATAAAAAGAAAAACTCCAATAGGCCCAGCATGATAATAATCAATAAAATGCTCCACCAGCGAAAATATTCCGCTCCTTTTAGAATTAACGCGCTAACCAGCAATAAGGCAAACCAGAGCGACTGACGGGTGGAAATGCCTAAATGCCGAAAAATCACCTGTTCTTTGGTGAACCAGACGCGGCAGAAAAAACCGATTAATGAAAAAGTGCCTATTAATGCCAATAACAAACTGAAATGAAACAGAAAAAAACCGACAAAGCCTGCTTCATCAGGATTAAAATAAAACAGCACTAGTAGCCAGGCCAGCCAGCATAAAAAAGTGGCCGAGGTCATTAAGATTAAGTATTTTTTCAGGGACATTTAGTCTGATATTTACAAAAAAGTAGGCTTCAAAACCTACCTCATTTTACCATATTTTTAATTTAACTGCAAGGAAAATAATAAGTTAATTTTTAGGCTAAGGTTAGACAAAAAATCACACTAAAAAACGCAGTCTTTCTACGGTTTTACCTGATGGTTTTTTATGCAATTTTTCCAGTATTTCCTGCTCATGCAATTTGATCTCCTGACCCACAATTGAGCTCAAAACCGCGATAGTCAAAGTCCGATTTTTTACGTACAAAGCCTTGGCATTTTTCTTAATCTTTTGCCCCAAAGTCTCCAAAAGAATCCGGTCAAAATCGTTGCATACAATAGCCGCCCCGACCTGAGCCGAAATCCCCGCCTGGTTTATGCTATTGCCTAATAAATTACCGATTTGTTGAGCCATTTTTAATGTTATTGAGAAAAGTTACAAGTTGTAGGTTTAAAGAAGAACGCAAGGAAGTAAGTCTTAAGTTTTAGGATTTAATAAAAGTGACTTATGCCCTTAAACTTAAATCTATACTTTTTTCTTAAAACTTACAACCTATGACCTTAGTAATTACCTCCACCGATCCTCGCAGATCTCCCGGAAATCGCACGACTGGCACCAAAAACCCGGTGTGGCTCTGAAATCGCTGGCCCTGATGCCTTTGATTAATTCAATCAGTTTATCTTTAATTTTCACCAACTCCCCTTCGCCGGAACTAAATGACAATTTTTTATTGGCTTCCAGATAATAATAACTTAAAACCACCGGTTTCAGTTTCATGACTTCCCTGACCGCCAGATCATAAATCATCAGCTGCTCTTTTTCGTCAGGTGAAAGCTTACCGTTTTTAGGGAACTGCCCGGTCTTATAATCAATAATTTCCACTTCGCCTTTTTTAATTTCATCAATCCTGTCGATCACGCCTCTGAGCGAGTAATTGCCTAATTTTATATTAAAGCCTTTTTCCAGATGCAAGGGCTTGGAAAACTTGCCCTGGTGCGATTGGTAAAAATTGCCCAGAGTTTCCTTGCCTTTATGGAAATATTCATCCATATGCTCCTTGGACAGGTACCACTCATCGATCCACTCACGCTGATAAATTTCCAAAAGCTGCTCCAAGCTAACGCTGATTTTTTTTGACTTAGATTTTTTCTGCTCGAATAAATCCGCCTGCTCCGCTGAACCGCCTTCTTTTATCTGTTTAAAGAACTGGTACAAAGTATTGTGCATGGATTTGCCGAAACTGAAAGTATGCTTGCCTTCCACCGGTACGCGCAGGATATGTGCGAACTTATACTGCTTGGGGCAGGTCTGGAAGGCTTTTATCTGGGTAAAGCTGGCCTTCTCCGGAATGGCTTTTTGCAGGTATTCCAGCTCTTTAATTTCTCGCTGGGTGGCGGGTGCCGGCCGCAACCGCTCTGCCGGATCCAACTCTTCTGCTCCCCGCTTGGTGACTAAACCCAATTCTATTAAAAAGCGTGACGGTTTTTTCTTGCGGTTGCCGCCGTAATCGTCGGCTGAAGTGAAGAACACCCCGGTTTTAGCCCGCGTCACGCCTACGTAAAAAAGCCGGCGTTCTTCCTGCAGATGGATGTCCCCTTCCGGAATGATTTCTTTGATTAATTTATCCGGCAGTTCTATCTGCTCCTTGCGTTCGATAGTCGGGAAACGCTTATCCACTAAATTTACTAAAAACGCATAATGAAATTCCAAGCCTTTGGCGCCATGCACTGTCATTAATTTGACGGCTTCCGGTCCCTCTTCTATCGGTTGCTGCATTGAACCCTCCTCCCCTGCTTCCTGCGCCTGTTCCAGTTCGGAAATGAAATTTTTTACTGATTTATCTTCATGCAAAGACTCAAACTGTTCTATCTTGCGGAAAAATTGGTTTAGGTGAATTATCTTTTCCAGATTCTCCTGGCTATCTTTATTGGTAATATTTTTTAAATACCCTGAATCTTCCATAAACCGCAAAGCTACTGCTAAAACGCCTTTACCTCTGGTCAGCTGGGTGTGGTTTTTTATCATAGAAAGTATTTTATCCAGCGCTTTGGTCATTTCCGGCCTGACACCAGGGATTAATCTGGCTTTTTCCGCTGCTTCATGCAGGGAAACGTTTTTGCGCCGGGCGTAATAAGACAAAGTCATTATATCTTGGTGCGGCAGATTCCAGTGATTTAAATTCAAAACCCGCCACATGGCCGCTGACTCATGGTAATTATCCAGCATTTTCAGGTAAGCAATCACGTCCATCACTTCCGGCTGTGAATAAAGCCCTTTTGAAGCCAAAAACTGGTATGGTATGTCATATCGCGCCAAAGCCGTTATAAACTCAGCAGCATTGGCGTTAGCTCTGACTAATATTGCAAAATCGCTCCATAATAACTTTTTATCTTTTTTCTTAAGCTCAACTATCTTTTTCACGACGCCCGATGCTTCCTCCAAATATGACCTGAAATGCAGATGCAATATAGCTCCTGGTTCGGTTGTATGCGCTTTCAACTTTTTAGAAATCTTACTTTTCAACGGCGCGCCCTTGGGGTCAATACGACCCTTAGAAAGCTGATACTCCAGACGGTTAGGATCGTTCTGCTTAATAAATTTATACGATAAATCCAGGATGTTCTGTCGCGAACGGTAGTTGTCGGTCAGGACGATTTCATGCGAATCAGGATAATCTTTTTTGAATTCCAAAATATTGGAAATAGCCGCGCCGCGGAATTTATAAATTGACTGGTCGTCGTCCCCCACCACCGTCAGGTTATTTTTCGGGGCAGAGAGCATTTTGACCAGCTCATATTGGGCGTAATTCGTATCCTGGAATTCATCAACTAGAATATATTGAAACTGGTCCTGATATTTTCTCAGTATCTTCGGCCGGCTTTTGAAAAGCTTTATGGTATATAAAATCAAATCGCCAAAATCCAGTGCGCTGTTGTCCAATAATAGCTGCTGGTAAACATGATAAGCGTTGGCTACCTCGATAATCCTCTGCTCCTCGGAAATCTCCTGGTCGTCCTCGCCCCGGCTTTTTACGAATTTATCGTCATCCCGGTCCAGCTGAAGGCCTTTAGCGTACTCTAAATATTCTTCTGGCTGCACATTCTCGTCCTTGGCCCGGGAAAAATGCTTGACCAGGGCCTGGACGAATTTAGTGGGATTCCCCAGCGGCCGGTAATAATCCAGATCAAAAGCGTCAAAATTCCTCCGTACCAGTAGAACCTGGTCTGTTTCGTTTAATAATTTGAAGTCCGGCGGCAATCCTATCTCCAAGGCATTGTCTTTTAGAATTCTTTCACAAAAAGAATGAAAAGTAGAAACCCATAAATCCACATAGCCATAGGGCATGAGCACATCCACCCGCTCCTCCATTTCCGAGGCCGCCTTTTCCGTAAAAGTCAGAGCCAGGATATTATCCGTGCCGATTTTCTTTTCCAGAATCAGCCAGGCCAGCCGCTGGGTAATAACGGTGGTTTTCCCGGTACCGGCGCCGGCTACTATCAAAAGAGGGCCGGACCCGAACTGGACGGCTTTTTTCTGCGCGAGATTTAAATTATCAGAGATATTCATAATAATATTTTACCATATTTTAAGTAAAACATCAGCCTTAAAAAATCGGGATTATAAAAAATACCGACACATTAAAACCGCAGACAACTAAGATTGCAGTTCGGTATATTTAATATCATTGCCTTTTGCCTTAGCAATGGGATATTTTTTTTCGTTATGCTTTAACTTTTCTTCCACGATTTTTTTCACGTCCAAACCCAGCGTCTCTGCCAATAACAGCGAATAAATCATCACATCAGCCAGTTCTTCGCCGATTTCCCGGCGATGGGCGGCAATGTATTCCGGTTTGTTTTTCCGCTCCCACTGGAATTTTTCCAGCAGTTCGGCTGACTCAATGCTGATGGAAACCGCCAGTTCCTTGGGCTTATGGTATTGCGCCCAATCCCGGTCGTCGCGGAATTTTAATATCTTTTTTGCTAACTCACTTATCTCATTCATGAATTAATTTTAACCGTCAACTTAAAGAAAAGCAAGAGTAGGAAACTCAAATAAATTATCTAAAAAAATAGCGGTGAAAAGTTTTGAAGTTTTTTTCACCGCCTGTGTTTTCCGTTAACCCTTAAAGTGTTTCCGCATACCAGACAATGGTAAGCATTATGGTAGCACTGAAGCACTCCACTATTATCAGCTGCTTCCATAACACTGCCGCATTTAGGACAAAGCGGACAAGGACACGATTCCCCGTCCTTATGCTTTTGGCCACATTTACGGCATCTGGGTAATTCTTTAGGCTGTCCAGTATTGCCAGTACTTGATGTCGAATCAACATATTGGGTTATTGGTCTTGTCGCAAGGTGCGCAACGATCGTTCCGAGAAATGACATACTTCCTCCCCAAAACATATTTTATCCACTAGTGTACTCCATTTCTTTCAATTTGTCAATGCCATTTTATAAAAATATGCAAATTCATTAGCAATTAATGGCTTTTTCAATAAAAAAACCCGTCGACATCTGCCAACGGGCTTCACCGGTGAAGGTGAATTGTAATCGTGTTCGTCTCAATATTCGAGACGGTACTCGGATGTTTTATCCTGAGCCTCCGCCAGCCATTCATCAATAGGCCGGCCGCGCATTGTACCTTCTAGCACCAACCAACAGCCACCAAAGTTGTCTAGGCTGGGAACCTTCTCTAAAAGATATCTCCCTCGACCAACGATGATGCGTTCATTAGGATACTTGGCAAGGGTTTTATTGCCTTCGTACACAATGCATCTGACACTGATTACCAGTGTTCGAGGAATCCGTTCAGCCTCGACAACAACCGGCTTATTCTGCCCTGGCTTATTTCGCAGAGCAATAATAACCGCTACTACCGCCATCACACCAATTAAAACTGCAACCTTAGGATCCATATCCCTCCTAGGAAATTATCCTTTGTTTATTATCTCAATAATATAATGTGCGAACTAAGACTATTGAACTATATAGTATAACCTAAAAATTAATATTGTCAAGACTTGGTTGATTTTTACCACATAACTGCCGTATTTAATATATAAAATGAACAGATAAAAAAACCTTGCAGCATTTCTGCCGCAAGGGTTGATTGTGATTTAGGGAAGGTTACTTCAGAATGATCATTTTTTTCGTTTCAGTAACCTGATCTGTTGTTAACCTGTAGAAATAGATTCCGGACGGACACTGATGAGCATCCCACTGAATGCTGTGCTCACCAGCCACCTGCCGTTCATTTGCCAGCGTGGCTACTCTCTGCCCCAGGACGTTGTAAATTTCCAGGCAGACATCGGCAGCAACCGGTAATGAATAGCTGATATTCGTGACCGGATTGAATGGATTCGGATAGTTTTGGGAAAGAGTGAAGTCTGCCGGAAGCGGATTCTCCGTTTCTGGAGTAGCGATTTTCGGGGTACCTTCGTTCTGAATGCCCCAGTTCACCAGCCAGCAGCCATTAATATAAGGGCCATTGATCTGGGCAAAATAGCCACCATAGTTCTTGGCAACTGCCCATCTACCGGTACTTGGAACGTAAAGCAGAATATCAGTCAAGCCGTCATTGTCTACGTCACCGCTGATGGGCATGTAAACTCCAACGCCTGTTCCCCAGTTAGCCAGCCAACATCCTCGAACATACGGTCCGTTCAATTGCGCGAAATAACCGCCGTAGTTTTTGGCTACTGCCCACCGGCCATTGACTGGCTGGTAGAGTAAAATGTCAGATAAACCGTCACCGTCAACATCTCCAGAGACTGGCTGGTAGACACCCACGCCGGTTCCCCAGTTCTCGTACCAACAGCCGCGCGCATATGGCCCGTTGATCTGGGTGAAGTGGTCACCGTAGTTCTTTGCTACCGGCCATCTTCCGTTAACAGGCTGATAAAGTATGGCATCCCATAATCCGTCACCGTCAACATCACCACTTGCAGGAAAGTAGACTCCTTCGCCGGTGCCCCAGTTCTCATACCAACAGCCATGGATATAAGTTCCATTAAGCTGGGCGAAATAACCGCCGTAGTTTTTGGCTACTGCCCACCGGCCATTGACTGGCTGGTAGAGTATTAAATCCCACAATCCATCACCATCAACGTCACCACTGGTTGGCAAGTAGTTGCCGATGCCGGTTCCCCAGCCAGTGAGCCAGGGTTCGGCTTGTGGAATGAAGCGGTTTGAAGTCGAACTGTGCAAAGCTATGTACCAGTTGCCGGTTATCTGATCGTAAAGTCCCACATCAGCCAGGCCGTCACCGTTGAAGTCACCGGAAATAGGGTAGTAACTGGTGTTTTCTTGCGGTGGACTGACTACCTGAACATTAAATGTAACATCAGGACCAGTGCCTGTGATAAAAGTACCTGAATGTGGATGATACACTCTTGCACGAAGTGTATATGTGCCGGGCGACTGTGGAGCAGTTATGGTGAAATTAAATCGAGCTACACCATTCGGATCCGCTGTACTACCATCATCATCCAGCAAATTAGTAGTGCCTGTAATCACCGGCGAGTCTTCCATGTCAGTCCAGTTACTAGCTACCGAATGCAGTGCTACATAATGCGAACTATTCCCATTACTTGACCAATAGAATGGCGGGTTACACTTGAAATCAATCCAGCATTCTGCGGAAGAACCCGGTAGAAGTACTAGGGTATTGCTGTGGGACTTACCGACGCAGGTACCAGAATATGCAAGCTGTGAATAAAGAGTTACCGGATTGAATGGTGGCGGTGAAACCCAGAGCCAGTGATTAATATTATACGGATCAATTGGCATATTGCTTGATCGTACTTCGAAATGAAGATGTGGACCCGTGGACCAACCAGTGCTCCCGCTTTTCGCAATCACACTTCCTTGGGTAACAAATTGTCCCTCATTGACTAATACTTCCGACAAATGCCCGTAATACAATTGATAATAGGCTATGTCTTCCGTGAGATACGTGCCATAACCGTCAGGATCGTCGTGAATATGAACGTATCCATCCTCTGCAGCTAATACATTTGTACCTGTATTACAGCTGTAGTCATTTCCTCCGGGACGATTGTCATGACACTGGAAATTACATGGCCAACTATCCGGTTGTACATCAAGCGGGAATGTAAGCAGCCATGTATCACCTGCAATTGCCGTTACAGATAATAGAATTACTACGAGAACCGTAGTACCTAGGTTAGTTAACAACTTTAGCATAGCAATCCCTCCTTTCAGGGATTTTGTTTTGAAGTACTAGAGTAAAGATTGATTCTGAAGTTAAATTGTCAAAGTGCATCCCTCCAATGTAATAAGTTTTGTTTTTATTGATTAGTGATTAAATATGTGAAATATTAATCGATTTTAATGAGTTGGTATTCAATGTGTTGATATTTTAACCCTAATACTAGTACCCTAATGCAGTCAAATTTAAAATTTATATAAAAATACCTTTGTTATTGTGAGAAACTGACTGCTTATTATAAAAAAGGCTCTTTTATTCTCAACTATCCAGTCTTTTGGATACCTTAACAACAATCCGGATTCTGAATATTGGTAAGTCTACCATTCTGAATCATCATTATTACCCACACTAGCAGGAACGAAGCGTAAAGAACCTAGTACCCTCGGTACGATCTCATAAGAAGAAGGGAATGCTTCTTGACTTATTTCAACATTCGTAAAATCAGACCAGCCTCCAACGCCAAATTCAATCTGATACACACCGTCATTCTTTGGAATGAAAAAAAATCCATAATTTCTCCCCTCAGGGCTAAACTTTTTGTATTTTACATTATTATACACAATATCCTCCTCAATAAATTGAGTTCCTGCCCACTGTGGTAACTCGTACTCTAGCTTATGCTTTGATATCCAATTTTCAAAAGATTCAGAATTATGATAGTAGCGAACTTGTACGGAAGCGTGAATATCTGGATGACTTACGGCACCCTGAGCAAATAGTAGATTGTCGCGCTCACTTAAAGCTTGTTGCGACACTTCTGCGTCCCAATGTTTTGGAACCTTTAATTCAATCGCATAATCCTTGCCGGTATTATATTGTATTGTTGCCCATTTAAAATTTTCAATACTGTATTTAGGAACCTCAGTAAATACCTGTATCGATTTTTCTTGGGGGTTGTCGATGCAATCCTGATAAAACATCAAGTATATAAAGATACAAACAACAAGAATTGCGGTGAAACTAAAAGTACAAACTATCACTAGAAATGGGGCTGTTAGCGATCTATTACTTTGTGGATGAATCACCATATCAGGGTTGATTGTTTAACAATAACTTGTTAATTTCATTGTACCAAATAAACACTTTATTAATCGATGAATATGCGGATAAGTTATTTCATTACAAACACTATCCACCTGGTCTTATTTACCGGTTTGGTTGGTTTTCCATAGTTGTTTTTAATTTATTAATCTTATACTTTAACCCTAATACTAGTACCTGATGTAGTCAAACATTGAATTTACATTAAAAACACCTTCACCAAAAATACTTTGGGGAAGGCTTCTATTTACATATTAAGTATAGATTGTAGCTCTAAAACGGTCAACTGTGCATAACGATTTCCCAATATTACTCCCCTTCACCTGTCCGCCCAATAGTGCTAAAATTTACTCGTCGGCTGTTAGCATAGTGTAACGACTCTATTCATTATGGTCTTCCTTTCTCTGAAGTCAGTTACCCGTAAATGAAAACAGAATGGTAAATATCAGCAGCCGGCGTCGCTATTCACTTGTTTGCTCTCTGCCTTAGCGAAAGGAGTGATTATCGGTCAATTGTGACTGATTGGCGCGGAGCTTGTTTGAAGGGTTCCGCGCTTTTTTATTCTATAAATACGGCCTATATTGACAAAAGAGGCCTCCTTTGATAGTATCAAACTGTTATTCTTTTTAGGACTTATCTAATGGTAACATTAGAGGACGCTCCCGCCTCTTACGAAAAGTTAAGTCGGGGGATGAAAAAGGTCTTCCTAAAACGATAGCGATAATTAACCATTAAAATCAAGCGAAAAAAAATGGCAAAGAAATTATTCGTAGGAAGCCTATCCTATAGTGTTACCGACGACCAGCTGAGAGATTTCTTTTCTCAGGCCGGCACAGTGGAATCCGCCAATGTCATCATTGACAGGGTATCCGGACGGTCAAAAGGTTTCGGCTTTGTGGAAATGAGCACGGATGAAGAGGCCAAAACTGCTATTGATACTCTCAATGGCAAGGATTTCGAAGGCCGCTCAATCATCGTCAATGAAGCTCGGCCAATGAAAGAAAGGCCACCGCGCGGCAATTTCGGCGGTTCAAGAAACTTCTAGTTTATCTTTACATAAACTTAAAAAGGCCCGCTTTATAGCGGGTCTTTTTGATTCTCCTCCGCCTATATACCCCGCGATTATCGCGGGGATACAAAATGAGGAGAATCCTCCGTAGTCCCGCCTTGGCGGGACGAAGGAGGAAAATAAATTTTTATTAATTGCCGACCATTTCAAAATCGATCTGATCGCCTTGCGGACCCGGCTGGATCCTGGCTAAAACGTTTTTTACTTCTAATTTGCTGAATTTATCCAGGATAATTTTCCGGGCGGATCGCATATCCTGGATCTGCCTGGCTCTTTCCGCCTGTAAATCAGGAAACGCCGCATGTCCGCCGTAGGCACCGCAATCCAGATGATGCATCAGGTAAACTTCGGAAATGCCGTGAAGCTTTTCCGATATTTCGATCTGCTTTAAAATCAGCTGCGTGCTGGCCGCGTCTTTATCCGCCAATCCCTTGGCCGCTCCGGCCAGGCTGACTAAGTCGTAATTATTTTTTAACCCTAAAGAAACCAAAAAATCACGGATGGCCGTATGAAATCGGAAATCTATGCAGTGCAATACCAAAGCTTGGCAATGATGCGACATATATAATGATAATTATTCTGACTGCGGCCGGAGCGGCGGTTCTTTCCGGCGCCGGCGCCGGGTGGCCACTTTGAGCCTGGCTAGTTCTTTTTCCATCTTGGCGGTGATGGCGGCGAATTCCCTGGCATCAGTGCGTTTCTCATGAGCCAGCGCCTGAGCGCGCTGCCGCGCTTCCTCGGCCCGCTTCTCGTCAATTTCCTCGGCTCTCTCGGCTGTATCCGCCAGGACCACCACCTTATCGGGCCGCACTTCTATGAACCCGCCGGAAACAGCCATAAAAAATTCTTCCTTGCCTTTCTTAATCCTGATCTCGCCGGCGGACAGCAAAGAAACCAGGGGGATATGATTCGGCAGAATGCCGATCTCTCCCTGCATCGTCGGCAGAACCACCTCGTCAACCTGGTCGGAAAAAACAACCCTTTCCGGCGTGGTAATTTCGAAATTTATTTTATTGGCCATTTTATCTTTTTTATTTCTAATAGCTACTTACAACTTACTACCTTCTAGCTCCTAACTTCCTCAATGCTCCCCTTCATGTAAAACTGCTGTTCGGTGGCACTGTCGTATTCGCCGTTGAGGATAGCTTTGAAGCCTTTGATGGTTTCCTTGAGCGGAACGTATTTGCCGCCGGTGCCGGTGAATGTCTCAGCTACGAAAAAAGGCTGGGACAAGAATCTCTGAATTTTTCTGGCACGCGCCACTGACAGTTTATCTTCATCAGAAAGCTCTTCCATGCCCAGAATGGCAATGATATCCTGCAAGTCCTTATAGCGCTGTAATACCTTCTGAACGCCGCGGGCCACGTCATAGTGATCCTGGCCGACGATATTCGGATCCAGAATAGTGGAGGCGGAATCCAGCGGATCAACGGCTGGGTAAATGCCCAGCTCTGACAAAGCGCGGGATAAGACCACGGTTGAATCAAGATGGGCAAAGGTGGTAGCTGGCGCCGGGTCAGTCAGGTCGTCAGCCGGTACGTAAACCGCCTGCACAGAAGTAATGGAGCCGTGCTTAGTGGAGGCGATGCGTTCCTGCAATTCGCCCATATCAGTAGCCAGAGTCGGCTGGTAGCCTACAGCTGAAGGGATGCGTCCGAGTAAAGCGGACACTTCCGAGCCGGCCTGGGTAAATCGGAAAATATTATCGATAAACAAGAGCACGTCCTGTTTTTGCTCATCACGGAAATACTCGGCCAAAGCCAAACCGGATAATGCTACCCTGGCGCGCGCTCCAGGCGGTTCATTCATCTGGCCGAAAACCAGCGCGGTTTTTTCCAGCACACCGGAATTTTTCATTTCATGATACAGATCATTGCCCTCGCGGGTTCTCTCGCCTACGCCGGCAAAAACTGAATAACCGCCGTGCTCCTCGGCAATATTCCTGATCAGCTCCTGGATAACTACGGTCTTGCCCACGCCGGCGCCGCCGAACAAACCGACCTTGCCGCCTTTGACAATCGGGCAGATCAGATCGATCACCTTGATGCCGGTTTCCAGGATTTCAGTTGCGGTGGATTGCTCGGAAAAATCCGGCGCTGGGCGGTGGATCGGATAGCGCTTGGCTGTTTTCACCGGTTCTTTATCATCCAGCGGTTCGCCCAAAAGGTTGAACATCCGTCCGAGGGTCTCCTTGCCGACTGGCATAGTGATCGGCTGGCCGGTATTGACCACTTCCATGCCGCGGCTTAAGCCGTCAGTGGAATCCATGGCCACGGTGCGCACGGTGTTGCCTTCCCGCTGCTGCTGCACTTCCAGAACCACGATATGCTTTTTTCCCTCTGACTCTTTTTCAACATGAAGGGCGGTATAAATTTCCGGCAGCTCGCCGTCAAAATGCACATCAACTACCGCGCCGATAACTTGTGTAATTTTTCCTGTATTTTTTGACATAGTAATCAATTTATAATTAATAATTTATAATGAATAATTTTTCTGTAAAAGTTGATTTTAATTAATTTTAGCTTGCACTAAGTAACAGCGGCCGTACCAGCGCTGATGTCGGCTAATTCCGAGGTGATAGTCTGCTGCCGTGCGCGGTTAAATGTCAGCGTCAGATCGTCTATCATATCGCTGGCCGAATCCGAAGCGTTGCGCATGGCCATCATACGGGCGGAATGCTCCGAAGCGTTTGACTCCAGCAAGGCCTGGTAGATCTGCAGTTCAATCAAGCGATACATCATCTGCTCCAGCACTTCATCGGCTGAAGGCTCAAACAAATATTCATAATCAATCTGATTTTGCACTTGGGACTTAGCTTCTTTGGCCAATTCACCGGTCACATAGCCTAATTCCGTGTCTTCACGATCGATGGGCAGCAGTTTCCTGACGCGCGGCGTCTGGGAAATGGCAGAACGGTAATCGGTGTAGGCCACGGACACTTTATCGTATTTTCCGGAAACAAAATCCGCGATAACCATTTTCGCCAAAGGGGAAACTTCGGAAATCCTGGTAGCCACGTCCAGCTTGGTGAATTCAGCTACAATCTCATGACCATGCTTATACATGATATCGCGTCCGCGCTGGCCCATCAGGAAAACTTCCGCTTCTATGTCAACCTGCTGTTTTTTGTGGTTCCTGACGTATTCTGCTACCGTATCGACGACTTCGCGGTTAAAACTGCCGCACAAGCCTCTGTTTGAAGTTATTAAAATCAGCCCGACATTCTTTATTTTCGCGCGTTTCTGCAGGAGCGGATGCTGTGCCGGATCGGTCTTGGCAGACAAATTTTTTACGATTTCCCAGGCTGAAGCAGAGTAAGCGCGGGTCGCCATAACAGCATTAACGGCTTTGCGCATTTTCGCAGCCGCCACCAGCTCCATCGCCTTGGTTATTTTCTTGGTGCTGACGACGGAACTAATTCTTCTTTTAATTTCTCTGGTTGCCAGGGGCATCGTTTGTTTTTTATCGGATTATATATTCTTAATTATCCTCACGTTCTTTGGATTTGAGCGCACCCACAGAGAGGTGCACTCGGAGCATATTAAATAGCATTAATTACCAATTACTTATTACTTGCTTCTTCCTTCACCACATAATCCGTAGTTTTTTTAAAATCTTCAATGACTTGTTTTAATTTCTTTTCAACGGCTTCAGTTATTTCTTTCTCTTTCAGAATAAGGTCAAGTAAATCTTGATGCGATGTTTTCAGGCGCTGATGCAATTCAGTTTCAAATTTCTTGATTTTATCAACCGGCACGTCATCCAAAAATCCGTTGACTGCGGCATATAGAACTACTACCTGATTTTCCACCGGCATCGGCTCAAACTGCGCCTGTTTCAGAATTTCCGTCAGGCGCTTGCCACGTTCCAGCTGCTGGCGTGTCGCTTCATCCAGGTCAGAGCCGAACTGGGCAAAAGCGGCTAATTCGCGGTACTGAGCCAGATCTAGACGCAATTTACCGGCCACTTTTTTCATGGCTTTTATCTGCGCATCTGAACCCACGCGGGAAACTGACAATCCGATATTCAAGGCTGGCCTGATCCCCTGGTAAAATAAATCCGGCTCCAGGTAAATCTGCCCGTCAGTAATGGAAATAACGTTGGTGGGAATGTAAGCGGAAATATCACCGGCCTGGGTTTCAATAATCGGCAAAGCAGTTAATGACCCGCCGCCGTATTTTTTATTCAGCTTGGCAGCCCGTTCCAGCAAGCGTGAGTGCAGGTAAAAAACGTCTCCAGGATAAGCTTCACGGCCCGGCGGTCGGCGCAGTAACAAGGAAATTTCCCGGTATGCCCAGGCGTGTTTGGATAAATCGTCATAAATTACCAGCACATCCTGGCCTTTGTCCACAAAATATTCTCCCATAGCGCAGCCGGCGTATGGTGCGATAAATGCCAGAGAAGCCGGATCAGAAGCGCCGGCAATGACAACAATCGTGTGGTCCATAGCGCCGAATTTTTCCAGCTCGGTGACAATCTTGGCGATCTTTGATTCTTTCTGACCGATCGCGACGTAAATACAGGTCACATTTTTGCCTTTTTGATTTATGATGGCGTCAATGGTAATAGCAGTTTTCCCGGTCTGGCGATCGCCGATGATCAATTCGCGCTGTCCGCGGCCGATAGGGATCATGGAATCAATAGCTTTAATGCCGGTCTGCAGAGGCGTATCGACGGATTCGCGGGTAATGACGCGCGGAGCGATTTTTTCTACGGGATAGAAGGTCTTGGTTTTAATCTCGCCTTTGCCGTCCATCGGCTCTCCCAGCGGATTTACCACCCGGCCGATCAGGGATTCGCCGACCGGCACTTCCAATATCCTGCCGGTGCTTTTAACCGTATCCCCTTCTTTGATGCCTTCCTGGCTGCCCAGAATAATCGCGCCGACGGAATCCTCGTCCAGGTTCAGAGCCACGCCGAATTTATTTCCCGGAAATTCTAACATTTCCGAGGCCATGGCTTCTGACAAGCCGGAAATCCTGGCAATGCCGTCACCGATTGATTCAACCGTACCCACCTTCTCCTTGACCGTGGCTGTTTTAAAATCGGTAATCTGCTTTTTTAGCTGTTCAATGATGTAGTCTTTATTGGACATATTCTTTTATAGATAATTATGTTAATTATTTTAATGTTTGTTTCAGCGTAGCCAGTCTTTTCTTAATGCTGCCGTCCACCACTGTATCGCCGTATTTCAGCACTGCTCCGCCGATTAAAGATTTGTCAATTTTTTCATGCAGTTCAATTTTTTTATTGAAGGTTTTGCCTAAATGACTGACGATATTATTTTTTAAATTCTCATCTATTTTCTCCACGGAAATGATTGAAAGCTCCAGGACATTTTCGCTTAAATTCGCGTATTCATTATAAGCCCTGATTATTTTATCCGCCTGGGATAAATCATTATTTTTCGCCAGGAGTTTTATGAAATTTCCAAGCATAGCACCCGTTTTTTCTTTTGGGACTGCCTTTATGGCCTCATATAAGCTGACGGCGTATTTTTTTGGAGAAATCTTGCTCATTATTATTTATTTAGCCTGATTAAGGGTTTCTTCAATTATTTTTTTATTGATTTCCGTATCCACGCTTTTGCCGATTATTTTTTCGCTGGCTGTAATAATCAAACCGCCGACCTCATGCCTGGCTTGTTCAATCATTTTATCTTTTTCCATCAGCAAATCCGCCTTGGCTTTATTGGCGATCTTTTCCATCTCGCTGCGGGTTTCATGCAGTTTCTGCTCCTTAAGTTTTTCTGCCTCTTTATAGGATTTTTCCAGGATAATCTGCGCTTCTTTTTTTGCTTCGATGACAATCCGATCTTTGCTTTTATCCGCTTGCAGCAATTTCTTTTCAATCTCTTCTGCGTCTTTCAGGCTCTTTTCAATGTCTCCGCTTCTTTTGTTCATGGTTTTCAAGAGCGGCTTCAGGGCAAAATACCAGAGCACGCCTATGACAATGCCAAAATTAATTAATTGAGCGACTAAAAGCTTCCAGTCAATGTGAAATGTTTTTACTAATTCATCCATAAATTATTAATAAATTCTAAATCCGAAGCACGAAACTCGAAACAATATTAAATTTCTAAAAATAAATGTTTAAATTCAACCGAAGGCTTTATTATTTTAAATTTAAAACATTTGAATTTGTTTCGGATTTCGGATTTAAAATTTCGAATTTTATCTATACAATGTGCATTCCAATACGCATAATAATCTACCAGCCCCAGAAGATCTGCCGAAGCAGAATCTTCTGAACGTAAATAGACTATTTAATGCCAAAAGCGATAACCAGTGCGTAAATAGCGATAGCTTCCGCGAAGGCAGCGGCTAAAAGCATCGGCACTAATATTTTCCCGGCGGCTTCCGGATTGCGTCCGATAGATTCCATGGCTTTGGCGCCGATCTTGCCGATGGCCAGGCCTGGCCCGATGCTGCCGATACCGATGGCCAGAGCTTTGGCAATCATAATTAATCCTGCTTCCATTTTGTTTGACCTTTCTATTAGTCCAATAATCACACGACTGGATTTGATTTTTTAAGTCGGCAATCTTGAACCGTTAATTATTTATTAATAAGATTACTACCTACAACTTACTACCCACAACCTACAAACCTTTAATGTTCCTCCGCCGTTGAGGCGATCGTATAATAAACCAGCGTCAGCATGGCGAAAATCAGCGCCTGTATCAGTCCGACGATTACCTCCAAAAACATGAAAGGCACAGGCAGGACAAAGGCGAAGAGCGCTGCCATAGAGGCCAGCAAGACCTCGCCGGCGAAGATGTTGCCGAACAACCGGAAAGACAGTGAAGCGACTTTGGCGATTTCCCCGATGATTTCAATTATCCCAACGAAAAATTTAATGGGATTGACTATGACTATTGCTGGTTCTTTGGTAATCCGCTGGGGGATCTGCACCAGGGCTTTGAGATTCACGAATTTATTGAAATGCTTCCAGACACCGACCATCAAAATGCCAAAGATATTTGAACTAATAACAGCGAATATCGCCAGCGCCAGCGTAGTGTTTAAATCAGCCGTACCGCCACGAAGTAATGGTATAAAAACCTGGTGCCCGGCTTCTGATTCTAGAAAACCGATCGAACCAATACCCGGGATCAATCCCAGCCAGTTATTCAACAAGATAAAGACAAAAATTGCGAAAACAAAGGGGAAAACTTTCTGAGATTTTTTTCGGTCACTAGTCACGCTATCAACCATATTCAGCGCGCCTTCAATAACTATTTCCACCGCGTTCTGTAGGCCGCGCGGGATGCGTTTTATTTTTTTTCTCAGGACCAGTGAAAAAATTACCAGCAACACCACCACTACCCAGGAATTTAGCAGAGAATTTGTCACCTGGAAGCTGCCTATGGAAAAAACCGGTTCCGCATAAAGCGTCGGTTCATGGGAAATTTCCGAGTTGGTTGCCGCCTTCTCCTCACCGGTTGTTTCCACCGCGAGCAACTGGTGCCCGCCAACGCTAGAATTTTGTATTGTTATGATATTGTTTGCTGTCTGATTCATTTTTCTTATTCTTATTTTCCTTTTCTATCTGCCTGATGTATTTGCCTGCCACAATGACAATTCCGGTGCTGGAAATAATAAAGGCAACTGCCGTCAGCCCCAGATAATACCAGGGATCAGTGCCGTACTTCTCATCCAGATATTTACCCAAAAACAACGCAATTAATATTGGTACGGCAATCCAGCCGGTTACCTCGGCAAAAATCGTTACTGCCGGCTGCCACCATGGTATTTGAGGTTTATTATCCATAAAACAATTAAAAAAGTGCTTACTGGCAGTTGTTAAAGTGGCCAAAATATAAAGGCTTCAGGCTCCTATATTATCCACAATTTGGCTACATTCTAATGCATTTCCACTAATAAATCAATACCCCCCAGTTTTACCTTAGCTGGTATCATATTTTATTGGCTAATTTTAGCAATTATTGAAAAAATGCTTGTTGACCTGCTCTGTAAATGGGGGTATGATTGCCCAATAAAAATAGAACTTTATTGGAAATGCAAGGAGGTCGCATTGACAACCAAAATTATTCCAGCCATTATTTTTTTCTTGGTTGGGTTTTTCTCACTTAATTATCACGATAGACTCTACTACAAAGCTGAGGAACTCGGGACTTTAGATGACCAATACGGAGTACAGCTTAGGCGCAGGATGTATTTGGCTGGCATAGTCTGCATGGCCGCGGCCGGCACTGCATTCTTCATAGCAATTGATTACTTCGGCGTCCTGCTAAGCTGACTGTTTCTCACTCATAAAAACACTCCCCCTGTCGCGTAATAGCGATTTTGGAAAAACTAACAATGCTTTTTGGAGGCACTGATGTACATTGGACCGAAAACACCCGGAGGAGATTCGGAAGATTCTTATGATGGATGGGGTCATGCGCCTGATGGCGGCCCTGACACAGAAGAATGAATCTTCTGCAACAAAAGGACGGTTACCTGGTAACCGCCTTTTTCTTTTTTTAAATAAATTTAGCCGTTTACCAATCTGTACGGCAAACCCTGGAATGTCTGGCCGACCAAATCCCTGATCCGCTGCGCCTGATCAGTGGAATTGTACATGATAATGATCTCGCCTTTATCCTCGCAGTCATTGCGCAGATTGACATAGACATAATGGCCGCCGGCTTTTTCGATTTCTCCGAGGAGCACCTTGTTATTCATCAGAATATTTTCGGTCTGGTTTTTTGAATAGAGCTCGTCGCAGGCAATCGGCTTATTCCACGACTTTTCTTTGAACACGACCAAGGTAAAAAAAAGGTAAATGCCTGCGGCGGCGATCAATCCGACAATGATAAAAAGAAAAATCAGATTTTTTGCTCTAAACGATTTGCTTGTTTTACTGCGGTAAATTTCCATCTGAAATAACTAAATAAATTTTTTTACAATCTCCCATGATTTCCTGATGTCTTCCGGTTCCAGGATCTCCAGCGTCAGGTACTGTTGATAATCAATCTGATGTAATAAATCAACGACTTTTCCAGGGTCAAGGCAACCCGGATGATTAAAACCAAAATGCTCCCTGCCCTCAGCGCTGACATTGTGAAAATGGATGTCAGCCACGCGCTCCCGGTTGTTTTTCAGAAAATCAAAGTAATCATCATTATTTTTCCAGCTGTGCCCGATATCCACCGTGGTATATATATTATCAACCGCTGAGAGTATTTTTGCAACCTCTTCGCCTTTATTCGGATAGCCGAATGCGGAACCCGGCCTGACAGGCACGTTTTCCAGGGAAATCTTCATCTTTCCGTCAGCATAATCAGCCAGCTGCCGCAAATATGGCTGGCAAATGCCCCGGGCTTCGTCATCATCAGTAAAAAACGGCCGGTCGCCCAGATGAATAGTCATCACTTTAACGTTCAAAATCCGCGCCTGATCGACTTTCCGTTTTAAAATCTCCAGGGTGGCTTCATTCTGCTCCGCATGCCGGGAAACGAAGGACATATTAATGTATGGTGCGTGCATCAGGCAGTTAATCTCTTCTAATTCAGCACGTAGCCATTTTGCGTCGTCGTCAGACCACCCGCCGTGCTCCCACCAGATCTCCACGTGCCCCAAACCGGGCAAACTTCTTATCAGTTCAATCTGTTCAGCCACCTTTTGGCGGTCTGTGGAATTTATGAATATAAAAGATCCCAAGGAAAACATAAAAATAGATTCTTATTTTAATTTCTCCGGCTACATCAATGAGTTTCCGCGCCAGGCTAATTACTGCGACGATATACCCTGTATTAATTTACCGTATTCAGGGGCCGCCAGGGGCAGAGGGGCAGTTTGCAGGTCGGAGTTTCTTCCAGACAGCAGGTCGTGGGATCCGGGACGCACGACCCTGTCCCTTTCGGGCTGCCGGGATTGCACTTGTAGAACTGCTTACAGCCGCAGATAGGGCATCTGTTATCATCAAGGGTAAGATTGGATGTACAGAAACTCCCTCCCGCGCTGTCGCATTGCCCGGGCAACGTACCGTTAGCGCAGCAGGTTCCGCCGGTGTGCGAACAACTCGCCGAGATCGTTCCTGAAAAATTACAATGATCTACGTTGCAGGCAATGCTATCAGCGCAGTCACTATCAATATTACAGGCAGGGGGCATAATGCACTGACCGCTTCCTATATCGCATACCCGCCCACCCGAACAAGTAAAACCGCACTGCCGGCAGTCACTGACCAGCTGACCTTTATCACAATACTGCTGCCCGCTGCACTGGCCGCCGACTGTTCCGTCCTCACAAAAAGTTCTGACTTTCAGTAATGGTTCGGAGTATAAATTATAATTTAATGCTTGATATTGTCCGTTATAGTTTTCCGTCACTGATAGCCTCGCTAAAGCCAGGGCTTCTGCATTTCGTCGCTCCTGCTGCAGTAAATTTGAAAAATACAATTGATAGATTTGATCACTAGAAAATGCCACTTTTGTAGCACCCACATATGACGCAACTTTTTGCCTTACCAAACTGTACGCGAGATTGCCAGGATCAGACACATCAGCGGTACTGCACGCCAGGCTAAATACTACCGAGGGATAATCGCCATTTAACTGCGATATATCATCTTTGACAAAGGTTGTTTGGCAGCCCTGATCGGGTTGCGGACAGGGTTTAGAACATAAACGAGCAGGATTGCCATGAGCAGCGAGATACACTATGCCGTAATGTTCGTTTTGCCAATTGTCAAGAACATTCACCTGACTAACATCATCATCGTGAAGTAATGTCGCCGGGCACGTTCCGGTTTCTTCATATAATCTATCGGCTTGGTAACCAGCGGGGAGAAACAAACCGATCCGCAAATTTTCAGCTGTTTGCGCGGCATCATTATTTGTTTCCCAGATGCCTGCTGCGAGTAAAGCTTTCCGGATGTAAGGGTCAGTGGTATTTTCATATGTAATAACACGGTCAATATATTGCGCAAATTGCGCGGTATCATCAATAGGGATTCTTCCGACGAATACTTCAGGATACCAGTCGTGATATCCGCAATACATTTGAGATCCATCCCAGACACTTGTCAGCTCCTGGTAGTAATAATCGGTAGGCAGGTACCCATCACAAACCCGCATAGGGATAACCTGATTAGAACCAACAAGGGCCACATTTTTTATTCCCCAATCAAGATAGTGTGAAATTAAATAATTTCGAATTTTTTCCGGAAGATCAGCACCTGAATAATTTGAGCTTATATATTCAGTTGTTTCCAAATGAATACTATGCCCCTGATTTTGTCGATACTGTACAAGCGTATTCATCCCGGCAGATGACGCCATTGTTTGCGGAGCGATTATGACATAATCGTATAATTCTGCCGGTGATTTCGTATTGACCAGGCTAGTATCGTATTGATCTCCAAATTGATTAAAATTATAAGCTAACTCTCTAACCGAGTCATCTAGAACGGTATCTGCAAGCCGGCTTGCGGTTGGCGCCTCTCCAATATTATAAGTAATCCTAAGATTTACTTTTGAAATAAACGTCAATTTTTTCGATAACGGCTGATATTGAAAGGGATTAAAAGTTATCTCTTGAATATTATACTTTCGCATTTGCCCGGCTTGCTTTGTTTCAATAACATTCACAGGGTAAAGCTGGTCTGAAGAATAAATTTCCTGCTTCGGCGGGATTTCTGCCGCCTCCTTGTATAGTATATCCGCGCTTGTCGAATCTATGATAGGTTGAGGCGTCGGCGCCTCTTTTATTACATAACTTCCATCTATTAGACTGCTCTCCATTGAGATAATGTCCGCCTTAATAAATTGAGCTCCGGGAGGCAAGAGTATGGAATATGTTTTCATTGGCATATCTGGTTCTCCGGGTAGGCCGCGATTTTCAAAATCAACCATTGACACTGTCTGATTTCCCTTGCTGTCAATTTCTGAAAACTTATATTCATTGGCGGCAAAACTGACGGTAAAATTTCCGGTGCTAACCGTGGGTATTTTTTTTGATGCTAAGTCAATAAGAATAATACCAAAAGCAAAGCCCAAGCCAACAGCTGCCAGCATCATGGCGGCGATGGAAATTTTTATTTTCAATTGCTCCTGTGTTTTTGTATTCGTATCTAGTAACTTTGGCATAATCTTTTTTTGATTAGGCATAGTATAATAAAAATATTTTATCAATAACTACCTAACCAATACCCCCTGGACTATACCAACTCATCAATTAACTTTACTCCTCTTTCGGCCGCTCCAATTCTATCGGCTCCACCTCGCCGCCAACCTCCGCTATCTTTAAAATGTCCTTATCAACTTTTTTAAATTCCTTATAAGCGGAATTATAAGTGTTGACCGTCGTGCCCAACTGGTTGCCCAGCTTCTGCATATAGGTCTCGTAGCTGGACAGGTGCTTGGCTAATTGCTCCACGTTTTTCCTGACTTCCTTGGCTGACTCCTCAATCTTCAGCGCGCGGAGCCCCTGAAGCACCGTCTGCAGGTAAGCCAGGAACGAAGTGGGCGAAACAATGATGACGCGGTATTTACTGGCCGCGCGCTGGATCAGATTCTCGGTATCCTCGTTAGTCATGGCGCCGACTTTGTTGATCAGCAGGTCATAATAAATGGCCTCATGTGGTATGAACATGAAAGCGAAGTCCATGGTATTTTCATTCGGCCGGATGTATTTGCCTGTTTCCTGGATGCGCATTTTCAGGTCATTGACGAAAACTTTTTCTAAACGCTTCCTCTCTTCTTCGTTATGCGTTTCCGCCATGCGGTTGTAATTCTCCAGGCTGAATTTGGAATCAACCGGTATCAGCTGGTCGCCAATCTTGATCACGGCGTCAACGATTTCCCCGTCCTTGAATTTGTACTGCATTTGATACGAACCCGGCGGCATGACGTTTTTCAAGAGCGTATCCAGAAAATACTCCCCCAGCACTCCGCGCTGTTTGGGATTCTTCAATATATCCTGCAGATTTTTTAGCTGGTCGGAAAAATTCAAAACCTGCTTGTTGGTCTCATCAAGCTTGGTAAGTTTCTCGGTTACGTCGCGGACGATCTTGGCCGACTGGCCGAATTGCTCTTGCAGGGCTTTGGTGGATTCCGCCAGTTTGGTGTCCAAGACGCGGGTGATTTCCGTGCTTTTTTCGTTTAATTGGCCGATGCGCTCTTCCAGGCGGACCATTTTTTCCGAGACGTCTTTTTGCTCCAAACCGACTCCCCGCGGCGAACGGAAAAACATGACGATTATTCCCAGCAGAATCAGCCCGGCAATGATTAGTAAAGCTATTTCCATATGGTTAATTGTATCTCAAAAAATGATTATTAACAATTCAACAGGCGTTAGTGCAGATTAAAAAAACTTTCGGCATTTTTTGTCGTCGCCTCCTCCGCTTCCTCGTAGGTAATCCTCTTAAGATCGGCGATTTTATCTATGATATAACGGACGTAGCGCGGTTCATTTCTTTTGCCGCGCACCAGCTGCGGTGCCAGAAAAGGCGCGTCGGTTTCTGCCATCACCCGATCCAGCGGGATTTTTTTTACTACCTGCCCCAGAAATTCAGTTTTCGGAAAAGTAATAATGCCGGTAAAGGAAATCAATAAGCCCAAATCCAGGAATTTCCTGGCAATTTCCCAGTTTGCCGCAAAACAGTGGACCACGCCATGGAAATATTTGAAATCTCTGATCACCGCTAGAGCATCCTTATAGGCATCCTCAAACGCCTCCTTGCTCCCCCGGCAATGGAGGATATACGGTAAATTTAATTTCTTGGCCAGCTGCAGCTGCTTCAGGAAAGTCCATTTCTGCTTGTCCTTGAATTCTTTTATTGTGACATTACTCGGTTGTTTGAAATAATCAATGCCGATCTCGCCGATAGCCACGACATTTTTGTGCTGGCTAAGTTTTTCATAATTCTCAGCATGGAATTCTTCGCGTCTGGTTTTAAACGGCATTTCCAGTTCATCAAACTCCATTTCAAATAAATGAATCGGGTGCAAGCCGATGGCCGCGAAAAGATTGGCCGGATATTTATCCGCCAGTTCCACCGCCCGCTGGCTGGTAGAAAACTGCGAGCCGACGTTGATCACGCGCATCTTCAGACGCATTATTTCCTGCATGACTTCATCAAGATCATCTTTGAATGATGAAAAATTCAAATGCGCGTGCGTATCTATCATTATTTATGATAATTTAAAAAAATTAACGGCATTAGCGGTTGTCTGTTCAGCCACTTCCTCGATAGTCGTATTCCTTAATTCTGCCAGCTTTTTGGCGGTGTACTCAATATAAGACGGCTCATTGCGCTGGCCGCGCAGCGGTACGGGCGTCAGATAGGGGCAATCAGTTTCCAGTAAAATCTTATCAATTGGCAGCCGGCTGGCGGCTGATAGCTGCTCGTCTGATTTTTCATAGGTTAACATGCCGTTGAAAGAAACTAAAAAGCCCAGTTTGATGAACTCGCTGGCAACATCAAAACTGCCCTCAAAAGAATGTATCACCCCCCGCAAATTCTTATTGGCAGAATATTTTTTCAAAATTTCCAGTACCTCATCATAAGCCTCACGGCAATGTATGACAATGGGCAGATTGGCTTTCAGGGCAAACTCCAGCTGCGCCACGAAAAGATTTTTTTGCAGATTATATATGGAGGATTGTTCACGCTCTTTTTCCCTGGCAATATGGAAAAAATCCAGGCCAATCTCGCCGATGCCCACCAGTTTCTTATAACCGGTAAAATCGTCCAGCCTCTTAATAACGCGCTTCAGCTCTTCATTCTGCTCTTTTTGATCGCGGCTGAAAGTCATGGCTTCATGGGGATGCAGGCCGATCACCGCGTAAATATTATCCTGTCCGGAAGCGATTTCCAGTGTGGATTTGAAATGAATTTCATCGCACCCGATATTTATTATTTTATTCACTCCCACGGCAAAAGCTCTTTTTATTACTTCTTCGCGGTCTTCAGAAAATTCCTCAAAATCCAGATGCGCGTGGGTATCTATTAAATTTAGGGACATATTTTTTTTAATTTCTAATTACTAATATCCAATTTCTAATAAATGTCTAATTTTTTAAATTTTTTATTGCTAGGAACTAGTTACTAGCCACTAGTCACTAGATTACAACATCCACCTTCAGCACATTCGGCACCAGCGGCGTAACGACTTTCGCCAGGGTAATTAAAAGACCGGCGAAGGCGGAATTATCAATGGCGTTATTCAGTTCCGGAGAAATCTGGAAATGGCTGATAACGAATAATATTGTGCCCAGCACCAGCGCGCCTTCAATAAACCCCAGCAAAGCGCCGGCCAAACGGTTGGCTGTGGTGGCAAAAGGAATCAATCTCGCCAGCTGGAAACCCTTATCAAACATATGGACGACGAATCCGATCAAGCGGCTGACTACCAAAAAAATTATTATAAAAGCCATAACGTCAGCCACGCCGGATTTCAAGCCGACAAACTGGAAAAATGGCGATATATCGCGATACAAACTGCCCGCCGCAACGACGCCGACAAATACTCCGATGATCGCGCCCAGCGTGTGTATCAATCCGAAATAAAATCCCGCGCCGACAAAGCCAAAAAACATTATAAGCAGGATAATATCAATGATGGCCATAATTTAATATTTAATGATTCAAATGCGCTTGAATAACGGCTCCCCTTTTTCAATTTTGGCCTGTGCTAAACTGCCGACAATTTTCTCTGCCGTACCAGGCATGAAAGGATTAATTACGCCGGACAGCTCGTAGAGAAAAGCGGCCAGCTGGCTCAAAACAGCATCAAGCTGCGGCTTTTTTGCCGCGTCTTTTGCCAGCACCCACGGTTTTTGCCCGTCAATCAGGTGGTTGGCCTGGTCAATGCTTGCCATAATACTTTTTAAGGCCTTATCAAATTCCAAATCGCCGATTAATTCACCCGGTTCATCAAGCAGAATGGGATTGGCCACTGTCTGGGGAATTTTCCCGTCGCAGTATTTCTCTATCATGTTCAAAACCCGGCTGACCAGATTGCCCAGATTATTGGCTAAATCAGAATTGTATTTTTCTGCGAATAAATCCTCCTTGATATCCCCGTCCTGGCCAAATGGAAATTGCGATAATAAAAGATAACGCGCCGCCTCAGCGCCGAATTTTTCTTTTATCTCATTCGGGTCAATGACATTGCCGACGCTTTTGGACATTTTTTCGCCGTTAATGGTGAAAAAACCGTGAAGGAATATTTTCTTCGGCATCGCCAGCCCGGCAGCCAGCAGCAGCGCCGGCCAGTAGAGGCAGTGGAATTTCAGAATATCCCTGGCCATCAGGTGCACGTCGGCCGGCCACCATTTCTTGAAATCTTTCTCATTGTCGCCGTAACCGATCGCGGATATGTAATTCTGCAATGCTTCCACCCAGACATACGTTTTCTGCTTGGCATCAAACGGCAGCGGGATGCCCCAGCTGACTTTTTCTCGGGAAACGGAAAAATCTTCCAGCTCCTGCTTGAATAATCCCAGTACCTCTTTTTTCCTGCCTGCCGGAGCGATTTTAATCTTGCCTTTTTCAATGATTTTCTTGATTTCAGGCAGGTATTTTTTCAGCTTAAAAAAATAATTCTTCTCTTTGAGCTTTTGCGGAGGCACTTTGTGCAAAGGGCATTTGCCGTCCACCAGCTCTTTTTCCGTCAGAAACTTTTCGCAGCCAACGCAATACAAGCCCTCGTACACCCCCTCATATATATCCCCCTGGTCAAACAGCTTCTGCATCAATTTTTTTACCGATTCCTCGTGGCGCAGATCCGTAGTGCGGATGAAATAATCGTTGGAGATATTTAAATTCTTGAAAGCGGCTTTAAAAAGCTCGCTGTTCTTGTCGGCAAAAGCCTGGGGTTCCATTCCGGCCTTGGCCGCGCTTTCCGCGACTTTGGCGCCATGCTCGTCCGTACCGGTCAAAAAGAAAACGTCATATTCCTTCTGGCGGTAGTAGCGCGCCAAAACATCAGCCGCAATTGTGGTGTACAAATGACCGATGTGTGGTTTATCGTTTACGTAGTAAATAGGGGTTGTAATGTAAAACTTTTTCATTGTGAAAAAAAGATAGATAATGGCACTTCTCGCCCCGTACCTGACGCGAAGCGGCATGGTTCGGGGTCGTTTACATAATAGATAGGGGTAGTGATGTAGAACTTCTTTGACATAATCGATTACGTTTTATAAAAGCACTTCTAGCCCTGTACTTAACGACTCTGAGCGAAGCCGAAGAGGAGTTATAGTACAGGATCGTTACGCCGAAGGCGGAACTGGTGCAGGGTAGAATCTTTTTGCCATATTGACTTAATTATATCGTAAATATTGAATTAATTCAATAAAAAAGGACGCTGACTCTCGTGAACCAGCGCCTTGATCAGCATCATAAGATACTGATTTAACTAGCGAATTATACTTAGCCAGATTAGACCGCCATAACAGGCAATCAAACCAGCTACCGCTGAGAACGATTTCCAGGGATTTCGCGCAAAAGCCCCGGAGAAAACGGCCAGGGATAACCCGCCGCCCGCAACGACTTCAAGAAACATTTCCATACTTCCCTAATTTCCTATAACGGTTAGCAGTTTATATATCTCGTCCTGCCGGTCAGCACTGGTTTTTGCGACCATGACATCACAGGTACCACAGCAGCTTCTCCAGCAATCAGGCTGACAATGCGCCCCGCAAGCCAAACAGATTTCCCAAGGCATCATTCCTACAACTGGCATATTTCCTCCTGAAATGAAGGTGCGTCTGATTCCCCTAGGGGAAAACGATCGCTTTTATTGTACCCAGATCGCGATCAACAGTAAAATCAGGACCTGGCAGCAACTGCGGCCAAAGCACGTTGACCCGGAGCGTACTGCCGACACACGGCATTTGTTGCAGCTTGCCGAATCTCGTATGCACATTCTCCTGCCGCCAGTAGAACATCAGGCCAGAGTGGTAGCGAAACTCGAAAACTCCAAGATCAGTCTGGATAAACACCCACATGCCGGGAGCCACCATTTGCAGATCAATCTTATCGCCTGGCGTGTCCAAAATCATGTTGGCAGGATACATTCCCGAACGCAAATGATCGCCGACAGGACGTTCATCGCTTTTCAGACCAAACATGGTAACGCCCGCCACCAGATGCACATGATAGTGCCCTGGCACCGACTGTCCGCCATCCGGACCTTCGTTGATAACTATCCTGTAACCATTAAGCTGGTCTCCGGGATAGTTAACTCCATCCGCCCAGTAACCTTCCCGGCGCATTTCATTGTACGCCTCAATTAAAGAAATAATGATTCGCCCGCACAAACCTGGCTTAGCCTGTTCAATGGTCGCCACATGCTCATCCGGTACGCCCAGGATATGCACAGGCGCGTCCCTTTTGAGAGCGTAGCAAATCACCAATTCCGGCGTTCTGGTGACAATCAGATTTTCACTGACTGAACCTCCAAAAACATCACATAATACGCAACTCATGTTTCCTCCGCTTTATATTCAAAATGATCATTCAATATTTAACAGATATTACAACTTACAACAAACTTATTTTAATGTCAATGCAAAAAACCCAACCAGCGTTGTGCCAGGTAAATTACATTACTTCCCACTTCACCTCATCCGGAAACAGCAGCTGGAAAGGATACCCCCGATAGTTGCGCTCGATCTTCCCGCCATCAAGCTGTTTGAGGAAATCAATCATCTTATCAGTTTCCTCTTTCGGTTCTGGATTATTATTGCCCTTATATTCTATTTCCACAAAATCGCCCAGGTTTTTTATCTTATCAATCGCCACTTCCCAATCCTGGTATTGCCAGGCCTGCCGGGTTTTATCGACAGCCACCAGCTTTCTGAACTTTAATGCCTGGAATATCTCACGCATTGCCTCAATATTTTCCACCGGCGTTTCATGCTCATCGCAATATTCGCTCCGGCCGTCCGCGCTGAAGTGCCAGTTCTTATAATTAATAGAATGCTCCCCCTCGGCATCACGCAGTCGCAGCCATTCAGCAATCGGCCGTACGACAGTAAAGTCCCTGTCTGCCGGTGTGTAATATTTGTCCACCTGCCGCGTCTGGTATTTAAGTTTTCCTTTATTTTTTAATATACCCAAAAGCGGCTGGATGTTCTCTATTTTTACCTGGATTTCTATTTCTCGTGGCATATAAAAAATTTATATTTTAATTTTAGCCTAGTTAATAAGTTATAACAAGCAGTTTATATTTTGGTAATTAATGTATCGATATGGCTTCATCTGGTATTTCTTTGGCAAATTTGCTTTAATCTGTCATCCTGACCCTGAGCAAAGCGAAGGGGAAGGATCTCCTCAGCCTATGGCTGAGGGGACTCTTCGCTCCGCTCAGAGTGACGGTGGGGCCGGAGTGGCTTTAGTAAAGGTCATTGCTTAAATCACGCCAGGTAGGATTAGCCTGCCTAATCAGCTCTCTTTTTTTCTTGCGTAACCACCCCTTTATCTGCTTTTCTCGTTGTATTGCTTCAAAAACATCATTAAATTCTTCGCAATATACCATTTTGTGCAAGTTATAGCGGCTAGTAAAGCCCTTTACTAGCTTTTCTTTATGCTCAAATACTCGACGGTTGATATTACCAGTAACACCAGTATATAGTACCCGGTTAAATTTATTCGTCATTATATACACATAATATGTTCTCATACAGAAAATCCCCAAGAATTAATTGGGGAAGGTTGGTATGTTAAATTTATTCCTTAACCCATCATCTGTCAATCATCAGGCAGCAGGCGGTTTTAAGGGTGGGGGCATTGTTGTTTGTTTATGTATTAATATGGCAAATTAAAGCGTGTGATTGAGCTATGTTTTATTTATAAAAATTGAGGATGAGTTTTGAAACTTCTTCAAGGTAATGAAGTTATGTCGTGAAATATTATATTATCATAATTCTTTCTTTTGACCAATCATCAAGAGTAATTTTTTTAAAATTTCCAAGTGAAAGTTTTTGAGCTTTATTTAATAGATCATACACTTCATGAGTCAAAATATGAACACCTACTGCTATTGTTGCTCCATATCTTGTGGCCGGGTCTTCTAAGAATATTCTACGATTTTTAAAATCTTGGTAGTAGCTATATATTTCCGTCTCGGATAATTTTAAAGATTTCAATTCCTGAATTATTCTTTTAATGAACCCATCCGTTGCCAAAAAAATTTTAAATGGACCCTCCGTTTTTGTAAGTGTTGAGTTATGTTCCATTGCATCTTTCATACTTATATAAAAACCTAACAAAACCATCACTTCTCTTTCTGACATTCCGTGAATCGCTAAAATGATTTGGTATGCCAATTCTTCTGATATTGCATTATTATGTTGTTCGCAATATAGAATTGCCAGCGCTGATTTTACTGTATCAGAGGAATTTAGTAAAACTTTATCAATATAATCACATAAAAAATCTTGTGCAAACTTTGATTTGATATATTGCTTTAATTTACCCTCAGTATCTTCAGGTTTTTTTATAAGAAGATTTTCTAGTTTATGCAAAAAAAATATGAATCTTTTTTGTCGTACTAATTTATAACCTGATGCGATATATTCTATCCACGGCACTTTTTCCGCAATTTCTTCTATATCTTCTTTTGAAATATCTAAATTTTGAATCATTTGTGTTGTTTTTTTCATAAATATATTAATTAATTATAGTTCTCCCATATATGTTATATTAATTCACTTTTACTTAATAAACCACTGCCCCCTTAAGACTTGAAGGATTATTGGAAATTAATTCGACGTTTTATAAAATTATCCCACTGCTTAACAGCCTCATTGGCTACCTTAAAAGCATCATACTTTTTACCGTCAATTTCAATATCGTATCTTACGGACAAGACAGGGGTTCCCCTGCCCAACTCCAATGAAAAATGGCTTGATCCAATCTTTGCACCATTAGATTTATTTAATTGTAAATGTTTAACGCCATTACAAATATCTCCGCAGATATTTAAATACTTATTATTGTGTACAAATTTTTCAATATCGTCTTTATTTATTTTAACTACCGGATCATTTATTATCCAATCTTTTAAATGATAACAATTAATAAAAAAACTATATACCTCATCTTGATAAAAATCTGAATTCTTTTGATGAATTTGCCCATGATTGATTTTTATAAATCGCCAATACCAACGCATGGTTCTTTCATATTGCTCAAGATATTTTGGATTTCTCATAATTTAAGCCTACACCCGCACCACTTCCAAAACAAGGCTAATATGTACATTATTATATCCACAACCTGTGCACAATAAAAAAATACCACTTATTGAAAACATGTGGTTTTTGTTACCCAATTCTAAAAATCAAATTACGCTTAATATACGTCTATTCACCCTTTTGGCCATCTAAATTTCAAGTCCTCTAGTACGCCTTATTTGGCGAATGTCCAATCATTACGCCTTGACAAAAAAGTAAACATGCTGTATTCTTTTTTGAAAACCAACATCGCAAAAAACACGGAGGAAGAACCATGATGATGAATCGCCGGACGTGGCGGCTATACAGGCAGATGAAAGAAGCCGGGTTGCCTCGGCCTACATTTCCTGAAGTTCCCGGGTATGACGACAACGAATGGTGGCGCTTCTGGAATCACTGCATCTGCCGCGACTAAATTTCTGCTTTAGGGCAGGGCCTATCTCAATGAGATAGGTTTTTTTATTACACCGAAAACTGCGAGAAACTATTTCATTTAATCAGGCAATCATCCGGGTGGTCGCGGCACGCGTATTATTCACTTATTGCGCGGGTGTGGCGGTTTTAATAACCGGCTGAACATTGGCGGCGGGCTGGATATTTTGCATCGTCTTGTAAATGTAAATATACGCCAGCCAGACCACCGGCATAGCCACGAAAATACCGACACCGAGACAGATCACTCCGAGCAGCAATACGCCGATGACTGTCAGGGCAAAAACAAACAACTCCATTTTTATGCCCTTGGTCATTTCCGAACTTCGTTCCATGGCTTCGCCAATGCCCAGATTTTTATCAATAATCAAAGGGATAGTGAATATGAAGCGTAAGCCGAGGTAAATACCGGGAACAATCAGGAAAATAAAACCGACTAAGACAATAAAGCCGACGAGGATGTTTGCCCCGAGCACGCGCCAGAAATCTTTTACCTGGGTAAAGACATCAGTAATCTCGCGCTTGGTGCCGCCGTAGTAATCCAGCACGATGGTGGTGAAACCGCAGGCCATCCAGGCGCCGAGAAAAAGGCCGAGGACGTTAAAATAGGTCCGGTGCTCTTTCGGTCCGCTACCAATGCTTTCAATGACTATGACGATGACGGCCAGTCCCACAAAATACCAAAAATTTTTCTTTACCTCGCTCCAGCCATAAGCGATCGCTTTGCCGACGTCAACTTGTTTTGTTTCCATATAATTTTTTAGTTAATAATTACTGAGAATAATATTTACTTCCCCTCCACCAGCACCACAAACTCTCCCCTGCTTTCCCCTTCCGCCAGTTGCTTCAAAATCTCCTGCGCCGAACCGCGATAGATAGTCTCAAACTTCTTGGTCAGCTCGCGACCCACCACCACCCGCCGTTCGTTTGGCAAGGATTCTGCCAAGGCAGTCAGAGTTTTAATTATCCGATGCGGCGACTCATAAAAAATAACCGTTTGCTCTGAATCAGCAATAAGCTTGAACAACGTCTGTCTCCCCTTCTTGTGCGGCAAAAAACCGAGGAAAGTAAATTTATCGGTCGGCAATCCGGCCACGGATATTAAAGCGGTCAAAGCAGAAACGCCGGGTATTGGCACTATTTTTACCTCATTGCCAAGAGATTTAAAAACTTCCTGGACCAAAACGCCGCCAGGATCTGATAAGGCCGGCGTGCCCGCGTCAGACACCATAGCGAGATTCTTACCATTTTTTAAGAGAGAAATAATGTAATCAATTTTTTGTATCTGCGAATGCTGATGATAGCTAATTAGGGTTTTTTTAATCTCAAAATGGTTGAGCATCTGCAGAGTATGCCTGGTGTCTTCGCAAATTATAAAATCCGCCTCTTTCAAGGCTCTCAAGGCTCGGAGGGTAATATCCTCCAGATTGCCGATGGGCGTTGCGACTACATATAGAGTGCCCATAAATTATTCGGGTAATGTTTCTTCGTCTTTTTTCGCAGCGAAGAAATCTTCCATAAAAGATTTAAATATCAAAGCCATAGGTACTGCCAGCAATAAACCGGCAATCCCCGCCATCTTAGCGCCGATCAGCATGACGATTATCACTACCAACGGATTCAGGCCGACTGCCTTCTCCATCACCTTCGGAACTATCAGATGATTCTCCAATTGCTGGATGACGATATACCAGATGATGACCAATAATCCTTTCAGGAAGCTGCCAGTGGTAATGGCGATGAACACCGCCGGAATGGCGCCCAAGAACGGTCCCAGATAAGGTATAAATTCCGTCAGTCCCGCCCACAGCCCGAGTACCAGGGAAAACTTCACGCCGATGATGGTCAGGCCGATATAGGATAAAACGCCTATTAACAGGCATAATATCAGTTGGCCTCGCAGCCATAAGCGCAGATTGTCCTGCATGCGGTTCATCAGCTGAAAAACATAAGGCTGATATTTATTTGGCGTGATCGAGCGCATGAATTTTTTCAGGGCATTCTCTTCCAGCAGCATGTAAAAGGTTATAACTACCACGCCTAACAAAGTAAAAAATCCGCCGAAAATACTGGAAACTGCGCTAAAAATTCCGGCTGTGGTTTTAGCAATATCTGACTGCAGGGAGGACAGGGTTTTTTGCACGCCATCCAATATATTCTGCTGCAGAGAAAAATCCTGGAAACGGCTGAAGTCGCTGACTACGCGATTATAGTATTCGGGAAAATTACTGGCGATGTCTGTAACTTGAGTCGCTAAAGGCGGGATCAGCAGAACTAGAATAATTATAAAAGAACCGAAAAATGCCAGATAGATGAATACGGTCGCCAGAATGCGCGGCACTTTCCTCCTTTGCAAAGCGTTCACCCAGGGATTGAGGGCGGTGGCCAGGACTATGGAAACCAGTAGAATTATTAGCACATCCCGCAAAAAATATAAAAGCGCCAAAACTATCAGGATGACAATTACCTTGACAATGGTCAGCGTAGAAATATTAATAGTTACGTTTTTATTGTTTTCCAGCATAATAAAAGTGTTTTTATTATACAATAACAGCTAGAACTTTAAAATAGCGGAAAATTCATCCTTATTCCGGAACGGGCCGATCAATGACAGGTTAATTCTCGCCGGTTTGATTATTTCATTGGTTACTTTTTTGATGCTGGCAATGCTGACCTGGTCGATTTTCTTCATTTGCTGTTCTACGCTGATAATTTTATGGCGCATCAATTCCTGTTTTGACAGCCAGGAGGCGACATTTTCCGAAGATTCCAGGTCCAAAATCAGCTTGCCTTTCAGGAAATCCTTGGCTTTCTTCAGTTCTCCGGCAGTTACGCCGCTGGTTTTCACCTTGACCAGCTCTTTTATGATTTCCCTGATGGCTTCTTTGATCCGGCTCTTATCCAGGCCGGCCTGGACCATTAGGTTGCCCGTGTCTTCATAAACATTAACGCCGCAACGGATAAAATAGCACAGCCCTTTTTTCTCCCGGATGGAAGTGAAAAGCCGCGAACTCATGTTGCCGCCCAGGATCACGCTCAAAAGGTATAAAGAATACAGCTTATCATTGAAATAAGAATACGCCGGAAAACCGAGCGCCAGCTGAGCCTGTTCCGTGTCCTTGTATTTAACCGTGGACTGGGGCTGGCTTTGTTTAATTTTAATGTTCTTAAACTGGCCTGATTTTTTTGCCGGCGCCGCTACGCCGAAATATCGGGCGACCTGATTCCTGATGTTATTATCCAGGCGGCCGGCTACTGCCACCAAGATATTCTTCGGCTGATAATGGGATTTGTAATAATCAAAAAGCTGCTCCCGTGTCACTTTCCTGATGGTCTCTTTGGTGCCGGCGATGTTCCAGCCAAGCGGATGGTCTCCGTATACTGTCTGTTCAAAAAGATCCTCCATGAACATCATGGGGTTGTCTTCGTACATGTTGATTTCCTCAATAATCACCCCTCTTTCCCGTTCAATTTCTTTTTGCTCAAACCGGGAATTATAGATAATATCGGAAATGATATCCAGAGCCAGCTGGATCTTTTCATAATTCGCCTTGATGTAATATCCCGTATGGTCCTTGGAAGTAAAAGCGTTGTATTCCGCGCCAACGCCGTCCAGCTCTTTGGAGATATCCAGCGCGGTCAGGCGTTTGTTCGTGCCTTTGAACATCAGGTGCTCCACAAAATGCGACGCCCCGTTGATTTCCCGGCTTTCATACCGCGAACCGATTTTTACCAGCACCAAAACCGTCACTGCTTTTGTCTCATGCAGAGGGGCTAAAATTACGCGCAAACCGTTTTTTAATTTATATTTCTTGAACATGCTATTTGACAATTTATCATTTTTGATTTTAAATAGGCTTAAATACCTATTTAACATGCTGGACGTTCATTACAGGAGGTTAGAATGTCGTATAGTAATCAGCCTGATTACAAAAAAACTTGGTTAATCCTGCTGGGGATCGTGGTTCTGATTCTATTTGCGCTTGCGGGACTTCAATTAGCCTCTGATGGCGGCGCTTTCCCGTCAATCAAATGGCCTAACTAGGCAATCTTATAAGCTTGAGCTGTATAGGTCTCCGGACTTTTGTTCGGAGACTTTTTTTATTTAATATACTTTAAGGCTGGGCATTCTTTAAAAGGTCGGGTCCGTCTCAAATCCGCGATTAATCCGCCCATTGCGGAGTAATCGTAGTAAAAATGAAATCAATCCGCCTATTATAAAAAATTTAAAAGAAAAAGGAGCGAGGAGGAATGGTTGCCCATAGGCAACCGCGTTGTACTGTTTGAGCGAACGCAGCGAAGTTACGCCGCAGGCGGACGAAGCGAGGAGCGAGTTTACAACGCGGAATGACGACAAGCCCTTTTTCGATAATTTTTTATACAGGCGGCAACTCTTTTGCTTCTTTTCTGTTTGTACAGAAAAGAAAAAATAACAAATTATAAATGTTCTAACAAATAAACCGCCAATTTATCAATTTCAATCCTCTCCTGCTTCATCGTATCCCTGTCGCGCCCGCTTATTTAAATTATTTCCTGAGATTCTTTTTAACCGAAGTTCCCATTACTTTCACCGATTGATGCTTGCCATCATCCTTGGTTTCCCGAAAGTGGGCAATTTCTTCAGTTCCAAAAATAGAAACAAACTCTCCTCCGTACTGCGGCGCTCCCTCTTGCGCCAGGTATTTTGCCATGCCTGCCTGAGCTTCAAACATTGCCTTATCCGATGCTGTTTGCTCGTCTGGCGATTCCCCTTTTCCAACTACAATCAATTTATCGCCCTGAAGAAAAATCTTCCCGACATTTGCCTGCGCCCACTCCTCGGTAAAATTAAAATTCTGGGACAACGTATCGGGATGTATCATATTTATTTCCTTTTGCACTTTCTCGTCAATCGCATCCATCTCAAACATCAGTGAATCATATAGCTTATAGATTCCCATTAATTCTGTATCATTTGGATCAATCGGATAGTCTTTACTATCTGGTAATCTGTACATTTCTGGCCAGAGTGAATCAATTTGAGATTTTACCGAATCTGCACTCTTATCCTGGAGTATGCCTTCTTTTAAAAGTGCAAATGACTGTCTTAAGTTCTGTTCCACAATAGATCTTGAGAGACCCTTGTTAAGCGCATTATCCATATAGTGTAAAACCTGATCCTCAAGATTCATCCGGCTTGCCTCTCGTTGTTCTTGTTTTGACGTATCCGCTTGCCCTTTAGCACCTTCAGCGCTGGCTGCTGATGATAAAACTCCTGCGGCTGCAGCCGCCACTACAACATTCCTGATTCCTCTGACAATCCTGCCTGGTTTTTTATCTTTTTTCTCTGCAGCGGAATCCGATGCTGAAAAACCACCGGCTTCAGGTGATGATTTGTAGCCGCGTTCGTTCATTAATTATGGATTGACTTTTCAATTGATTGCTAAGGTATGGAATTATTTCCTTAATCTCCACCCTCTCCTGCTTCATCGTATCCCTGTCGCGCACAGTGACTTTTTTGTCCTCCAGTGATTCGAAATCCACCGTCACGCAATATGGCGTGCCAATCTCGTCCTGGCGGCGATAGCGCCGGCCGATGGAGGAAATCTCGTCATAAGCGGTCATCCAGTGTTTCTGCAGATCATGATAAACATCTTTGGCCAACCCGGATAGCTTTTCCTTTTTTGACAATGGCAAAACCGCCACTTTGAAAGGCGCCAGGTCCTTGTGCAGGCGCAAGACTATTTCCGATTCCTTGTTGCTCTCGGTAGTAGTGGTCCGGCCGCCTTTCACTTCATCGTACGCATCCAGTAAAAAAGCCAAAGCTGCCCGGTCAACGCCGGCCGAGGGCTCAATGACATAAGGGATAAATTCTTTATTGGTTGCCTCGTCCCGGTATTTGAAGCCGTGGGCTTTCAGGTCGTAATCCGTGCGGTTGGCAATGCCCATCAGTTCCGCCCAGCCTTCATTGCCGCCTTTGGCGGAGAACGGAAATTTATATTCTATATCCGTGGTGGCTTTGGAATAATGCGCCAGTTCCTCCTTTGGCTGCTCAAACAGGCGCAGGTTCTCTTTTTTAATGCCTAAATCAATGAACCAGCGGTGGCTGGCGGCCACCCATTTTACAAACCACCCCTCATCTTCCTTAGGTGCCACAAAATATTCCAGTTCCATCTGTTCAAATTCACGCGAACGAAAAATAAAATTGCCTGGCGTAATCTCGTTGCGGAAGGCTTTGCCGATCTGCGCGATGCCGAATGGAATCTTCAGGCGCATTGATTGCCGGATCAGATCAAAATTTATAAAAATATTCTGGGCGGTTTCCGGGCGCAGATACGCCGTGGACGAGGAACTCTCCGCCGGCCCGACAAAAGTCCTGAACATGGTATTGAACTGTTTGGCTTCGGTAAATTCGCCTCCGCAGCTCGGGCATTTATCCTTATCGGATAAATCGTCGTACTTGAAGCGCAAATGGCATTTTTTGCATTCCACCAGCGTGTCGGCAAAGCTTTTCACGTGCCCACTTTTTTCCCAGACTTTCGGATTGGTCACAATCGCTGAATCTAACCCGACTACGTCATCGCGCTGCTGGACGAATTTTTTCCACCACAATTTCTTGATATTATTTTTCAATTCAACGCCCAGCGGCCCGAAATCCCAGAAGCCCTGCAAACCGCCGTACTGCTCGCCGGACTGAAAAATAAAACCGCGCCTTTTGCACAGCGAAATTAGTTTTTCCATTTTAGTGTTTTCTGCCATAAACTTAGGTTAATTATAACCATTTACCGGCGTTCTGGCAATAAAAAAACACCCCTGCCTGATCCGAAGACCAAGCAGAGGGTTATAGATTCTACACGAAATGAACGAGACAATACCATAGCACAGGAATGCCTATTAGAGCGAAGATGTACATCACAATCATCACCCATCCACGCCACACTGACGGCGGCGTCAAAGACATGAAGTCTTTAACCTGTTTGCACCACTCCTTGGTTGCTGCAAGACCGTCGTTAGAGTCGATAGGTATCTGGAGAACCAGGCTACCGCTATCAATCACATACTCGGGACTCAACCCTAATACAGGTAAGGGTTTATAATCTGATGCTTTCAGCAATTCACCGAAATTGATCAGATGAGCATCAATCTTTCCGATTACTTGAGAGCCGGCTGCATAAAAATCAAAACGGTACATTAGATCTTCTTGACGACTATCGTATTTCCGTTGCGGTCTCAGGATAATAGCTCCTACCAGAACTGTAAACATGGACAAAAGTCCAGGGCATATAAGCGTAACCGCATCTAGTATCTGATACCGTGTCAGATTTAGACCGAGATTACTCAGGATATTCTGCAATTTTTCAATGCCATGCGCTTGAGGATCAATATAACCCAACACAAAAGCGTATTGAGATATAGGAACAACAAGCACTATTAAGCTTCCGATAAGAAAACAAATATTCCACGGAAAATTGAGCCCCATAAGCTTATTCCTAAGCTCCACAGTTTTTTCGACTTGTGAATACATGTGTTCTCCCTTCTCCTGCGCCTTCCCATATATAATAGGTTGACCGGAGTTGAGTTTGAGTTGTTGACGGTTGACAGATCTAGAGACCAGCGCTAACTGCCTGGTTCACGCGAAGAGCAAGACCAGCCAGTCGTTCTTCACCAATCTCTACACGGAATTTGCGGTGTCCCTGGAAGAGTGTGATGATTTCAGCAATAATTCTCGGATCGTCGTCGGTGAAAAGAGAAGCAGGTTTCGAAGCCGGCTGAGAGGCGTGATACAGAAGCATCTGGACCACAAACTGAAATATTTGCTGATCCGAAACGCTGCTTATCGCCAACTGCGCCACCTCAAACAGATTGTTTTCTGTCAGAGGAAATATCGCGTATATGCGACATCCACAGATCCAAATCCCATGGTTAGAGGGAAATTGATGATTTTTATCCAGGTCGACGATTTTTACCGGCCGGATTCGATTTTCCGGGACTCCAGAAACGCATGCCTTCCAGTGCTTCCACCAACTACCGGCTTCTTCCCAATGAACATCAATCTGCATATGCACAATGGGAGGATTAGGTTGGCCCATGCCCAAACTGATGAGTTTTTCTCCATCATTATCATGGTAATGCCTATGGTTTTCTTTCCAATCAAAGTAAACTGAGGTAAGACCTTGGTATTGATCTCCTGACACCTGAACAGGAACAACACCGAGTTGTTCATCAAAGACCCCATATTCGGGATTTAAGATACGAGCAAAAACTGAATTCGACATATGGTTTCTCCATACGTTTCATGTTCCATCCCCTTGCCCTGCGCCTTCCCTACACCTTGTAGAGTTGACCGGGTTTGAGTGAACATGGCTGTCTATGACTTGCATTGGCAGCCCCATGAAAACCGCAGATTTCCAAGGGTCTGCCAGTGAAGTGTTTATTAAAGTCCGGATCAAAATAACAGGCTATACTAACATATAAATTTTAATTTGTCAATACTTCCGCGGTTCGGACTGGATTATGAATCCAATCTAAGTCTAAATAAGTCTTAATAAAAAATGCGCATCCCCTCTCGAAAATGCGCATTAAGCTTAAATCCTTCATAATTCATATTAAAGCAAGCTGGCCGCCTGCTTTAGCCAATCCTTGGCTGCCCGAACAGAGGCTACAGTGTGATCGCAAAGTTGGTGTTCCGCAGAATTAATCAGCGGCCAAACTTTTTTAACCACCGGCTGGCGGAAGCTTAAGTCGTCAATTTGACTCAACCGTCCAGTGAATCCTACCAACTCATCAGCCAGATCACTTGCCTGTTTTACGTTTATCTCTTTCGGCTTGCCAAAGAGCATGAAAGTAATCTTGAGAATGACTTCTTCAATATCGGTTCGCAGCTGCCGCAAAGCCAGTGAACTCCAGCTGCTGCGCAGCAAAACCAATGCTGGATGCCATTCACCCCGTTCCAATAAGATACGAGCATTAGCAAACTCTCTTCCGATGTAGTAAGCTGTCCAGCTGAATGGCAATATGTCATAAAGCGCGATCCGGCGAAGATACAAAGTCAGATGAGAATACAGCTCCTCGCACTTCTTTCTGTCTGAACGCTGATCTTTCTGCAATTCATCTTCCCTAAGCAATAAAGTGAGAAATTCGTAAATCCCGTTCAAGTAGAGTTCCATTTCCTCAATCACCGCCTTAAGAGTCTGCCGTCTCGCCAAAATCTTTGGCTCTATGCAGCGGATGTCGACTATCCGGTGCGCCAACTCATCGTCGGCAGTCACGGTTACCGCCCGGTACGCCCCGAGATTAACCCGCTTCAGACTGTCAAAAGCAGTACCTAGCCTGATGGAATGCTTGAGTGCCTGGCATTTCAGCTTATCGTGAGGCTGCTCACCGACCTGCCTGATGATAAATCCAGATCTCTCCTGCAAAGTCAGCATCAGCTCTTTTACATTACCCTTACGCAGACCGATTGCCACCATATTCAGATCCATCAACGCCTGCCGTGCTGCAGCCAAACGACCTTTCTCACCTTGCTGGAAAGTAATGCCATAATTTTCATCCAGAATATGGTAGGTATAGCGAACGGCCTCATAGACGCTTTCGAACATCTGATAAATGAGCCATTTCTGGTCCCAATAGTCATCGCTATACTCGCCGCTCTGCCGAGCAATATGCGCCAGCATGCTTTCCCAGAATGGGATGAGAATTTTACCGCGATGCGGTCCGTCAGTCACGACTCTGATATCGCCGCCGAATAACCCGCCGCGGCTACGTACTTTCTTTATCTCCCCGCCAACTGAAATCTGCGACCAGCGTGGAATGCCTCCGCCAATACAAAAACTCTGCTCTTGCATCTATTACCTCCGGTTATTTTAATATGCTATTTTATCATTACAAAATTACTCTCACCCGCTGTTTTTGTCAATACATCCATGTGCAGGCTGGATTCATAATCCAATCTCTACGTTATATTGACATTCCCGATAAAAAGACTATAATATATACATTAATACCACTCTATGACTAAAAAATTCTGGAAAGTTATCGGACTATTGAGCGTTATGATTTTTAACGTCGGCTTATTTATGGCTGAACCGGCCAGAGCAGTAACTTTTGACGCCAACGGCGATATTATCAACGCCACCAACCTGCCGAATCCAAAAGGCGGACCGCCGGAAGTAGTCATCAGGGTCATACAGTGGGCACTCGGCTTTCTCGGCCTGGTAGCCGTTATAATGGTACTCTGGGGCGGTGTCACCTGGATGACTTCCGCTGGCAATGAGGAAAGGGTGAAAAAAGCCAAGGAAGTTTTAAAAACAGCGGTCATCGGATTAATCATCATTATGCTGTCCTGGGCAATGGTGACCTTTGTTTTTGCCAGAATTGACGCGGTAACCTAAACAAGCGCCAACGCTGAAAAATGGCGGGAGATTATTAAATTGATCTCTCTTTTTTATTTATAGCGGCTGAGCGCGCCTGACGCTGATACGGCCGCCGGGCTCAAGGACCGCTACATCGCGGCGTCCCAGTTTTCCCTGCAGTAAATAGCTGGCCAAAGCGTTATCTACCCTATCCTGTATCGCCCGGCGCAATGGACGTGCTCCAAAAATCGGGTCAAAGCCCTGCTGTGCCAATTCTACCATTGCTTCTTTTGTCGCATCAAGCTGAATACCTTTCAGGGCAAGGCGGCTGGCTACCTGTTTGAGCATTAGTCCGACTATCTGGATAATATGCTCCATGCTCAGCGGACGGAAGACTACGATATGGTCAAAACGATTCAGAAATTCCGGCCGGAAGTAAGGCTGCAGAGCCTGATTAATCAGCTCTTCTTTAATTTTTTCCAAAGGCGTATTCTCCTGAATCCTCTGCTGGATCAGGCTGGTGCCGGCATTGGACGTGGCGATTAAAATAACGTTTGTAAAATCAATGGTCCGCCCGAGAGTATCAGTCAGCCGGCCGTCATCCATCACCTGCAGAAAGATATTTAACAGGTCCGGATGCGCTTTTTCGATTTCATCCAGCAGCAGCAGGGCAAAAGGCTTGGTTCTGATGGCTTCCGTCAGGTAGCCGCCGCTGGTTGCTCCGGCATATCCAGGAGGCGCTCCGATCAGGCGGTTGATGGAAGATTTATCCTGATACTCCGACATATCCAGCCGGATCATGTCGTCTTCCGAACCGAAATAAACTTCGGCTACAGTCTTGGCCAGCTCTGTCTTGCCTACGCCGGTCGGGCCCAGGAAAAGCAAATTGACTATCGGCCGGCGGACATCGCGCAATTCCGCTCTGGCCCGACGCAAAGCGGTGGAAACAGCCCGCACCGCCTCTTCCTGGTTGACCATGCGTTTATGGATAATTTCTTCTAAATCCAAAAGTCTTTCTGATTCTTTTTGCGTGACTTTGGTGACCGGCACGTTGGTCTTACTGGAAATGACTTCGGCCACGTCCTCGCCGCTGACAATGGCGTCCTTGCCTTTTTTCTTGCGCACATAGACGCCCACTTCTTCCAGTATGGAAATGGCTTTTTCCGGCAGATAACGCTCATGGATATAGCGCTCTGACAATTTTACGGTTTTTTCAATCGATTCATAAGAAAAATAAATCTGATTCTTCACTTCTATTCCGCCCGCTTTGCCTTCCAATATCTGTATAGCGCCGTTGGTATCAGGCTCCTCTACATTTACTTTTTGAAATACGGACATCAATGCATTACTGCCCTCAATATAGCGCCGGTAATCAAGCGGCGTAGTGGAAGCGACGCAATAGAATAAATGTTTCTGCAGGGCATTAGCCAGTATTTCCGCGATATCCATTTTTTCCGAACCGCCGGTGGAAGTGCCCACCATATTCTGTATATTATCAATGTAAACGACAATGTTTCCTGAGCGGACTATCTCATTTATTATTTGCAATATGACGCCTTCCAGCTCACCCTGATGGCTGGCGGCGCCAACCAGGGAGGCGACAGAGAGGCTGACTAGCCTCTTGTCCTGCAAAATTTCCGGCACTTCTTCTGAAGCCATCAGTTCGGCAATGCCCTCGATGATGCTGGTCTTGCCCACGCCGGGAAATCCGGAAAAAATTACATTTTTCCCGCCCTGTAAAACCCGCAGCGCCTCTTCCAGCTCCCGGTCTCTGCCAATGCACGGCGCCAGCACACCCTGTCTGGCCAGCTGCGTCATATCGTGACTGAAACGATCCAGCAAGGGAGTGGCCTGAGCAGTCATTGATTTGTTCATCGGGCCCTTGGATTTATATATGGCCTTGCTGCGCCAATTATGCCATTTTACCGACAGGCGATGCTGGATATTCAGCCATTCAACCACGTTAACCAGTTGTTCCAGCTCAATTTCTAAATCATAAAAAATATCCCGGCTGTCATCATCTACGAAGATTATTGCCACCAGCAATTGGGGGATATCCACCCGCTGGCGCCTGGCATAAAATGCCTCAGCATATGCGCGCAGCAGAACTTTCTTGAAATCGGAGGAAATCAGACTATCGCCTTTTTCCCGCGCAGGCAGTTTCGACAGATTGCGCGTAATCTTCGCTACCAGCTCCTTAACGTCTATGCCCAGGCGGAAAAGCACCACCCTGGTCTGCTCGTTGTTCAGCAGGGCCGCTAAAAGATGGATAGGCTTAGTCTCGGCATGTTTCATTTTTCCCGACATCTGCCAGGCCTGCTCTACGGCGCGTTTGGCATCAAGAGTAAGCGTGTAGGAAATCTCCGACATTTTTTTCTTATCCATGGCCAGGGCTTTTTCAAAAAGCGATTCCGGACTCTCTTCAGTCAATAAAACGTCGAAGCTTTTTGGTTTGACTGATTTTTCCAGCACAGATTCGCGCTGCATCCGGTAGTACGCGTATAAATCAGTCAGTAAAGTCACTGAAAATATTCCCAGTAATTGGCTTCTTTGAAAAATAAACTTCCAGGCCAAAGCGCCGTCCTGCGTCGCTTTAATGATGGTCACGAAAAGCGCGGCCAGGCCAATTAATCCAAAAAATATTAAAAAACCATTTATTATGCCTTTAACGAGCCTTTCCAGTTCCTCCTCGAAAATATGCAGCGAGTCAATTTTTTTGCCCCAATACAAAATATCCCCATCCAGCCAGGCCAGCGAACCATATTCGCGGCAGCGGCGGCATGCTTCATTTTGCACTCGTCCGCTTCCATGGCAGAGAGGGCATTCCAGGAAAATAAAGTTTTTTCCGGTTTGTTTCGGCATATCAGCTAGCTAATCTTTAAAAAAGGCAGATCAAACAATTGAAAAAGCAAATAATATATTACCGCCAATGGCAGGATGATCCACATTATAAAAATTAAAAGCAAAACGATAAACCATAAAACAGTGGACAATAATTTCCAGAACAAAACGACCATTCTCATGAAAAAACTGATGATCCGCCCTTCCCTGGTATAATCGCCGTACATGGGTCTAAACATATTTTTCATCCAGATACCCAAAGCCACGCGGCGGTATAAATGGAAGCGCGCGCTGTTAAGACAATAGTTAGCCATTCTGGCCAGGCCTTTGGTGTACCACCAGATGGGAAAATAAATAATATCCCATAGAATCTCGAAAGCTATGTACTTTAAAGTGGCCAGTAAAATGTTATCTGACATAATTTTTGATTTTCGTACTCAACTGGTTTAATTTTAACACATTTTTTGCATTTTGTAAAGTCTTCAAAATAATGATAAAATGAACTTATTAACATTATAAGGGCTTCATGCAAGTCCTAATAAAAAAAATTCGTGAAGCTATTTACAAAAAGATCTAGCATAATTCTGCTTTTAATACTGTCCGCTGTTTTTCTGAAAGAGCTGATTTTTATATTTCTCATCCCACCCTGGCAGAATCACGACGAGCCGGCCCACTTTGCTTATACCCAGTATTTAGTAGAAGAAAAGAAACTCCCTGTTTATCAGGGCGCTTTTACTGACGCCACTGTCCTTTCTTTTTCCCAGGAATACGCGGAATCGGAAATCAGGACCGAAGCTACCCGGCTGATGAAAGGTTCAAACAAGCAATACCGCCTGGTGCATCAATTATTTAACAACCCGTCAATTGCTTCCGGTGATATTGCGCGGCAGCTGAGCGGCCTGGACAGACATCCCCTGAATATAAGCACCGCGCCGGCTGGATATTTAAATTTATATTACCAACTGCCAAAAACTCCGGAATATAAAAATTCCGCGGCAGTTTACCAGCCGCTTTATTATGCGGCCATGGCTATCCCCTATTCAGTTTTTTACCACAGCGATATCCTGACCAGGATGTATGCCATGAGAATTTTTTCTTCCCTGATTTACCTGGCGACAATCTGGCTGTGCTATTTACTGGCCAAACTGATAACAAAAAATACGAAATTTTCCCTGACTCTATGCCTGCTGACGGGCCTGCTGCCGGTCTTCAGCCATCTGGCCAACGGGATTAATAATGACATTCTGCTGATTTTTTTATCAACCCTGTCGCTCTATTGGTGCGTCAGGCTGATCCAGAATTTTAGGTGGCGGGAAATAATCTTTCTGGGGATTACTCTTGGCCTGGGCCTGCTGACCAAACCGCAGTTTATATTTATGCCATTGATTGCCGTTATCCCTTTTATTTACCATTTTATTAAAAATACTGACATCAGAAAAAAGGTGGCGCTTGGGTTAGTGGCATTGATTTTAATATCTCTGGTACTTTGTGCCTGGTGGTTCGTCTGGAGTTATCAGCAATATGGTACTTTTTTTATGTCTTCTTCCGGAGAAAATACCGCCGCTCTTGCCACGCCGGCTAGTTTCAGTCAAGTCTGGCCCCAGTACTTCCAACGCTGGCTATACGGTTTTATGTCATTGAATTTTATCTTTGGTTTTGCCACGGAAATGGGCCTGCCCATCTACATTATGGGCGCGGTAATTACCGCGATTATTTTAAGTTGCTTTGGCTTGCTGATACTGGTCAGGCAGCGCTGGAAACTAATCGCCAGAGAAAAAAAGATAATCGCCATTTCCCTGATCATCAGCGCCCTGTTGCTGGAACTGATTTTCTTGCTAATTTTTTCCAAATCGCTTTTTCTCACCGGACAAGCCAGATTTCCGACCGATGGCAGGTATTACCTGCCTCTGATATTCGTCTTTAGTTTCTTCTTTTTGACCGGCTGGCGCTATCTGGTTGCAAAAAAATTCATCAACTGGGCCTACTTGCTGATTTGCCTTATAGCGATCGCGATTAATTATATTGCAATTTTTCAGGTTATAATTCCCCGTTTTTATTTATGATAAAAATCAGAATAATACAATTCACCGCCATTATTTTAATCATTTTCATTGCAGTATTTTTTATTATCAGGATAAATACCGATAATAAATTTTACGACACTCAAGGTTCTAATTTAATCAGTTTAAAATATTCCTACGAACTAACAATTAAAGCAAATAATCGACTAATTGCGGAACAAAATATCTATTCTACAAACAACGACCTGGCAATTATTAAAATCCCTATAAAATCTTCTGAAAAAATATCATTAAATTTAAAATTATCAGATAGCAAAGAAAAGACAGTATTGAGGGAGAAAACAGCTAATTTTAATCCTGCCAATAACCAGGCGGGATATATTACCTGGAAATTCGAACCTCTTGGCGATTCCCAGGGAAAAACCTACTCTTTCCAAATTCAAAAAGACAGCTGGCCGACTGATGCTTCCCTGCTGGCAGTACCGTCGAAAAACAGTGACAGCGGACAGCTGTTAGTTAATGGTATTGCTGATACCGATTATCGACTGGCTCTGGATTGGCGGTACTATGCACCCTCGTCTCTCAGTGTCCTGGTGAACCGGCTGACTTATGCCAAGTCCGGAATTTTTTATAGCAAATCCTTTTTACCGGTTATATTTATTATCTTTCTTTTACTGACCGTCTGTTTGCTGTGGTTGCTGGTTAAATACCTTTTTATTGAGACTCATGACTAAAAAATATAAATACTTGCTCTCAACGGTACTGATGCTGGTTTTCGCCAAGGAGCTGGTCTTCGTCTTTATCACCAAACCCTGGGGTAATCATGACGAAGCGGCGCATTTTTCCTATACGCAATACCTGGCAGAAGAAAAAAAAATGCCGATCTATCAGGGAAAATTCAAAACGCCTTATGATCTTTCCTTTTCGGAAGAATACGCAGTCTCAAAAATTGCGGTAAATAATTCGGTAACTGGCGGAATCATCCCTAAAGTAACGCCCGAACTTGGCCGGCACTCGCTGAAAGAATATTCAAACCCCGATTTCCAGTCACTTTACTACAAACTGCCAGCCGATGGCGAATACAAAAACGCCGCCGTTCTCTATCCGCCGCTGTACTACGCCGCGGAGGGGATCCCCTACCTGCTTTTTTATAAAGCCAATGTTTTTGCCCGATCGTACGCCATGCGCGTATTTTCCGCGCTGATCTTCCTGGCCACGGTATATTTCTGCTTTCTTATTGCCATGAGACTGAGCAAGAAATTTTATTTCTCTCTGGCCTTAACCGCGCTGATCGGTTTCCAGCCGATTTTTTCCTACGTGGAGTCAGGCATAAACAATGACGTGCTTTTGACTGGCCTGGCAACCGCGACAATTTATTTCATCATCAGGCTGATTGACGAATTAAACATAAAAAACTCCGTTTGGCTGGGCCTCTGCCTGGGGCTGGGCCTGCTGACTAAACAGCAGTTTTTTATTTTTCCTGCGCTGGCGCTTATCCCGTTTATTTATCATCTGAAAATTAGCCGGGAGAAATTCCAAAAAATAATCAGACTTCTGCTGCTGGTGATTGTTATAACTATAGGTCTCGCCGGCTGGTGGTATATCAGAAACTTCCTGATTTACCAAAGTTTTTTAACTGTGCCCAGCCTGCCCGAAGCGTACCCGCAATTTTTAAATCTGCAAATCGGGCAGTATTTTCATATCATTTTTACCAGATACTTTTATATATTCACCACTTTTGGCTATAATCGCACTTTTAACCTCCAGTCCGGATTGCCGATAAGCTTTATGGTTTTGGGGGCGCTTTCTGCTTTTTTGTCTTTGTTTGGATTAATATGGCTTTATTTAAAAAATAAAAAAACCGCCCTGTCTTCCGACAAAGTTAAACAAACTTTTTTAGTGCTCTCTATACTGTCACTGGAAGCGGTTTATCTTTATCTTTTCCTGAAAAATCTCCTGAACTACGGCAAATATACCTTCCCGGTGGAAGGCAGGTATTTTTTCCCTTTGATACTGCCTATTTATTATTTATATCTGAAAGGCCTTGATTTCTTGGCAGGGAAAAAATGCAGGACGGCGCTTTATCTCCTGCTGATTCTTGCCAGTGTGATAGGAAATGTCATTATCTGGACAAATGTTCTCCTGCCAAAAATATATCTATAACTACTTTTTTAATTGAAACAAATACAAACTGCCCGCGGAGATAACCAATTTCCAGTCGTCGTTTTCGGTTACATTATATAGCAAATCCATATTCGGGCGAGTGCTGTGCTCCTGCTTAATCAATAATAACAAATCAACATTCTGGTACCTGGCAAACTGCGTTACCGACGAATAATCATCAACGGGCAAAGGATAATGGATGCCTTCGGAGTAATAGGTGACCGCCGGATATTCCGATAAAATTTTTTGATTAGCGCCAAAATTTTCTTTAATTACTATGCCTGCTTTATGAAAGTTAGATTCTTTAAAAATACTTAAGGGTACCAAGGGAAATTTTCTGTTAATAAACATTTCTATAATTAAAAAAAATAATATCAGGCTAGCTAGGCCAAATATACGGGTTAATTTATTAAACTTATGGCTAAATATGCTACTGAACAAACTGGCAATGATTATGATCATTAATGGCAATACGGGAAAATAATATCGTAAATCAGGCCGACCTTGATAATAAATTATCAGATAGAATGGTATCCAACTTAACAAATAAAAAAATGATATGGTTGCCTGTCGACTTCTTTTCCTGATAAGAATATATATGCAGGTAAAGCTAAAAATAAAAAAATATCCTAAAAACTTGATAATATTATCAGTAATACAGCCCCAAAAATTTTTCCAATAAATTGATAATAAATCGCCTGTGGATTTTTTTGCTGTTTCATTAACTTCATTAATTTTAAAATCTGAGCCGGTTTCATCAAGTGAGGAAAATATCTGGTGCTTTTGTAATCTGGTCTCCATTTTATCGGCACCGAACTCACTTTTTACATATTCAGCTGTATTCTGCGCCCCGGTAATTACAAATTCTCCTTTTTGCTGATATAAATAGATCAGGTACGGTGAAACAACCGCCAACACTCCTAAACACAACAACATAATGGAAAACAATAAATATTTCAATTTTCTTTTCTCAATCAAAAAACCAAAAAGCAGTATCCATAGAACAACTACCGGCAACGCGGCTAATCCGACAATTCTCACATAATAAGCTAGGCCGATCAAAAAACCGATTAGAATAAAGAAAAAAACGCTCTTTTTCCTGACTAACGCCAGCCAGCTCAGGTAAATTACTGAAATTAGCAAAGCCGTAAACAATGATTCCGTCAGCACGCTGGTGGAGAAATATAAAGCCATAGGATGAAGGCACATCAAAATACCGGCGATCACCGCCGTAGTGCTATTAAACAATCTTTTTGCCAGTAAATACGTCAGGAGCACCAAAAAAACGCCGCTAATAATAGAAACCGCCAATGCCGCGATCTCCCAGTTATTGATTACTAAATTAAAAAGGTAAATGAAAAAAGAATAGCCCGGCTGAATAAACTCATGCACTTTTTTAAATTCATTTAGCGATAAAAAACCCTGGCTAATCCTTTCAGCCAATTTCAAATATAAAACGGAATCGGAGCCAACGGGGTAAAAAGCGCTGATAACCAGCCTCACAATAATTGAAAAAATGAATAAACCAATTATTGTTAAGAATTCTTTTTTCCTGAACATTATTATTAAAAATTAAATTTTTTCTTGCCGATCAAGGTCATTGAAATGCGCTAATTATGCTTTTTTCCAAAAAACTTCATAACCACCCGCGTCACCGCGGTAAATGTTCTTTATCTGTTTCATGGGCATTAGCTTGCTCAACCCTGGCCGGTCATATTTGACAATAAGCTCCGGCTGAAAGCCTGCCTGGTGCAAAAGATCGATCAATTCGCGGGTTTCCGGCAAGCTCATTATGTCTGAATGGATTTCCATAAATATATTATTGACGCGCTTTAGCGTTTGCGCCATCCCCCTGATGATGTTCAATTCGTAACCCTCAACGTCCATTCTGACAAACGTCGGCGCTTCTTTGTTTTTTATAAAATCATCGCCGGTCAGCATCTCCACTTGTTGGTGGGCAACTGTACCGCTATGAGGATAAAAACTGTGTAAATTACTTTTTGAAGAAATATTTATCGATAACGTGCCATTCTTGTCGCCCAAGGCAAGCTCATATACTTCAATATTTTTGCACTTATTTATGGCCAGATTGCGTTTTAGATTTTGAATATTTTGTCTGACGGGTTCTATGGCGTATATTTTCCGGCAAATTTTTGATTCCATGAGCACGTAATAGCCGATATTCGCGCCGACCTCCAGAACCACGCTATCAGGATTAAGCAATGACTTCAAATGCGCGGTAGCGATTGGCTCCCTGATTCCATCAAGGAACAAATCCCTGTGGATACCGAAATCATTCAAATCCAGCTCCATTTGAAAATCCAGTACTTTTTTTACTACGTGTTTCGGAGTGGAGGCTAGAAGCCGGTGAAAGCGTTTATTGCGTTTTCTTTCATAAATTTTCACCCTGAGCAAATCATAAAATCTCCTAAACGCATGCCCTACTCCAAATTTGTAAAGCAGGCGGAAACTGTCAGATAAAAACTTCCGATTGACAAAACTGCTCATGATTCTGACTGGTTAATGTTAAATTTTTTTGAAAATGCCTTATGCGTTAGATAGTAATTGCAGATTAATCCTAAGGAAAAAATAATTATGATTAAAACGGCTCTGTCAAGAATTGAAGCAATTACGACTTCCGAAACGTTAACCAGCAGTGCGCTTGCCAGCAACCCGATCAGTGCTTCGCGAATAATCAATCCGCCGGGAGTAATCGCGGTATATATTGCCAATATGCCAATGGGCGCAATTGCGAAAAAATAAAGTATATTAATATTATACCCCAGAAAATACGCGGCCAGATACAAGCGAACCGCGTAACTGATAATAAATAAAAGGTCCAGTATAATCAAACTCCAAACCAGTTTGGAGTTTGTCAAAACTAATTTCAATCCCGCTTCAATCTCTAAAACTTTTTTAAGTCTGATAAATTTGTGCAACACCCCATTACGTGTAAAAAGCAGAATCAGAAGCGAAAAAATCGCCAAAAGTGAATACAAAATCACCGGCCAAATTGCCGTTTCAACATTTTTTAAGGCCAACATCGCCAGGATAATGCCGGACAAGCTCAAAGATAAAAATGTGATTAGATAGGTTGCCGCCGTAATGCTGATGAAATCGATATAATTCAGCTGATATTTCTGTTTTAAATAAATGCCCCGTGAAATTAGACCGCCCTGAAAAGGCAGATAATTCCAAAAAGAATTCGTCACGGAAATACTGAGCCATTCTTTGGCTGGTAAGTTAATATGCAATGGCTCGAGTGTGTATTTAATCCGCAACCCATTTAATACGGTGGTGATTATTATCAAAATACCCAGTACCGACGCGCCCCAAAGGCTTATCCTGGTTAATACTTTCAGATCGCTGAAATGTCCCCTTAAAAACACAAAAGTAAAAATAATGGCCAGGGCCAAAACAATGAAAGAAATTGTCTTTTTATTTATATGTTTCATAAAACAAATAATTTTATGCAATTACGTGAAATGAAGCCGGTCAGGCTTCTTCCTGTTAAGTGTAAGAATTATGCTTATTTGCCAGGCACTGCGTATACAGCGTAGTTAATTTCCGCGTAATATTGTCCCAGCTATATCGTTCAACTGCGCTTTTACGGGCATTCTCAGATAATCTCCGCCTATAATCTTCATTATTGAAAAGCTGTGAAATTTTTTCTACAAACCCATCCGAGTCGCTTGGACTGACCAGCAACCCGTCATGCCCATTCTTTATTATTTCCCTAAGGCCGCCGACGTCGCTGGCTATTATCGGTTTGGCGCTGGCCATAGCCTCTAAAGCTACCACGCCGAATCCCTCATTTTTCGAAGGGAGAACAAAAATATCCGCGTCTTTATAATATTCCGGCAATTCATCCCGTTTTCTGAAACCAGAAAAGACAACACTCCCGGCAATGCCATGTTGCCCGGCAAATTTCTGCAATCTTGATCTCTCGGTTCCATCGCCAATAAGCACCAGGCTGCTCTTCGGAAAACTTTTTTTTATTTTTATAAAACAATTCAATAGCATCTCAACATTTTTTTCCGGAATCAGGCGCCCCACCCACAATAATCTATAATCGCACTGTTTTTTTACAGGCAGGGACAAAAAGACTTCAGCGTCCGGAATGCCGTTAGGAATAATCAATACCTTGCCTGGATCAGCGCCCAGGCCTTCTACCGCATGCTTCAGCGATTCACTGACAACAATAATCCGATTTATGCGTTTAAAGATTACCACGCAAATTTTTTTAAATACTAAGGATTTTGAAAAACTATTTAGGTCTGAACCGTGTATCGTAACAATAGAAGGTTTCTTTAATAATTTTCCGCAGATGACGGCGATTAACCCTGAAGGCAGCCAGTGGGCATGCAAGATGTCGCATTGCCTGGCAGATTTAAAGGACTGGATAAAATAAAAAAGCAAAAAAAACGGCAACTGCAGTTTTGCCAATAAACTCTTTTTTAAATTATTAACAATACCGCTCCCGTACGCAACCCGCTGCAATCTATGAGGAATAAAATAATTGAAACGGCTGATGTGCAAATTTTTTTCATCAATAGACTTGGCAGGATAACTGCTGTTTGGCGCCACCACCTCTATTTGAAAACCGCGCCGTGCTAGCTGGATTGCTTGCTCAAATATGAAAAAACCATGATAGCCCCTTTCTTCGGTAGGGAAAGAAGTGGTCAAAACGCATATACGCATATCAATTTCTGCTTTTTAAATTAATTTTTTTCACCTCATACAATACTCTTTCCTGGGTAATCCTGGTTCTGTTTATGCTATCGGCTAATAGTCCGACAATAAACAGCAGCAGTCCGAAAATATTCAGGGCCAGGCCGAGAAATCCAACGGTTTTATAGGGGGAGACTTCGCCAATTGCCAATAAGCGAATAAAAATAAACAGGTCTAATATAATGCCAATCGAGAATAAGCTTGCCCCCGCCCAGCCGAAAAACTTCAAAGGTTTATAATCCAGGATAGTGCGGAAAATCGTGTTAAAAATATTGTAGCCGTATTTCCATAAACTACGGGCGATTTTCGACTCGCCATACTGCCGTTCCCCACGCACTTTGATAGGCATTTCCAAAACAGTCAAGCCCTTAAATGCCAGATTCAAAATGGTTTCGTGGGTATAAGTAAATTTACTGAAGAGGTTAAGATTAAGAAGCGCTTCACGGGAGTAAGCGCGAAAGCCGCAGGAAACGTCATATAACTTATGACCGGTAATAAAACTAATCAATGAGGCTACTTTCCTGTTGCCCCATTTCTTGGAAACCGGCATTGGCGGTATTAAACTAGCATCCTTGAAACGCGAGGCGGTAACACAATCCGCCTGCCCGCTGGCTACCGGCGCTACCAGCTTAGGAATATCATGGGGGTCAAACTGCATATCCGCGTCAATATTAACCAAAATGTCGTAATGTTCAGACAAAGCCGTATCCACCGCCTTTTGAAAGGCTTTGGCCAGTCCGAGATGCTCGGGAAAATCAAAAACGCGGGCGCCCGCCGCAGACGCTAATTTTTTCGTATTATCATTGGAACCGTCATTAATGACCAATATATCTAGTGTTTCAATTCCGCTTATTGAGCGGGGAATATTTTTAATCACCTCAGAAACGGTTTTTTCCTCATTAAAGGCCGGTATGGCCACTAATAATTTCATATAATCTTAGTAAACCATATGGCCAGGAAAAAGAAAATACCCGCGTACAGGCCGGCCGCCAGATCGTCAATCATCACTCCCCAGCGATTATCTATCCGGTCGGCCAGAGCCACCAGCCCAATTTTTACCGTGTCAAAAACCCTGAACAGCAAAAAACCTACTATCAGCATCGGCAGGCTTTTTCCGAAATAATAGAACGGTAAAAGCGTTATCAGCATGCCCATCCATTCATCAATAACTATCTGATCATTGTCATGAGCTTTGCCGCTTTTGATAGAAAAATAACTGTCCGCCGGACCGGACACTGCTGCCCCCAAAAAAAATAAGAAAACAATGACTGCCAGATAATAAACCAGCGGCAGATCAACTAGCCACCAGGCGGCCACCGCCATCGTTCCCGCTCCCCAGGTACCTGGTCCGATCGGCAGATAACCGGCGTTAAAACCGCTGGCAATAAAAACAGCGGTTTTGTTTATAAATGATTTCATACGGTTGGGAAAAAAAGAGAAAACACCAGCTCATCTTTTCCGGAATAAAAATGATCTTTCAGCACCGCTTCCTGCCTCATGCCCTTATCAACAAAAAAATTCCTGATTTGGACATTATCGGCGTGTATCATGGAAAACACTTTCCTCAGCTTGGAGTCATGCTGCTTATAATAATAATCCGCCTCCGCCACCGTCACATCAAAAAGCATTTCCTTGACCGTTTTGATATCAGGTTCATCTGAATCAACGGCGATACGGGTTAATTCCGCCACACCATGCTTGGCGATGCCCTGCGGCCGCCAGCTTACCAGGCCGATAATTTTGCCTTCCCTCTCCGCCAAACGGTAGTGCTGGGCAAGGCATTCTGAATTATAAGTTGCTGCCGCTTCATCAGAAGTAGTAAAACTGTATTTGCTTCTCAGGAGCCGAGAAACAGCCGGGCTGTCTTCACAAGTAGCCTTGCGGAAATTGATCATTGTGGTGCCTTTCTTTTTTATTTTAATTTATTTAATTCTTCGTCGATAATTTTTTTGAACTCATCTATAGCCACCGCGCCAAGAATTTTCCGGCCATTGATACTGAAGGTAGGAGTGGAATTTATGCTGCTGGAAATGGCGGCGTTTGTTTCTTTCTTTATTTCATCTGCCATACGGCCAGAATCAAGGCATTCATTAAACTTAGTTTCATCCAGACCCACTTGCTTGGCATAACCTTTGATGATATCCACGGCACCATTGTCTGAGGTCCAGTCCGCCTGGCTATCAAACATTAAGGCCCCCAATTCCCAGAACTTGCCTTGTTCAAAAGCGCATTGTCCCGCTTCCAGGCTTTTCTCAGACCATTTATGCCCAAGATTGAAACTATTGAAAACTATCTTTATCTGATCGCCGTAAAGATCGGCAAGCTGTTTGACCGTACCGCTGACGGCCGCGCAGGCCGGACAGCTGAAATCTGAATATTCAATCATCACTACGCCGGCGTTTGCTCCGCCCAGATAAGGCAGGTCAGCTGTACTGACGCTATTATTGGTATTACTGTTTGAATCTTTATTAGATTTAACCACCAAAAAAATTACGCCTCCGATAACCAATATTATAAACAAAACAACCAGCCAAACGGTAATTTTGTTATTCCTTTTTTCTTTCTGCTGCTGAACGGATTTTTCCTGTTTGCGCATTTCGCGCCTCTGCCGTTTGGTTAAATTTTGATTTTCATTTTCCATAAGATATTTAAAATATGGGTAATTGTTATTCTATCAAAAACTCAAAAAATAACAACTGTTAATAAGTATGCCGGATTGCGGTAAAACTTATCTTACTTCTGGATTGGCAGGCCTGACCGCGGGATGATGATTTTTTATTTTATAATATATAAACGCGATCAGACAGGCCAGTAAATAATTTACGATCAGCGGCAGGATCACCTCCAGGCAAAAATACCAGACAGCCTGCCCTGTCGTAATCAGGGATAATTTGTCAAAAAAACCTTCCTTGTTCGCCCACAGCGCCACTGCCCCAAAAATCAGTAAAATATAAGGCAATAAACTGACCGTAAAATTTGGCGTGGCGACCGCCTCTGTGCCGCTCCCCGTCTGGGAAATTTCATAAATGATCCCCAAATAGAATGGCAGCAGGAACGTTAATATCAGCTTTAGTTTTGTTGGCCTGAAAAATTCTTTCATATAATTTAAATACAGTGCCTCTGGGGCACGCAAATATTCTTATCAGCCGCCCAGCAAGGGCATTTTGCCTGATCAGTCTCCAGACAGTCCATTTCGCCGCTCCTGAAGACGCCGGGGAACTGTTCATTGTAACGCCGGTAGCAGTCATCTGGAGCTTCATTCTCGGACGGCAGTTCACCATACCTCAAAGCGCTGTTCGCGTTCGCGGTATTATCCGCTTCCTGACTGTTCTGTTTTACTACGTAAAAAGTCACGGCAATCAGTATAACCGCGATAATTCCGATGACAACTGTAATCTTTTTCATAAATTAGGCCTCCATAGTCATTATAAAAAAAATCAGCACTTTTGTATAGGGCTGGTTAAAACTACTTATCTTTTAATAATAGATAAGGCCTTTAATAGACTAAATCATTTAGATGAGTTTTTTTACTATAACCACCGGAACAGACAGATTTTTGAGAATCTTTTTAAATCTCCTGGTTGGATAGCTTTATCTAAGAGAGCGACGAAGTTATTTTTATTGTCCACCATTTGTCACTTGCTTTTTCTTTTTTGAATCCTCAATTGCCATACTAGCTGTTTTAACAAATTGTTCAAGCTGTGCCAAAGACATTCTTACGCTAGCCGTACCAATAGCATCAATTGTATTATCGTGTTGTTGAATAATTTGAAAAAAATTTATTTCAACTTGTTCGTTATTTTGGATTCTAATATTATTTCCGTCGACCGAAGTTGCTATGGGTTTATTAGTAATTACGATATTTACTTGTTTTTTTTGCTCATTCATAGGTTTATTATACATAAGATTTAATTAAAGGTCTAATTAAATTAACAACTTCTTTTTTCTCTAAATTATCAATATCTTTTCCAAATCTATTATAAATATCATTAACCTCGATTAAAATTAATTTATTTTTGTTGAAATAAAAACTCACACCACGCCTCTTTTTTTGTTTAAGCTCATTTTTATAAAACTTTAACATATCCTTATTATAAATTTGGAAAAAATCCGTATAAGGGTTATATGAAATATACCAATTTGTTAAATTTGGGACCTTCATGATAATTTTTCTGATGCAGGTTTAATAATATAAGTTAAAGTAAAATTTTTTCCAGTCTCCTTGTCTCCATATTTAACAACTACATCAACATCACCAATTTGATTTCCTCCAGGTAAATTTAGTTCTTCAATAAAATTTTTCTTTGTATAAACAATGATTTTACCAGTTTTTTTATGTTGCTTTGATATAGGGTTTTCAGATTTTGACTTTATAATTTTGTTTGGGTGTGAAATTACATTTTTTAAATTATAAAAAACGGTAGGGTCATTATCCAGTCGATGATGACTAGAATGTTTCGACGGATTTTTAGGACAAACCAAAACTTCTTTAGAATTACAATCTAAAGTAGTATAAGACCTTATTTTTTTTCCTTCAGTCTCTTCCCAAGAAAGGTATTCTTCTGCCAATTTCGACATAATATTATATAGATATCAATACATTCTATCATAAACTAACCACATAATCATTTTAAAGTCAATAAGTCCATTACTGGGCGCAATAAGGTAAACAGCAAGCTAAAACTGACCCCGTAAAATTTTCTGGCGGATCTTTTTCATTAAATCCAGATAAAAACTGACGTTGTGCAGGGTGGCCAGGCGCCAGGCCAGAGTTTCGTTAATCATGAACAAATGGCGCAGATAAGCGCGGGAATAACCCCGGCAGGCAGGGCATTGGCAGTGCTCATCTAACGGCCTGAAATCACCTGCATATTTTGACTGCTTGATGCGTATCTCTTCATAAAATTTATTCCGGTTTAAATCAACCGACGGCTTGAATTTATAAAGCAATCCGTGCCGGGCGTTGCGCGTGGGTATGACGCAGTCAAACATGTCTATCCCCCGTTTCACCGCCTGGACGATTTGTTCCGGCTTGCCGGCGCCCATCAGGTAGCGGGGCTTGTTCTCCAGCAAAGCAGGCACCGTGTAATCCAGTACCTCATACATTTTTTTTGCCGGCTCGCCGACTGCCAGCCCGCCGACTGCGTAGCCGTCAAAATTTATTTTCAGCAAATCCGCCGCGCTCTTTAAGCGGCTCTGCCGGTAAATTGAACCCTGAACAATTCCAAAAATCTGCTGTCCTCTCATCTTTTTTTTCTTAAAATATTTCTGGCAGCGTGCCGCCCAGCGGGTAGTCAGTTCCACGGATTTTTTTATGTACTCCTTGGCGGACGGATAAGGCGCGCACTCGTCCAGGCACATGATGATATCGCTGCCGAGGATTCTCTGTATCTCAATGGCGCGCTCGGGCGTCAACAGATGCCGGCGCCCGTCAATTTCTGAGACAAAATTAACGCCCTGTTCGGTTATTTTTCTGGAGCGCGCCAGGGAAAAAACCTGATACCCGCCCGAATCCGTCAGGATCGGTTTTTTCCAATTCATGAATTTATGCAGGCCGCCGGCCTTTTTAACCACTGGCAAGCCCGGCCGCTGCCACAAATGATAGGTATTTGATAATATTATCTGCGCGCCAAGAAAGACTATCTCATCGCTGCTCAGGGTTTTAACGGCACCTCGGGTAGCGATGGGCATGAAAAAGGGGGTATCTATAATTCCGTGAATGGTCCGCAGCTTTCCCGCTCTGGCGGATGACTTTCGGCTCTTTTTTTGAAGTAAAAAATTATTAGACATTAGTCGAATTTTCTTCTATATTTAACGCATGAGCAAAATTCAGAATTTCAAACTATTGAGATCAATAATGAACACTAAGGAGCGTTTGGTGATAAAACTGGCAAAAATCATTCCGGAAAAAATTTCACCCAACCTGCTGACCTCCGTCCGCGCTTTGTTAATTATACCCATTTATTTTATCTACCGGCAAGGGGCATATCCATGGGTAATACTTTTTTTAATCGTCGCCATCTTGACTGATCTGCTGGACGGGCCGTATGCGCGTTTTTACCAGCGGGTGACAAATCTGGGCAAACTTCTTGATCCGGCAGCGGATAAAATCCTGTTCCTGGGAATGCTGCTGATGCTGGCGCCAGGCCGCTTGAGCCATGAAGTTATAGTCACGATCGTTGCGCTGGAAACCTTTCTGATTTTTCTGGCCATCGTGCTGGGGCCATTAATGGCAAAATTGTTCAAAATCCGCCGCAAGTTGGGCGCCAACAACGCCGGTAAAATAAAAATGGCTCTGGAGAGCCTGAGCTTGCTGATACTGCTTATCAATTTAAACAGCAAATTCACTATTGATCTGTCGGAAATTGTTATGTGGCTGGCGGTATTTTTTGCCGCCCTGAGCATTATCCTGCACTTCGTGCAAAAAGAGGAAAACCCTGGCAATAATAAAACGGATCAGACAGCCCAGAACCAGACTGCCGGCTAATGTGCAGTATTCGTATTGGAATTTGAATTTTTATTCGTAGCGGAATTTATATTCGTACTTGTATTCGTATTGGAATTTGAATTGCTATTTGTCGCGCCGGTGCCGACCACAATGCCTTTACCGGTACCCAGCGGGTCGTTTGGCAGTTCGGAAGTGATTATATCCTGGGTAACACTTAAATTCTGCGCGGTAAAGGTATCTCTGGCTGTGGCCGTGCTCTTATCCAGCAAAACCAGAATATTTCCCAAATCATCTGCGGTGGGAATAATGGAAACGGCAAAACGCGCTTCCAGCTCCGGTATCTGCTGGCCGACATGAATCGGAATTTTATTTATAGACCAGGTAACCGTCCTAGTTTCTGCATTATAATTTATTGACCCGGCTGAAACAGAGCTGTCATCAGCCCAGTCAACGCCTTCCGGCAAAACCGCGCTGGCCTGCGCGTCTGTTACTTCATTAACATTATTCTGCAAAAACCAGTAAATCTGATAAGTGGTTTTTTCTCCCACCTCAGGCGGCAATGGTCCGCTGCCAACGGCAATGTATCCGTCATTATAATAACGGCCTTCTGCCTTCAGGTCCAGGCGACTGTTTACTTTTGTGCTGATCTGATTGCTGTCCACTTTCAGACCGCCTTCCAGATCAACCACCTCTGTTGAGCTGGCCTTGGCTTGTGAAAAAATGGCATAATTTTTATCATTGTCATTGGGCGTCAAAATATTATCTTTCAGGGCTACGCTGAATCTCAACACTCCTTCATCGCCAGGTTTAATCTTTTTCAGCGCGCTCCACTGGCTGCTGTCCCAGGTGATTGTATTCTCTCCAAGTGAGCCGCTATATGCGTCAGCCAGACTCGGCCAGTCAATCAAAGGGCTGACAATGTTCATCTGCAAAGTCAGATTATTAAATTCCGACTGGCTCTTGTTTTGAAAGGTAATCACATAGTCGAGCTTTTCTCCGAATGAAACGGTTCCATCAGTGAGGCTGTCATGGATCGAGAGACCCAGTATAAGCTGCGGATTAAAAATAAAAATTATCGTGTCCTCCTCGGCCTGCTCATGATACTGACCCTGGTCATCGGTATATCCCGCCTTTGCCTTGAGCTCCCTCATCTCCCCTTCGTTCCCTGTCACCACGCCTTTCCAGGTCAGGGAATATTCCTGGCCGCCGTCAAGGGAATCAATATCCCAGATCATGTCCTTTTCCGAGGTCGGCTGGGGACTGAAATTATCCGCCTCAAATCCCTCCGGCAAAGTCAGCGCTAACTGCATTTTTTTCATCGCGTCCGCTGAAGAATTTTTCACTATTATCTTATAATCCGCGCTGCTGCCGCTGATGGCTTTTGGCGGTACTTCGAAATTCAGGCTGACCGCACTGTCTGAAATATTCAGGGTAAAAGTTTCCCGCTTCTGAAAATCAGAATTAAAATTTGCCGGCACGTAATTCAGCACTGCGGTGGCCATCAGGCCGGACCCGATATCCCCGTTAACCCGGCCGGTAATCAGGACTTTTTTCGACTGTCCGCTTTTGATATCGCCCAGGTCCCAGGCATTATTGGCTTCATTCAGGGCAACCGGCGAAGAGGAACTGAAAGTAAAACCGCTGGGAAACTGCATAGTCACCTCAGCTTTCAGGATATCTATCTGCTCATTATTGCTTACCTCCAAAGTCAAACCAACGTCAGTGCCCGAAGAAATTATTCCGGGCGCATCCAGGGACATGGTGATATTATCGCCTTCGAATTTCTTCTCATGGTGCACAAAAAAATAAAAACCCGCTACCGTCACTGCCAGCAGCACGATCAGTCCGGCCGTTATCCAGGCGACGAGCTTTTTTTTGCGGTTCGGATCGCGTCTTTCTATTCTGCTCATGTCCACGCTTTCTCCTTTTTTGCTTTTGTAGATGCTATTGAAATCGTCAAAGGATAATTTTGACTTATTTACCGGCAGTCCGATATCCGAGTCTTCACGAATAACATCATCATCTTCAACGGTGATTTTTTTCGTCTGAGCAATTTCGTTTTTTAATTCCTCCGGGGTATTTTCAACAGTCGAAGAATTGTCTAGATTGCCCTTTTCCTTCGCTTTTTTATTATATTTTGGTATTTTTTTTGGCATATATCTGCTACCAGGTATTATAGCAAATTAAGCGACTATTAAAAAATCCTTGATTGGAATATCCATTTCCTGGGTATAGCTCAGATAAAACTTGGTCAATGAATTAATTTCTTTTATCAGCTGCTGAGTCAGCCTGATCTTCTTGAATTCCACCAGGGATTGCGAGTAAATTGAGCGTAAAATTTTCAAAGCGCCGATGGAGATTGGCGCACTGCCGCCGGGCATAGAAACGGACTGACCGCTTATGACCCCTCCCTTATGGGCAGAAAAAAATATTGCTCCTGGACTGATTTTCTTTTTGGTCACCGCGCAATTAAATAAATCCGGATGATAACCAAGATATGACAAAAAACGCCAGATGAAATACCACCAGGTGCCGGGGTAATTCTTCTGGCCGTCATGGCTGTCCAGAAAATCAAAAACCTCCAGTAGCAGATCAAAAATACGGGGCTCCGGCTGGTTCTCTTTAGTCGCCCGGCAGACTACCTCGCTGATGTAGCCGGCTAAAAATACTTTTTTTACGTCATTCTTCAGGTGACGATAATTTTTCAGGACCGAAGAACCGGTAACCGTATCCAGGCTGCGGCCCCTGATGATAGTCAATTTGGATAAAATAAAAGGTTCCAGGCTCCCAGCCAGCTTGCTGGCGGCCTTGCGCGCTCCTTTGGCGATAACCTTGATTTTCCCGTGCTCAGCCGTGAAGACGGTAAGCTGGCGGTCAGCCTCGCGGATATCCCGATGCTTTAGAATTATTCCTTGGGCTTTTAGGTCTCCCATTGACAGGCTTATTTATTTTTTCTTCAAGCCGAAAAGCACTTTCAATCCAGCCACGGCCAGTACTTTTTTCTGATCGACATTGTCAGTTATTCCTTCGAAACAGTCTATCGCCAGAGTTTCCCGGCAGATATCGTTCTTATAATGCTTGACTATGCCTTTGATTTCCGGGCTCTCAATTTCATAATACAGGGTAATGGTGTCATTGATGGTCAGCTGGGCGTCCTTGCGCATAGCGTTGATATGCCGCACTAATTCTCTGATAATGCCCAATTCCTTCAGTTCATCAGTAATGGTGGTATCCAGAGCAATCTCCAGTGAACCGGATGATTTGCTGACAAATTCTTTCCCGCTGTGCATCTTTTTTACCATCACTACCGCCTGAACGTTCATCTCATCCTTAATGATTTGAATTATCTCATCACCCAAGACAGCACCTTTGATAATCATCTGGGACAAAGGCTGGCGTACTTTTAAATTATTATCCTTCCTTAAACTATGGCCGATTTCCACCGCCTGGCGCGCCTGCGACATAGCCTCAATCAATTTCTGATCAGCCAATGACTTATCAGGCTCAGGCCAATCGCATAAATGCACGCTTTTTTGATCGCGCTCTTTGTTGACTTCTTTGAACAAGCTTTCGGCCATCATGGGTACGAAAGGAGCCAGTAATTCTGCCAGGGTAATTAAAACCGTCTGCAGTGTTTGCAGGGCATTATCCTTGTCTTCGCCAGCTTTCTTGAATCTCGAGCGTGAACGCCGCAAATACCAGGTGGACAGCAAATTGATAAACTGGCCGATGGCGCGCGTTGCCTCAGTTACTTCATACTTATCCAGATCTTCGGTGACTTTTTCCACCAGTAAATTCAGCTGAGCCAGCACCCATTTGTCCAGAACATGCCCGGTAGGCTTATTGCCAGGCTTGAAATCTTTGGTATACATTTTCCAAAACGTTAAAACGTTCCAGATAATCAGCCAGTTTTTCTTTATTATTTCATCCAGCTGCTTTTCGCTGAACAGTTTGGATTCACCCGGCTGGTTGATGGTAAAAAAATACCAGCGCAAAGCATCGGCTCCGTATTTGTCTATAATCTTGAATGGATCGACAATATTGCCTTTGGATTTTGACATCTTCTGCCCTTTCTCATCCAGTATCAGACCCAGGCAGGTGACATTCTTATATGGCGCTTCCTTGCCTAGCAAGCTGGAAACAGCCAGCAGAGTATAAAACCAGCCGCGGGTCTGGTCAACCGCCTCGGCAATGTAGTCAGCCGGGAAACTGACCCCCTGATCAATGCGTTCTTTATTTTCAAACGGATAGTGCCATTGGGCGAACGGCATGGAGCCGGAATCAAACCAGACGTCAGCCACTTCTTTCACCCGTCGGTATTCTTTCCCACTTTTAACCAGCACCACCTCATCAATATACGGCCGATGCAAATCAAGCTTATCAGAAATTTTCGCCGGATCCTGCGCCAATGATTTCAGCTCCTCCCGAGAACCAATGCAAATTTTATCGCCATCTGCCGATTCCCAGATGGGCAGCGGCGTGCCCCAATACCGTTCCCGGGAAAAAGCCCAGTCTTTCAGCTCATTCAGCCATTCGCCAAACCGTCCGTCGCGTATATAACCGGGATGCCAGTGAACTTTCTTATTTGATTTGATCAAGTCGTTTTTCAGGGCGCTCATTTTTATAAACCAGGAGTCCTTGGCGTAGTACAAAAGAGGAGTACCGCAGCGCCAGCAAAAAGGGTAATCATGACGGTACATTTCTTCTTTCAACAGAAGTCCGCGCTCGCGCAAATCTCCGACAATGCCCCGCTCCACTTCCTTATCTTTAACGAATTTTCCGGCCCACTTAACGACTTCCCCGGTAAACTTGCCGTTTTCATCAACCGTATGGTGCTTCGGTAAACCGACTTTTTCGCCTAAACGATAGTCATCTTCACCGTACATGACCGCTGTATGCACGACGCCTGTTCCCTCTTCAATATTCACGAAATCCGCCGTATATATTCTATAAGAGGTTTCAGTTTGCAAAGCTGCAATTTGGAACAAGGGCTCATATTTCAATCCCGTTAAAACGGTTCCCTTTTTTTCTTCAATAATCTTTACTTTTTCAAATAATTTTTCCGCTATGCTTTTTGCCAAAATGTAAAATTCCTTTTCAACCTTGATTTTTACATAATCAATATCCGCACCAACTGCCAAAGCTACATTGCCCGGCAAGGTCCAAGGCGTGGTTGTCCAGGACAGTATATAGGTATCCTCTTCGCCGATGACTTTGAACTTTACATAAACTGAATTTTCCTCGACTGATTCATAACCCTGCGCGACTTCGTGCGAAGATAAGGCCGTTCCACAGCGCGGGCAATGCGGCACAACTTTATAACCTTTATATAATAATTTCTTGTCCCAAATCTGCTTGATAATCCACCATAAAGACTCGATATAATCGTTTTCATAGGTAATATATGGATGCTCCAAATCAAGCCAAAAGCCGATGCGCCTGGTCAGTTCTTCCCATTCTTTCTTGTATTTCCAGACGCTGTCTTTGCATTTCTGGTTGAATTTAGCAATGCCGAATTTTTCAATCTCCGGCTTGCCCGATATTTTCAGTTCTTTTTCTACCTGCAATTCAACAGGAAGCCCATGGGTGTCCCAGCCAGCTTTGCGTTCGACGTAAAAACCCCGCATGGTTTTGTAGCGCGGTATCACGTCTTTATAAGCCCTAGCCAGCACGTGATGAATGCCCGGCCGGCCGTTAGCCGTCGGCGGACCTTCAAAAAAAACAAAGGTCTCACCTCCCTTGTTTTTATCCAGCGACTTCTGGAATATTTTTTCTTTTTCCCATGACTTCAGCACCTGTTCTTCCATCTTGGGAAAATCTGGTTTAGGAAAATCCGGCTTATTAGTCTTTTTTTCCTGTTTTTCAGTCATAATATTTTGTAATCTATATTGTACTAGAAAATCCGGTTCACGGCAAGTCTGCTGGATTTTCAGTAAAAAAAGAGCCGGGAGAACACAGATGGCCGGCATGGAGTTACAAGGCATGTATAACGATCGGTCCCCCTCAAAAGGACCGAACAACGAAAGACAAAGATTACCTCATCTTAATCTTACCGCCCTGCAAGAGGGGGTATATTAGCTCACACCAAGGAGCCAAAAGTCTTTCGCAGCCCACGGCCGTTCTCCCGGAATAGCTTTTCACTTGATCAAAAAAGAGCATTAATAACTTATATCAATATAAAAAAATTGTCAATCAGGAGTTGCGGACAGGAAATATTAAAAAACGGGGCAGCACAGAGTTGTACCGGCTGCCCCAAAATCTTTAGACGTTCAGATGACATTTTACTGCCCTCAGACGAATCTGCCAGTGCATGTGATTGCAGGCCATTAGGTCATGCGGACCCGGTGCATAGTGCATATTTTTCCCTTAAGCAGGTAACGGCAGCTCACTCTGCTAAGGTTAATTGTTGCGGTGTGGACTATGCGAGCATGGCCAGGTGCAATGCCTTTTTCATAACGGCTAATACCTCCGATTCGGGGATATGTGATGTTATCAGGTTAACTCTCACCTGATAACGCTAATCATAGCATATTCTATTTGTTAATAAAATTATTGATAACATTGACAAATAGCTCCGGGAATGTTAAATTTGGCAAACAAATCAATCAATTGAAGCCCGCTAAAAAATAAAAACTCTCCTTCACCAATTGGTAATGGAGAGCAGTTTACATCACTAAGTAACGTAAATCTTTGTCTAAAGCTGCTTAATGAGCAAGGCCACAACGAAGCCAATGGCTCCGCAAACCGGAAAAGTCAGTACCCAGGCCCAGATAATGTCTTTGGCAATATCCCAGCGCACACTGTCCATCCGACGAGAAGCTCCTACGCCCGCGATCGACATCGTAATAGTGTGAGTCGTCGAGAGCGGTATCCCAAAGTGCGAGGCTGCCATAATGGTAGCGCCGGCTGCTGTCTCGGCGCAAAAACCCTGCCAGGGCTTAAGGTCTACCATAGACATACCGACCTTTTTGATAATCCGCCAGCCGCCGACCATGGTACCGATACCCATAGTGCCAGCGCAGAGCAGAATCACCCAGAACGGAACGGTAAACTCCGCATAAACGCCGCCCAGCACCAGAGTCATGGCAAAGACGCCAATAAACTTCTGGCCGTCGTTTGAGCCATGGTTAAACGCCATGAATCCAGCTGACACGATCTGTAAACGCGAAAACCAGACTCCAGTTTTAGTCGGAGCGCTTCCGGCAAATCGGGCGATGATCAACCTAGCAATCAGCAAGCTGCCAATGAACCCAACCACACTGGAAAAAACCAAACCAATCAGCACCTTTTTCCAACCTAGCCACAATAGCGCTTCAGGACCGGCAGTTGCCAGCGTTGCGCCAGCCAATCCAGCTACCAAGGCGTGTGACTCGCTGGTCGGTATGCCCCATCTGGCATTGATTGAGCTCCAGATAATGATACTTACCAAAGCAGCAGCAATAGTCTCAAGGTTGATAGCCGAGAGAACCACGATGTTCTTGCCAATCGTGGCCGCTACCGCTGTACCACAGAACGCGCCAATGATATTCAGGCTGGTAGCTAATAAAACAGCGCGTGACGGGGAGAGCACTTTGGTCGAGACAACTGTGGCGATAGCATTAGGCGCATCGGTCCACCCGTTTACAAATTCAGCTCCCAAAATCAGAATTATTACTAGAATCAATCCTTCCACTGCAAACCTCCCTATCCGGCTTTCCTGGCAATGCTGATCATCACCTTAGCTGCCAAATCACAATTGTCTGTTACTGTCTCAAGAATCCAGAGAATCCGGTCGGCGCACAGCACGACCCCGCTATGCCCTACTGGGTACAACCGCTCTAAACCAGCGTAGCGGATCTCATCTGCGCGATGTTCTAGATCATGCAGCTCGCCAGCCGGTTCAATAAGAGGCTCAATCTTGGGTTTATCAAGTTCCTGGGCCATCGGCTTCAGCTTCACTACCATATTTTTAATGATTGCAGTGAGTTCTTTCGCTTCAGTCAGATCTGAAACGCGATAAACTACTGCCTGTTGGGCTGCTTCGCGCATACGGTCAAGAATCTGGTCAAAAGCGTCCAGAAGACTAGTCAGGTCACGCTTGTCAATCCAGGTGATAAATGACTGGTCAATTAGTCCGTAGGTCTTGGCTACCAGGCGATCCCCCGTATGCTCATACTCAATAATGCCACGGAGCAGTGTTTCCCTATTGGCTCCATCGCTGAAGAATTGGTCTAGCAGATCAGCACACTTCACAATCGGCTCACCAGCGAGCTGACTGAGCAGTGCTTTAATCTCCTTATCTTTCGTCTTGCCACCAAATACCATTAGTATTTTCTCCATTTCTCAATAAAGCTGTGTTTGTTTTTCTTTTTGAAATTATTTAAGAATACCAATTGAAACACCGGCTGTCAATAAGCCATAAATTTATACCCCAATTATGATTGGATTAAAATTAATACAGCAGTTGACACTGAATTTTAATTGACAAATAACCATATAAGAGCTAATCTTTTAAATCAATTTAACCTTTCTGGAAGAAAATAGAATATAGAGGGAAATCATGAAACACCAGAAACCCCAGCCACTACCGGTAATTGATCTGACTGCCAGTTTGCCGTCGGTGCTCAGGCAATTACGCCAAGCTGCAAAACATTCCGGACAGACACATTCAGACCTGGCCCGTTGGCGCCGCGGGATGTCAAGGACGACATTAATTCGGTTTCTCCTCGGCTACTCACCTGTGCTCATTGAACATGCTATAATCTTTTTGAAAAGCATTGGTTTCAAATCGATCAGCCCGCGTAAATCATCGAGTCAAAAAACCAGGCCCAAAAAGAAAAAAAGCCACGTTCGCACAAAACGTCCACGCAGAGGTCGGTAATCCTGACCTCTATTTTTTTGCTTTTCTAGGTTGAATCAGCTGTCTGACTTGGTCAATTCCCGCTGGAACAAAAATAAGCTTCAGCGGATTAGACCGGCCGCGCACCAATCGCACTGACGATTTTGCCACGCCTAATAAATCGGCTAAATAACCGAGTAGCTCGTCATTGGCCCGGCCGCTTTCCGCCGGTGCGGCTATTTTTATTTTCAAAAAATCACCCAGCGGACCGACTATCTCATTGCGCCGGGCACGGGGGATAATTTTTACAAACAGCATTACTCCCTCATCACGCTCCTGGTACCACATATTTTATTTTTTCAGGCTTTCATAAACCGCGATCGTTTCTCTGGCGCACTTTTCCCAGGTAAACAGCTTTACCTGGCGAAAGCCTTTCTGGCGCAAATCATCACGCAATTTCTTGCTGGCCAGGAGCTTCTTCAGGGCATTGGCAATCTCCAGCTCTTTTTCCGGATTAACCAGTAGGGCGGCTTTGCCGGCAACTTCCGGCAAAGAAGATACGTTGCTGGTAATGACCGGTGTTCCCAGGGCCATAGCTTCCAGGACCGGCAGGCCGAAACCTTCATAGCGCGAAGGGAAAACAAAGCAGACGGCCTTTTTTAATAAATCCATCTTCTGATTATGGGTAACATAACCGATATATTTGACCAGTTTATACAGCTTCAACTCTTTTATTTTATCAAATACTTCTTCATATTTATAACCCTGGCCGCCGGCAATTATCAGCGGATATTTCTGGAAATCTTGGCTTTTTTCAATCAACTGCTTATATGCTCCCAGCAGGCCGTTTACATTCTTACGGGACTCCAGGGTGCCAATAAACAAAATATAGTTTGCGGGTAGTTTGAATTTCTTCAGGCTGTCCAGGGCCTTGTTTTTTACCGGAATTTTGGAAACCATCGTGCCTTCGTAAATCACTTTTACCCGTTTTGCCGACACATTAAAAATTTCTTTCAGGTCCCTGCGCGTGCTCTCGGAAACCGCGATAATCCTGTCCGCCTTACGCAGGCTCTGCGGCACCAACAGCTTGGTGGAAAAAATCTGTGAGGGAAACCAGCTGGGATTTTTATATATCGCCAGGTCATGTACGGTAATGATAGATTTTTTTGGGTACATTAAAGGCAGGGAAGAAATCGGAGAATGAAAAACATCTAGCCCTTCTTTGATCAGATAGGCGGAAATCAGCATGTGCGAATAGGCAAACGGCAAAAACTTATTGTACTGCGAAAAAGGAAAATTTTTTACCTTGACATTAGGCCGCTCAAATTCTTTCATCTCGCGGAAGCGCCAGTCAAAAAACAACACATATTGGTTCTTCTTATCATGCTTGATAATATTCTTGACCAAATAATACGTGTAGTGACCAACACCGGCGCGCTCGCCTGATTTGGGGTTTAATATTGTTCGGCAGTCAATGCCAATCTTCATAGGTTTATTAGGTTATGGCGTATGGCTTATAGCTTATGGTATTTATACAAACTTACTATTTGCCATATGCCATTCGCTACATGCTCACTACATCCGTTCCGGAGCGTCTACGCCCATGGCGGCCAGGCAGTTTTGCAAAACGATTTGGCTCGCCTGGATGATCTGGTAACGTCGCTCATTGACTTTCCCTCCGTCAATGACCCGGCATTTGGTGTAAAAATCGTGAAAATTAGTGGCCAGGTCTATGGCGTAAAAAGGCAATTTATTCACCTGATAGTTGCCGGCAATGTCCACCACCAGTTCCGGCCATTTTAAGAGCTCTTTGATTAATATTACCTCAGATGGCTCCAGATCTGCACTCTGATTGCTTGGCGGTAATTTTACTTTATGAAGTTTTTTCTTCGATTTCCCCTGTATCAGAATCTTAGCTTTCTTAATTATACTACAAATCCTGGCATGGGCATACTGGACGTAAAAAACCGGATTATCCTTCGATTTTTTCTTGGCCAGGTCCAGGTCAAAATCCATGTGCGTATTAAAATCATGCATTAAAAAGAAAAATCTGGCGGCATCCAGGCCAACCTGATCAACTAATTCCTCCAGGGTGATAAAAGTGCCGGATCTTTTTGACATACGGACTTCTTGGCCGCGGCTGACGAGCCGCACCAGCTGAACTATTAATATATCCAACTTTCCCGAGTGACCGATTATCTTCATGGCCGCCTGCATCCTGCCCATATAACCGTGATGGTCGGCCCCCCAGATATCAATAACCTTATCAAATCCCCTTTTAGTAAATTTATTCCAGTGATAGGCAATGTCCGAAAGAAAATAAACCGGTTCTCCGTCAGCCTTTATCAAAACACGGTCCTTGTCATCGCCGAATTCTTTAGTTTTCAGCCAAATAGCACCCTCGGATTTGTACAGCCAATGCTGGGATTTCAAAAACTGTATGACCCGGTCCACCTCACCGGAATTATAAAGGGATTTTTCCGAAAACCAGCGGTCGTATTTTATTTTCAGCTTCTTTTCCAGCAGCCTTTTTACGTTGCCAATCATCTTCTGCAGTATCCGCCCCTTTATCTTATCGCGGACTTCCTCCAGTTTATGCACGTGGTTTAATTTGTAATTCGGGAGAAATAGCTTGGCCGCCAGTTCTTCTATGTATTTTCCCTGATAGCAATATTCCGGATATTCTATTTTAATGCCCTGGTGCTGCCAGTATCTCCGCAGGACGGATTCAGCCAAAATGCCCACCTGCTTACCGACGTCATTAACGTAATATTCCCTTTGCACCCGATAACCGGCGTACTGCAAAATATTAGCCAGCGCATCGCCCATAAAACCGCCACGGCCGTTGCCTACATGTATCGGCCCGGTGGGGTTGGCAGAGACAAATTCAACCTGCACCTTTTTACCCCTGCCAAAATCGCTACGGCCATATTTTTCTTTTTCCATGAGTATTAAGGGCAATTGCCTGGCCAGCCATTTTTTGTCCAGATAAAAATTCAGGAATCCTGGTTGAACCACTTCTACCCCGGAAAAAGCCGGTAATTTCCCGATTTTATCCTTTATCTGATTGGCGATTTCAATGGCTGATTGGCGTACCAGGGGTGCCAGCTTCAAAGCGACATTGCTGGTGTACTCGCCAAACTTGATATCAGGCGGATAATTTATTTCAATCTCAAAATTTTTATCCGCAGTTTCCGGCCAGACTGTCTTGATGGTTTTCTCCAGTTTTTTTTGCAAATACAGTTTGAGATTCATGAATACATTATACCCAAAAAAATTGTAAAAGAAAAGAAATTATCAAATTATTATACTTTATCTAACTTTTTGTAGTTTTTAAAAATATCACTTTTAAAAGCTGCTTCCGCTTTTCTCGGATCACGGCCACGGGCCGATAAAATCCTCATGTTTTTTATCAATTTTAATTCTTTTTTAATTTCACTTTTGGATAATTTTTTCTGCTTCAGAAAATTTAAATAACATTTTTTATACTGCTCAAGGGTTTTGCAGTTTAAATAATTCTGATACCCAAACAACCTTTTATCGGCCGGCGAGGCGGGAATCAAGGAAGCTGAAAAAACCGATTCTTTTTCCTCTTTAAACAAATTAAATAAAGGACAGCGTTGGCAGTCATTGCGGCATTTCCTGACATCTAACGTATCATAAATAAAACGGAAGCCGCGCCAGTCATCCAATATCACATATAAAAAACCGTCGTACCGTTGGGCTAACTTTTTTAATTTTCTATTGGCAATTTTAATAATTTCTTTTTTCATAATGTTAAAAAGTTGGGACTTAAAATTTGCTAGATCTTAAGTCCCCATTACGACTAACGTGCTTTACTGCCTGTAAGAAATGGCATCGGACAGAGCGGGTAGCCAGCGTATGGACCGCCGAAACCTTCCGCTGTCGCCCGGCAACCGCCGCGGCATTTCTCCCATTTGTCGCAAGACCGGCATGGTTCTCCGACTTTTGCTTGCGCTAAATTTAGCCGGTGGCAAATTAGCTCTGATTCATAGGCTCTGGCAATGGGCTGATCATCAGACATACTGGCTAAATTAACCGTTGAATTAGAGCAGGCACGAATCTTCCCGTCTGCGGCAAAGTACAGTCCTCTGTCATAAAACGGACAAGACCCGAAGACATGAGGCATCAGCACTTCCGCCGGCTCCAAACCAAATTCCTGCCGCACCTCCTGGATTCGCTCAATCATTTCCGCGATTTGCTGAGGCCTTGGAGCCACTAGCCAGTATTCCGACCCGATTGGCTCTCCGGAACCCATCAATTCCAAATCAGTTTCGATATTGCGCCGTAGGCACCAACGATAGTACTCCGGCACAAAATCGATATTCAGCCGGCGCACCAGGTTTTGCAGACGAAATTGCGGAGCGCGGTAACCAGCGTCCAAGAAAACATCAATCGCTTTGATCATCTCCTTAGCCAGCTGGACGTTACAGCCGATCATCTGCGCCTGGAGCGCAAACTGTGATTCGTCTTCCGGATTGATATTCAGTTTGCCGGTCACATGCACCTGGCGCTCAAATAGCCACTTAGCCGTTTCATCGGTAATCCCTAGCATATTACTGAAAATCCACGGCTTAATCCCGCGCTTTAGTAATACCTCCACATATTCTTTCAAATATGGCCAAAGCAGCGGCTCACCGCCTAAAATGTCCATGGTTTCCAGTTCACGTCCGCAATAATCACGGCAAAGATCAAGCACGCGTACCGCCTGATCTAATGACATATGCCGGTGATTCAACGCTCCGCGCCGTACCATATAACAGCCCGGGCAGCGGAATTGGCAAAAAGTGGTGACCTCAATTATCCCATACCGCAATCCAGCCGGTCCTGGCCTGACATACCTCTGGTCGAGATCCGCTAACTTATTATCTTTCATGACAGTTTCCTTATCAAAGAACTTCAGGCTCCCTCATGATGAGAATGGCATCAGCCACAAGTATCAATCTTTTATTGAAACAAAAGCCCCTTCTCTCGCGAGAAGGGGCTGAATTTATATGAAAATTATTTTCAGCATCAACACAACCCTTTCTCAGGAGAGAAAAAATTGTCATGATGGACACGATTTAAATTTTGAATAGCTTTATCATTCATAGGAGTTAAAAAAATCCGGCAGGGAGGAGAAGTCCCCCCTGCCTTAGTCGGAATACGCCTGCGTTAATGGTCGGGCCAAAAGCCGCTCTCCACCTTAAAAATACCGATTCATTGAACTCAACAACCCATCCGCACGATACCCGTACTTCACCATGGCGGATTACAGCTAAGGCAGACCAGCAAAGGTTCTTAGTGATACCCATCAAAACCCACAACAAGTATTCATCCTCCTCCTAACAAAGGCTTATTTTCTTAAAGCTTCCTTTAAGATTGTAAGCCACTTAAGCACAACGGTACTAGTGGATCTCTCCACCTGGCCTCGTCTGTTAGCCATAATGGCTCCTTCATGGAAGATAGTAATACTGTTGGGTGCAGTCGCTTCCGAAAAATATCTATTTAGCAAGGTGCTGATTGGATTATATTAGTTTAACCAAGAAAAATAATCAAGTTTTATTATTACCAAGGCGTTTGAGTATGAGCTGGTAGCCATCCTGGCCATGCCGCAGCCACTGGGCGACCCTGGCAACCGTAGTGGTACTGACCTTCAATCTGCTGGCAATGCTTCTATAGGGCACTTTCCTAATAATCATTTTTACTATTTGCCAGCGGTCCGACATATCCGCTATTTCTTCTAAGGTGCACAGATCCCTGAAAAATCGGCGGCACTCATCGGTATTTTTCAGCAATAATATGGCGGAAAATAAATCATTCGTCTTTTTTTGATTCCAGGAAATTGATCTTTTTGGCATATTGGATGTATCAATGTATTAACACATTGACAGATTATCACTACCGACAAAATTAGTCAAGCGCCACTTATCCACAATCTTTAAATAAATATATATCCCAATTTACTCACTTGACGTTTACTTCAGCTTAAACTACGATTATCTAATTAACTTCTTTTATCGCTCTTTTTAATAATAAGGAGAGTAAATGCAAACGGAACAACCTGATTTCGTGGAAGTCAATGTCTTCGCTATTGGCGGAGCTGAATACGTAATTCGAGAGGGGCAAGAAAGCTCTTTGGAATTACCTGAAGATGAAGCCGGGGTGGTCATCTTAAAAGATGCGGAAACTAACCAGCGTTGGATGCTCTTACTGATTAGCGAAAAACAGGCGGAGGACATCTGCAATCTACTTCACGGCGAATTGCCAAAAGCCAGATTGCCTGAAAAGCTTATTGAGCAGTTGGGCGCACCCAACGGTTCAGTCGTGACAGCCATCAGGCTCAGGAACCATCCGGAATTTCTGATAACAGAAATGGTTTTATCGGTTCCTAATGAAACCGAAGCCATTGTCATGACTCTTTCCAGCCCGTATATCGCTTTGCAGATTTACTATTCTGCCCGTTTCTACGGGCAACCGATTCCCCTGCTGGCTGAAGTAGGCTTGCTCGAAACCACTGAACGGGTCGAAGTAGAGTTCTACGATGATACTCCAACAGATCAAGTACCGGGGCGTTCTGTGCGTTTAGGCGCCATATCCAGCGATTATTTTGGGGAATATAAAAACCTCAACTGATAATCAGCGCCTTCAGACCCGTTTATCACGGATCCCTGAAGGCGTTTTTTTAATCAGCCAAATAAGATATAATTACCTTACTATGCCGACAATCATTAAAAACAAAAAAGCCCTGCACGATTATGAAGTTTTGGATAAATACGAAGCTGGAATCGTGCTGTCAGGTGCGGAAGTAAAATCCGCCAAAGCCGGGCAAATTAATCTTAATGGCAGCTACATTGCCATAAAAGACAACCGCCTTATTCTGACAAACTGCCATATTAGCCCGTATAAAAGCGCTTCAACGCGTAAAAAGTACGATCCAAACCGCAATCGAACTCTGCTTTTGCATAAAAAAGAAATTTCCTCTTTGATAGGCACCCTGAAGGCTAAAGGGTTGACAGTATTGCCTATTTCTGTTTATACTAAAGGAAGTCTGATAAAATTTGAGGTGGCTGTTTGCCGCGGACGTAAGAAATTTGATAAGCGCGAGGTCCTGAAGAAACGTGAATCAGATAGGCGCATAAACCGATTATTACGCAGTAAAATTTAAATAAACTGCGAGGCCACGGGTCTTGTGGGCCCCGGGCCGAGCAAAACAAATGAGGGAAATAGGAGTAATGAGGAAAAAACCGTTAGGTTGTTTCCTCATATTCTCCTGGGAGCGTTTAAAATCGACAGCCGCACTTTTATAAAAATCGCAAACCGTCCTTACGGTTATTCTACGACGTAAAACTGGGATAACTATTATACAAATGCCAAATCATTTGTTACAAAAGTGAAGAACACCTTGGCTTCGGCCTTTGCTGTTCCTGCACTCGCAGTTGCCTAAAAAACCAGCTGCCATCGCTTCCTTGACGCCCGATAGAGGCCAAGCGGTGATATTTTCGGGCTAGACCGTCATTTTAGTATTTTCAATGGCTGTCGAATACTTGAAAAATACTAGGATTAAAAGATTTTGCTTGTTTTATACTTTTTTTTCGAAACTTCAAAATAGGCTAAGTTTGTAAACATTTTTATAAGGTTAGGTTGGACAGGGGTGCAATGCCCCTCGCTTCCACCATTCGACTCGCCACATTAAGTGGCTCGCTCATGGTCTTCGACCAAAATGATATTTAGTTCATATACAATATTCAAAATGTAACGAGTCGAATGGTGGGCTGAGCGTAGCCGAAGCCCAATAAATTCGACTCCTCGCTATCGCTCGTCGCTCATGGTATTCGACCAAAATGATATTTAGTTCATATACAATATTCAAAATGTAACGAGTCGAATGGTGGGCTGAGCGAAGCCGAAGAGCACAGATATACAAATATACAGAGTAATAAATTTAATTATAAATGATTTATTATCTCTACATCCTTAGATGCTCTGATAATTCACTATATACAGGCACCACTAATAACCTACTCTTAAGAGTTAAAAGGCATAACAAGGGTAATGGTCCAAAATTTACACAAATAAGGTTACCAGTAAAGCTTGTTTATTTTGAAAAGTTTGATAATCTTAAGTCAGCTAGAAAACGCGAAAAACAAATCAAAGGCTGGCGTAGAGAAAAAAAGGAAAAATTAATTAAATTTGGTCATCCCACAAAATTTAATCATTAACGATAAAAACATCAGTAAGCACACACGTTTAAATCATCAGATTAGAGTTCCCCAGGTCAGGGTTATCGATGACCAGGGCGAACAGCTGGGAGTTGTCGATACCTATCGCGCCCTGCAGATAGCCAGAGACAAAGGACTTGATTTGGTTGAGGTCTCGCCTATCGCCAATCCGCCGGTCTGCCGAATCATGGATTACGGCGCCTATCTGTACCAACAGGAGAAAAAAGAAAAGAAGCAGAAGGCCAAACAAAAAAAAGTGGAAATTAAAGGCATTCGTTTGTCGCTGAAAATCGGGCCGCATGACCTGGAATTAAGAAAAGATCAGGCCGTCAAATTCCTGAATAAGGGACATAAGGCCAAGATTGAGCTGATACTGCGCGGCCGGGAAAGGGCGCACGCTGACCGGGCCAGGGAAATCATGAAAAATTTTGCCGATTCGCTGACTGCCAGCACACAAGCCTATATTGAGAAAGGGACAACTCAGCAGGGCGGACGGATGTTCATGATTGTCGGTAAAAAGTCGTAATATTACCTCAATTTAATCCACAGCTAGACTAAATAGCATTTTTAATATACATTGAATAATATGCCAAAGGTAAAAACACACAAAGCAACTGCCAAAAGATTCAGATATACGGGCGCCAAAAACCTGAAACGCCGAAAAGCCGGACAGGATCATTTTAACTCCCGCGAATCCGGCAAGGTGACTAAGAATAAACGCCGCGATGTTTCGGCGAATAAGACAAACATCAGAGCTATCAGACAATTAACTCCTTACAACTAATATGCGGGTAAAACGAGGTGTCTCACATTCAAAACGACGCGCTAATCTGCTGAAGCGGACCAAGGGTTTTCGCTGGGGCAGAAAGTCAAAAATCAAGCTGGCCAAAACCGCCGTGCTGAAAGCCGGCGTTCACGCTTACCGCGATCGCCGCAAGAAAAAACGTGTTTTCCGGCGCTTATGGAATATCAAAATAAATGCCGCTGCCAGGCTGAATGGCCTTACTTATAGCAAATTAATGTACGGCCTGAAAAAAGCCAAGATTAATCTGGATCGTAAGTCTTTGGCCAATCTGGCCGAGCATGAACCGCAGGCATTTACCGCGCTGCTCAAAGAATTGCCGGCACCGGATAAAAAATAGAATTACTCAAATTTTCGCGTTCGTGGAGCGGTAGTTCAGCTGGCTAGAACGCTGCCCTGTCACGGCAGAGGTCACGGGTTCGAGTCCCGTCCGCTCCGTTTATATACAAACTGCACTGCCTGCCCCGTAGATGCGAATAAAATGAGCATTCTGCGGGGTCACGGCAGAGGTCACGGGTTTAAAAGTCCCGCCTGCCCCGCCGTAGCGAACGAAGTGAGCGCTGGCGGGGTCCGCTCCGCCACCAACGTTGGCTTATTTTGTAGTAAGCTTTTTATAATGCCTTAAACTTTTTTAAATGCTGACACAAAGCCGGACCAGAACGCTCCGGCGCTTTTTTATGCACCTAATAATCTTATTTGACGCTCTTATAAACTTTTGCTAAGGTTATCTAATTAAAGAAAATAAAACCCAAATAAAGCACACTTTATTCCCATAAGGAGGGAATTATGGAAAAAATAATCCTAGGCATTAATCCTGGCGGAAGCGGAAACGAATTCACCCTGGCCAACGCGGAATCAAGCGAAATCATTTTCTGCGACAAAACAAGGCCGGCCGAGCCCTATCCGCCATGTGTGGAGGACCAGCTTCCCCTGCGCCAGCAAGAACTGGCAAGCTGGCTTACGGAAAAAAGCAATATCATTGGCTCGGGATGTATTGTCGCCGTTGTCAGCCGCGGACCGGCACTGCTACCGGATGCTAAAGGCCGACCTAACGGCTTCGGCATCTATGGCATCACCGATGAGGTTATCAACGCTATTAACAGGAAGCATCTCTACACCATTCACGCCTCCCAACTTGCCCCGATTATGGCCAAGCATTTTTCCCTGACCCATGGCAACGTACCAGCGATTTTCGTTGACCCGATTTCTGGTCAGATTCTGCCTGAAGGCTACAGGCTCTCCGGTCTTCCCGGTGTTGAACGCCGGCCACTCGGGCACTGGCTGAATATCCACTACATTTTACGCTCGCTTTTCAGTGCCGGCTGGATGGACAAGTCAATTATAGCCTGCCACTTCGGGACTGGCACTACCATCGCCGGATTCAGATCAGGAAGCCTGGTCAATGTCAACGACGCCAATGCCGGCGGACCTTTCTCCGACACCCGCGCCGGCAGCCTCCCGACCGAGCCATTTCTTGATTGGATCGCGGCCGAGCTGGCAAAAAGCAGAACCGTACAGCATATCAAGGAACAGTTGCAGACAAAATGCGGTCTGGCCGGCCACCTCGGTGTTCGCGACCTGGCAGGCGCGCGCCAGCTCTTAAATGACGGCAATGAGCACGCCCGACTGGTCTATGACACGATGATCTGCAATATCGGCGCGGAAATCATGGGCCGGGTTGTAGAAATCGGCTATATACCTGACGCCCTGATCCTGACCGGCGGTATGTGCCAGGACAAGCAGTTTGTCGCTGACGTTCAGCAACGAATATCCCAATTCATTCCCAAGCGTTTCCATTGCATCCATCCGGGCAGCTTCGAAGCCCAGGCCATGGTAAACGCAGGCTGTGCAGTTCTGAACGGCGAAGCCGAACCAATCCTCTACGGCAAATAGTCGTTCTTCTTCCGAATATCCTAGCGCGCCGAGTGTTCACCACTCTCGGCGCTTCTTTTATTTCATTCTTACATTCTTACCTGTCCGCCGAAATGGAGCGTAGGAGGAAGAATATTCCTGTTGCATCACTTTTTTCCATTTGACGTCCTTATTCGCTTTTGCTAAGGTTAGGTAATTAATTAAAAACTACAAAAACCCAAAAAACAAATCGAACCTGAACAAAGTGAGGTAAACAGTGCCAAAGTTCAAAAAAAACTGCCTCCTCATGGTGGCAAACAAAACTGGTATAGTCGAAATTGGAAAACGCTTAAAAAGACTAAAGTACCGGATCTTTGCTTCGCATGGAACTACGAAAGTTCTCCGAGAAGCAGGTCTCCGATGTACTGACATCTCGACTATCACCGGACGAAAACCGATCCTGAACCACAAAGTGGTCTCACTAAACGGCGACCTGCATGGAGGTTGCCTGGCATATACTCCAGAGGAAATTGCAGAGCTGGAAAAGCTTTGCCTGGTCAAGTTCGACCTGGTGTATATTCACTACTATCCACTGCATAGCGTGATCGCCAAGCCAGGTGTGACATATGAAGAGATTCTTGATGCCTGGGATGTCGGCGGACCAAGCATGACAATGTCCGCAGCGAAAGGCAATCGGATCATCGCTACCGACCCGGCCGAAATGAACCACGTTCTGAACCAGCTTGAGAAGTACGGCGAGATTTCCGCCGAAGAACGCCGCCGGCTTGTCGCGAAAGCAGTTCACACGGTCATCACCTACTACATGCCGCTGGCTACATATTTAAGCGATGGACAGTATCAATACCTGGCCGGCAAACTTGCCATAAAATGTAAGTACGGTGAAAATCCCTGGCAAACTCCAGCGGCGCTGTTTGCTACCGATAATGACGATCCACTGGCTTTGCATCGGTTTGATCTGGTCGAGGGTGCTGACCCAAGCTATATCAACTTCACCGATTTCAACCGCTGTTTGCAAGCCATGACCCATGTTATTGCCGCGTTCCGCGTTAACCGGATAAAAGCAAAGTACTTTGCCGTAATCGTTAAACACGGTAATGCCATCGGCGCATCATACGGTAATTCAAAGACGGAAGTAATCAAGAAGACGCTGGCGGGAAATCCGCGTGCGGCCTGGGGTGGTATTCTGATTACCAACTTCACAATTGGTGAAGCCGAAGCGGAACTGCTCCGAACCTACCTGATCAAAAAGCAGCAGCGCATTCTGGACGGAGTACTGACCCCTGCAATTACCATAGGCGCAATTAGCATACTCAAGCGCGCCCAAGGCCTATGCCGCATCATGATCAACAAGGAACTGCGCAACCCAGCGCTTGATGTGAGCACGATCATCCATACGGTACGTGGCGGTTTTCTGCGGCAACCTAACTTCGAATACGTGTTCAACTTCAAGCACGATAAAGTTGATCAGTATGGCAGGTTGGCCAGACGCAAAAAAACCGATCTGCTCCTGGCTTGGGCTCTCTGCTCTACCAGCAGCAGTAATACCATCACCATTGTTAATAACTGTATGCTGATTGGCAATGGTACTGGGCAGGACGACCGTGTTGGCGCAGCCCAGCTGGCCATCAGGAAAGCTAGGACCTTCAAACACCTTCTTAAAGGCGCGGTCTGCTGCAGCGACTCGTTCTTCCCTTATGTGGACGGACCACGAGCGCTGGTTCAGGCAGGAATCATTGCCATACTGACAGTTTCCGGTTCCAAGATCAAAGGCGCCGGTGATAAAGCAGTAAAGGCTTACCTGCTGAAACACAAGGTTACGCTTATCTGGATTCCGGTCAGCCTTGGACGTATGTTCTACGGTCACTGCTGATCCCATTAATTTCGCACCCTGTCAATCATGCCACGAGAAGTAAAAAGCTCGTGGCCTTTTTTATTGACAAATCACTTGCCAATTGTTAAAGTATTCAAATCAACTAAAATACAAAACTAACAAAAACCGTTCACATTTAACAAACAGGAGGCTCCAATGGGAGCAATTCTTTCACCAGCTCGGAAGCGTCAAAAGCTGCTTCGAGCGCCCGGCCTAAAACTGTTAAACCGCGGCAAGGTACGCGACACATATCGGTTACCCGATAAACGGTACCTCCTGCTCGTGTGCTCAGACGGTATCAGCATTTTTGATATCGTCCTGAATTTCATCGTACCGATGAAAGGCATCATGCTTAACTTGATGTCACACTTCTGGTTCCAGTTGCTTGAAGCGCAGGGCTTTAAAACTCATTTCGTTGCCACTGGCACCGACATCGACCAATTCCTGCCGGAATCCCTTAGGGGTAACGCAGACCTCCAGGCCCGTGCCATGGTTGTCAAAAACGTCACCGTCAGAAAACGGGAATTCATCTACCGTTGGGCATTGACTGGCTCCGGGTTCAAAGATTACTGCAACGACAACGGTGTCGTCTGCGGCTATAAATTGCCAGACGGATTACAGGACGGCGACCAGTTACCGCGGATTCTCTTCACGCCTTCTACCAAGGAAGATGTAGGACATGACCGGAATATCCCCGCTGACGAAGTCCGCCGAGAATTCCCAGTAGAGTCAGCGATGGGATTTGAAATCTTCTCATTCGCTGTCGAATTCGCCAGACGCAGAGGTATTGTCCTGGCTGATACCAAATTCGAATTTGGAATCGATGAGGAAGGCAACATCTGTATCTGCGATGAGGTCCTGTCACCTGATTCCAGTCGGTTCTGGGAATTCCTGCTCTGGGTCACGAGTCGTAAAGCTGAAAAGCGCTCAGCTCCGTCATCGTTCGATAAACAGATTGGACGCGAAGCTGGTAAAGAGCTCAGCATTCACAAGCTCCACAATGATGATCCAAACGACTTGCAAAAGGCTTGGGAATGGAAGGGATCCAAAGGGCTTATCAAAGCTCTGACAGATGCCTATCGGTATATCTTCTGGCGTCTGACTGGATTGACGGTCGAGCAATATGCCAAAACACTTGGCGTCAATCTGGCCCAGCGGAGAAAGAATATTCTTGTTTTACTTGGCAGTGAGAGCGATCTCACAGCAGAAGTAAAGAAGGCTATCCAGAATGCTGATGACAGCTTCACCAGGAATGGCGAATTGACCAGTATACGGGTAACCACCAACTTCAGCTGTCACCGGCAATTTAAAGCCATGGTCACGCTGGCCCGCACTGGCAGGCTCGAAATAACCGAGCCTGGCGAGGATAAGCCAAGGGTAATCAACTTGGCTGACGTCGACTACATTATCGCTGGCGCCGGTCTGGCTGCACATTTACCAGGTATGCTTGATGCCGCGCTTTATGCTTATGGTCACTCCATTCCCGTGATTGGCCTGGCCATTGGCCCGGATCATACTGAGGATCTGGATGCGGCGCGACTGTCGATCAGTCATATCCCCGGCAAACCCGTAATCATTAACGAGATTGACGGTGCGGTCTATATCAACGCGCCCGGTCTCTGCAATGCTATCGAACGCATTGCTACTGGCGAACTCCCGCCCGCTAAAGCTCGTACCGTAAAACCTATTCACATTGACGTTTCGTTTGCCGCCTAAACACGGTGATACGAAAAATCAAAAACCGGCTCTCATCAACAGAGGGAGTCGGTCTTTTTATTTAGCAACAAAAAAACGTACGTGGCTGGTTGGCTACGTACGCGCTGAGACGAAAATCTCAGCTAAACAAGACATGAGATCCGCTGGCAATAAACAGGCAGCAGATTAGGCCGAGAAATATGGCCAACCCCTCGTGGTCTTTTCTGGCCAGCCGTAGCATGAGAAACGGCACCAGCGCAACCCCGGCGAGAAACAGGATGCCGCTGCCAATTACTCCACCGGGTGCATCCCATGGGATTAACCGAAAGTGGCTGCCGGCAAGCATCGCGCAGACGAGCGAGATACAGCACCAGAGCCAGCAATCCCAGCGTTCATTCCGTGCCCGACCCATGGCCAGGCATAGGAATATTGCAGTACCAAAAATTGTTACCGGCCAACTCGACGCAAGGATTGTATTGAAATCTAATTTCACTGAATGCCTCCTTCAGTAATAGTGAAAAGTGCGAAATAATTAATTAACTTTATCGCATAATAATATGTTTTGTCAATGCCGCTTGATATTAAAATAGCCGATTACAAAGAAATGTTAGTCATCTATAAATGTACCAATTTTGAATAACCTTAATACCCCGCCCATTGCGGAGTAATCGTAGGAAAATTGAGGCGAAGAGGAGCGATCCCCGCCCATGGGCGGGGAATCGATCCCACTCAAGCGAAGCGGTTGTGGGTCGATAGCGACGATGAGCCCAATTTTCAAGATTACGCAGCACGGGCGGAACTCTTTGGTACTTTCTGGTTACAGAAAGTACATAAACAAACTGTTTGCACAGAAAAGAAGAAATCAATACCTAAATATATATCTTTCAATAATACAAACGAGCGTACCCTTGAGAGAGTACGCTCGGAGTATATTTAATCTAACTAATCACTAGGTACTAATAACTAATTACTAGCTACTAAATCCCCTCCACGTCAATCACCCTGACATTGGGTCCGCCAGAAGCGCGGGGTATGGTCAGGAGCTCATCAGCTCCGTCGCCGTCCACGTCAGCCCCGGCCACATTGACGCCGTTCAGGTAATTGGTGGCATAGGCGAAGAATTCCTTCTGCATTTCCTCACGCACGTTGAAGACCCTGATTAAGGGGGTGGCATTCTCACCTACTCCGACCACGATCTCCTTGATGCCGTCCCCGTCAGTATCCACGCCGGCTACGGACACGCCGCCGCGGTAATCTTTGTTGAAGGCAAAGAAGCCTGGTGAAAGCAGTTTTATCTCATTAGGCCTGATCTGGAAGATCTGGGTATGGGAAGCGCCGAATTCCGGTCCGACAATGATTTCATCCTTGCCGTCGCCGTCCACGTCAGCGGTCGCCGCTTTGATGCCTTTACGGAAGGTGGCTTTGTCATAGGCGAAGAAATTGGCCATGGCATGGCCGTCCTGGTTGTATACCATGACCTGGGCGCCGCCGCCTTTGCCGGCCGTGACGATGATCTCCTTGATGCCGTTGCCGTCAGTATCACCGCAGGTAACGTAAACCCCACCGGTAAACTTGCCGTCCAGGGCAAAGAAGCCCGGAGTCAGAGGCGTGCCAGTGCCGTTAAAAATGCGGATGTGCGGCTTGCCACCGGGGCCTGGGGCGGTAACAATCTCATCAATGCCGTCGCCGGTCAGATCGCAGGCCGCTACTCTGACGCCTGAGCGTAAAGTGGAAGCATAAGCGAAGAATTGGGACTGAACATTGCCGGAGCCGTCAAAAACCCTGACTTGAGGACCTAAACCGTCGCCGGTGCCGGTAATGATCTCATCATGCCCTCCGGCAATCACGTTGCCGCCGGCAATGTGGTAGCCGGCGCGCAGAGTGGAGGCGTAGGCCATGAAGGAAAAGCCTGAGGCGACGGAAGGGGTATAGGTGCTGGGGGTGGAAACATCATCCGAAGTTTTATTTGAATATTGATGATACGTGCTGGGAACATTGCCTGCTGAATCAGTAATGCCGATGGCGCGTTCTTTGGTTGATTTCTGCCCATCTAAACTGACCACCGTAACGTCATACCAACCGGTTGACATCTGTGATAATGGAAGTTTTACGGCCAGAGAAGTGCCGGATTGCACATAAGTCGCTTCGCTTACCGTATCGCCAAAATAAGTTTTCGCCCCAAAGGTGAAATTTGTGCCGTCAACCTTCACGTTTAAACCTGATCCCTTGTCCCAGGCCGGATTCACCTGGTTTGGAGTGACAGCAGTGACCGTCGGCGCTGCCTCAGCGTAGGGCGCCGTGCCGGTAATGTCTATCCGGCGGATTAAATCGTTCCACTGATCTGTAACGTATAAAACACGACTGGCTGTATCAGGGAGTAAGCCCTTAAGGTTATTGAATTCCGTTGTAGTGCGATTACCGTTTTTAAATCCCCTTTCGCCGGAACCGGCCACCAGCTTGGTCAAACCGGTAGTCGGATCGGCTAAGCGAACGCGATGCGAACCGGTATCGGAAAAATACAGTAAATTATCTGCGCCCATTTTTATGAATTCGGGGAATGAAAGAACCGCGTTGGTGCCGATAGCTTCCCGATAGCCCGCTGAAGCATTGCCGGCCAGGGTAGAAACCGTGCCGGAAGTCAGATTTATTTTACGGATAACATGATTATTGGAATCAGCAATATACAGATTACTGCCCGAAGCGTCCATGGTCAGGCCGAAAGGTCGGTTGAACTTCGCTGACGTTCCCGCGCCATCCGCATAACCCGTTGCTCCTGTACCGGCCACCAGCCAGGTCTGTCCGTCGGAAATGCGCACTTTCCTGATGCGGTTATTACCAGAATCAACTACATATAAATAAGTATCGGTTGGATCGATGACTATGCCCGTGGGCGAGCGGAAGTAAGCGCAGCCTGCCACACCGGTATTCAACTGGTCAGCGCATTTAACGCCTTCCTGATAGCCGTTATCATCAGTACCAATGGTATTAACTAAACCGGCGCCTGAAACTAGATAAGTTGGAGCCGGGCTGACCTCCAGGTTGACTCCGCGAATTCTGTTGTTCCAGCGGTCAACAACATATAGCCTGGTACCGGATGAATTAATAGTAATGCTTTGGACGCCGCTGAACCGTGCCGGCCCGATGCCATGCGTCGGATCGTCATCCCCTTCGCGGTAATTATCCACGCTGCTGCCGACAACTTGCGATACTTCGCCGGTGGCAACGGTCACGCGCCTGATTTTGTTATTATCCGCTACATATATATATTTACCATCAGGACTCTTCACCATATCACTGGGCCGGCCGAAAAGCGCTGTTGAGGAAGAACCGTTGCGGTTGCCGTATCTTTCGTAACCGGCGAATATTTCTTCATCCCCCGACAAAGTAGTCAGGAAACGGTGGATTGTACCAATGCCGGAATTGGAAACATATACACTGCCATTATAAATATCTAATCCTGCTGGATAATTAATGGAAGCCATACTGCCGTCTTCGGCGAATAAGGAGGTGGCGCCCGTCGTCAGGTTAATTTTACGTATATAATCCGTATAACCATCGCCGTCAGAAACATATAATGTGGTGCCGTCAAGCGCCACGCCCCAGACATTATTAAAAACTGCGGATGCCCCGGTTCCTTCCTGATAACCGGCTGCTCCTGAACCGGCCACAACAGTAACCGCTCCAGAGCTGGTATTAACTGACAGCACACGATGGCTGTCGGCGTCAGCGATGTATAAAACCGTACCATCGCCATTGGCAGCTAACTTTTTTGGACCATCAACGTTAGTAGTCAAAGTTGAAACCGCGCCGCCTGAAGTAGAAACATATTTAATGGCATTATTGCCGGTGTCAGCGATGTATAATCGCGAACCATAAACTTCCACACCTTCCGGTCCGGATAAGCCGGAAGATACTAAGGTGGTGACTGTTGACCCGCTTATTTTTTTGATCTGATTATTGGCCGTATCCGCGACATAAATCGCTCCGTCTGAAGCCACTGAAGCGCCGTGCGGCAAAGCAAACTCGGCTGTCGTTGTACTGCCGGTTGTATTGCCGTATGAACCCGTACCTGCCACCGTGGAAACAATCCCGTTGGCATCAATTTTTCGTATGACATTATCATAGGTGTCTGCGATGAAAAAATTTCCCGAAGCGTCAATATCTACGTCTTCAGGAAAATCAAAATACGCGTCCACTCTGCTTCCGCCGTCGCCAGCGTAAATTTTTCCCAGATAGGTGGTGACGTCGCCGTAGGCTGCTTTGGCTTCCGGAGCAAATAAAAAAATAGTGGCTAGCACTATTGGTAAACTTAATAAGGCGTATAAAAACCTTTTCATATTGTTTTTGATTAATTTTTATTTTTATATCACAGCGTTATTATAGCATGATTTTCGTAAAAAATCAAGGGTAATATTAGACAAAAAAAGGGGCGCTGCAAAAGCATACGCCCCGTTATCCTAAACACAAAGATCAACTTGATGTTCAAACGTTGACTGTTCCCACGTAAACGTGATTCCACAAATCATACAGTTTAAACTTGAAACTCCTAGCTCCGTCAGGGAGTGGAGGAAAGTACAATAGAGCTGTCCTCAATCCATTCTCTGGTATTCCATTTTCTTTAGTGTCTAGGTAGACACCGTCAGATCTTTGCACCGAATAGATCTCATGACCATATAGAATCCTAGAATGATTGCTCACACTAGCCCTCTCCCCCTGTGACTTTGGATCTGACCACTCAATCTCAACAATCGTCTGGTCAGGACTTAGCAGAACTCTCTTCACCACAACTGTGAAGAAGCTTTCTGCTCCATTTAATGGTTTGCCGCAAAACTTCGCCTTAGCCTGGAAATCAGGAGGATAAAAAGGCTGGGTAAATCCTTGCGGTAAAGACGGCGCTGAATTGGCAGCCGGCGCCTGAACCAATCCGTAACTTCCCGTAGACGGCGCGTTTACTGTCGTAGCCGATCCGTTTGGCGTGGGAATATTAGCCTGTGGTAGAGGGTCCGCTTTAGCAGTCAAATTCCCATCATTGGGTTTCTGCTGCAGTTTAGCTGTATCAATCGGAATAGGCGGCACGAGCTTCGCCGGGTCAATGCTAGTTGGAGTTGCCTTCTTTGGATGTCGCAATCCATCGGTCAAATCGAAAAACTTACTTGACCCATATGCAATGACATTGGTAACACCAACACCAATGTTTTCGCTGACCTTCTTCAGATCTGACTGGACGGTCGGCGCCTTTTCTTCGCCTGCCAAGTGCGGTAGGAAAAGATACGTAAATGCACCAATCGCTAATACCCCTGATAAGGTAATAGCTGCAAGCCGGACAGACGACCGCATCTTATCAAGCAGGAACCAGGCGCCTTCGCACAGCACCAAAATAACGTACGGTACAAAATTACCTGCGACCCAGGGTTTCACGAGCAGGGTCATGCTGATAAAAATACAGTCCCAGAACAGCACGTGTTGGAAGATTTTCCAGATGCTGACTTCAAGTTTGGTCTCCTTAAAGACCTTATATGCGGCAATCGCTGCAAAAGCATACGACGCTACATATATCTGCAAGGCAACCAGTGTCAGAGAAAACATCAAAATAGGAAAGCTTCCGCCAAACGAGTACATCATCCAGCCAAAGAAGGACATAGCGGCAAAAAGTAACATGATTGTCCGCTGCATTTCTGTAGCTATCGCCTGAATCCCATGGAAACCCGTCTTGGCAGACGCGATTCCTAGTTCCACGCCTTGCTCAGTTGATTTGAACCCCAGGATGTAAAATATCAATAGGGGTAACGATGCTGCCTTACCGAGCTTCACCGTTTTCTGCGTGCCCCGCTTGAGCAACTCAGTTATTGTCTTAAACATTACCTTCACTCCTCTTAACATCTTGTTCTTGAACTTGCGCGGGTGAAACGTAGTTAGTGCTCCACCGCATTCCCGCCACGATGATGGTGATCACTAGTGCGATCAAGCCGAAACCGATGGTCGCAATCCACCCAATCCGGCCCATTGTCGGGACAGTAGTCGAGATGAAAAGCAAAACGACAGCAATCGGGATGCCGATCCGCTTGAGCCACATGATCTGAAAACTGGCTCGCGCGATCCGATCCTGATACTCCCGATCTTTCTTATCCAGAAGGCTAATGGCTTCCTGGACATGGGGTATCTCATTTGATTTGAGCGTTGCCAAAACCTCAGCCAGATGGTGCCAACAGCCACTGAACCAGAGACGAAACTTCTCCAGTTCAGCGACGGAGTTGCTGATCTTATCGCCGTCGAGCTTGATACCGAGTAGCGTTGCCCGATCATTGTCTGTTGACAGCTCGAGAAACTGATGCCACTCAGCGACCGTATAGCTCTTCAGCCTGGTAAGCGCATGGTCAAAATATGCCCGTGACTCATGCATACAGGCCTGGAGGAAATTAATGGCCTTCTTCTGATCTTCCGGCTCAAGAGCGAGTATCGACTGCTCAACACCCGTCTCGTCCTGCTTGATCCGGTCCTGCAGATACGATTGCTGCACGGTTTTGACCAGGTCTGTCCAATACTTAGGATCAACCGAACTACCGAGTTTTTTGACGATAATCTCCATTTGTTTGGGAGTCATCAAGCCAATCTTCTCGCGAAGCGTAACTGCCTCACGATCAAATCCGTCAATGGCTTCAAGAAACGCTTTGAGCGAATCCGGCGGCAGCTGCATCAGGAAATACATGTAGTTGTCGAAGCCTGATTTCTTACTTGGCTCAACTGCGGTAGCTGGAACAACGGTTGCTCCAGTGGTCGGAGTCTTCCCATCATCCATCGCAAGTAATTCGAGGATTTGGGAAAGCTCTTCAACAAGTGTGTTGGCTGTTGCTTTCCACTGCTTGTTCTTGATGTCGTCGGTAAACTCACGCATTGCTGCACTCAGTCCCCTCAACATTTCGAAGCCCATCGGCATTTTACCTGGATCAAAACCCTTTTGTCTGAGCCAATTGATAGCCCCGCTTTTCTTTGCGAATGTCGATAACCTCCCAAGGAAGTATCGAATCATCACGTCAGTTCCCCGACCCATAACCTTCTCGACATTAACCTTTTGATCGTGTTCAGCTGTTACGGGCGCGTCGGATGTCTGCACTTGATGTTTGTCTTCTTTAGCCATCTAACTCACCTCCTCTATAAAGAGTGGTTATTGTTTCCTGAGGTTTTGTTCTGGGTGTCCTCAAACACCGCATCACAGCTTTGTGGTACATACTGTACCATCCTTTCTGTTCACCCTCTAATTTAGAGGTGAGTTTAGTTTATGGTTGCCTTAAACTGTTTACAAATTGTCAAAGACCATTACTGATCTCAGTTCATAATAAATTACATTGTGGGTAATTTATCATGACCCTCCATACTACAACATATCATAGAGTTTGTCAAGAGCATTCCTGTGTATAAAAAAAGGCACCTACTTTTTCAAGCGGTGCCCTGCCAATCTTTAGTAAGAATGGCAATTAAACTGTACTATCCTTGGCCTTGCTTCTGCATCGTGCGAGTATGATCGTGAAAACCACAGCCAGGGCAAAAGAGCAGATAATCCCCACCCAGAATCGGACGCTGATTTGCATCCAGCCGACCACGAATGCCAGAAGTACGGCAATGAATATCATCCAGAAAACTACGGCCAATCCAGTATAGAATCTCTGCATACCCTGCTGAGGCCGGGATTGCATGTCACTATTCATTCAGAATCCTTTCTTTAGCCTGTCGTGGTAAACTTAGAGGTAATCATCTGCAATATCTGCGGACCTAAGCCCAGCTTTGAGGCATACTCCGCGTTATCAAGTGTTCTGATTTCGCGGTAAGCCTGGTCGAGCGTCATTTTCTGACCCTCCGGCCTGTCCGCATTTACTTCTGTCATATACAGCTTGGCGCGCAGAATATCTTTTTCTACGTCAATGCGATCTTTCGTTTTCTCAATGATCGCTCCAAGAGCCAGAGCTAGAGCAGCCTGCGTCGTTTCATCGAAGTCAATCCGATTAATAACGACCTGCCTCAGTGTCACCTCGGGAACAATACCCTGAACGTATGCCGCGACTGTTTTCGCAATTTCGAACCGCACGGCGACAATCTTGCCTGATGCTGGATTATCAGTTTGCGTTACAGTTTTCCCATCGCTCGCCTCGGCCAGAATATTGACAATATGTATGCCAATCAACTGGTCATGCGTATAGAGAACCGTTTCGCTCTCAATAGCAGCGGCGACATTGGAAAGCAATTTTTCCTCAATAACTTTGCTCTCCAACTGAGTAAAAGACAGCAGTCTACGCCCGGACAGAAGCCCAGGCTCCTCATCTTCCTGGCGCGGCGGGTACCAGTAGAACGTGACTTGAGCAATGATTGGCAGTCCGTCATGAGACGAATGTGTAATGATTGTCTTGACTTCCCTTTCACGGATGTCAACTTCAATCAATCCGCAGATAAACGGTATAACCGGCTTCCACCCCTCTTCCAGAGCAAATGGCAGACGGCGGTCAAATATCGTTATCAAAGCGCGGTGCCCCCAGGGAATCTTCCTGAAGCCAAAAAGCAGCCAGACCACGCCCAGAATAATTAGCGACGCGATAGGCGCCTTGGGCAGGATAATTGCCATAATGAATATCCAGGCACCGAACATTATCACCCTCAAAACAATAGGCAATTCATTGACAGTGCTGCCAAAAAAGTTCGACAGCCAGTCTGACTTGCCTTCGGTGGTGATTGGTGTCTCTGGCGGATCCGGTTCTCCTGGTGTTTCAATGGAATCAGCTTGTCTTTGTTCTGTCATCTCCCCTCCTTCTTTGTGGAGAAAGTTAATAAATCAACGTACAAAATTATCTGATGATATTAACACTATCATTCTTATCTGTCAATAGAATATTATCGCCATCGGACTCCATGGTAATGTCTCCTTCAAGATCATTTCTTAAAACATTAAAGCCCAATCCATTTAATCTTTTAACGACCTGCTCATGCGGATGCCCGAATTTATTATCCTTTCCCACCTGAATCACCGCGTACTGCGGGTCAACAGCTTGGAGAAATTCCAGCGAAGAGGAATATTTACTCCCATGGTGCCCGACTTTCAGAACATCACTCTTTAGCGGGTTTGCTGGAGCCCCTTCCAAAGGGTACGCTGAAGCCCCCGCCCGCTTCGCGTTGCGACCTGCCCGACTTCGTATCGACGAAGTCGATGCAGGCGTGAGCAAGGCGGGCGGGCTCGCTTCAGCGATATTTAAAACTCCTGACCCGAGCTGCTGATAGAATTCCAACAAACCCTTTTCTACTTTTACCGGCGCGTCGCCGGTGAATAAAAACGAGGTGTTCTGGTAAACCAGCTGTGTAACTATTGAAGTCTCGTTTAAGTCGTCAAATTTATTCTGCCTTAAATCTTCAGTTGGATATAAAACTTTCATGCCCGCTTGATCAAAAATAAATTCCTGGCCAGCCTTGGCAATGGTCATTTCAACGCCTTTTTCATTTATCAACCGCTCCCATTCCAGAAATTCCGGCGCTGAATCCTCCACTCCGCTGTATAAAACCTTCCGCACCTTATAACGTTTCAGCACTTCAACTAATCCGGCCACGTGATCCGCGTGGGCGTGCGTCAATACCATTAGGTCAATCGTGTGGTCATAGAACGGCATGGCCCGCCCCAGTTTTGCCAGGACTCCGGAATCCGACCCGCCGTCTATCAATATGTCCTGCTGCGAGGGCGTGCGGATGTAAATGCTGTCTCCCTGGCCGATATCAAAAAATATTATCTTTAGATTTTTATTTTGTTCGCTTTGCCAGACCAGCGCAAACAATAGACAACAAACTGTTAACAAACCAAATAAGCATATAAATATTTTTTTTGAAATGAATCTGTTTGGCATAAAATTATTTACACTTTAATCATACTGGCTTCTGATTTTCTGGCTTTGAATAATATTAATGTTAAAAACCCATAGCCTAGCGCCAGCCAGAGCCATCTGACTTGGCCAAATTCAAAAGCCACGAAGTTTAACTTGGCAAAACTATTAACTATAAAAATTATATAACTCAAAATTGACCAGACTATCCAGCCGAACACCGGCCCCAACGGCAGCCAGATCAGCGCCAGTAACCCCATGACAAAACCAAAGCCCATAGCAATAGGAATAGCCGGCAGGATTAAAACATTCACCAGCGGAGCCACTAAAGACAGGCGTCCAAACTGAAAAATTATCAAAGGCAATGTCATTAAAGTGGCAGAGAGGGTGGCCACCAAATTTTCCCTGATTTGGAAAAAGTCCGGCAGCCAATTAAAAAATCTTTTAACAATTGGCGACACATAAACAAGCCCCACGGTCGCCAAAAAAGACAATTGAAATCCGGCATCAAAAACCAAGACCTTCGGATTCACCAGTAACATTATTACTGCTGCCAAAATTAACACATTGGTGATCCGGCTCAGGCGCCCCATCTGGGTAGCCAGTAAAACCAGCATGCCCATAATCCCCGCCCTGACGACTGAGGCCTGCGCGCCGGTGATTAAAACGAAAAAGGCGATAGCCGCCGCAGACACCCAAAAAGCTTTTTTTCTGGAAATCCACAGGTGCTTGCACAGATTTGAAATTAAAACAGCAATAATTGTAATGTTGTAGCCCGATAAAGCCACGATATGCGTAGTGCCTGTACGAGCGAAACTTTCCATCAAATCGTCGGGAATCGCCCTCTTCGCGCCCAGGACCAGCCCGCCGAGAAAAGAAGCCTGCGGTTCTGGCAGGGATAGCTGGATAGATTGAACAAACTTATTTTTAACTGACAAAAGGGCGGCTAAAAGAATATTACCCTGGTCAGCAGCTAGAAGCTTGATGCCCGGCCGATAACATATGGAATAAATGTCATAGCGGGCTAGATATTTGTCGTAATTAAAAATCCTGCCTGATTCCTCGTCTTTTATCGGCTCCGGCGCCTGCAGCCGGCAATCAATCTGCAACAAATCTCCATAATGGTGTTCCGGATATAATGTTGCGTTAATTAACACTTTACCCTGCACTGCTGCTGGAATATTATCTAAACCTTTTTTTATTTCAACGGCCAGTTTCACGTGATCCTTCCTGGTATCCGGCTCAGTTGTAATCAATGCAATAAAACTGGCTTTTTGGTTATTAAAATGCTGAACGCTTGAATTATTATTATGCGGAATCGACATCTGGTACCTGAAAATGCCGCAGGAAATCATCAGCAGACAAATCGCGCAGACTCTCCATAAAATTTTTACCCGCCAAATTAGCATAATTATTCCTGCCGACCCGAACGTCAGCGCCAGCCACATAGGAATATTTATTAACGACCGAATAGCCACGCCAAAGATAAAAGCCAGGCTGCTGTATAGGAAAATTTTTGATTTTGATAGTTTTCTCATAACTCAACAGCGAATAGCTTATAGTATATGGCTATAAACTTTTTTTAAAACAAGTTATCCTCTTAACTAGTACTTCAGCATTTAAATATAGGGAGTTAAAATCTTGATTATTTATATACTCTCTATCTCTTGCAATATAGAGCTCAGAAATTACTTCCACTAAAGAACGGATGCTGTAATTCAAAAATAATTTGAAACCCCTTATACTGTCATTAGCCGAGCCTTCGGCGATATTCGCAGAAACAGATATCGCTGCTCTTCGCACTTGGCTTGTGAGAGCATATAACTCATGTTTCGGAAAGTTTTTTTCAGTAGTGAGATAAATTTTATTCACAAAAATTATCGCCTCTTTCCAAATTTCCAATGTCTCAAATCTAAACATAGTTGTTTTATTAGTAATAATTTACTATCATTTAACTTAAACTATTTGCTATAAGCCATATGCTATATGCTAAGCACCTAATCTTCCCATAAAAAAAATCCCTTCCCGAAAATTTAGGGAAGGTTTTGCTGGAATAACCATATCACCGGATAAAAATTATGTCAAATTAGCCTTCATAATTAACTATAAAGGCATGTAGGAGGATAAAAAAAGCTGTCTCCGGGAAACCCAGTGACAGCTCATGTACAAATTCCTATTCAGAGCCCTTATTCTTTCGGCTTCATAACAGGGACAATGATAGTCCCGTCTACGGCGAAAAAGCGAAGCGCGCTTACGCCGGTTTCTACGTCGATGATACTCAGCATGTTACCGCCGACGAATTCAATTTTCCCTTTGCGCATCTGTGGCTTTTCTTCGCCAGCAATTATGCTTGCAGGATATTGTACATCCTGCCCGGCCGTGAATCGTGCCATTACTTACCCTCCGTGGATAGAGTGAATTAAGGTTCTGTTGGTTAAAGGTTTACGAAAAAACGACTACAAGATGAAATTCCTAGTATCATATATCAAATCAATGATTTTGTCAATGCCAATAAATAATCATTCAACGGTCACCGATTTTGCCAGATTCCTCGGTTTATCCGGATCCAGCCCCCGCAGCACGGCAATTTCGTAGGCTAACAACTGCATTGGTACCGCCGCCAGTACCGGCACTAAATGCGCCAGAGTGTGCGGAATAAAGATGGCCCATTCAGCCATTTGCGAGATAACCTGATCACCTTCGCTGACCAGGGCGATTATCCGTCCGCCGCGTGCCCGCACTTCTTCGGCATTGGAAGCAATCTTTTCATAGCTGACCGGATCCTCGCTGTCCTGGGGCGCGATAATCACCACCGGCATATTCTGGTCAATTAAGGCAATCGGCCCGTGTTTCATTTCCGCGGCCGAATACCCCTCAGCGTGGATATAGGAAATCTCTTTTAGCTTCAAAGCTCCCTCCAGGGCAATGGGAAAATTATAGCCCCGGCCAAGATAAAGAAAATTATTCTCATCTTTAAATTCTCTGGCAATATCCTTGATAACGCCGGTATCATTCTTCATATCGTAAATGCTGCCTAAAACCTTGCGGATTTTATCAGGCAAAGCGCAAAGCTCATTGACTATTTTTAAATAATCTTTTTTCGGAATTCTCTTCTTTTTATCTTCCAGCGGCTGGTGTTCGTCCAGAATGTTCGCCAGCGCGAGATTAAGCATGGAAAGCGCCACCACCTGGCAGGAGAAGGCTTTGGTTGAGGCGACGCCGATTTCCGGGCCCGCATGCGTGTAAATGCCGCTGTCCACCAGCCGGGCGATGGAAGAGCCAACCACATTAACGATGCCGAGATTATACGCTCCTAATTCGTGGGTCAGCTCAATGGCTCCCTTGGTATCCGCGGTTTCTCCTGATTGCGAGATGCCGATCGCCAGCGTTTGTGGTTTGATGACCGGATGGCGGTACCTGAATTCCGAAGCCTGCTCGCAGGTGACCGGCAGGCGCAGCATTTTTTCCATTAAAAACGCTCCCAGCAGTCCCGTATGCCAGGAAGTGCCGCAGGCTAATATTTTTATAGAATCAATTTTTTCCAGAGCCTTTGGCAGGCCGTTGCTCATACAGCCGAGATGAATGCCGGCCACGCCTTTTTTTACGCGCCCGCTCATGGTATTTTCGATCGCCTCGGGCTGCTCGAATATTTCTTTCAGCATAAAATGCGGGAACCCGCCTTTCTCGATCATTTCCAGGTCCCAGTCAACCTGCTCAATATTTTTTAAAACATCCTTGTTATCCAGCGTGGTCAGCCGGAAATCGCCATTTGATAAAGTTACCATTTCTCCGTCTTTTAAATAAATTACCTGGCGCGTAAAAGGCAGTATTGCCGAGGTATCCGAAGCGATGAAAAAGTCCTTGTCTTTAATGCCCAGGACCAGCGGACTGCCTTTGCGGGCGGCCACCAATTTATCCGGCTCATTGCCGCTGACCACCACGATCCCGTAGGCGCCTTCCAGCTGGCTCAGGGCTTTTTGCACTGCCAGTTCCAGATTTAATTTTTTATGATATTTTTCTATCAAATGGGCGATGACCTCAGTATCGGTTTCCGATCTGAAAACATGCCCTTCTTTTTGCAGCAATTTCTTTAGGGTGCGGTAATTCTCAATAATGCCGTTGTGCGCGATTGCGATCGTCTCCTGGCAATCCACGTGGGGATGGGCATTAACGCTGGAAGGTTCGCCATGGGTGGCCCAGCGGGTATGGGCGATGCCCACCGACCCGGGCATGAAATTTTTTTCCAAAAGCTGCTCCAGCACGCTGATCTTGCCCTTGGTTTTCTGGAGATGCAGGGAGTCGCTGATAGTCGCGATGCCAGCCGAATCATAGCCGCGATATTCCAGCCTTTTCAGTCCTTCCATGAGAATTGGTTTGGCACTCTGGGTGCCGATATAGCCTACGATTCCGCACATATTATTTTTTTACTTTATTACGCAAATAATTTTCCATGAAACTTTCCAAATCGCCGTCCAGCACCCTGTCCACGTCGCCGGTTTCGAACTTGGTCCGGTGGTCTTTAACCATTTTATAAGGCTGGAGCACGTACGATCTTACCTGGTTGCCCCAAGCCGCTTCCTGATAGGCGCCTCTTAATTCCTGCTTTTCTTTCTGCCTTTCCTCTTCATTCAGTTTATTCAGCTTGCTTTTCAAAATTTTCAGGGCGGTTTCCCTGTTCTGCAGCTGCGACCGCTCATTCTGGCAGGTCACCGTAATCCCGGTGGGAGTATGCACTATACGTACCGCCGAGTAAGTGGTATTAACAGACTGACCGCCCTTGCCGGAAGACATATAGGTATCGATGCGCAGATCTTTATCGTCAATTTTTACCTGTTCCAGATCCTCCAGCTCCGGCAAAACTTCCACCAGGGAAAATGACGTATGGCGCATCTTCTCAGCGTCAAACGGCGAAATGCGCACCAGCCGATGGACGCCCGCCTCGCCCTGCAGATAGCCGTAAGCGTAGCGCCCGGTAATATGGAAGGTTACGCTTTTGATGCCCGCTTCCGCACCGACCGATTTATCGACAATTTTGACTACCCAGCCATTTCGTTCGGCGAACCTCAGATACATGCGCAGCAGCATCGCCGCCCAATCCTGCGCGTCAACTCCCCCGGTGCCGGCATGAATAGCCATTATGGCATTATTTTTGTCGTATTTATCGGATAATAAAATATAAAACTCCAGGCTGTCAAAGCGCTTATTTATCTCATTAAATTTAATCTCCAGCTCCCCCTTCAGCGAATCGTCCTTTACGGAATGTATTTCCTGCGCGAAGGTCAGCAAATCGCCAACTTCCCTGGAAATTTTTTCCCATCGCAAGACTTCTTCTTTCAATTCGTCAAAGTGCTGGCTTTTTAATTTCGCCTGCTCCGGCTGGGACCAAAAATCAGGTTCCGCCATTTCAAATTCCAATGATTTTATCTCGTCTTTGACTTTATCAAGGTCAAAGTAACCCCCAGGTGCGGGAAATTTTGGCTTGTAATGCCTTTATTTTCTCGATTAATTCTCTCATATAAAATTAAATTACTTCTTGATATATCATACTCCATAATACAGTTGCTTGGCAAATTTGACAGCTGGCAAATGTCAGCTTATACTGATTTCATATAATATCAAGTAAAAAAATGAAAGGTTTGGAACACAAAAGCGTCTCTGCCATTGAGAAGGAGATAAAAAAATTTAAAATAAAGTTTATTTATCTGCAATTCACGGATGTCACTGGAGCTTTAAAAAGTATCAGTGTAAACGCTGAAAACTTTTCATCAATTGCTCAATCGGGCATCTGGTTTGACGGATCTTCAATCGAAGGTTTCGGGCGTATTTTTGAAAGCGATATGGTGCTGAAGCCGGATTTAGGTACATTCAGCGTACTGCCCTGGTCTGATAAGGAGAAAAAAGCCGCACATTTAATCTGCGACGTTTACCTGCCAAACGGGCGGCCCTTCCAGGGCGACCCGCGTTTTGTCCTGAAAAAAATTCTCTCCCAGGCCGAAAAACTGGGCTTTACATATAAAGTCGGGCCGGAAGTGGAATTCTTTCTATTTGAAAGAGACAAACTGCCGTTATTAATCCCCCATGATGCCAAAGGATATTTTGACTACACCACTGTATCCCGGGCTACGGAGATTTGCGAACAGGTTATTTTGGATTTATCCAGTTTTGGCATAAAGGGCGAAGTCTATCATCATGAAGTCGCTCCGGGCCAAAATGAAATCGGTATTAGATATGACAAGGCTTTGAAAAGCGCCGAGAATATTACCATCCTGAAAAACTCCATTAAAGCTCACGCCGGCTCCAATACACCGCTGATGGCGACATTCATGCCCAAACCGATCCAGGGTGTCAATGGCTCTGGCATGCATGTCCACCAAAGTCTTTTCAATAATAACAAAAATGCTTTTTTTGATGCCCGGGATAAATATAATCTCTCAAAAACTGCCTACCATTTTATCGCCGGACAAATGAAACATGCCAAAGGCATGTGTGCTATCCTTGCTTCAACTGTTAATTCTTATAAACGATTAGTGCCCGGATATGAAGCGCCCTGTTACATTTGCTGGGGACGCATAAACCGCTCCGCTCTCATCCGCATTCCGTCAGCCAGTCCCGAGAGAAAAGAAATCTCTGCCAGAGCAGAATTACGCTGCCCTGATCCGTATTGCAATCCTTATCTGGCTTTTACCGTCATGCTGGCGGCCGGACTTGATGGCATGAAAAAGAAGCTGCCAATTTCCAAACCAATTGAAGAAAACGTTTTTAACCTGACTTCGCTTGAATTAAAAAATAAAAATATTGATACCCTGCCTTCTAGCCTTGAACAAGCAATCACCGAACTGCAAAATGATGAAGTGATTAAACAGGCATTGGGACAAGAAATTGTGGATAATTTTATCAAGGCCAAGCGGAAAGAGGTAGAGCAGGCCAGACTGGAAGTAACGCCAGTGGAAATAAAAAAATATTTATAGCTGAACAAAAAATTTCCGTTTAAACCCGGAAATTTTTTTACTAACATTGGCTTGAAAATTATTGGGGTGCCTGTTCCAATTTTACATTTATTGTTTTTTCCTGGCCTTTTTGCAACACTTTCAGGGTCACTGAATCGCCGGGGTTCTGCTTTTGCAGTTCCGAAACCAGGCTATGGTTTTGATCTATTTTCTGGCCATTGATTTCAAGGATAATGTCATTTTCCGTCAGACCAGCCTTGTCAGCGGGACTGCCGGGGACAATTGCCAAATCAGAAGGATTAGCGCCCTTTACAATCAAGGCTCCGTAATCCACCGATAAATTATTTTGCTTGGCGATATCCGCATTTATCAGTACATATCTGACGCCTAAATAAGGGCTGATAATTTTTCCGGTCGTTTCCACGCTTTGTATATCTTTAATCGCCTGGTTTATGGGGATGGCAAAACCTACCAGCTGGCCCTGCTGACTGATGGCGGTGTTGATGCCAATCACCTGGCCGCTTAAATTCAGCAGCGGGCCGCCGGAATTACCGAGATTTATGGCCGCATCGGTTTGAATAATATTTTGCAGTGTTTCCGACTGTCCGGTATTGTCGCCGGCAGTTACGGTTCTCCCTAGGCCGGAAATTAATCCGCGGGTAACGGTATTATTATACTGACCCAGGGCATTGCCGATGGCAACGACGGTTTGTCCCAGCTGCAGCGCATCTGAATTGCCAATTTCCACTGAAGGTAAGTTATTTGCGTCAATCTTTATCAAAGCAATATCATTGAAAGGATCGGCAGCCAGCACTTGCGCCTCATATTGAGTGCCATCATTTAATACAACTGTATAGGTGGCGCTTTTGGTATCCACAACATGCTTATTGGTCAAAATAATACCGTTACTTGAAACAATGAATCCTGTCCCAGCCCCGACTTCCTGTTTCCCCTGGGGCGTCTGCAGTTGATCAGGTATATTAAATATTCCGCCGAAAGGTCCGAGGTTTATGTTATTGGGATTCTGGCTGGCATCCTGATAAATCACAATACTGACGACAGCCGGATCTACCTTTTTTACCACCTCAATAGTGGCTGAATCTTCCTGAACTGTAACTGTACCGCCGTTAACCGTGGTCCCGCTTGTGAAGTTGCTGACCGTCTGGGCGCTTGACTGCTTGAAAATATTTTTTTGTATCCAGGAGGAAGCTGAAGTATCAATGGTTGCCCAGCTGCCGAAAAGTACCCCGGAAGCGCCACCGACTAAAAAACTGATTAGTAACGTACTGATCACCATTCTTTTGAGCATTTCTGGAGTTATCACCTTTTTGGATTCTTCTTTTTTATTTGAGGATTTTTTGATTGTTGCTTCTTCCATATTATTTATAATTAAATTTAATTTGTGTTAATAATTATTATTGGGAAATTAAAATCTGTCAAGCAGGAAGCTGATTTTTCTGTAATTTCAGGCCAAAATACAAAAGAACCAAAACTACTTTAGTATTACTGCTGTGATTATACGCAAAATTTCAAGGAAAAAATTCACAAACAACCCCTATTGTATGTGAATCCATTAAATCATATTTCATTCGACAGCATTATTCCAGCAGTTTATTCAGATCAACAATTTCGTAACCCTGAGATTTAAGATTGGTAATTAATTCCGGTACTATCTCGGAAGTCACCGAATTACTGGCCTGCATCAAGACGATTGAGCCATTGCTGATATTCGTCAGCACCCTTTCCTTCGACTGCGCGGCGGTATAATCTGCCGACCAGTCAAGCGCGTCCACTGTCCAGGTCACCGGGCAGTAGCCGTCTTCCTTAACGGCAGCCAGGACGTCATCATCAACCGCGCCATAAGGCGGCCGGAAGAATGGCTTGGTGCTTTTTTCTGTCCTTTGCGAGATGGCGGCATCCGCTTTTTCCAACTCGTCGGCCATCTCCTCGCTAGTCAATTCGGTAAATCTCGGATGGTCATAGCTCAGATTGTATATCGGAAATCCGGCGCTGGCGATTTTATTTATTAAATCAGGATTTGCTTCGGCTACGTCGCCTCTGGCAAAAAAATCAGCCGGCGTACTGGTACTTTTCAGAGCGTCCAGCACTTTCTGGATCTCTCCCTCTTTAACCGTGCCAACGTTGAAAGTCAGGCTGATTCTTTTTTCCGCTGTACTCCCGTGGGCTATGTTATTTTTGCAATTTTCCAAATTAAAATCACTGGTGATGGCGGCATTAATATTGCTGTTACTATTAGTATTAGCATTTGAGTTAGAATTTACCGCGGTATTCACATTTGAATTCCCATTGTCATTAGTATTGGCAGCCGCTTCGGTGTTTACGTTTTCATTGGTTATGTCCGGTATGTTTGATTCAATCTCCGCCGGGCTGCCGAATATCGCCCGGCCGATCAGATATAAAACCGCCAAAATGGCAATAATCACCAAGAGCCGTCCGAGGCGAAAACCCTTGTTTTCCGGTTGCATTTTGTATCTTTGGTATTGTTGGTATTGAGGCATAGCCTTATATTATTATAGATAAAATCAATGAATCAGTAAATATCCCGATTTGCGCCAAATGAAAAATCAGGAATAAGCTTTCCTGATTTTTTAACAATATTTTAAATCTCTTTGCTAAAAGCTTTTTGACGATCCGGCTGTCTCTTTACGGCAAAATGCATAACTGCTTCATATAATCCGAAAAAGACGCCAACATAGAATAAATCACCCAAGGCGGTGTTGCGGAAAAACGGCAGCGCCATATAAAAACAATTCACCAGACCGGCAACGGATTTTTGGTATAAAGGCGTGAATCCCCAAACCGCGAAATTGGTCACTAGAAAAAATAATACCGACCCGGCTAAAGTTCCGCCAGCCACGCGCCAGATATTCCTGTTTTTTCTGATCCACCAGCCGATCATTCCTATCAGTAAAAAACTGCCCCAGGTGAACAGAACCAGACTATGCACTCCGATTATTAAATCACTAGCCACCATCACTGCCACTGGCAAAATTACGCCCCATTTGGACTTGATATAAGATCCGCTAAAAAGCGCCAGAGCCCCGATGGGGATAAAATTTACGGGATGCGGCACCAGCCTCATGATAAAACTGGCGGCAATGATTATCACTAAAATAACTGACTGGATAACTATGTTTTTTTTCATTTTTAATAATACTATAAATTAGAAAGGATTGGCCTCAAAGCGAAACTCAATTTTATCGCCGGGATTAACCATCTGCTTATCTACGGAATTCAAAGCCATTTCGCCATTTACATAATAAATCCAGTATTTATCGTCCTGCCCGCCAATCATCTCTCCGATGCCCTGCACCAATACGCCATAATCGCTGGTTGAAGTTTTTAATTCCAGGCCGTAATCGTTGGCAGCCTCTTGCAACGCCTGAAATACGGTTGTCTCGTCGTTGACCTGGACGTACATGCTCAGCGAATTGCCAGTGCCCCGGTCAATAACCAGGTGCGCATTTTCCGTGGCTAAGCCGGCGACTACTCCCTGAGCCGGTTCTATCGTTACCATCGGCCGGCTGGCAAGCTGTTCAATATCCGCTTCGGTGTTATAACCCACCGCGGAAATAGCTGTGATAGCCACCACCAACGCAACCACCGAAAGGGCAATAAAATGAAGATTGACGGTCTTTTTCATATTCTTTTGTTTAATTAATATTATCCCTCTCTATTTAAAAAATATTATGTTTAAGCTTGTCTGGGATGGCTAATAATCTATCGCCGGCCTGGCCAGTATTCCCTTTTCAAAAGGGTGCTTAATCATTTTTATCTCCGAAACGTAATCAGCCAGCTTGATTATTTCCCGGGAAGCATAGCGGCCTGTCAGGACTAGTTCAACGGCAGCTGGTTTTGTCCGGATGATTTTTCTGACTTGTGCCAGAGTAACGGCCCTTTCTTTCAAGGCCACGTTTATTTCATCCAATATCACCAAATCGTATCTGCCGGATTTTATCTGCGCTTGCGCGTACTCCAGAGCCTGCTCCGCCGCTTTTTTGTGGGCTGAAAAAGGCTTCCTGTCGCCTTGTATCCCGATAAAGCCCTGTCCTAACGCTTTAATTTTTAAATATGGCCTTAGTTTACTAATAATGTTTAGCTCACCCGAGCGCCAGGGCCCTTTGATGAACTGAACCATTAAAACATTTTTTTTGTAACTGATCGCCCTTAAAGCCAGGCCCAGCGCCGCCGTGGTTTTGCCCTTGCCTGCGCCAGTGTAGATATGCACCAGTCCTTTATCAACTTTTCTATATTTCATAATATTATCGTGGGTCTAGAAAAAAACCGCTGGCTGCTTCCCTGATCAACCGAGGCTGCAGGCCGAGAAACCGCAGTGCGGGCAGACAGAACAGCCCTCTTTTATCTCCATCCTAGTTTTGCAGTCAGGGCATTCTTCTATCACATGGCTCTTTGACTGGGCCACCGTTACTTTTACCTTCTCTCTTGGCTCAGGGCTGCCGGCTGCGTGCTCGTCAATTTCTGCATCTGGGACAGACTGCTTATTGCTCTGCATGTCATCATAATTGTAGCTGAATGTCTTTTTCCCGACCTTATGGTTAACCTTGGCGATATTCAGCACCTGCGTTTCCCTGGATTTGTCGCGATAAATAGTCACGCCTTTGCAGCCCAGGCGATAAGCAAGCATATAAACTTTTTCAATGTCCGAAGGCGTGGCTTCTGTCGGAAAATTAACGGTCTTGGAAACGGCGTTATCGGTGTGCTTCTGAAATACGGACTGCATGCGCAAATGCCACTCTGGCGTGATATCATGTGACACCACGAAAACTCTCTGCCATTTGGCTGGCACCTCGTCCAGTCCCTGGACACCGCCTGATTCCGCGATTTTCTTCATCAGTTCTTCGCTGTAAAAACCTTCATGCCGGGCGATAGTTTCAAACAATGGATTGACTTCAATTAATTCATTATCATCCATGACATTCCGGATATAGGAGATGGCGAAGATCGGCTCAATGCCCGAGGAGCAGCCGGCAATGATACTGATAGTGCCGGTCGGAGCGATGGTATTGGTGGTGGCGTTCCTCATTTTCGGGGCGTTCGGCTGGTCAAAAATACTGCCTTCAAAATTCGGGAACTGCCCGCGGTCGAGAGCCAGATCCTGGGACATCTTTCTGGATTCGTCGGCAATGAATTTCATCAGCTTTTCAGCCAGCTCAACCGCTTCCTCGGAGTCATAAGGGATACAGAGCATAATTAAAAGGTCGGCCCAACCCATGACGCCCAAGCCTATTTTGCGGTTATTGTGCACCATTTTCTCTATCTGAGGCAGGGGGTAAGCGCTCATATCAATGACGTTATCAAGGAAATGGATGGAAGTGCGGATGGTCTTCCGCAATCTTTCCCAGTCAACCTCTGCTTTTTCTCCCAATGAAAAATCCCCCTTGACCATGTGCGCTAAATTTATAGAGCCCAGATTGCACGCCTCAAAAGGCAGCAGCGGCTGTTCACCGCAGGGATTGGTCGATTCAATCTCGCCAACCTTCGGAGTGGGATTGTCCTTGTTGATCCGGTCAATGAAAACTATTCCGGGATCCCCGTTCTTCCAGGCCAGGGTCAATATCAAATCAAATACTTTCCGTGCGTTCAGACGGTCAATAGGCTTCTTATCTTTTGGATTGATCAGATCGTAATCCTCGCCATTTTCCACCGCCCGCATGAAATCCTCCGTTACGGCCACGGAAATGTTAAAATTATTCAATTTATCATTATTTTCCTTGGCGGTAATAAACTCCAGAACATCCGGATGATCAACGCGCAAAATGCCCATATTGGCACCGCGCCTGGTGCCGCCCTGCTTGATAGTCTCCGTGGCGGCATCAAAAACAGTCATAAACGATACCGGCCCGGAAGCCACGCCTTTGGTGGACATCACGCGGTCATTTTTCGGGCGCAAACGAGAGAAAGAAAAGCCCGTACCGCCGCCTGTCTTATGGACCATAGCTGTCCATTTGACCGCATCAAATATTTCCTCCATGGAATCGCCGACGGGAATGACGAAGCAGGCCGCCAGCTGCTGCAGCTCTTTGCCGGCATTCATCAGGGTCGGCGAATTGGGGACAAAGTCAAGATTAGCCAGCAAATTGCAAAAAGCCTCCTCGGTTTTTTCCAGGTCTACGGGATGGGATAATAAAGAATCATATTTTAAATCAGCCTTGGCAATATTTTGGGCTACCCGGCTGAATAACTGGCTGGGAGTTTCCAGTACCTTGCCGTTTACGTCTTTTCTGAAATAACGCTTGCTTAAAACTCTCAGCGCATTTACAGATAAATTTGTATCTAGTTCATTCACGCCCACCAGGGATCCTTTGGTCTCGCGCAATTTTTGGTGTTCTTTGCGGTATAAAATATATGCTTTGGCAATTTTCGTTTTTCTTTCCTTAACCAGCGTTTCTTCCACGATATCCTGTATCTGCTCAACAGTCGGATGCTTAGTCTCGTCAAAATTCTTTCTCAGCATCTCTACGACTTTCTTTGATAATTTTTTGGCTGTTTCCTGGTCCGGCTGTCCGACTGCCTGAGCGGCCTTGTAAATGGCATTGGTAATTCTCTCCTGGTCAAATGGCACCACCCGGCCGTCGCGCTTTTTTATTTTTCTGATTTCTTTTGATTTTAGCATATAGAATATTTCAACTTAATTATTATTTTGATTTTTTAATAATTTTTTTCAGTTCACGCTGGAAAGTTTTGGCGTCCTTAAACGACCGATAAACTGAAGCGAAGCGTATATAAGCAACCACATCAACCCTCCGCAAGTGCTTCATAACGATTTCTCCGATTCGTCGGCTCTTTATTTCACTCTTGCCCTCCAGCTGAATATCCCGCTCAATCCTATTAAGCAATTTTTTGAATTCATCGTGGGTAATCGGCCTTTTCTCAAACGATTTTTTCAGTCCGGATTCAAGCTTATCCTTGCCGTATGGTTCCGTCCGGCCGTCCCTTTTTATAATTGTGAGGTTCAAAATTTCCACTTCTTCATAAGTAGAAAAGCGAAAGCCGCATTTTAGGCATTCACGGCGGCGCCTGATGGCCATACCTTCATTTACCATCCGCGAATCCGTAACCTTAGTATCATTGTGATGACAAGCTGGGCACTTCATAATATTACGGCATCCTATATATAGTACCTCTAATAGACATTATACTACTATATATGGATTAGTCAATTGTGGTTAGTCATATCTTGGCTAACCTTAGTTAAATAAAATAGTTTTTCAAATAATTATGGAGCCAAACTGCCAGCTTCTGGCTTTAATAATCAGCCAAACCTGTGGATAATTCTGACAATAAACCGATAAAAAAAGACATCGTCGTGTCTTTTTTCAGCTTTTTTTTGTTTTTATATTATTTTTTTGAAAACTGCCGCTCTTTTTATTATTTATTAAAAATTACATCATTTTCTTGCGGATAAATGCGGGTATTTCCAAGTCTTCTTCTTCCTTTGTTTTTGGAGGTTCTTTTTCCGAGGGCCGAATGGGATTATTTCTTGGTGGACTCATCGGTGCTGGCTGTGAAGCCGGACGATTTACCCGCGTCGCGCTGAAATCCATGCGCTGAGGCCGCTCTTCCCTATTGCCGAACTCCAGAGGCTTGATTTTTTTAATGGTTGTCTGCTTGCCGCCGAATCCCGTGGCAATAACCGTGATTTTTACCATATCTTTCATGGCTTCATCAATTACTGAGCCAAAAATAACCCGCGCATTGGGGTCGGCCGAAGCGGTAATGATCCTGGCCGCTTCATTTACCTCATACATACCCAGATTCGGACCGCCGGTAATGGTGAATAAGATGCCTTTTGCTCCTTCAATGGACAATTCCAGCAAAGGGCTGTCAATTGCCGCCTTGGCCGCGTCCACCGCCCTGTTTTCACCGGAACCCTGGCCAATGCCCATCAAGGCCGAACCGGCGTTTTCCATGATGGATTTAACATCAGCAAAGTCCACGTTAATCAAGCCCGGCACGGTGATTAAATCTGAAATGCCCTGCACGCCCTGCCGTAAAACTTCATCCACAGTGCCAAAAGCATCAAGCAGGGAGGTTTTCTTATCGATTATCTGCAAAATCCTGTCATTTGGTATAGTAATAATCGTATCAACTTTGTCAGTCAATTCTCCCAGCCCGTTTTCCGCTATTTGCTTGCGCTGTGCGCCTTCAAAAGCAAAGGGCTTAGTCACTACCGCCACTGTTAAGGCCCCGACATCCCGGGCAATATCGGCAATCATCGGCGAAGCGCCCGTACCCGTACCGCCGCCCAGACCGCAAGTAATAAACACCATATCAGACCCCTTCAGCATTTCATGTATTTCGTCCTGATTTTCCTCCACTGCTTTGCGACCTAATTCAGGATCCATACCGGCGCCCAGGCCCCTGGTAGTAGTCCGGCCGATATGCAGTTTATGCGGAGCATTTGAATGATGAAGAGCCTGCGCATCAGAGTTAATCGCCACAAACTCCACGCCTCTGATCTTATCGCTGATCATGCGATCTATGGCTGAACCGCCGGATCCGCCAACGCCAATAACCTTGATTTTCGCAAATGTTTCGATTTCTGGTTTGATTTCCTCGTTTTGCCTGTTATTTTTATACCGCATAAATATATTATACTAAATAAATTTAAGGTATTAAAGACTTGAACCACTTTTTCATTTTATTTGTTGCCTCACCGACAGAGGTGAATTTCGGCATTGTAATCCCCCCTCGAGATCCCCCCTTATTGACGAATCCCGCGCCCCAGTACAGCAAGCCGATGGCAGTAGTAAAACTTAAATCATTTGCCTTGTCCACCGCAGTCGAACCCAGGTCCAACGGATAGCCCAGCGATGCGGGCAATTTGAATTCTCTCTTGGCGACTTCGATCAGTCCTGGCAGCTTGACACCGCCGCCGGTGAGTATCACTCCCGCCGGCAATAAACCGGAACGGTCTATTTTTTGAAGTTCTTTTTCTGCCATTTTGAAAATTTCCTCGCAGCGCGCTTCGACTATCTCAGCAATGTGCTTCTGTGACACCACTCCTTCTTCGCGGGAATCAATCTCGGCTAAATTTATCTCATCGCGCTTATTTATTTCCTCTGGCAGAGCGGAGCCGTATTCGATCTTGATCTTTTCGGCTAAATCGATAGAAGTACGCAAACCGATGGCGATATCGTTGGTAATGTGACTGGAGCCGATCGGCAGAATGGCGGTATGCAGTACGTCTCCCTCTTCGAAAACCAGCATGCTGGTAGTCGAGCCGCCGATATTCAGGAGAGCTACGCCCAGGTCTTTCTGTTTCTTGGTCAGCACTGATTCAGAGGCAGCGAGTACGCCCAGGACCAGATCGTCAATGTCAATGCCGGTCCGGTATATGGATTTGGTCAGATTTTTTATTTGCGAGGAGAGGCCCTGGATAATCTGAGCATCCACCTCGAGCCTGATGCCGGTCATACCGATAGGGTCTTTTATCCCTTTTTGGTTATCCACCGTGAAGCTCCGCGGGATGACATGCAAAATTTCGTAGTTAGGGGGAGTAGCCACCGCTTGTGCCGCTTCCATCACCCTCTCAATGTCGTCCTCCTTTATCTCTCCGTCTGATTTCGAAACGGCAATTACGCCATGTGAATCCTGGGAAGTGATATGGCTGCCGTTGATGCCCACGAAAACGTGCTCTACCGGCAGGCCGGTCATACGCTCAACTTTCTCCAAAGCTCCGGAAATGGAAGAAACGGCGTCTTCAATGCTGGTAATCGAACCTTTATTGATGCCTTCGGCGTTGTTTTCAGAGGCGCCCAGTATGTGAATTTTTTTATCCTGCGGATTAACCTGCCCCACCACTACCCTGACCGTAGTTGAGCCGATGTCCAAACCGGTTATTATTTGCTCTTTCGACATATTTTAGGAAATAATGATATACGTATATTATAAAAGATATTTTCATTCTATGCAATGCACCCCTGGAACTGAACAAATTATTTGTTTTTTAATAAAATCCGGCTTAGGGCTTGGCCGTCCAAATATAAGGTCCAAAAATCAAAATCCCAATGATTACGGCCCCGATTGATGATACCAGCACGGTGGCGGCCATGACATCCTTGATCACCTGAGCGTAAAAATGTATCCGCGGTTGCAAAATATCCACCATTTTCTCAAAAATTGTATTGATCAGTTCCAGTACTACGACCCAGGCCATGACCAGGAAGAGTATGATGGCTTGCCAGAGGGAAACGCCGAAATATACCATTAAAATTATCACCAAAGCGCTGGCAAAAATATGAAGCCGGATATTTTGTTCGTTTTTAAACACATACCAAAACCCCCTGGCTGCGTAACGAAAGCTTTTCCCCAACATCCGTAAATCCAAAATTGGCATATATTAGTAATTTATAAATTTTTTTCGTATATCAACATTACTTTCCGGGCCTCCTTGTCCATAATTTTTTCCTGCTTGTCCGTGGCATGATCGAACCCCACCAGATGTAAAAAACTGTGGACAAGTAAAATCACCAGTTCACGACGTAAGGCATGTTTATGCTCTCTCGCCTGCTCTCTCGCCTGCGGCATAGAAATCACTATCTCGCCTAAATATTGTCTGGGTGCAATTTTGTATTTTGATTCCCTTTCGGCAAAGGAGAGAACATCCGTTACTTTATTTTTATGCCTGTACTTTTTATTTAATTTTTTTATTGTCCTGGCGCTAACCAGGGCGACGGAAATTTCCGCTCCTGAATAACGGGGAAACTGCCGGCCGATCAACCTGAATAATTTTTTGAAAAAGCCGGTCTCTGCTCTGATTCCCGTCTCTTTGTTGATCCAGATCTTCATTATAGGTGATTTGTTGAATTTGAGTTTGAATTTGTATTTCTATTTGTATTGGCGTTAGAATTTAAATTTGAGTTTGTATTCCTGTTTGTATTGGTATTAATATTCGTATTAAAATTAAAATTCGTACTGGTATTAGAATTTGAATTGGCGTTACTATTTACAAAATTAGCCGTCACCAGCGTAAAACTTTTATACATCATTGCGAAGGTGGTCAGATAATCAGCCTGAGTAAGAATATTTATATTGTAGCTGATAATGAATGTCTGGTCGTTCTTCGTGTAATAAACGGTCAGCCCGTCAATGCTTTTGACGCCAGCCAAAGTCGCGTCCCAGTTAGTGACTGACTGAATGCGGGAGGAATCAATTCCTGGCGACTTGGTCAGGTACCAGTCGCGGGCTGATAATTTCGCGGCATTCAGCTCCACGCTGATGGTTACGAATTGCCCGTTAGCGCTAAAAATCTTGCCGCTGGACGTCTGGTTGTCATCGCTGACAACCCAGGTTTTCGGATATAGCAACGAATACTTCTCGTCTGTATCGGTATAGCGCAGAACGCCGGCATTCAGCTCCAGCTTGCCAGTACCGTTGGGATTATAGCCGTTTATGACTTCCTGGCCGTCACTAAACCCATCACCGTCAGAATCGGCTGAAGAGATCTTGGTACTGTAAATCGGCTCTTCTACGTCCGACAGGCCGTCTAAATCCGCGTCAGCGCTGCTAACCACCGTATTGATGTTAAAATTGCCGGTATTGGTATTTTGGTTCAAATTATTGAAAATATTCAGCGAATTAATATCTACCGCATTTACATTAGTTCTATTGGCATTATTTGTATTAGAGCCGTTTGTATTGGCATTTTTATTGCCATTGGCATTCGCTGAACTATTGGTGTCATTCAAGTCACCCTCTTCATTTTCATTGGCCAATGAATTGGCATTTGAGTTCTGATTTTTATTCTGATAAAAGCTAGTATAGGCGAAATACCCTCCGCCGCCAAGCACCAGAACAGCCAAAATTATGAGAAAAACCACTAAAAAAATATTCTTACCGCTGCCCGACTTGTTTTCGTCCAGATAAAACTTGCTGGGCATGGTATGGATGCGTACTTGCTTTACCGGTTCTGCCGGACGCGCTTCATTATTTTTTTCCTGCACTGCCATATTATTGAAATTTTTAAATATTATTTTTAGCTGAATTCAGATCCAATAACTTCCCCGGGCCATTCGGATTGTACCCATTCTTAACTTCCTGGCCGTCCTTAATGCCGTCACCGTCGGTGTCCGGATTATCAGGATCGGTTTTATAAACCTTGACCTCTTCCCTGTCAAAGAGGCCGTCATTATCCGTGTCTTTATTTTTTGGATCGGTGCCCAGGTCTTTCTCTTCGGCATCCGTCAACCCGTCGCCATCCGTATCCTGAGCAGTATTGGCATTAATCGCCGGCACTGCTGAATTCACCGGCTGGTTAGTCGCCGGCTGAACGGCGCTGTTGTTAGCGGCATTTACCGGATCATCCTCAGCGCGATTAGCCAGATAATTATAAACAAAATACCCGCCGCCTGCCAGCACTATTATGATTATTACCAAAATAATAATTTTCACCGGCAATTTCGTATTCCTGGATTCTGGCTGAAGGGGCGGCAATGACTGGGGCGCGAGCGGGGCCAGCTTCGGTTTTCTTGCTCCGTTCTTTATTTTACCGTTTTTTGGTGTTTTGCTTTTATCCACTTCCTCAAAAATATCTTCTATCGGTTTATTATTTGGCATTTTATGCTATTTTTCCCGTTTAAAATTTAAAGCGGCACTACCCGCCTTTAATATTATACTACATTCTAGAGGATCAAAAATGCTACTGGGCGGTATTCAACAGGCCGGTACCCAGAGGATTGTAGCCTCCTTTGACCTCCGCACCGTCATCAAAACCGTCCTCGTCAGTATCGGCCTTAGCGGGATCAGTTTTCCAGACCAACACCTCATCGCCGTCATATATCAGGTCGCCATCGGTATCGGGATTATTGGGATCTGTTTTTTGGGTGGCTTCCTCTTCATCAGATAGCCGGTCGCCATCAGTATCAAGCGGACGTGAGTTTGGATCTATGACAATACTGGGTATCAGAGTTCCGTTAACATTAGTATATGTAATTTCACCGTTGAGATTGGCCTGGATGCCGTATTGCTCCTTGTCCTCGGCGGTTAAAAGGTGCTTTTCCGCAACTACCGCCCCATTCACATTAGCTTTATTAGCGTTATCATTTGGCTTATTGGCATATTTATAGTACAAATAACCGCCGCCGCCAAGCAAGGCCAAGACAAGCAAACCCATTAAAAACCATAGATAAATAGGCTTCTGCTTTTGTTCATTCTGCTCTGATGGAATGTTTTGTTGTGTCATAGAAAAAAGTCTAAGGCCAAATTTGATAATTATTCGCAAACATATAGGTTCGGACCATTGCAACTGGCGATTAAACATTCTGGATTTGGATCCACAGGCGGGCCAACCGGTACATCGCGTCCGCAATAACATCCATAACCAAGCGGAGTTCCAGGTGGATTAGTCGAGGCTGGGTGGCAACATTGCGTCGCTTCATTATTCGGCCCATAAAAAGCATATCCGCCACAAGCCATACTAATATAACATTGATCCTGAGGGTCACCGCTTCTCCACGGATCATAGCATTTCCCCGGTTCATATTGATATGTCGCAACCGGATATGTCATCCTGACCAGAAATCCAGTGCAATTTCCCATGCTGTCGCAATAATTATCGCTACACCAAGTTTTGCAATCTATAAAATTCTGTTTGCAGTCTTTATTATCCGGATCACTATAGTCCTTCACCTCATCACAGGAATAACCCGGTGCCACTTCGCAGGAACCATTGTTAGCAAAACAAGAGGAGCAGGCGCCGCAGACACCTGGCGAGCCACCATTACAGCAGAGCCCTGACTGACATTGGGTTATATTAGCGCAGCAAGAGCCTGAAGCTTGCTGATATGGCACGCTGGGATAAGTGGCCGGGAAAGGCGCGGGCATATAGGCATTGCTGACATTTGGTGTAACGCCACCACTGAAATTAAATTCACCGACCTGCCAGATAGGACTGCTGTTGCTGCGGCACATATCCGGAGAATTATAAGTATAAGTCAAACTGCGTATATTATCCATAATATCCACCCTCGTACCGCTGGGGATCATCGCTGTTGGTACGGCGCTATTCTGTATGAGTATTTGAAAATCGTTAGGATAACTGCTTTGTTCTGCAGTTATTTCTATAACCTCCGTATTAGAGTTAATATTATTCCAATCTATGCCTTCATCAATGTCAGGGTGCCCCCAGTACCAGCGCTTGAGATCGCTTCTCAATAAATTGAGGTCAAGATCCGTGGTCCCGCTCCAGGTCAGCGTAATAGTATATAGAATAGTAGGGCAAATACAATCAGTTTGGAGAGGGCAGGCGCTGTTGCGGCATAAACCGCTGCTGCAGATCAAGGGGCTGGCGCAATTTATACTGGGCGGGTTGCAGGCTTGATTGCACTGCATGGCGCAATCCGTATCCGCAGCATCAATAGCGCCGTCGCAGTCCTCATCCTTGCCGCCAGTGCAAATTTCCGGCGACGAAGGAATTTCGCCGGTACAGGGTCCCCAGGCGCCGCTGACGCAGGTCTGCTCGCCGATATTGCATTCGCCAACATCAGTATTCGTAGCGCCGCAATCTCGAACAGTACCGCTTATACAAACATAGCAATCCGTATCCGCAGCATCAATAGCGCCGTCGCAGTCCTCATCCTTGCCGCC